>Ga0222420_100018_pt1 | contig 536538 bp, 506 predicted proteins | sample 3A2ome_FD_182470 | JGI IMG/M metagenome (GOLD analysis project Ga0222420, IMG submission 182470) | Enriched microbial communities from leaf-cutter ant dump, University of Wisconsin, Madison, United States - 3A200A (version 2) | ecosystem: Environmental > Terrestrial > Nest > Insects nest > Nest... | reverse complement strand
CCTTGAAATCGTCGGTGAACTGACGACGGGTCACATAGTGCATGGGAACCTCCAGAATGCAATGAAAATATCGCTTCCTGGCGTCCGTTTCAACGGAACAGGTTCACAGACACCCGTATGGACGAGAGGCCTTCGCAGCATCCAATGGGCACGGGAGTGCCGCAGTAGGCAATACTTGATATTCTCACTTCAATAACAAAAAGTTTCTGAACCGTACAAAAAAGAATATCATTCACTAGCGCGTACGCGCGCGTTGCGTCACAGCATCGGTGAAGAAGTAGGTTAATAACTCAAATATCGGAGACACCTATGAGCGGCTACTATGATTTGAAGCGTAGCGGTGATCAGTACATGTTCAATCTGAAAGCTGGGAATTACGAACCTATCCTTACCAGTGAGCGTTATGTCACCAAAGCAGGGGCGGAAGGGGGGATAGAATCTGTACGCCAGAACGCACCGATCGATGCCAGGTATGAACGTAAAACAGCATCTGACGGCTCGCCCTATTTCCTTCTAAGAGCGGCAAACGGGACAATCATTGGACGAAGTGAAATGTACTCGAGCACTTCAGCGCGAGACAGTGGTATCGCGTCTGTTAAGGCTAATGGGCCCACCGCTCCGGTGAAGGACAATACATGAAGGTCACAAGCGCCTCATCGTTAAATCCCGAAGCATGCGAGTGACTTGTGTGGTGGTCAACACAGCAACGTCGATCATATAGAACGGGTCGACGTTGCTTCCTGCAGTATTGAGTGCTTGTGTGGGTCTTCAGCCCAATTTTTCGATCAAATTAAAAAAGCACAGACGCGCTTTGTCGCAAGTTCTCCAAGCAAACAACTGCTTTCGGCTATAAACCGACAGTAGAGCTAAGGAGTCGGCCCTCGCACATGCGTGCCACACTTCGGGCGGTGAAACTCGTGGTGTGAGATCGCGTGATCCATAGCGTGTACCACCATGAGGTGCAAACGGAGTCTGCACAGAACTGGTCTATGCATAGAGTCAATATCGATTTCCGATGCGGATCGATGAGCTTCGCGCCTGCCTGCACGTCGAATCGTGGCAAAGAACTTGACCCAATCTACTGCTGCTCAAGCCTGAGGCCCAGTTTTGAATATATTACGCATTGGTAATGAACAGGAGAGCGAGGAATGAGTCAGGCAGAAGACCAATCCGTGCTGGTCGAAGATGATGTTGGCGATGAAACGGTTGAATACAAGTTTGACCTCACCTTCTACGGGGCTGACTATCCGGTCGATGGCTTAGTTAAGCGCCTTAACCAAAAAGACATCATCATTCCTTCCTTTGATCCTGCCGATGAGCTTGCGTTTGAAGTAGAGGCATTCCAGCGAAAGTTTGTCTGGACCAAAGTTCAATGCGACCGCTTCGTCGAGTCCTTGCTGCTAGGACTCCCGGTGCCAGGAATTTTCCTCGTACAGCAATCCGACAAACGCTTGCTAGTCCTAGATGGTCAGCAACGCCTGCTTACGATGAAAGCCTTCTACGACGGACTTCTGAGCAAGAAGGAATTTGCACTTAAGTATGTGCAAACGCAATTTCAAGGAAGGACATACAAGTCGCTGGATGATGATGAGAGACGTACGCTCGATGACGCCATCATTCACGCGACTGTTATCAAGAAGACGGCAGAAGACCAAGATCTTTCGAGCATCTACACGCTATTCGGTAATCCCCCCATTTATAGCGATTGCCAGAAGTAGGAATGCTATACGGTCATGGCCAACCGCTGTTTCGGGGTAAATCCGCCCAGAGCCATGTTTGGGCGCTCGTGATTGTAGGAACATCCACTGAGTAGCGGCGCGCTGAACGTGGTCCAGGTCGTCCCAGTGATACTGGGACAGCCACTCGTAGCGTACGGTTCTGTTGAACCGCTCCACATAGGCATTTTGCTGCGGCTTGCCTGGCTGGATGTATTCAAGCTTAATATCCCAGGCGCCAGCCCACTCGACGATCGCTGCACTCAGGTATTCTGGGCCGTTGTCGCAGCGAATAGCCGAAGGCTTTCCCCGCCATCCGATAATCTGCTTGAGCGTGCGGATCACGCGCTCGGACGGTAGCGAAAAGTCGACCTCAATGCCCAGGGCCTCCCGATTGAAGTCGTCGATAACGTTCAACACGCGGATGCTGCGCCCATCGCCAAGTTGGTCATGCATGAAGTCCATCGATCATACCTGGTTCACGTGTGTCGGAACGGTCAGTGGCTCAGGCGTGTGCCGAACCAGCCGTTTGCGCAGCTTGATCCGTAGGTTCAACTCGAGTTCGCGGTAGATCCGGTACACGCGCTTATGGTTCCAGGCAAAACCTCGGACATTGCGTAGGTACAGAAAGCACAGCCCGAAGCCCCAATTGCGATGGTTGTCCGTCAGACGTAGCAGCCAATCGGCGATTTCCTTGTTCTCGGCGTCAGTCTTGGCGACGTACCGATAGCAGGCCTGGCTGATGCTGAACGCTTCGCAAGCTATCCGGATCGATACGCCGCGATCTTGCACGGCACGTTGGGCCATCTCGCGGCGGCGAGATGGCCTCACCACTTTTTTTCGAGCGCCTCCGTCACGATCTCGGCTTTGAGCTTCTCCTCGACATACATCTTGCGCAACCGCGCGTTCTCAGCCTCGAGCTCCTTCATGCGCGCCATCAGCGATACATCCATGCCGCCGTACTTCGACCGCCACTTGTAGAACGTGGCCGAGCTGATGCCCAGATCCCGGCATAGCTCCGGCACCGCCAGACCCGCCTCGACGCGTTTAATCGCTTCGATGATCTGGCTATCCGTGAATCGCGACTTCTTCATGCTGTAGAACTCCTCAATGAGAAAATTCTACTTCTGGCTGCAGCGCTTTTGCGGGGGGATTACCGTACGGTGTCTGACACCCCGGTGGGAGTCAGACACCTGGCAATAGCCGGAAAAACGCGGTACCGACCTTAAGGTAGTGTCATGGCTGTCCCACTGAGACAGCGCAATCAATCCCCCGGAAACTCCCACTTCTCCGCACTGGCCCCCGCCAATTCCTGCACCCGCTGCTCATCCTTCCCGAACTCCGACGCAACGCCGCTATACGTAATCGTCCCGCGATCCAGCACATACGCGCGATCCGCCACGCCAATCGCGGCGCGCACATTTTGCTCAATCAGCAGCACCGCAGCGCCTTCATTACGCGCCGCGACAATAATGTCGAACACGTTCTGCACGATCAGCGGCGCCAGCCCCTGCGAGGGTTCGTCCAGCATCAGCAGCTTGGGGTTCAGCAGTAGAACGCGGGCGATGGACAGCATCTCCTGCTCGCCTCCTGATAACTGCCCGCCCTTGTGGCCCTTGCGCTCGGCCAGTCGCGGAAAGGCTTTGTAGATGCGGGCAATATCCCACGGTCCTGGCCGGTCTACGGGCACTTTAAGGTTTTCTTCCACGGTCAGGTTCGCGAAGACGCGGCGTCCTTCGGGAACCAGGCCCACGCCCAGGCCGGCAATGCGAAAGGGCGGCAGGTGGGTGGAATCGGTGCCGAATATCTTCACGTGGCCGCTGCGGGCCGGCGTCAGCCCCATGATGCTGCGCAGGGTGGTGGATTTGCCCGCGCCATTGCGGCCCAGCAGCGTCACCAGTTCGCCTTCGTTGACTTCAATATCAATGCCGTGAAGGATGTGGCTTTTGCCGTAAAAGGTATTCAGCTGCTGTACCTCAAGCGCCTTCATGCGATTCTCCCAGATAGGCAACTTGTACTTTCTCGCTGGCGGCGATCTGGTCGGGCGTGCCCTGTTCCAGCACTTCGCCTTCGGTCAGAACCGTAATGCGGTCTGCCAGGTTGAAAATGACGCGCATATCGTGCTCGACCAAGACAATCGTCAGTTTTTGCGCGCGGTGCAGTTTGCGTATCAGCAGCGCGGTTTCGTAGGTTTCCTTGTTGCCCATGCCCGCCGCGGGTTCGTCCAGCAGCAGCAGCTTGGGTTTCAATGCAAGCGCCATCATGATTTCGGCCGAGCGCTGGTCGCCGTGCGACAGTTCGCCGACCAGGCGTTCGGCCTTGTCCGTCAGCCCGCCCATATCCAGCAGTTCGTCGATGCGGTCTTCGGTTTCACGGGCCTGTTGCCGCGAACGAAACAGCTTCAGCCTCAGCCCCTGCGTGACTTCGACGGCGACGCGCAGGTTTTCCCGCACGGTCAGCTCGCGAAAGACCTCGGTAATCTGAAAGGTTCGCGCCATGCCCATGGCCACGCGGTCTTGCGGCTGCACGTCGGTGACGTCCACGCCGTCGAACACGATGCGGCCGTGCGTGGGCCGGTAGAACCCGCTGATCATGTTGAAGAACGTGGTCTTGCCCGCGCCATTCGGGCCGATGATGGCGTGCAGCTCGCCGGGCTCGACGGTAAGCGAAACGTCGTTTACCGCCACGAGCTGGCCAAAGTGCTGGGAAACGTTATGGACTTGTAGAAGGCTCATTGCGCCCTCCGTTGGAAAAGTCCGGCGATACCACGGGGAATTAGCAGCACGACCAGCACGAATATCATCCCGATGAAGAACATCCAGTCTTGCGTGACGCCGGAAAGATAGTCCTGCGCCAACACGAAAATCGCGGCCCCCAGCAGCGGCCCCCAGAAGGAACGCATGCCGCCAATGACCGCCATGAGCACGAAGTCGCCCGATTGCGTCCAGTACAGGTCGTGGGGGCTGGCGAAGTTGTTGAGCAGGGCGTATAGCGACCCCGCTATCGACACGAAGAAGCATGAGATCGTGTAGGCGATCCAGATGTGGCGGTTGACGGGAATGCTCAGGAACTGCGCGCGCCGCTCGTTTTCGCGGATGGCCTGCAGCGTATGCCCGAACGGCGACCGCAAGATAGTGGCCATGGCATAGGCGCAAAGCGCCAGGATGGCCAGCACCACATAGTAGAAGGCCAGGCTGGACGTAATGTCTAGCTGCGTGAACCCCAGGTCTATGGCCAGGCGCTGGAAGCCCCGCAAGCCGTTGTCTCCGCCCGTGACCGAGTTCCAGCGAAACGCAATGAAGTAGAACACCTGGCCGAAGGCAATGGTGGCCAGCGCGAAGTAGATGCCGCGCAGCCTGACGATCAACGCGCCGATCAGCATGCCGCCCAGCGTGCCGACCACCACGCCCATGACGAAGGCCGTGGGGGTGCTGGGCATCAGGTACTTCAGCGTAAGGCCCGTGGCGTACGCGCCCAGCCCGAAGTACGCGGCATGGCCGAACGAGTTGACCCCGGTATGGCCGACCAGCAGGTTGGTTGCCATGGCCGCCAGCCCGATCACCAGCAGGCGCGAGGCCAGGTCCGTATACCCTCCCAGAAGCGTCATCCAGTAAGGCATGCTCAACAGCACGGCCCACAGGACCCACTGCGAGTGTTTTGCTATTTTCATGCGGTAATTCACAGTTTGGTCCCGCCTTTCTCGCCAAACAGCCCGTACGGCCGGAACAGCAGCACGATCGCCATGATTACGTAGATGGAAGCTTCGGAGGCCGATGGGTAGAACACCGTTACCACGCCCGCCGCCACGCCGATCACCAGGCCGCCGAACAGGGTGCCTACCAGGCTGCCCAGGCCGCCCACAATGACCGCCACGAAGCTGGGCATGATCAGGCCTTCGCCAATGGTGGGCGTTAGTCCCAGCATGCCGGCCGCCAGCACGCCGGCCAGCCCCGCGAAAAAGATGCCCAGGCCGAAGTTCAGGTTGCGCAGAATGCGCACATCGACGCCCAGCGCGGACACCATTTCCAGGTCTAGCGTACCGGCGCGTATGCGCATGCCTACCCGGGTTTTCTTCAGCACGTAGAACAGCACCGCTACGGCCACCGCCACCAGGGCCACCATGAAGACGCGGTAGCCCGTCAGGAAAAACAGCGTGGGGCTCAGTGGCGAGTTCAAAACGGCGGGGGTTTGCAGCGGCAAGCCTTGCGCGCCCCAGATGAAGCGGATCGAATCCTGCAGTACGTAGGCCAGCCCGAACGTGAGCAGCAGGCTGTAGAGCGGGTCGCGGTTGTACAGGGGGCGTATAAGCACGCGCTCCACGGCCAGCCCTATGATGGCCGTGATGAATGGCGACACGATCAGCGCCCACCAGAATCCCAGGTAAGGGTCGAGCGTGTAGGCAATGTAGCCGCCCAGCGCAAGGAATTCGCCGTGCGCGAAGTTGATGACATTGGTCAGGTTGATGATCAGGGACAAGCCCAGGGCCATCAATGCATAGAACGCGCCGATGACCAACCCGTTGAATATGTTGAAAAGAATCAACTGGGTCACGCCAGCTCTCCATTAAAGAGGCAAGATTCGTCCCCGGCAGGGGAGGCCGCCTGGCTCAAGGTATGACGGGGTTGATGCGGGCCGGGCCATCCGCGACGGTGCGCGGATGTGCCCGGTTATCCCATGGCGCAGGCCGTCAGGTGGGCCAGGTCATCTTGCAGCCGGCTTCTGCTATGGTTGGCGCGATGGTCTTGCTATCGATGATGGTATCGATATGGAAGAGGTCGTCGTCGCCGTTGCCCTGCGTTTGGGCGTGGCCGGCCCACAGCGTGCCGATAAGCAAGTGCTGGTCGGCCCGGTAGATGGCCTCGCCCGGTTGCAGGGCGACTTCGGGCGGCAGCACAAGCCCGTCCAGCGCCCTGGCCATCTTCACCGCGTCCAGCGACTTTGCCTTGGCGGCTGCCAGCGCGCAGGCGTGGATCGAGGTGTGGCCGAACCAGGTGCGCGCCGTCGGCACCCGGCCGGTTTTCTTCTTGATGGCGTCAACGAACGCCTTCACATGGGGCACGTCGGGCTGGTTCCAATACCACTCGATGACCCAGTTGCCGATGCGCGCATTGGGCGGCAACGCTTCGAGCGTTTCCAGCTCGATGTTTGCGCCCGCAATGTGAAACCGCTTGTCCAGGCCGAACTGCACGGCCTGCTTCAGCACGTTGGTCTGGTCGTCGCCGTTCTGCAGAATGACGATGACATCGGGGCTGGCCGACTGCGCCTTGATCAGGTAAGAAGAATAGTCGGCGGTGCCCAGGGGGATCAGGTCGGCGCCGACGTTGGTGGCGCCGTATTTTTTAAGGTTGGCGTTATAGGCTTCCAGCAGGCCATGGCCGAACGCGTAATCGGGCACCAGGAAATAAAACTTCTTGCCGAAGCGCTTGATCAGATCGGGTGCGATGGCGTTGACCAGCAAGGTGGTCGACGGGCAGGTCTGGAACACGTTCCAGTGGCATTCGGTGCCGGTGATGGGGTCGGCGTGCCCGCCCGGGTCCAGCATGAATACGCCTTTGGAGTGAGCCACCTGGGAAATGGCTTCGGTCAGGCCGGAGTTCACGTTGCCGATCAGAAAATCGACCTGGTCGCGCTCGATGAGTTTGCGCGCTTTTTGCACCGCTACGCCAGCGTCGCCGCTGGTGGAGTCTTCAACGATCAGCACGGCCTGGCGCCCCAGGATGCCGCCCTTGGCGTTGATTTCCTCGATGGCGAGCTGCATGCCTTGCAGCTCATTCCTGCCGGTGATTGCGTAGGTTCCCGTGACGGGGTTGTCTACGCCGAACTTCACGGGTTGCTCGCCGGCCGCCATGACTATACGCGGCGAAACTATCGCGGCAGCGCCTGTTGCGGCTGCCATTTTGAGAAGGGTGCGGCGGCTGATTCCTTTCGAATTGCTTGTGTCGTCCACTCTGTCGTTCATTTAGAACCGTCTCCTGTTGTGGCGAGCTAGCATGTGCCGCGTCTATCAGTCCGTGCTGATAAATCTACAAACCCACGCCCCAGTAAATCGAAATTAATCCCCAGGTTGAAACGTTGGTGACATTGCTCCGATGGTTATGAAATGTCAATCAGAATAAACGGAAAGTTACGCGCTGGAGGCCTTTCTACTGCGGGAAGTGGTCAGACCAGTGCCTGCCCCTGGTTGATATTGCATTGCCGCACGTAGGCCACAAATGCCTTCAACGCCGCCGGTACGAATCGCCGCCCCGGGTAATAAAGAAACGGCCCCGAAAACGCGGGCCACCAGTCTTCCAGTACCGGTTCGAGTTCTCCACGATCCAGGTAAGGCCGCAGCCAGTCCTCGAATAAATAAATCATTCCGGTGCCTGCCACCGCGGTCTCGATAGCCAGATCGACGGCCGCTCCCGCCTGTACGATCAGCCTGGCCGGGGGCTCGAGCTTCAGCGTCTCTTTTTTCCGCGTGAACTCCCAGGCGGGCATGACTCCGCTATGGAAGCGGAAACGCAGGCATGAATGTTTCAGTATCTCGCGTGGATGCCTGGGCCTGCCGTGGCGCTTCAGATAGCCGGGCGCCGCCGCGCAAGCAAAACGCTGCACGCGCGGACCAATTGGTACGGCGATCATGTCTTGCTCCAGCCGCTCGTCGTAGCGGATGCCCGCATCGCAGCCCTCGGCCAGCACGTCGACAAAGTTGTCGTCGGCCACCACGTGCAGGACGATGTCGGGATACGCCGCCAGGAAGCCCGGCACGATAGCCGGCAACACCAGGCGCACGGCGCTGATGGGCACGTTCAGGCGCAGTGTGCCGGCCGGCCGCTCACGAAAATTGTTCACCACGTCCAGCGCCGCCTCGACTTCGCCAAGCGCCGGGGCCAGGCGTTCAAGCAGGCGCTGTCCCGCTTCGGTGGGCACGACAGAACGCGTAGTACGGTGCAGCAGCCGCACGCCCAGCTGGGTTTCCAGGCGGCGCACCGCCTCGCTTACGGCCGAGGCGCTGGCCCCGCTGTGCCGGGCGCCGCCGCGAAAACCCTTGGCCGCCACGACGACGAACGCGTTCAGGTCACTCAGGTTAGGTTTCATTGTTCGGTTTTCCGCACAAACTGTGCAGATTGTGGGTACTTATCGAGCAACGGGTCAAGGCCTAGACTGGGCCTTTCATTATTCAAGGTGACTGTCATGAACCAAGTCGAGAAGGCCGGCTCGTATCAGCTGGGCGAGCGGCAAGTGTCCCGCATGGGGTACGGCGCCATGCAGCTTGCCGGCCCCGGGGTCTTCGGCCCGCCGAAAGATCGTGATGCGGCGGTGGCCGTATTGCGCGCGGCGGTAGAGGCTGGCGTTACGCACATCGACACCAGCGATTTCTACGGGCCGCACATTACCAACCAGCTGATCCGCGAGGCGCTCAGCCCCTACCGGCCAGGCCTGACCATCGTGACCAAGGTAGGCGCCGTGCGCGACGCCCAGGCCAACTGGCTGCCGGCATACTCGCCCGAGGCCCTGACGCAGGCCGTGCACGACAATCTGCGCAACCTGGGGCTGGACGTGCTGGATGTGGTCAATTTGCGCATCATGTTCGATGTGCACGGCCCGGCGGAAGGGTCTATAGAAGCGCCGCTGAGCGTGCTGGCGGGCCTGCGTCAGCAAGGCCTGATCAAGCACATCGGGCTCAGCAATGTGACTGCCGCGCAGGTGGCCGAGGGCCGCCGGTTGTGCCCCATTGTCTGCGTGCAGAATCAGTACAACCTGGCATGCCGGGATGACGACTCGCTGATCGACGCCCTGGCCAGCGATGGAATCGCCTACGTGCCGTTTTTTCCGTTGGGCGGCTTCAGCCCGCTGCAGTCGTCCGGCCTGCGGCAGGTGGCGCAAAGCGTGGGCGCCAGCCCCATGCAGGTGGCGCTGGCATGGTTGCTGCAGCGCTCGCCCAATATCCTGCTGATTCCCGGCACGTCGTCGCTGGCGCACTTGCGGGAAAACCTTGCCGCCGGTTCGCTGTCGTTGCCGGCCGAGGCCGTGGCCGCGCTGGATCGGGTGGGCGCCCAGCAATAAGGCCGCGGCGCCCCGGGGGCGGGCCGGGAAACGGGTCAAACGCGTTATTCTTGCGGGTTTTCGCGGGTTTTCAAGCCGTTCCGGCGCCCCGCCACGTACAGGAACCCACCATCTTGGCCGAATCCGAACCCCGTCACGCCGCCGGCATGCCCAGCAAAGACGTGTCCACGCCCGGAGGGCTGCGGCGCACGCTGGCGTCCCGCCACTTGTCCATGATCGCCGTGGGCGGCTCCATTGGCACGGGGCTGTTCGTGGCGTCGGGCAACACCATCGCGCAGGCCGGCCCGGGCGGCGCCTTGCTGGGCTATGCGCTCATCGGCCTGATGGTTTATTTTTTGATGACCAGCCTGGGCGAGCTGGCCGCCGCCATGCCGGTGGCCGGTTCGTTTTCCACTTACGGCTCGCGCTATGTCGAGCCGGGCTTCGGTTTCGCGCTGGGTTGGAACTATTGGTACAACTGGGCGGTGACGGTGGCCGTGGACCTGGTGGCGGCGCAGCTTGTCATGGCCTACTGGTTTCCCGACGTGCCGGGCGTGTACTGGAGCGCGCTGTTCCTTGCCATTACCTTTGGCCTGAATGCCTTGTCGGCGCGCGGTTTCGGCGAGGCGGAGTTCTGGTTCGCGCTAATCAAGGTCATTGCCGTGCTTGTCTTCATTGCGCTGGGCGTGTTGATGCTGCTGGGCATCATCCGCGGCGGCGAAACCGGCGGGTGGCAGAACTGGACGGTGGGCGATGCGCCCTTCGCGGGCGGGTTCGCCGCGATGATAGGCGTGGCCATGGTGGTGGGGTTTTCTTTCCAGGGCACCGAGCTCATCGGCATTGCCGCTGGCGAATCGAAAGACCCGGCCCGCAATATTCCACGCGCGGTGCGCCAGGTGTTCTGGCGCATCCTGCTGTTCTACGTGCTGGCCATCGGGGTGATCGGCCTGCTTATTCCGTATACCGATCCGCAACTGCTGCGCAACGAAGTCACCGACATCAGCGTCAGCCCCTTCGCGCTGATCTTCGATCGCGCCGGCCTGCTGGCCGCGGCTTCGGTCATGAACGCGGTGGTGCTGACCTCGGTGCTGTCGGCCGGAAATTCGGGCATGTACGCGGCCACGCGCATGTTATACGCGCTGGCGTGCGAAGGCAAGGCGCCGGCCGTCTTCGGGCGGGTGTCGGCCCGCGGCGTGCCGGTGCTGGCCTTGCTGGCAACCACCGCGCTGGCCGCGCTGTGCTTCTTGTCGTTCGTGTTCAGCCCCAACAAGGTGTACATCTGGCTGCTGAACACGTCGGGCATGACGGGCTTTATTGCATGGCTGGGCATTGCTATCAGCCATTATCGTTTTCGCCGCGGCTATGTGGCGCAGGGCAACCGGCTGGCCGAACTGCCGTATGTGTCGCCGTTTTTCCCGTTCGGGCCGGTGTTCGCCTTCGTGCTGTGCCTGATCATCACGCTGGGCCAGAATTACCAGGCTTTCCTGCAAGACCGCATCGACTGGGTGGGCGCCGCGGCTACCTATATAGGCATTCCCGTGTTCCTGCTGATCTGGGCCGGCTATCGCCTGGCGCGCGGGTCGCGCTTCGTGCGTTACCACGACATGAAATTCCCGGTGCTTACCCGCTAGCGTCGCCGCCCGCTACGCTGCCGCCAGCGGCGGCGTCGGCATGCCGGACAGCGTCCAGCCCGCGCGGCCGTCCAGGCTGACGCTAAGGTCATGAAACGCATCCAGGGTGCTGCGATGCCCCACGCTGACGATCATGCATTCGGGCAGCTGGCCGCGCAGTAAGCTGTACAGCGCGTGCTCCAGCCCTTCGTCGGTGGCCGAGGTGGCCTCGTCCATGAACACGATGGCCGGGCGGTTGAACAGCACGCGCGCGAAGGCCAGCCGCTGTTGCTCGCCCAATGACAAAATGCGCGACCAGTCGCCCGCCTTGTTCAGCGCGCCTGCCAGGTGCCCGAGTTGCGTCTGCCGCAGCGCTTCTTTCAGGCGCGGGTCGTCTGCCGGAGTGGCCGTGGCCGGATACGCGATGGCGGTGCGCAAATCGCCCAGCGGCAGATAGGGGCGCTGCGACAGAAACAGCGCCCGCGCGCCCAATGGACGCCGCACCTGGCCCTGCGCATACGGCCACAATCCGGCCAGGCCGCGCAGCAGCGTGGTCTTGCCGCTGCCCGACGGGCCCTTGATAAGCAGGGCCTGGCCGGGCGTCAGTTGCAGGCGCAGGTCTTGCAACAGCACCTGGCCATCGGGGCGCTGCACCGTCATGCCGTCGATCTGCAAGCCGTCGGGCAGCGCGTCGATGGCAATGCCGGGCAGCTCGCGCGCCTGCCGGTTGGCGTCCTGGAAGCCGTCCAGCCGCGTCAGCGTGGCGCGGTACTGCGCGAAAGTATCGTACGACGTGCGAAAGAACGACAACGCATCCTGCACCTGCCCGAACGCCTGCGAGGTTTGCATGACGTCGCCCAGCTTGATGGCTCCGCTGAAAAAACGCGGCGCCTGCAGTATGAAAGGAAACACCACGGCTAATTGGCTGATGCCGAGGTTCAGGCCCGAGAACTTCAAGGTGCGGCGGATCAAGGCCCACAGGTTGGCGATGTAGGCGGCAAAGCGCGCGCCCAGCGTGCGGCGTTCGACCTCGGCGCCCTGGTAGAACGCCACGTTCTCGGCGTTTTCGCGCAGGCGCACCAGCGCGTAGCGGAAGTTGGCGGTCAGTTGCTCGCTAAGGAAGTTCAGGCCGATGAGCGGGCGCCCCACCTTGAAGGCCAGCAGCGTGGCCACGATCACATACAGATAGACCAGCAGCACCATGGCGCGTGGCACTTCCAGGCTGCCCAATTGCAGCGGCCCAGACAGGCTCCACAAGATGGCGGTGAATTCCACCAGCGACACCACCGCGCTGACCGCGCCCAGCGCCAGCGTGCGCGAGCCGGTGACGAAACTGGCGATGTCCAGTTCTATGCGCTGGTCGGGGTTGTCGATGGGGTGGTCCAGGAACTGGCCCCGGTAGTATGCGTTGCCCGCCAGCCAGTCGCGCGTCAGGTGCGTGTTCAGCCAGGTGCGCCAGTCGATCTCGAATGCCTGGCCGACGTAGTAGTCGACCAGGCTGCGCGCCACATGTACGGTGGCCAGTACGCCGAAGATGCCCAGCATGGTCCAGAACGCGGCGGAATTCAGCGCCTGCAGGGCATCGTAAAAGCCCTTGTACCAGTACGAGAAGAGTACGGTCATGCGCACCGCGGCCAGCGTCAGCAACAGCTGCAGCGCCAGGCTGCCCAGCGGGCGCCAGCTGCGGCGCGGGGTCAGGTAGGGCCAGGCCAGGCGCCAGAACTGGCGGCCCCAGGCCGTGCCGCGCGCCAGCGCCCATACCAGCGCCGCCGAAGCCACGCCCGCAATGGCGAAGCTGCCCAGCAGCCATAACAGGCTGCTGCCCAGTTGCTGATGCCAGTTCAGGTCCATATCGTGCGGTGTATCTTGTTCTTCTGGAGATTAGATGCCGCACGCGGGATTAGTTCCCTCTGCTGTTCCCGCTATCCGCCGTGCGCGGCCTCCACCGCGCGCCAGAAGGCCTCGGCGGCGGGGGCCAGCGCCTGGTCGGGGCGAAACAGGCGGATGTCGGCCTGCAGGCGCCACGCTGCATCGCCCGCCTCGGCCAGCCGCTTGTCGCGCAGCTCGGCGTCCACCATGCTGTACGGCAGCCACGCTACGCCGCGCCCGTCCAGGGCCATGCTTTTCAGTACCGCCGCCAGGTGTGCAGTGAACACCGGCTCGACCCGGGCCTGCGGCAGCGACGCCCCCAGCAGCGCGCGCACCAGCCGCCCCAGTCCCGATTCCGCGCTGTACGCCAGCAGAGGCACGGTCTTGCGCGCCCGCAGCGACAAGACATGGCGCGGCCGGCCGGCGCGGTCCGGCGCGCACACCGGCACCAGCGTGTCGGTGCCGACTTTCAGGGAACGGTAAGCTGGCGAGTCCAGCCGCCCGGGCGCCTGGCAGTGGGTATGGCACAGCAGGAACTGCACACGGCCCTGCTGCATCCAGGCTTCGCACTGCTGTAGCATGTCGGACACCAACTGAATCGGCCCGACGGGCGTGCGCGATTCCAGGCCGCGCAACCACTGCGGCAGGAAGGTCAGCGACAGTGCATGGGTTGCGGCAAAGCGCAGCGTGGCCGACCCGGCGGCGGCCACGGCGCGCGCCTCGTCGGGCACCCGCGCCACCCGGCCCAGAATTTCTTGCGCGGTCGCGCGGAACCACTCGCCGGTTTCGGTCAGGGCCACCGGGTGCGTGGTGCGGTCGAACAGCGGCACGCCCAGCCAGTCTTCCAGGGCGCGGATGCGGCGGCTGAACGCAGGCTGCGTCATGTGGCGGTCTTGCGCGGCGCGCGAGAAATTGCCACTGGCGGCCAGTGCCAGGAAATCTTCCAGCCACGACAGGTTCATGGGCGATGCCTACAAAGCATGAAAGCAGAAAAAAACGGCATTGGGCAAGCCCGCCGCACGGCCCCGATAATACGCCGCATCAGCTGCCGGCATGCCGGCGCCGCCCCGTTATTGCCGGAGCTCCGCTTCATGAAGATCGTCGATATCCGCGAATCCACCCGTCCCATCAAGTCCAACATCCGCAACGCGTACATCGATTTTTCCAAGATGACGCTCAGCCTCGTCGCCGTGGTAACCGACGTGGTGCGCGACGGCAAGCCGGTGATCGGCTACGGCTTCAACTCGAACGGCCGCTATGGCCAGGGTGGACTGATTCGCGAGCGCTTCGCGCCGCGCATTCTCGACGCCGACCCCGCCACTCTGCGCGACGAGGCGCGCGACAACCTCGACCCGCACAAGATCTGGGCCGCCATGATGACTAACGAAAAGCCCGGCGGCCATGGCGAACGCTCGGTGGCGGTGGGCACCATCGACATGGCGGTGTGGGATGCGGTGGCCAAAATCGAGGACAAGCCGCTGTATCAGTTGCTGGCCGAGCGCTACGGCAACGGCCGGGCCAACCGCGAGGTGTTCGTGTATGCCGCGGGCGGCTATTACTGGCCGGGCCAGGGTCTGGATGGCCTGCGGCGCGAAATGCAAAGCTACCTGGACCGTGGCTATTCGGTAGTGAAAAAGAAAATTGGCGGCGCGTCGCTCGCCGAAGACTGCCAGCGCATCGAGGCGGTGCTGAAGCTGCTGGGCCCGGGCCAGCGGCTGGCGGTCGACGCCAACGGCCGCTTCGACCTGAAGACGGCCATCGATTACGCCAAGGCGTTGTCCCAGTACGACCTGTTCTGGTACGAAGAGGCGGGCGACCCGCTCGACTACGCGCTGCAGGCCGAGCTGGCCAACCATTACGACAAGCCGATGGCCACCGGCGAAAACCTGTTTTCGATGCAAGACGCGCGCAACCTGATCCGCTACGGCGGCATGCGCCCCGACCGCGACTGGCTGCAGTTCGACTGCGCGCTCAGCTATGGGCTGGTGGAATACCTGCGCACGCTCGATATGCTGAAAGAATACGGCTGGTCGGCGCGGCGCTGCATTCCGCATGGCGGCCACCAGATGTCGCTGGCCATCGCGGCGGGCCTGGGCCTGGGCGGCAACGAATCGTACCCGGACCTGTTCCAGCCGTACGGCGGTTTCCCGGATGGCGTGCAAGTGAAAGACAGCATCGTGACCCTGCCGGAGCTGCCGGGCATCGGCTTCGAAGGCAAGGCCGACCTGTATGCCGAGATGAAAGCGCTGGCCAGTTGATGAAGGTAGCAGCCAGGCGCCAATGCTGTAGCCAGGCGCCAATGCGCAGCCGCGTGCCGATGCTGTATCCAGGTGTCAGGCTCCGCAGGTGCCTGACACCGTACGGTTGAGACAGTCGCGGCACACATCGGTGTCAGGCACCTGCGGAAGCCTGACACCTGAATGCAGCGGCCATGCAGCCCAACACCTGGCTGAAGCAGCCATGCAACCCAAGGCCTGGCTGAAGCGCCCGCGCAACCTGACACCCTCAGCGCGCCGCCTCAATGCGGCAGCACCAGCAACCTGCCCGGCAGTGTCGGGTGCGGCAATACATCGGCCTCGATGTCGTACACCGCGCGCAGGTTTGCGGGCGTCAGCACCGCATCCGGCGCGCCGTCGGCAACCATCGTGCCGCCGCCCAGCATCACCAGCCGGTCGCACCAGCGGGCCGCAAGGTTGGCGTCGTGCAGAATAACCAACGCGCCCAGTCCTTGTTCGCGGGCCAGCGTGGCGGTGGTGCGCAACAGTTCGATCTGGTGTTTGGGGTCCAGGCTGGAAATCGGCTCGTCCAGCAGCAGGTAACGGGTCGTGCCAGGGGTGTGCCCGGCCTGGCATTGCGCCAGCACGCGGGCGAACTGCACACGCTGCTGCTCGCCGCCCGACAGCTCCGGATAGCGCCGTTGCGCCAGGTGCGGCACGCCGGCCAGGGCCAGTGCGGTGCCCACCAGTTCTTGCACTTCGATCGGATCCAGCTCTGGAAACGGGTAGGCTCCCATCGCCACCACTTCTTCCACGCCCAGGTCGAAGCTCAGCGACGGCTTTTGCGGCAGCACCGCGCGCTGCCGCGCCTGGCGGCGTGGCGGCAGGCTGGACAAGGGCGCCCCGTCCAGCAAGATGGCGCCGCTGTCGGCGCGCAGCTCGCCCGCCAGCGCGGCCAGCAGCGTCGATTTGCCCGCGCCATTGGCTCCTAGCAGACCCAGCGCCTGCCCGGGCTCGACCGCCAGCGACACACCGGACAAGATGCGCGCGCCGTGGCGCGACAAGGCCAGATCGACAGCTTGCAGGCTCATCAGAAACGCCGCCCCCGCGCCAGCAGCCACAAGAAAAACGGCCCGCCCACCAGGCTGGTGACCAGGCCAATCGGCAACTCGGCCGGAATGACCACGACGCGGGCCAGCCAGTCGGCCAGCGTCAGCGCCAGCGCGCCCGCCAGCATGGACGCGGGTAGTAGCCAGCGGTGGTCGGCTCCCAGGCTCATGCGCACCAGGTGCGGCACCACCAGCCCCACGAAACCAATGCCTCCGGTGGCCGCCACCAGCGGGCCCACGATCAGGGCCGTGGCCAGCACCAGCTTGTAGCGCACCGTGATCAACGCGAAGCCCAGGTGCTGCGCCTCGCGCTCGCCGAGCAGCAGGGCGTTCATGGCGCGCCACTGGCGCATCAGCCAGGCCGACCACAGCAGCGTCCAGGGCGCCAGGAAAGCCAGTAGCGACCAGCTGGCGCCGGCCAGGCTGCCCATGCTCCAGAAGGTCAGGTCGCGCAGTTGCGCGTCAGAGGCCATGTAGGTCAGCAGGCCGATCAGGCTGCCCGCCACGGTATTGATGGCGATGCCGGCCAGCAGCAGGCCTGCCACGCCGGTTGCGCGCCGGCCCACGGCGTAGGCCGCGCCGGTGGCCAGCAGACTGCCGGCGAACGCCGCCGGCGCCGTTATGGCAAAGCCTCCGGCGGTCAGCACAATGGCCGATACCGCGCCCAGCGCGCCCCCGGCTGATATTCCCACCAGGCCCGGCTCGGCCAGCGGGTTGCGGAACAGCGCCTGCATGGCCGCGCCCGAAACAGCCAGCGCCGCGCCCGCCACCGCGGCAAACAGCACGCGCGGCAGGCGGATGTCCAGCAGCACATTGCGCCACAGCGTATCGTCGGGCTGCGATGCGCCGCCTGCCAGCACGCGCAGCGCATCGGCCAGCGGAATATGCACCGCGCCGCTCAGCGCGGCCAGCAGCGCCACCAGCAAGGCCGCCGCGCCCAGGCCCGCCAGCACGGCAGGCGGCGCGATGCGCCTAGCCGGCCGCGCGAGACGGCCGGCCCTGACGAGCGACACAATCGGTCTCCTTCAATGTGCGAATCGCCTGCGGCAGGCGCGGCGCGGCGCCCGGCGCCTGCGCCAGGTTCAGGGCGCGCAGTGCGGCGGCCTGTCCGGTGTACGAGGTATTGCTCATCAAGTCTGCTCCCGTGGGCGCCAGTCTACCGGACGGCGGGCCGGGCTGGGCTACTATGGCTGCCATTCCCCGCAAGATGCCAAATGCTATGGGCCAGTCCCAAGAACTGCAATTGCTGGTCGAACTGGTGCGCGCCGGCAGCTTTTCCGCCGCCGCGCGCGAAATGGGTGTAACCACCGCCGCGGTCAGCAAGCGCCTAGCGCAGATCGAAGACCGCCTGGGCGTGCGCCTGCTCAACCGCAATACCCGCCGCATCAGCCTGACGGCCGAAGGCGAGCTGTACCTGGAAAACGCTCGCCGCATTCTCGACGACATCGAGCACCTGGACCAGCTCATGGCCAACCGCCAGGCCCAGCCGCGCGGCCTGCTGAAAGTGAACGCGCCGCTGGGTTTCGGACGCAGCTACATCGCCCCGGCCATCGTGCAGTTCGCGCGCCGCTACCCCAAGGTAGAAGTGCAGTTGCAATTGACCGACGCGCCCGGCGACTTCGTGCAAGACGCTTTCGACGTGGCTATCCGGTTCGGGGATATTCCCGACGCCCGCCTGATCGCCCGGCGCATCGCACCCAACCGCCGCCTGGTGTGCGCCGCGCCGGCCTACCTGAAAAAACACGGCCGCCCGCAAACGCCCCAAGACCTGGCGCGCCACCAGTGCATCGTGCTGCGCCAGAACGACGACACCTACGGCCTGTGGCGCTTTACCCGCGGCGACCGCAGTGACACCGTGAAAGTACGCGGCGGCTTGAGCAGCAACGACGGCGAAGTCACGCTGACCTGGGGACTGGCCGGGCTGGGCATCCTGCAACGCGCCGAATGGGATCTGGCGCGCTACCTGCGGTCGGGCCGGCTGGAACTGCTGCTGCAAGACTACGCCCTGCCGCCCGCCGACATCCACGCCGTATTTCCCGAACGCAATCACCTGTCGGCCAAGGTGCGCGTGTTCATCGACTTCCTGGTCGATTACTTCCAAGACCGCCGCCAACCCACCGGCGCCGCCTGGTGACAGGTGCCTGACACCGCAGAGCGCGGCAACTGCTGCATGCAAATGGTGTCTGACACCCTATGGGAGTCAGACACCTGGCATACCGGTGCGGTCCGCAGGCAGGTGTCTGGCTCCGAAGGTGCCTGACACTGCCGTGCGCGGCAACCGCCGCATGCAAACGGTGTCTGACACCCTGTGGGAGTCAGACACCTGGCATACCGGTGCGGTCCGCAGGCAGGTGTCTGGCTCCGAAGGTGCCTGACACCGTAGTGCGCAGAAGCCGCCACCTGAAGCAAAACAACCAACGTGTTTTCGTTCACTAGTCGAGTCCCGCGGTGTTCGCCAGGGTGGGGGCGGCGCGTTGGGCGGCGGGGCAGCCTGCGCAGCAGGCCGAGGGCGCCTGCATGCGCCCGAGCCCGACGCACGGGCGCCGCCCCCACCCTGGCGAACACCGCGGGACGGCGCAAGAACCCCGCGCCCACTCGAAGCACTCGAAACCCCCCCTCAGTTGATCGCCACATTCGCCTGCTTCACCAGCTTGGCGTAGCGCTCAGTATCATCCTTGATCTGTTGCGCCATGTGCGCGCTGCTGTCGCCCACCGGCACCGCGCCAATCTCCGCCATGCGCTGGCCGAACCCGGGCGACTTGATGATCTTCACCATCTCGGCATTCAGGCGCGCCACCACCTCGGGCGGCGTTGCCGCCGGCGCCAGCACGCCGAACCACGTACCCATGTTGAAACCCTTCAGCCCCGCCTCCTGCAGCGTAGGCACATCGGGCAGGGCAGCCGAGCGCTGGTCGGTCGTCACCGCCAGGGCGCGCAACTTGCCCGACTTAACGTGCGGCAGCACCGGCGTAATCGTGTCGAACGACATATCGATCTGGCCGCCCAGCAGGTCGGTCGTCAGCGGACCGCTACCCTTGTACGGCACGTGCAGCAGCGTCACCCCGCCCAGGTTCTGGAACTGCGCGCCGATCATGTGCTGCCCCGTGCCCATGCCGTTAGAACCGAAAGTCAGCTTGCCAGGCTCTTTGCGCGCCAGATCCAGCAGCTCTTGCACACTATGCGCCGGCACCTTGGGGTTCACCACCAGGATATTCGGCACCAGCGCCACCGTGGTGACCGGCGCGAAATCCTTCTGAAAATCGTAATTCAGGCTGTGATACACGCTCGTGGCAATCGTGTGGTGCACCGCGCCCATCAGCAACGTATAGCCATCGGGCCGCGCCTTGGACACGTAGTCGGCGCCCAGCGTGGCGCCCGCGCCGGGCTTGTTCTCCACCACCACCGGCTGCCCCAGGCTCTTGGCCAGCTCATCGCCCAGCGCGCGCGCCAGCGCGTCGGTCGTGCCGCCCGCCGGAAACGGCACCACCAGGCTTACCGGCCGCGCCGGATACGACTGCGCCGCAGCGCCCCCCGCCAGCATGATGCCCGTGGCGCACAGCGCGCCGGCCAGCGCGCGGCGCAGGCTGTTCCTTGCAAGTTTCATGATGTCTCCTGTTTTTTATAGATGAATGGCGCGCCCCTAAGCTGCGCGCGCCTGGCCCGCCGTCTGCCGCAGGTGCTGGCAAACGGCCTGCGTAACCTGCTCGGTGGTCGCCGTGCCGCCCAGGTCGCGCGTATGCAATGCCTGGTCAGCCGTCACGCTTTCCACGGCCCGCATCATGCGCGCCGCCGCCTGATGCTCGCCCAGGTGCTCCAGCAGCATGACCACCGACCAGAACGTGCCTATCGGATTCGCCAAGCCCTTGCCCATGATGTCGAAGGCCGAACCGTGAATGGGCTCGAACATCGACGGGCCGCGCCGTTCCGGGTCGATATTGCCGGTGGGCGCGATGCCCAGGCTGCCCGCCAGGGCCGCGGCCAGATCGCTCAGAATATCGGCGTGCAGGTTGGTGGCCACGATGGTGTCCAGCGAGGCAGGGCGGTTGACCATGCGCGCCGTCGCGGCGTCCACCAGTTCCTTGTCCCAGCGCACATCGGGAAACTCGCGGCTGATCTCCAGCGCGATCTCATCCCACATCACCATGGCATGGCGCTGCGCGTTCGATTTGGTTACCACCGTCAGCTGCTTGCGCGGCCGCGACTGCGCCAGCCGGAACGCATAGCGCAGAATGCGCTCCACCCCGGCGCGCGTCATCATCGACACATCCGTGGCGGCCTCGATCGGCAGCCCCTGGTGCACACGGCCGCCCACTCCGGAATACTCGCCTTCCGAGTTCTCGCGCACGATCACCCAGTCAAGCTGCTCGGCGGTGCAGCGCTTCAGCGGCCCGTCGATGCCGGGCAGCAGGCGGGTAGGGCGCACATTGGCGTATTGGTCCAGGCCCTGGCAGATTTTCAGCCGCAGGCCCCACAACGTGATGTGGTCGGCAATGTCGGGGTCGCCCGCCGAACCGAACAGAATCGCGTCCTTGTCGCGCAGTGGCTCCAGCCCGTCGGCCGGCATCATCACGCCGTGGCGGCGATAATAGTCGCCCCCCCAGTCGAAATCCTGGAACTCGAACGCGAACGATCCGTCGGTCTCGGCCAGCACCTGCATGGCCTGCCGGCCCGCGGGAATGACCTCTTTGCCGATGCCGTCGCCGGGAATGGTTGCGATGCGGTACGTCTTCATGTGCCTGACTCCTGGCCGGCGACTGTCGCCAGCTTGCTCGTCGGGCACTGTACCCAGCGCATCGCCGCGGTGGGCCGCTGGCGATTCAAAACATTTTTAACTTCAGGTTAACGTGCGCGCCGCTGCGTTCGCTGGCGTGCGGACAGGCATGGCCTGTACCCGCTGCACCACCCACACACTGCCGATCACGATAATCATGCCCGCCAGTTGTGGCGCATTCAGGCGTTGCCCCAACAGCGCCCAGCCCAGCACCACCGCCGTCACCGGGCTCAGGAAACCCAGCGCGGCCACCGCGGCTGGTCCCAGCCGCGCCAGCCCGCGAAACCACAGCGCATAGGTAAAAGCGCCGCCAATTACTGCCAGGTACGCCAGGCCGCCCAGATTGGCGGCGCTCAGCGCGGGCAGCGGCGGTTCCAGCCAGGCCGCGACAGGCAGCAACAATAGGCCGCCCGCCGTCAACTGCCAACTGGCGAAGGTCAGCGCCGGCACGGGCGGCTGCCAGCGGCGGCTAAGCACCGTGCCCAGCGCCATGGCCAGCGCGCCGATCAGCCCGGCGGCCACGCCCAGCGGGTCCAGCGCCGCGTCGGGCGTCAATACCAGCAGGCCCACGCCACCTATGCCGGCCAGCGCCGCCGCCACCGACCAGCCCCGCACCGGCGCGCCCAAGAGCAACCGGGCCAGGCCGATCACGATCAGCGTCTGGATCGAGCCCAGCGTGGCTGCCACCCCGCCGGGCAAACGGTAGGCGCTGACAAACAGCATGGCCCAGAACACCGAAAAATTCAGCCCGCCCAACAAGAAACTGCGCAGCCACCATATGCCATGCGGCAGGCTGCGCGCCCACCATAGCAGCAGCAGGCCGGCCGGCAGGGCGCGCAACATGGCCACCGTCAGCGGATAGCCGTCCGGGAGCAATTCGGTGGTCACGATATAGGTGCTGCCCCAGATGGCCGGGGCCAGGGCCGTGGCAAACACGTCGGCGCTGCGAGGCATGGTGTGGCTCCTGATGTGGCTTCCGGTGCGGCGTCTTAAGCCAGTTCCAATACGTGCGCCAGCGGCCGGCGCGGCTTCTGGGGCCAGTTGCCGGGCGCGGCGCGGCCCATGGCCACCAGCATCACCGGCACTTCATCGTCGGCCAGCGCAAACTCGCGCGCCACGCCGGCCGCGTCAAACCCGCTCATGGGGCATGATGCCAGCCCCAACGCCTGCCCCGCCAGCATCAACGTCGACGCGCCCAGCGCCGCACTGCGCACGGCCTCGTCGCGCTGCTGGCGAGGCTGGTCCTGGTACAGACCGGCCGCCGCGCCTTTCCAGGCCGACACCATGTCGGCCGACATGAAGCCGGCCTGCACCGAAGGCGCCAGCCGCGCGGCCAACACATCATGCCGCGCCAGCACGCCCACCACAATGAATGTCACCGCCGCATCACCCACCTTCGCCTGGCCCCAGGCCAACTCGCGCAGCCGCGCCTTGGCGGCTGCGGTATGCACCGCAATAAAACGCCAGTTCTGCAAATTGAAAGCGGTCGGCGCGCGCGTCGCCAGTTCCGTCAGCCGCTCGATCTGCGCCAGTGCAAGCCGGTGGTGCGGGTCGAAATAATTCGCCGACGTGCGCCCCTCGATCGCGGTAATCAATGCGTTTTTCATCAGTGACATTCTCCAGAATGAAGTGTTCTTTCCATCGCCCCGCGGCGTCCAGTTGGGCGGGGGCGGCGCGTTGGGCGGCGGGGCAGCCTGCGCAGCAGGCCGAGGGCGCTTGTATGCGCCCGAGCCCGGCGCACGTGCGTCGCGCCCGCCCAACTGGACGCCGCGGGGCTTCGCAAGAACCGAAACCCCGTTCAAGCCCATACCCGTCAGACTAATCCCCCTGTTCTGGCTTGAAAATATCCACTAAAGTGCACTCACTATCATCTGTAAGTGAATAATCATGGAACACCTCACCGCCCTGCGCGTGTTCCGCCACGTCGTCCAGTTAGGTAGCTTCGCCCAAGCCGCCCGCCAACTGCGGCTATCGCCCGCGGCGGTCAGCAAGAACATCGGCGAACTCGAAACCCACCTGGGCGCGCGCCTGCTGCAGCGCACCACCCGCCGCATGAGCCTGACCGAAGCTGGCAGCCTGTACTACGAACAGATCAGCCGCATTCTCGACGACCTCGACGAAGCCGGCCGTTCGCTTGCCCCCCTGCAGACCGGCCCCAGCGGGGTGCTGCGCGTCAGCGCGCCCATGTCGCTGACGCTGTCCCGGCTGTCCGCCGCCATCCCGGCCTTTCTGCAGGCCTACCCCGACCTGTCGCTCGACCTGCACCTGGAAGACCGGCGCGTCGACATCATCCAGGAGGGCTATGACCTTGCCATCCGCGGCAGCGACCAGCTCGAAAACTCCTCGCTCGTCGCCCGCCCGCTCACCGTGCTGCCGCATGTACTGTGTGGCGCGCCAACATACTTCCAGCGGCACGGCGAGCCCGATACCCCCCAGGCGCTGCGCGGCCATAATTGCCTGCGATTCACCCTGTCTGGCCACGCCGACGAATGGACCTTCCGCCGGCACGGCCAGACCGTGCGCGTGCCCGTGCGCGGGCGCTACCAGGTCAATTCCAGTCTGGCCGTGCGCGACGCGCTGCGGGCCGGCTTCGGCCTGAGCCTGGTGCCGCGCACTTACGTAGAAGACGACCTGGCCCAGGGCCGCCTACGCGCCGTGCTGAACGACTGGGCCATGGTCGACACCTATCTTTATGCGGTCTATCCCTCGCGCCGCCATGTGGCGGCCAAAGTGCGGGCGTTTGTCGACTTCGTTCGCGCCGAATTGCAAGGGCCGGACACCTCGCTGCCAAGATCGCAGATTGATTGAACGGATCTTGATAATAAGCAAGTCATCTTTTTGATTGTTGCATCAGAATCAACAAATTAAGCGCCTCGCACCCGCGCCGCGCGGCTCTCTGTTTGTCATTCCACCCGCCGCATTGCCCCGATGCCTTGCCTGCAGGCCCGCCAAGCCCGCCAGAGCGGCAATCCGCCTGGCTTTTCGCGCTTGCGCTTTCCTCCTGAACCCCTACGAAGTAGTTTGCTCAATACTCATCCGGATGTACGCTATCTGACGTGGGATCAGTTCCATCGGGTCGAGGCTTCCATGTCAGCCACCCATCCCGAAGCGGCCTGGTTCGCCGCTCTGCTGCTCTTTGCGCCCATTGCAATGGGTACGGTAGTCTTTTTGTTTGTCGACCGCCGTCATTTTCAGCATGAACGCGACATCCTGCAGTCGCGCGAGCAATACACCCGGCGCGCCATCGAAAGCATCACCGACACCGGGCGGGTCGCGCTGTTTTTCATGCGCCAGGATACCCACGGGCAGCGCAGCTTCTTCCATGTAATGGGCCGTACTGAGCGCTTCATTGGCTGCCCGGCCGAACACATCACCGCCGACGCCGAAAACTGGCTGCGCCGCCTCCCTGACGCCGATCGCGTCGCGCTTGAACAGTCTATTGGCCATTCGCTGGCCGAATCGTGTCCCATCCGTGTCGATTTGCAGGTAAGACACTCAAGCGGTCTGGGATGGGTGCGCGTGGCCACCGGCGTGCCAGATCACCAGCCTGACCAATCCGTGATCTGGGCCGGTTACTGGGCCGATACCACGTCCGAGCACGAACAGGCGCGGATACTGGCCCAGGCCAGGCACGATGCCGAAGCCAGCGCCGAAGCCAAGGCGCGCTTCCTGGCGGCCATGAGCCATGAAATCCGCACGCCGCTGGCCACCATCATCGGCGCGCTCGACCTCATGCGCGACACCGGCCTGCAAGCCGAACAGCGCCAGCACTACCAGCTTGCCGACGACGCCGCCCGCCTGCTGATGGAAATCATCGGCGACATTCTCGATTTCTCGCGCCTTGAATCCGGCCATACAGAACCCGAAGCCGTGGACTTCGATCTGCGTGCAGTGCTCGGCCAGGTGCTGCGCGTATTCGAACTGCAGGCGCGTCGCAAAGGCATAGCGCTGACGCTTGACGTCGAGCCCGCAGTAGCTCACACATTATCGGGTGACCCCACCCGCATACAGCAAATCGTGCTGAACTTGGTGGGCAACGCCGTCAAGTTCACCGTACAGGGCAGCATCCACGTCAGCGTCCATCTCGAACGCGCATCGCACGCAGCCGCACAAGTTGGCGCGCGACATAACCCGCAAGATGCGTCGGCACGCACCGATGAGCAGGCGTGCGTTCCGGCGGTTGAGGTGCAGCACATTGCGCTTAGGGTGGCTGACACGGGTATCGGTATCCCCGAGGCTGCGCACGGCGAGCTGTTTCAATCATTCACCCAAGCCGACGTTTCCACCGCGCGGCAGTACGGTGGCAGCGGCCTGGGGCTGGCGATCTGCCACCGGCTGGCCGGCCTGCTGGGCGGATCCATCAGTCTCCTGCGCAGCGCGCCAGGACAAGGCAGCGTCTTCCAGGTCCGTCTGCCGCTGACCGTGGTGTGCACCAGCGTCAAGGCCCCGGCCGGCGCGGACCAGGCAGTCCGGGCCCCAGTCCCCACCAGGCGTCGGGCTGCTTCTGGTGCTCAAGCCGTGCGTGTTCTGGCCGCGGATGATCACGAGCCATATCGCATCATCCTGCGTCAGCTGATGTTTCGCGCGGGCTTGGACTGTGACATCGCAGCCAATGGCGAGCAGGCGCTCGAAGCCCTGAGTCGCAAAGCCTACGCTATGCTTTTTACCGACTGCCAGATGCCCGGCATCGATGGTTGCGAACTCACGCGCCGCGTGCGTCAGCAAGAAGCACAGACGGCGCGGCCGCGCCTGCCCATTGTCGGCGTGACGGCCGACTGCAGCATGCAGCAGCTGCAGCGTTGTCGTGCAAGCGGGATGGACGACTACCTCGTCAAACCCGTCTCCTTCGCCGATCTCCAAAAATGCATTGAAAAATGGATCAACTGAACCCGTGACCAACGTACTTATCGTTGACGACCACCCTTCGTTGCGCCTGGTGCTCAGGCAGCAGCTGTCCCAAATGCTGGGCGTGTCGGAGATCATCGAGGCGGGCAACGGCCAGGATGCCGTGCAGGCCGTGCGCCAACACGAGCCTGGTCTGGTCATTCTGGACATCGATTTGCCCAAGATCAACGGCCTGGACGCCATTCCGCGCATCAAGCTCATCAAAGCCGACGTCCGCATCTTGGTAATCTCCGCGCAAGATCCGGTCGTCTTCGCACCGCGCGTCCACGCGGCGGGGGCACAAGGCTACATCAGCAAAGTCCAGGAACTATCTGAGATCGTGCGAGCCATCGAGGCAGTGCTGGCCGGCTACAACATCTTTCCCGACATTGCTAAAGCATCTAGTGGGAAAACTGACGCAGATAGTGCAAGAAAAATCGAACGACTGTCCGATAAAGAAATCATCGTCATGCAAATGCTGGCACGCGGCATGTCTAACAAGGACATAGGAGATGCGCTATTTATCAGCAACAAAACTGTCAGCACTTATAAGACTCGTCTCATGGCCAAGCTGGAAGTTGGTTCGCTCGTCGAACTGGTTGATTTTGCACGCAAGCACCACATTGTGCACTGACTTCGCACTGGGCCACTGGAGGTCGAATTTCATCCGCTCTCGTCCGCCATGCCGAATGCCTTGATCCTGTCTTCCAGCCCGGGCTGGGCTGCGCAAAACGGCCTGGCCAATAGCCTGCTCAGGCTGGGCTTGTCTGTGCGCGAAGCGCCCTGGCCCTTGGCCGCATCATTTTCCGGTGCGGGCTACCAGATGGTTTTTATTCAGTTGGACGGCCGTACGGCCGCGCCTGACCCCGCTCTCCTGGAACACGCCGGCCTGTCCAATGCTACCGTGCTGATTTGCGGTTCGGTGCCCAGCGGGCTACCGTCCGCGTATCGTCACTTGGCGGACTGTCAAGACGAAATAGCGTTGGCTACCGCACTGGCCGACGCGGGCTTCATGCTGCCGTTGCCCACCGAGTCGGAAATTGAGTCGCAGATCGGCCAATTGGTGGATGGCGATGCGGCCATCATGGCGGAACTGATCGCCAGCCTGCTCGACACAAACCAGACTGATCTCCGCGATCTTCGCCAGGCTTGCGAATCGCGGTGTTGGTCCACTGCGTGCGTGAGCGCGCATCGTATTAAAGGCACGGCTCATCTGGTGGGAGCGGCTTCGCTGGCGGCCCTTAGCCAGAGCATGGAAGCATATGCCAAGAAGGATCACGCCGACGCGGTGCTGGCCCTGGCGGCACTGTATTTACCGGCAGTGGCACGCCTGTCCCAGACACTCGCTGCTTTGGTGGCTAAGCAGGCTTGAACGGGTTCTAGGCGATCGTATGGCCGGCTGCGGAAGCTTCGGATGGTGGCATCTTCGGCAGATGCGTCTGTAGCGCCACTCGCAGTTCGGCCAGGCTCACTGGTTTAAGCAAAACGGCATTCATGCCTGCAGCGAGAGCATCTTGTATGTTGTCGTCGTCAGTGCTGGCGGTGTAGCCCAGCACGGGTACGTCAGCGTTGAAGCCTGAATTAGATCGCAAGGTACGCACGAATTCCATGCCGTTCATCAGCGGCATGGAACAATCGCAGATAGCCAGCTTGAATACTTGCTTTTCTATCGCTTGCAGAGCTTGCAAACCGTTGTCGGCGCATACGACATCGTGGCCCAGTTTCTGAAGTTGGCGCTTTAGCAGAATGCGATTGGGTGCATGGTCATCCACGACCAGAATCGGCGCCAGTGCGCCGTGCCTGGCGGGCATTGCGGCTTCCTGCAGGGCATTGGCAGGCAGCTGCAAGCGTACGATGACGCGAGTACCTTGACCGAGCTGGCTGCTGATTCGTATGTCGCCGTCCATGGCGTCCACCAGCCGCTTGCAAATCGGCAGGCCCAGGCCCGCACCACCGCTCGCGGAGGACGCGCCCACCTGCATGAATGGTTGGAATAGCACGGGCAGTGCCTCGGGGGCGATGCCGATGCCCGTGTCTTCGATAGAAAACTGCACCCACTGGCATTCATCGCGGACCGGCGCCGCTTTGATCTCGATGCAGATGTGCCCGTGCGTGGTGAAGCGGATGGCATTGGATACAAGATTGTTCAGAATCTGCTTCAAGCGTAGTGGGTCAACCATATGGCAGCCGGCGACTGAGGACGCGATGACAACATTCAGTTCCACTTTTTTGCTGCGCGCCACGGGCGCAAACACGCCGGCGATCTCGGCGGCGATGTCGCGCAAAGAGACCAACGTTGGGCGCAGGCTGAGCTTGCCCGCTTCCATTCTTGAAAGGTCCAACAGATCGTCGATCAGCGACAGCAACGAGCGGGCCGATTGCAATGCAGTTTCCAACTGCTGCTTTTCCTGCGTTGCCAACGAGCCGTGCAGCGTCAATTCCAGCATGCCCATGATCGCATTCATGGGCGTGCGAATATCGTGGCTGATCGACGCCAGGAAAGTAGATTTAGCACGAAGCGCGGCTTCGGCGCGATCGCGCGCCTCGGCAAGTTCGATTAGCGCAAGTTGCCGTTCTGTAACGTCAAGCCAGCCCCCGATTACGCCGATGATATTGCCTCGGCCATCGCGGAGCGGCTGTATCCAGTGCTGCAAAGTGACCAACATTGAATGCAGCCGCACAGTGCGATCTTCAACGGCTGGCTGGCCGTTGTTGATGATATGCCGATAAAGACGCTCGAATTCACGTGCATCCTCGGTGTTGCCGCCCATCCACCGCATGGCGGTTTCAACAGACGTCAAGTTCAAGGCATGGCGAGGCTGGCCGCATGCTTGCGCATAGGCGGTATTACAGGCCGTGAGTTCGAGAGCACGGTTGCGCAGGTAGATGGGCATGGGAATGGCATCCAACGCCGCCATGTACGTGTGCAGCAGTGTTCTCATCGACTGTATGCTGCGCCGCTGGTGTCGAGCCTGCGCCAGGTAAAGCAAAGTTGTGCCAATGGCCAGTGTGCCGATCGCAATTGCAAGCAGGGTGGGTGCGCCCAGGAGTGTTCTCCAGGGCTGCATAGTTAATATGGCTACCAGTCGATCATCGGCGACGGCTGTCGGATGAATAATAATTGCAGTGTGCCCGGCGATATGCAGTGCCGCGTACGCTTGAGCAGGCAAAGGGGGAGAATTCGGAGGGCGAGACATGTGCGCAACAGTACGCGCCATTGCTACGCTTTAAATGCAGAATTTTCGCCAAATATGTCAGAAATTTCTGAATGTGGGTATCAAACGTACGCGGGGGCGAAATTTCACTCATAGGTGATGATATTTGTGGCTGACGCATTGGCCGCGTCGGGCGTCACGGTAGGGACAATCTGCCTATAACGCGCCTGCAGCCAGAGTTAGTTGTCCGGAGAAGCGCATCCAGTGGTCAGTTGGTGCTTGCACGCCAGGACGTGTGGATCGCCGTCCATGTTCAGCAGCCCGATGCCCATGCCCGCAGATTCATGCCAACTATACGCATCGCCCTATTGCCGGTTTCAGTTAACAGGGCGGAAAAAAAAATGTGGCTGGTATGCGACGCTACGAATCCTGTGCCACAAGTTGACCGGAACTGGATGACTCCCGCAGTCGGGTAATAAGTGCCGGCGATTGCGCCAACGGGCAACGCGGGGTTGATAGTTAGAGAGCTCGGGCCATCGAACTGGAAATTCCCTGGGACGGGCGTCAGTTCGCAGTGCAGCAGCCAGGGTACAACTGACACCGTAGCAGGTGTCAGCAGCGCGGCTATGACGCCGGCCAGCGCGAGCGCCCCAGGCGGAGCCCGAAACGTGGCATGCTGGATAAGCGGCCGCGTCCCGGAGAACGAGGCGGCGACGGCGAAGGGGGATGATGGGGACGAAAAAAGTAGGTCGTACATAGCGTGTCGCGCGTGATGTTCCTGCGGTGGCTCGGTCATTGACCACGTTTGTGAGCGTCACGTGCAACACTAAATGTCAGATTGGCTTCGTGTCTGTGGAGTTTTCGTGAAAATGTTCACGAAATTGCTGTCCGGGGGTACCGTTTTTTGAAGCTTATATTCTCTTACTGATAAGTGATCGTAACGGTGGCCGAAGCGTTGGCGGTTCCCGGCGTAACGGTGGGGGCTATTTGCATATAGCGCGCCTTCAGCATGATATCGGTGTTTGGAGTGGCGAGGCCGGTGGACGTCAGGGTAATCTTGGTTGCCAATGGATGGTTTTGGCCGTTCTCGTACAAGAGTTGTACACCTACGCCGCTGGCGCCGGAAGTAGAGTCCAACTTCATTAATGAAGAGCTCTGGCCACCGCCTTGAGGGGGCACAATGTCAGTAGCGGGATCAATCTGATAATAGATTGCCATGTTGGTAGGACACTCGGTCAACGAAATCGAGAACCCTATCGGCGGCGTAGCGGTGCCTACGCCGGTTCCGGCGAGGGTATGTGTGCCTAGTTGAACTGTCGGACTATTTGCCTTGCAGCCCGCCTGTGTTACGGGGATATCTTGCAGCGACCATTTTAGGGTACCCCATATGTTGGATGTGAGATTTCGTCCTTCTGCGTCAGCTCCGGTGCCCACTTGTACGTTGCCAAGTATCAATGATGATGACGCGAGCTGAACGGCGCCACCTTCGGGTAATCCCGTGCTTAAGCGGACAAGTTCCATCTTGATGACCGGGCGGTAGTGGAAACTGACTGCTCCGTGAGTCTCCATGGCAGGGTTCGAGGCGCCAATGTTGAATAACATAATGCCTATATCCAGTCGAAGTGGGCCATTCTTGATTCGCCCACTGCCACTAGAATCGTAGATTTTCAGCCCAAAATTAGAACTGCCTAACCTCACAGTACTTGAGTCTACATAACTGTAATAGGAGTCGAAATAGAGATATAGGGGAATCGCCCTATAGATGCCTCCGGCGGAGGCAGCGCCTTGATCGCAATTTGCGTATGAGGTCGGACCGCTATACGAGTCAGTAATGGTTGTGCCTGTGGGGCCTATTGCGCCGGGCATCAGCTCGACAGTGCTTGGGGTAGATAAGAGTATTGTCTTGTTGGCATTTTCGAAACTGCAGTGGTATGCCATCGCTTCATTAGAAACGAGCAAACACATGGAGACGGCAGCGGCATACGCAAATGGCAGCGCTTTATGCCGGCGTTTCGGTGATGGAATGCGTGCGATATGGGCGCTCAAGGCTTTGAATGGCATGGCTATTATCCTCGCGTGCAAGTTCCTTGCAACACATGAAATGGCTGAGCGGGCTTGCCGGCTGTCTCAGGAATGACATAGTCCAGGTCGCATAGCTCTGTGGCACCATTGCCCCACTTGATGGTCAACCTGCCCGAGTTGCCTTTCAGGCGGCTGGCAATGATCCGACTGCCCTGCGCGACCGTACCGACGGGATCGCCATTGCCATCCAGCACTTCTGCGCCAAAGGGCAAGGCCGAGCCGTCTGGCAGGCGTGCGCGGATTACAGCTGCCTGGCCGCCCGCTTCGATCTCGAATTTCACAGGTACGATCGCGCCTGCGGTTGGCGCCACATGCTGGATCGTGGACTTGAACTGCACGTTCAAGGGCAAGCCATGGGGGTCGACTTCGACGGTATTTTGCGCAAACGGAGTCAGGTTGGACACTACGCCGTAGCCCCGCGAATTGACGCGCAAGCCGCTCGCGTTGGCGATGCGAGCGCCCGCTGCACCTTGTGCATCGACGATGGCGAACGTATCACCCAGCGTCGGCGTCAGGGCTACCCCGCCACCCCACGCCACAGCCGCGCCCGAGATGCTGGCGCTGACTTGGTTGCCACCGCTGGAACGGCTGGCGCTGGCGCCCAATTGCGCATAGGGCGAAACCCATGAGGCATGGCCGCTGACATTATTGTTGCTGTCGCCTCCGTTGCCTCGGGCGTGGCTGGCGCTGACACCGTAGTACAACGGGTTGTCGGATGAGCCCAGGCTGCCATTGACCGTTTCGTAGATGGACGTGCTGTGGTCACGGCTGTTGTGCTGAATGGTGGTGCTAGAACGCGGCGCCTTGGTGCCGCTGCCCAGCGGCAGGCTGAGGTTCACCATGTAGGTATTCTCCCAGTTGCCCGAGTGCATGCTGTATTGCCGCGAAGCGCTGATGCTGTAGTTCAGGCGCTTGAACGAGTTGCGGTAGCCGGCCTGGTATTCGGTGTCGCGCCCGCTGCGGCTCCAGTAGTCTTGGCTGTAGCCGGACAAGTACAGCGAGCCCCACCGGTCTCCCAGCGGCTGGCTGAGCATGGCCTGGAAGCGGCCTTTGGCGTTGCCGTAGCCGCGCGGTAACGCGTAGTGCGAGTCGAGCGAGCGCAAGGCCATGGTATCGGCCAGGCTGAGGAAGCCGCTTGTGGAGTAGCGGTAGGCGGCCAGCGTGACGCTGGTGGAGGTTGGTTCGAACAGGCGCGAATAGCTCAGGCTGTAGCTTTGGCCGCTGCGGTCAGGTGCGTCGCGCAGCTTGGCCTTGGCGTACGTGGCGTCCAGGCTGAACGCGCCCCACGCCGTGTTCAGCGCGGTTCCGATTTCGCCGGCCAGATAGTGCTCGGATGCGGTAATGCCGCCGTATCCCGTGACCAGGTTGCTGAACCCATGGCGCACGGTGCCTTGCAGCACGTACGGAGTATCGTCGACCATGGCGTTGCGGTATTGCCCTGCCGCCATGCTGTAACGCGTAGTACCCGCCCGCAGCGCGTTCACAGGGGCCGAGAACGGCACGCGCGAGATGTGCGTACTGCCGTCGGCCTCGGTTACCACGACTTCCAGGTCGCCGCCGTAGCCGGTAGGGTACAGGTCGTCGATTTCGAATTCGCCCGGCGCTACCGTGGTTTCGTAGATGACGAGGCCATTCTGGCGGATGCTGACGCGTGCGTTGCTGCTTGCGATGCCGCGCACTGTTGGCGCGTAGCCGCGCTGCGACTCGGGATACATACGATCGTCGCTCGATAGCCGCACGCCGCGTAGACCCACGCTTTCAAGTACTGTGCCATCGGTGAAGAATTCGCCCGCCGTCAGCTGACTCTTGATGGGTGCCAGCGAGCGCTGCACCGACGTCTGAATGCTCTGATAGTGCGTGCCGAGCGATTCCCGGTAATTCAGGTTGCCGCGATGGCGGAACCGCCACGCGCCGAGATTAAAGCCGCTGTCCAGGCCCATGTAGCCCTGCGTGATCGAATCGCCTTGGCGGCTGCCGTATCGGTATATGTTGCCGTTGTAGCGCACCATGCCTGCGGTGATGCCTTCATTCCAGTATTTTGGATCGACATAGCCGCGGGCGCTGCGGTTGAGCCAGATTTGGGGAATGCTCAGGTCAAGGCGTTGCTCGCCGTTGTCGAATTCGGCGCGTGAATCCGGGATAAGGTCTGGCAGCCGCATGCATGGGCTTTCTTGCAGCCGTGCCTGTGCGACCTCATCTAGTCGTTGTAGATTGACACCTGCAACCGTCAGCAAGTCGGTGTCGAGGCACGGCTGCGGATGCGCTTCGCCGGCCAGTTGGCGCACGCGTACCGAGCTGCGCCCCACCTGCCTGTTGTTGACCACAACTGGCACGGTGTAGTCGCCGGGTGCGGCGTAGTTGCCGCGATTGAACCGGCTGATGTCCACCGGGGCGTCGCCGAATCCGCGCAGCATGTCGGTATTGAACTGAACTTCGGCCACTTGCGTGGGCACCGAATCCGCCGCCGCGGATACCCATATGCCGCTGGCGAACAATGCCGAAATCAGATGATAGGCATAGCCGGGGGGCGGCAATTTTTTTCGGGAAGCCAGCATGATGCCTCTCTTGCCTGGTGGCTGCGCGTCGACGCTAGCGCACTGGTTTTTGCAGTGCGGCTTCGCCGTTGCTGACGCCGCCGTAATCGTTGATGAACTGGTACCGCACACGCATGGCCGGCGATACTGTGTCGGGCACTTCCAGGACGCGGGTTTCGAACGGCGCCACCATGCCGGGGTCTTTCACTGACAGGGCTTTCTCGCCGGAGGCTAGCTCCACGGCGGCAAAGCTGACGTGATAGGGCGTGGGATTCGATACTCGCAAAATAGCGCGGTTTCCTTCGTTCGCGAGCTGCCAGGTCAACTGCTCGGGCGCCTGCATGGCAGTACCGGTGAGCCCAGCCGGCCGGAAGAAGAACTTGATGCGTGAACGGAATGACAGTTGCAGGAAGTTCTCCCCGTTTTTCGCGCTGGGACGAGCGGGAATGTCGAGCACGTTCAGCCAGAAGATGCTCTCGCGATCTTGCGGCAAGGGTTCGCCCGAATGCATGATTCGCAGTGTCTGGCTTTTGCCGGGGTCGATGCGCGACATGGGAGGAGAAACGACAAAAGGCACTTCCAGTGTGCTGCGTTCGGCCTGAGGGGCGCCGGTATCCAACCACGCCTGTACCAGACTGGGCGCCTGGCTTTTATTAGTGAGGCGGACGGTTTTTTCGCCGCTTGCTGCTTCATAGATGACTCGCGTTGCCCCGATGACGACCGACGCGTGCGTGATTGCCGGCGCTGCAGCCAGGGATAGCGCAGCGGCCGAGAAGATGATGGACAGGTAGCGGTGAAAGCGCATGGCGATTTCCGGTAGTGCAGGCCCGGGCTACGTGTGGCAGGCCGGGCGGCCGGCTGCCGCGCCGAAGCGCGGGCAGCCGAAGTACAAGGCGCTTGGTGCGCGCCAGTTAGTACCGTAAGCCTGGTGGGCTTATTGGTAGATGAGGGAGTAGGTGACGCTGGACTCGACCGCGCCTGCCGTGGCCACACCGGTTGCGTAGTAGCCGGCCTCGTAGGAGAGGATGCCGCTGCCGCCGCTTACGTCGACGGTTCGGTTGCCGGGCGAGCCGATGACGATGTCTCCAGCGCCGTGAGCGTCGCGCAGGGCGATTTGCACCTCGGTTGCGCCGCCCGAGGCGAGCGGGATGATGTTGTTCAAGTGGCCCCTGATGGTATCGACGTTAGGGCCGGATTCGAAGTAGGCCATGACGTTGGTGAGGCTGCCGCTGCAGTTGTTCAGCTCGATGTCGAACTGCGTCCAGCCAGCCGTCTTGCCGGATGCATTCAGCGTGCTGGTGCTGACGGTGGGCAGATCGACGTCGAAGTCCGGGCCGCCGGAATTGACGATGTCGCAGGTGGAAGCGGTGATTTCACCGTTGAAAGTGATGGTGCCGTCGCTGGCCAGTGCCACTTGCGCGGCGGCCAGGATTCCAGCACCCGCCAGAAGGCCGGCAATGCGAGACAGTTTCATGGTTGACTCCGTGAAAAATAAGTTGGAATGGCTGGCGAACTGGCGAAATATCAAAAGCCGATCGCAGCAAAACGGAGTCTAGGGATGATGGAGCTTGCAAGGCTGAGGAAAAATCTGACGGATGCAGAGGAAAGTTCTTGTCAGTACCGGTTGCCCGCTGAGCGGGCGGGGTTACTGGTAGACCAGGTTGTATTCCACGCTGGTGTGCACGCTACCCGGCGAAACCTGGCCCAGGGCGTAGTACCCGGCTTCGTATACTTGCGTGATGTGGTCTCGCAGCACGACAGGCATGGCGCCTTGGCCGCCATGGGGAGCCCCGATAAGAATGTGCTGGGTGCTGCCCAGTTCGCGCAGGGCGATTTGCACGTTGCTGGCTGAGCTGCTGCTATCCAGACTGAGGCGGCCGGTGGCCATGTCCACAAAAGGGCCGGGCTCGAAATGGGTACGCACCAGGGCGGGCCTGTTACCGCAGCGATGTAGTGTGATGGCGAATGGCGACCAACCTGCGGTTTGGCCGTGTGTGGTCAGTGCGTCGGCTCCAACGCTGGGCAATGCGACGGTGAAATCCGGGGAAACGCTACGCGCCATGGAAGCGTGGCCGCCGTCGATTTCACAGCTTTCGGCGACGACGGCGCCCGTGAAGGTGATGGTGCCGCGTTGTGCCCAGGCCGCGTGTGTGCTGGCCAGAAAGGCGATGCCCGCGACGAGACAGGCAGTGCGGGGTGTTGTCATGATCGGCTCCGTGGCGATGGGATGGCATGCTCCTGCCAGGCGGCAGGTAAATCTGCTTACATGCTTGCCGATAATGCTTGGCGCCTCGTTGTCGATTGGTAGGAAAATTCCCCAATAGGCTGGGGAATTTTCCTGTTGTTCTACACGCGTAGCCGATGATTACGTCGTGCGTCAGGTTACCGAGCCCCGTTGCGAAAATTTGGGTTGCTTCCACACTTCACTGTCCAACACATCTTTCAATACGTCAACAGCATCCCATACGTCGGCGTAGCCCAGGTATAGCGGCGTGAGGCCGAAGCGCAGCACTTCGGGTTCGCGGTAGTCGCCGATGACGCCGCGCGCGATCAGCGCCTGCATGACAGCATACCCGTGCGGATGCCGGATGCTGACGTGGCTGCCGCGCCGGGCGTGTTCGCGCGGCGTGACCAGCGTCAGCGCATGGCCGGCGCAGCGGTTCTCCACCAGATCGATGAACAGGTCGCCCAGCGCCAGGGATTTCTTGCGCATTTCGTTCATGTCGGCGGCCAGGCTGACGTCCAGCCCGCACTCTACCAGCGACAGCGAGACGATGGGCTGCGTGCCGCACAGGTAGCGGCGGATGCCGCCAGCGGGCTCGTAGGTTGCGGCCATGTCAAAGGGGCGCTGGTGGCCCCACCAACCCGAAAGGGGCTGCCAGAACTGGTCGGTGTGGCGCGGCGCCACCCAGATGTAGGCCGGCGCGCCGGGGCCGGCGTTCAGGTATTTGTACGTGCAGCCCACCGCGAAGTCGGCGTTGGCTCCGGTAACGTCCACCGGCACCGCGCCAGCGGCATGGGCCAGGTCCCAGATGGCCAGCGCGCCCAGGGCATGGGCCTGCGCGGTGACCGCGGCCATGTCGTACATGGCGCCGGTGCGATAGTTGACGTGCGACAGCAGCAGTACGGCAGTGGAATCATCCAGCGCCTGTTCAAGGGGCAGGTTGTCGTCGACCAGGCGCAGTTCGTAGCCTTGCTGCAGCAGGTCGATCATGCCTTGGATCATGTACAGGTCGGTGGGGAAGTTGTCGCGCTCGGACACGATCACCCGGCGCTGTGGCGCGGTCTGTTGCTGGATGCGCAGGGCGGCCGCCAGCGCCTTGAACAGGTTCAGCGAGGTGGTGTCAGTAACCACCACCTGGCCCGGGCCGGCGCCAATAAGCCGCCCCAGCTTATCGCCCAGCCGCGCGGGCAGCTCGAACCAGCCGGCCGTGTTCCAGCTGCGGATCAGGCCATTGCCCCATTCCTGTCCGATTACTTTTGCGGCGCGCGCCGCCGCGGTCTTGGGCAGCACACCCAGCGAATTGCCGTCCAGGTAAATGACGCCTGGCGGCAGATCGAATTGTTGCTTCAGCGGCGCCAGGGGGTCTTGCCGGTCGGCCTGCAGGCAGTCTGCGCGGGTATGCATTTCTTGGGGCTCCTTGTTGCTGCTAATGTAACTTCAAGACGGTAACTTCAAGACGGTAACTTCAAGACGACGCTCGCGCGCGGCTACGCCGTGGCGGCTGGGCGAAATGCGCCTGGCACAGCTGGACGAACTCGGCCACCAGCGGCGAGGCTTTGTCTTCGCGCCAGGCCAAGCCCACCGACAGTTCGGGCGACGGCTCGCGAAACGGCCGGTATGCCACCCCCGCCAGCTGCAGCACCATCTGCGAGCGGGGAACGGGCGCGAACCCGCAGCCCGCGGCAACCAGCGCCAGCGCGGCGTGCATGGTCTTGACCTCGAAGCGGTCCGAGGGGTTTACGGCGTACTGGTGGAAGAAATCGCGGAACAGGCTTTGCGTGCTGCGCCGATGGTCGTGGCTGGGGTAGCCGATCATGCTGCGACCGCCCAGATCCCGCACCGACAGGGTTTTCTTGCGGGCAATGTCCCAGGTATCGGGCACTGCCACCGCGTAGCGTTCCGAGAACAGCCGCTGCGTACGCAGAGACGGATGGTAGATGGGCTCGCGCACCAGGCCGATGTCGATCACGCCTTCGAGCAGTTTGCCGACCTGCTCGGTGGTGGAATATTCGACCAGATGAACGCGATACGCCGGATGGCGCGCGAAGTAGCTGCGCAATAGACCAGGCAGAAAGGTATAGGTATGGGCATGCAGGATGCCCAACGTCAGCGACTCGATGTTCTGCTGGCGCGATGCGTTGACGATTTCCTGGCAGCGATCGGTGTCATGCAGGATGGCGCGCGCGTGCTTGAGCAGGGCTTCGCCTTCGACGGTAAGGCTGACCGAGCGCGTGGTGCGAAACAACAGCTTGGCATTCAGGCTGGTTTCTAGCGCCTGGATGTGTTCGCTAAGCGGAGGCTGGCTGATGCCCAGCCGGTTCGCGGCGCGCCCGAAGTGGGCTTCTTCGGCCACCGCCACGAAATAGCGCAGTCTTTTCAGGTCGATCATTATTCTACTTATACCTATTAATCAGCCATCAAAACTATATTAGACATGAATAATCAGCATCAATAAACTGGGTCTTGCCAAGATCAGATTCACTCAAAAACAAGATCCGCCTACGGATCCAGGAGAGAAGGATGGAAGTACGCAAGCTTACCGGCGTGATCGGCGCCGAGTTGCTGGGCATTGATTTGTCGCGCGATCTGCCAGACGCCGACGTCGCCGCGATCCGGCAGGCTCTGCTGGACCACCAGGTGATTTTCTTTCGCGACCAGACCCTGACCCCGGAGCAGCACATCGCCTTCGCGCGGCGCTTTGGCGTGATCAGCACTACGCCGGTGTATCGCACGCTGGATGAGTATCCCGAGATCATGCCGGTGGTGAAAGAGCCTACCGACCAGGACATTATCGGCGACACCTGGCATACCGACGAAACCTATCACCCGACGCCCCCGCTGGGCTCGATTCTGTACGGGCGCCAGGTTCCTGAAACCGGCGGCGATACCCTGTGGGCCAATATGTACCGGGCCTACGACACGCTGTCGGACGGCATGAAAGCCAAGCTGTCCAACCTGCGCGCGGTGCATACCAACGATTTTCTGTCGGCCAATTCGAAGTACCGCAACAGCACGCGGTCGACCAAGCTGCGCGAAGACGTGGGCTCGATTACCAGTGTCCATCCGGTGGTGCGCACCCATGAAGAAACCGGGCGCAAGTGCCTGTTCGTGAATCATCCGTTCACGTATTCGTTCGAGAACATGACGCGCGAGGAAAGCCTGCCGCTGCTGCAGTTCCTGTACCAGCACAGCGCCAAGCCCGAAAACACCTGCCGGTTCCGCTGGCGCAAGGGATCGATGGCATTTTGGGACAACCGCTGCACCATGCACTACGCCATCAACGACTACCCCGGACAGCGCCGCGAAATGCACCGCATCACTATCCAGGGCACGGTCCCGGCCTGATACGGCCCGCCGCGCGGCCGGCCGCCGGGCGCGCGCATAACCACAATGAACAAGGGAGAGAGCAAATGTTCAGAAGAATTGGCATTTTGTGCGGATTGACCATGGTTCTGCAGACCGTGCCGGCCGCCTGGGCTGCGCCGGCCTGGCCGCAACGCCCCGTGACCTGGGTCGTCGGCTATGCCGCGGGCGGCACCACCGACATCATCGCCCGCACCCTGGCGCACGAGCTCAGCGAGCAGACCGGCCAGACCTTTGTGGTGGAAAACCGCACCGGCGCAAACAGCAACATCGGCGCCGAGATCGTCAAGCGCGCGGAGCCCGATGGCTACACTTTTTATGTCGGATCTACGGCCAATGCCATCAACCGCACGCTGTACAAGCAACTGAACTACGACATTGTGAAAGACTTCGCCAGCGTGGCGATGCTGGGCACCGTGCCCAACCTGCTGGTGGTGAATCCGTCGCTGCCGATCAAGAGCGTGAAAGACTACATCGAGTACGCCAGGGCGAATCCCGGCAAGCTGACCTGTGCGTCATCGGGCACCGGCTCGGCGATTCATATGTCGTGCGAATTATTCAAGCTGCAGACGGGAACCAACATTCTGCATGTGCCATACCGCGGCAGCGGCCCCGCCATGACAGACCTGCTGGGCGGGCAAGTGGATTCTATTTTCGACAACATGCCGACCGTGCTGCCCAACGCGCAGGCGGGCAAGCTGCGCGCCCTGGGCGTGACCACGTCCGAGCGGTCGCCCTCGGCGCCGGATATTCCCACGCTGGCCGAGTCTGGCCTGCCGGATTTCTCGGTGCAATCGTGGTTTGGCCTGTTTGCGCCCGCGGCAACGGACCCCGCCATCGTGCAGCAGATGAACGTGGCCGTGAACAAGGCATTGGCCAGCGACGCCGTGCGCAAGGTGTTCGGCCAGCGCGGGGTGGTCAAGCCGAAGGCGCCCAATGCCACGCCGGAGTTTGCCCGGTTCGTGCACGGCGAAGTGGACAGGTGGGCCGAGGTGGTGAAACAGTCGGGCGCCAAAGTCGAATGAGCCCGGCCATGTCTGCGCGCACGATTCTGATTACCGGCGCCAGCCGCGGCATTGGCCTGGCTGCCGCGCAGCGCCTGGCGCGTGACGGCCACCAGGTTATTGGCCTGGCCCGCGGCGCGCCGGCGGAGGGATTTCCCGGCGAGTTCTTCCAGGCCGATCTGGCCGATGCCGCCGCCACCGCTGGCACGCTGGCCGATATTGTGGCGCGCTTTCCGATAGACAGCATTGTGAACAACGCTGGCTTGACGACTTCGCACACGCTGCAGGAAACCTCGCCCGAGGAGCTGGACCGGCTGCTGGCCGTGAACCTGCGGGCGCCGATGCAGTGTGTGCAGGCCTGCTTGCCGTCGATGATACGCAGCAACCAGGGCAGCATTGTGAATATTGCCAGCCGCGCCGCGCTGGGCATGCCGCGACGCACGGCCTACGCCGGAGCCAAGAGCGGCCTGCTGGGCTTCACCCGCACCTGGGCGCTGGAGCTGGGCGCGCACGGCATTACGGTCAATGCGGTGGCGCCCGGCCCGGTGATGACGGAGCTGTATCGCAATAACAACCCCATGAGCGCCGCTCAGCGGCAGGAACTGGAGCAGCGTATTCCGCTCAAGCGCCTGGGCGAGCCTGAAGACATCGCGGGCGTGATTGCTTTTTTCCTGTCTGCCGATGCCCGCTTTGTTACGGGGCAGGTTTTGTATGCGTGCGGGGGGCTGTCGGTGGGCGCGGCGCCGCTGTAGGGCGGCCGCGGCCCAAGGGGTTTAGTCTTGGCGGTCGGTGACTTCGACCAAGTGATAGCCGAACTGGGTTTTCACCGGGCCTTGCACCACGCCGACGGGGGCGCTGAAGACGACGGTGTCGAATTCCTTGACCATCTGGCCGGGGCCAAAGGTGCCCAGGTTGCCGCCGTCGCGGGCCGAGGGGCAGCTGGAATTTTCGCGGGCCACCTGGGCGAAGTCGGCGCCGCCTTCGATCGCGGCCTTGAGCTCGTTGCACTTCGCTTCGGTGGAAACCAGGATATGGCGTGCGGATGCTTGGGCCATGGAAGACTCCTTTTTCGTAGGCAAAACGCCATATTGCCTGAGTCTGGGGCGGCAGTAAAACGGGGTTTTGGAGGACCCGGGGGGATTGCTTGCCCCGTTTCGCGGCGTGCGGCTGGGCAGGGCGGCGCCCGTGCGTCGGGCTCGGGCGCACCCACGCGCCCTCGGCCTGCTCAGGCTCCCCCGCCGCCCAACGCGCCACTCCGCCCAGCCACACGCCGCGAAACTGCGATCGAGCGAATTCGCGGACCGCGCAGATCCGATGTCATGGCCGGGAGGGGAACCAGCGGTCAGGTCAGGTGCCAGGTCAGATGCCAGATCAGGTGCCAGCTCAGATGCCAGGTCAGTGCCAGATCAGGTGTCTGACTCCGTAGGTGTCAGACACCGAGGTGCGCCTCGGCTGCTCCATCAGTACGGTGTCAGGCACCTGCGGAGCCAGACACCTGCGAACATCTGTGGACATTTATGGCGAACCTGACGCCGGCGCACATCCGATGTCTCGGCAGGCGGCGCTTACCAGCGGTACGAAGTGGTCAGCGTGACCAGCCGGCCGGGGCCGTAGGCGCATGAGCCCCATGACCAGCATTGCGAGAAGTATGCTTTGTCGGTCAGGTTGCTGGCGTTGAGTGCAACGCGCCAGTTGCGGTTTTCCCAGGCCAGCATGGCGTCGAGCAAGGTTACTGAAGGGGTGCGCGGCACATTGGCGACGTCGCCGGATTCGTCCACGAAGCTGCTGGCGTAGTGCACGCCCGCGCCTACTGTGAAGCCGTCGATGTTGCCCAGCGAGAACTTGTAGGTGCTCCACAAGGCCGCCTGGCGCTTGGGTACGCCCGTCAGTTCTTTGTCGACGTTCAAGTAAGTGAAGCTGGCGTTGATGTCGAGCCGCGGCGTAATGGTCCCCACCCATTCCAGTTCCAGGCCGGTGTTGCGGGTTTTGCCGCGTTGCGAGACTTGCGTTTCAGAGATCTCTACCGTGCGGTTGACTTCGCGCAGTTCGAACACGGCGGCCGACGCGCGCCAGTCTTGCGCGGGCGGCTCGTACTTGATGCCGGCTTCCCATTGCTTGCCGCGCAGCGGCCGCAGCCGCTGGCCATAGCTGGTATTGGCCTGGGGCAGGAACGATTCGGCGTAGCTGATGTACGGCAGCAGCCCGGGCACAATTTCGTACATCAGGCCGAAACGCATGGAATCGGCGCGGTCGTTGCGGTCGTCTGCGCCGTCTTCCCAGTTCTTGGCTTCGTCGTGCCGCCAGCCTGCCAGCAGGATCCAGTTGCGCCAGCGCATTTCGTTCTGGATATACACCCCCAGTTGCTTGATGCCGCTGGTGGCGATCGGCTCGCGCGGCGGGGGCTGGTAGCCTACCTGGTAAATGGGGTTGTAGACGTCGATGGGGGCCAGGCCGGTGTAGTCGTCTACGCCCGAACCCGAATCCCGATAACGCAGGAAGTCGACGCCCACCAGCAACTGGTGAGCGACCGATCCCGTCGAGAATTTGCCCACCAGGTTCTGGTCTGTTGCCAGGATCTGCGTGTGGTGTTTCCAGAAATACGCCGCGCGGCTCAGCATGCGCTGTTCGGGGTCCAGGTAGGGCGCATACACGTCGAAAGCGCCGTAATCAGTCTTGTTGTCGGTCCAGCGCGTGCTTTGGCGGAATGTCCACTGGTCGTTCAGGTCGTGCCGGAACGACCAGCCCGCCTGCAGGCTGTCGGCATCAAAGCGGTCGTAGCCCGGTTGGCCCACGAAGGTGTGGCGAGAGATGCGCCCGTTGGGGTTCGGCAGAATGGTGCCTTCCCAGGGCAGCGTACTGCCGGAATCGCCATTGGCCCGGTCTTTCTGCCATTTCAGCCGCAGGGTGAGTTCGGTGGCGGCGCTGGGCGTCCAGGTGAGCGACGGGGCGATCAACTGGCGGTCGTCCTGGCCGTAGTCGATTTGCGTGCCGCTTTCGCGGCCCAGGGCCACCAGCCGGTACAGCCAGGTGCCGTCTTCGGTCAGCGGGCCGGTCATGTCTGCCTGCAGTTGGCGGGCATTGTGGCTGCCCACTTGCACGCCGATTTCGTGCCGCGCCTCGGCCTGGGGCAGCTTGCTGACGTTGTTGATCAACCCGCCGGTGCCGCCCTGGCCGTACAGCATGGACGAAGGCCCGCGCAGCACTTCCATGCGCTCCATCAGGTAGGGTTCGACGCGCGGCGTGCTGGTCCAGAAGTTCACCCGGTCTTTCAGGCCGTCCAGGAAGATGTCCTCGATTTCCACACCGCGCGCCTGGGCCGTGTCCATGCGCGAACTGGCCCCGTAGATGGATGTGCGCACGCCGGCGCTGTAGGTCAGCGCCTGGTCCAGCGTGTTGGAGGCCGTATCGCGGATCTGGTTGGCGGTGACCACCGAGATCGACTGCGGGGTCTCCACGATGGGCGTGTCGGTTTTGGTGGCGGTGGCACTGCGTTGCGCCATGTAGCCCACCACAGGGCCGGTGGCGAATTCAGACTGGCCCGTGACCGTCACCGCCGGCAGTTCGCTGACGCTGGCGGGCGGCAGCGGCTTGAGCACGTAGCGCCGGTTCGCGTCCGGCACGGCCTGCAGGCCGGTGCCGGCCAGCACGCGGGCCAGGCCCTGCGACACGGTGTAATTGCCCTGCAGGCCAGGGCTGGTTTTGCCGTTGGCCAGATCGATGGAGCCGGCCAGGTAGATGCCCGCCTCGCTGGCGAACTGCGTCAGCACGGTTCGCAGGGGGCCTGCGGGAATTTCGTAAGGGTGCTGCGCGGCCGCCTGCGGCTGAGGTTGCATTTGAGCCTGTGCCTGTGCCTGTGCCTGCGCTGCGCCGGCCTGACCGGGGAGCGCCCAGGCGGTCGCCGCGATGGCTGCCCACGCCGCCATCCGCATCCACGCCGCCATTGGCCGCGGCGCCCATTCGGCCAGGCTGAGCGGCAGTCCGTGGCAAAGTGCGCGGGTTGGCGCGGGGTGCCCGGCCAGGGCGCGGGGCAAGGCATGCGATGAACGCCGATACATGACGGTTTCCCTTTCTACGATGACGGTAAATGGCAGGCCTGCCGTTCGCGCGCATGGCGCGCTCTGGCGTTGCGGCCCTTTCTATTCCCTTAATCAATCGAGAGGGCGAAAAGCGGAACTGCTTTTTTGAAAAATCACCGCGAGGGCGGCTGCGCCGCGCCGTCGGTAATGGATATCCACCACGGCCAGGGCCGGCGCACCCGCAGCGCAGCAGCCTGTGACAGCATGGCCAGGGCACCGTCCATATCGCGCAAGGGAAACGTGCCGAACACGCGTCGTTGCGCGACATCGGGCGCCAGGCTGATGTGCGCCGCATGGTAGCGGCCCAGTTCATCGACGACGTCGGCCAGCGAAAGATCCCAGGCGACCAGCTCGCCCCGGCTCCACGCCTCGCGCGCCAGGTCGGCGGGCACGCTGGCCTCGATAGTGCCGGCAGCGAACCGGGTTTGCCGGCCGGCCGGAATGACTTGGGCCGCGCCGGCTCCGGCGGTGCGTATTTCGACGGCGCCCTCGTATACCGCCAGGAACGTGTGACCTTGTTCGCGGCGCACGGTGAAGCGGGTTCCCAGCGCGCGCATGCGGCCCTGCGGCGTGTCAACCACGAAGGGCCGCGCGTCGCCACGAGCGGTGGACACCAGGATCTCGCCCGCCGCCAGCGTCAGCCTGCGCAGGCCGCCCCGCATATCGGCATCGAGCGCGCTGGCGGTGTTCAGCCATACCTGCGAGCCGTCGGCCAGGGTGAATTGGCATATGTCTCCTGTGCCGGTGCGGTAGTCGGCCGTCCAGGCGGCGATGGTGCCGGCCACGGGCGAGTCGGGCCGCGCCGCCCAGCCCAGCGCGGCCACGCCCGCTATGGTGCCAATGCCCGCCAGCACCCGGCGGCGCATGCGGGCGCGCTCATGCACGGCATAAACCTTGGCGGCCATCTGGCGTGGGTCGGGCGTGTCCTGCAGCGGCGCCAGCACGCGCTGGCTGACCGATTCCACGTACTGCCAGGCCTGCCGGTGATGCGGGTGCGCGGCCACCCAGGCCTGCCAGCGCGCCTGGTCGGCCGCGCTGGCTTCGCCCGAAATCAGCAGCGCATACCACTGCGCCGCGTGTTCCATGACGGCATGCGAAGGCTGGCTCATAGGGGCGGCGCATGCCGCAATGCGGCCGCAGTCTGCCCGGCTTGCGCCTGCATGCAGCGCAGCATGGCCTGCGCCACGTACTTGCGCACCATGCGCGACGACACGCCCAGCTCGGCGCCCACGTCGGCCGCGGTCATGCCGCACACGGCAGACATCAGGAAGGCCTGCGCCGCCTTGCCGGGCAGGCTGTGCAGCAGCTCGGCGATTTCTTGCAGGGCCTCGAGCACCATGGCCTGCCGTTCGGCCGACGGCGCGTACGCCGGGGGTTGGGCGGCCAGCGTGTCCAGCCAGGCTTGTTCGATTTCGCGGCGGCGCCACAGGTTGATGCACATGCCTTGGGCCATGGCGCGCAGGTACGCCCGGACTTCGAGCGGGCTGCCGAAGCCACGCGAGGCCGGCTTTAGGATCAGGCGCAGGAATGCTTCGTGCGCCAGGTCCGCCGCGTCGGCGGCGTTGCCCAGGCGCCGCTGCAGCCAAGCCCGCAGCCAGGCGTGATGATCCGCGTACAGCGTATCGATCGGTGGCGAAGAAAGCGAAAGGAAGGGCGCGGCGGTCACAGTCGAAACTCTCTGGAGAGTTTTCAGCAAAGTCGGACGCTTGAATGGTAATAGAAATAGTTCTTGTTTTGAAGAATTAACGGCCGGGGCCCGCCGATCTGCGGCATGGCGACGCGCGGGCGCCGCACGGGTTTACCCGTATACGGCAGCCGCTACACTGACTGGATACGCCTGTAACCCTGCTGGAAACATGCTATGGATGCCACCCACCGACTCATCGACTTGAAGCCGCTGGAAGCGGTGCTGCAGAAGTTTGCCGACGAGCGCGACTGGAACCAGTTCCATTCACCCAAGAACCTGGCCATGGCGTTGACTGGCGAAGTGGGCGAGCTGGTCGAGATTTTTCAGTGGCTGACCGAAGACGCGTCCAGGCGCGTGGCGCAAGACGCGCGCACCGCCCGCGCGGTACGCGATGAACTGGCCGACGTGATGTTGTACCTGGTGCGCCTGGCCATGGAGCTGGGCGTGGACATGAACGAGGCCATTGCCCACAAGATCGAGGTCAACCGGCAGAAGTACCCCGTGGGGGATGCGCTGCCCCGGCACTTGCGATAGGCCCGGGCCTATCTTGCCTAGATAGTGGCTACCGGCGTTACCGGCGACCCCACCGCGCCCGGCAGGCGCAGGGGCGGCGCTGTCAGGAAGAACCGGCTGCGCTCTTGCGCCGACAGCGCGGCGGCCAGCTCCGACAGGTACCACAGTTCTCCCAGCGGCACGCCCAGCTTGAACAGGCACAGTTCATGGATGGGCATGAAGGCGCCCTGTATGCCCAGCGGCCCCTGCGGCGGGCGGCGCTCTACCGCGTAGTTGTCGGCCACCAGCGCGGCGATCTGGCTGTCGCGGATCCAGTCGCGCAGGCGCTCGTCGCGGCCGTCCAGCACGCTGCAGGCGCCGTGCAGCACATGCGGATCGGGCTGGCGCTCCATCGACAGCAGCACATCGGCAAAGCCGGTGTGCAGGCACAGGATGTCGCCGGGCTCGACCACGATGCGGTCTGCCTGCAGCACGTGCATCAGGTCGTCGTAGTCCACTTCGTGGCGCTCGTCGCCGAAGTGCTTGCGCAGGTTCACCAGCACGCCGCGGCCCTGGATGGGCGTGGCGGCGAAATTGTCGATGCCCAGCCGGGCCGCGCGCACGGGCTGGTGCTTGCCTTCTTCGGCCGCGCGCGAGGCGCCCTGGATGTGCTCGCCCGCCGCATAGCCGTTGTAGTACACCGGCACGGGTTCGCCCGTACCGCGCACGTCGAACATCGAGCCCACGTGCGCGAAGCTGTCCCACTGTGTTGAGTACTGCGTGTACAGCACAACGTAGTCGTCGCAGATCACGTCGGTCACGCCCGGGTGCTCGCAGCAATGCGCCATGTTGTAGGCGAACTTGCCTTTGCGCGTGGTGGCGCGCAATTGCGGCGGATACCGGAACGGGTTCAGCAGATTGCCGCCCGGGTAATCCAGCGGCAGGCTCAGGCAGAAGCGCTGGCCGCTGGTGATTTCCCGCGCGGCGGCGGCCACGCGGGCCGGCGTCAGCAGGTTCAGGCGGCCCAGCTGGTCGTCGGGGCCGAAGTCGCCCCAGTTCGACCCCGGCGGGCGGTGCTTCCATCGTTGTTGTCCGCGTTCGCCAGTCATGGCTGTCCTCCGGTATGCCGCTGCGGGGTCATTGAACCTTGATGTCGGCGCTGCGAATTACCGAGCCCCATTTTTCGGATTCGCTTTTGATGAAGGCCGCGAACTGTTCAGGCGTGTCGCCGACGGTCAGCATACCTTGCGTGTCGAGCTTCTGGCGCACGGCGGGGTCTTGCAGCGTCTTGACCAATGCCGCGTGCAAAGTGCGCACGACTTCCGGCTTCATGTGGGCCGGCCCCACGATGCCCATCCAGCCTACGGCCTCGAAGTTCTCGTAGCCCTGGCTGGCCAGCGGCCTGACTTGCGGCAGCGCCGGAATCGGCGCGCGGGTGGTGACCGCCAGCGCGCGCAGGTCGCCGCGATTGATGAAAGGCGTGACGGTGGGTGAAGCTTCGAACAGCACGTCGATCTGTCCGCCGATCAGGTCGGTGATGGCGGCCGGGCCGCCCTTGTACGGCACATGCAGCATCTGCACGTGGGCGCGCTGCTTGAACATTTCCTGGGTCAGGTGGCTGGTTGAGCCGTTGCCCGGCGAACCGAAGTTGAGCTTGTTGGGCTTGGCCTTGGCGGCGGCCACCAGGTCTTGCACGGACGTGATGTCCGACTTGGCCGATACCACCATGGTCTGCGCCACGGCGGCCACGTTCATGATGGCGGTGAAGTCCTTGACCGGATCGTAGTTGGTGTTCTTGAACAGGTGCGGCGCGATGCCCAGCGGGCCGCTGGAGCTCATGCCCAGGGTGTATCCGTCGGGCGCGGCGCGCGCCACCAGGCCCGTGCCCAAGGTGCCACCGGCGCCCGGCTTGTTTTCGACGATGATGGGCTGGCCCAGCACCTTCGACAAACCGTCGCTGATGACGCGCGCCAGCAAGTCCACCGACTGGCCGGCGGGGTAGGGCACCAGCATGGTGATGGGTTTGTCGGGGTAGCCCTGGGCCGCCGCCGTGGCGGGCAGCGCGAACTGGCCCAGCAGGCAGGCCAGCGCGGCGGCTTGCAGCATTTTCCTGGTATGACGCATGGTTTGTCTCCGTTGTACGCCAGTCGTGCCGGCGGATTGTTTATAGATACTGCGTAAGACGCAAGTGGGCGTGTGCGCGGCGTCACCCGCCGGTATCGTGTTCGGCGGCGGCCCCGCTGGAAAACGCGGACTCGATCTCTTGTGGTGACAGGTCCAGTTCGCCCAGCACCGCGCGGGTATGCTCGCCCAGGCCGGGCGCGCCGTAGGGCCGGGTGCCGGCGGGGTTGGCGCCGAACTTGATCGGGTTGGCTATCCCTTTGTACGCGCCGGCCTTGCAGTGGTGCATGTCCAAGATGAATTCCTGCGCGGCGACCTGCGGGTCGTCGAACATGTCTTCTACTTTGCGCACGGCCGCGCACGGCACCGATACCCCGAATATTTTTTCCCACTCCAGGGCCGTGCGCGCCGCCAGGCCCTGGCGGATCAGGGGAATCAGCTCGTCGGCATGGGCCGCGCGTTTTTTGACCGAATCGTAGCGTTCGTCGTCCGCCAGCTCAGGCTTGCCGATGAGCGTGCACAGCGACTTCCAGAAGTGCGCGGTATTGGCCGATATATACAAGTGTCCGGCTTTGGTGGGATGAATACCGGTAATGCCCCCCGATCGCATGTCGCGGTTGATGTCGCGCGGCTCGTCCTGCTGCATCACCAGGCGCGCCGACTGCATGGCCAGCGCGCTGCCCAGCAGCGACACCGATACTTCCTGGCCCCGGCCGGTGCGTGCGCGCTGGTACAGCGCCGCCGTGATGCCGTTGGCCACCATGGCGGCGGCGTAGTAGTCCACCACCGACCCGTATACGATCTCCGGCCCGGCGTGGCCCATGCCTTGCGCCGCGCAGATGCCGGTGCGCGCTTGCAGCACCTGGTCATAGCCGGCGTTGTCGGCCAGCGGACCGCTTTGCCCATAGCCTGTCATGGCGCAGTACACCAGGCGCGGGTTAAGCGCGCCGAGTGTCGCGTAGTCGATGCCCAGGCGGGCGGGCACCGAAGGCCGGAAATTGTGCAGCAGCACGTCGGCCCGCCGCGCAAGCCGCCGCAGTATTTCCTGGCCGGCGGGTTGTTTCAGGTCCAGGCACACGCCGCGCTTGCCGCGGTTCACGCCCAGGAAGGCGCGGCTTTCCGCGGCCAGGGTCGACGGATATCGGCGCAGGTTGTCGCCGTCGGGCGGCTCTACCTTGATGACCTCGGCGCCCAGGTCGGCCAGCAAGGCGCCGCCGTAGGGGCCGGCAATATAGGCGCTGAGGTCGATGACCTTGATGCCGGCCAGCGGGGCAGACCCGGCGGGAGCGTCTGGCTGGCTCATGTCAGTGCCCCGCTGCTTGTTGCCCGGCCCGCGCCACGATCAGCCGCGCGCGCTGCACGAAGGGGGCGTCGATCATCTTGCCGTCGAGCAGGTAGGCGCCGTTGCCGCCATTGCGGGCCTCGGCATCGATAATCTTGCGCGCCCAGGCCAGTTCTTGTTCGGTAGGACTGAATACGTCGTTGGCCAGCGCGACCTGGCTGGGGTGGATGCAGGTCTTGCCCAGAAAACCCACGCGCCGCGCCAGCAGGGCCTCTTCACGGAAACCCTGCGCGTTCGCCACGTCGGCGTAGGCCGAATCCAGCACCACGCGGCCCGACGCGGCGGCCGCCATGCGTAACGCGAACATCACGGCATGCACATTGGGGGCGTCGTAGCGGGCGATGTCCAGCGGTTCGAACAGGTCGCCCAGGCCCAGTTGCAGGCCCCACACCCGCTCATGCGCGCCCGCGATCTGCGCCGCGTTCAGCAGCGCCGCCGGCGACTCGATATTGGCCAGCACCTTCACGGGGGCGTGGCCCGCGGCGCGCACGTCGGACTCGATCTGTTCCAACTGCGCAATACCGGCCAGCAGGTCGTCGCGCGATTCGATCTTGGGAATATTGATGATGTCGATGCCGGCCCGGCAGGCCACGCGCAGGTCGTCCACGAAGTGGCTGGTGTCCATGGCATTGATGCGCACGATCAGGGTCTTGTCCGATCGTGCCGCCGCGGGCTCGTCCAGCAGCAGGCCCAGTTGTTCGCGCGCATACGCTTTGCGATCGGGCAGCACGGCATCTTCCAGGTCGAAACTGATGGCGTCGGCCGCGCTGGCGAGTGCCTTGGTGAACAGCTCCGGCCGGGACGCCGGGACGAACAGCTTGCTTCTCATGGGGTCTCCTTTTGCTGCGATTATGGAGAAGCGCCGCGCCGTTCGGCTGTGCTTAATCTACCTTCAGAAGATATAAAATCTATGACGTGAACACCCATTTTCTGCACACGCTGCTGGCCATCCACCGCTATGGCTCCATGGCCGAAGCCGCCCGCCGCCTGAACATCACGCATGGCGCCGTGGCGCAGCAGATTCGCGCGCTCGAAACGCACGTCAACGCGCCCCTGGTGGCCCGTTCGGGCAAGACGGTGCACCTGACCGAAGCGGCGCATCGCATACTCGAGACATCGCAGAAAATATTGGACGACGTCGATTCCCTGCGCACCCTGGCCCATGCCCGCGAAATACGCGGCGAACTGCGCCTGGGCACCGGCAATACGTCGCTGAACAGCACCGTGCCCAATATCCTGGCCACGCTGGCCAGGCGCTATCCCGACCTGCATGTGTTCATTCGCGCCGGGCTGTCCACCGAGTTCTACGCCAGCGTCGAAAGCGGCGAGCTGGACGTCGCCATAGCCCTGGAAGCGCCGTTCGAGCTGCCCAAGAAGCTGGTGTGGCGCCTGCTGCGCGAAGAACATTTTTCATTGCTGGCGTCGGCCTCTCATCAGGGGCGCAGCGCGCAAGACTTGCTCAACAGTGAAGACTTCATTCGGTACGAGGCCGGTAGCTGGATCGGCAACCTGATCGACCAGTACCTGAAAAAGTCGGGCATCGCCACGCGCGACCGCTACGAACTGGCCTCGACGGAATCCATCGCCCTGATGGTCAACAAGGGGCTGGGCGTGGCCATCGTGCCCAATGCCTGGAACCTGTGGAAGCAGGGCTTGAATGTCATCAGCCTGCCCTTGCCCGTGCCCTGCCAGCCGCGCCGCTTCGGCCTGATCTGGGCCCGCTCGTGTCCGCGCATGCAACTGGTGGAGGCGTTTGTAAAGGCCGCGGAGCAGGAGTATCGGACGTGACGTTGTTGCCGGCTATGCCACGGCGCTGCATAAGGACTTACCCGTAGCTGCGCCATTTTGGCGCGCCGGCGCGTCCGCCAACCATCACAAGGCGCGGCCCTCATGGAATTTTTCAAGTTGTTGTTATGTAAGGAAAAATCGCCGCTCTTGCAGATCCGGGAGATTGGTGGTGCAAGAAAATATTCCTTAAAGGAATAATAACTTAAGCTTTTAATTCCCTTTTGGGTTGTCCGCGTTTTTTGCATGATCGCTGCTCCTGGAGTACGAGCCCATGCAGAATTCATCGCCATTCACCCTCAATTCCGCCCCCCCGGTGCTTAGCGCCGAGCTTGCTGCCGCGCTGCAGCCCATCGTGACCCCGCACCTGAGCGACAACCTGCACCGCCAGCGCGGCGTGGTCGGCTTGTCCCGCTACAACCGGCGCGGCAAGCTGGTGGGCAGCGCGCTTACCGTGAAGACGCGGCCGGGCGACAACCTGTTCATCTACAAAGCCATGACGCTGATCCAGCCCGGCCACGTGCTGGTGGTGGACGCGGGCGGCGACCTGACCAACGCCTGCGTGGGCGAGATCATGAAGCGTTACCTGCAGCAGCGCGGCTGCGCGGGCCTGATCGTGGACGGCGCCATTCGCGACGTCGCGGCTTTCGAGAACGACGACTTCCCTTGCTATGCGCGCGGCCACGTGCACCGCGGCCCGTATAAAGACGGCCCCGGCGAAGTCAACGTGCCGGTCAGCATTGGCGGCCAGATCATCCAGCCCGGCGACGTGATCGTGGCCGACGAAGACGGCATTGTGTCGTTCCCGGTGGCCATGGCTGATGCGCTGGTGCAGAAGGCGCGCGAGCATGCCGCCAAGGAAGAACGCATCATGGCCGAGATTGCCGCGGGCGACGAACGCCAGAGCTGGCTGCATCCCGTGCTGGAAGCGAAGAACCTGCTGTAGACCGCCATGACCGTAACCTCCACGCAACAAGATCCGGCCGCGTTCCTGGCCCGGCGCATGAGCGCCATCAAGCCTTCGCCCAGCATGGCGGCCAAGCGCAAGGTAGACAGCCTGCGCGCCGAAGGCAAGACCATCATCGACTTCACCATCGGCGAGCCCGACGTGCCCACGCCCGCGCATATCGCGCGGGCCGGCATCGCGGCCATTGAAAGCGGATCGGTCAAGTACACATCGTCGTCGGGCATCCGCGAGTTGCTGGTTGCCGCGCAGCAGAAGTTCAGCCGCGAGAACGGCCTGTCGTTCTCGCTCGACCAGCTCGTGGTGGGCACCGGCGCCAAACAGCTGATTTTTTCGGCGCTGCAGGCTACGCTGGATGCCGGCGACGAAGTCATCATTCCCACGCCGTACTGGGTGTCGTACCCAGACATGGTGCTGTTGAACGACGGCAAGCCTGTCATCGTGCCCACGGTCGAGGCCCAGGGTTTCAAGTTGACGCCGCAGGCGCTGGAAGCCGCCATTACGCCGCGCACCAAGTGGCTGCTGCTCAATGCGCCCAATAATCCTTCCGGCGCCATCTACACCGAAGCAGAGCTCGCGGCGCTTCTGGCTGTGCTGGAACGTCATCCGCACGTGCTGCTGATGGTCGACGAAATCTACGAGCACTTTTGCTACGATGGCCGCTATGTGTCGCCGCTGGCCGTCAAACCCGGCCTGGCGCCGCGCGTGCTGCTGGTCAATGGCGTATCGAAGGCTTATGCCATGACTGGCTGGCGCGTAGGTTACGCCGCCGGCCCCGCCTGGATGGCCAAGGCGATTTCGACGCTGATATCGCAATCGACTTCCTGCGCCAGCCAGATCTGCCAGGTGGCGGCGGCCACGGCGCTGTCGGCCGACCAGCAATGCGTGGCCGACATCATCGCCCTGTACAAAGAGCGCCGCGACATCATCGTGGACCTGCTCAACGCCATCGAATCGATGTCGTGCCCCATGCCGGCAGGGGCGTTCTATGTGTTTCCCAATATTCAGGGCTTCATTGGCAAGCGTACCCCCGACGGCAAGACCATCGGGAACGACCTGGATTTTGTGCATTACCTGCTGGACGCCGCCGGCGTCGCCGTCCTGGACGGCACCGCCTATGGCAACCCCGGCTACATGCGCATGAGTTTCGCCACCGATCTCGACACCATACGGACCGGATGCGAAAAGCTGTCTTGGGCGTGCAGCCAACTTAAATAACATTTCACGGGAGAAAACCATGAGCTTCAAGAACATTCTGAAGTACGTGCCCTTGCTGGCATGCCTGGGTGTCGCCGGCGTGGCGCACGCCGACGCGCTGGCCAACATCAAGGAACGCGGCGCGCTGGTATGCGGCACGCTGGGCACGTCCGAGCCCTTCAGCTTCCAGGACCCCAAAACCCGCCAGGTCGTCGGCTATGAAATCGACCTGTGCAAGGCCATTGCCGATCATCTGGGCGTCAAGCTGGAGGTCAAGATGATCTCGGTGGCTGCCCGCATTCCCGAACTGGCCGGCGGCCGGGTGGACGTCGTGGCCGCCAACCTGGGTTGGAGTCCCGATCGCGCCAAGCAGATCGACTACAGCTACCAGCACTATGTCAGCCCGCAGAAAATCCTGATCCGCCGCGACGACGCTGGCACGCTGAAAACCAACGCCGACCTGGCCGGCAAACGCGTCAGCGCCGTGGCGGGGTCGTCGTCGGAAGCCGGCGCCAAGCGCCTGATTCCCGACGTGACCACGGTTACGTTCAAGGATCCTCCCACCGCCTTCATGGCGCTGCAGCAGAAGAAGGTGTCCGGCTTCGTCGGTTCGGAACTGATGCTGCTGAAGTTCAAGCAAGACGCCGAGTCGTCGCCCGTCAAGCTCGAGATCATTGAAGACCCGCTGTTTGTCGAACCCTGGGGCATTGGCATGGCCAAGGGTGAAGACGGCCTGCGCACCGAGGTCAACAAGGTGTTGTCCGGCCTGGAAGCCTCGGGCAAGATGCAAGTGATCTTCGACCGCTGGTTCGGCCCGGACACCAAGTTCCCGACCAAGCGCGTCTTCAAGGTCGAAGAAATCAAGGGTTGAGCCGTCGGGGCGGGTAGCTGCTTATGAACTACACATTGGATTTCGGTGCGTTACTCAGTAACGGCTACCCGACGCTGATTCTGGGAGGGTTGGCGACAACCCTCGAAATGACCCTGCTGGCCTGGCTGCTGGCCTTCGCGCTGGGCAGCCTGCTGGCCGTGCTGCGCATGCTGAACCTGCGCGCGCTGAACTGGCTGATCGCGCTGTACGTGGCGTTTCACCGCAACGTGCCCATGCTGGTGCACATACTGCTGTGGTACTTCGGCGTGGCGGCCATCGTGCCGCCCGCGCTCAACGACGCCATCAATATCATCGGCGGCGAGTTCTTCTACGCCACCATTGCCATCGGCCTGGTCACCGCCGCGTATGTCAGCGAAGACCTGCGCAGCGCCATCCGGGCCATTCCGCGCGGCCAGATGGAGGCCGCGCGCAGCCTGGGCCTCAGCTACCTGCAGGCCATGCGCAAGGTGATACTGCCCCAGGCGTTCAAGATATCGATTCCGCCCCTTACCAACCAGACGCTGCTGCTGTTCAAGAACACCAGCCTGGCCATGGCAATCGGCCTGATCGAGCTCACCGGCGCGGGCCGCACCATCGAGTCCGCCACTTTCAAGACCTTCGAGGCCTACCTGGTGGTGACGGTGCTGTACCTGGCGATTTCGCTGCTGCTGATGCTGGCCGGCGCGCTGTTATCCAAACGGGTCGCGTACGTGACCAAGACCCGGTAATCCGCCATGCTGGACATACTTTCCGACAACTGGCTGCTGTTGCTGGTGGGGCAATGGCCCAACGGCCCCATGGGCGGGCTGGTGGCCACCATCGGGCTGGCGCTGGTCAGCCTGGCCCTGGCTTTTCCCATTGGCGTGCTGCTCGCGCTGGGCCGCATCAGTTCGCACAAGATTTTCTATTGGCCCGCAACGGCCGTGGTTTACGTGGTGCGCGGCTTGCCGCTCATCATGTTCATCTTCTGGGCGTATTTCTTTCTGCCGCTGCTGATCGGCAATACCGTCAGCGGCGTGGTCACCATGGCGGCGGCGCTGATCATCTACGAGGGCGCCTACCTGTCAGAGATCATCCGCAGCGGCATCCAGGCGCTGCCCGCGGGGCAAATGGAAGCGGGCCGCTCGCTGGGCCTGAGCCATATGCAGGCCATGCGCAAGATCGTGCTGCCGCAGGCGCTGTACAACACCATTCCCAGCATGCTCAGCCAGTTCATCTCGACGGTGAAGGAAACCTCGCTGGGTTTCGTCATCAGCGTGCATGAGCTGACCTTTGCCGCGGCGCAGGTCAACAACATGTTGCTGACCAAGCCGTTCGAAGTGTTCTCGCTGCTGGCGCTGACCTACTTTGTGCTGAACCTTATTCTTACCGGCATCGTCAAGCTCGTCGAGGCCCGCATGGGCGGCACGCGCACGGTGGCGGCATAGGCCCTGGGCATTTCCATGATCGAATTCAAGAACGTCAGTAAGTGGTACGGCGACTATCTCGCCCTGGACAATATCAATGCCTCGGTGCGGCAGGGCGAAGTGCTGGTGGTGTGCGGGCCGTCAGGTTCGGGCAAGTCTACCCTGATCCGCACCATCAACCGGCTGGAGCCCATCCAGAAGGGCAACATCCTGGTTGACGGGGTCGATGTATATCGCTGCGGTTCGCTGGACGGCATGCGCAGCCATATCGGCTTCGTATTCCAGCAGTTCAACCTGTTTCCACACATGAACGTGCAGGAAAACCTGATGATGGCGCCCGTTCTGCTCAAGCGCATGAGCAAGGCGCAGGCGCGCGAGCATGCGCAGGCGCTGCTGGAGCGTGTCGGCCTGGGCCACAAGGCCACGGCTTATCCCGGCGAGTTGTCGGGCGGCCAACAGCAACGGGTGGCCATCGCGCGCGCCCTGGCCATGAAGCCGCGCATCATGCTGTTCGATGAACCCACCAGCGCGCTGGACCCGGAAATGGTCAACGAAGTGTTGCTAGTGATGAAGTCGCTGGCGGCCGAAGGCATGACCATGGTGTGCGTCACGCACGAAATGAACTTCGCGCGCGATGTGGCCGATACGGTATGGTTCATGGACGCCGGGCGTATTGTCGAGCAGGCGCCGCCCGAACAGTTCTTCGCGCAGGCGCAGACCGAACGGGCCCGCAAGTTCCTGGCAGATATCCGGCACTGAAACGGCCTGAAGAGACCGCGCCCGCCACTTGCCGATGCGCCAGCCGCTATGCTGTGGCATAGGCGGGGTCAGCCAGTCGCGGTGTCTGACACCCTGCGGGAGTCAGACGCCATGTTCACATCAGGTGCCGAGCCCGCCGCCATAGGGGCGGGAAAAATCGCATACGTCGCGCGCGATGCGGGCGATTTCCTGGTAGAACATGGGGTTCGACTGCTTGGCGTACATGGCGCAGTACATTGACGTGGGCATGGGCTTGGTGGTGCGCGCCAGCACCAGTTTCCGGCTTTTGAACAGCTCGGCGAAATAGCCCGTGGCAATGCAGGCCACGCCGAACCCCGCCACCGCCAACCCCACCATGGCCTGCAGGCTGTTGATGGTGAACAGGTTCGATTGCGACGTGTACGGCGCCAGCCATTCATCGTAGATGGCGTTCAGGGCCGAGTCCGGGTCTTGCCGGATGATGTTCATGCGTGAAATATCTTCAGGCGAGTACACCTTGGCTGGCGAAATCACCGAAGGGCTGCCCGCCCAGCCGAAATCCACCTGCGCAATCGGCTCGATTTCCAGGTAGGGGTGGCGGATTTCCCAGTGCAGAATCGCCATGTCCAGTTGGCCGTTCAGCAGGCTTTGCTGCAGTTGCCAGGCCATGCCTATCTTGGGCTGCACGATCAATTCCGGAAACGACGTGCGCAGCGCCTGCATCAGCTGGGGCAGCCAGGTCATTGCCGTGATTTCGGTAATGCCCAGCCGCAGCGAGCCCGAGAAGGGCTTGAAGCCCTTCATCTTCAGCAGCATCTGGTCGCGCCGGCCGAGCAGGTCGGCCGCCATTTCAAGCAGTTCTTCGCCCGTGCGGGTCAGCGTGGCCTTTTTTCCGCTGCGGTCGAAGATCTGGATATTGAAGCTGGTTTCCAGTTCCTGGATGCGCTTGGTGATCGCTGACTGAGTGGTGTTGAGCCGTTCCGCCGCATTGGCGAAGCCGCCCAGCTGCACCACCCAGTACAGCGCCTCGATCTGCTTGAAGGTCAGCATCATGGCTCGCGTCCGCTGCCCGTTGCCCGGCTAATGCCGCGCCGGCTTCAGTCGACCGAGGCGCCCGACCGCTTCACGGCCTTGCCCCACTTGTCGACCTCGTTGTCCACGAACTGCTTGCCCGCGGCAGGCTCGTAGACCAGCGGCTGCGCACCCCGGTCAGCCAGCGCCTTGGCCATGCCAGGCGAGTTCAGGATGGCGTTGATCTTCTGGTTCAGATAAGACACCACGTCGGCGGGAGTTTGCGCGGGCGCGAACATCATTGCCCAGCCTACCGCCTCGAAGCCCGGCAGGGTTTCGGCCACCGTTGGCACGTCGGGCAACTGCGGGATGCGCTCGCGCGTGGTCACCGCCAGCGGCACGGCGGCCTTGGAGGCAATGTGCGGCAGGGCGGCCGTTACCGAGTCCACCATCAGCGGCACGTGGTTGCCCAGAAAATCCGCCTGGGCGGGGCCGCTGCCTTTGTAGGGAATGTGGCGCAGCTCGACATTGGCGTCCGCTTTGAACATCTCGGCCGACAAATGCTGTGTGCCGCCGATGCCCGCGCTGGCATAAGCCAGTTCATCGGGCTTGGCCTTGGCCCGTTGGATCAGCTGCGGCAGCGAGGTGATGCCGCTTTGCGGCGTGGACAGGAAAATCAGCGGCACGGTGAAAATGCCGCCCACGGGCACGAAATCTTTCTGCAGCGAATAGCCGGGGTTGCTGTACAGCGTCTGGTTCACCGCCGCCGCGCTGCCGCCCACCACCAGCGTATAGCCGTCCGGCGTGGCGCGCGCCACGTACTGCATGCCGATATTGCTGCCCGCGCCAGCCTTGTTTTCCACCACCACGGGCTGCCCGATGTCCTTGGCCAGTTGCTCGGCCACCATGCGAGCGAAGATGTCGGTGGCTTGCCCGGGCGGAAAGGGAACCACCAGGTTGACCGGCCGGTCGGGGTACGCGGCATGGGCCGCGCCCGCCACGCCGATGAGAATACTGGCCGCCAGGCCGGCAAAGGTTTTGGATCGCTGCGACATTAGGCACCTATCTATCTTGGAATCATGGGTAAAGCGATGGATGCGCATCAGAACATCGCCGCGGCGCCGGGTGCGGGCCGGGTCAGTTCGTGGCCGGCCATCCGCCCTTGGGCGAAGCCGGCGTGCCGACGGGCGCGCCTGGGATATAGGCGAGCCCGGATTTGCGACAGGCGGGCGGGGCGGGTATGCCGCGCCCATATGGGCGGGATTGTAGCGGGTGGAGGCCCGGCCGAGGCGGCGCGACGCGCCGGGCGCCGTGCCGCCTGGAGTCGTCATTTGCCGACGCGAACCAGGTTCCCTTTGAGCGCGACGCCAGCCATGATGGCGCCGGCGTGGCACTCGAAGTCGGTCTTGCTGGTGTATTCCTTCTTGCGGAAATAGCTGACGATATCGGTGACGGCATTGGCGCCGGCCTCGTGCGCAGCATCCTGGAGCTGGATCAGGGCCGATTGAGCTGTCCAGATGCAGGCTTCTTCGTTTTTCTTCGCAAAAGCATTGCCTTTCTTGTTGGTGACCGCGCCTGCCCGCAGTATTTTGCCCTTGGGCCCGGTGCCGGCCAGATAAAACTTGACGCTGCCGTCGAGTTTGCCCGCCGCCGTCGCGGCATCGATGGCCTTCTGAAGCGGAAGGTGGACGATCTTGTCGGCGGCTTGGGCGTTCGAAGCGGCCAGCGCCAGGATGATAAAGGCGCCCGATCGGGCAAAGCAGCTACGGTTCATACGCATGGCAGTCTTTTGCGTGGGTGGTGGAAAAACCTGAAGCGTGAGGCCGTGTCAGGGCCAGCGCCGGAAAATCAGCGAAGTATTGATGCCGCCGAAGGCGAAATTGTTGTTCATTACATATTCGACCTCGGCATGGCGAGTCGTGCCCATGATGTAGTCAAGGTCTCCGCACAGCGGATCGACGTCGCACAGGTTCAGGGTGGGTGCGTAGCGTCCCGCCTTCAGCATTTCGATGCTGAACCACGATTCGAGCGCGCCGCAGGCGCCCAGCGTGTGGCCCAGATAGCTCTTTTGCGAACTGATCATTGCGCGCGGGCCGAACAGCGCATGCGTAGCAAGCGTTTCCGCGATGTCGCCGTGCTCGGTCGCGGTGCCGTGTCCGTTTACATAGCCGATCGCCTCGGGCGGCAGGCCGGCGTCGGCGAGAGCCTGGGCCATCGCAATGCGCATCGTGACGGCCTCGGGGCGGGTGATGTGCGTGCCGTCGGAGTTGCAGCCGAATCCCACCAGTTCTGCGTGAATGCGCGCGCCACGCGCCTGCGCGTGGGAAAGCGATTCCAGCACCAGCATGCCGGCGCCTTCGCCGATCACCAGGCCATCGCGCGAGCGATCGTAGGGGCGCGGAGTCAGCTCGGGCGAATGGTTCTTCTGGCTGGTGGCGTAGAGCGCGTCGAATACGATGGCTTCGCTGGCGCACAGTTCTTCGGCGCCGCCAGCCAGCATCAGGGCCTGGCGGCCATAGCGGATTGCCTCGAACGCATAGCCGATTCCCTGGCTGCCGGAGGTGCAGGCGCTGGAAGTTGGAATAACGCGGCCCTTCAGGCTGAAGAAAATACCGATATTGGCTGCCGTGGTGTGCGGCATCATGCGCACATAAGAATTGGCGTTCAGATCGTCAGTCACGCCATTGAGCAGCATGTTGCCGAAGGCGCGCACTTCTGCGGTGCTGCCGGTTGAAGAGCCGCAAGCTACGCCCATGCGGCCATCGCTGATGCTTTCGTCGCCCAGCAGTCCAGCGTCTGCCAGGGCGCGCTCGGCGGCGCACACCGCCAATTGCGATACCCGGCCCATACTGCGTAGCTGCTTGCGCGTCCAGTGCGAAGGCGGGGAAAACGCCGGCAACGGCGCGGCCAAGCGGGTGTTCAATTCGGTGTAGCGATCCCAATCCGGCATGACGCGCACGGCATTGCGCCCGGCGTTCATGGCAGCCTCGATCTGGTCCCATTGGTCGCCCAGGGCGCAAAGGCCGCCCATGCCAGTAACGACAACCCGTTCCATCAGCACAGCCCTCCATTGACGGCCAGGACCTGGCGCGTGATGTAGCCGGACTGCGGCGCCATGAAAAAGGCAACAGCGGCGGCAACCTCTTCAGGCGTGCCCATGCGGCGGGCCGGCACGGCCTTGAGAATTTCTTCGACTGGCACATGTTCGTCGAGCATATCGGTGTCGATAAGACCCGGCGCCACGCAGTTGACGGTGATCTTCCGGCTGGCCAGCTCCACGGCGAGCGCCTTGGCGGCGCCGATCAGCCCGGCCTTGGATGCGCTGTAGTTGACTTGGCCCCGGTTGCCGATCAAGCCGGACACAGACGCCATGCATACGATGCGACCGCTGGCGCGACGGCGAATCATGGGCATTACTACTGGATGCAAGACGTTGAAGAAGCCGTCCAGATTGGTGCGCAGTACGCTGTCCCAGTCGCTATCGCTCAGGGCGGGAAAAGCATTGTCGCGGGTCAGGCCGGCGTTAAGCACGACGCCGTAGTAAGCGCCGTGCGCGTCGATGTCTGATTCGAGCGCTGCGCGGCAGGCCGCCCGATCGCTCACGTCGAACTGCAGCACGCGCGCCTCGCGGCCCAGGGCGCGTACGCTCTGGACGGTTTCTTCGGCCTGGTCGCGCTGGCTGCGGCAGTGGATAACCAGATCGTGGCCTGCGCCGGCCAGGGCGACGGCAATGGAGCGCCCTATGCCTCGGCTCGATCCGGTAACGAGAATAGTAGAAGAGCTCATGCGTTTATGGTGATTCCAGGAACGGTTCTAAGAGAAATGCCCCGGCATCAGGCGGGCGGTAAACGTTCAGCCGCGCTGCGGCCAGCACGCGGTCGGAAGACGACAGGGAGCATTCGAATATGCCCATTCCCGTTGCGTCATGCAGGCTGCGTGTGACGTCCACGATCAGTTCCATGCCTGCCGGAAAGGCTGGAAGCTGGCATTCGTAGCGGCGCGTGCCCAACAGGAACCCGAGCGCCACCGGCTCGCCGGCGGCGCGTGCATGGCATCCGGCCCAGGCGGCCACGGCTTGCGCCATGTATTCCAGCCCGACCCAGTTGGGCAGGGATTGGTCTGCCTGGTGGAAAGGCCCGTCAGCGCGCACCGTGGCGCGCGCCCGCAGCGTGTCGGCATCGAAGTTCAGGACTTCATCCAGCAAAATGGCCTCGCCGGCGTGCGGTATGAGCTCGTGTACGGGCCAGATCGTCATGATGCCGCCAGAATCAGGCTGGTGTTGTTGCCGCCGAAGGCAAACGAATTGCTCATGGCAATGCGCCTGCGTCCCGCCGCGTACGCTTGCGTGCCATCGCAGAAGTCCAGCGGCGGTAGCTCCGGATCCGGAACGCCGTCCCAGGCATGCCGGGGCAAGGGGGCTCCAAGGCTTGTGCCATCGAGCGTCAGCCAGGCCAACGCAGCTTCAAGCGCGCCTGCCGTGCCAAGCGTGTGGCCGGTCAGGCCTTTGGTCGACGCGCAGGGAACGCCGGTCGGAAAGACGCTGTGCATGGCATGGCTTTCCATGGCGTCGTTGAGCGCTGTGCCGGTTCCGTGCAGATTAACCCAGCCGATTTCGTTCGCGAGCACCTTTGCGTCGGCCAGGGCAGCCTGCATGGCCTGGCGAGCGCCGGCTCCGGTGGGCTCTGGCGCCGACATATGCCATGCGTCGGAGCTTCCGGCTCCGCCTAGCAAGGCAACCTCGCCCGAGCCGCCGCGATGCATCACGAACAGCACGGCGGCTTCGCCGATATTGATGCCGGCGCGGTTGGCCGAAAACGGCAGGCAGTGCGCATCCGAGATCGCTTCAAGGGCGGAAAAGCCGTTGATGGTGAGCCGGCACAGGGAATCGGCGCCGCCACAGATGACGGCATCGCAGATGTCCATTTGCAGAAGCCGGCGAGCGGACAACAGGGCTCGCGCGCTGGAGGTGCACGCCGTCGATATGGTGTAGGCGGGCCCGGATGTGCCCAGCCAGGCCGCCAGAAACTCAGCCGGCGCGTTGAGCGCCTGGCGGCGGTAGTCGTGGCCGTTCGGCCAGCCGCCGGCATGGGCCAGGTGAGTGAATGCCGGCGCATTGTCGTTGACCCCGGAGGTGCTGGTTCCCAACACAATTCCCACGCGCGCGCCGCCATGGCGCGCAACAGTAGCCCGCAGGTTCGCCTCTATCTGCAATGCCGCCGCCAGCAGCAAGCGATTATTGCGGCTGTCCAGGTGTGCCGGCAGAGAGGCTGGGATCTCGGGCAGGGCGCTTTCTACCGAGGCCAGCGTAACGTCGCGGCCGGCCAGCCAGCCGTCATGCCGGCGCAAACCGGTCGTGTCGCCAGCGGCCAGGCGGGCGCGCACGGTGGCAGTGTCAGCGCCGAGTGTGCAGATCACGCCTGGCGCATCGAGCCAGCAAGTTTCTTTCATGGGTTGTCCTCCAGTGGCGCCACCTGCCAGCGGGTGCCATCGCCCAGCACGAACTGCAGCTTGCCTTGAGCCGCGAACGTCACAGTAACGATTGGCAGGCCATCGGCGATAAGAACGCGTGCGCTGTCGTGCACTCGGACATTCGGTTCGCCGTAGCGCACCGCGAGTTCGGCCGGCGGGGTCCAGGCGAAGATCAGGGCGGCGAACAGCATGCGGGCCGCTCTGTCGGGCGGCAGGAATCCATCGTTGCGCCACTGACCGTCCTGCAGAATCTGGCGCGCCCGCGGCACGCCCAACGCGTCGAACAAAGACCAGCGCGTGCCCTGGTTCTCAGTCTGCACAACCAGCACACAATGGTCCGCTGCCTCGCCAGGGCGCCATTCTGTAACCTGCCGCATGAGCGGCGTGGGAAGCAAGACAGGCGTGGCAGGAACCGGCACGCTGGGGGCGCACCCCGCCAGAAACAGGCATACCAGCGCGGGCAGCGCCGCGCGGCATGGAAGGCGAAAGATGCAGGCCAGGTAGAGCATCATTGTGGATCGTCAGGCCGCGGTAGCGGCGGCGCGTTCCATGGCGCCCCGGCACACTTTGGCCAGCGTATCGAGACGGCGGCGGGAATCGGCGACGTAGGGGTTGGCCCGGTCCCAGGCATAGCCCGCCAAAATGGAGCTGATCATGGCGCGTATGGCGGGCTGAGGCTGTTCGTAGAACACCACATCCTGGAAGGCGCCTTCATACCAACCTTCTACATAGGTGCGGAAGGTATCGATGCCAACCTTCAGCGGCTCGGCGAAGTCGTGCTGCCAGTCTACGGTTTCACCGCTCAACTGGCGGTGCAGCGTATCGGCGGCCAGTTTTGCCGAACGCAGTGCGATAGTGACGCCGGAAGAGAAAACCGGGTCCAGGAATTCCGCCGCGTTGCCAAGCAACGCGAAGCCCGGGCCGTAGAGCGAGCGCACGCTGGCGGCGTAGCCGTTGATGATGCTGGCCGGCGTATCCCATTGCGCCTGGTGCAGCACACGGCGCAGGTTAGGCGCATCATTGCACATGCGGCGTAATGTGTCGATCAAAGGCTCGCCCGCTGCGCTGTCGAGCTCCTCGCCGCCCACCACGCCGATCGAACTGCGGCCGTTCGAGAACGGAATCAGCCAGTACCAGATGCCGCGGGCTCGCGGATGCACGCTGATCAGGATCTTGTTGCGATCGAACTGCCCGCTGTCGAGGTGGTCTTCAATATGAGTAAAGATGGCTTTGCGAGGCGGCGCGGCCGAGGGCTGCTCCAGGTTGCACAGGCGCGCCAGCACGCGGCCGTAGCCGCTGGCATCGAGTACAAAACGGCAATTCACACGGTATGCCGAGCCGTCGGCCCTGCGCACATCGAGCACAGGATGGTCGCCGTCGAAGTCAGCGCATGTCACTTCCTGTTCGTAGCGGATTTCTACGCCCTGTCGGGCTGCTTCATCGGCCAGCACTTGATCGAATTGGGCGCGTTGCACCTGGAATGCGGTGCCGGGGCCGGGTGAAAACTTATCGCGAAAGTCGAAATCGGTGTAGGCGTCGCCGCAGGCAAAGGCGGCGCCGTTTTTCATCTGGAAACCGGCTGCGCGTACCGCGTCCATCATCCCGGCTTCTTCGATGAATTCCAGGCAGTGAGCCAGCAGGCTTTCGCCAATAGAAAAACGCGGAAAACGTTGGCGTTCGAGTATCAACACATCGTGGCCACGGCGTTTTAGCAGCGTGGCGGCCACCGAGCCGGCGGGACCGGCCCCGATCACGACGACTTGACGGTTTTCCATAATAGTCACGGCAGATTCCTGGGATGAGGTTGGAGGGATGACGCCAATGGCGCGCGAATCCATGCGGCGCAGAAAACCGACAGCAGCACGCCCAGCGCGACGGTCAGGCCGAAGCTGGCGATCGCAGGGGTCGAGCTGGCTGCCAGCATGCCGAACGAAAGCAGGGTGGTCAGCGCCGCCAGGCAGATGCCGATAAGGCAGGCGGGCGCCCCGCCGACGCCCTCGTACATGAAAATCGCGTAGTCGACCGCCATGGCGGAAATCAGCAGCAGGCCGAACAGGGAAAACAAGGTGAGGGGCTGGCCGGCGAACCCCAGCGCGGCCAGCGTGGCCAGCGTGGCGGCGACTGGCACGGCCAGGATTCGGCACATTGCCGCTCGGCCCAGTACCAGCGAGATGAGCAGGGCGGCTACCGCGTAGGAGATTGCCTTGAGTTCGGCGGCCTCCAACCGGGTTGCGGTGAATACGGCGTTCAGTTCGCCTGGCCGGTCAACCAGCGAAACACCAGGCAGGCCGTAAGCCATGGGCGCCAGGGCGTCGACGGAATTCAGCCCGCGCAACTCGACCAACCCGGCTACTTCGCCGGCGCCGATCTGGCCCAGCCAGAGCGTGCGCCAGCGCTCCGCCAACGGCGAGGCCAACACAGCGTCCAGGTCTAGCGGCGGCAAAGAGGCCAACCTGCGTAGTTCTGTCCGGATGGCGTCTTCGGACAGCCCCAGGGCCATTAGCGGACGCCATGCAGCCGGGTCACCGGCCTGGGCCTGAAGGTGCATTTGCATGCGTCGTTGTGCGCCAAGTGGCGCGGCCACTTGATTTAGTGCCGCGTAGCCCGCCAGACGGCCCGTGGCCACCAGGGTGTCGAGCCGCGCGGTCAATGCGGCCTCGCGCTCTAGCAAAGAGTCGGCATCGGGCGCGCGCACCAGGAAGAACTGGCTGGTGGGCATGATGCCGGTGATGGCGCCTATCTTGCGTGCCTGATCCGCCAGGGCTGGCGGAACGTTCAGCCATTGGCGCAGGTCGTCTCGCACGTCCAGGCGCAAGACGCCGGCCACGCATACGCCCACGGCCAGCAACAATGCCAACGCGCGCACAGCGCGCGGAGCCTGACGAGCGCGTTCCAGCGCGCTCAACATGTATTGAGCGGCGCGCGTCAGAATGGGCCGCGGCGCCGGCCGCAACCCGGGTAGTAGCGCTGGCAGCAGCAGTACCGTGGTGGCATATGAGGCAGCCAGGCCGGCGGCCGAGAACACCGCCGTCTGGGTGAGCGCGGGGAAGGGCGTAAAAGCTAATGCTACATAACCCACCAGCGTGGCACACAGGCTGATGGTCAGGCCGGGCCGCACGCGGCGCATGGCTACGTCCGGCCGCCAGTCAGGCATACCGTAGCTCTTGCCGAGCCAGTGAATTGGGAAATCGATCACGATGCCAAGCAGGCTCATGCCGACCACCAGCGTGATGACGTGGATCTGGCCAAACAGCGCGACGCAGGCAGCCATGCCGGCCATAAGGCCAACTGCTACTGGCAACATGGCCAGCAGCACGCTGAAGCGGCCCAGGGTTGCCAGCAACAAGAACACGGTGCCTATCAACGACACGGCGCCGATATGGCTGCCTTCGTCGGCCGCCTGCTGGCTGCCAGCGGCAGCGTACAGCGCGCCGCCGGCCGCGAGCAGGCGGCCGCCATGCTGGACGACATCTGTGTCTGCCTGGTGCAGGGTTGCCGCGATCGCGCGGCTGGCTTCGCCATCGAAGGCGCCATGGCGGGTATGGGCCAGTATCAACACCCAAGTCCGCCCTTCGGCCTTGGCCTGCAGCGTGGCGCTGGCCGGGTCGAGCCGGACTGCGCCGGCAGGGCGAAGTGCGCGCTCGATACGTGTCGACAGGCCCAGAAGGTCATCAACCATTGGCACGCTGCCGGCGCTGCCGAAAGGGTTCGCCATTTCGGCAGCGCGGCGGGCGGCGTAGGCCGCCGGGTCGTTGGCGAGTTGGCGGCGGTCGGCCGCCGGCAGCATCGCCAGGCGCGCGGCAAGCAAAGATTGGCGTACTGCGGACAGATCTACATGAACTCGCAGGCGCACCTCATCGAAACGTCTGCTGCCGCTTAGTCGGTTCGTCACCGATTCAGCCAACGCCACGGCTTGCTTGCGGTCCGAGTGGCCGACCAGCACCACCACTTGTCGCGACAGCGGCAAGTCGACGCGCTTTTGCGCCAAGGCGCGCAGCGGATCGGACGTAGTGCGCGGCGCCAGCGCCATCAGGTCGGAAGTGACCGGCAAGCCGTGCCGACACTGCCAGCCCAGCAGTGCCACCAGCAGCGCGATTGCCAGCCAGGCCGCGCGGCGCAGGTGCCTTTCAGTTGGCGAAGGCGCGCAGTTCATCGCTGTTCAGAGTAGAAAACGCCTGGACGTCATCCATGCGCAGCACGGTGCTGTCGCCTTGGGTTTCGCGCAGTTCGATCCTGCGCACCAACGCGCCGCCACGAATCTCGATTTCAGTGAAGATCTGGCGAACGATGGCCGAGTTGGGCACCATGTGCAAGCGCCAATCGTCCGCGTTGCCTTCCAGGCGCAGATCGAAATTCTCGGCCAGGCCGACCGTGTCTCCGCTCAGCAAGGCAAGAAACATATGGCTTTCTCGGCTGTTCCCTTGGGGGGAGTTCAGCCAGGTTCCATCGGCCTGTTCGCGGGCGATGCCCTGCGCGGTGATGCGCAGTGTTTGCTGTAGCGGACTACGCAGTTGCCACAGCACGCCGTGGCCAGCGGCCAACACGAACGTCCCGCGCGACACCAGGGGTTGAGGCAGCGCACGCAGGTGCTTTTCCTGAACGAAAGTGCCGCGCACCACCGGGGCCGCGGTCAAGGTTGACCGCAGTTGGTCGAGCTCGAAAGCCAGGCCGGCCGCGGGAAGCTGCATGCACAACGCCAGCGCGGCCAAGCGCAGTAGATGGTGAAGAAAGTGGCGCGTTGCAGTCATGTGCGCGCCCTAAGTTGGGCCAGGCGGGCGGCGATGATAGCGCGCATCGCCTCGGGCGAGTTCAGCTGCATTTCGCGCGTGGCGATTTTCACCGCCACCTGCACCGAGCTGGCGCGGGTGACGCGCTGGCCAGTGTCGGCATCGGTGATGAGGTAATGAATTTTCAGGCGGTTTTCCCATTCGACCAGATCGGCGCGCACGTAAAGCCGCTGGCCAAAAACGGCGGGCTGCACATAGCGCAGCTGCAGGTCGACCACGGGCCAAGCGTAGCCCGAGTCCAGCATGGCGGGATAGTCATAGCCCAGCTCGGCCAACAGTGCGCAGCGGGCCTGTTCCAGGTACTTTACGTAGTGGCCGTGCCATACGACCTGCATCATGTCGACGTCGAAGAACGGCACTACGACTTCAACTTGCACACTATGAACGCCGCGGCTGCGCATCGTCGCTCCAGAAAGGGTAGAAGTTGAACCACTGCAGCGGCGCGCGGGCACAGCTGGCAGCCAGATGGTCGGCGTAGGCCTGTGCCCAGCGCGCGACTTCCTGCGCCCGAGTGGCGCGAGTCCAGCGGACTCGTTCGGTCAGCCGGGTGATGCTGATGCGGTGGCGGCCCTGGTGGCGGGTGCAGTCCAGAATGTTCACGGGGCAGCCCAGCAGGCCGGCCAGCAACCAAGGCCCTTGCGGAAGCGGTGCGCGAGCGCCGAGAAAATCCACCTCCACGGTGCGTTCGCCAGACAACGGCACGCGGTCGCCCGCAATGGCGATCCATTCGCCGCGCTCCAGCGCCTGCGCCAGTTCCATCATTCGTCCCGCATCCAGTTCGCTGACTTGAATAAGGCGTAGATGCGTGGAACCGGCATCGCCGAGCAATCGGTTGAATGCCTGCGCGTGCTTGTTGTGCACCAGCACATTAAGCTTGAGTTTCTGTTCGCGTTCGGCCAGGGCGCGGCAGAGTTCAATATTGCCCAGGTGCGCGCCCACCAGTAGCTGGCCGCTGCCGCCGCGCATCTGCTCGTGGAGCCCATCCGGGTCGATCAGATCGACGTCCGACATGCGGATTTTGTCTTGCCACACATCCAGCTTGTCGAGCAGCGCGGTGGCGAATGCCAGGTACTGGCGATACACCGGCGCATGGCGCGGCAGTTCCGTGCCGGGAAAAGCGGCGGCCAGCCGCCGCTGGTACAGCGCGATGCTGCGGCGAGCGTGCGAGCCGGTCAGGTAGAAGTACAGCACTACCAGCCATACCAGCGGCGCCATCGCGCGGCGCCCCAGCCGGCGCGCAATGGCTGCCGTCAGGCGCATCAGCAGCGGACTGCCACGCTCGGGCTGATCTGCCCAGTGCGAGGAACGGGAAGGGGTGGCGGGCTTCATACCGTGGCCCTGAAACGACGCCGCAACAAGCGGGGCGCGCGCAGCAGCATGCCGAAGAACAGCCGTGCATGCATACGACTGATCAGCACGTTATCGGCCAACCCGCGGAAATGGGAAATACCGTCTTGCGGGTACCTTATGCGGGTGGGAATCCAGCGCATTGGCACGTTGGCCCAATGCAGCCGCACCAGCACCGCGATGTCGAATTCCATGTGATGCCCGGTGCCGTCCAGCAAGGGCAGCACGGGGGCGAGCGGGTAGACGCGCAAGCCGCACATGGCATCGGGAATGTCGCGTGACAGGGTGTTTATCCAGACCCAGATGCGGGTGAGCCAGCGGCCATAAAGCCGCGCGCGCGGGGCGTCGTCGCCGTAGATGGGCTGCCCGCCTACCAGCGCGCGCGGTTCGGCGCGGGCCCGGTCGACCAGATGCCGCACCGCATCCAGGTCGTGCTGACCGTCGGCGTCGATTTGCAGGGCGTGGGTATAGCCCGCGGCGGCCGCTGCGCGCAGGCCGTCGTGCATGGCGGCGCCTTTGCCGCCGTTGACGTTGCGCCGCAAAAGGGTGACTCCTGGTCCGGCCAGCGTGTCGAGCACGGCGGCGCAATCGGCATGCGAACCGTCGTCGACGAGTATGCAGGGCAGATTCAGCGCGCGCAGCGCTTGCACCACGGCGCCAATGGTGGCGCCGTGGTTGTAGACCGGAATCAGCGCGCAGGGTTCAAACGGGTTGAGGCTCATTGGGTGCGCACACGAAGCGGCCAGACGAGCAGGGCTCGCCAGCAAGGTGATAATTGAAATTGAGTTTGTTGCGGGCTTCGTTCCAACGCAGAGTAAGCGTGACCTGATCGCCCGGGCGCATCAGGCGCTGGAATTTCAGGTTCTCGATGGTCGCCGCTTGCAAACCAGGGCTAAGGTGACGCTGGGCCTGCGCCAGCGCCCATTCAATCTGCACGACGCCAGGCACGACCGGCGCCGCCGGGAAATGGCCCAGAAACACGGGCAGATCGAGCGGTACGTCGAACGCTGTCTGCACGGCGTCGCCATCGACCGGGTGCGGCGCTTCGAACCGGGGGTGGCTCGGGCGTGGGCCGGCCAGCTCGATGAACTGCGCGTGGGTCAGCTTGCCCTGGGCGTTCCAGGGAAGCTGCCGCAACAAGCGCCAGGAACGCGGCACCGCGAGCGGCGCGATGCGCTCACGCAGGTGTGCACGCAAATCGTCGATCAGCGCTTTTCGGCCGCCGTTGCGCAGCGCGTGCAAGCCCTTAGCTGAAAGCGCGATCAGAGCCGTCAGCCGGATTTGCCCCGGCGCCAGTCCAGCGCGCGCTTCTGCCACATGCGGATGGGCTTCCAGCGCCTGCTCGACCTCGGCCAGGCTGATGCGCTTCTCTTCGAGTTTGATGATGCGATCCAGGCGGCCGTGCAACTGCAATCCGGTGGCTGTCAGGGTGGCGGCGTCGGCCGTCTGCTCGCGCCCGGCGGTCCAGGGCGATTCAAGCCACAGCGCGCCTTGCGCGTCCAGGCCTGCCTGCATGCCGGGCAACAGGCGCCATTCCTGGTTGCCCTGCCGGATGGCCGCTGCGCCTGTCTCAGAACTGCCATAGATTTCAGTGGGACGGCAGCCGCTGGCCGCCGCGATCTGGTCGGAAATGCTCAACGGCAGCGGCCCGCCGGCTGTGTAGATTGCCGCGAGCCGGCCGCGCAGTGCAGGCCAGTCTATGCGGCGTTCCACGCGACGCAGCAGCGCCGGGCTGGTGATCCACATGAAGCGCGGATGAGCCAGGCTGGCGTCGGCCAGTTCTTCGGGGTAGTGGCGCTGCGGGCGGTCGATCAGGTGCCCGGCGCACAGCGGCCACAGCACGCGGAATGGCAACCCGAACATATGGTGCGGCCCGACGCTGCCCAGCACGCACAGCGTTTCGTCGCCCGGCAGGTGGCGGGCGAGCGCGCGGATTTCGCCGGCCAGCTGGCGCCATTGTTTGATGACAGCTTTAGGTGCGCCGCTGGAGCCAGAGGTGTACAGCACTACTGCCGCGTGGGTCTCGTCGAGCACGCAGGCGGGCAGCGGCGCTGCATTCATCGAGGCTGGGCAATGGACACGTGGCGCTGCCAGCGGCAGAGCCGCGTCGGATAGCCAGAGATCGACATCGGTGTCCAGGCGCGCGCATGTTTGCGCCAGCACGTCGCCAGGAATATGCGCAACCACGTCGGCGCGCCAACACGCATACAGCGCCACGGCCAGTTCCAGCGCATCGTCGAACCAGAGCGCAGCGTTACGCGTGCCGCGCTCACGCAGGGCTCCAGCCAGGCATAACACCCGCTGGCTGAACCCAGCGCTGTCCAGCGCGGGACTGTTCGACAGTTTCCGGCCGCTTACCGGCAAGAGCAGCCTGGTGGGGTCGATCCACTGGGACGCGTTCATGGCGGGGTGCCTACCGGGCCGGCAGTCATGCGGGGGCGTACCAACCATTCACCGGCCAGCAGCATGCCGATGAGCGCATAGCTGATCGCCCCGTTGTACCAGGTCCAGGCCCGCCACGAACCCCACACTCCCAGCGCCGCCGCAATCAAGCCGTTGACGAGGAAGAAGCCGCACCATACCTGCGTGACACGGCGGGTGTAGCGCACGCCTTCCGGCGGCAGGTAGGGTTGCCGCAGCCGGGCCAGGCGTTCGATCACCGGACGGCCGCGCACCAGACTTGCGCCAAAGGCCAGCAACAGCAGCGCGTTCATCATCACGGGATAGGCGCGCAGCGCTGACTCGGTATTGATGAGCGCTAAAGCGATGCAGCCGGCCAGCGCCAACGCAGGCAGCCATCGCCCGCCCGGCTGCGAATCGGCCGGACGCAGCAGGGCGCGCGCCAGCCAGACGGCGCCGACCAGGCCCAGCAGCCAGCCCGTGGGCCAGCGGCCCAGGCTGGCGTGCACCGCGAAGGGATAGGCCGCGCTCAATAGCGCAAGCAGAAACCCCACCGCAGCTTTCATTGGGTCGCGCTCATTTTTTGCCATACTGCGTCGACCACGTCCTGCACTGTGCGAACCGAGCGAAAATTCTCGGCCGCCAGCTTGTGGCCGGTCTGGCGCTTGATGTGGTCGATCAGGTCGATAGCGTCGATGCTGTCGATTTCCAGATCGGTATAGAGGTTGGCGGTGGGCGTGATGCGCCCTGGTTCCAGTTCGAACAGCTCGACCAGGGCGTCGCGCAGCACGGCAAAAATGTCTTCCCGGCTTTGCATGGGTAACTCCTGTCTCAGGCTCCGCGCTGCGAGGCCACGAATAGACTCAGATTGGCGACCGACTCGAAGTGCTCGCGCATGTTGCGTGTCTCCGGGTCTATGGTGACGCCGAATTTTTTTTGCAAGGCCAGGCCGAGCTCGAGGGCATCAACCGAGTCCAGGCCGAGCCCGTCGCCAAAGAGCTTGGCGTGGCTGTCGATGTCTTGGGGGTGTATGTCTTCGAGTCCTAATGACTCGATGATCAGTACCTTGATGTCGTTTTCTAGTTCAGTGCTTGTCATGCTTGGCAAGTTCGTTGTGAAAGTACGTATGCAGGCGCTCGTTCAGGCGGCGTCCGGCAATGGGCAGAGGAGCCTGCGATCGCCATTGAGATGGGTCGACATCGGTGCCTACATGAATGCTGTAGTGCATGCGCCGGTGGGGTATCCGATACCAGGGTTCGCCCTTCATCAGACTGCGGGGGCTCATGCGTATGACTACCGGCGTAATTACCGCGGCGCCGCGCATGGCGATGGCGCAGGCGCCCCGGTGGAATCGCGGCAGGCTGTCGCTTGGCGTGCGAGAGCCTTCGGGGAACACGATCAGTGTTTCGCCGTCGCGCAGCACCTGCGCAGCCTGGTCCAGCATGTCGAAGCTCTCGTTGTTGCTGATGTAGCCTGCCGCGGTGACCGGCCCGCGGGTGAAGGCATTGTTCACCAGGTCGTGCTTCACGACGCAGTTGGCGTTGGCGACGTGTCCAATCAGGAAAACCACATCGAGCAATGAAGGATGATTGGCAATGATCATCTGCCCGGGGCGGCCCAACCGTTCCGCGCCCCGGAAATCGATAGTCAGAATGCCCAAACGCACCATGAAGCGGATGAAATAGCGAAACGTCCAGGCGATGGTCACGCGGGCGCGCCGGCGTTGCTGGCTGGCGTCGCCCGTGAACAGGCGCAGGCACGGAAATACCGCCAGGCGCAGCAGCAACCCGCCCAGCCCGAACAGCGTGAAGGCTATTGCTGTGGCCAATAGCCGCCACAACCAGGCATCCTGGCGGCCTGGATGGGGACGCGGGTCCAGTAGCGGATTGGCGCTCATGGTTGGCAGACCCTTATGCAGACATCCGGCGCCATTGCCAATGACGCGCCGGGCCGGTATGCGACCATGACGGCGTGCCATTGATGAGATTCCGCAGCAGATTGAGCGGATGCGGCCAGGCACTGGAGCCAGGCGCCTGCCCCGCGGGAGCGATGCCAAGCTGCCAGTCGTTTCCGGCGCTCAGGCGCAGCGCGACAACATACGAAAACGGCGCATCGTCGATCCAGGCAACGTACGCGGGCGGGGGCCTTTCTTCCGCCACGACGAGCAATACCCGGGGAGATCCCGCATGCAGCAGCATGCAGGCCTCCTGGACGGCGTGTTCCAGCATGTCAGTATCGCCCGCAAGCGCGATTGTCTCTTCGGTTTCCTTGCGCACGATAGACCATTGGCCCAGGATCGCGTTGTGCACGGAAAGGCCGAAGGCCGTTGGTGAAAGCGGTTCGCCGGCGGCCAAGTCGCGCAAGAGCCGGAAGCTGCGAGTGGTTTCGCCGTGGCGCGAGGCAAACACCACCGGCATCGGCGCCAGGTTCTCCGCCAGCGGCCACGCACAGCCGAACACCATCCTCGCCAGCGGGCTGAGCCGGCGGCGCTGCATGGCGGGCAGAAAATGGGTGCTTGGCAACCCCTCGGTCTCGGCCGGATATGGACAATATGGAGAGCATGCCCATTCGCGCCAATGGATATCTGTAATCAAGCCGGGTGCCCATGCTTCCCATTTCTCGATCGAGAACGTAAGCATTTGCGTCTATTGTACCAATTTTGCGTACAATGTTACCGGAGTTGACCGGTGATGGAAGATGATTGAGCTTTGCCTCGGTACGCCCACATGGCAATGCCGGTACGAACCGGAAGACCTTTGTGATGCCGACCGCGCCCGGTTGCCCGTGGCGCGAGCGCCGCGCGCCGAGCGCGACTGGCGAGTCAGCAGGGCGGCGGGGTCTGCGTTGCGCCGCGCGGCGGGGGCCGGCCGCAATGCGCCCTTGGCGCTAAGCCATAGCAACGGCCACGCGCTGGTCGCGCTGGCGCCGGCGGGATGGGCCTTGGGCGTGGATCTGGAGCGTTGCCGTTCGCGGGATGTCGACGCGTTAGCAGGGTGGGTGTGCACCGCGGAGGAGCGCCGCGCATTGATGGCGCACGCCGATGCGGCCGCCCGCCTGCAGTATTTCTATGTGCTGTGGACGCTCAAGGAATCGCTATTAAAGGCTGCCGGCCTGGCGTTCCCGGCAGGCATGGCGCAGGTCGGCCTGGCGCAGGCGGGCACTCCGGCGGCCGTTCTGCGGGCGCCGCAAGGGCATTGGCAGGCCATGGCATGGCGATTGCCGCAAGATTGGGTGGCCGCCGCGGCGTGGCGGCCAGAGCCCGGTACGGCCGATGCCCATATCGACGCCGACGCTGTGCACTGGTTGCAGCCAGCGCCGCCGTTGCAGTTGCTGGGGCATTGGCGCACGCCTTCGCCCTAAGCATCAAAGGCGCAATGGCGGGCGTTGCTTGCATTGCCCGCCGCGCGCGTCAAGCCGCCGACGTCTGTTCCTGGCTTTCTGGAACCGCCAGCCCCATTGCCGTGAAGCCGCCATCTACGGCGATGATCTGCCCGGTGACATAGCCCGACGCCGAGTCGTCCAGCAGCCAATTGATGGTGCCGCACAGTTCGCGCGCCTGGCCGTAGCGCCCCAGCGCCACCGCGCGGCGCCAGTTGTCGCGCGTGGCTTCCGAATGCACCGCACGGGTCAACGGGGTTTCGATGGGGCCGGGAGCCACCGCATTGACGCGGACGCCGAATTTGGCGAATTCCACGGCCATGACCTGGGTCATGGTGACGATGGCGCCTTTCGACGACCCGTACGCCACGCGGCCGTAGTTGCCGCGCAGGCCCGATACCGACGCGATGTGCACGATCGAGCCCGCGCCGCGCGCCCGCATGCGGCGGGCTGCGGCGCGGGCGGTAATGAACGAGCCGATCACGTTGACGTCCAGGATGCGGCGGAACGCGGCCACATCAGTGTCCAGGCACGGAACTTCAGCCGCGATGCCGGCCGAGTTCACCAACCCCGTCACGGGACCGAAGCCCCCCTCGCAGTCGGTTATTACCTGATCGACCCGGGCCTCGTCAGTGACGTCCAGGGTTTCTAGCCTTAACTGGCCGGGAGAAGTCGTGCGCAGGCTGGACTGCGCTGCCTCGATGCGTTCCGGCTGCACGTCCAGGGCCAGCACGCGTCGGCCCTGGTCGAGCAGTCCCTGGGCAAGCGCCAGGCCGATGCCCGACGCCCCGCCCGTGACAACCACTACGCCGTCCTGATCTTCATTTGCTCCACCCATGCTGTTGTCTCCTTTGGCCTGGGTTCAGTCTTGCTGCACCGTCTGTTCAACGACCCATTCTTCTATTACGGCTTCGACCGTCATGCAGGCCGGATTGCGGCCGCTGGTGAAGCGCCCGGCGTGGATCTTGCCTTGCATGTCCATGACGATGCCCGTGACGTGCGCGTGGGGGTAAGCGCCGTTGTCGCAGCGAATTTCGCCGTTCATATTCAGGATCTCGATGGCCGGCCCTTCCAGCTCGAGCGTGCTCTGCGCGCCGCATTGCAGGCTGCAGTGCGCCAGGCTGCCAACGCTGCTGCGCACGATGGCGCGCGACAGTCCGGATTCGATGAAGGTTTTCTCCAGGCTTTGCACCAGGTCTTCGTTGGGATGGATGCGTATATAGAAAATGCGCCCGGTGTGGCCTTGTTCCATTACTGCCATCTCAGGCCTCCCGGTAGCTGGGTTGGAACACCGGCGTGCGGATCTCGGGGTCGACGCCGATGACCAGGTTCATGTGGCCCAGGGTGTTCAGGTAGGCCACGCCGTCTTCGGCCAGGATGCAATGCTCGGTAAGGAAATGGCCGCCGACGAGCTCGCCGGAATCCGTGGTGACCAGGCCGTGGCAATGAATGGCCAGCTTGCCCTGGTCGGTGGTGCCAACGGTGGCGCCGGCGCCCACCAGCATGGCGGTGCATTCGAGATCCAACGGGGTGGTGTAGTGCGCCACCTGTTCGATGTCGGGGCTGGTGGTAATAAGGAAGTAGCGCAGGCGGCTGAACACCGCGCGCTCGATATTGAGGGCCGCCGCGCTCACTCCCGCGGCAGCCATGGCGCTTGCCACGCTGTCGTACAAGCTGGCGCCGCCGCGCAGGACGATGCGGTATGTCTTCTGGTTCTGTCCGGCCATCACGTCGCGCCTTGTGGGCGAAACGGGGCCAGGGTGCTTCAGCAACTGGACGGTAGATGGGGTAATCATCTTATTGCCTTTGTATTGAAGGGCGGTGGCCCTCAGGGTTGGGAAAGTGAACCTCGCTGTAGTAGCTCCTGGTAGATGATCTTCTTGGTGATCTTGCCGTAGCCCGACTTGGGAAGTTCGGGCCAGATCACAAAACGGCGCGGATGCTTGTAGCGGGCGATGTTGGCGTCGAGCCAGGCCTGGAAGGCCTCGGGGTCCCATTGCGCGCCGTCTTTCAGCACGCCCACCATGACGCCGATTTCGCCCCAGGTGGGGTCGGGCACGCCCAGCACGCATACTTCTTTTACCAAGCCCGCGGCCAGTATTTTTTCTTCGATTTCGCGTGGGTAGATATTGGACCCGCCCGAGATGTACATGTCGGATTCGCGTCCGGTAATGTACAGATAGCCTTGCTCGTCCAGGTAACCGACATCGCCCGTGCGGAACCAGCCGTTGCGGAACGCCTTGCGGTTGGCTTCGGGGTTGTTGTAGTAGCCCGCGAATACCGCCGGGCCGCATACGCAGATCTCGCCCGTTTGTCCGGATGGCAGCGGGTTGCCTTCGGCGTCCTGGATGCTGACCTCCATGCCGGTGCGCGCATACCCGCAAGATCCCAGGCGCGGCATGGTCTCGTCATCGGGCGAGTGGTCGCACGGAGGCAGCACCGTGATGTTGCCCGTGACCTCGCCCAGGCCGAAGTACTGCACCAGCACCGGCCCGAGCTTCCGCAAGGCCAGTTTCTGGTCGGCGCGATACGTGGGCGCGCCCGCGTAGATGATGTAGCGCAGCGTGTCGTGCTTGTAGCGGTCCACGCTTTCGTGCTCGGTCATCATCTTCAGGATGGTGGGCACGGTAAAGAAGTTGGTGACGCCATGCCGCTCTATGGCTTGCCATACGGCGTCGGCCGAAAAGCGCGGGCTGGTGGAAAAAATGGTGGCGGCCCCGCGCGCCAGTTGAGCCAGGTAGTGGATGCCCGCCCCGTGCGACAAAGGCGCTACGACCAGGCTGCGGTCGTGGTGGGTGGTGCCCGGCATCAGGTCGCACAAGTGGTTGGTCAGCACGAAGGCCATCTGGCCGTGCGTGAGCACCGCCGCCTTCGGCTTGCCCGTGGTGCCCGACGTAAAGAAGAACCAGCACGGGTCGTCGTAATCGACCTGCTGCGTCTGGTGCGACGCCCCGGCCGCAAGGTTCTCATCGATGATCGCCTCGATGCCGTTGGCCCCGGCCGCGGGCCCGACGCCGGCCACGAGCTTCAGTCCGTCCAGGCTCTGGGCAAGCCGGGCATGTTCGGGAAAATCGGCGTGGCAAATGAACGCCGACACGCCCGAGCTGCGGGCCAGGTAATCCACGTCGTCGGGCGTGATGCGGAAGTTGGTGGGCACCCATACGCCGCCTATGCGGAAGGTGGCCAGCATCACTTCCAGCAGCTCGCGGCAGTTGGACGAATGCGTGAGCACGCGGTCTCCCTTGGCCAGGCCCGCTGCCTGGAAGGCGGCGGCCAGGGCCTGCACGCGCCGTTCCAGTTCGCGCCAGGTGGTGACCTGGTCGTCGATGATCAGCGCGGGTTCGTCGGGCAGCCGCGCCGCGACCTGGCTGAGAAAAGTGGCCAGGTTCATCACCCGCCGCGACACCGGAGCCAGCCCCCCAGCGGGAGTGTCTTGCCGCGTTGCCGTCATTTGATGCGCTCCAGGATGCTGACGTAGTTGGCCACCGCGGCGCCGCCCATGTTGAACACGCCCGCCAGCCGGGCCCCGGGAATCTGCATGTCGCCGGCCGATTCGGTAAGCTGCATGCACGCCATGGCGTGCATGGAAACGCCAGTGGCGCCCACGGGGTGGCCCTTGGCTTTCAGGCCGCCCGACGGGTTGATGGGCAGTTTGCCGTCTTTCTGGGCGATGCCCTCGCGCACCACTTTGTAGCCTTCGCCGCGCGCTGCCAGGCCCATGGCCTCGTACTCGATCAGTTCGGCAATGGTGAAGCAGTCGTGCGTTTCCACCAGGCTGAGATCGTCGAGCGTGATGCCCGCCGCCTGCAGCGCCTGCCGCCAGGCGCGCGATGCGCCTTCGAACGCCAGCGGATCGCGCCGGCTGAGCGGCAGGATGTCATTGACATGCTGCCTGGCGCGAAAACCGATGGCGCGCGGAAACTGGGCGGCCAGCGTCTCGTCCACCAGCACGATGGCCGCCGCGCCATCGGACACGAGCGAGCAGTCGGTGCGGCGCAGCGGCGGCGCGACATAGGGATTTTTTTCGGACACGGTGTCGCAGAACTCCACGCCCAGATCTTTGCGGATCTGCGCGTAGGGGTTGGCGACGCCGTTCTTGTGGTTCTTGGCGGCGATCATGGCCAGTTCGTGGCTGCGGTCGCCGTAGCGCTTGAAGTACTCGCCGGCGATCTGGCCGAAAACGCCCGCGAAGCCGCCCTTGATGTCGGCTTCTTCCTTGCGGTAGCTGGCGTTGAGCAGCAGGTCGCCGATTTCGGGAGTGGGGCGGGAAGTCATTTTCTCGGCGCCCACCACCAGCGCGATGCGGCCGCGGCCCGATTCGATGAAATCCATGGCTGTGTACAACGCGGCCGAGCCGGTGGCGCAGGCGTTTTCGAGGCGGGTGGCCGGAACGTGGGCAAGGTCCGGGTCGGCCAGGGCCACCAGGGCGCCCTGGAAATCCTGCTTCTGGAAGCCGTTGTTCATGACGCCGACGTAGATGCCGTCGACGTCTTTGCCGCTGATGCCGGCATGCGCCAGCGCGGCGCCCGAAACCTGGGCCATCAGGCTTTCGGTGTCGGGGTCCGCCAGCTTGCCGAACGGAATGTGTGACCATCCTGCAATTACTGCCTTGGTCATTGTGTCTCCTTGATGGTGAGTGTTTCTTCGTTTCTTATGCGTGGGCTTGTGTGTTGAACGCACACGGCAGCCCTCGTTCCCGCAAGTATTCTTCCAGCGCGTCGGCTTCTTTTCTAAGCAGGCCGTACAACTGCGCTTCGCGTTCGGGCGTCATGCGGCTTTCGACGGTGGCGATGCTGTAGGCCCCGACCACCTTGCCGTCCGGGTCGCGCACGGCCACACCCAGGCCCCACGAGCCCTTGAGCACCATGCCGCGGTTCAGGGCGTATCCCCGCGCACGGGTGGCCTGCACGTGCTCGAGCAGCGCTTCGCGCGTGTAGTTGGGATACACCAGGGCGATGTCTTCCATGTTCTGGTCGAGCAGCGATTCGACTTCGGCGTCGTCCAGCGCGGCCAGCATCGACAGGCTGCCGCCGCCAACGCCCAGCGGGTGGCGGTCGCCGGCTTGAAGAACGTGCGACTTCAGCGGATAGTTGCCTTCTTCACGTAAGAGGCACAAAGAATGGGTGCCCTGGCGCAACGAAAAGAATGCGGCATCGCCCGTGGTGGCGGCCAGCCGCCGCACGGGTTGGCCCACGAAGTTGTGCAGGCCGAAGCGGTCTGATGCCACCAATCCCAGGGCATAGCATTCCGCGCCCAGGAAATACCGGCGCGTTTGTTCATCTTGCTGAACCAGCCCGTTGATGATCAGGGCCGTGGTAAGACGATGAACCGTGGATTTATTCAGGCCCGTCTGTCGGCATATGATCGACAGGGCAACCCCCTGGTTGCGGCCGCGCGCAATGCAGCGCAACACACTGATCGCACGGTGTATGGCCTGGGACCCGTTGGCGCGCGCAGTATCAGAAGGAGAGTCCAGTAGTTCCATATGGTGGACCGTAGGAAATTAACTAATTGCCAATTCTACGCGCCGGCTTTATAAAATCAACGAAACCGATGGGGCATGATTCATTTTCGGTTCATATTGTGAACCGCACTCGTCGAGTTGATCGCCCACCCATACCTATTACTAACAACGGGCCTGACCTGGCCTAGGAGACAAAGATGACGCTTTCCCGTCGCTCGTTCATGCTTTCGACCACCGGTATTGCTGGCGCAGCCATGCTCGGCGTTCCCGTGCAGTCCGCGTTCGCCGCCAAGACGTATCGCTACAAGTACGCCAACAACCTGCCGCCGTCGCACCCCATGAATCTGCGCGCAAAGGAAATGGCCAAGAAAATCGCCGATGAAACCGACGGCGCATTCAAGCTGCAGGTGTTCCCCAGCAGCCAGCTGGGCTCCGATACGGAAACCCTGAACCAGCTGCGTTCGGGCGCGGTCGAGTTCTTTACCTTGTCTGGCCTGATTCTTTCCACCCTGGTGCCCGCGGCCGCCATCAGCGGCATCGGGTTCGCGTTCCCCGATTACGACACCGTCTGGAAATCGATGGACGGCAAGCTGGGCGAGTACATCCGCGGCGAGATCGACAAGCACGACCTGATCGTCATGGAAAAAATCTGGGACAACGGCTTCCGTGAAATCACCACCAGCACCAAACCCATCAACGGCCCGGAGGACTTCCAGGACCTGAAGATCCGCGTGCCGGTCAGCCCGCTGTGGACGTCCATGTTCAAGGCCCTGCAATCGGCGCCGGCCAGCATCAACTTCAACGAGGTGTATTCGGCCCTGCAGACCAAGGTGGTGGATGCCCAGGAAAATCCGCTGGCCATCATCCAGACGGCCAAGCTGTTCGAAGTGCAGAAATACTGCTCGCTTACCAACCACATGTGGGACGGTTTCTGGTTCCTGGGCAACAAGGCCGCATGGGATCGCCTGCCCAAGGACATCCAGACGGTGGTTAGCAAGCACATCAACGAAGCCGGCATGAACGAGCGCAAAGACGTGCACGCGCTGAACGACGAACTGCAGAAGAAGCTGACCGAGGAAGGCATGCAGTTCAACACGCCCGACGTCGCTCCGATCCGCGCCCAGCTCAAGAAAGCCGGCTTCTATTCCGAATGGAAGGGAAAGTTCGGCGACCAGGCCTGGGCCATTCTGGAAGATTCGGTCGGCTCGCTGGCATAAGAGGGGAACCGTTCGATGTCCTCTCACACCACCGCCATGCCAGATACGCCAGATGCTATTGCGCCCGGTCCGGGTATCGGGCATAAATGGATACGCCCGCTCGATACCTTCCTGGGATACCTGATAGAAATTCCCGTCGCGCTACTCGTCATCGCGGAAGTGGTGATTCTGTTTTCGGGTATTTTTGCCAGGTACGTGCTCAATACTCCGCTGATCTGGTCCGACGAGCTCGCTTCGCTGCTGTTCCTGTGGCTGGCAATGCTCGGCGCGGCGGTGGCTTTCCGGCGTGGCGAGCATATGCGCATGACGGCGTTCGTGAACCGGGCGTCGCCATCCACCCAGGCTTTCCTGAATGTGTTCGCCATTTCGGTGTCGCTGGTCTTCGTGCTGCTGGTGCTCGAGCCAGGCTTCAGCTCGGTGGCCGAACAATCCGTCATTACCACGCCCGCCATGGGCATCAGCATGGCCTGGCGTACCGCGGCCTTGCCCACCGGCCTGGTGTTCATGACCATTTTCGCGGTAATGCGCCTGATCGAAATATCGAACTGGCGGCTGGTCGGCAAGGCCCTGCTGCTGATAGCGGCTATCGGCCTGGCGCTGTATGCCATGACGCCGTTGTTCGAAGACCTGGGTAATTACACGCTGGTGGTCTTCTTCGTGGTGCTGGTGGCCATCGGCGTATTCACCGGGGTGCCCATCGCGTTCTCGTTCGGCATTGCCACTTATGCGTACCTGTCGTTCAGCACGTATGTGCCCGTAATGGTGCTGGTGGGCCGCATGGACGAAGGCATGTCGCACCTGATCCTGCTGGCCGTGCCGCTGTTCGTGTTCCTGGGCCTGTTGATCGACATGACCGGCATGGCGCACAAGATGGTGTCTTTCCTGGCCAGCATCCTGGGCCATGTGCGCGGCGGCCTGTCTTATGTGCTGGTGGGCGCCATGTACCTGGTGTCCGGCATCTCGGGTGCGAAGGCGGCCGACATGGCCGCCATCGCGCCCGTTCTGTTTCCGGAAATGAAATCGCGCGGCACTGACGAAGGCGAACTGGTGGCGCTGCTGTCGGCCACCGGCGCGCAAACCGAAACCGTGCCGCCCAGCCTGGTGCTGATCACCATCGGGTCGGTGACCAGCGTGTCGATCACTTCCTTGTTCATCGGCGGCCTGGTGCCCAGCGCCGTGCTGGGCGTGATGCTGTGCCTGGTGGTGTGGTGGCGCAACCGCAAGGTCGACCTGACCGGCGTGGTACGGCAGCCGCGCTCGGAGGTGCTCAAGAGTTTCGTTGTTGCGCTACCCGCCCTGACACTGCCGTTCGTGATTCGCGCCGCGGTGGTCGAAGGGGTTGCCACCGCCACGGAAGTCTCGACCATTGGCATTGTGTATTCGTGCATTATCGGCATTTGCGTCTATCGCAAGTTCGACGTGAAGCGGCTGTATCCCATCTTGATCGACACTGCGACCTTGTCGGGCGCCATTCTGCTGATCATCGGAACCGCCACGGGCATGGCCTGGGCGCTGACGCAGTCGGGCTTTTCGGCCGACCTGGCAGACCTGATGGGTTCGTTGCCGGGCGGCGCATTCACCTTCTTCTGCGTGTCCATCGTCACATTCATCGTGCTTGGCAGCGTGCTGGAAGGCATTCCCGCCGTGGTGCTGCTGGGACCCCTGCTGTTTCCCATTGCGGAAGAGCTGGGCATCAACGATGTGCACTACGCCATGGTGGCCATCCTGGCCATGGGCATCGGGCTGTTCGCTCCGCCGTTCGGCGTGGGCTACTACGCCGCTTGCGCCATCGGACGAGTCGCTCCCGACAAGGGCATCAAGCCTATCGTGGGATACATGTGCTCGATCTTCATCGGCCTGCTGCTGGTTGCCGCCATTCCGTGGCTGTCGACGGGCTTCCTGGATAAGTGATCGGGGAAGCGACCATGGAGCACAAGCAATTTTCCGGGCGCGTGGCCCTGGTGCTGGGCGCCGGTTCGGTGGGCGAAGGCTGGGGCAACGGCAAGGCGGCGGCGGTGGCCTATGCGCGCGAAGGCGCCACGGTCATCGCTGTTGACCTGAACCTGGACGCCGCGCGTGAAACGCACGGCATCATCCAGCAAGAGGGCGGCCGCAGCGAGGCCCTGGCGGCCGACGTCACCCAGGCCGACCAGGTTGCCGCGCTGGTGCAGGGCGTGGTCGAGCGGCATGGCCGTATCGACATCCTGCACAACAACGTAGGCATGGCGCGCATGGGCAGCGTCACGGAGCTCTCCGAGGCGCAATGGGATACGGCCATGAACGTGAACCTGAAAAGCGCGTTCCTGGCCTGCAAACATGTGTTGCCGGTCATGCAGGCCCAGCAGCGGGGCAGCATCGTCAATATCTCGAGCCTGGCGGCCATACGCTACACCGGCTATCCGTACCCCGTGTATTACGCGTCAAAGGGCGGCCTGAACCAGTTGACGGTCGGGCTGGCGCTGGAATACGCGAAGCAGGGCATACGGGTGAACGCGATCATGCCCGGCTACGTCGATACCCCGCTTATTTACAAAGACATTTCAGGCCAGTACGGCAGCCGCGAAGAAATGGTGAACGAGCGCAATGCCCGGTGCCCCATGGGGCATATGGGCACGGCATGGGACATTGCCAACGCCGCCGTATTCCTGGCCTCGGATGCGGCGGCCTACATTACCGGCGTATGCCTGCCGGTGGATGGCGGCGTGCACCTGGCCTGCGCCTGAGAGGCGGGTATTGCCCGGGGAAATGCACCTGGTCTTGAATCCAGAACAATAAACTCCGCAGAGCCTTCCGCGTTTGGGGCACGTTCATCTATACAGTACTGCTGCGCCGTCTCTGGCGCAGCCCGCTGCAAACCCGTGCGCGGGCGCCACTGCCACGGTAAACAACGCGGAGTCCCATCATGCAAGATTCGGTTTACACCCTATATCAGTTGTCTATCGCGCCGTCAGACTTCGAGGCGTTCAAACAGTTGGTACAACCCCTTGTGGCGGCCACCCGGGACGAACCCGGGGCGATTACCTACGAATACCTCGTGAACGCCGACTGCACCACGATTCACATCATCGAGCAATATCGCACGCAGGGCGTGCTGCCGCACCTTGAACAAACTTTCCCGGCCTTCGCCGAGCAGTTCCTGAAATTGGTGAAGGTCGAGAAGCTCACTGTTTATGGCCACGTCACGCCCGAGATCCGCGCCAAGCTGGATGGCTTCAACGCCGAATACTTTACCCCCTTCGCCGGGTTTTCACGTTAGGTGAAAAGAAGTTTATGATCCGCACCTGACCCCCAGGCCGCGCTATCCAGTCATGCCCATTGCGATCACTATTCAAGCAATAGCCCTGCGCACGTCCGGCCCAGCCCGTTCGGTGCAGAGGTTCGCATGAGCCACGTCCTGGCCGTAGACCTTGGCGGCACGCGCTTTCGCGCCGCGCTGGTAGACGCGGCTGGCAACGTCGCCCATGCCTGCGCCATCGACAGCCCGGCCGGCAATGCCGCCCACCCCGGCTGGGACGAAATCGATGCCGATGCCTGGTGGCATGGCCTGCAAACCCTTGCCGATACCCTGGCGGCCCAGGCCGGCGCCGCCTTCGACGCCATTGAGGCCATTGCCATCTGCGGCGTCACGCGCACGCAGGTGTTCGTCGATGCGGACGGCGCCGCCATCCGCCCGGCCATCACATGGCGCGATACGCGCGCGGCGGCCGACGTGGCGGGGTGGTTGGCCTCGATGCCCGCGTCCCACCCCGAAAGCTCGCAAATCAACGCCTTTCATCCGTGGGCGCGCGTTGCCTGGCTATTGAAGGCCGAGCCCCGCCATGCCGCGCGGGTGCGCGTCGTGCTTGAACCCAAGGATTACCTGAATTTCCGCCTGACCGGCCGCGCGGCCAGCGACACGGTATCGATGGCCAGGCTGGCGGCCGCTGCCGCCCGCCATGCAGGCGGACCAGACCTGTTGACGGCGCTGGGCGCAGACCCCGCCTGGACGCCGCCTTTGCTGGCGCCCCTGGATATCGTCGGGCCGGTGCAGGGCCAGTTGCCGGGTGCGCTGGCCCGCCTGGCAGGGCGCCCCGTGCTGGCCTGCTCGAACGACACCTGGGCCGCGGTGGCGGGGCTGGGCGCGTTGCGGCCGGGCTATGCCTACAACATTTCCGGCACGACGGAAGTTTTTGGCGCGGTGGGCGCCGAGCCGGTCCAGGCGCAGGGCCTGATGACGGTCGACTGGGGCAACGGCCATCAAATCGGCGGGCCGGGGCAGAACGGCGCGGACACCATTGCCTGGCTGCTGCCGTTGTTGGGCCGCCTGGGCACGCAAGGCATGGCCGGCGTCGCGGACGCCATGAATGCACTGCTGGCCGCGCCGCGCGATGCGCAGCCGGCGTTGTTCCTGCCCTACCTGCAGGGCGAGCGCGTGCCGTACTGGGACCCAAACCTGCGCGGCGCTTTCCTGGGGCTCAACCGGCGCCACGGGCCGGGCGACCTGGCCTGGGCAGTGCTGGAAGGCGTGGCTTTCCTGAACCGCATTGTGCTGGAACGCGCCGAAGCCGCGCTGGGCGGCCCGGTCCAGGAAATCCGCTTTGGCGGCGGCGCGGCGTCCAGCCCGCAGTGGTGCCAGGTGAAGGCTGACGTCTGCGAACGCGCCGTGGTTGTCGGCCAGGCCGACCAGCCGGGCGTGCTGGGCGCGGCGGTGGCGGCCTGGACGGCGCTGGGGCGCTATGACAGCTTCGCGGCCGCGCAGGACGCGTTGTTGCGGGTGGCGCGGCGCTACGAGCCGCGGCCAGACCGGCTGCCCGCCTACCGCCAGATGTACGCGCAGTTTCGCGCTGCCGAGGCCGCGCTGGCGCCCGTGTCGCACGCGCTGGCGGGCATCGGCACGCCGGCGTCCGGTAGCGCCGGGGTATAAACTACGACGCCATCGGCGCGGGCAAGGGCCCGGCATGCGGGCCCGGCAAGCGGCGCCAGTACATAAAATCGAACGAGGCAGGGGTTGATGTTGATGCGCGGCATCCTGGAAAAGTACGGCACGGCAATCGCGGGGCTGGTCCTGGTGGGCTTCTTCGCACTGGCCGCGCCGAATTTCGCGGCGCCCGGCAACTTGCTGAATATCGTCAAGGAAACCAGCTTCCTGGCCATTCTTGCCATCGGCTTTACGCTGGCCCTGGTTACCGCCGAACTGGATCTGTCGGTGGCCGACGTCGCCAGCCTGGCGGCCGTGGTGACCGGCGCCCTGGTGCATACTGGCCAACCCGTGCCGCTGGCCATCGGCGCGGGGCTGGGCATAGGGCTGCTGTGCGGGCTGGTCAACGGTATCGCCGTGACGCGGTTGCGCGTGCCGTCGCTGATCGCCACGCTGGGCATGGCCGCCATGGCGCGCGGCTTCGCCTTCATGCTGACCGACGGCGTGTCGTATGTGGGCCGCTGGCCCACTGCATTTACCGACCTGGCGCGCGGCAAGCCGCTGGGCATACCGGCCCTGGTGCTGTGGATGCTGGGCACGGTGTTGCTAGCCTTCTTCCTGGTCAAATGGACCCGCACCGGCGCCCGCATGACGGCCACCGGCGAGGCCGGTGAATCGGCACGGCTCGCGGGCATCGACATACGCGCCATGAAAAACATCGGCCTGGCGCTTTCCGGCCTGTGCGCGGGCCTGGCCGCGGTGTTGCTCACGTCCAGCCTGTCTTCGGCCGCGCCCAACATGGCGGGCGATTATTTTCTGTATGCCATCGCCGCGGTGCTGCTGGGCATGACTATGTTCAACCCCGGCCACGCCAATATTCCCGGCACGCTGGTCGCCGCGCTGATACTCAAGGTGCTGGGCAACGGCCTGATCCTGATGGGCGCGCCGTATTACGTGCAGGATATCGTCCTGGGGTTCATCATCATCGCGTCTGTCGCGGTGTCTTCGGCCGTGCTGAAGAAAGCGGCCTTTAAATTCTGACTGGAAGGGGAGAGAGTCACCATGACCAAATTCGTCAAGCGCGCGCTGCTGGCCGGCGCGCTGGCTGCCCAGGCCCTGGCCGCCGGCGCCGCCCATGCCTTTGACGTGGGCATCGTCGCGTTCCAGATGTCATCCGAAACCCACGCGCGGGTCGCCAACGCGGCCGCCGAAGCCGCCCGCGCCAAGGGCTGGACGGTCACGCAGCTGAATGCCGGTGGCGCCTTGCCCAAGCTGGCCGAGCAGCTCGATACCCTGATCAACAAGCCGGTCGACGCCATCGTCATCGCCATGGGCAAACCCGTGGAAACCGATGCGCAACTGCAGGCCGCCCAGGAAAAGGGCATTCCCGTCATCGGGGTGATGTCCGGCGCCAGCCCGCACATGCTGTTCGACATCGAGGTCAACGAGTACGCCACCGGCGCGCAGTCGGTGCTGTACCTGCTGGGCAAGATGGGCTACCAGGGCAGCATTCTGTCGGCTCGTTTCGACGGCAACTCGGGCACGCGCATCCGCGGCAAGATGCTGGACGCCGTGCTTTCCGAGAACACCGCCGTCAAAGAGCTGGGCAAGTTCAGCATGGCCCGCACCCAAAGCTGGCGCGATGACGTACGCAACGGCATGCAGGCCCTGCTGCTGCGCCACCAGGGCCAGTTCAAAGGCATCTGGGCGTCGTTCGACGGCCAGGCCTATGTGATTGACGATCTGCTGCAGGCGCAGAGCATGAAGAAGGGCGAGATCGCGCTGGTATCGGTGGATGGCGCGGCCGAAACCTATCGCCGCATCGCCGACCCGAACAGCCTGGTCACCGGCACCATGGTGATTCCGTTCGAGCAGATGGGCGTGAGCGCCATCGATGCCCTGGATCGCATCGTGGTCAAGAAAGAGCCCCGGCAGAACATTACCGAAGGCCCCTATCTGTTCATGGATTCGGTGCTGGTCGACGGCAGCAACGTCCAGAAGTTCCTGCAATCCAAGTAAGAGCCGGCCTCATGTCCATCGCGTTGTCGCTACGCCAGGTCACGAAATCGTACGGCGCCGTCGAAGCCCTGAAAGGCGTCGATCTCGACGTGCCGCAAGGCAAGGTCATGGCCATATGCGGCGACAACGGCGCGGGAAAATCCACGCTGATCCGCATCGTTTCGGGCGCGCAGGCGCCTACGGGCGGAGAGCTGTGGCTGCAGGGCAGGAAGGTGGTGTTCGCGTCCCCGCACGACGCCCTGGCGCAAGGCATTGCCACCATCTACCAGGATCTGGCCCTGGCCCCGCGGCTGTCTATCTGGGAGAACATTTTCATGGGCGCCGAGCTCGTGCGCCGGGTGGGGCCATTTTTCGTGCTGGACAAGCGCCGCATGGCCGCCGATGCGCGGGCCTACCTGCAGCGCCTGTCGGTGCCCATTGACGACATGAACCGCCCGGTAGAGCGCATGTCTGGCGGACAGCGCCAGGCGGTGGCCATTGCCCGCGCCCTGCGCTGGGACGCGCGGGTGGTCATCATGGACGAGCCCACCGCCGCGCTGGGCGTCAAGGAAACCGCGCTGGTACTGAACCTGGTGCGCAAGCTGCGCGAAGAAGGCCGCACGGTAATTCTTATCAGCCACAACATGGCCGACGTGGTGGCGCTGGCCGACCGGGTGGCAATTCTGAAGAGCGGGGTGAAGGTAGTCGAGCGCGAGGTGGCGGGGCTGGATGCCGACGGCCTGGCGCACATGGTAATGACGGGCCGCGAGTAGCCGCCTTCCACGCAATGCACTTTAGCGGTGCGGTTTCGCCGCGCGGCGCGCCTCATGTTGATGCGCTTGCACTGAACAGGCGCGCCGGGGCGGGCGCCGTCGCCCCGTGTTCGCGGGCGGGTCCGTTTGGCATGGAGTTTGCTTGAAATTGGCCAGACAGGCCATTTTCAAGGGAACGCAGTGTCCGCCAAAGCCACCCGCATCGATCTGTTCACGTTCAACACCGTGCCCATGCGCGCCTTTCACTTGTCGTGGATGGCGTTTTTCGTCTGCTTCTTCGCGTGGTTCGCCAGCGCGCCGCTGATGCCGGTGATCGCGCGGGAGTTCGCACTGACGCCGGGCCAGGTGGCCGACATCAACATCGCCGCCGTGGCGGCCACGATACTGGTGCGCCTCATTGTCGGACCCTTGTGCGACCGTTACGGCCCCCGCCGCGTCTACGCCGGGTTGATGGCATTAGGCGCCATCCCCGTGGTGGCGCTGGCCTTCGCCACCGACTATGCCTCGGTGCTGGCGTGCCGCCTGGGCATCGGCGCCATTGGCGCCAGCTTCGTGATTACGCAGTATCACACCTCGGTCATGTTCGCGCCCAACGTAGTGGGCGCCGCCAATGCCGCGAGCGCCGGCTGGGGCAATGCGGGCGCGGGGGGCGCGCAGGCTCTGGTGCCCATGGTGCTGGCCGCGCTCATCGCGCTGGGGCTGGACGAGTCATCGGCCTGGCGCGCGGCGCTGGTCGTGCCGGGCGCGGCGCTGCTGGCCATGGCTGTCGTGTACTGGCGCTACACGCAGGATTATCCGCAAGGCGATGCACTGGAACTGCGCCGGCGCGGCGTGGCGGTCGATGGCGGCAAGAAGGGCGGTTGGGCCAGCTTCGCCGCGGCCTGCGCGAACTATCGCGTGTGGCTGCTGGCCTTCACCTATGGCGCGTGCTTCGGCGTGGAACTGTTCGTGCACAACATCGCGGCCATGTACTACGTGGATCGCTTTCAACTGTCGCTGGGGCAAGCAGGCCTGGCCGCGGGCATCTTCGGCTTGCTGGCCTTGTTTGCCCGCGCGCTGGGTGGCATCTTGTCTGACCGGGCTGCCCAGCGGGGCGGGCTGGCGTGGCGCCCCAGAGTGCTGGCCGCCATGATGCTGGGAGAAGGCCTGGGCCTGCTGTGGTTTGCGCACGCGCAGGGCGTGGCCGAAGCGATCGTGGCCATGGTGGCCTTCGGCCTGTTCACGCACATGGCTTGCGGCGCCACCTATGCCCTGGTGCCGTTCGTCGACCGCAAGGCGCTGGGCGGCGTGGCCGGCATCGTGGGCGCCGGCGGCAATGTCGGCGCCGTGGCGGCGGGCTTTCTGATGAAAAGCGTGGGCAATGTGCAGCAGACCGTGACCGTATTGGCAGGTTTCGTGATTCTGTCGGTGCTGTGCGCGATTGCGGTGCGGTTTGGCGCCGGACACCAGGAAGAAGCCGGCGCGGCGGGGGTGGTACTGGCGCGCTGACACGCTTCTTGAAGCGCTTCCGGAGGCGCTTTCTAGACGCGTTTCCTGAAGCGCCACGAACATTCAGGCAGGCCCGGCGCGCCGAGCCCGATGGCGCCACGCACGCCGACGACGGTCAACTGCCACTTGGCCGGCGCCACGGCCCTGAGCCAGCGCGTGGGCAGGCTCAGCGCGGCCGCGCAACTGGCCAGCAAGACCAGCGCGGCCAGGTAGGCCGCCATGCGCCGGTTCACGGCGAGCGTTCCAGCGGCACGAGCGCGCACCTGCGCCCGGCCGTAACGGGGACATGGCTGGCTGACGCACGTTCATAGGCACCTTGCGGCATGTCCCGATCCAGGCCGCAAGGTGTGAACTGCGGCTAGCCATGTAAGAAATTAGAACAAGTATATAAAAAATAAATCATTTCGAGCCACTTTCGCAGCATATTGATGCCAGATTTGGCGTGTTGTCTTTGCCGGAAGGCGTTATCCCTGCGGCGCATCGCGTACGACGCCCGCCGAGGCGAAGGCGTCGATCTGCGCCTGGCTGTAGCCGTATTCGCCCAGCAGTTCGCGCGTATGTTCGCCCAGCATCGGCGCGGGGCGCCGGATCTGCGTGGGCGTTTCCGAAAAATGTATGGGGCATCCCAGCGCCCGCGTGGCCCCGGCCTGCGGGTGGCGCAGTTCCACCACCATGTTGCGCGCCAACACTTGCGGGTGGGTCAGGGCCTGCTCTATGTCGTGCACGGGGCCGGCCGGCACGCCCGCCGCGTCGAAGGCCGCCAGCCAGTGGGCGCGTTCGTGCTGGCGCAGTACGCTGCTCATGGCGGCTGTCAGGCTGTCCAGGTTCTGCATGCGCGCCTTGTTGTCTTTGTAGCGGGGGTCTTCGCACCACTCCGGATGGCCCAGCACCTGCGCAATGCGTTCCCAGTTTGCCTGGTTCGCGCCGCCGATGTTGATCCACCCGTCGCGGGTCTCGAACGCCTGGTACGGGGCCGTGAGCAAGTGCGCCGACCCCGTGGGGCCGGGCGATACGCCGGTGGCGAAATACGACGCGGCATGCCAATAGGTTTGCTGCAACGCCGCTTCCATCAGCGAGGTGTCCACGACCTGGCCGCGTCCGGTCTTCTGCTTGTGGGCGTACGCCGCCAGGATGCCCACCGTGGCGAGAATGCCGGCGTTGATGTCCGCAATGGAGTTGCCCGTCTTGACGGGCGCGCCGCCGGGTTCGCCGGTGATAGACATCAGCCCCGAGAAGCCCTGCGCGATCAGGTCGAAGCCGGCTTTGTCGCCGTACGGGCCGTCGCGGCCGTATCCGGACACCGCGCAATAGATCAGGCCGGGGTTGATTGCGGCCAGCACGTCATAGCCCAGGCCGAGCTTTTCCAGTGTGCCGCGCCGGTAGTTTTCCGTGAGCACGTCGGCGTCCCGCACCATGCGCAGCAGGATGTCGCGCCCCTGCTCCATTTTCAGGTTAAGGGCAATGCCGCGCTTGTTGCGGTTCAAGATCATGAAGGGCGCCGACACGCCGTTGACCACCGGTTCGCTGTAGCCGCGGGAGTCGTCGCCGCCGGGCAGTTTCTCGACCTTGACCACGTCGGCGCCCATGTCCGCCAGCATCATGCCGCAGGTCGGGCCCGCCATGATCTGCGCCAGTTCGAGCACGCGCATGCCCGCCAACGGGCCGGTATGGGGGGATTCGGTATTCATACAGTCTCCAGGCGGCCAGCGGCCGCGGCATCGGACGCCGCTTACTTGCCGGTGAACGCGGGGGCGCGCTTATCCAGGAAGGCTGCATAGCCGATGCGAAAGTCTTCGGTGTCGAAGCAATCGAAGCACTCGTTGTATTCCGCGGCGGAAATAGGTTTCTGCCGGGCCAGGCGCCGCATGAACTGCTTGTGCCAGCGGGCAACCAGCGGCGCACCCTCGGCGATGCGCTGCGCCGCCGCCAGGGTTTCACGCTGGACCTCGCTGTCGGGCACCACGCGCGTCACCAGCCGCTTTTCCCTGGCCTCGGCAGCGCCGAAGATGCGGCCTTCAAGCAGAATTTCCAGCGCCGCGTCGGGGCCGGCCAGGCGGACCAGTGGTTCCATTTCCGGATAGGCCATGACCAGGCCGAGGTTCTTGATGGGTGCGCCGAAGCGGCTGGATTCGCCGCATATGCGGATGTCGCACAGGGCGGCTATTTCCAGCCCTCCGCCCACGCATATGCCGTGAATCTGCGCCACCAGCGGATGCCGGCACTCCGCCAGGGCTTGCGCGGTCTCGTGCATGACGCGCCCGTACGCGATAGCCTGGCGCTTGTTTGCCCGTTCGGTCTGGAATTCGGCGATGTCGTTGCCCGGCGAGAATGCCTTTTCACCAGCGCCGCGTAGCACAATGCAGCGCAGCGAGTCGTCTGCCGACAGTTCCCGAATGGCGTCGCCCAATGCCTGCCACATGGGCTTGGTCAGGGCATTGAGCTTTTCGGGCCGGTTCAGCACCACCGTGGCGATTGCACCGGTTCGTTCCCGCAATATGAGATCGTTCATTTCAACCCTCGTTCGCCTTGCCGACGGCGCCGCCGTTCTTGCCGCCGCCGAACGACTTGCGCACCAGGTTCCACAGCACGGGCACCAGCGGCCAGAACAGCATCAGCAGCGCCAGCGTGCTGATCGTGCCGACCAGGCTGTTGGACCAGAACACGTGCAGGCCCGTGCCCGGGCCCAGCATGGACTGCCGGAAGGCGTCTTCCATGCGGTCGCCCAGCACCAGCGCCAGGATCATGGGCGCCAATGGATACGACAGTTTTTTCAGCACATAGCCGATCACGCCGAACAACAGCATGAACCACACGTCGAGCATGGCGTTGTTGACGGAATACGCGCCTATCGCGCAAACCACGATGATGATGGGCGCCACAATGGCGAACGGAATGCGCAATATGGCCGCAAACAACGGCACCGTGCTCAGCACGATGATCAGCCCCACGAAGTTGCCCAGGTACATGCTGGCAATGAGCCCCCAGACGAACTCTTTCTGTTCCACGAACAGCAGGGGGCCGGGCTGCAGGCCCCATATCATCAGCCCGCCCAACAGTACCGCCGCGGTGGCAGAGCCGGGTATGCCCAGCGCCAGCATGGGCAGCAGGGCCGATGTGCCCGACGCATGGGCGGCGGTCTCGGGCGCGATGACGCCTTCGATCTCGCCCGTGCCGAACTTGCGGCCATTGCGCGAGAACCGCTGCGCGAGCCCATAGCCCATGAACGACGCGGCCGTGGCCCCGCCCGGCGTCACGCCCATCCAGCAACCCACCAGCGTGCTGCGCACCAGCGTGACCCAGTACTTGGGCATTTCCTTCCAGGTCTGCAGCACCACCTTCAGGTTGATGCGGCCGTTCTTGCCTTCGAACTTCAGGCCTTCCTCCATGCTGACGAGGATTTCCCCGATACCGAACAGCCCGATGACCACCACCAGGAAGTCGATGCCGCGCAACAGTTCCGACCAGCCGAACGTCATGCGCAGCCCGCCGCTGACAGTGTCCATGCCAATGGCCGCCAGTCCGAAGCCCAGCATCATCGAAATAATGGTCTTGAACGGCGTCTTCTTGTCGGTGCCCACGAAGCTGCAGAAAGTCAGCAGGAACACCGCGAAGAACTCGGGCGGGCCGAAGCGCAAGGCGAATTTGGACACCATGGGCGCCAGAAAGGTGATCAGCAGCACGCCCGACAGCGCGCCGAAGAACGATCCGGTGAAAGAGGCCGTCAGCGCGTTGCCGGCGCGGCCTTGCTGGGCCAGGGGGTAGCCGTCGAAGGTCGTGGCCACCGACGAGGTTTCGCCCGGAATATTGAACAGAATCGAGGTGATCGCGCCGGCGAACAGCGACCCCCAGTAAATGCACGACAGCATGATGATGGCCGACGTGGGGGGCATGGTGAACGTCAGTGGCAGCAGAATCGCGACCCCATTGGGGCCGCCCAGCCCGGGCAGCACGCCGATGATCACGCCCAGCACCAGGCCGATGAACATCATGCCCAGGTTGTACCAGCTCAGCACCGTGCCAAAGCCATGGAATAACGCGCTCAGTTCATCCACTCGAGGTCTCCGATTAATTCACTGCGTGTGGCGCAGCTGGCCGGCTATTCAGGGGGTACGGGCCCTAATAGCCGAACAGCGCCTCCAGCGGCCCTTTCGGCAGCGGCACCAGGAACTGGACTTCGAACATCCAGAACAGCAGCACATTCACTCCCACGCTGACCAGCACCGTCTTCAGCCAGCCGATCTTGCCCAGCAGGCGCATGAAGGCGGCGATGAACAGCGTCGACGCAACGTAGATCCCCAATAGCTGAATCAGCAGCACGTACAGCGCGGTGGGCAGCAGCACCAGCAACACCAGCCGGAAGCGGTCCCAGCTGACGAAGATTTCCCGGTTGCGGTGCTTGCCGAACATGGCCTTTACGAACACGGCGATGCTGGCAAGGCTGATGATCATGCCGACATGGAACGGGAAGTAGCCTGATTCGGGGCCGTCCGATGCCCAGGCGATGCCGATGCGGTAGTTGTCCACCATCATGACCACGCCCACGGCAAAGAACACGACGGCGGTAATGGCATCGACGGCGCTGTGCGACAGCCCGCCTTGCGGCGGGCTGCCCTCTGTTTGCTGATGGTCCATCCTGAGTCCTCCGGCTTATTTCTTGGCGGCCAGGCCGGCTTCTTCCATCAGCGTCTTGTGCTTCGCTTCATCCTGCTCCAGGAACTTCACGAAATCCTGGCCGGTGCGGTAGTCGCCCTTGAGCGCCTGCTTGGCCAGGTAGTCCTTCCATTCTTGCGTATCGCTGATCTTCTTGAGCAGGCCGGCGTAATAGGCGGCCTGTTCGGCCGTGGTCTCGGGTGGCAGGAAGAATGCGCGCAGCATCTGGTACTGCACGTCATAGCCCGCTTCCTTGCAGGTGGGGATGTCGGCCCACGACTGGTCTTTGGTGACCTTGGTCGTGTAGGTCATGCGCTCATCCGAGAACACGCACAGGGCATTGACCTGCCCGGCGCGCCACTGCGCGACGTTCTCGCTGGGGTTGTTCACGTTGGAATCGGTATGCTTGCCCACCAGTTGCGTGGCCGCTTCGCCGCCGCTCTTGTAGGGCACATACGTGAACTTCACCCCTGCTGCTTTTTCAAGCGCCACGGTAATGATCTGGTCTTCCCGCTTGGCGCCTGTACCGCCCATCTTGAACTGGCCGGCCGGCGCGGCCTTTACCGCCTTCAGGTAGTCGGCCGCTGTCTTGTACGGCGCTTCCGCGTTGGTCCACAGCAGGAACTCATCCTGCGCGATCATGGCAACGGGGTTCAGGTCGCGCCAGTTGAAGGGCAGGCTGACAGCAATGGGCAAGGTGTAAATGGCCGAGAAGGCCACCATCAGCTTGTGCGGGTTGCCGGGTGAACCCTTGGTGTCCATGATGCCTTCGGCCCCGCTGGCACCGCCCTTGTTCAGCACCAGGGTCGACTGCTTCATCAGCTTGTGCTTCAGGATAATGCTCTGCAGCGTGCGCGCCATCTGGTCGGATGCGCCGCCAGCGCCGGCGGGCACGATGATCTCGACCGGGCGGGTAGGTTCCCACGCTTGCGCAGGCAGGCTGGCCATGCCGGCCAGCGCGGCAAGCGGTGCAATCAGATAGGTTTTCTTCGACAGTCTTTGCGTCAGGTGCTTCATGTGTGTCTCCTCCGGGTTGGTGCCACGGGAACGTCCGATGCCGGTACGTTGATCTTCGAGCCTTCCTGCCTGTCGGCGAGTCCTGTTCTTGTTCCCTCTGCTACGGACTTCATCCACCTTGCTGCTTCATCGGCCGCCTGCCGGGCCCGTGTCAACGGGCCCGGGCCTGATCCGGCTGGGGCCGGCTGGTTTGCGCCAGATAATCCAGTGCCGCCTGTACGCCGCCGGCGTTGTGCGGCACGCCGGCCTGCTTCAAGCCCATTTCCACGCCCGACAAGGTGCCGCACAACGTCAGGTCGTTGAAATCGCCCAGGTGGCCAATGCGGAACACCTTGTCCGCCAGCTTGCTCAGCCCTTGCCCCAGCGACATGTCGTAGTGCGTCAGCACCGTCTTGCGGAAAGCGTCCGCGCTGTGGCCTTCAGGCATCAGCACCGCGGTCAGCGCCGGGCTGTATTCTTTGGGCTTCTGGCACAGAATTTCCAGCCCCCATGCGCGCACGGCGCGGCGGGTGGCTTCGCCATGCCGCCGGTGCCGCGCGAACACGTTTTCCAGGCCCTCGCCCAACAGCATTTCGAGAGCCTCGTACAGGCCGTAGAGCAGGTTGGTGGCGGGGGTATAAGGAAAATAGCCGCGCGGATTGATCGCCAGCATTTCTTTCCAGTCCCAGTACGAACGCGGCAGCGCCGCGGTCTGTGATGCCTCCAGTGCCTTGGCGCTGACGGCGTTGAACGACAGGCCGGGCGGCAGCATCATGCCTTTCTGCGAGCCCGCCACGGTGACGTCCACGCCCCATTCGTCGTGCCGGTAATCAATTGAGCCCAGCGATGAGATCGTATCCACCATCAGCAGGGCCGGATGCCCGGCGGCGTCGATGGCTTTGCGCACCGCCGCCACATCGCTGATAACGCCGGTGGCGGTTTCGTTGTGCACCACGCAAACCGCCTTGATCTCGCGTCCGTCGTCCGCCGCCAGGCGCTTGCGGATCTGTTCCGGGTCCGCGCCATGGCGCCAGTCGCCCGCCTGGAACTCCACCTGCAGCCCCAGCCTTTCGGCCATGCGCTTCCACAGCGTGGCGAAGTGGCCGGTTTCCGCCATCAGCACCTTATTGCCCGGCGACATCGTGTTGACCAGCGCCGCTTCCCAGGCGCCGGTGCCCGAGGCCGGGTAGATGATCACATCGGCCTCGGTCTGGAAAATCTTCTTCATGCCCGCCAGAACGGCTTTGCCCAGCTCGCCGAACTCCGGCCCGCGATGATCGATGGTGGGGTGGTCAATGGCGCGCAGCACACGGTCGGGCACATTGGTGGGGCCCGGAATCTGCAGGAAATGACGGCCGGACGGGTGCGAATGCAGCGGCAGCATAAAAGGGCTCCTGATAATTTGGTATACAAAATACCAATCCTGGTGAAGAATAAGCATCAAGCGCGCCGCCGTGCAAGCGGAATCTATGCGGCGGCACAGCATTTATTTAGGGTCAGGAACGGTAAAATCGGCGTGATTTCCCTGATCGGCCTGGCGTGGGCGTACAGCGCGGCCGCATACCCACGTCAATGCCTTGTTTGTATACAAATGAAAAACAACTCCGTGAGCCTGCCCAACACCCCATCCGCGCTGCCGGAACCCCCGCCCGTTTCGTCCGAGGCCGTCGATCGGCGCACGTTGCCCGCCACCATTGCCGACCGCCTGCGCGAAATGATCATCGAGGGCGAGCTGGCGCCGGGCACACGCCTGAACGAACGCGCCCTGTGCGACCGGTTGCAGGTGTCGCGCACACCATTGCGCGAAGCCTTCCGGCTGCTGTCGGCCGACGGCCTGGTTCGCATGCAGCCCAACCGCGGCGCGCACGTGGTGGCTCTGTCTGAAAAAGACATCCGCGAAAGTTTCGAAGTGATGGGCGCCCTGGAGGCCCTGTCCGGCGAGCTGGCCTGCCAGCGCATCACCGACCAGGAAATCGCCGAGATCAAGGCCCTGACATTCGAAATGCAGGCGTGCCACGCACGGCGCAACCTTTCTTCCTACTACCACGTCAACCGCGCCATTCACGACCGCATCAACGCCGCGGGTCAGAATCACCTGCTGTCGCACGTCTACCAGAACATCAACCTGCGTTTGCAGAACCTGCGCTTCCGTTCCAACCTCAACACCGAGAAATGGGACAAGGCCATGCAAGAGCACCTTGAAATGGCCGAGGCGCTGGCCTCGCGCGATGGCCCCCGGCTGGCGCAAATACTTCGGCAGCACCTGCGCCGCAAAGGCGAAGCCGTGCTGGAACACCTGAAGCTTGCCGCGGGCGCCCCTGATGGCGCCGACGCTTTCGACCCCGCGGCAGACCCCGACAACTCTTAGCCGACCTGCCCATGAACGCGCCCCTGCCTTCGTCCACGCATGCCGAACTGAACCCGCTGAATCTCGAACTGGCCGCCCGGCTGCGAGCCAGCACACAAGGCGAAGTGCTGTTCGACCGGGGCGCGCGGGGGCGCTACTCGACCGACGCTTCCATCTACCAGATCGAGCCCGTGGGCGTGCTGGTTCCCCGGTCGAGCGATGACGTCGCGGCCGCGCTAAGCCTGTGCCGCGAGCTGTCTGTGCCGGTGCTGGCGCGCGGCGCCGGCACCTCGCAATGCGGCCAGACCGTGGGCGCGGCCCTGGTCATCGACAACAGCAAATATCTGAACCGTGTGCTCGAATTCGACCGTGACGCCATGACCGTCACGGTCGAGCCCGGCATCGTGCTCGATCACCTCAACGCCTGGCTCAAGCCGCATGGCGTATGGTTTCCCGTGGATGTCAGCACGGCGGCGCAATGCACGCTGGGCGGCATGGCCGGCAACAACTCCTGTGGCTCGCGCTCGATCGCCTACGGCAACATGGTGCACAACGTGCTCAGCATCGATGCCTTGCTGCTGGATGGCACCGCCGCCACCTTCGCCGAAACCCGTCGCATGGGCAACGCGCCGCCCCGCGTGCGCGCCATCATGAGCACGCTTGCCGAAATCGCCGCCCAAGAGCGCGACGAAATCGAACGCATGGTGCCCGCCGTCATGCGCCGCGTGGGCGGCTACAACCTCGACATCTACCACCCGCAAAGCCCGCGCCCGTATACGGCCGACGGCCAAGTCAACCTGGCGCATATGCTGGTAGGTAGCGAAGGCACGCTGGCCTACACCCGCAGCATCACGCTCAAGCTGTCGCCCTTGCCCGCCGCCAAGGCGCTGGGCGTGGTGAACTTCCCGACCTTCTACCAGGCCATGGAGTCGGCCCGCCACATCGTGGAACTGGGCCCCTGCGCGGTCGAGCTGGTCGACCGCACCATGATCGACCTGGCCCGCAGCAACCCCGCCTTTCGTCCCATTATCGACAACGCCCTCATTGGCGAACCCGAAGCCATACTGCTGGTTGAGTTCGCCGGCGAATCCCAAGCCGAGCAACTGGCCAGCCTGGCCAAGCTGGTAGAGCTGATGGGCGACCTGGGGCTGCCCGGCTCGGTCGTGGAAATGCCCGACCCCGCCGCCCAGAAAGCCCTGTGGGACGTGCGCAAGTCGGGGCTGAACATCATGATGAGCATGCGTGGCGATGGCAAGCCCGTATCGTTCATTGAAGACTGCGCCGTGCCGCTGGAGCACCTGGCCGAATACACCAGCCAGCTGACCGAAGTATTCGCCCGGCATGGCACCAAAGGCACCTGGTACGCCCATGCCTCGGTGGGAACCCTGCATGTCAGGCCCATACTGGACATGCGTCGGGATGGCGCCGAGAAAATGCGCGCCATCGCCGAAGAAGCCGGCGCGCTGGTGCGGCGCTACAAAGGCGCCTTCTCTGGCGAGCACGGCGACGGCCTGGTACGCAGCGAATGGGTGGCCTGGCAATTCGGCCCCAGGCTCGTGCGCGCATTCGAAGCCATCAAAGACGCATTCGACCCCGACCGGCTGATGAACCCGGGCAAGATCGTGCGCAGCAGCAAAATGGACGATCGATCGCTGTTTCGCTTCAAGCCGGGCTATCGCACCATTCCCCTCGCGCCCGCGCTGGACTGGTCCGCCTGGAATGTGAACAACGACCCCGCCACCGAATCGGTCAGCGCGCCCGGCAGCGGGGGCGACCCCGCCCAGGGCCTGGCCAAGGCGGTGGAAATGTGCAACAACAACGGCCACTGCCGCAAGTTCGACGCCGGCACCATGTGCCCCAGCTATCGCGTCACGCGCGACGAACAGCACCTGACGCGCGGTCGCGCCAACACCTTGCGCCTGGCCCTGTCGGGCCAACTGGGTCCCGACGCCCTTGTATCAGACGAAATGCGCGCCACCATGGATTTGTGCGTCAGCTGTAAAGGCTGCAAGCGCGACTGCCCCACCGGCATCGACATGGCGCGCATGAAAATCGAGTTCCTGAACCAATGGCGGCAAAAGCGTGGGCTGGCGCTGAAAGACCGCATCATCGCCACCTTGCCGCGCTGGGCGCCCTGGGCTGGCCGCCTGCCATTCCTGTTCAACCTGCGCGACACACTGCCGGGCGGCGCCTGGCTATCCGAACGCCTGCTGGGATTCTCCGCGCGGCGATCCCTGCCCAAATGGCGCAGCGACGTCTTCACCCGCCACGCTGTTACCGCCGATGCCGATACGGCCAACGTCGTACTGTTCGCCGATACCTTCAACAACTACTTCGAGGCCGACAACGCCCGCGCCGCCCTGAACGTGCTGCAGGCGGCCGGCTACAAAGTGCACGTCGCGCGGCCCGCGAAGAACGACGCCGAGTCCGCCCGCCCGCTATGCTGCGGCCGCACCTACCTGGCCGCCGGCATGGTCGATCAGGCCAAGGCGGAAGCGCGCCGCGTGGTGGCAGCCCTGCGGCCATTCGTCGCGCGGGGCGTGCCCATTGTCGGCCTGGAGCCCTCGTGCCTGTTTACGATGCGTGACGAATTCCTGGTCATGGGCATGGGCGAAGACGCTGAATTGCTGTCCCGCCATGCGTATTTGTTCGAAGAGTTCCTGGCAAAGGAACTCAAGGCCGACCGGCTCGACCTTAAGCTGAAGCCGCTGCCCGAAAAGCGCGCCTTGCTGCATGGCCACTGCCACCAAAAAGCCTTTGACGCAGTAAAGCCCGTTCAACAGATACTGGCGTTGATACCGGACCTGAAGGTGGAACTGATTGAGTCGAGCTGCTGCGGCATGGCCGGCAGCTTCGGCTACGAAGCCGCGCATTACGACACGTCCGTGAAGATGGCGGAATTGGCGTTGCTGCCTGCGGTGCGCAAGGCCGGTGCGGATACGTTGCTAGTGGCGGACGGTACTAGTTGTCGGCACCAGATTGCTGATGGCACCCGCGCGGAAGGGGGCTTGCGGGCGGAGCATGTGGCGTGTGTGTTGCAAAGGGCATTAAACCAAGGGTAGGGGGCGGCTACCCTTGGCGCTGTCAAACTAGCTGTACCAGTGCAGCTTGAAGCCCCAGTTGCCAACATTAAAGGCGAAGGCAATGCCCCAATAGAAGACAAAATAGGCCCCGCCGGCAATCAACATGGCCGAGCTGAATTGTTCCAGCCTGCCAGGGTGCCGCGCCGACCAGTCTGTCAGCCGCTTGGAAAACGGCACGATCAGCACCAGGAACAGCACAACCATCACCAGAATCTGTCCGACCCCCTGCAAGACCATCACCGCGCCCCCGTACAGCGGGCTTTCCGAGGCGGCCGCATAGGTCAGGAAATTCCTGAACACCGGAAACGGCCGCCCAATGGCGAACAGCCCCACCAGAACTCCCATGAAGCCGGCCTTGGCCAACGGGGAGGCGGCCGAGCCCAGCAACTTGGGCGGCAGGCGGCGTAGCATCCCGTCCATAAATCCAAACGAAATCGCACCCCACAAGAGCAGAACAATGCCGAGCAGCGTGAATGTCACCTGCGCCTGAAACAGGCGGGTTTCCCGGGTGTTGAAGGCGTCCACGCGCTCCGGTCCCAGCGAGCCCACATACATTCCGTAAATGAAGCAAACCAGCAAGACGAAAAGCGAGAAAATGCCGATTGCCTTGATGGCGAGCCGCCGGGGCGACCCGACCTTCTCCGTCGCGCAAGCCAGGCCTGGAAGCATGGCGAATACAACGCAATTGCACGCCGTGAAGGTCGCAGCCAAGCCAGCAATAATTGCGAAGACAAAACCGAAAGCCGCGCCCCGTTCACCATAGGAACCGGCCAGGCTTTCCGTGTCTCCGATGGTCTGGCCCGCGACGATCTCCCGGCCAAATCCATCGACCAGATGAAAATTCCAGAAACCGGCGACCAGAACGCCGACGGCAAGCGCACAGAGCGCCAGGACCAGACGATTGCGAGGTGGGGAAAACAGTGGGGCGCGCCCGTCCTGTTCAACGGCTTGGTTGTATGACAACACTTTACGATCTCCTCTTCTGTCTTCATTAAGAAGTCAGCCCAAGACATGTCGTTCTGTTTGTCACCGGTACCGGTGTAATGCGATCGACCGACACACTGAGCGATCCGACCGACATCCGCCCCGACCGTAGGCACCGGTCGTTTGCTTCCAGTAAAAGCGTTCGATAGGCTGCTTCGTGACGGCACGAATGCCGCTGAGCCTAGCATGGAGGGCTGATCGCTGAATGCGCTATTCGACGAAATTGCCGATTTGCTCGACGAATCGACATTTTCAACGCTGGCTGTCGCTTCGAGCCCGGTGGCTGGCGTAGTCAGCAGATGGTTCGCCTGGGGGTGATCTTCGACAATCTCCCTGTTATGGGGTTGTCGAGTTCATTCTTCGGTTCGTTGGATTTGGGTGAAGAATTTCGGGATGGTGCCCAGGGGGTGGGGTTGGAGCGGTACGCTTTGCGGCGGGGGATTTTGAGTCGGTGGTTTACAGTGTTTCTACAGGGAAAAGAGGCGAATTCTAGCGTAGGTTGAAATAGGTAAAACCATTTTCAAATCAGTAGGTTAGCGTATTTTACCTGAATTGGTGAAAACTGGTCACTGTACCTGTACTGTACCGAAATTTTGGTACAGTACAGGTGCACGGCAAGATGTATCTGCGACTAATTGGAAGCGGACCAACGTATCAGGTGTGGAGCAGTTCAGCCAGTCTTTCTTGTCAATAGTTAGTTGCTTTCTTCCGCAGTTGGTAATCCGATGTCTGTAGAAAAATTTTTGAGGCGATTAATTAAATTATGCCTCATGTCTTCGGGGAAATTTCTAAGCAGTTTGCGAGTTTCTGCGTCGAAATCCTCTGTTCGCCCTTCAAGATAGTAGAGTTGTGCCCGCATTTTTGATACGGCATCTACCAATAAACCATTTCCATGCAGTTCGTTATCTGCGGCATCAAGGAGAGGTGAGATCTCTTCAGCTTTTGCTCCGCTTCTGAATAGAATCCCAATTTTTGTTAATAGTGGATATGGATTGTGTGGGTATTTGGCTATTGCGTCATTTATCGTATTCACTGCTTTAGGAAAATCGCCCACACAATAAGCTTCATATTGAGCACGGCCGCTTAGCATCATTTCCCCGGCTCGGTCAAATGTATTGGATGCTTGATTTAGGGCCTCTAGTAGCCTAAGAATAAGCTGCTCACTTTCTGCCCAATTTGGGGTGTTGATCAGACACTTAAGGTACGCTTGTATATGAAAAGGATTTGATCTGCTTCCTTCATAGTTTAGTTTAGCCAACTCCATTGCTATATCGAAATTCTCGATGGAAACGTAAAGCTGGACCAACTCACGACGTGCTCGTGATGCAGTGCGAATATGCTGTACTGCCTCCTTTTGACGGTCGATTGCATCTGCGGTACGCCTGCACATCCTATAGTAAAATCCCATGAGAAAATCGTGCTCAGGTCCTCTCAAACTCTGAACTTCTCGAAGGAAACGATCGTCTCGCTCTCGGGCTAATGAGAGGCATAAAAAGTACTTTATTTCACGTTCTATGTTTTGATCTAAGTGAGATGAGGACAGCAGAACGCGATCTGCGAGCTTTATTACATCCCTATAGTCTCTGCGCTTGTCATAAAGTTCTTTCATCGCTTTGAGAAAGTGAGATGGAATCAGATGCTTGGATTCCATCTCGATATTTTCGACAAGTGCTCTTTTTAATGAAAAGAGATAGTCAGAGGCGTCGACAATATCATCACTATTGAGTGATAAAAACTCTTGCGCATGAGCTCTCATCTTTGTGGCAAATTGGACGGGTAACTGCCGACCACTTCTCCGCATAAAATCGCGGACTGTGTCGTTGATTCGCACATACTCACCATTGGCTCCAAGATTTTCGCAAATTGACCCTGCTATAAATTTTTCGAGTGTTGGCTCATAGCTCTTGTCTTCCATTAACGAATCCAATAAATCATAGCTAATGAAATCAAACTCGGAGAGCAGATAAAGAAAATCTAGATCATCAGGAGTAGTTGCATAAACTGAGATAAGCTTTGCAGCCCTCTCTGTATTAAAGTCGATCAATAGCTCGGTTTTTCGCTTTGTCGCGGCAAGGCCAAGTTCTTTTATTAGTGTTACAGCATAAAAAACTTGCTCGGGAAAACCGTACAGTAGGTCTTTGAAATAACTATAGTCGTCTGTGGTTAAGCTAAGGTTCTCGAACTCAGCAACGCGCTTGAAAAGACCCATTCGTTCGGAGACTGATAACTCCGAGACAGTGGTATAAAAAATATCATCACGCTTAACAGCGCTGAAGCTGGCCCTAAACCGGGCGGCAATTGCAAGCACTGTGGAGGACTTTCCTCGTAGTTCATCTAGGAGTTTCTCGAACCAAGGGGCTAAGTTTCTTTCATAGGTAATAATGGCCCCAGAGTCCTCGATCAAGATAATTTCGTTGAGTCGCTCAAGTTCTAGGCATATAGAAACTGCAATTTTAATTTTTGACTCTAAATCAATAGCCATTAGATTTTGGTGCAGGAAATCCTCGCTCACCATTCCAAGATCTCGGATTTTGAAGATAAAGTCCTCAATGCTCTCGTGAGAGGTGAGTTGGATTGTCGGAGGGGAGTAAGATTCCTTCAAGCGCCCTGATTTTATAAGGCCTTGTCGGATAAGCGTTTTTCTTCCCGTAACCTGTAGTCCTGCACAAATCACGCAAGTGGGTGGATAACGATCATAGTCATCGAATCTCTCTTCGAACTCTTTTATCCCATCATTTCTTCCGACAAATATTTTTTGACGTTCTTTGAGCCGGGGGTGTGACTCCCAGGACAGTTCACGCAAGCGTTGTTGAATACGACGAACAGCCACCGAGGGACGCATGACGGCGTGCAAGTTATAAGCATCACGCATCCAATCCGGAATTCTTGGGTCGCTATGCAGAACTGACCTATCTATAATTAAAGGGAATATTTTTTTCAGTTTCCCTTCGGTCTCTAGTTTTCGTGCCTCGGTGATTTCACGCTTAACCCATTCTGACTCTAAAGCAGAGTTTGATATAAACAATACAAAGAGGCTTGACTCATCGAGAGTCCTAAGAATTTCATCCAAAGTTTCCATGCCTGCTTCGAATGTGTCGGCATCGTATACCCTCCACTGTTTAGGCAGCAGACTTGCGACAACTTGCACATATGAGGCTTTGTCCTTGCTGCTATGCGATAGGAAGCATTTGATCATGTTATGGATGCCCTCTTGAGTTGAGTTTCAAGTTCTAGGTTTTTTCTTAATGTTTTTGATAGTGGTTGATAGCTGATGTGATGTAGTACAAAAACCGGCGACAGCCTATCCTGCACTAGTCCCCAAATCCTAAATTTCTTCGTCATGACGAAGACTTTGGGAGTGCTAATGCGTCAGCGTGCGGCTGCACAAACTCTTGCAGGCTTATCTGACCATCGACGAAACGCTGAGCGTGGGCCTCATCTGCTTCACTGAGCGAGAAACCTTCTAGACCGACGGAGGCCCGCGCATAGTTAACTGCCGATTGCCGGCGGCTGCGTTCGGTATCCGATATGGTTTTGTGGGGCTGTTGCCTGCATTTATCCTTGCCAGCCATAGTGTCTCCTTGCCGTAGGTAACTCGATCTTACAAGAAGTATGGGCAATTTGGCTTAGGTACGCGCAGCCACAGAGGTGGTGCGCTGAAATTGTCTTGTTTTACCTGCTATGGACCCCAATATCGGCTGCGTACTAGCCGTAGTTTCCAAAGAGGCTTTGCCTCTCTGGACTCTCCACCCTCGCCGGCGGGAGCCTCGGGAGCAGGGGTTGCGGGCCTTTGGCCCGGAACTCCTGCCCCCGGCATAGCGTGGGGCGCTCCTGCCGCGTCAAGGGGCCGTGTCCTCGCCCTGTGGGCTGCGGGCCGCACCAACCCCTTGACCCGTCATCCGCTTGACACCACCGCTACTGACACCGTTTGGCCGGAAGAGGCGTCAAGGGCGGGACCGGAAGCCGCAGCCCGAAGCGGAGCGTAGGGAACGGGTGAGGATACCGGGCGTAGCCTTTACCCTTGACCCATCTGGAGGCCATGCAGCCTGTGGCAAGGGGTAGGAACAAGGCGAAGCCGCCGGGCCTGCCCCCGCAGCCAGTCCGGCAAGATCGGACGCGGGATGCAACCGAAGAGGTTGCCCAAGCGAAGCGCGGAGATTTGCCGCTAGAAATGAAAAGGCCTCGCCAAAAGCGAGGCCAATGCAGGGGCAGATGGCAGGCTATTCGCCTTTGACGGAGCCGCCTGTAGCCGGTCCCCAGTTTTTTGCCCATGTTCTGCAAGACGTGTTGCCGGTACGCTGGGTTCCACATTGTGTTGCCTGCTGCGAGATGATTGAGCCGGCCCCCGGTGACCATCATGCCGCTTTGCATGTCGCGGCGAGTTGTTTGACGGTTGAGAACTTGAGTTACGGGGGATGCGGCGGCCTGGCTGACTTGCCTAAGCGTGATACCCGCCGAGGACACGCCTCCGGCCAGGTGCGATGCTGCCTCATATGCGCGTTGCAGCAAGAACAGGGTGACGCCCGTGACGATCAGGATTTCAAGCATTGTGGCAATAGGATGGTCAGTGGTGACGGCCAAAACTTTGGCCGTAAGCGCACTGAAAAACTTCATGCCCATGCCGAGAACCGTTGTCACCAAGGCGATTTGCATGATGTAGGTCATCACTTGGCCAAACCAGCTATCAAACCATTTCGCGGTGACGGGGAACATCAGCATGGCGATGAAGAACGGGCCGATGCCAAGCATGAGGGTGAGCATGATTTTGGCAACGATCACCATTGCCCCCGCCGGAATGGCAATGATGAGCGTGGCGGCGTAGATGATTAGGGCGTTTAGCAGATCCCAAAACACCATGCCAATCTCATACCAGCGCCGTTTTCCCATCTTGTCGAGCATATCGCCGCCGATCTGGAAGCCATCGGACACCGACTTATCGAGCACCTGATAAACCGAGGTTGCGGACGTACTGCTGCCGGATGCCGAGAAGGCGTCAGCGACGCCCGTTTCCAGGCCGCGCAATGCCTCGACAACCCATGACAGGTACGTAGGGGCGCTCATTGCCAAACCGCCAATGACGATGAACTTCCCGCAAGTCTTCATGAAGTTTGAGGCAGGGGCTTCGACATATCCGAAGATGATGGCGAATCCCATCATCACGAGTGTGAGCGTGCCACCGTAGATGAAGATGTCAGTGAACATGGAAATGACATTGGCCGACGTCACCTGAACAAACGCGTTCAGTGTCATGTCGATGCTTTCGCCCATCCATTCAAAGATATTAGATTCAATAGCCACTATTTGCCCCCTTCGAGCACATTGATTGGCTCATGCTTTGTGTATCCGCGCTTCTCGACCGTCAGATGGTTCTGTGCGGTGACGGCATTTATGCAGTTCGGTGATGCGTCCGACTCGCCAGGGTTATTCCGGCACTTGGAAACCATTGCAGTGCGCTCGACATCGTGCGCTTTGTACCAATCCACGGTTTGGACCGGCTCGGTCCGGTCGCAGCCCGCGAGTGTTGCTGCGACGAAAAGGGTGAGAACGAGCTTTTTCATTTCCGCATTTCCTGTGCGTTGATTTCGATGGTTCGGCCGCCGGTGTATTGGCTCTCGTGCTGCTGTAATACGCCGAGTGCGTGAGCCAGCTCGGCCGCGTTGATGATGCGTAGCGCCGCAACTGTGCGAAGTGCGCTTTCACGCGTGCCAGCCCAATTGCCTGCGATTCGCCCGCTAGAGTTGCGCAGGACGAACGCGCAACCACCGAGGCAGGACAGTGAAATCAATGCCGCCATCCATGAAGACGTCGGACTCGACTGGCCGGGCAGGACAACCCCGCACCAATCTAGCGCCGCGATCACGAAGGGGAGGATGGCGAAGGCTGCGCCCAGAATGTCACCTTGAACAAGCGAAGGCGCGCGGCGGCCGACCTCGCGCGTGAAACCAAGGCGGTCTATGCATTGCCACCACCGACGCATGAACATCAGTGTGAAAAAGCAAATTGTCAAAACAGGGATGTGAATATAGGAAATCATGGGCTTGTCTCCTCTTATTTATCCAGCAGATTGAAAGGCTGATGCTTCGTGTATTCACGATTCGCCAGCACCTTCGCGTTGATTTCACGCTGGCGCTGTTCCTGCAACCGGTCTTCGGCTGCCGCGACCATCTGGTACATCTGTAGCTTGGTCTGCTCGTTCTGAATCATGGCTTGCTCGGCCGCGATGCGGCCTTGCAGTTCGGCAATGGCTTTCGGGTCCTGCGTTTGGTTGATCTGCTGCATCAGCTGGTCGATTTGACTGAGGCGGTTTTTCGCCGCGTCGTAGGCATCGAGCGCAAAGGCTTTGTCTTGCGCACCTTTGACGGCTTGCGCTTCGCAGTTGGTGCGCTGCTCTGTCGAGGCAAAGCCGGTGCATGCGTCATACACCTTGTTGTTGTCGTAGATGGCTTCAGCGCGCCCGCTCAGGCCGGCATAGCCGCCTGATTTCACGCTGTCATAGACGTCTTGCCAGTCTTGCGGCAAGTAGTCACGCAGCTGCGGGTTGTTGAACAGTTCGCCCATGCCGCGCGCGCCAGTGACTGCTGCGTATTGCTGCTTCATCTGGTCGATCTGGCTGACCATCTGGTCGTACTGCATCTTCCACTTCGCCATTGTTTCGATCTGGTTTTCCACGCTCTTGGCGATGGAAGCACCATCCGTCACGGGGATTTGTGCGAAGGCGGCCGACGACGCGGCAATGCCGACGGCCAGAATGCAAGAGGCTGATAGTTTCTTCATGTTCGCCACTCCTGAGAGGTTGAGGGCGAACGTAGGACCGTGCTGTCCGGTCTGTCGGTCTGTTCAGTGACCGCGCCCAGTACGACTGTGCGTCCTTGGGGCGACTAAGCGGCCGATCTGCTCTAGGCGGTCGGAACCCTTCTTTTCGGGTCGGCACCCGGTACGCTAGGCGTCCTTGGGGCGGTGCAACGTTCGTTGTGGTTAAAGGTACAACCGAAGTTGATTGTACTTACGGTTAATGCAAAGTAGTTTCCGACTACGGCGACCACGCGCGACGGTCAATGATGATGCGGTCCGATAGATACGAGATGTTCGCCAGTTCCGCCAAGGCCATTTCTACGGTTCGGAACCGGTACGGTCGACCCTTGTCGTCCATGACGCGGTGCTCTGTAGTGCCGTCCTGCACGGCCAAGGCAAAGCCCTTCCAGTAGTGCGCATACAGAATGACCTGCACATCACCGGTGCGCGCTGGATCATCACAGTAGTCTTGCAGCGCGTCGTAGCGTAAAGCCATCTTATGGTCCTTCTTACGCAATCAATCAACGGCTCAGGTCGCCTTTGCCTGGGTGGTTGGTCTTATCCAGTTCCTGGGCATCCTTGGTCACTTCTGTGCTGCTCTGGCTACGCTGTGGGACCTGTAGCGTCTTTTCGTGCGAGGGATCAAGGAACCGCACAATTTCCACGGCAAGCGATTTGTCCTGTATGTCTCCAGCGGCCAAGGCTTTCGCAATGTGCCCGTAGCCATTCCTGATGGCACGTGAAACGCCCGAAAGCTCGCGTTGTTCCCGCTCGGCCGCTTTGGCGCTCTTGCCACGCTTGGCGGCATGTCGCGTCGCCTGCTTGACCGTAGCATGCGTGTTAGACCGTGCCCTACGCGGTGTGGCATTGGCCTCGATGCCTTGTTCACGCAGTGCCTCGGCGAAGCGCTCCCTCCAGCGTTGCAGGTCCGCTTTTCGTGGATTGAGCCGGCTGCCGTCGAGACCGAGCGCCTTAACGCAAAGGTGGCCGTGGGGATGGGCTTCATCGTCATGGATGGCGAAGACATACGCGTGGTTGGCGCCGAATTCCATTCTCGCGAATGCACGGATAGCATCATTGACCGCGCGTCGGTCGGTGCCGGGTGGCATGGACAGCACGATATTGAACGTTTCGCGGCGCGAGCCGTTATCAGGCAACCCGTACTGGCCGCTTTTCCATTCGTCGCGCACGTCCTGCACTGCCTCACGGCCAAGGATGATTTCACCGTCTTCGTTCTCCAACGCTACCAGGCCGTTGCGCGATATGTAGTCGAGGTGTGCTTTCACCTGCGCGATGTCTTTGCCGCCGCCGGAGATCTTCACCATGACTTCGGGCGCTTTGCGAGTGGTGAGCATCAACTTGTCACGGACCCGAGCGCTGCCGGTCAGCAGCAGAGGCGTAGAGGGTGGCGAAGTGCGTGATCGCGTCACCGTGCGCTTTACACCTTGGCTGGTGACGGGCTTGGTATAGATGCGTTCGCCCCAGTCCTTCAAAATTCCATCAATGACCAGACTCATTCCAGCCTCCAGCGGTCAATGTTGGCGCGCATGATGTCTGCCACCCGCGCGGTGTGGGTTTTGATATGACGGGTCAGTGTGTCGATACGCTCAGCGGTTACCACCGTCTCCAGCGCGCGTCCTGCGTTCATATGCCGGGCGATCTGGTTCAGGTTGCGGCCGATGGCAAGCAGCCTCGAATTCGATTCGCCCAGCGTGTGTAGCTCCGTCATGCCGAACTGCGGTTCGCCGCTGAGATTGGCCCGTATCAGGTGGATGACCCAGCGATTGGCTGACATGCCCTGTTGCAAGGCCTGTGCTTCGATACGGGCATATTCCGTCTCAGTCAGGCGGAGTTCTAAGCGGCGACGCGAAGTATCGGGCTGCTCATGTGTTGACGGAGTGGGCGACGTGTCCGCTGCCGAACCGTTGAGAAGGCGGACAATGACCTGCCGCAGGCCGTCGCTGGGCGTGCTACCTTGTCGAAGACAAAGTGCCTGCCAACGCTGCTTCAGATCACCATCCAGGCGGATGCTGAGTGTGGTCTTGCGCGTCATTTCGGCATCCTCGTATGCAGCTCAAGTTGAGCTTTGATTTCTTGAAGCCGGGCTTGGGATTCAGCTTTGCTGAGTGGTGCTGATTCCGAAGCACGCGACATATCTTGAGTCGCTGCCAGGCGTTCTCTTCTGGTTGCTATCGGGATGCCAGCAGACGGCACGAATCCCCCGGTGCGGTGGCGTTCAAGGATTCCTTTGAAATAGGCGACCTTCGTCTTTCTGATGGTTCCGGGTGTTTTGATGGCTCCGTCCAGCTCGTCAAGCAATGCTTGCGCATCAACTGATTGGACGTCGGTAAGCAAGTTTTGGATCGACAGTTTCTCAGCGGGGACTAGCGCGGTAGGGTACTGAAGACCGTCGTCGGTGCTCGTTGTAGTAGTAGGGTTATAGATAGGGTTAGTGTTAGTAGTAGTGTTACCCGGCCCCCTGCTCATACGCTGGCGATAGGCTGTCGCTGGGGTATGCCCGTTTCTAATTGATTGATTTCTATGGATGTCTTTTGGTTCGGCCGGAATGGACGTCCGGCCGTCGTCGGGTCCCGCATAGGGTGTCGATAGCCTGTATGGACCGTATCCAAGGGCTTTGGCTACCGTATTGCGCAGCGGATCCTCGGTAGGCAGTCGATCGATAAAGTCATTCACGTAAGCGTCACGCCAGCCTTGGGGCAGTGCCGCTATTTGCTCGAGTGTCTTTTTCCTAAGGGTCGTTGCCACTGCCATCTTGGCGGAGTTGTGGTCCCACCAATCTTTGATCCAGATGTAATTCGCCTGCGGGTCAAAATCCAAGATGCCAGCATCGATGAGACGACGCATCACTGGCATTAGTTGTGAATCAGGGTCCCAGCCCATTTCTGAGGCTGCAACGCGAATGACGATTTCATAGGCGCCGATGACATTGCTGAAGGGCGAGGTCAGGAAATAGAACAGCGCATAGCGGTCTTCGACCGTGCAGCCTGACAGGCGATTTGAGCGCCATATCTGGTCGTTGATGGTTCTTTGCCGACTCATGCGCGAGGCCCTCGCGTAGCGGCCTCTGCGGGTGGGATTTCATCGTCTGCCGGCTGTTCCAGATTCAGGGCTTCCGTGATCTGCAACGTCCGAAAATAAACGCGGCGGCCGACCCGCAGCATGGCTGGTTTCAGCTTGCGCGAAAAATCGGTATCGGTATAAAGCGCCACGCGGACACCATCGGGAGATCGGCCTAGCAAGGTGGCGACGTCAACGATGCTCATCAACGGCCCAAACCGTCCCAACAAATATTCTCCAGTAGTCATTCACATGCCTCACAAGTTCACCGTAGGTAATGCCAGTCTTTACCGTGAGAGTATCGATGTCAAACTTAAGTAATTGATTTAAATGACCAAAATAGGATGTTGGTGAAGACCAGAATTACTCATCTTTCATTGCCAAGATAAGGCATCTTGGATTTTTGAGAATGGCCGAGTCGAGCCGAATCAACCTGGAAATCAATGGCTTATAAGATGGCTTCGAGGCTGCCTTTTTTTCAGTGTTGAAACCAGCATTTCGCACGAAAAATTTTGTGGAAAATTTCCAACGATGTGCGCGTGTTCACGTCCGACGGCGGCAGAGATTGCCGGTGCGATGGATCAATGGAAGTGGTCGGAGGCCGGCCGGGGGATGGGCATTGAAGAAGGATTATGTGCCGGCGATGAATGTACCGAAGCCCCGCGAAAAATTCACGGGGCTTCGGTACTCTAATTCTTGCAGATATGTGCCCTGATAAAGTGAGCATCAAGGCAGATTCTGCGATGTATTCGATTGCGCGGTTTTGCACTACATCCGCAAAATCTGAATGCTCCGGACGGCCTGACGCTGGTCATGTTCTCCGTGTCTTGGTGTACTCACCACGGGGCATTAGGTTTGCTATACCTTTTTGAGATAAGAATGTGTTGGTCCTATGAAAATTCCCTCTGTCAAGTCCTTGCGGACATGTAATGATCAGAAAGGGTGTTGTGGGACAGGCGTTTGACCAGATTATGGCCTTCGTCTGCCCCTGTCGCATTTTGAACCAAGTGCCACATAGGCGCTTGGTGGTTGCAACCGTAGCGCAGCGGGCCAATTCTTACCACTATTAGCTCTCCTGGCTGGCCTACACCCAGGCGCACAACCAAAAGCGCAGCCCATGGCTGCGCTTTCTAAAACGGGAGAAGCTGGAGCTCCCATCGCCGGGATCGGCGGTGATAGCCGCCCGATTGGTCAGTACTGAGCGAACAAGTGACTAGGGGCGACGCGCGCGCGCTCTGCCAACCATAGGAAGCCCAACAGTTGCCGCGAATTCGGCATTTGGCATATATCCATACCTCTTGCCTTGATGACCGATCATATGAACGGCCGTCGGCAAAAGGGCCGAGTGCTCCGCAGACCCGAGCCTGTAGATGCGAAGCTCATAGCTAGTTTCGCCAACTCTGGAGATTGCGGCTAGGTCACCACTACCAGCTAGGCCGGAATAGCGGAGAGGTCCTGTCCCGAGCCTGAAATCCAGGTTGTTTTCAGCCTCGAAGGTGACTCGGCACTGGTCGTCCACCTGGCCAAGATCGACGTAGTTCATGTTAACCAAACATGAATAGGTGGCCTTGTGCCCACGCGCGTTGCGGATAGTGAGGGGCGGGAAGAAATCGTAGCAGTCTTTGCTGAGCCAGAAATATTGAGTTCCCTTGCCCGCCGTGGTGCCAGGTGCAGCCTGTATCCGCGCTGTGTCTGAATGGCTCAAGCGCAGGATCATGGTGACTTCGTCAGTGTCGTCGAGGACGATGTTGGCAGCTTGCTCATCGTAGAGAAGCTGCCATGCCGGAGCTGTCAAGTTGGCGAGATCTGGGCGATAGAAGGCCCAGTTTTGGCCCAGCATGTTGTCCATCATCGCTTGCCATGAAAAGTTCATGGCCGCCGTGGATGTGGGTTCCAGCAAGACCGACATTTCGACGTTCTGTGACATCCCGGGCCCTGTGAAGTTGCCTGAGGTCACCACCAATGACTCCCCTCGCGCAGACTTGGTGCCGTAGCACTTGGCATGGAGCAGGCGCTTGCGGTTGATGATGTGAACATCTGCACCGCATTCCAGCATCTCTTTGACCACTTGCTTACTGGTCAGCCTAGCGCTGGTACTGCCCGCAAACACGGCCACCACGTCGCCACCCCGTGCGCGGTGCTGCTTGAAGGTCTCGAAGAAACGAACTCCACCATTGTAGTTGCCAAAGCCTGAGACTATGAACATGGTTCCGTCACCTGGCGTGTGCTCCCGAACCCATACTCGCTCTAGGATGTTTACCAGTCCTTTGCTGTGCCCGGTGGCGTAGACGTTCGGATGGAGGGTCAGTTCGTTCATGCTGCCCTCACGATGACCATCGCTTCGGCGGTCACGGCATTGTCCATATGGTAACCATACCGCTGGTAGGTTTGCAGCGGCACTGTTTCAGCGTGAACCCACCCGCGAGAACTAGCAATCTCTGCCAGGTGTTGCGGAGTGTTGATATCAAACCGCTTGCCACCCAGGACGGTGTGGTTGCCTCCAACGATCAATGCGAAGGGAGCACCCTCGCGCATCAAGGGCCTCACCGCTGAAAAGACTTGTGCCATGCCCGCGAAGTACCGGTAGAGCAGTAGCGGTACGGCTTGACGCCTAAACCCGTCACCATCGCCGAGGGCCCTTTGAAGCATCTGGCAGTAGCTCGATTGGCTCTCCGGCAGTCCAGCGGCATTGCTGAGTAGCTGGTCTAGCAGCGCTCGCTTCGTTTGTTGGCCGCGGACTTCACGACTGCCGACGAGCCGCGCTTCAAGCGGAAGAATTTCAGACGGCGGGATGAGGCCAAGCCAAACAAGACTTAGCCGCTGGGTGTCGATGTACGGCAATGCCGTGGCATAAGGGGGGCTAGTCAGCGCGCAGTCGAACCTTTCGACACTGCCGAGAGCCTTTGCTGTCGCCTCGCGACTGTCGGTGAGTATTGCCCGGCTGGTTGGTTTGCCAGCAGCGACGATCTGTTGAGCTCCATCGAGCTTGTCGATGAACTGAGCTGCGGCCTCTTCATAGGCATCGATGAGCGGCATTTCCGGCAGGGGTGACTTTCTCCGCCGGATTCGTAGATCGTTGGGATCTTGGAGGGAGTAGTCACGCAGTAGGTTGCTGGCGATGGCCAGCAGTGGCGCTGACGTCGGCGGCCCGAGTTCTTCGATGGAGAGCCTTAGTCGCTCGATCTCCTTGTAAATCTCGGGAGTGAACCAGGCCAGCAAGTACTCCTCGCGTGACAGGTCACGGCCCTTCTTGGGAAGTGTGATGGAGTGCACGCGCTTGACGACCCTGGCTAGGTCTACGCGCAAGGTTTCCGCCGGCACGCTGATCGCCGCCAGTTTGGCGTTTGCGATGAAGACCGCCAAAGGATTGATATCTGTGCCGACAGCGTTCATGCCCAGATGAACACATTCGAGCAGCGATGTCCCTGAGCCGCAGAAGGGGTCCAATACACGCGAACCCACGGGGATGTCCAGGATGTTCAGGATCGCGCGGACGATCTGCGGGTTGAACTTGCCCTTGTACTCATGGAGCCCGTGTGCGGAGTACCGTGTCGATTGACGGTTAAGCCTGTTGCCGTTCACGCGCTCTAGCTGCGACTGCATCGTCGGTGTGTAGCGCTCTCCGTCCGCGACGCCGGCGAAGTATACCAGTCTGCGGGCGGTCGCTGCGTCAAAGCCTCCGCGCAGTTGCAAGCCCTTGGAAGTCTCCGAGAGAACAACCTTTGGCAGGAGGGTTTTCACCTCGCGCTTTGCAAGTTCAAGCTCATAGGGAAAGTACTTGTATGGGTGTCTGATCAGTTCGACCATGTTCTATCTTTTCTGCAGGACGAGGACTGTCTCTGTCTTGATGTTAGCGTGGGAAAGGTTGAAGGACTTGCGGGTCGATGAGATCGTTCGTTCGATACGAGCGTCTGTGCTGAAGCCAACCTCTGCAGCAACGGCCTGGATGATGTCGGCGTTGTCTATAATCTTGCCGTGGATTTTTGAACGCCCAATCACGAAGCAGGCATAGCCACCCTTCACAAGCACATTGCTGATGAGCTTGAACGTGTCCCGCATCTGGTCCCAGAAGTGTTCTTCGGTGTGGTGGTTGCGTTTGAAAAAGTGGGCACGTGCACCGATTTCTTGTTCTTTGACGGCCAGGGGATCGAAACCCAGCCACCACATCCGGTACTTGTGGTAAAGCCAATACTCGTAGGCGTTCGGATAAGGGGGGGATGTAATGACGAGCCCGACCTTGCCGCCCAGTTGTTCAGGGCTCACCGTCAAGGTGTTCGCTTCAATTACCTTGGCGGTGCCGATGTTCCAATCTCTTGAGGCGAGTGCCTTGTCTAGCTTCTCGGCCGCTGAGATGAAGCCGTTGAAGACATCAGCTCGTCCAATGTCCTTCTCGACGGCGGCATAGCGTGTATCGCTGTCTTGGTTCGACACTCGAACCAAGATCGAGGACAGCGCCAGGCGCAAGGCGTCATGCGTCCCTTGGTCAGCTACGGCGCTCAGTTCGTTGAGTAGCGCCACGATTGCGCTTTGGATATCAGCCTTGAACCAGTGATCGACATTCGGGATGTCCCATGTCTTTGTGGCGCGGCTCTGGCTCGCACTGGCACTGAGGGCGTAAGCCGTGTCTGTAAGATTGTGCGGCCGTGCCCCGGTTTTCACGCGCGCGATGAGGCATGCGATGGGGTTGATATCAACACCTACAGAGGGCAGCCCCAGGCGCTGAGCTTCCAGAAGAGTGGTCCCGCTTCCGGCGAAGGGGTCGAAGACGAGAGTTCCCTTCGGGCACGGCAGCAAGCGCATCAAGGCCCGCGGAATTTCGCCGATGAACTTGGCGGGGTACGGGTGGATGGCCTCGATGGCGTGCGCACGTTCGCGCTTGGTGAAACTCCAATCGATGGACTCAATCCGTGCGCGCGCGGTCGACTCTGGAAGTTCTAGCGTCGTGGTCGCTGGGATTTCAGCCGTGAGTTCGCTCCAGGTCATTTGTTGCCCCCTTTGTTGGCGGTGAAGAGCGGCCAGTGCTCAGCGATGTAGCGCTCAGCCGCATCCCGGATGACCCAGGCGACGGAGACCTTTTTCTCTTTGGCGATGTCTTGGAGGGTTTGGTAGATGTCGGGTGAGAGGCTCGCTGACGCGCGCGCCGACCGAGGTTTACCTGATGGCTTTCGCCCGCGCGCGTTCATCTCATTCTCCATCGATTTAGATGCAGCATTTTAATGTATTTTGCTGCACAGCCGGAGGGTGGTAACAAAATAGACAGCAATCCTGAGCGGCTTTTGCCGGCTGCCAACAGCCGACTCAGGCCGTCGATATGGCGATGCTGTTCGCCGGTCTGGTTGCGTTCCGGTTTCGTTGACGTCTCGACCAGGTGTGAGACCGGCATGGCACAAATGAGGAACCTATGCCAGCTTATGGGCTTTCCGATTTGCTGGTTGTTTGCTCGGGGCGACGTGTGGCCGCGATGCGGTCCAACTTCTGCACCAAGTCTTCGGCCCGCAGGTGCGTATAGCGCTTGAGCATCTGCATCGACTTGTGGCCGCTGATGGCCGACACCTCCTGATCGCTCAAGCCGGCTTCCACGAACCGGCTGACAGCCTCGTGTCGCAGGTCGTGAAAGCGGAAGTCTTCAAGGCCCGCTGCTCGCTTGGCATCGGTCCATGCTTTGTCGAACAGGTAGGGGCGTCGTATGCCATCCCGGCCGGGTTCGCCGAAGAACACCAGTTCGGTTTCAGCAGATCGCACCGGGTTGGCAAGCGCTTCGGTGAACACACGCGTTGCCTCGGCAGTCAGTGGGACGGTGCGAGGTGAAGAGTTCTTGGTGTGCTCCAGTCGAACGACGCGCCGCTCGATGTCCACTTGCCGAATGCGCAGCGTCGCAATCTCCGACAGTCGCATGCCGGTCTGGACGGCAATGCGGACGATCCATCCGAACATCGGGTTCGAGTGCTTATCGACGGCTTGCAGCAGGCGGGTCTGTTCTTCGGGAGTCAATCGCCGGTTGCGGCCCGAGCCGGGGGCGGGGCGGCGAATGTTGGACACTGGATTGAAGGGCAGGCCGATGCCCCATTCTTTGATCGCGACGGTGAACAGGTGGCCCAGCAGCGCCAGTTCCAAGCGTACTGTGTTGTTACTGCGAGGTCGTAGTTTGCCCTTCTCGTCCGGGTCGCCGGCCAGTCGCATGTCACGGAACTGCGCCACGATCTCAGCGTTCAGGGCAGCCAGCGAGTACTTGCCAAGATGGCGGATGATGACCTGTGCCTTCTTGTGTTCGCCGGCTTGGGTCGAGGCCCGCTTGGTGGGCGTGACTTCCTTGAGGTAGCGGGTCAGTGCCGCTTCGACGGTCATGCGCTCGGCCGGCGCTCGCTGGATATATACGCCGCGTACCATTTCGTCTTCGGTACGGCGCGCCCAGTCTTCGGCATCCCGCTTGGTGCGGAACGTCTTGGCCGTGGCCGGCCAGCCGGTCTTGCGAATGAGGGCTTTCCAAGTGCCCGAGGAAGTCTTAACGATCGTAGCCATGAGTACTCCGTATGGGGCTAGCGCCGCATCACTGTACCGAAACTGTACCTGACCACAATTTTAGGAAAATCCCCCGGTGCGGGGCTTGTACTGCGAAATCTTCTAATGGCTTGAATTAGCAGAAGATTTGGGGATGGTGCCCGGGGCCGGAATCGAACCGGCACGCCTTGCGGCGGGGGATTTTGAGTCCCCTGCGTCTACCAATTTCACCACCCGGGCACGGGGGACGCGCAACCCGTAAAGGATTGGCTGGCGGAAAGCTGGCCATTATAAGCGGACTTTCAGGTTTGCGCAGATGCCGGCTTGCCCTGCTCGGTAACACTGCCATCGGCCAGCACGAACCAGGCTTGCAGCCCCAGTTGCTTCACCACGGCCGCCGTGTCGCCCAGCGCCATGTTCGAGAAGGCCGTGGACAGGGCGTCGGCCATGGTGGCGGTGGGCGCCAGCACCGATACGCTGCGGTAGCGCGGCTCGGCAGCGCCGGTGCGGGGGTCGAACAGGTGGGTGTGGCGGCCGGCCGGGTCCAGTGGCGTGCCGTAGCCGCCGGACGTGGCCAGGGCCTGGCTGCGGATTTCCACGGTGGTGTAGACCTGATCGGGCGCTTGGGGGCGGGCCAGGCCGACGCGCCAGGGCGGGATGTTCGCAGCGGGGTGGCTATCCAGGCCCCGGATTTCGCCCAGGTCTACCAGGGCGCGGTCCAGGCCGCCCGCGCGCAGCAGTTCGGTGATGCGGTCGGTGATGTAGCCCTGGGCTATGCCGTTCAGCGTTAGCGCCATGCCAGGGCGCTGCAGCACGATGCGGCCGGGCTCGGCCTGGATGGCCCGGTAGTCGACGCGCGCCAACGCGGCTTGCAGCGATGCGCGGGTAGGGCCGGCCGGGTCGGCATCAGGGCGCAAAAAATGCTCGGCGTACAGTTGCCACAAGGGTTGCACGCTGGGGTCGAAGGCGGCGCCGGTCAGTTGACCGTAGTGGATGCTTTCGGCCAGCAGGCGCAGCAGGTCGGCGGGCGGTTCGTTCAGATGGCCTTGGCGGTTCAGGGTGGCCAGGGCGCTGTCGTCGCGATACAGGCTGAAGATGCTTTCCAGGCGCTGGATTTCGGCCAGGGCTTGTTGCAGCAGGCGTTGGGCCGCGGCGGGGTCGGGGTGGTACAGGCGCAGTTCGGCGTCGGCGCCCAGGGCCACGCCGCGCCAATGCAGGGGCTCGATGCCGTGCGCCGGCTGCGCGGTGGCGGTGGCGCGGGCCAGGCGTAGCGCGCCCGGCGCCAGGGCCAGGGCGGAAGCGGCGGCGGTAATGCCAAGGAAGCGGCGGCGGGTGCGCAGGGGCGTAGGCATGGTGATGTTCGGACGATCAGTTAGTCGGCGCAGCAGCGGACGCGCCTTGCGAGAAGATGTAGCTTTCGGGCACTTGCTGGAAGGCCGCGACGCGGCCGCCGTGGGCCTGGGCGAAGGCTTCGGCCTGGGCGCGCTGGCCGAATGGCATGGCGTCTTCGGCGCCCATGCCGCCGATGTACCGGCTTTCGATGACGTAGTAGGCCTGGCGCGCATTTATCCAGGCGGCCGGATCGGGGTTTTGCCCGCGTTCGGCGCCCGCCATGTCGTTGACGTAGATGGCGCGGATGGCCTTGGGTTCTTCGGGCAGCACGGTGTAGGCGAATACTTGCTTGATGGCCGAGAACCACACAGGCGTGTCCTGGCCTTCAAGAAAGATCTGGCCCTTGGGGCCGGTGTGTTCGTCGAGGGCCATGCCGCAGTAGTGGCCGACGGCTTCGGTGGTGATGGCTTGCGGAGCCGGAGGCGCGGCGGCCTGGCGTTCGTCGCCACCGCAGGCCGCCAGGCCGGCGAGCAGCATCGCGGCGGCCAGCCGCGCGGCGCGGTGGTAAAGAAGCAGGGGACTCATAGCGATTTCCGTTGGAAGCAGGCCGCCGCCAGCAGGAAGGGAATGGCGATCCACAGCAGCTGGGCCACGGCCAGCGTGGCAAGACCCAGGCTGGCCTGGCTGCCGACGCCGGCCATGCCGGCGTACATCGAGATATTCTCGAAACCGGTCAGGTTCATCAGCCGGTAGATGTCGGACGGGTTGAGCAGCAGCAGGGTGTCGAGCACGGCGGGCGTGACGGTGCGGCCCTGGTCGGCGGCAAGCAGGCCCAGCAGGGCCATGTCGTAGATGACGACGAAGAACAGCCACACGGCGATGGCGATGCCGGCGGCGGTGGCGCGTTCGCGCACCAGCGTGCTGATCAGGTAGCCCATGGCCAGAAAGCTGGCGCCCAGCAGTACGCTGGCTGCGATAAGCAGGGCGAAGGGGCGCCAGGCGGCCGCGTCGGCGCCGCCATGCAGCCATTGCAGTGCCAGGCCGGCGAAGCCATAGCCCGCCGTGGTGGCCAGCGCCAGGATGGCCAGGTGGCCGATGAATTTGCCGACGATGACCTGCCAGCGCGATACCGGGTAGCTAAGCAGCAACGCCAGCGTACCGCGGTCGATTTCGCCGACGATGGCATCGTAGGCCAGCAGCATGGCAATTAGCGGCACCAGGAAGATCGACAGGCTGGACAGGCTGACCACGGTAACGGTCAGCGGGTCGACCTTGACGGCGCCGGTGGGCGAGCTGCCCAGCAGGCCGAGCGAGAGAGCCAGGCCGGCCAGCAGCAGGGCGGTAGCCAGTACCCAGCGGTTGCGCAGGCCATCGCGGATTTCTTTGCCGGTGATGGTCAGGACGGCGTTCATGGGGCTTTCCGTTCGAGCAGGTGGGCGTAGATTTCGTCCAGCCCGGGGATGTGGATGTCGATGTCGGCGATGGGCAGGTCGATGGCGCCAAGGCCGCGTATGGCCTCGACCTTGCTGGTTTCGGCGCAGGCCCGCTCGAAGCGGGCGGGGCCGATCTGCTGCCATGGCTGGGGCAGTGCATCGGCCGGTACGGGCTGGGCCAGCGTCAGCACGATGCGCAAGGGCACGCCTATGGCCTGGCGCAATTGGGTGAGCGTGCCGTCGGCAATTTTGTGGCCGTGCGTCATGACGATGACGCGGTCGACGTGCCCGGCGATTTCGGCTAGGGCATGCGTGCTGACCAGCACGGTGGCGCCGGCGTCGCGCAGCTCGCGCACCAGGTCGTAGAACATCAGGCGCGAGGCCGGGTCCAGGCCGGTGGTGGGTTCGTCGAGCAGCAGGATGCGCGGCCGGCCCAGCAGGGCCTGCGCCAGCGCCAGCCGCTGCCGCATGCCTTTGGAATAGCCGCCCACGCGGCGGTGCGCGGCGTCGGCGATGCCGACGCGTTCAAGTAGCGCGGCGTTGCGCGCCAGGGGCTGGCGCTTCAGGCGGGCGTAGAAGTCCAGGGTTTCGGCGCCCGTCATGGCGGGATGCAGGGCCACGGTTTCGGGCAGGTAGCCGATGTCGTGGCGCAGGCGGGCGGCCTGGCGGCTGGCGGCGTCGTGCCCCAGCAACTGCACACGGCCGTGAGTGGGGCGGATCAGGCCCAGCACCAGTTTGATAAGGGTGCTTTTGCCTGCGCCGTTGTGGCCGGCCAGGGCCACGCATTCGCCCGCATGCAGCTCAAGGTCGACGCGGTCGAGCGCCCGGTGCTGGCCGTAGTGCTTGCTGGCGCCTGCCAGGACGACTTGGGACGTGGTCATGGGCGGGCCTCCATGCCGGCGGCGGGCAGGCTGGGCGGACGCATCAGGGGCGCGCTATCGATGACGCCGCCCGGCAGCAGGGCCGGAAACTGCGATTGCGCCCAGCGCACGATGGATACCGCCGGACTGTTCAACAGAATGCGCGCCGCGGGCGCGCGCCAGAGGATCTGGTCGACGATGCCGTTGGGTCGGTAGGCGGTATCGGCGATGCCGTTGCCGTCCAGGTCGAAGGCGGTGTTGTCGCTCCAGTAGTTGCCGCGGCCGTCGCGCGACCATTCGATGACGCGCGTGCCCACGTACTTGACCTGGTTCTGGTTGTGAATGAAGGCGTTGCCAGATATGGCGTTGCCGTCGGAACCGGCCGTGAAATGGATGCCGATTTCGCAGTCTTGGAAATGGTTGAATTCGAAGCGGTTGTTGTTGGCGTTGTACAGGAACACGCACTTTGAACCGCCCTGCACCGCGTTGCCGGCGATAACGGTGTCGTTGGCGTAGTTGAACATCAGCCCCTGGTCGCGGTTGCGCACGGCCACGTTGTTGCGCACCACCAGGCGGTGCGAATACATGATGGCGTAGCCGATGTCGTTGTCTTCAGAGATGTTGTCGCTGACTTCGCTGTCGTTGGTATACATGTAGTGCACGGCGTAGCGCAGTTGGCGGAAGCGGTTGCCGCGGAACAGGTTGTGCTTGCTGGTGTTCGAGAAAATGCCGTCGCGGCCGGCCGAGATGTCGTTGTCCACCACCTGGGTTCCCGGGCTGTTCCACACAGACACGCCATTGCCGCGTTCAGCCACGCGCAGTTCGGTATTGCCGACGATGCGGTTGGCGCGCACCGTGGCGGCTTCGGGGCCCCATACGTACACACCCATGAGGTTGTCGAGAATGTCGTTCTGCTCGACCAGCGCATGGTGTGCGCCGCGGTCGAGAAAAACGCCCGCGTCCATATCGGGCAGGCTGAGGCCGGAATGGCGGATGCTAAGTTGGCGCAACGAGACGTTGGCCGCCTGCACCCAGATGGTGCGGCCCTGCCGTTCGCCCATGATGATGGCGGAGCGGTCGGGCGGGCCTTGCAAGGTAAGAGGTTTGTCGATGACCAGGTTGCCCCGGTACTCGCCGGGCGCCAGTTGCAGGACGTCGCCCGCGGCGGCCGCGGCTACTGCCTGCTGCAGGTTGGCCCCGGCCGGCACCGCGACGACGGCCGCCGCCGCGCTGCCGGCCAGGGCTAGCCCGGCCAGCAGCGCGGCGATGGCCGTGCCGCGATGTGACGCAGATGGCGCATCGTGCATGCGAACCTAGGCCTTCTTGGGCCGCACGATCATCTGGCCGGACATTTCCATGTGCAGGGCATGGCAGAACCACTGGCAGTAGTACCAGTAAACGCCCGGACGATCCGCCTTGAAGGTGACCGACGACGTGGCCTGCGGCCCGATTTCCATGGCGATGCCGTGGCTTTCGAGCGTGAAGCCGTGGGTAAGGTCTTCGATGACTTCCATGTTGGTGACGACCACGGTAACTTCGTCGCCCTGGTTGACCTCGAACTGCTTGACGCTGAACATGGGCGCGACCGCAATCATGTACACGCGCACCTTGTTGCCGTCGCGCACCACCTTGGCGGCGTCTTCGAGCACCACGCCGTCTTTCTTGGCCATTTGGCGGGCGTCTTCCCACATGGGGTCGTCGCGCTTCCAGACGCTGAGCGGATTCACCTTGGAGCGGTGCACCAGCAGCATGTCGTGCGGCTCGGCGAAACTGGGGCCATCGTGCACCAGCTTCATTTCGTCGCCGGAAATGTCGATCAGCTGGTCGTTTTCAGGCTTGAGCGGGCCGACATTCAGGAAGCGGTCTTTCGAGAACTTGTTCAACGACACCAGCCATTTGCCGTCGGCTTCACGGGTTTCGCCCATGGTGCTGTGGTTGTGGCCGGGCTGGTAGTGCACGTCGAGCTTCTGGATGATGGGATCGACTTTTTCGCCCAGGTAGGCGCGACGGGCCTTGTCGATGTTCCACTTGACCATCTGGCTGTCGATGAACAGCGTGGTGTAGGCGTTGCCGCGGCCGTCGAAGGCGGTATGCAGCGGGCCCAGGCCCAGCTGGGGTTCGGCCACGACGCAATCGCGCTCTTTGATTTTGCCGTCGAACAGGTCGTCGAGCTTGCGCACGTCGAGCACGGTAACGGTGGGCGACAGCTTGCCGTTGAGCACCACGTGGATGCCGTCGGGCGCGGCGTTGCAGCCGTGCGGCGAATTGGGCACCGGGATGTAGCGCGTGTACTTGGAGCCGTGGCGGCCGTCGACCACCGGCACGCCGTTCATCATCTTGAAGTCGCCCGACTTGACGGCTTCTTCGATGCGCTTGATGTTGAACACCACGACCCAGTCTTGCTCGTTGGCTGAGGCTTCTTCAACCGAGAGGCCTTTTTCCGAGTTGTAGCAGGTAGCGAACGAGTACTTGCCCTGGTAGTCGGCGTCGCCGTTGTCGAGGTTGCCGTCGACCATGACCTGCCAGGCGACTTTCATGGTGTCGCCGTCGATGGCGGAGTAGATGGCGAAGAAGTTCTTTTTGGGGTCGTCGGTGACCGTGCCGTCGTTGGGCAGGGGCACGATGTGTTCGCCGTTGGCGAATACATAGCCCGTGCGCGGATAGCGCTGCGGCCGCAGGCCGTGAATGCCCGACGCGTTGGGGATTTCGATGATCTTGTCGGTTTTCATCACGTCGCAGCGGATGCGCGCGACACGATCGTTGGCCTTGTCGTTGATGAAAATGTAGCGGCCGTCGTAGGTGCGGTCGGTGAACGACATGTGGGGGTGGTGCGCGTCGCCGTTCAGGTACACGCCGCCCTTGTCTTTCAGGAACTCGCGGGTCTGGGGAGTAAGCCCTTCGGTAAGGATCTTGCGGCTTTCGTTGGTAACGCCCCAGCCAGTGGCGCTGCAGTGATTGAACACCGGAATGCGCATCAGCTCGCGCATGGACGGCAGGCCCAGCACGCGAACTTCGCCTGACTGGCCGCCCGAGTTGAAGGCGTAGTATTCGTCGAGCTCGCCTGGGGCGATGTGGCCGGACTGGCCATCGGCTTTGGCGTCTTTGGCATGCGCGCCGGTCAGGTGCGCACCGCCTACGAGGCCTGCGGCACCAGACAATGCGGCGGTGCCCAGGAAGCCCCGGCGGCTGAGTCCGGCTCGGTCGGGTTTTTGATCGGACATGGCTAACTCCTTGGTTGGGATGGCATAGGGTGCCGTTGGATCAGGGGTTGGAAGAGGGCGCTGCGTCGGCCCGGGGGTTGGGCATGCGTTGCAGCACGGCTTCCTGGGGCGGAGCGCGACGGCGCTCGCGCTTGGCCTTTTTCTGGATCAGGTGAGGGCATTTGCCTTCGTGGTGGTAAAGCATCTGGCAGTGCAGGCACTGGATGCATTCGTTGGGGTTGATGCCGCCGGTGGGCTCGATGGCCTGCACGGGGCATTCGACGTTGCAGCGCTGGCAGGGGTTGCCGCATTCGTGGTAACGGCGCAGCCAGTTGAAGATGCGCAGCCGCGCGGGAATGGCCAGGGCGGCGCCCAGCGGGCACAGGTAGCGGCAGAAGAAGCGCTCGATGAACAAACCCGCCACCAGCAAGGCCACGGCGAAGACGACAAAGGGCCAGTCGCGCACGAAGCGCAGGATGATGCTGGTCTTGAAGGGCTCGATTTCGGACAGGCGTTCGGCGACGGCAAGGTCGTATAGCGAGACGCCGAACAGCAGCAGGAAAATGACGTACTTGAGCGTTGCCAGCCGCGTGTTGACGCCGTGCGGCACCGTTACCTGTTTGAGCCCCAGGCGCTTGGCCAGGCGGTTGGAAAGTTCTTGCAGGGCGCCGAAGGGGCACAGCCAGCCGCAGAATGCGCCGCGGTTCCAGAACACCATGGAAATGGCCGTGGCGCACCACATGATGAATACCAGCGGGTCCATCAGGAAGGCGTCCCAGCGGAACTCGGTGCGCAGCGCCGTGGTGAAGGTGAGCACGTTGACCACCGACAGCTGCGCCTGGGCATACCAGCCGATCCAGAACAGCGCGAAGGCCAGGAACGCCAGGCGCATGCGGTCGTACAGGATGGGGCGGCGGGCGAGTTGGTCCTGGAAGAAGAAAATGCCTACCAGCACGGCCAGGCCGATGGCCAGTATGGCTACCTGGCCTTGCTTGGCGTGCCAGATCTGCTTCCAGAGCGCGGATGGCGCGTCCTCAGCCGCGGGCAGTTCGCCGCCGGCCGCAGCCGTGGCCGCAGGGGCGGACGAGGTGGCGGCTGCGCCCGGTACGGGTTGTGTATAGGCCTGCGGCAAGTCGTAAGGCAGGTCGAAGGTGACGAAGGCCTTGTCTTGCACGCTGAGCACGCGCTGCACCATGAGTTGCAGCCGCCAGGGAGCGGTGGGTTCGAACGCGGCGTCGTCGGGCACCACGAAGAGCGCCACTTCGGCGAATGATGGCGCGCCGGGCGCGGCCACGTCGGCCAGGCGCTGGTGGTTGCGGTCGCGGAAGCGGAAGCTGCCGTCTTGCTGGATGATTTCGACACGGTCGAAGATGCCGCCGCGCACGTAGCCCGAGCCCTTGAACGAATAGGCGCCGTTGCCTGCCACCAGCAGGGCCTGCTGGCCGGGCTGCAGGCGGCCAGCCAGGTGCTGCCAGACGGTGTCGCCCAGCAGGCTGCGGCCGATGGTGGGCACGCTGACCAGCGCGGCGTACAGGTCGATGAAGGTGTCGGTGGGGTCGGAGGTTTCGGGGCGGGCGGCGGCATCGGCGCGGCCTGTTTGAGCGAAAGCCTGGTTTACGTCGGCCACCGAGAGGTGCAGGCGCTGCACGGCACCGCTGTCGAGCAAGTTTTGCCACGACTGCACGGGACCCAGGGTGGGGTCGACCTGGCGGGCCGGCGGCGCCGCGCTGGCGGCTGCCGTGGCGTCAGCGGCCGGGGCAGGCCCGCCGATGCCATGGCCGCGCGCGACGGCGATGGCCGACCGGGTGATGCTGTCGCCGATGACCATTAGCGTGACGGTGGCGCCGCTGATGATGTCGACGGGCGGCGGGGCTCCATGGCGGGGCGGCGACTCGATGAAATTCAGGCCCACGTAGCCCTGGATGAAGGCATCGACCTTGGACTGCGGGATGCCGATAAGCACGATGGGCTCGTGGTGCTCGACCAGCCGGGCGCTGGCGATGCGGCCGGTGTCGGCCAGGCCGACGATGACGTCGATGGGCTTGCTGGAATAGCCGCGGGTATTGACGACGTCGGTGGTCAGGTAGACATAGCCCAGGGGCGTGTTGCCTGCGTAGGCGCGGGCCGCCAGCGGCTTGCCTTCGGGCGGGCCCAGGCGGTCGGCGCCGGGGAAGAGTTCAGCAGGCGGGAAGGCGGAGAGGAAGTGCTCCAGGCGCTGGGCCTGGGCTGGGGCTGCCAGGATGGCCGCACAGGTAAGACAAAGATAGAAAAGAGCCCGAAAAGTTCGGAGAAGACCTGCGGGAACAGCGAGCCCTGGCATGCGAAAACTCTTTAACTTGTTTACATCTCATGCTAAGCAGGCGTGCCGGGATACGCGTTGTCTTACGTCAAGACAGGCTTCCGAACATGAAAAAGGCGCCCGTTTCGGGGCGCCTGATGGCAGAAAAACGACAGCGGCAAGGGCTTAGCTGCCGAGCTTGAGCGTGCCCTTCATGATGGCCCAGTGGCCGGGGAACGAGCAGAAGAATGCGTACTGTTCGCTGGCGGCCAGCTTGGAGGTGTCGAACGTGACGGAATCGGATTCGCCGCCGCCGATGAGCTTGGTGTGCGCGATGACGCGGGCGTCGTCGGCCTTGACGTAGTTGTTGGGCAGGCCGGCCGTCATGCCGTCGGTGGCCACGGGCTGCATGTCGGCCTGCTTGGTGAGCACCCAGTTGTGGCCCATGGCAGCCTTGGCCATTTTGCCTACGTGTTTCAGGTGCACGGTGAATTGCTTGCAGCTTGCGTCAACGACGATTTCTTTGGTGTTGAACTGCATGGCGTCGTTGCTTTCGACGGTGGTCTCGCACTGCGCTGCCAGCACGGGCAGGCTGGCGGCGGAAAGCAGAACGGCGAGAGTGGCTTTGACCAGCATGAGGATCTCCAGTAACAGGGCGACCGCCGGGCCGGCCGGTGCCGGCGACGTGTCGCGCAAGGGAACAGTTTATCCAGGGGGGAGGGCGATAGCCTTGATCTTGGACAATGGCACAAACCGGAAGCCCATGATAATGCCGGCCGGCCCCCGATCTTGAAAATCCCGGCCTCTGCCCCTATAACTGCCGGGCTCCCATAACTTGGTGGCGGTGCCGTGGCTGCGGCCAAGGTTCCGTCCCGTTTTTCTACTTATTCGCCATATGAATCAACCCGCTACGTCCTCCACCCCCGAGACTCTGGGCTTTCAGGCCGAGGTGAAGCAGCTGCTGCACCTGATGATCCATTCGCTGTACAGCAACAAGGAAATTTTCCTGCGCGAACTGGTGTCCAACGCGTCCGACGCCTGCGACAAGCTGCGCTTCGAGGCCATCGACCATCCGGACCTGTTCGGGGGCGACAGCGACCTGGCCATCCGGGTCGATTATGACAAGGCGGCCCGCACCATTACTATTTCGGACAACGGCATCGGCCTGTCGCGCGACGAGGCCATTGCCAACCTGGGCACGATCGCCCGGTCGGGCACGCGCGAGTTCTTCTCCCAGCTGACCGGCGACAAGCAGAAGGATGCGCAGTTGATCGGCCAGTTCGGCGTGGGCTTTTATTCGTCGTTCATCGTTGCCGACAAGGTCACCGTGACCAGCCGGCGGGCCGGCGCCGAGGCGGACGAGGCCATTCGCTGGGAATCCGACGGCCAGGGCGAGTTCACCATCGTGGCCGCCGACAAGCCGTCGCGCGGCACGGACGTCACGCTGCACCTGCGCGAAGACCAGGACGAACTGCTCAATGGCTGGAAGCTGCGCGAGATTCTGCGCCGCTATTCCGACCATATCTCGCTGCCGATCCGCATGGCCAAGGAAGAATGGGATGCCGACAAGGGCGAGCAGGTCAGGCGCGATGAGCTGGAAACGGTCAACCAGGCCAATGCGCTGTGGACGCGCAGCAAGGGCGACATTACCGACGAGCAGTACAAAGAGTTCTACAAGACGGTGTCGCACGACTACGACGAGCCGCTGGCCTGGACGCACAACCGCGTGGAAGGGCGCAGCGAGTACACGCAGCTGCTGTATGTGCCCAAGCACGCGCCCTTCGACCTGTGGGACCGCGAGGGCCGCCGCGGCGTGAAGCTGTATGTGAAGCGCGTGTTCATCATGGACGACGCCGAACAATTGCTGCCGTCGTACCTGCGCTTTGTGCGCGGGGTGATCGATTCGGCCGACCTGCCCCTGAACGTGTCGCGCGAGATTCTGCAGGAAAGCCGCGACGTGCGCGCCATACGCGAAGGGTCGGCCAAGCGGGTGCTGTCGCTGCTGGAAGACCTGGCCGAGAACAAGGCCGAAGACTACGCCGCGTTCTGGAACGAGTTCGGCCAGGTGCTGAAGGAAGGCACGGGCGAAGACGCCGGCAACCTGGAGCGTATTGCCAAGTTGCTGCGCTTCGCGTCTACCCATTCGGGCGATGCGGCGCAGACGGTGTCGTTTGCCGACTACGTGTCGCGCATGAAAGAAGGGCAGGACAAGATCTACTACGTTACTGCCGACAGTTTCGCCGCCGCCAGCAACAGCCCGCACCTGGAAATTTTCCGCAAGAAAGGCATCGAAGTGCTGCTGCTTTCGGATCGCGTCGACGAATGGATGTTGTCGTATCTGCGGGAGTTCGACGGCAAGTCGCTCGTGTCGGTGGCCAAGGGTGGCCTGGACCTGGCCGAACTGGCTGACGAAGACGAGAAGAAGCGCCAGTCGGAAGTGGCCGAGAGCTTCAAGCCGCTGGTCGAGCGCCTGCAGAAGGCACTGGAAGACCAGGTGAAGGAAGTTCGCGTGACGCTGCGGCTGGTGGATTCGCCCGCTTGCGTGGTGGTGGGCCAGAACGAGCTCAGCCCGCACTTGCTGCGCATGCTGAAAGCAGCCGGCCAAGAGGCGCCTGACGTGAAGCCGGTGCTGGAAATCAACCCCGAACACGCCTTGATCGCGCGCGTGCGTGATGCCGACGATGCCGAGTTCGAGCAGTGGGCGCGGCTGTTGCTGGACCAGGCCCTGCTTGCCGAAGGCGCGCAAATCGCCGACCCGGCTGCGTTCGTCAAGCGCTTGAATGCGTTGCTGTTGAAGGTATAAGGGGGCGCTGCGAATCGGGGGGCAGGTGGCTGGCTGTCGAAGGGGGCTGGCATCGTGCTGTTGAGGCACTTGCCGCCTGCTTCGGTGTCCGGCGCCTGCGGAGCCAGACACCTGACAAGAGAGGGTGTCTGGCTTTGTGCTTTTGAGGTGCTTGCCGCTTGCTTCGGTGTCTGGCACCTGCGGAGCCAGACACTTGACGGGGCCGTGCCAGTCTTAGCCCCGCCCCGGCTGTGAGGCTCAGTCGGCCTTGAATCCCGTGGCTTTGACGATGGCTGCCCAGCGTTGGGCCTCGGAATCTAGCAACCGTTGCAGGTCTTGGCGGCTGGAGCCGACCAGGGTGAACCCCGCGTCGCCCAGCGTGCGCTCGGCTTCAGGCGCGTGCAGGGCGGCTGCGCTTTCGGTTCGCAGGCGGTCGAGCACGGCGGCCGGGGTACCGGCGGGCGCGAACAGCGCGAACCACGCGCCGAAATCGATCTTGTCGTAGCCGGCCTGCTTGAACGTGGGCACGCCCGGCAGCGCCGCCGAAGGCTGGGCGCCGGTAATTGCCAGGGCGCGCATATTGCCGCCCTTGACTTGCGGGCCGGCCATGGCGGTGGTGACAAAGGCGGCCTGTACGCTGCCCGAAATCAGGGCCGACACGGCGTCTCCGGTGGAGCGATAGTGCACGGGTTCGATTTTCATGCCGACTTCGCGCGCGAACAGCTCCGCGCCAAAGTGCCCAGGCGTGCCGGCGCCGAACGTGCCGAAGTTCACGCGGTCACCGGCGGCTTTGCCTGCGGCCACGAAAGCGGCCAGGTCTTTATAGGGTGAGCTGGCGGGCACGACCAGCACGAAATCGGCGCGCACCACTTCGGAGATGGGCGCGAAGTCTTTGGCGGGGTCGTAGTTCAGGTTGCTGTAGGTGGCGGGCGAGATGCTGATGGACCCGACTTCGCCCAGCAGCAGGGTGTAGCCGTCGGCGGGGCTGCGGGCCACGGCTTGCGCGGCGATCTGGCCGCCGGCGCCGGCGCGGTTTTCTACCACCACGCTTTGCTTCAGGCGCTCGCCCAGTTGTTGCGACAGCGTGCGCGCGACGATGTCGGGGCCGGTGCCTGGCGGGAAGCCTACATTCAGCCGGATGGGCGCATCCGGGTATTGCGCGAAGCCGGCCATGGGCAGGCACAGCAGGACGGTCGCCAGCAGGCGGCGCAGGATAGGTTGCATGGTTGGTCTCCTTGGGTGTGGCCCGCCGGTGCATGGCCGGCGGTTGTGCTTGGTGGTGTGGGGTTGCGGGGTGATCAGCAAACGCGGTAGAAGCACAGCTCGACGCGGTCGGGAAACCGCGCGCCGGTGCCAACGAACAAATGTTCATTCAGCCAGGCGAGTTCGGGCGCCGCGGTTTCGAAGCGCGGATAGCTGCGGAAGTAAATGCGCGCGGGGTCTACCGGCTCGCCACGCGCCAGCCGGGCGATATCGTCGGCGCTGCCGGTGCGTATGCCGGTGTTCTCGACATACACCCGGTGGCCCGTGGCGGTTTCTATGACATAGCGGGCATGAATATCGGTGTACGTGGCCGTGCGGATCGCCTGGAAATCGGCGCCGCCCGGCAAGATGACGCCGCTTAGCGGGCCGTGCGCCTGTCCGCCCAATATGGGAATGACGCGTCGGCGCCCGTACGGCGTGTCGCCGATTTCCTGTGGCGCCCCGACCTGCACATGCAGCGTCGAGACGTGTTCCAGGTGGGGCGGGGCGGGACGGTGGATTTCGGTCATGGCTTTGCTCCGGGGGCGCGGCGCAGGGCGGCGGGGTCGAAGCCGGCCAACTGCTTGTAGCGCAGCGAGACGGCCTGCAGTTCATCGTGGGAAATCACTTCGGAGATATCGGCGAACCCTTGCGGGGCGCGCTCTTCGGCCATTTGCATGACTTGCTCTGGCCCGTTGAGCCGATTGCGCAGCACGATGCCGGCGGTGCGGGGCAGCCGCTCGGCCTCGTATTCGAGCAGGGCCGTTTCCAGCGTACGTACCCGCCCTTGCTGCGCTTGTGCCAGCCAATCGGCCAGGCAGCGCGCGTCCAGGATGGCCTGTGCCGAGCCGTTGGAGCCTATGGGGTACATGGGGTGGGCGGCGTCGCCCAGCAGGGTCAGCCGGCCGCGGGTCCAGCGCGGCAGCGGATCGCGGTCGACCAGCGGGAACTCGTAGATTGCCTGTGCGCCGTCGATGATGGCCGGGATGTCGATCCAGTCCCAGCGCCAGCCCGCAAAGCGGTCGGCGAATACGGATTTATCGACGCTGCGATTCCAATCTGTGGCCGGCAAGGTGGCGTCGGGAATGGCCAGCTCGGCGATCCAGTTGATCAGTGACCTGCCCTGGCGCCGCAGGGGTTCGGAAATCGGGTAGCAGACGAATTTCTGGTCTTGGTGGCCGGCCATGAACATGGTGCAGCCATCCAGGTAGGGCGGCGCTTCGGTGACGGCGCGCCACAGCATGCGCCCCGAAAACCGGGGTTCGTCGCCCGTTGGGTAAAGCTGGCGGCGCAGGGCCGAATGGATGCCGTCGGCGCCCACCACCACATCGCCGGCAACGGTATGCAGCGCGCCGTCGGCGCGGCTGCGGAAATGGGCGTGCGCGCCGACGCCGTTATGGTCGGCAGCCTCGAGCGCCATGCCCGTGACGATGGCGTCCGACCCCAGCCGGGTACGGACGGTGTCTGCCAACAGCATCTGGAACTCGCCGCGATGTATGGAGAACTGCGGTAGCGGATAGCCGGCGTGCAGGCCGCGCGGCTCGCGCCAGATGGGTTGGCCGTACTTGTTGTAGTAGTGCAGGGCAGACGTGGGGATGGCCTGGTCGGCCAACGCGCTCAGCAAGCCCAATTGTTCCAGTTCGTTGACGGCATGCGGCAGCAGGTTGATGCCCACACCCAGCGGCCGCAGTGTCTGCGCGCTTTCATAGACGCGGCAGCCGATGCCGCGCTGGTGCAGCATCAAGGCGAGCGTCAGCCCGCCGATGCCCGCACCGGCGATGATGATTTCCATAGTCTCTCCAGGCTATTTTTTATTTGTTATGTACCATAACAAAATCGCCGGCCGCGCCGCACTTGGGACTAACCCCAGGCAGGTGGCGTCCCGGCGCCGTCTGGGGTAGTGTGTAGTCCCTTTGTATCGGCCGTCGCCATGCCACCTGCTTCTCCGTTCCGCCCGCGCCGGCCCCTGGCCCGAGGCGAGCATTTCGATCCGCACGTTGCCGGCATTGACTACGGCGCGCTAGATTCGCTGGTGGGCTACGCCATCCGGCGGGCGCAGATTCTGATCTACGAAGACTTCCTGGCCGCGCTGGAGCCCTGGGACATCACGCCGCAGCGTTTTTCCGCCCTGACCCTGATCGCCGCGAACACCGGGCTGAAGCTGACCGACCTGGCGCGCATACTGGGCATTGCCCGCTCGGGGGCCGTGCAATTGGTGGACCAGTTGGCCGCCATGGGTTATGTCACCCGGCAAGAGGCCGTGGCCGACAAGCGCGCCTATTCGCTGGCGCTGACCCCAGCCGGACGGCGCGCGCACGCCGAGATCACCCAGGCCGTGCGGGCCCATGACCAACGCATCAGCGCCGGCCTGGACAAGGCCGAACGGGAACAACTGATGACGCTGTTGGGGCGGCTGGGATAAAACCGCCGCGCCCCGCGCGGATCAGGACAACGGCAGCGTCAGCACGCCTTGCGCGGCCGGACGCATCATCAGGCGCCGGTACCAGGCCGACAGGGCGGGCGTAGCGGGCCGCTCGATGGGCATGGCCAGCCAGCGGTGGGCCACGCATCCCAGCACGATGTCGCCCATGCTGAAATGGCTGCCGGCGATGTATTCGCGGCCCTGCAGGGCGTCTTCCAGTATCAGGCCCAGCTGGTTGGTTTTTTTCGTCGAGGCTTCAATGGCCGCCGCGTTGCGCTGCGCTTCGGGAGTGCGGATCAGGCCCAGGAAGGCGGGAACCATGGCAGATTGCCATTCGGTGGCGGTCCAGTCCATCCAGCGGTCGGCCTGGGCGCGCACGGCCACGTCGCCGGGCCACAGGCCGCCCTCGTTGTAGCGGGCCGTCAGATAGCGCACGATGGCGTTGGACTCCCACAGCACCAGGCCATTGTCCTCGATGACAGGCACCTTGCGGTTGGGGTTCATCTTGCCGTATTCGGGGGTGTCCAGCCCGCCGAATGGCCCACCCACGTGTTCCGTGGTGTGCGGCAAGGCCAGTTCCCGTACGGTCCACAAGACTTTCTGCACGTTTACGGAACTTGGGCGTCCCCAGATTTTCAGCATGATGGTTCCTTGATTAGCATGGCGCGAGCAGGCGTCGTGGGATGCCTGCCATGCGGCCGAAGCGAGTCCAGTTGAAAGCGGGCCCCGGGTCTGTCTTGCGGCCGGGGGCAATATGTTCGTGCCCCCAGGCCGCGCGCAGCGGATAGCGGCTGCCCAGTAATCGGGCCAGCTTGGCCAGGGCAGTGTACTGGGCATCGGTGTAGGGCAGCGTATCGGTGCCTTCAAGCTCGACGCCGAGCGAAAAATCGTTGCATCGCTCGCGCTTGCCAAAGCGCGACGCGCCGGCATGCCAGGCGCGGGCCTCGGTGGCCACGAACTGTACGATTTCGCCCTGCCGGTTGATGAAAAAATGCGCAGATACGCGCAACCCGCGCAGGCGTTCGAACCAGGGGTGGGCGGTGTAGTCCAGGCGATTCTGGAACAGGCCCGCCACGTGGGGGCCGCCGAAGCGGCCTGGCGGCAGGCTGATGTTGTGGATGACCAGCAGCGAAACCGGCAGGCCGGCGGGGCGGGCATCGCAATTGGGGGAAGGCAGGAGGCGCACGCCCGGCGCGGGCGCCAGCCACCCGTGTCGATCAAGCTGTAGATACATAAATGCGGCTCATCGAATGGGGAAGCGTAGCCCCCATTATGCCTGCCTTGCCGGGGCAGCCCTGGCGGGCCTTATTCCCGGCGCTCGCCCAGGCGTGCGTGGTCGCGGCTGCACCAGACCTTGCCGTCGAGCAGCACGGCCTCGGAGCGCGGCAGGTGTATGCCGCAGTGGGCGCAACGCACCATGGATTCGACGGGCTGGCCGCCAGGGCGGCGCGCGGGGGCGCGCGGCGGCTGGCTGGCGCTGTGCCGCTTGTGGGCGGCGCGGGCCGAGGCGACGCGGGCGATCATCATGACCGCCAGGATGATGATGACCCAGATTAACAGCTTGCCCACTTCAGCTCCGATGAAGAATCACTTCCAGCACGAACCGGCTGCCGGTGTAGGCCAGGATCAGAAACGCGAATCCGGTCAGGGTCCAGCGCAGCGCCACGCGCCCGCGCCAGCCACGGATGTGGCGGCCCAGCAGCAGCACGCCGAAGGTGACCCAGGACAGCAGCGTGAAGACCGTTTTGTGGTCGAAGGGCAGGATCTTGCCGGTGAGCTGCATGGAGGCGACCGAACCCGACGCCACCGCGGCGGTCAGCACCACGAAGCCGATCCAGATCACCCGGAACAGCAGTTGCTCCTGCACCAGCAGCGGCGGCTGGGCATCGAGCACGCGGCCCACGATGCTGCGCTCGGTGGGGGTATCGAGCGGGCGGTGCAGGTGGCGATCGAGCAGGGCCATCAGCAGGGCGTGCAGCGCGGCCACGGTAATAAGCGCGTAGGCGGCCAGTGCGATGAGCAGGTGCAGGCGCAGCCAGCTGTTGTCGGCATGCGGCACCAGCTGGCCCTGCGGGAACAGCGCCGCCAGGGCGCATACCAGGGTGGCGGCCGGCACCAGCAGCAATTGCAGGCCGTCGATGCGCACCAGCAGGCTTTCCAGCCAGAACACGACCAGGCCCAGCCAGACGGCCGCCGACAGCGCCAGGGCCCAGCCTATGAACAGGTGAGGGCCGCCCAGCATGGCCTGCTGCAGGCCGGCGCCGTGCAGCACCAGCGCGCCCAGCAGGCACGCCCGGGCGATGCGGCCCGTTTTTTCGACGCTGCCCGCGCCCTGCAGGCGTCGCCACAGCGCCGCGGCAAGCACGGCGTAGGCCAGTGCGGCCGCGGCGTGAAATACAATGCCTAGTGACATAAAAACCGTTGTCTGGATGGGGCCCCTTTCGGGCGCTCGTCGCCGGCAGGGGCAAAGCCGCCTGCCCGGGCCACTGTTCAATCAACTAGTGTAAGCGGAAACGCCTCTCATGCTCGATAACCTGACTCAACGTTTGTCGCGCGTCGTGAAGACGCTGCGCGGCGAAGCCCGCCTGACCGAGGCCAATACGCAGGAAATGCTGCGCGAAGTGCGCATGGCCCTGCTCGAGGCCGACGTGGCCCTGCCCGTGGTGCGAGAGTTCGTGGCCCGGGTCAAGGAAAAGGCGCTGGGCGAAGAAGTAGTCGGCAGCCTCAGTCCCGGCCAGGCCCTGGTCGGCGTGGTCAACAAGGAACTCACCGCCCTGATGGGCGGCGACCTGGGCGCCCAGGCCGGCGAGCTCTCGCTGGCTGTGCAGCCGCCGGCGATCATCTTGATGGCCGGCCTGCAGGGCGCCGGTAAAACCACCACCACCGGCAAGCTGGGCCGCTGGCTGGCGCAGGGCGGCCACACCCAGAATGGCCGCAATACCGGCAAGAAAAAGGTGCTGGTGGTCAGCGCCGACGTCTATCGCCCCGCCGCTATCGACCAGCTGAAAACCGTGGCCGAGCAGGCCGGCATCGATTTCCTGCCGTCCGACCCCAGCCAGAAGCCCGAAGATATCGCCCGCAATGCGGTCGACCACGCGCGCCGGCACCACTACGACGTGCTCATCCTGGACACGGCCGGTCGCCTGGGCATCGACGAAGCCATGATGCGCGAGATCCGCGTGCTGCACGACCTGGTGCGGCCGGTGGAAACCCTGTTCGTGGTCGACGCCATGCAGGGCCAGGACGCGGTGAATACCGCGCGCGCCTTTGCCGACGCTCTGCCACTGACCGGCGTGGTGCTGACCAAACTGGACGGCGATGCCCGCGGCGGCGCGGCGCTGTCGGTGCGGCACGTCACCGGCAAACCCCTGAAGTTCGTGGGCGTGTCCGAAAAGCTGGACGGCCTCGAGCCGTTCCATCCGGACCGCATGGCCCAGCGGGTGCTGGGCATGGGCGATATCGTGTCGCTGGTCGAGCAGGCGCAGAAGAACATCGATATCGCGGAAGCGCAGAAGCTGGCCACCAAGCTGAAGTCGGGCAGCAAGTTCGACCTTAACGATTTTCGCGAGCAGCTGGGCCAGGTAAAGAAGCTGGGCGACATGGGCTCGCTGCTCGAAAAGCTGCCCGCGCAATTCCAGCAGGCCGCCGGCCAGCTGCAGGGCGGGCAGGCCGAAAAACAGCTGCGGCGCACCGAAGGCATCTTGAATTCCATGACCGCGGCTGAACGCGCCAAACCCGAACTCATCAAGGCATCGCGCAAGCGCCGCATCGCCGCGGGCTCGGGCGTGCCGGTGCAGGAAGTCAACCGTTTGCTGGCTCAGTTCGAGCAGATGCAGGGCATGATGAAGCAGATGAAAAAGGGCGGCATGTCGAAGATGATGCGCGCCATGGGCGGCATGAAAGGCCTGGGCCGCTTCGGCGGTTTGCGCTAAGGCGGCCCGCGCTCGCAGGCAAAAAAACGGCCAGGCGTGACGCCTGGCCGAGTTGACCGGAGCGAACGGGGAGGGCCCGCTCCGGAGCAAACCGGCAAACGCTGCGGGGCTTGCCGGTTTGTACGGTTCAGTTCAGCGGCGGAATGCGCAGCACCTGCCCGGGGTAGATTTTGTCGGGGTGCGTGAGCATGGGCTTGTTGGCCTCGAAAATGACGGTGTGCTTGGCGCCTTGGCCCTTGCCGTAGTGAGCCTCGGCAATCTTCCACAGGTTGTCGCCTTTTTTCACGGTGTACATCTGCGCTTCGGGCGCCGTCTGCTTGGCGGTGAGCTGGTTGTCGACCTGGGCCACGCCCACGGTATTGCCCAGCGCCAGGGTGATTTTCTCGGCTTCTTCGGTGGACGCCGCCTCGCCCGACACGGTGACCTTGTCGCCATCCACCTTGATGTCCAGGCCGTCGGCGTTCAAGCCGTGCTTGTCCAGTTCCTTTTTGAGTTCGTCGACCGACGCCGCCTGGGCTTCGCTGGCGCCGAAGAGCTTTTCGCCGACATCTTTGATAAAGCTGAGCAGACCCATGATTGTGTCCTTTTTGATTGTTAAGAAACGTTATGCGCTCGAAAGCAGAAGATGGCAGAAATTGCCGCTGCTGCAGACTGATTATGGGCCGATTATGTGTCGCGGACTGCCTTGCCGCAGAGGCAAGATGTAACTGGTTATTTACGGCGACGGCGCGTGCAGCGCGCGTGCCGCGGCGCGGCGGGTCAGCTTCCATACGTGGGCCGGCGGCACGTTGGCCAGCACGGATTCGGTATGGCGCGCGCGCAGGCCCAGCCGGTCGAGCACGCGCTGGGGCACGGGGCAGCGCGGTCCGTAGGTGAACAGGTACATGGCGCCGCCCGGGCGCAGTTGTGAGAAGGTGCCGCGCAAGATGCCGATTTGCTGTTTCACGGGCATGTTCAGCAGCGGCAGGCCACAAACCGCTGCGCCGGCCAGACCGTCGAGGAACAAGGGCAGGCCGGCCAGCTTGGCGGCGTCGCCCTGGTGCACGTAGGCGCCGGGAAAATCGTGCCGCAGTTGGCGGGCGAACTGAGCGTCCATTTCGACCAAGGTCAGCTGATGCGGGTCGAGGCCGCGCGCTACCAGGGCGCGCGTGAATGCGCCAGTACCCGCGCCAAGTTCCAGGCAGGGGCCCGAGGCCGGGTCGATGCCGCGCGTGATGGCGGCCGCAAGACGCGAACCCGATGGCCAGATGGCGCCAACGCTCTTGGGATTGGCGCGCCAGGCGCGCAGGAAGCGGATGCGTTCCGCGATCCAGGATTGGCGCGCCACACGCCCGGCCGCGTGGCCGGTGGCGCGGCTGGCGGCGCCAGCCATGCGGCGGAACAGGGGTAATCCAAGGGGCAGGCCGGAAAGATCTCCGGCCAGGACTTTAGGCGGCATGCGGGGACTCCCATGGCGGGGCCGGCGCGCCGCGGCAGGCAGGGTGGCCGCGTGCCGGCATCAAACACAGGCGTCAGGGTACTACGCGAACCGGCCCGCGTAAGCCTCATACGGCGCTCGGGTATCGCACCGTTGATAAATCTCACAATGTGTTGTGCGCCTTGCCTGGCGGTCAGCCGCCGCCCACCGCCACCACGATTTCGACCTGGTCGCCGTCGCGCAGCACGGTGGAGCCATGCTGGCTTTTGGGCACGATTTCGCCGTTGCGCTCCACGGCCACGCGTTTGCCTTCGTAGCCCAGCGTCTGGAGTAATTCGGTCACGGTCGTGCCCAGGGGAAACTCGCGCGCGTCTCCGTTCAGCGTGATGTGCATGATGGCCTCCTTACTGTGCGGCGTATGCGTCGGTGGCTTCGATCAGCCGGGCCAGCGTGCCGGGCTCGTCGAACGCGTGGCCGGCGTCGGGAACCAGGTGAAACTGGGCCTGCGGCCAGGCGCGGTGCAGGTCCCAGGCAGTGCGGGCCGGCGTGCATACGTCATAGCGGCCCTGCACGATGGTGCCTGGAATGCCGTGCAGTTTGTGGGCGTCGCGGATCAACTGGCCTTCTTCCATGAAGCCGTTGTTCACGAAGTAATGGTTTTCGATGCGCGCGAAGGCAAGCGCCGCGCGGTCGGCGGCATGGCTTTGCTGGTGGCGCGGGCTGGGCAGCAGGGTGATGGTGCTGTCTTCCCACTTGCTCCAGGCCTTGGCGGCGCGCAGTTGTTCGGCCGGGTCGGCGCTGGTCAGGCGCTTGTGGTACGCCGCGATCATGTCGCCGCGTTCGGCGGGAGGAATTGGTTCGACATAGGCTTCCCAGCGGTCGGGAAACAGCCATGATGCGCCATCTTGGTAAAACCATTGCAGCTCGGCGCGGCGCAGCCCGAAAATGCCGCGCAACACCAGTTCGCTGACGTGATCCGGATGCGTTTGCGCATAGGCCAGCGCCAGCGTCGACCCCCACGACCCTCCGAACACCAGCCAGCGCTCGGCGCCCATGATCTCGGTGCGCAGCCGTTCGATGTCGGCCACCAGGTGCCAGGTGGTGTTGTTGTCCAGGCTGGCGTGCGGAACCGAACGTCCGCAGCCGCGTTGGTCGAACAGCAGCACGTTATAGCGCTGCGGATCGAACAATTGCCGATGAACCGGCGAGCAACCGCTGCCCGGGCCGCCGTGCAAAAAGACCGCGGGCTTGCCCTGGGGGTTGCCGCAAAGTTCCCAATAGATCTGGTGCCCGTCGCCGGTGTCCAGCATGCCGTGGCGGTAGGGTTCAATGGCGGGGTACAGCATGTTTACGCGATCCTTTGGAAGATCAGGTCCCATACGCCGTGGCCCAGGCGCAGGCCGCGGGTTTCGAACTTGGTTTGCGGACGGTAGTCGGGGCGCGGCGCATAGCCTTCCACGGTATTGCGCAGCAAGGGTTCGGCGCTCAGGACTTCCAGCATTTGCACGGCGTATTCCTGCCAGTCGGTGGCGCAGTGGATATAGCCGCCCGGCTTGATGCGGCTGGCCAGCAGTGCCACGAACGGCGGCTGGATCAGGCGGCGTTTGTGGTGGCGCTTCTTGGGCCACGGATCGGGAAAATACACATGCACGCCGGCCAGGGTGTCGGGGGCGATCATGTCGCGCACCACTTCGACAGCATCGTGCTGCACGATGCGCAGGTTCTGCAGGTTCGATTCTTCAATGCGGCGCAGCAGCGAGCCCACGCCGGCGTTGAAGACTTCCACGCCCAGGAAGTTGTCGCGCGGCCGGGCCAGGGCGATTTGCTGGGTGGTTTCGCCCATGCCAAAGCCAATTTCCAGCACGGTGGGGGCTTCGCGGCCGAAGGCGGCGGCCAGGTCCAGGCGGCGGTCGGCATACGGAATGGACCACTTGTCCAGCAGGTGTTCCAGCGCGTCGCGCTGGCCCTGGGTGATGTGGCCGCGCCGATGGACAAAGCTGCGAATATGGGTGGCGCCGGGGCTGTTGGGCGCCTGCCCGGCGGGCTGCAGCGCCGCCTGGGTGGTGTCCGACAGGGGGGCGGTCGCCTGGGCGCCGCCCGGAGATGCGGGGGTATTCGTATTCATAAGGCGGATTGTAGTGGGCTGCCGGGCCCCGTGGGTTGGCCCCGGGCGAAGCCGGTTTGTCCCGTTGTGGGGTAGCATTTGCCGCATGAATTTCGCCCGTTTCGACCTGACCACGCTCGCGCTGTTCGTCGCGGTGGCGCGCGCCGGCAGTATTTCCGCCGGGGCGCGCCAGTCGCATCTGGCGGTGGGGGCGGCCAGCAAGCGGATTTCCGACCTGGAAGCCGCGCTGGGCACGCCCCTGCTGTTCCGCAACACAGCGGGGGTCGAGCTTACCGACGCCGGCCAGGCCTGCCTGGCCCATGCCCAGCGCGTGCTGCAAGAAGTAGAGCAGATGGCGGGTACGCTGTCCGACTTCGCCCAGGGCGTGCGCGGCCAGGTGCGCATCGCCGCCAATACCTCGGCGCTGACGCAGTTCCTGCCCGAAGACCTGGCGGGCTTCATGGACGAGCATCCGGCGGTGCGTGTCGACCTGGAAGAGCTCAACAGCAGCGAGATCGTCACCGCCGTGCTGGAAAATCGCGCCGATATCGGCGTGTTCGCCGATCGCACTCAGGCCGACGGCTTGTTGACCGTGCCTTATCGCCCCGACGACCTGGTGTTGATCGCGCCGCAGCGTCATCCTCTGGCCAATCTGTCGCAGGTGGCGTTCCAGGACACGCTGGACTACGCCTACGTCAGCCTGCCCCAGGCCACCTCGCTGGCCACCCGGCTGCACGAAGAGTGCGCGCGCCTGGGCAAGACCATGCGACTGCGCATCCAGGTGCGCAGCTTCGACGCCATGTGCCGCATGGTAGTGGCCACCGGCGGGGTAGGCGTGCTGCCGCGCCTGGCCGCGGAACCGCATGCGCGATCGATGTCAATCCGGTTGATCCCTTTGACCGACGACTGGGCGCACCGTTGGCTGCTGCTGGGCGTGCGCGATACCGATACGCTGACCGTGGCTGCGCGCCTGCTGCTGGCCCATTTGCGCGGCGACGCCGCCTGATCAGACAGGGGGCTTTCTCGTTTGGGAAACCCCCGTTTCCCACAATAAATATTCCGGCATCCGGCCGTTTCGCGCACACTGCCGCCGTCATCAATCATTTGGATGTCTGGAGCAGGCATGGCAGGGCAGATACTCGCCGGCATACGTGTGCTGGAACTCGGCCAACTGATCGCCGGCCCGTTCGCCGCCAAGACCCTGGCGGACTTCGGCGCCCAGGTCATCAAGATCGAACCGCCCGGCCTGGGCGACCCGCTGCGCAAATGGCGCTTGCTGCATGAAGGCACCTCGGTATGGTGGGAAGCCCAGTCGCGCAACAAGCAATCGGTGTGCGTAGACCTGCGCCAGCAAGAAGGCCAGGAAATCATCCGCATGCTGGCCACGCAGGCCGATGTGCTGATCGAGAATTTCCGTCCCGGCACCCTGGAAAAATGGGGACTGTCGTGGGAAACCCTGCATGCCCTGAATCCGCGCCTGATCATGCTGCGCATCTCGGGCTATGGCCAGACCGGACCCAAGGCGCGTGAACCGGGTTTTGCCGCCATTGGCGAAGCGATGGCGGGCCTGCGCTACCTGAACGGCGAGCCCGGCCGCGCGCCGGTGCGCGCAGGCCTGTCGTTGGGCGACACCATTGCCGGTTTGCACGGCGCCCTGGGCGTGCTGCTGGCCTTGTACCAGCGCGATGCATGCGGCGGCGAAGGGCAGGTGATCGACGCCGCTCTGTACGAAAGCCTGTTCAACCTGACCGAAAGTCTGCTGCCGGAATACACCGCCTTCGGCGCGGTGCGTGAGCCGGCCGGCGCGTCGCTGCCCGGCATCGCGCCGTCCAATGCCTATCGCTGCCGCGATGGCTACGTGCTGATCGCCGGCAATGGCGACACTATTTATCAGCGCCTGATGGCCCGCATCGGCCGCGACGACCTGGGACAGGACCCGGCCCTGGCACACAACGACGGCCGCGCCGCGCGCGTGGAAGAAATCGACGGCGCCATCAGCGCCTGGACTGCCGAACGCAGCATCGATGACGTGCTGGAGGCGATGCGCGAGGCCGGCGTGCCCAGCGGACGCATCTACAACGTGGCCGACATCGCGCGCGACCCGCACTACCGCGCCCGCAACGCCATTGCCGAAATCCAGGGCGCCAGCGGCGTGCGCGTCGAGATGCCGGCGGTGTTTCCCATGCTGTCCGCCAATCCTGGCGCCATCCATGACCGGGCGCCCACCCTGGGCGAGCACACCGATGCGGTGCTGGCCGCGGCCGGCCTTACCGACGAACAACGCGCGCAACTGCGCGCCCGTGGAGTCATCGCATGAACACCGGCGCTTCTCGCATAGAAATCAACGAGGTCGGCCCGCGCGACGGCTTGCAGATTGAAAAAGCCTTCGTGCCCACCGACGAGAAAGTAGCCTTCGTCGACGGCCTGTCGGCCTGCGGCTACGCCCGCATCGAAGTCACCAGCTTCACTTCGCCCAAGGCCATTCCCGCGCTGGCCGACGCGCAGGAAGTCATGCGCCGCATCCAGCGTCGCCCCGGCGTCGTGTATACCGCGCTGGTGCCGAATATCCGCGGCCTGGAGCGTGCGCTGGAAGTCGGCACCGATGAGCTGAACCTGGTGATGTCGTCCAGCGAAACCCACAACCGCGCCAATCTGCGCATGACGCGCGACCAGTCGCTGGCCGAGCTTGTCAACATCCTGCAGGCGGCGCAGGGCGCGGGCGTGCCCTGCAACGTGTCGCTGTCCACCGCGTTCGGTTGTCCCTTCGACGGGGACGTGCCGGTTGGCGATGTGCTGCGCCTGGCCGGCCGGCTGGTGGAAGCCGGCGCGGCCGGTATCACCCTGTGTGACACCACCGGCATGGCCTATCCCACCCAGGTGGCCGACCTGTGCGAACAGGTGGCGCGCGCCGTGCCTGGTATTCCGCTGACCGCGCATTTGCACAATACCCGCGGCATGGCCCTGGCCAACGCCATCGCGGCCTGGCAGACCGGCGTAGCGCGCTTCGATGCCGCCGCGGGCGGCCTGGGCGGCTGCCCCTTCGCGCCCGGCGCCAGCGGCAACGTGAACACCGAAGAGCTGGTGCATATGTTCCAGTGCATGGGCGTCGAGACCGGTGTAGACCTGCAGGCTTTGCTGGCCATCGTGCGCGGCCTGCCGCAGCTGGTGCAGCGCGAGTTTTCCACCCCCCTGTTGGCTGCCGGCCATCGGCTGGCCACTCACGCGCCGCCCGCATGGCTGGCCGAGCGGTTCGGGCCCGCCTGACCCGGGCGTTTTTCAGGCGCAATTAATTGCTTTCTTACCGATAACAAATCACCAGGAGACCTACACTCATGAGCATCCCCTTCCTGTCGAAACCGCTGCGCGCCTGCCTGGCCGCCGCCACCCTGGCGGTTGCCGCCAGCCCCGCCGGCGCGCTGGCGGCCGATTATCCCGACCGTCCCATTACGCTGCTGGTGCCGGCCGCGCCTGGCGGCACGACCGACCTGGCTGCCCGCCTGATCGCCCAGCCCCTGGGCGAGGCCCTGGGCCAGAGCGTGGTCGTGGAAAACAAGCCCGGCGCGTCGGGTGCCATTGCTTCGCAGGCCGTGGCCAAGGCTGCGCCCGACGGCTACACGCTGCTGCTGCAGTACTCGGGCTATAACGCCATTTCTCCGCACGTGCAGCCTCCGCAAGGCTGGGATCCCATCAAGGATTTCGCGCCCATCGCCAACATCCTGTCGGCCCCGCAGGTGATCGTGGTGCGTCCCAGCCTGCCGGTGCATTCGCTGAAAGAACTGGTGGCCTACGCCAAGGCCAATCCCGACAAACTGAACTACGCCTCGTCGGGCAACGGCGCGCTGCAGCATGTAGCCACCGAACTGCTCAAGCAGATGGCCGGCATCAACATGACCCACATCCCCTACAAGGGCACCGGTCCCGCGCTGACCGACCTGCTGGGCGGCGCCGTCGATCTGACCATCACCACTCCGCCGCCGCTGATTCCCCACATCAAGACGGGCAAGCTGCGCGCGCTGGCCGTAACCGGCCCGAAGCGCCTGGATTCGCTGCCCGATGTGCCGACGGCCGCGGAAGCCGGTTACCCCGACCTGCTGGTGTCGTCGTGGTTCGCGATGTACGCGCCGGCCAACACGCCGCAGGCGGTGGTGGACAAGCTGGCCGGCACGATCGAGGGCATCATGAAGACCCCCGAGTTCAGGAAGAAGGCCGCCGAGCAGGGCGCCGATGCCGAATTCATGGGCCCGGCCAAGCTGGGCGAATACACCCAGCAAGAATACGATCGCTGGGGCAAAGTCGTGAAAGCCGCTGGAATCAAGGCCAACTAAGGCTGGCTGGCTAAAACACGCCGGGCGCCTGGCTCTTTGAGGAAGCAGGCGCCTTTTTCATTGCCGCGCGGGCGGCCCGAAACCTCGCTATAATTCGATTCCTCTGCTGCGTCTGCATGGGCGCAGTACGACACCTATGCGGGTGTAGTTCAATGGTAGAACGGCGGCTTCCCAAGCCTCAAGCGTGGGTTCGATTCCCATCACCCGCTCCAATTACGCTCAGCGCCAGCCTATCGGCCCGTCAAATTTATCCGCCCGGATAACGGCGGAGCCCGCCGCGCGACCCAGTCACAGGTAATCAAGCGGTAGCGCGGTGGTGTATTTCAGTTCTTCCATCGCAAAACTCGAACTGACATCAGACAGTTCCGCCACCTGGATGAGCTTCTTATAGACCAGGTCGAACCCAGCGATATCGGGCACCACCACCTTCAGAAGGTAGTCGGTTTCGCCGGTCATGCGATAAAGCTCCATGACTTCCGGCATGTCTTTGACGCCCAACGAGAATTTTTCAAGCCAATTGAGGTCATGGCGGTTCGTCTTTACCGATACGAACACCGTGACTCCCAGCCCCACCTTGTTATTGTCCAGCAGGCAAACCTGACGGCGAATAAGGCCGGATGCCTGCAAGTGCTGGATCCGCTTCCAGCACGCGGTGGGCGAAAGGTGGACCCGTTCCGCGATTTCGTTGTTCGACAGGCGTGCATCTGCCTGAAGCATTGCGAGGATGCATCGATCTTTCTTGTCCATAGCCTTGATCCCCGCGCTTGAGCCGTGCCGAATGTTTCCAGGGGCCGTTGCCGCCGCGCGGTCTGGAGGTAATGCCTGAGATCGATGTTATAGGCCGCTACAGGGCTGGGACGATACAATTCATCGCGCCACACTTACAAGAAATCTTATATTTACACCGACACGTCGGAGCCGCGATGAAAGAGGTAGACCTTACTCTTACACAGACGTTCTTCCTCGTCGCGCAGGAGGGCACTTATTCCGCCGCGGCGCGCAGGCTGAACATTACCTACCAATCGGTGGCCAACCATATCCGGCGCCTGGAGCAGCGCGTTGGCGAGAAGCTGGTGGTGGCAGGGCGTGGCGCCAAGTCGATCAAGCTTACGCCGCGCGGCACCAGTCTTTACCGGCTGCTGGCGCCAGAGTTCGACGTCATGCTGACGCGTCTGGGCAGCCTGATCGACAAAGAACGGCCCGTGATTCGCATCGGCATGCCGCACGCGATTTTCTTCTACCTGCTGCCGCCCGTGCTGACGGAGTTTCGCCGGTTGTATCCCGAAGTCGAGATTGTCGGCTACGAAAAGGACGTGCTGCTGCCGGAGCTTATTCGCAATGGCTCGCTGGATGTCTGCTTGAGCGAACGCCATTTTGGCGACACCGTGATTCGGCAGCGCGTTATCTGCCACTATCAGCCGACGCTGGTGTTTCCGTCGGACTGGCCGGCGCCGCCGAACGAGGCGGCAGTTCCAGAATGGGCGCTCGAACGGCCGCTGGTGACCTATGAGCCCGGGCAGATGCTCCGGAATATTGCGCTGGACTATTTGTCGGTTGGCAACGAACTGCCAAAGGTAGCGGTGTCCACCTCGACCAGTATGAGCGTCAAGCGTTGCGTCGACGAAGGCCTGGGTTTTGCATTGCTGCCCACATGGTGCATCGACGAGTCGGACAAGCGCCTGAACTGCACCGCGCTGCCGAATGCAGAGCGAATTCCCATCTACTTCGGTGAAGCCATGTTCCTGAAGTCGAACCCGTTTGTCCGCTCGCTGCATAAGCTCTGCCTGGATATATTTCCCAAGATCATCGAAGAGCGGGCGGGCCGCTGGGGTTCTCGTCGTACCAGCACGCGCAAGCGCGGCCGGCCCGACGCGCGAGGCTGACGCATTTCATCCGCGCCGGGCGCGACGTCCGTGATGGCGCCCGGCGCGGGACGGGTCAGGCCCGGAGCGCCGCCAGCACTTCGTTGAGCATCTGCTTTGCATCTCCGAACAGCATGCGGTTGTTCTCTTTGTAGAACAGCGGATTGTCTACACCCGCGGTGATCTGGCCGTTGAAGTAGCGGCCAAAGGCGTTGGCCGCCTCGATGACCGCACGATAGCCGCTGACGCTCGCGGTAGAGCTCAGCGCGTCCATCTTCTGCGCGCGGGAGAGCATGCGTGGCAGGCAGTCGATAGCCAGTACCGTGGCGTGCCTGGCAGCCAACTGCTGCATCAGTTCGGGGGATTGAGCCGGCCAGATGAAGCCCGCCAGCATGCCGCCCTCGCGTAGCAAGCAGGCCTCGTCGAGGCTGGGCGGACGCACCTTGAAGATGATGTCCGAGGTGGCCCACAGGGTCGCTGCATCGCTGATGATCTCGGCTCCCGCGGCGCGATATGCGCCATCGCTGAAGTCCGCGGCGTCGCCCGCGCCGGACTCGACGGCGACGGTAAAGCCGAGCTTGACCAGCTTTTCTACAACGTCGGGCACCGTGGCCACGCGTTTTTCCAAAGGCAGTGTTTCTCGTGGCACGCCTATGCGTTGGGCTGCGCTGTCTGGCGGGTAAATTGAAGTACCGGGCATGAGTCGCTCTCGTCAGGTTCGAAAATCGGTGCGGTATGGGGGTTGACTGCAAAGATGTTCCAGCTTTCTGTTCCTTGAGAGAATTGTCGGAATTCGGCGGTGATTTTTTTTCTCTTTTCTGCTCCGGAAACGCTGAAAAATCGAAGAGTTTTCACCCGCGATCCTCATAAACTTCAGTCACGTCAGCAGTGCCCGTTGAATTCCCATGGCAGCGCTGGCCAGATACCCACGGAGATCGAAATTCATGAGGGAAAGCACTCAACTCGTCAGCGCCGGGCGGCATCCGGAACGTTTTGGCGGCCTGGTGAATACTCCGATCTGCAGGGCGTCGACGATACTCGCGGGCACCATGGCGCAATGGGAGGACATGAAGCGCGCCCGCGCCGCGCAAGAGCCGGGCGCTACTACCTATGGCCGCTACGGAACCGCCACCGCCCATGCGTTCGAAGAAGCCATGGCCGAGCTCGAGGGCGGCTACCGCTCGCTGGTCTTTCCGTCGGGGCTGGCGGCCATTGCTACGGCGCTTACGGCTTTGCTCAAGACTGGCGACCACATCCTGGTGCCCTACAGCGCCTACTCCCCGACCCGCTCGTTTCTTGAAGGCGTGCTTGGCCGCTACGGGGTGCAAGTGCAGGTTTACGAACCTGCTTGCGGCAACAGCATCGAATCGCTCATGCAGCCCAATACGCGCGTCGTGTTTGTTGAATCGCCGGGGTCCGAGACGCTAGAAGTCCAGGATATCCCCGCCATAGTCGCGGCCGCCCACGCGCACGGCGCTTGGGTCGTCATGGACAACACCTGGGCCACTCCGTTGTTTTTCAAGGCCTTCGAGCATGGCGTCGATGTCTCCATCCACGCCGCGACCAAATACATCGTGGGGCATTCGGATGCCATGCTTGGCGTCGTGACCTGCAACGAAATCACCTGGCCGAAGATCCGGGAGACGGCAGAAAACATGGGCCAGACAGCCAGCCCGGACGATATTTTCCTGGCGTTGCGCGGACTGCGCACCATGGGTGTGCGCCTGCAGAAACATATGGAATCGGGACTACGCGTGGCCCGATGGCTGCAGGAGCAACCCGAGGTCGAGGCTGTGGTGCATCCGGCGTTGCCGTCACATCCCGGTCATGCCATCTGGAAACGGGATTTCAAAGGCGCCAGCGGCTTGTTCACGGTGGTTTTACGTGCAAACGGCGACAAGTCCGTGGCGGCCTTTGTCGATGCGCTGCGCCATTTCGGACTTGGCGTGTCGTGGGGAGGCTATGAAAGCCTGGCCATACCGTTCAGCCCGGGAAAGCACCATGGCGATCGATGGCGGCACAAGGGTCGGGCGGTGCGCATGCATGTGGGGCTTGAAGATCCGGAAGATCTGATCGCCGACTTGAAGCAAGGCCTGGCCGCGATGGTTGCCTGCGACGAAGCGACGTAGCAAGATACTCGGGCAAATATAGGCTGCTGCGTACTGGTTCCGCCACCAATTTTCTGTTTTTTACTGGAGAGATGCATGAGCAAGATGAAGATCACAGGGTCCTTCGTGGCTCTGATTACTCCCTTCAATAAAGACGGCAGCCCCGATTACGAAGCTTTCCGGGACCTGCTGAAATTCCAGGAAGACAACGGCACCACCGCCGTGCTCATCATGGGTTCCACGGGCGAGGTGTCCATGCTGTCTCAGAAAGAGCGCCAGGACATCATCGTGGAAACCGCGAAGATGAATACCGGCAAGATGAAGCTCTTCTATGGTTGTACCGGCAACAATACCGAAACCACCATGGATTACCTGCGCTTCGCGCGGGACAATGGCGCGGATGGCGCCATTCTGGCCGCCCCCGCCTATATTTGCGCATCTGAATCGGACATCGAAAGCTATTTTCTGGAAGTGGCCGACGCAACCGATCTGCCGCTGGGTATCTACAACAACCCGCCGCGCGTCAAGAGCGACCTGCATTGGGACCAGCTGCTGCGTATCTTCAAGCACCCCAATTACGTGGTGCACAAAGAGTCCACCACGCGCGTGGGCCAGGTGGCGCAGGTGCTATATGGCGCGCCAGACGTATCCGTGATGTGCTGCGATTCGCCCAATCTGGGCCTGGTGGTTCCCACCATGAGCCTGGGCGGCCACGGCACGGCCAACATGACCGGAAACATTGCTCCGGCGGAGCTGGCAGAGATTTCCCGGCCGTGGACGTCGCCCGAGGTCAGCACCAGCTTCCGGGAGTCGTATCTGCGCAATCTGCAATTGCTGCACTACTCGTACTCTGCCATCAACCCCGTGGCCATCAAGTCGCTGATGAAGGCCGTGGGCCTGCCGGCGGGCGAGCTGCGCAAGCCGCTGCGCGCACTGGAAGGCGAACCCTTGCTCAAGGGATTGCGCGTCATTAAGGCGCTGGGCCTGGACAAGAAGTACGGCTGGAACTCCCTGCAGCTGAAGGCTGCTTGATTCGAAGCAAAAGTGTCCGGAAAGGAAGTGCGTGGGTAGGGCATCCGCCTTGCGGCGTGCAATTGGCGTAACTCCTTTCCGGCACCTTCTATTCGTGGCTTGGGCTGCGCCTGCAGGATAGGAACCACTATGGATTTGGGAATTCGAGGCCGTCATGCACTGGTGTTTGGCGGCAGCAAGGGAATGGGCCGCGCCTGCGCCCATCAGCTGGCGAGCGAAGGCGTCAATGTGACCATCGCCGCGCGCACGGAAAGCACATTGGCCAAGGCGGCTGATGAAATCACGGCGGCCACGGGCACCCGCGTCCGATATGTGGTTGCCGACATTACGACGGATGAAGGGCGCGGCGCGGCGCTTACGGCGTGCGCCACGCCCGATATCCTGGTGAATAACGCGGACGGGGCGCCGCCCGGCGACTTTCGCCAGTGGACCCAGGCTGACTGGCATTCGGCTCTTGATTCCATGGCCCTCGGGCCAATAGACATGATTCGGCGGGTCGTGGACGGCATGATGGAGCGCCGCTTCGGCCGCATCGTGAATATCGTGTCACGCAGCGTTAAAGCCCCGCAGCTTGAGCTGGGCCTATCCAACGGCGCACGCTCCTGCCTGGTGGGTTTCGTGGCGGGCCTGGCCCGCCAGACGGTGCGGCACAACGTCACCATCAACAACCTGTTGCCGGGTGTCTTCGCCACCGATGCGCAGCGGCATCACATAGAAGGCATGCTGGAGCCAGGGGGCAAGACATTTGAACAGCTCTGGACGGAGCGGGGAGCCAATAATCCCGCCGGACGCTACGGAGAACCCGAAGAGCTGGGCGCGCTTTGCGCCTATATCTGCGCCGCGCAAGCCGGCTATATATGCGGCCAGAATATCTTAATAGATGGCGCAGCCTATCCGGGCACGTACTGATTCGCTTACGATCCCGCTTCAATGCCTCCGCTCTCATGAATTGCGAGCCCGAGGATGCGGAGCGGTATTCGATGCCTAACCATTTCAGTGAGAGTTCGTCATGCGCAATACCTCTTTTCGTTCTCGCCGCTTTTGCATGAAAGGCATTGCGGCCGTCGTCGGTGGCCTGGCCTTGGCAGCTTCATTACCGGCGCACGCACAGCCGGATGCGTCGTATCCCAGCCGCCCGATTACCATCGTGGTGCCTCATCCTCCCGGCGGCTCGGTCGACGGGCTGGCGCGCATTTTTGCCGTCAAGCTCGGCGAGGAACTCCAGCAATCGATCATCATCGACAACAGGGCGGGCGCCTCTGGGATGGTGGGCGCAGGCGTGGTCGCGCGTGCGCAGCCAGATGGCTATACCCTTTACCTGAACGCCTCGATCCACAACATCAACCCGTTGCTCTACGGGAAAAAAATGAGCTTCGATGCGGTGAAGGATTTCACCCCCATCAGCGGTCTCGCCCAGGGCGCGTTGATACTTAGCGTGAACAACGATGTGCCCGCGAAGACGGTTCAGGAATTCGTGAGCGTCGTGAAGGCGTCGCCCGACAAGTACAACTTCGCGACCACGGGTTTCGGTTCGGCGGGCCACCTGGCCATTGCACAGTTCGCCTATGAGGCCGGCCTTGCCGATTTGCAGATTCCGATCGTGCTGTACAAGGGCGGCGGCCCGGCCTTGACCGACCTGATTGGCGGCCAGGTTCACGCGCTGGCCGATCCCATGCTTTCTTCGTTGCCCATGGTTCAGGGCGGCAAGATACGCGCCCTGGCGGTAACCGGCGACAAGCGCAGCCCGCTGTTGCCGGATGTTCCGACGATGCAAGAGGCCGGGCTTAAAGATTTCGAGTTCTATTCCTGGTATGGGCTGTGGGCGCCTGCCGGCCTGCCGGAGCCGATTCTAAAACGGCTGGATGCCGCCGCGCAGAACGTTATGCAGTCCGCCAGCATGAAAGAGCAGCTTGGCAACCTGGGCTTTGAAAGTTCGTACCGGAACAGCGTGGACTTCGCGCAATACATTCAAACCGAAACGGCCAAGTACGGCGCCATTATCAAACAGGCCAATATCACCGCGGAATAGCGGTAGGCGCTTGTAAGCCAGAGGCCCCGTAAAGGGGCCTCTGGGCATTCAGGCAACGGTATGCGCGTTTAGCGCCGCAGGGCTATGCGCCGCGATTCCACCGGGCGATTTCCGGCGGATTCAAGGCCTGGACCGGCGGCGCGGCATCTTCCCACAACACGACCTCTACCAGGGCTGATTGGGCGCTGCTTCCCTGAGTTAACCGGGAAGTGCCCACGTCGATTGTCAGCACGTTGGGGTTGCCGTGTATTTCAAGCTTCTCGTCGGCTGCGTCAAACCAGGCGCCCGTAGGCAGGACTACCACGCCCGGCTTGAGGCCGGAATCGATAACCGCGGTGGCTAGACATGCGCCGCGGTCGTTGTATATCTTGACGAGGTCATGCTGGCCGATGCGCCGCGCTTTGGCATCCGCCGGCGAAATGCGCAGGGCTTCCCGGCCATTGATCTTGAGGTCCACGGAGGCAGCGCCGCCATCCATTTGTGAATGAAGTTTGCCGGCGGGTTGGGGGGTGAGCAGGTGCAGGGGCCACTGTGCGGCCTTGGGCGATCCTAACCACTCGTCGGGCGCCAGCCAGGCCGGATGGGGCGGGCAATCGGCATACCCGAATCCGGCGATTTTCTCCGAGTACAGCTCAATACGGCCGGACGGCGTACGCAGCGGCTTGCCTGCGGGATCGAGGCGGAAATCCTCGAACAGCACAAATGGCTTCTCAGGCTCGGGAATTTCCACGAACCCCTGGCTCCAGAAGGCATCGAATTTTGGGGCCACATAGCCATTGTCGCGCCAGTTACTCGTCATGGATTCGTAGATGTGCCGCAGCCACTCCATTTCCGTGCGCCCCGCCGTGAAACTGTGTTCGTAGCCACCGCGCGCGGCCAGTTCCCTGTATATGTCGAAGTCGTTGCGGCTGGAGCCGACCGGCGCCAGCGCCTGGTGCATGGCGAACACAAAGCGGTCGCGCGTGGACCCGCCTATATCGTTTCTTTCCAGCGTGGTGGTGGCCGGCAGCACAATATCCGAGCGGCGCGCCATGGGCGTCCACCAGATCTCGTGAGCGACGATAGTCTGGGGCCGGCTCCAGGCGCGGCTGAAACGATTCAGGTCTTGCTGGTGATGGAAGGGATTGCCACCGGCCCAGTAAACCATCTTGATATCTGGATAAATGCCTTGCCGCCCGTTGAATTCGTACTGCTGGCCGGGATGCAGAAGCATGTCTGTGACCCGTGCAACAGGAATGACCGAGCCGGTCGGATTGCGCCCCGATTCCACAGCGGGCCCCGCAATTTCCATGCGCGGGTTTCCGGCGCCGTTCATGGAGGCGTGCCCAAATGCGAAGCCGCCGCCCGGCAGCCCGATGTGCCCCAGCGCGGCCGCGAGCGCGATGCTGGCCCAGTAGGGCTGTTCGCCCCGATGGGCGCGCTGCAATGACCATGCGCAAGTCAGCAGCGTTCGAGTGTCGCGTGCCTGGCGCGCCAGCGCGCGGATCGTTTCGGCAGGAACATCGCAGATCGGCTGAGCCCATTCGGGCGTCTTGGGAATACCGTCCGTCTTGCCTTCGAGATAGTCGCGCAGGGCCGGAAATCCCACGCAATGGATCTGCAGGAATTCCTGGTCGTGGATGCCGTCGGCGATCAACGCGTGGATCATCGCGAGCATCAAGGCGGCGTCTGTATTGGGGCGGATGGGAATCCAGCGTGCCCGCACGCCGGGCGGAACATCCGCCTTGGTCGGGCTGACGACGACGAATTCAATGCCTGCCGCAGCCGCACGTTCGAGTTGCCCGGGTACGGGATGGTCTCCGGCGCCGCCCGATGTGATCTGCGTGTTGCGCAGCGGCACGCCGCCGAATGCAATCAACAGCCGCGTGTGGCTCGTGACGCTGTTCCAGTCCGTCACGCGGCCGGTTACCGGCGCATAGGTGCCGATGACGTGCGGCAGCAGAAACTGCGCGGCGCCCCAGCTGTAGTTGCCCGCCTGGTTCGTACAGCCGCCGCCGGCGTTCAGGAACCGGTGCGTCTGGGTGCGGGCATGGTGCAGCCGGCCCGCCGACGACCAGCCATACGAGCCGCCGAAAATCGCTTCGCTGCCGTGCTCTGCCCGGACTCGCTGGAGTTCCGAGTCGACCGCCGCAAGGGCCTCGTCCCAGCTGACTTCCACGTATTCGTCGCGCCCGCGTTCGCTGCCATCGGACTGGTGTCGGTGGCGCAGCCACCCCTTTCGAATGGCTGGACGGTCGATTCGCAGCGGCGAGTGGACCATGGCCGGCATCGACCGAAGAATGTCCGAGGGCGCGCTGTCGCGCGCAAACGGCTCGCAGTCTATCAGCCTGCCGCCTTGCGTGACCGCGGTGAAGGCGCCCCAATGAGAGAGCGAGGGAAAGCGGCGGATCTGTTCAGGCATGATTTTGACAAGGTTCTCTGGTCCAGGGCTTGCGCAGTCCAACACCGCTGGACGGATTTGTGGATATCCGGATCTCTGTCAATGCTAACAATACCGCAGGTGAATATTTTTCCGCTTCGCACGGGTTCGGCGCCGAAATAATGAAATAAATTTCACGACAATATCCCTTACTCTAGAATGCGGACAGGCGTGGCGCTGTCAGGCAGTGCCTGCCGCTAATTTCTGGAACTGGATTCGTGGAATACCTGTCTCAACTGCTCACGCTGTCTGGCATTGTGTTTTTGGCCTGCATCAGCCCCGGGCCGGATTTCGTCGCGGTTACCTCCAATGCGCTGAACGACCGGTGGTCCGGCGTGTTCGTGGGCCTGGGCATCGCATGCGCGGTCGTCATCTGGGCGACCTTGGCCATTCTTGGATTTGGACTGCTGATCAAAGAGCTGTTCTGGCTCTATGAGGCCATTCGCCTGGTTGGCGCGGTTTACCTGATCTATCTTGGCGCGCGGATGCTGATGGCTTCTTTCAAGGCCCGCGGCAGCGCGCCGCAACTGAATGGCGTGCCGCGGGCCGGAGCCTTCCAGGCCTGGCGCCAGGGGTTCATGGTTGGCATCACCAATCCGAAGACGGCAACCTTCTTTGCCACCTTGTTCGTGACCGTGCTGCCCGTGGGCGCGCCGGCCTGGGTATATGCCGGCGTGGTTGTAATGGCCGGCCTGATCACGGCTGGATGGCTGGGAACGCTTGCCGCATTTTTCTCGGTGGGGCGCGTCCGGTCTGTCTATGCGCGGGTGAGCCGCGTCGTCGACGCCTTGATGGGCGCAGCGCTTGTGGCGCTGGGAGTCCGGCTGGCCAGCAACCGGTGACGCAGGCCGGCGCCGTTACCCGCCGGATTGCTGGCGTTCCATGGAAGTGGGCCAGACACCTTCCGTGGTAAGCCGTCTCACGGTATCGACAAGCAGGCGCATGACGCTCATTACCGCCATGGTCTTGGGCGTGCTTGGGTTGGTGCAAAGATAAACCGAGCGGGTGAGCGCGGGATTTTCTATGTGAAGCGCCCGCACGTCGGCGGCAGAGTTTTCGCCGACCAGCGAAGAATAAGAAAGAATCGTGGTCCCCACGCCCGACGCGGCCAGCCCGATCAGTTGCGACGTGGTGTTGACCTCGGCGGCAATGGTAAGGCGCTGGCCCGCGCGTTGCAGGTAGTCTTCCAGCCGGACGCGCAGGCTGTGGGTGCGCGATGGCAGGATCATGGGGAAATCGCCCATTTCCGACAGAAGTATCGTTTTGCGCCGCAGGCCGGCGGCGCCCAGGTGACGCCGGATTTGCGAAGCGGAACTGATGAACACCAGTTCTTCGTCGATGAGGTGGGTGTAGTTCAGGTCTCGCCGTTCGTCCTGGGCGAAGGTCATGCCGACGTCGATGTCACCCTTTTGCAGGTGCTCGGGGATGTAGCCCGAGCTGAGTTCGACGACCTGCAGGCGTATCTGCGGCCAGCGCGACAGCACATCTGAAACCACCGGAACGGTAAGAAAGCGAGCCAGGGACTGAGGCAGGCCGACCGCGACTTGCCCGTTGGGCACGCGCGCCTGCTGGCTGATTTCTTCGTAGGCCAGTTCGGTGCGCAGCAGGATGTCTTTGGCGTGCGCCCGCAGGCGCTCTCCTGCGTCGGTCAGGGCGACGCCTTTGGGCAGCCGTTCGAAAAGCGGGGTGCCCAGCTGCTCTTCGAGCTGTTTGATAAGCACGCTGAGCGCGGGCTGGGTCATGTGCTGCATTTGCGCGGCCCGCGAGATGGAGCCGGCGGCGGCGACCGATAAGAAGTGCCGCAAGTCGCGCAGATCGATGGGCATGGCTACAGATTCCGGAAGTCGGCAATGGCGAAAGTTGGTATCCATAATTTTATATGGACTCTATAAAAACATAGTATTTGACGTATATATATCGCGCGCCGATAGTAGCGGTCGAACAGCAATGGCCGACCCACAAGGCCATGCGAGACCCCACAGGAGACAGATCATGCATGTTCGTGCCCGCCGCAGATTCGTATTGAGTTCAGCCGCCATCCTGGCCGCTGGCATGCTGCCCGGCAAGGCAGCCATGGCCCAACTGGCGGCAGAGCACTCCACGGTACGCATCGTGGTGCCGTTCTCGGCCGCCGGCCCCACCGACTTTATTGCCCGCCTGTTCGCCCAGGCGCTTTCGGAAGAGCTGAAAACCACCGTCATCGTCGAGAACAAGCCGGGCGCGTCGGGAAACATCGGCACGCAGTTCGTGGTGGACGGGCCCGCGGAAGGAACCATGCTGGTTCACACGACGGCGGCCATGCAGGCCGTCAACCCCATTCTGTATCCCGACTTGCGGTTCGACCCGGCCAAAGACCTGATTCCCGTCGGGATTACGGGGTCGTTGGCCAATGTGCTGGTCGTGCATCCCGATTCGGGCGTGAAGACGATCGAAGAGCTGGTCGAGAAGGGCAAGAAAACCGAGCTGACGTACGCGACCTTCGGGCCGGGCACTTCGCCGCACATTTATGGCGAGCTGCTGCGCGGGCTGACCGGCATCAAGGCCATACCCATTGCCTACAAGGGCAGCGGCAACGCCAAGGCCGATATGCTGGCCGGCCGGATCGACTTCATGTTCGACAGCATGACTACCGCGGTAACTACGGTGGAGAGCGGTCATTTGCTGGGGCTGGCCATTACGTCGCAAGAACGATCCGCCTTGTTGCCGGACGTGCCGACCCTGAAGGAAAAAGGGTACGGCCGGTTGAATCTGAACTTCTGGTTCACGCTGCAGGTGTCAGCCAAGACGCCGCCAGAGGTGGTGCAGCGCCTGCGCACGGCGGTGGCCAAGGCGGCCCAGAATCCGGCCTATCGCAAGGGTGTGGCCGAGCGCGGCGTGGATACCTTTACGGTGCCGGCCGATGATGTGGAGCGTTTCGTGCGCGAAGACACCGCGGTCTGGCGCAACGCCGTGGTTGAGATGGGCATCAAGGCGGAATGACGGATATACGCGTTCAAGCAGGAACTGAGCAATGCAACCCTTAGCTGGATTGAAGGTTGTCGATTTTTCCAAGGTGCTGGCAGGACCATTGTGTGGCCAGTATCTTGGCGAACTGGGCGCCGAAGTCATCAAAGTAGAGCCCGTCGAACTCGGCGACGATACCCGGGGCTGGACCCCTACTGTCGAGGGAGAGTCGACGATTTTCCTGGCGGTTAATCACAACAAGCGCAGCATCGCGCTGGATCTCAAGTCGGACCAGGGCGGCGAGATCGCCCGCCGCCTGGTGCGCGATGCCGATATCGTGCTGCAAGGGTTCGGCAGCGGCACGGCGCAGCGGCTGGGGATCGACCGCGATACGCTGATGGCGCTCAACCCCCGGCTTATCTATTGCGAGATCAGCGGCTATGGCCGGGACGGCCCGATGGGCAACGAGCCGGGCTACGACGTGATGCTGCAAGCTTTCAGCGGCATGATCAGCACCCTGGGCCATCCGGGCGGCGATTATGCGCGCGCCAGTTTTTCGCCGGTGGACATCGGCACGGCAATGTTCGGCCTGAGTGGCGTGCTGGCGGCGGTGATCGAGCGGCAACGCACGGGCAAGGGCGTATACGTGGAGCTGGCGCTGCTGGATACGGCGCTGGGGTTCATGAGCTACATGGCGCAAACCTACTGGCATACCGGCCGGGATCCTCAGCGGATGGGGACGGCGCATCCTAGCATGTGTCCGTACCAGGCGTTCCAGGCCAAGGACGGCCCGTTGATGCTGGGGGCCGGCAACGATGCGCAATGGCGCCGGTTCTGCGACGCGGCGGGCATGCCAGAGTATGCCGATCATCCGGACTTCTCGACCAACGCGCGGCGGCTCGCCAACCTGGCGCGCACGGTGCAGATCGTGCAGGAGAAAATCGCCACGCGCACGGTGTCGGAGTGGGTGGCGCTGCTGAGCCGCATCAAGGTTTCTTGCTCGCCCATACATACGCTGGGGCAGGCGTTGAGCCATCCGCAAGTCCAGGCGCGCGGCCTGATCGAGAAAACGGAGCACCCGGTGGTGGGACCGCTCAAGCAGATTGGTTTGCCTGTGAAATTTCAGGGGCGTTCCCGCGAAGCCGTGTGCCCGCCGCCCATGCACGGACAGCACACCCAGGAGATATTGCAGGAATTGGGATACGACGTTGCCGACGTCGCGGCGCTGCTCGACGCGTCGGTAGTCAGGCAATGGAAAGGCGCCGAAACCAGGCCATCAGGAGAAGCATGATGATTCGCTATGAAGTTCGGGACCAGGTTGCCGAGATTCTGTTCGACAATCCGCCGGTGAACGCCCTGTCAGAGCAGATGCTGGATGATTATCTCGCCGCCCTGCAGCGGGCCGCGCAGGCGGCGGATGTGCGCGCCGTCATCGTGGGCAGCGCGGTGTCCGGGCGATTCTGCGCCGGGCTGAACCTGATGGCCATTCATGAGGGCGACCACGCCCGGGTCAGGAATTTGCTTGAACGCTTGTACGTGCGCAATGTGGATACGCAATTCCACATGGGCAAGCCCACCATTGCCGCCGTGGATGGAACGGCACGGGGCGGCGGCATGACGCTGGCGGTATCGTGCGACATGATCGTGGCGTCGGAAAGCGCGGACTTCGGTTATCCGGAGATCGACGCCGGCGTGCCGCCATCGATTCACTTTTCGCATCTGCCGCGCATCGTCGGTCGACATCGTGCGTTCGAACTATTGTTCACAGGGCGGGTATTCGACGCACACGAGGCCGCCCGGCTGGGGCTGGTGTCGAGGTTGGCGCCATCGGGGCAGGCCATGGCGGCAGCCCGGGAGCTTGCCGCCACGCTGTGCGCCAAGCCGCCCGAGGTGGTGCGCCACGGCCGCCAGGCATTCATGCACGCCAACGACAACGGCTATCGCGCCGCTGTGCGGGCGGCCGCCGACAGCTTTTGCGTCGCGGCCGCGCGCCCCAGCGCCCGGGAAGGCATTGCTGCTTTTGTCGAAAAGCGCAAGCCCGTATGGCCCAATGAAACCTGAAGTACTCGGGCCAGGAAACCGGCCGTCTTTCCGCGGCGGCCGTCCTGGCCCAAACGCCCTGGATACTAGCAGGAACTCTGATTGACGTAGCTGTCTTCACGGGTTACACCGTGGCGAGGTACACGCAGCATCGGCCTGATCGCATTACAGAAGTTGTTTCGCAGTCGCAACGCAACATCAAGAATGCCCAGGAGACAAGATGACTACTTCAATACGACGTTTCGCGTTTCTGCTGTGTTTGTGTCTAGGGTTCTTGCAACCCGCCATGGCCGAGAATATTTCGATTGCCACGGGTGGCACCGGGGGCGTTTATTACCCGATTGGCGGCGGCATTGCATCGATGCTGTCGAAAAAAGTGCCCGGCATGGAGGCCACCGCCGAGGTTACCGGCGGGTCGGTGGACAATCTCAAGCTTATCGACGGCGATGATTCCTACATCGGGCTGACCATGTCCGATGCCGCCACCGACGCCTACAAGGGCGAAGGAAAATTCAAGGGCCACAAGGTGCCGGTGCGCACGCTGATGATTCTTTATCCGAATCGCATGCATGTGGTGACGGTGGACGGGCGCGGCATCGAGAAAATGGCCGACCTGAAGGGCAAGCGTATTTCCACCGGTTCGCCCGGCAGCGCGACCGAGGTCATGGCATTTCGCATGCTCGAGGCGGCCGGCCTGGACAAGGACAAGGACGTCGATCGCGAACGGCTTGGCGTTGCCGAATCGGTGAACGCCATGAAAGACAACAAGATCGATGCCTTTTTCTGGGTGGGCGGCCTGCCCACCGCGGCCGTAACCGACCTGGCCAATACGCCGGGCACGAAGATAAAGCTGATCGACAATGCGTATCTGGTTCCCGCCATGAACAAGAAATACGGGAACCTGTATGTCGAAGATACGATTCCGCAGGCAACCTACCGCGGCATGGATCATGACAACAAGCAGGCCACGGTCATGAACATACTGGTTGCCAACGAAAAGATGAGCGACGAGGTTGCGTACAACATTGTCAAGACCATCTTCGACAGCCGCGACGAACTGATCGCGGTGCACAAGGATACGGCCGAGTTCAAGCTGGAGAACCAGAAGGCCGCGGCTTCGCCGGTTCCGTTCCATCCCGGGGCGGTCAAGTATTTCACCGAGAAAGGCGTCAAGCTCGATTGAGCAGAGTTTCATCCTGCCCCGGCCGCGAGGTTGGGGCAGTTTCATGGCTCGCCCGATGACCACGCCACGGCACGCAGATGCCGAATGCCACCCCGGGGAATACCAGTATGAATGTACCGGCTGAACCGACTTCCACGGCTGCCGTCAGCGACGAGGCCTTGCGCAAGGCCGAGCAATACATCGAAGAAGAAGAGGGCGCCGCCAACCACATGGGCGGCAAGCTGGGCATATTCCTGGCTGCCGCGGCGGTGATCATGTCGCTGTTCCACCTGTATGCCGCCTATGCCATTGTGCCGACGCAGATATTGCGCCCCATACACGTGGCATTCGTGATGTTCCTGTCGTTTCTCATGTTTCCGGTCAGCAAGCGGTTCCGGCATCGCATCATGTGGTGGGACTGGGCAGTGGCCGTGCTGGCGATCGCCATCGCGGTGTACTTGATCGTGGGCGGCGACGATTTCACCGATCGGAATACCAGCCCGAACACCTGGGACGTGATATTTGGCGTGGCGCTGATTCTCATGGTGCTGGAAAGCATGCGCCGCACCATCGGATGGATATTGCCCGTCATTTCGAGCTGCTTCCTGGCGTACGCCGTGCTGGGCAACTACCTGCCGCATCCCTGGACGCACAAGGGTTACGGCGTCGACCGTATTGTCGGCTTCATGTACATGACGCTGGAGGGCATATACGGCGTGGCCGTGGATGTGTCCTCGTCGCTGATCATCCTGTTCACGATATTCGGGGCGTTCCTGCAGTTTTCAGGGGCCGGCAAGTTCTATATAGATTTTTCATTCTCGGCCATGGGCGGCAAACCCGCGGGCGCGGGGCGCACCGTGGTGCTGGCGTCGTTTCTGCTGGGCGGACCGTCCGGTTCGGGCGTGGCCACCACGGTGACCCTGGGCACGGTGGCCTGGCCGATGCTCTCCAAGGTGGGCTACGAGCGCAATGCCGCTGGTGGCCTGCTGGCCGCGGGCGGCCTGGGCGCGATTATTTCGCCGCCGGTGATGGGAGCGGCGGCGTTCATCATTGCAGAGTTCCTGAAGATCTCGTATCTGGACGTGCTGCTGATGGCGGTTATTCCAACCTGCCTGTTTTACTTTGCGCTATTCCTGATGGTCGAGATAGATGTGCGCAAGTACGGCATGGGCGAGATCATCTTCGAGAAGGTCGACACGGTATGGAACCTGACCCGGCATTATTGGTTCCACTTCCTGTCGTTGATCTCTATTGTGGCATTCATGATGTGGGGGTTTTCGCCCGTCCTGTCGGTGTTCTGGGCCACGGTCGTGTCTTTCCTGACCAGCTTCCTGCGCCCGGACACGGCCATGATTCCTTATGACTTGTTTCGCGGCAAGGGGCCGATCGCGAAGCTGTTTTTCCAGTCGCCCCTGATCCAGGCTCTTAAAGCGGGCGCGACTGGCATGCTGAGCGTGGGCACGACCTGCGCCGGCGCGGGCATCATCGTGGGCGTGGTGACGCTGACCGGCCTGGGCCTGAAATTCAGCGGCATTGTCATCGACTACGCGGGCGGCTCGCTGCTGTTGACCGCCATCTATACCGCGCTGGTGGTATGGGTGATTGGCCTGGCGGTGCCGGTAACGGCGTCGTACATCATTTGCGCCGTCATTGCCGCGCCTGCGTTGATCAAGCTGGGCGTGCCGGACTTCGCCGCGCACATGTTCATTTTCTACTACGCGGTGTTGTCCGAGGTTTCGCCGCCCACGGCGTTGTCGCCGTTCGCGGCTTCAGCGATCACGGGCGGCGATCCGTACAAGACCACCATGCAATGCTGGAAGTACACGATGCCCGCATTCCTGGTGCCGTTCATGTTCGTGCTCGATCCCACCGGACAGGGGTTGCTGCTGATGGGTTCGACCAAGGCCCTGGCCACGGCGAACTGGTGGTCTGTCGCGGAAGTCACGATAACGGCTGTTGCGGGCATTTTTGCGCTGGCGGTGGGCTTCCAGGGGTGGTTCGTGAAGCGCGCCACGATGTTCGAGCGTGCCCTGTTCTGCATTGCCGGATTTGCCCTCGTGTATCCGGGCAGGGTGGCCGACGTGGTGGGATTCGGCCTGGTGCTGATTGCACTGGCCTGCCACTGGCGGCGCAGGCGCACGCCGCCCGCGGCGGTGGCCTGATCGGGCGCACGCGAGCGCCCGACGGCGGGCTAAATCCGGGTTTCCCAGGTGTGCACCGGAAGCGTCCACAGGGGGGGCATCTGCGAGAACGGCGGCACGGTGTGAACCAGCCGGGCCAGGGCCAACCGACTGTTGGTGCCGATTTTGTTGAAAATGGCCTTCAGGTGCGCCTTGACAGTATCGAGGCTGACATTCATCGCGGTGGCGATGGCCTCGTTGGATTTCCCTTGCGCCAACCACACGGCCGTTTCGATCTGCCGTTGAGTCAATCCGGGAAAGGCATAGCGCAGCCGGTCTTCTGGCGTGATTTTCTCAACCGTGCGCTGCTGCGCCTGGCGGTAGACGCGTTGCACGTGCCCGCGGTAGGCCTGCAACCGGTCGCGCTCGGCATCGCTGAATGCGGGCTTGCCGATGACGCGATGCGCGCCGAGATCCAGCAGATACTCCTCCTGTTGAATAAGCACGCCCATGATGCGGCGGGCGCCCGATGGCAGGAACACTTCGCGGGCCATGGGAAGCGCCATGAATTCTTCATCGCTGAAGATGTCCGACTCGCGGATGGCGCGGTTGCCATAGAAAGCAGGGTCTTTCTGCCAGAACGGGTGGCTGCCCGCATGACGCGCATACGCCTGGAAGGCCGCCGTGCGCCGGCCGGGAGCCTCGTCAACGGATAACAGCGAGCGCAGCTCTCCGCTGTTGTAGTGAACTTCGGTCCAGGAGACCAGGTCGGCGTTGGTCAACCGGCTTACCCCTTCGAAAAGGATGCCGGGCAGTGTCAGCAGGTCGGGTTCGGATTCATAGAGTCGTACGATTTCCCGCAGCAGAATGGAATCGGTCATGACTACCCTTTAGGGTAATGGAATCTCTCGGCTGCAAATTCTATATTAGCGACCTAGTCGTGTCGGCTAAATCAACAAGAACGTTATGGATAACGCCTTGAACTGCATTCACCGGATTGTGCGAACCGAGATCAACGGGCGCGGGCCCATACAGCGTGGCGCGGCAAGCGCGTTGATAACTCTGTTAATGGGCGTGGCCGCGTCATCAGCACAGGCGGCCGACGTGTTACTGGTGGGCAGCGGAGGCGCGGGCGGCGGCGATGGAACAGATGGTTACATAAACGGCGGCAATGGCGGAGCGGATTTCTTTCTTCCGGGTGCCGGGGGAGCGGCCGGCGTGCCGTTGCCCACGCAAACCATCCCGGGTACGGCCGATGGCAGCAGCCTCTTGCCCAGTTATGAATATGTTGGAATTGGCGGCGGGGGCGGCGGAGGCGACGGCGGCGACCTGGGCGGCCTTCATGGAGAGGTTGGCGGCGCCGGGGCCATCAACCTCGATGGAACCGCGCTCAACGTCGACAACACGTTGTTCGTCGGCGGCGCCGGTGGGGGCGGCGGGTCCGGCGGGGCTGGCAGCACGCGCGGCGGCACCGGCGGCGCCGGGGGCGCCGGAACCCTCACGGCCACGGGCGGCGCCACCATTACGGTCGGCACCCAGCTGTACATCGGCGGCCTGCCTGGCGCGGGGGGCAACTGCGGCTGTTCGGGCAATGGCGGGGCTGGCGGGGCCGGTGTATTCAACCTGGGCGACGGCAGCACGCTCAACCTGACCGGTGCGGCATTCACCATCAACGGCGCAGGGACCTTGAACATCGGCAGCGCCACCGCGAATGAGGCGAGCGCGGGCACGATCACAGGACTGGCCGGCAGCATCGACAACGCCGGCGCTATCAACTTCAATCAGTCGGATGCGCTTTACACTTTTTCCGCGGCGATCTCGGGCTCTGGCACTGTTACCCAGAACGGCAGCGGAACCACCGTGCTTACTGGCGCGAATACCTATTCCGGCGGCACGTTCGTCAATGCTGGCACGATCAATTTCTCCAATGCCGGCAACCTGGGCTTGGGCAAGATCACCCTGGACGGCGGCGGCTTGCAATGGGCCGCCGGCAATACCGACGACATTTCCGGCAAGTTGATCGTGCTGGGCGCGAGCGGCGGCAAGCTGGACACCAACGGCAATGACGTTACGCTGGCCACCGGCATCGGCGGCCTGGGAGGGCTGACCAAGACGGGCGCCGGCACGCTGACGCTGACGGACGTCAGCACCTACACGGGCGCCACCACGATCGACCAGGGCACATTGGCGCTGGCCGGCACGGGCGCCCTGGCGTCGGCCACATCTGTGGCGCTGACGTCGGCCGCAACGGTATTTGATATGTCGGCCGGCGGCAACCAGTCTCTGGCGCACCTGTCGGGCGTGGCGGGCAGCCAGGTGGCGCTGGGCGCCAACACACTAACCTTGACCGACAATACATCGCAGATCTTCAGCGGCAGCCTGACCGGCAGCGGCGGCCTGGTCAAGCTGGGCTCCGGGGTGCTTACACTTAATGGTGCAAGCGGCAGCTTTACCGGCACCACGACCATCGCGGGCGGTACGTTGGCGGTTGGCGACGAGGCTCATGCCGGCGCGGTGCTGGGCGGGAGTGTCCTGGTGGATCCCCTGGGTACGTTGATCGGCCACGGTACGGTGCTGGGCGACCTCGCCAACGGCGGCGTGGTCGCCCCGGGCGGCTCTATTGGCACATTGACCGTGGGCGGCAACTACTCGCAGTCGAACAACGGCACGCTGGCCATCGAGGTCAGCCCGACCACCGCATCGCGGCTGCGCGTCGGCGGCAGCGCGGCGCTGGATGGCACGCTGGCTGTCATGTTCACGCCTGGCACCTACTCGGCGCGGCAGTACACCTTGCTGAGCGCCGCCAACGGCGTAACAGGCCGCTTCGCCAACGTGGACATGACCACGGCCGGCGCCAACCTGGGTAAACTGCAGTCGTCCATAACCTATGGCGCCAACAACGTCGCCCTGACACTCGCGGATGATTCGCTGGTGGTGGCGCCGGTTAACACGTCGATCTACACCGCGTTGGCCACGACCGCTGTCTTGCAGGCACAGGGCGCCAATGCAAGTTTGTTCGAGCGGCTGGCCAATGTGCAGCGCGGCGTGGAATCCTCCAGGAACGCCTGGGTCAGGTTCACTGGCGCCCGCAACAAGGTTTATGGTACCGGCGACGAACCGGGATTCCAGGCGCATACCTACGGGTTCCTTGCGGGTGTAGACCGCCAGTTCGGCAGCGCGACGGTAGGCGTTGCTGGCGGCTATTCGCATACGTCCATCAGCGAAGATGATACGGGCGCGTCCGGCGATATCGACACGCTGCGGCTCGCGCTATACGCCAACCAGCCAGTGGGGCGCGTCAACCTGTCGGCTACGCTGGGTTATGGGCTGGATTTCCTGTCGCAGAAGCGTCCGTTTGGCGGATTTGGCACGGCCGAAGGCGACCATACCGGCCACGAATTCACGGCCGCCACGCAGGCTAGCGTGCCGATGCAAGTGGGCGGATTCGTGCTGACGCCGCATGCCGGGCTTCGGTATGCCTATGTGCGCGCCAATGGGTTCAGCGAAAGCGGCGCGCATGGGCAAGATCTGGACGTGGATTCGGACGACGTGCACAGCTTGCAGCCATACGTGGGCATGACGCTGGACAAGCAGTTCGGCGATGCGCAGCGGCCTGTGAACCTGCAGTTCCGGCTGGGCTATGCGCATGAGGTGCTGAGCAGTGGCCGCGCCACGGCGGTGCAAAGCCAGGATGGCACGGTTTTCACGGCCAAGGGCACCGACCTGCCGCGCTCATTCCTGACCACGGGCGCCAGTATTCGCCTGATGGCATCCAAGTCCACGACAGTAGCGCTGGGGGCGGACGCCATCATCAATACCGGGCATGCTTCGGCGCAAACGGCATATATCCGGCTGAATCACCGGTTCTAGCGCGACTGGTCCTGGGCATCGACCCTGATTGACGATGGTGGGGCGGACAGGTTAAACCCCACACAGGTCATCGATTTCAGCATCACCGGACAATAAACATGCTCCGTACTATTGCCGCGTGCGCGCTCGCGTTGCTTGCCGGTTGTTCGACCTCGGCTGTCGACGTCGATAAGGCGCCGCGCGCCGATGCCTCCGCGCTTCTGGATCAGGCCCTGGCGTCGCCGGCGATTGATCGAGGCACGGTGCGAATCGCCCGGGACGCAGGCGTGCTGGGGCAGGACCAGACCGTGCTCGTCTATCTGGATAGCAGGCACGTGGCTAACGTCAAGGCCGGGCGGGTACTGGAGTTGCATGTGCCGGCAGGCGCGCATAACCTGGGCGTGCAGGCGGGCGATGCCAGCCGGTCGATTCGTTATGTAGATGTATACGTGCAGGCAGGCCGCGTGCACGACTTTCGCATCTCGGCGTCTTCGTCGTCCGACTGGAACATTACTGCCTTGAAGTGACCCGGCGCTTCGCCCGCCGCCCGTGCGGGAGTTCGCCTACCATCGTCCTCCTGCGCCACCTCCGCCGCTTGAGCCTCCGCCAAAGCTTCCCCCGGAACTGCCGCCGCCACTGCTGCCCGATCCGCCGGAAGACGAACTGCTGCTCTTTTGCAGCTTCGCCAGCGCGACCATGCCCAGCGACACCGCGTAATCGCAGAAGGCGCATTCCTGCATGCGCTCTCCGGTGCCGGCGCGCGTGTAGGTTGCCCGTTGGCGCACCTTTATTTCGGGCCGCTGCAAGGTCTGGCCATGGCACTTGGGGCAGATTTCATACTGGCCGGCCTTGCCTCCGGCAAAGCCCGTGATGTGTGTATTGGCGGTTTCCTGGTCTTGCCAGATTTCGTAGGATCGGGCGCCCAGCTTTTCTTCCCGTATCTGCTGTTCGGTCAGGTACTTTTTCACGTCCGCTTGCTTGAGGGAATCGCGGTTGACGCGGAGCCATTTGCCAGTTGCCCCGGGCGGCTGGTCGCGCAGGCGGGAGTTCCTGCTGTTTCTGGGCAGGTTATAGAAGGCCTTGTAGGCCAGCGGGGCCAGCAACAGCGGCAGCAGGCTGAGGCGGGTGAAGGCAACCTGCATGTCCAGCCCGGTTTTCGTGTCGCGGGTGCTTTTTTTCAGGAATTCGACGCATCCATAGTAGTGAAACAGCAGCAGCAGCGACCCGAAGGCGGCGGCGAAGTAGGGCAGGTTGCGGAACTGGTAGACGCGCTCGACCACATCCAGAAAGACAAATACAAACAGGCTGAGGAACAGGGAAAACAGGAAGAAAAACAATGCGAACCAGAACGAGCGGGCCTTGTAGGGCGCGGTCTTGATGGCGAATTTCTTTTGCACCCGCTTGCGCGCCAGGCTCATCCAGCCGAACCCGAACGCAAAAATGGCCAGCACATACAAGGTGTGTTCCAGCGTTGCGGCGTGCCGGTTCCAGAAACCGGGCCGATATGCCTGCAAGCCCGCCAGCTCCATTTCGTGCGAGGGCGACAGGAACACCCCTTCGACTGCCTTGGCCGCGGCCAGCACTGCCATGTTGGTGTTGCCGTCTTTCAGGTATGGCACCAGGTAGGTTTCGCCGATCTGCTTGAGCAGTGCGTCGGGAAAGATGCCTTCTACGCCGTATCCCGTAATGAAGCGGTATTCGTGCCTGTCCAGGGCAAGAAACAGCAGCAGGCCATTGTTGCTGCCCTGTTTGCCTATGCCCCAGTGGGAGAACAGATTCAGGGCGAAGTCGAAATCGCTGTCGCCCTGGTAGTCGTTCACGACCACAATGGCGAATTCACTGCCGTTGGCGCGCTCGATGCCGGCGCTGATGGCGTCCAGCTGGGCGCGGGTATCGCTGTCGAGGTTGCCGTCGGGATCGCTGACGTAATGGTCGTTGCCCTGCGATTTCGGGTTGGGAACCGATTCGACCGAGTACTGGGCCTGGGCGCCCAGGCACCACAACAGGCCGATCAGGGCAAGAACCAGGAAGCCGGGCTTGTTACGCATGAGGCACGACCTTATCGCAAGGATTATTTTTCGTTGATGATGCCGCTGCTTACCTGCTGCAGCGCCGCCATGAAGCGCTGCGCCGCCGCCGACAGGGACCGCCGTTTTCTTACCAGAATGCCGATCTCGCGCGTGGCTACTGGAGAATGTAGCGCCACGCTTTGCAGCCGTGTTGTGTCCATCAGGCGCAGCGCCAACTGCGGCACTGCCGCGATGCCCACCCCCGCGGCCACCATCGCGCCCACGACCGAGATATTGTCGGCGACATAATTCGCATCCGGCGCGCGCCCCGACGCCGCCAGTATCCGGTCGGTAACGACGCGGATGCTGCTGGCCGGACCGCTGGCAACGAACGGCCGGTCGGCGAATACGCTCCAGTCCGCCCGCTTGCGGCGCGCCAGGGGGTCGTCGACCGGGCAGATCAGCACGAACTGCTCTTTTAGCAGCGCAGCGAACGCTACGTCTGCCGGCTGGCCGGTTATTTCGATGGAAATACCTAGGTCGGCCTTGCCCTCGGCTACGGCCTGGGTTACCTGGCGCGCCGAGGCAGCCTGGATAACCAGGCGCACCTGGGGATGTGACTGCCGCAGCGCCTGGGCAGCCGCCGGCAGCAGCGCGGCCGCTACCGAGGGCAGCGCCCAGATGTTGACGCTGCCGCGCCGGCCAGCGATGAATTCGGACAGGTCGCTGAGCGAATCGCGAAACTCGGACAGCATGCGTTGGGCAATGGGCACTAGTTCCGTGCCCGCGTCGGTCAGCGCCACGCCGTGCTTGTCGCGGTCGAAGAGCTTGGCGTTGAGTTTTTGCTCGGCAGCCTGCACCCGCCGGCTGAGCGCGGGCTGCGAAACGTGCGCGTGCTGGGCCGCCATGCGGAAGTTGCGGGTTTCGGCCACCAGCAGCACGGCTTCCAGTTCAGGGATGGTGAGGGTAAACCGCGGGCTGGCCATCGTGATGTGTTTTTGTTATTACCGAGATATAGATTAATCATTTTACGCATTATGTCTATTTGCGCATACTGCAAACATCAGCTTCGCGGCCAGGAAGGCCAGCATGCCTTTCGCGAGGCCCGCGGGGGTGGAAACTCAGACGGAGACAGGCATGGACAAGCCGCGCACGCGATTGCGCATCGGGGTGGGGGCGGGCATGGCCGATGACCGTATCGGCCCGGCGCTGCAATTGCTGGAAGAATGCGACCCCGACTACCTGGTGTGCGAGTGCCTGGCCGAACGCACCATCGCGCGCGAAACGCTGTCGCGCCGGCACGATGGCGCGCGAGGCTACAACCCGATGCTGGAAGAGCGCATGCGCGCCTTCCTGCCGCTGTGCCGGAAAAAAGGGGTGCGGCTCGTATCCAATATGGGCGCGGCAAACCCGGCGGGCGCGGCCCAGGCGGCACTGGAAATCGGCCGGGAACTGGGATGGCGCGAGCTGCGCTGCGCGGCGGTCGTGGGCGACGATGTCATCGACCAGGTGCGGGCACACCCCGAGCTGGCGCTGATGGACCGCAAACTGCCGCTGGAAGACATTCTGCCGCGCCTGGCGTCGGCCAACGCGTACCTGGGCGCCGACGTCGTGCGCGACGCGCTGGCCACTGGCGCGCAGGTGGTGATGACGGGGCGCGTGGCCGACCCGTCGCTGTTCCTGGGCGTGGCCCTGCATCACCACCAGTGGGCCTACGATGATCTGCCGCGCCTGGCGGCGGGCACGATCATGGGGCATTTGCTGGAGTGTTCGGCACAGATTACCGGCGGGTATTTCGCCGACCCGGGCAAGAAAGACGTGCCGCGGCTGGCCGAGCTGCCGTATCCCTATGCAGACTTGTACAGCGACGGCGAATTGTTCATTGGCAAGCCAGACGGCTCTGGCGGCCGGCTGGACCGCATGACCTGCACCGAGCAGGCCTTGTACGAGATCCACGATCCCAGCGGCTACGTCACGCCCGACTGCGTGCTGAGCCTGGACGGCCTGCACTTCGAGGAGCTGACGCCAGACCGCGTGGCCGTGCGGGGCATCGGTGCACGCGCGCGTACAGACACCTATAAGGTTGTGGTCGGCTATTTCGACGGCTGGATAGGCACGGGCGAAGTCGCCTATGCCGGGGTCAATGCGATTGCCCGCGCGCAGCTGGCCGCAGAAGTCGTGAAAGAGCGTTTCCGCCTGGACGGCGGCGCCGCCAGCGAGATTCAGGTCGACCTGATCGGCGTCAGCAGCCTGCATGGCAGCCACGCCGCGTCACTGTCCAGTGAACCGTACGAAGTACGTCTGCGCGTGGCGGCGCGCTGCCCCGACAAGAAAAGCGCTCATCTGCTGGGCGACCATGTGCGGCAGTTGAACATGCAGGGTCCCTATGGCGCGGGCGGCCCGGTGAACCTGGGCGCCAAGGAAATCATCGCGGTAGACGCCGTGCTGATTCCCCGCGATTGGGTCAACCCGCAAGTGATCACCACAGGAGCATAGCGATGGGCATCCTGGTTCATGACCTGGCGCATGCGCGCGCCGGAGACAAGGGCAACACGTCCAGTATTGCCGTCATTGCCTACGACGAGGCCGGCTGGCAGGTGTTGCGCCGCGCGCTCACCGCCGAACGGGTGGCACAAGCCTTTGCGCACCTGGGCGCCGGGCCGGTCAGACGCTACGAGGTCGCCAGCCTGAAGGCGTTGAATTTCGTCATTCCCGACGTGCTGGCCGGCGGCGTGACCCGTTCGCTGCGGCTGGACCCGCACGGCAAATCGTTGAGCGCGCTGATGCTGGGCATAGAGCTGCCCGGCGGCCCCGCGTAATTCGCAAGAGGCCGATATATGTACCCCCCCGCGGAACCCCTGCAGACCGAGGTCTTTGCCCGGCTGCCCGAGTCGCTGTACTTGACCGACCAGCCTTCTTCCTGGCTGGCCGCGCGCCATGTGAAGATGCATTCGTTCCTGGAAGGCCCGGCCTTCGATCGCGCCGGCAACCTGTGGTGTGTGGATCTGGCGCACGGGCGCATCCTACGGGTAGACCCCGCTGGCACCTTCGAGGTGATGGTCAGCTACGAGGGGGAACCCAATGGCCTGAAAATTCACCGGGACGGGCGCATTTTCGTTGCCGATCACCTGCACGGCCTGATGCTGGTGGACCCGCAGGCCCGCACCATACGGCCTTATATGCAGCATGTGCAGCGCGAAGGGCTGCGCGGCCTGAACGACTTATTCTTCGCGTCCAACGGCGACCTGTACTTTACCGACCAGGGCGAGAGCGCGCTGGAGAACCCGACGGGTCGCGTGTTCCGCCTGAGGGCGGACGGCAAGACCGTGGACCTGCTGATGGACGGGCTGGCCGGACCGAACGGGCTGGTGCTGAACAGGGCAGAAAACGTGCTGTACGTGGCGATTACGCACGACAACGCCATTTATGCCCTGCGGCTGGAGCCTGGCGGGGGCATGAAGAAGGCCAGCCGCTACATCCAGTTGTCGGGCAGCACCGCGGGCCCCGACGGCCTGGCGCTGGACGAGGCAGGCAACCTGGCGGTGGTGCATGCCCAGGCCGGCACGGTGTGGCTGTTCAGCCCGCTGGGCGAGCCGTTGTACCGCATCCGCTCGTGCGCGGGCCTGCGCACCACCAATGTGGCCTTTGGGGGAGACGACAGGCGCAGCCTGTACATCACCGAGGCAGAGCAGGGCGTCATTCTGCGCGCGCGCCTGCCGCATCCGGGCAGGCCGATGTATTCCCACTCAAACTGAGCAGAACAACATTATCAGGAGACAACGCCATGAAATTGCACCGATTGATCGCCGGCCTGGCCCTGGGGCTGGCCGCCGCGACGGCCGCCCAGGCGGCGGCGCCGTGGCCGGCGCGCCCGATCCGCCTGATTGCCACGTACGGGCCGGGCAGTTCTATCGACATCATCGCCCGCCTGGTGGCCAAGCCGCTGTCGGAACAGCTGGGCCAGACCGTGATCGTCGAGAACAAGCCCGGCGCCGGCGGCGACCTGGGCACCGACATCATCGCCAAGGCAGAGAAAGACGGCTACACGATCGGCTTTGCGTCTGCCGGGCCCATTACGGTGAATCCGAACGCGCGCGCCAGGATGCCGTACGATTCGATGAAGGACCTGGCGCCGGTGGCACTGATCGCCACGGGGCCGAACGTCATCCTGGTCAATCCGTCGCTGCCGGTAAAAAACCTGCAAGAGCTGATCTCCTATATCAAGGCCAATCCCGACAAGGTGAGTTTCGCATCGGCAGGCGTGGGCACCAGCGGCCACATCGCGGGCGAGCTGTTCCAGCATCTGTCGAAAACCAATATCCTGCACGTGCCCTACAAGGGCAACAGCGAGGCCATTACCGACACATTGGGCGGCCGCACCCAGATCGTCATCAGCGGCGTACCGCCGATTCTCTCGTTCGTGAAATCGGGACAGCTGCGGGCGATCGCGGTTGCCGACACCAAGCGTTCGCCCTTGCTGCCCGACGTGCCTACCGTGGGAGAGGCGGGTCTGCCCGGCGCGGAAAGCGTAGCCTGGTACGGCATCGTGGCGCCGGCCGGCACGCCAGCCGAAATCCTCGATCGCCTGCATGATGAAATCGCGAAGGCGGTGGCGAGCCCCGACGTGCAGGCCAAGTTCGACAGCCTGGGCATCGTGGCGGCTTCCGACACGCGGGCTGAGTTCGGCAAGCGCATGACCGATGAATACGCCCGCTTCAAGGCGTTGTTCAAGCAGATCAACCTTGTGATGGATTGAAGGGCCATGCCGCGCACTGTGTTGATAACGGGCGCCAGCGGGCTGGTGGGAACCGCCGCCGTCGATTCTTTCCTGAACGCAGGGTGGGACGTCATCGCGGTTTCCCGGCGCCGGCCCGAGGTGTTCAGCAAGCGGGCGTTCACGCACCTGCCGGTAGATCTGCAAGATGCCGCGGCCTGCCAGGCAGCCTTTGGCGGCCTGCGCCAAGTAAGCCACGTGCTCTATGCCGCGGTTTACGAAAAACCCACCCTGATAGCAGGCTGGCGCGACACCGAGCAGATGTCCACCAACCTGGCGATGATCCGGAACACGATCGAGCCGCTTGTCCAGGTGGCCCATCTGGAACACGTGACCTTGCTGCAGGGCACCAAGGCGTATGGGGTGCATCTGCATCCCATACGCATCCCCGCGCGCGAGCGCGAGCCCCGCGACGATCATCCCAACTCGTACTGGTTCCAGGAAGACTACATTCGCGACAAGGCCGTGCAACGCGGCTTCAGCTGGACGATATTCCGGCCCGTTATTGTGTTGGGCCCCAATGTGGGCGTGGCCATGAACACCGTGCCCGTCATCGGCATCTACGCCTCGCTGTGCCGTGAAGAGGGGCGGCCGTTCTGCTACCCCGGCCATGTGCCTTATCCGCGCGAGGCAGTAGATGCGCGGCTGATAGGCGACGCGGCGGTGTGGGCGGCGGGCAATCCGCAGGCCTGGGGCGAGCACTACAACCTGACCAACGGCGAAGTCTTCAGTTGGCGTGATCTGTGGCCCGGGCTGGCCGCCTTTCTGGGCGTAAAGCCGGGTCCGGACACGCCCTTGCGCCTGGCGGAGTACCTGCCCAGCCGCGCGGCGTTGTGGGACGAAATCGTCAAGAAGCACGGGCTGCGGCCGATGAGCATGGCGCAACTGCTGGGCCAGTCGCATTATTCGGCCGATGCCCGCTTCGGTTATGGGCTGCAGGCCGCGCCGCCGCCCGCGTTCGTGAGCACGGTGAAGATCAAGCAGGCAGGTTTCACGCAGGTGTACGACACCGAAGCCTGCGTGCAGCACTGGCTGCGGGTGCTGGCTGACAGGAAGTTCATTCCGGAGTTTGCCGCTGCCTGATGGCGGGCCGGGCGAGGCCCGCCCCGCCCCGGCCTGCCCAGGGTTCAACCGGCCAGCATCAGATCCAGATTCTGCACGGCCGCGCCCGATGCGCCTTTGCCCAGGTTGTCGAACACCGCCGAAAGCAGCACCTGGCCATGGCTGGCATTGGCGAACACGCCCAGCCTGATGTCGTTGGTGCCGTTCAGCGCCTGCGGGTCCAGATGCGTCATGGCCTGCGCCTGTTCCAGTGGCGTGACTTCGACATGGCGCGAGCCGGCGTAGTGATTCTGCAGGCAGGCGTGCAGGCGCTGGCCATCGACGCCGGGCGGCAGCAGGCGCAGTTCGAGGGGCACGGTCAGCACGATACCTTGGCGGTAGGCGCCATAAGCCGGCACGAAGATGGGACGGTTATCCAGGCCCGCGTGCAGCTCGATTTCAGGGGTGTGCTTGTGTTCCAGCGCCAGACCGTACACCTGGGAGGGCGCTACGCCCGATGCGGCGCCCGACTCATGCGCGTCAATGGCGGCGCGGCCTCCGCCCGAATAACCGGAGATGGCATGGATGGCTACCGGGTAGTCGCGCGGCAACAAGCCAGCCTGCAGCAGCGGCCGCAGCAACGCGATGGCCCCGGTGGGATAGCAGCCCGGGTTGGTGACGCGCTTGGCCTGGGCGATGCGTTGCGGCTGGTCCGCGGCCATTTCGGGAAACCCGTAGACCCAGCCGGCCTGGGTACGGTGTGCGGAGCTGGCGTCGATCACGCGCACGGCGGGGTTCTGGATGAAGCCGACTGACTCGCGCGCGGCGGCGTCGGGCAGGCACAGGATGGCGATGTCGCTGGCGTTGATGGCCTCGGCGCGGCGCCGGGCGTCTTTACGGTCGGCGGCCGGCAGGGTCAACACCCGGATGTCGGCCCGGCCGCGCAGGCGGTCGTGGATTTGCAGCCCGGTGGTGCCCTGGTCGCCGTCGATGAAAACAGTCGGAGTAGTCATGATGAACTCGCTTGTAGATCTTTCACGAGATGGAGAACGGCTTTATCTTCCACCTTGGCATAAAATCGGGGAAGTTGAATTTATTGATCATCTGATTCATTTTTTCTGAATCTGGAAATCTGGGAATGCCATGCGCGAAATCAGCCTCGACCGGCTACGCACCTTGGTGGTCATTGCCGATCATGGATCGTTCGCCGCCGCGGCGCAGGTGCTGCACCTGGCGCCGCCCACGGTCAGCCTGCATATTGCCGAGCTCGAAAGCCGCATCGGCGCGCCGCTGTTGTCGCGCAAACGAGGCAATGTCCGGCCGTCGGCCGTGGGCGAGGTGCTGGTAGAGCGGGCGCGCCGCCTGCTGTCCGAAGTGGAAGCGACGCTGGACGACGTCAGCCGGCAGGTGCAGGGTCTGGCAGGGCGCGTGCGCCTGGGGGCATCCACCGGCGCCATCGCGCACCTGTTGCCTCAGGCCGTCACACGGCTGCGCGAACAGCATCCGGACATCGATGTGCAGATCGCGGTGCTCACCTCCCAGGAAACCCTGGCGCGCCTGGCGCAGGGCAAACTGGACATTGGGTTGGTGGCTTTGCCGCAGGCGCCGGTTGCGGGGCTGGCTATCCGTCCGTGGCGCCGCGATCCGGTCATGGCCTTCGTGCCGGCCGACTGGCGCGCGCCCGCACGCGTCACGCCCGCCTGGCTGGCGGGGCGGCCGCTGATACTCAACGACGCCAATACGCGCTTGTCGCGGCTGACATCCGAATGGTTCGCGCGCGCGGGGTTCCGGCCAGTGCCGCGCATCGAACTGAACTTCAACGACGCCATCAAGAGCCTGGTGGCCGCGGGCTATGGCGCGGCGCTTCTGCCGCATGAGGCAGGAGCGCCGCATACCGATGCGCGCATCGTCATGCGAACCTTGCGGCCAGCCATGTGGCGCGAGCTGGGCGTCGCCTGCCGAGCTGGGCAGAACGAGCGCGCCACGCAGTATGTGCTGGATGCGCTCTGGCAATTGAAAGCGGGCGCGGCCCGCTAGCACGGGGCGGACCTAGCCGGCCGCCTGCTGCTCGAACTGCGCCTTCAGCATTTCGTAGATCGCGATGGTCAGCGGGCTGATGGTGTCGCCGCGCGTCCATAGCATGTAGGTCATGGGCGGCAGCGGCGGCAGGCCGTCGGCTTCGCCCAGCACGCGCATGTCGGCGCCCAGGAACTCCACGCTGCGCGCCGTGACGCCGAGTCCGGCGCGCACGGCCGCCTTGATGCCCACCAGGGTCGGCGCCACGTAGTTGATGCGCCAGGTCAGTCGTGTCTGGCCCAGCGCATCGAGCGCCAGCCGGCGGAAAATACTGGGCTCGTCGGCCAGGATCAGCGGCAGGGGCGCGCGGCGGTTGTAGATGTAGTCGGCGGCGCATATCCAGGCGGTGGGCGAGGTGCGCAGCGCGAAGCCGGTCAGCTCGGGGCTGGATCGCGTAGAGATGGTGAGGTCGATGTCGCCCGAGTTCAGCGCGTCCATCAGGAAGGGGCTGCGATCGACCCGGATTTCCATGCGCACCCGGGGCGCATGGCGCGCGATGTGCGTCAGCACTGGCGGAAGAATGGTGTCGGCCACGTCCAGCGGCGCGCCCAGCTTGATCTGGCCTTCCATCTGGTTGCGTCCGATACTGCGCAGGGCTTCGTCGTTGATGGCCAGCAGCCGGCGTCCGTAGTCGGCCAATTGCTGGCCCTGCGCCGTCAGGACGCGCCGCCGCCCCTTTTTCTGGAACAGCGGGCAGCCCATCTGGTTTTCCAGCCGCTGCATCTGCTGGGTAACGGCCGATTGCGTCTTGAACAGGGCCTGCGCGGCGCCCGAGAATGTATTAGCTTTTTCCACGGTCACCAGAGTGCGCAGTAAATCCAGGTCGAGATTTTTCATAGGGATTACCCTTGTCGGTGCGGGCGCCGATGACGGCTTTTCATAGACAACATATTAAAGTTGCTTATGTATTTCTTATAACAATTAATTTGTGGGCCGGGGTGGCGCCACCTATAGTCGTTGCCACTACAGGAGGCCAACATGACTCAAGCCCATGAAAAGCAGGCAGCCATTGCCCGCTTCATCGACACCGCAAAACAGCACACTGGCGGCGAAGTCAGCCGCGCAGACCTCGACGCCGTACTCGACGCGCTGGTGGGCATCGCCTCCCGGCAGGAATGGTGGTCGGCCCAGGACTACCCGGCGCCCGAAGGCGACGAACTGCAGGCCCGCTACCTGATTCACGAAGAGCCGGACAGCACCTACGCGCTGTACTTGAACGTGATGAAGCCCGGCAAGAAAATCGTGCCGCACAACCACACGACCTGGGCCTGTATCGCCGCCGTGGAAGGCACGGAAAGCAATTACTTGTACGAACGCACCGACGACGGCAGCCAGCCCGGCCACGCGACGTTGCGTGAAACCGGCGTGAAGCTGGTGTCGCCGGGGCAGGGCATTGCCTTGCTGGCTGACGACATCCATGCAGTGCGCATTGAAGACGCCAACATCCGGCATCTGCACATGTACGGGCTGGCGCTCGAAAAACTCGACCAGCGCCTGGCGTACGACCTGGAAAACAACACCTGCAAGGTCATGTCGGTGGGTGTGAAGACGCGCCGGAGCGCGTAATGAAAGCCCGGTCGACGCGGCTGGCGCATATGGGCCGGCCGGCCTCGGGGTGGGCAAATACCCCCATCGTGAAGGGCAGCACCTATCTTTTCGAGAGCCTGGAACAGTGGCGCGGCGCGCGCAAGCAACGCGAAACGCAGCGGGTTCTGTCGTACGGCGCGCGCGGCAACGAGACCGTGTATGCCCTGGAGGACGCGATCACCGAGCTGGAGGGCGGCTACCGGACCAAGCTGTTCCCGACAGGACTGGCGGCCATCGCCTCGACCCTGCTGGCGTGCCTGAAGGCGGGCGATCATGTGCTGATCTCGGAAGGCGTGTACGAGCCGGTCAGGCGCCTGTGCGCGATGCAGCTTGTGCATTACGGCATCGAATACAGCTTCTTCAGCCCGCACGACACCGATTGGCAGCGCCATCTGCGGCCATCGACTCGCATGGTGTACGCCGAATCGCCCGGCTCGCTGCTGTACGACATGCTGGATCTGCCGGCCATCGCGCAGGTCTGCCGCGAGCGCGGCATTCTGCTGTGCGCCGACAACACCTGGGGTTCGGGGCTGGTATATCGGCCGCTCGCGCTGGGGTGCGACATATCGGTGGTGGCGGCGACCAAATACCTGGGCGGCCATTCCGACGTGATGATGGGATCGGTGACCACCACCCGCGCGTGTTTCGATGCCATCGAGAATGTCAGCATCAACCTGGGGCAGACGGTGGCGGCGGAAGACGCCTTTCTGGTGCTGCGCGGGTTGCGCACCCTGGACCTGAGGGTGCAGCGCCACGCGCAAAGCGCGCTGGATGTTGCCGGCTGGCTGGCGGGGCAGGCGGCCATCAGCGCCGTGTTTCACCCCGCCTTGCCGGGCGACCGCAACCACGCCTTGTGGCGCCGGGATGCATCGGGCAGCAACGGTTTGCTGACGATTGAATTCAACCCGGAATTTCCCCAGGAAACGGTAGAGACCGCCATCGGGGAGCTGCAGTTATTCGGCATCGGGTCGTCCTGGGGCGGGTTCGAGAGCCTGGTGCTGCCGGTAGACCCTGCCAGCACGAGATTCGCCGGGCAGGCCACGCCGCCCGGCTACCTGCTGCGCCTGCACATTGGCCTGGAAGAACCGGCGGACCTGAAAGAAGACTTGGGCAGGATGCTGGCCGCCTTGCCTGGTTTGTCACAACAACAAGCGATTGCATGATGATAGATTCGACCCCGCAGTACGTCGACGCGCGTGAACTGAAAGCCTGGATACACGACGAGGCCGAGCTGGCCCTGCTGGACGTGCGCGAGCACGGCCAGTTCGGCGAGAACCACTTGTTTTTTGCGGTGCCGCTGCCGTACAGCGAACTGGAACTGCATATTGCCCGGCTGGTGCCGCGCAAGGGCACGCGCACGGTGGTCTACGGCGACGCCAAGACGGCCGGCGCCGTGCTGGCGGCGGCCCAGGCGCTAGAACGCCTGGAGTACAGCCAGGTGCACGTGCTGCGCGGCGGGATCGAGGCGTGGCGCGAGGCGGGCTACGCCACGTTCGCGGGCGTGAACCTGCCCAGCAAGACTTTCGGCGAAATCGCCGAGCACATCTACCATACCCCTAGCGTGTCGGCGGCGCAGCTGCACGGCATGCTCAACGATCCGGACCGGAACGTCATCGTGCTGGACGGCCGCCCGGTGGCCGAGTACCGCAAGATGAACATCCCGGGGGCGATCTGTTGCCCGAACGGCGAGCTGGCGTTGCGCATTGGCGAACTGGCACCCGATCCGGATACCAAGGTCGTGATCAACTGCGCCGGCCGCACGCGCAGCATTATCGGGGCGCAGACGCTGATCAACCTGGGCATACCCAACGAAGTCTATGCACTGGAAAACGGCACGCAAGGCTGGTATCTGGCTGACCTGCCGCTGGAGCACCAGTCCAGCCGCGTGTATCCGGAGCGGATACCGGCGCAAAGCCTGGACAGCCTGCGGCAGAGATCGCGCCAGCTACAGGAAAAATTCGGCGTGCCCGTGGTGGATGCCGGCCAGGTGCGCGCGTGGCTCGAAGACGACACCTGCAATGTGTTCCTGTGCGACGTGCGCACCGAAGAAGAACACCGGCAGGGCGGCGTGCCCGACCGGACGCAGCATACGCCGGGCGGCCAGCTTATCCAGGCGACCGACCAGTACATCGGCGTGCGCAAGGCCCGAGTGGTGTTGTGCGACACCGACGGCATACGGGCGCCCGTGGTGGCAAGCTGGCTGAAGCAGTTGGGTTGGAATGTCAGCCTGCTGCAAGAGCCGCAGCAGTTGGACGGCGTGCCCGCCGCGCCGGCCGCGGCGCCGGCGCTGTCGCATACGCAGGATATCCCCGCGGCACAGTTGGCGGCATTCGTTGCCGCCAACCCCGGCGCGACCATCCTGGATGCCCGGCCCAGCATGCAGTTCCGCAAAGCCAGCCTGCAGGCTGCCACGTGGACGATACGTCCGATAATCAAGCAGCAGCTGGAAGGGCATGCCAACGGCCCGGTGCTTCTGCTGGGCGACAACCGGGCAAAGCTGGCCTGGCTGGCCGGCGACCTGGAGCGCGCCGGCCGCACTGATATCCATCTGTGTGTCGTCGATGATGCCGGCTTGCGAGCTTCCGGGTTGCCCATGTCTGCCCGCCCCGAACTGCCGGACGAAGCGTGCATCGACTATCTGTTTTTTGTGCACGACCGCCACGACGGCAATAAAGCGGCGGCGCGCAAGTATCTGGAATGGGAGACCAACCTGGTGTCCCAGATCGATGAGCAGGAACGCAAGACGTTCTCAGTGGGCGGCTAGCCCCGATTACAGGAGAAAAGGCATGCATTACCGGTCAATCAAGACAGTTGTGTTGGGCACGATCCTGCTGTCCGCGGTGTGGGGCAGCCAGGCTTCGGCCAATCAGTGGGACGAGATCAAGGCGCGCGGCACCATCGTGTGCGGCACGCAGAATGCCAGTTCGCCGTATGGCTTCCAGGATCCGGCCAAGCGCGAATACGTGGGATACGACGTCGATATGTGCAAGGCGATTGCCAAGGAGCTGGGCTTGAAGCTGCAGCACAAGCCGGTATCGACCGAGGCCCGCATCCCGGAAGTGAAAATGGGCCGGGTCGACATGATGGCGGGCGCCGTGGCATGGCTGCCCAAGCGCGCCGAGCAGGTCGATTTCAGCGACCAGTACCTGCAGGGCTACATCAAGGTGCTGGTGAAGGCGGATTCCGGCATCAAGACGCTGGCCGACCTGAAGGGCAGGAAGGTGTGCGCTTCGTCGGGCTCCAGCTCCGCCGCTATTGCCCAGAAGGTCTTGCAGGGCGCGAATGTGCTGACGTTCCAGAATATCGCGCAGTGCTACGTGGGCCTGCAGAGCGGCAAGGTTGAAGCCATGACGGCTGGCGAGCTGGTGCTGCGCCGTTTCCTGAACGATTCCGTGAAAGAAGGCAAACCCACGGCGTTGCTGGACGAGCCGACCTACACCGAGCATATCGGCATCATCGTCAAGCAGGGCGAGCCGGCGTTGCTGGCGCAGATCAACCAGGCTATCGCGGCGCTGGACAAGTCGGGCGAGCTGACCCGGATCTATGACAAGTGGATGGGACAGGAGTCGATCTACAAAATGAAGCGCGACTTCAAGGTGGAATCGGTGTCGGCGGCCGCCCAGGCTGACGCGTCGAAGTAGCAGGCAACCGGAGCAAGAGGGCGCGTGGCGCCCTCGCCATTTTTCTTATGGATTTTTCGTTTTCCATGCTGTCAGATCCCGAGGTCGTGGGCATGCTCACGACCGGGATCACCGTTACCCTGCGGCTTTTCGCCGGCGCGCTGGCGGGCGGGTTTGTGCTGGCGATGGTGCTCACGGGCATCAACCTGATCCCGTCGCGGCTGGTGCGCGCGGTGGTGGCGCTGTATGTGGAGTACCACCGCAACGTGCCGACCGTGGTGCAGATTCTGGTGTGGTACTTCGGCATGCCCGAGATTTTGCCCGAGGCAGTCCGCGTCTGGATCAACCAGGGCAACACGGAGTTTTCTTTTGCGCTGATCGCGTTGTCGTTGAATGTCAGCGCGTACTACTACGAGGACATTCGTTCGGGTATCCGGGCGATTCCGGCGACGCAGGTCGAGGCGGCGCGTTCGATCGGCCTGGGCGCCGTGCAGGCGCTGATTTATGTGGTGCTGCCGCAGGCGGTGCGCTATGCCGTTCCTCCCATCATCAACCGGTCGATCATCCTGTTCAAGGACACCAGCCTGGCGATGGTGATCGGTGTTACCGACCTTACCTACCAGACCAAGCGGATCGAGAATGCCACGTTCCAGACGTTCCAGATATTCATGATCTCGACCTTGATCTACCTGTGCATGGCCCTGTTGATTTCAGCCCTGGGCTCGCATCTCGCGCGCAAGTATCCGGCCAGTTTCAAGAGTTGAGCATGATCGAGTTCCTGCATACTTACGGCATGCTGTTCCTGGTGGGGTCGTGGCCTAACGGTCCCATCGGCGGCTTTGCCGGCACCCTGATTCTTGCGGCCCTGGGCCTTGCGGGCGCATTTCCTGCCGCGTTGGTCATCGGCGTGGCGCGCACTAGCGGCAATGCCCCTCTGAAGTGGTTGTCGTCGGCCTGGGTGCACACTTTCCGCTCTATTCCGCTGATCATGATCGTGTTCTGGGCGTATTTCCTGCTGCCCGTGATGATCGGCTTCGAGGTGCCGCCATTCTCGACCGCGCTGGCCGCGATCATTATCTACGAGTCGGCCTTCCTGGCCGAGATCGTGCGGGCCGGCATCCAGTCGGTGCCCGCGGGCCAGGTCGAGGCGGCCCGGGCGGTCGGGCTCGGGTATTTCCAGACATTGTGGTCGGTACAACTGCCCCAGGCGTTGAGCAACATGATTCCGTCATTGGTCAACCAGTTCGTGTCGACCATCAAGGCAACGTCTATTGTTTACATCATCGGCGTTCAAGAGGCGGCGTTCTCCGCGCAGCAGATCAACAGCATCGAGCTGACCGGCGCGCTGCGCACCTACCTGGTGCTGGCCCTGTTCTATTTCCTGTTGTGTGCGTTGTTGTCCCGCCTTGCCAGGCGGCTCGAACTGCACCTGCAAAACAAGCGCCTGGGGCTGGCGATATAGCCCCATCGGTAACGGAGAGAGCGATGATCCAGTTCGAAGGCGTCAACAAGTGGTACAAGCGATACCACGCCCTGAACAATATCTGCGGCGAAGTGCGAGCCGGCGAAGTGCTGGTGGTGTGCGGACCATCCGGCTCGGGAAAGTCGACCATGATCCGCACCATCAACAAACTGGAAGAAATCCAGAGCGGCACCATCCGGGTGGAAGGCCAGAGCATCTGCGGCGAAAAGGTTGACATTAACCGGCTACGCGCCAAGATCGGCTTCGTATTTCAGCAGTTCAACCTTTTTCCGCATTTGTCGGTGAAGGACAACATTGCGCTGTCGCCGGTGAAAGTAGGCGGCATGGCCCGTAAAGAGGCCTACGCGCTGGCCGAGGAACTGCTGCACAAGGTGGGCCTGGGCGACAAGCTCGATGCCATGCCGGCCAATCTGTCGGGCGGCCAGCAGCAGCGCGTGGCCATCGCGCGGGCGCTGGCGCAGAAGCCGACGCTGCTGTTGTTCGACGAGCCCACCAGCGCGCTGGACCCGGAAATGGTGGGTGAGGTCTTGAACGTGATGAAAAGCCTGGCTGCCGAGGGCATGACCATGGTGTGCGTAACGCACGAGATGAACTTTGCCCGCGAAGTGGCCGACCGGGTCTGGTTCATGGACCGGGGCGAAATCCTGGAAGACGCTCCGCCCGCGGAATTCTTCTCGCGCCCGCGGCACGAGCGCGCCCGGAAGTTCCTGGCGGACATCATCCACTGAGCTTGCGGGAAAGGCCCGGCGGCTGGCTTCCTGGTGCTTGGGCCAGCCGCTACGCTCAATGATCGCCCAGCATGGTCTTGGCGTATTGGATACCCACGCCAAAGGCGCCGCCAAACTTGCGGGCGATGCCCGTTGTCAGGTCATACGTCTCAAGGCGCGCCCAGTCACGCTGCAATTCCAGCAAGTAGGTCAGCGAGGTGATAGGGCGGGCGCCAGCCTGAATCATACGTTGCACGGCTCGTTCGTGCGCCTCGGCCGTGCAGTCGCCGCAGGCGTCGGTCACCACGTAGACTTCGTAGCCCTGCTCCAGGGCCGACAGCACAGGGCCGTTGCAACACACGGACGTCCATAGGCCGGCCATCACCAGGCGAGTCTTGCCGGTCGCGTTGATGCGCGCGATCAGGTTTTCGTCTTCCCAGCCGTTCGAGGTGGTTCGGTCAACGATGTCCGCATCGGGAAAGGCGTCCGTGATTTCATCGAACAGCGGGCCCGCAAAGGTGTCCTTGGAAATCGTCGTGATAACCGTCGGTACCTTGAAGCCCTTGGCAGTGTTCGCCAGGATGGCCGTATTAGTGCGCAGGTTCGTCACGTCGATGGACTTGGTGTTGAACGCCATTTCTGACTGATGATCGATCAGGATCAGGGCGTGGTCGTGCGGGCTCAGCAGGCTTCGGGCTGGCTTCGGGGTGGCTCTTACGCTCATGGGAACCTCGATAGTTTGGTTTCGCCGCGCGGCTCGGCGGCAGCAGAGTGAACACCGAAGACGGGCCGGCCCGCGATCGATTCGGTGTGCGGAAATTCTAGGTGTGCAGCAAGGCGTGCGCGCGCGCCATGGCGTGAAACGACGTGTGCTTGTCCTGATCCGTGGCCGCGTCTGCGTTGTCCGGCCGATGGGCGGATGCTGAAATTCATTCGTGCGCCGAACCTTATGGCGGCGCGCCTCGACCAACGTAGCCCTTGCCCGGCATCCCGCGCCGAACCACGGGCCGACCCACCAGGAGAAATACCATGGCCGAAACCATTGCCGGCATCCGCATTCCCGACAGCGCCATCGCGCGCGCCGCCACCGAACTTGTCCGCGATACTGAAGACGATCTGCTGTATCACCATAGCCGCCGGGTGTTTCTGTGGGGCGCGCTGACTGGCGAGCGCCGCGGCCTGGAGTACGACCCGGAACTGCTTTACTTGGGCGCCATGTTCCACGACATGGGATTGACCCAGCCCTATGCCAGCACTGACCTGCGATTCGAGGTCGATGGCGCCAACGCGGCGCGCGACTTCATGAAAAGCCATGGCGTGGCCGAGCGCGAGATCGAAGATGTATGGACGGCCATCGCCCTGCACACCACGCCCGGCATCCCCGAGCACATGCGGCCCACCATTGCGTTGGTAACGGCGGGTGTTGAAATGGACGTGCTGGGCATCGCCTTTCACGATTTCACGCATGAGCAGCGCGACCATGTCTGCCGCCATCACCCGCGCGAAGCGAACTTCAAAGAGAACATCATCGACCACTTCGCGGAAGGTATCCGAACCAAGCCGTTGACGACCTTCGGCAATGTCAAGGCTGATGTGCTGGCCCTGAAAGACCCCGGCTACAAGCGCATGAATTTCTGCTCCATCATTCTCGATTCGGCCTGGCCGAATTGAGACAGCCTCGGCAACCAGAACTCAGACTTTGGAGCATCGAAAGTGATCGATAAAAAATCGGCCAATGGCGGGGCATGTCCCGCCATGACTCATGCCTCCGGCGCGCCGGTGGCCGACAATCTCAACATTCTGACTGCGGGGCCGCGCGGCCCCGCGTTGCTGCAGGACATCTGGCTGATTGAAAAGCTGGCTCATTTCGACCGCGAAGTGATCCCCGAGCGGCGCATGCACGCCAAAGGGTGGGGGGCGCATGGGACGTTTACGGTCACACAGGACATCAGCCGGTACACCAAGGCAAGAGTGTTCTCGCAGGTGGGAAAACAAACGCCGGTGTTTGCGCGCTTTTCCACGGTGGCTGGTGAGCGCGGCGCGGCCGACGCCGAGCGCGATATTCGCGGTTTTGCGGTTAAGTTCTACACAGAGGAAGGCAATTGGGACATCGTGGGCAACAATACGCCGGTGTTCTTCTTCCGTGATCCGCTACGTTTTCCGGACCTCAATCATGCCATCAAACGGGACCCGCGAACCGGCCTGCGTTCGCCCGACAACAATTGGGACTTCTGGTCGCTGCTGCCCGAGGCGCTGCATCAGGTGACCATTGTGATGTCGGACCGCGGCATACCTAAATCGTTGCGGCATATGCACGGCTTTGGCAGTCACACGTTTTCAATGATCAATGCATTGAACGAGCGCGTGTGGGTGAAGTTCCACTTTCGGTGTCAGCAGGAAGTTGAAGGCATCACCGACGAGGAGGCTGCGGCCATGGTGGCGAACGACCGTGAGAGCCACGGGCGCGACCTGCTGGAAGCCATCGAGCGAGGCGATTTCCCGCGCTGGAAGTTGTTCATCCAGGTCATGGCGCAAGAGCAGGCGCGCACCCACCGGCACAATCCGTTTGACTTGACCAAGGTATGGCCAAAGGGCGAATACCCTCTGATCGAAGTGGGTGTAATGGAGCTTAACCGCTACCCGGATAATTACTTTGCGGAAGTGGAGCAGGCGGCGTTCTCTCCTGCCAATGTGGTGCCGGGTATCGGCTTTTCGCCCGACCGGATGCTGCAGGCCCGGTTGTTTTCGTATGGCGACGCGCAGCGCTACCGCCTGGGAGCGAACTTCAATCATATACCGGTCAATGCGCCGCAATGCCCGTTCCACAGTTATCACCGCGACGGCGCCATGCGCATCGACGGCAACCTGGGCGCGACGCCCAACTATTGGCCTAACAGCAAAGGCGCGTGGATCGGCAACGTGCCGTCGCTGCAAGAACCGCCGCTGGCCGTAGAGGGCGCTGCCGATCATTGGGATCATCGGATCGACGATGACCATTTCGAGCAGCCCGGCAATTTGTTTCGCCTGATGTCGCCGGCCCAACGGCAGTTGCTATGCGAGAACACGGCGCGCGCCATGGGCGATGCACGCGTGGAAGTGAAGCGGCGCCACATCGAGAACTGTGCCAAGGCAGACCCGGAGTATGGGGCAGGTATTGCACGGGCCCTGGGCCTGTAGCTGAGGAAGGCCGGCCCTGGGCAGTGTCAGTGGCCCTGCACGCCGCGCTGACGGAAGCTGGCGCGGTACTGGGCCGGCGTTACGCCCAGCCGCTCGCTGAACACGATGCGCATTCTATCGACCGTGCCGAATCCGCATTCGTACGCAACGGTCTTGAGCGGGCGCTCGCTGGCTTCCAGCATCATGCGCGCGGCGTCGATGCGGGCGCGCTGCACGAACTCGTGCGGGGTCATGCCGGCTTCTTGCACGAAATAGCGCGCCAGGTTGCGTGGGCTCATGCCGACTTCGGCGGCCAGCGACTCCAGCGTGTGCCGCTGGCCGATGTGCGTCATGACATGCGCCTGGATGCGGGCTACAGGCGATACCGGGTCGGCCGGGGCGGTCAGGTAGGGGCTGAACTGCGACTGTCCGCCCTGGCGTTGCGCGACGACGACCAGCCGCTTGGCTACGGCCACCGCGATTTCCGGGCCATGGTGCTGGCTGACCAGCGCCAAGGCCAGGTCGATGCCGGCCGTAACGCCAGCCGAGGTAACCAGCCTGTCGTCGCGCACATAAATAGCATCGGGTTCGACCAGGGCGCGCGGAAAGCGCGCCGCCAGCGTGGAAGCATTCTGCCAATGGGTGGTGACGCGGCGTTGGTCCAGCAGGCCCGCATGGCCCAGGATGAATGCCCCGGTGCAGATCGAGCCGAAGATGCCGGCGCGCTGCGTGGCCGCGCGCAGCCACGCGACGAACCTGGCGTCTGGCTCGGCGTCGGGCAACGCGGGGCCGCCTGCCACCAGCAAAATGTCGAAAGCCGAGCCTGCTTCTTCAAACGACAGGTCGGCCCGCATTTGCATGCGGTTCGACGCGCGAAGAGGGCCCCGGTCGGCGGCGACCAGCACAGTTTCATATCGGTCTTGCGGGGGCAGGTAGCCGTTCGCTTCATGAAAGACATCTACCGGTCCGGCCACATCCAACGCCTGGACGCCGTCGTGGATAGCAAGCGCGACGGTTCGACTGGGCATCTTGTTTCTCCTGGGAGCGGGCGGGCGCGTTCGCCGCCGGGGCTTGTCTACGGACCGATGTCAGGGCAACTGGCGTGACCGGCCTTCAGCTTCCAGGCGATGCGGCATGATCGCAAGAAAAATGGGGCCACAGACCTGAAGGAATTGATATTTTTGGGGTCAAACGGACAAACTTTCGAAAAATATCACATAAGTTTTGTTGCTTGTGATTTTGATGAGACGGTTTTAGATTTGATTAGTGATGTTTTGTCGCTAATCAAATGCGTATAGGGCGGCGCCCCCTATTCTGGCGGTGCTGTCTTCTGGGGGAGACGGCAACGGCAGAAAAAGCCGTTCCGTGTATGAACCTACTCACTGAGCCATCTGAATGAGCAAGCTAGGGATCTGGGTGGATTATGAGCAGAAGATTGTCTGCAACGAACTGCGTCGTCAAAACCTTATTTCTTTCAACGACTGGGTTTTAGACGCACGTCATTGCAAAGCGGCCTTCTCGCCCATCACCTATCAGGGATATCGCCTCTGGGCGCTGCCTTGCCTGAGCCTCATGCGCAGGCATTTTCTGCTGGCTCGTGTGTTGGCCGTCGCAGTCCGCTGGATGGCGGCGGACATCAGGTATCACGAAGGGATAAGCACCCGCCTGCATTTACGAGGCTGGCTGGTGCGCCGCTGCATCTTCTGGCCAGCCAACCGGCTGCTTGGAAGCTGCGCGTCAAGCAGGTGTTTGGCGCGCGGGCCGGCCATATGCCGGTCAGCAGCATCAAGGGCGCGGTCGGGCACACGATCGGCGCGGCGGGAGCCATCGAGGCCGTTGTAACCGCCATGGCCGTGCAGCAGGGCGTGGTGCCGCCCACCCTGTTCTACGAAAGCGGCGACCCGCAATGCGACCTGGATTATGTGGCTGAAGGCGCGCGCCAGGTGCCCGGCTTGCGCGTCGCCATCAGCAATTCCTTCGGCATGGGGGGCAACAACGCCGTGCTGGCCTTTCGTAAAGCGGCCTGAGCGCGGGCCGCGCTACGTCGAGAATGGCGGCTGCGCCCGCGCGGCGACTACGTGGTTTCTTTCGAGGCGAACAGGCATTAGTATGGACTTTTTCCCGCCTTGTCTTCCCTCGCCCAAGGAGCCTTCCCATGGCCAGCTTGACAATCAATGGCAAATCCCAAGACGTAGACGCACCCGACGACATGCCCCTGCTCTGGGTCATTCGCGATCGCCTGGGCATGACCGGAACCAAATTTGGTTGCGGCATGGCCATGTGCGGCGCCTGTACGGTGCACCTGGACGGTGCGCCCATTCGGTCTTGCGTGACACCCATTTCGGCGGCGGCCGGCAAGCAGATCACCACGATCGAAGCCGTGGGCGAGGACGACGTGGGGCGTGCGGTGCAGCAGGCCTGGACCGAGATCGGCGTGCCGCAATGCGGCTACTGCCAGTCGGGCCAGATCATGTCCGCCACGGCGCTGATCAAAAGCAACCCCGCGCCTACCGACGCGGACATTGACGCGGCCATGAGCGGCAATATCTGCCGCTGCGGCACCTACTCGCGAATTCGCGCCGCCATCAAGCAGGCCGCCGCGGCCAGGGGAGCCGCCAAATGAACGGGTTCCATCGGATGTTCCCGCAGAATGGTGTCAATGGCGCGCCCGGCGTCGCCGGTGAACTGCCAGCCTCGCCGGGCCGGCGCGACTGGCTGAAGACCGCCGGGGCGTTGACCGGCCTGGTGTTGACCGTAGGCGCCAACGGCATCGTGCGCGCCGCCGAAGGCGACAAGGCCGAGAAAAAATACGGCGCCGACGGCATGCCGCACGGCACCGTCGACGATCCGCAGGTGTTCGTGTCCATCGGCGCCGATGGCATCGTGACCATCATCGCGCATCGCGCCGAAATGGGCACCGGGGTGCGCACGGGCCTGCCCATGGTGGTGGCCGATGAGCTCGAGGCCGACTGGGACCGCGTTCGCGTCATCCAGGCCCCGGGCGACGAGCCACGCTACGGCAACCAGGATACCGACGGCTCGCGCAGCACGAGGCATTTTTTCCAGCCGATGCGCCGCGTGGGCGCGGCTGCCCGCGCCATGCTGGAAGCCGCCGCCGCCAAGCAATGGGGCGTGCCGGTGGCGGAGGTTGCCGCGCGCAATCATGAGGTTGTCCACGAAAAAACCGGGCGCAAGCTGGGCTACGGCGAACTGGCCGAGGCCGCGGCCGCGCTGCCGGTGCCCGACGCCGAGACGTTGCGCCTGAAGCAGCCCGGCCAGTTCCGTTACATCGGCAAGCAAAGCACGCGCAGCGCTGATATCCAGGCCATCGTTTCGGGCAAGACCCATTTCGGTATCGATACGCGGCTGGATGACATGCTGTACGCCGTCGTTGCGCGGCCCGCGGTGCTGGGCGGCAAGGTCAAGCGCTACAGCGCCGATGCCGCCATGAAGGTGCCGGGCGTGGTGAAGGTGGTGGAGCTTCCGGCCGGGCCTACGCCTCCGGTATTCGCGCCCCTGGGCGGGGTGGCCGTCATCGCCAAAGACACCTGGGCGGCATTGAAGGGCCGCCAGGCGCTCGAGATCGAATGGGACGACGGTCCCAATGCCAGCTACGATTCCGAGGCGTTTCGCAAGACCTTGAGCGAAGGCGCGAGCAAGCCGGCCAAGGCGGTGCGCAACGATGGCGATGCCATGCAGGCGCTGCAGGGGGCGGCCCGCCGCATTGAAGCCGAATACTACCTGCCGCACCTGGCCCACGCGTCAATGGAGCCGCCCGCGGCCACGGCGCGCATTGCCGAAGGCAAGTGCGAAGTCTGGGCCTGCGTGCAGTCCCCCTACGGCACGCGCGAGAATGTGGCCAAGCATCTGGGCATGGACATCGCGGCGGTGACGGTGCACCAGACTTTGCTGGGCGGGGCGTTCGGGCGCAAGTCGAAGTCGGACTTCGTGGTCGAGGCGGCGCTGCTGTCGCGCGCGATGGACGGCAGGCCAGTGAAGGTGACCTGGGCGCGTGAAGACGACATCACCAACGACTACTTCCATACGGTGTCGGTCGAGCGCCTGGACGCAGGCTTCGATGCCCAGGGCAAGGCGGTGGCCTGGCTGCACCGCACCGCGGCGCCGACCATCGGCTCTACCTTCGTCGCCAATGCGCAAGGCCAGCAACCCTTTGAACTGGGCATGTCGGCGGTGAACATTCCGTTCGACATCGCCAACTTCCGTGTCGAGTCGGTGCCGGTTCCCGCGCATACGCGCATCGGCTGGTTCCGTTCCGTATCCAACATTCCGCACGTATTCGCGGTGCAGAGCTTCGCGGCCGAGATGGCTCATGCGCTGGGGCGCGACCACCGCGACTACCTGCTCGAACTCATCGGCCCGCCGCGCAAGATATCGCCCGCCGATATGTCCGATGGCTGGAACTACGGCGAGTCGCCGGTCGACTATCCGCTGGACACCGGCCGCATGCGCCACGTGATCGAGGTGGCGACCCGCGAGGCAGGCTGGGGGCGCAAGCTCGAACCGGGGCGCGGGCTGGGGCTGGCTGTCAGCTACAGTTTCGTGACGTACATTGCCACGGTGGTCGAGGTGGCGGTGGGCGCGGATGGCAGCCTGGCGGTGGAGCAGGTGCATGTGGCGGTGGACTGCGGGCCGCAGGTGCAGCCCGATCGCGTGCGCGCGCAGGCCGAGGGCGCGTGCATCATGGGCCTGAGCCTGGCCACGCGCAGCGAAATCTCGTTTGCGAAGGGGCGCACCAACCAGACGAATTTCCATCAGTACGAGGTCGCGCGCATGCCGGAGGCGCCGCGCGACATCAAGGTGCATCTGGTGGAGCACGACTACGGCACCCCGATGGGGGGCGTGGGCGAACCGGCGGTTCCCCCGTTCGCGCCGGCCCTGTGCAACGCCATCTTCGCCGCGACCGGCAAGCGTATCCGCAACCTGCCCATACGCGATCAGCTCAAGACCTGAGCGCGCCGTTGCACGCAATGGCCGCCGGCTGGCGGCCATTGCGGGGCGGCCGTCGCGCTGGCTTACAAGCCCACGCCGTCGCGCTGGCGCGTCGTGCGGTAGAAGCGCCAGAACAGCAACGCGGCGCTGGCGCGATAGGGCGCCCAGGCTTCGGCGATGCCGATCAGGCGTTTGCGGTCGGGATATTGCCCCGGCGTCAGGGCGTCGCCAACGGCCTTCTGCAAGGCGATGTCGCCGGCGGGAAAGATGTCGGGATGGCCCGCGCAGAACATCAGGTAGATTTCGGCGGTCCAGGGGCCGATGCCTTTGTGGCGGGTGAGTTCGGCAATGGCGGCGTCGGCCGGCATGGCCTCGATCGCGGGCAGATCCAGCTCGCCGGCCGACAGCGCGCGCGCGAGCTGGGTCAGGGCGCGGAACTTGCCCTGCGAAAGGCCCACCCCTTGCAGGCCGTGTTCGCCCAGCGCCAGGAAGCCGTCGGGCGTCGTGGCCTGCGGCAGGGCTTCCAGCCGGCGCCAGATGGCGTCGGCAGAGGCTACCGAGACCATCTGGCCACAGACAATGCGCGCCAGACCCGCGAAGCCGCCGGCACGCGCGCGCAGCGGGACCGCGCCGGCGGCGTCGCGCACCGCGCGCAGGCGCGGGTCGAGCTTCACGAGCCGGCGCAGGTGCAGGTCGACCATGGCCTGGGTGGTCAGGCGGATCGGGGCGGCAGCGGGCATGGCAAGCCTGGAGTTGGACAGTACCAGGTACTTTACCGCGCGGCCCCTTCCCGATCCAGGTGCCTGGCGCCCGGAAGGCGCGGCGTCTCAGGCTTCGGAAACCGGGCCGGGCGGGCGGCGTTCGGGCAGCAGCGCCTGCACTTCGATCTCGACATCCACGTCCTGGACCAGCCGCGCCTGCACGGTGGATCGCGCGGGCAAGAAGTGCCCGAAACGCGCGGCGTAGACTTTGTTGAAGTCGCTGAAGAGCGCCAGGTCGGACAGCCACACCGTGGCGCGCACTACGTCTGACAGGCGGCACCCGGCCTTGGCCAGCGTCTCGGCGATGCGGTCGAGTACAGCTTCGGTCTGCGTGGCGATATCGCCGCGCACGATCTGCCCCGATGCGTCGACAGGGATCTGGCCCGAGGCGAACAGGAAGCCGTTGGCCATGACCGCGCGCGACAGGGGCAGGGGCGTGGTGGAGGAAAGGCGGGAAATGCGCGACATGGCGGCACCTCGTCAGGAATGGGTCAGGGTGCCGCCAACCCTAGCACAGGACGCCGGGCCGCGCCCAGCCGGCCCGGCCGGCTGGGCACTACGAGTCGTGCTTGTGCTGCGGCTTGCCGTGCCGCGAGGTGGACGCCATTTTCTCGAGTTCCTTTTTATCCATGGATTCGTACATGGATTTCGAGGCGCCCTTCAGGCTGCTCTTTTTCTGTTCACCGCGCTTTGCGGCCAGGGCGGCGCCGGCCGCCTTTTGCTGGGCTTGAGATTTTGCGGGCATGGGTAGCCTCCGTGCGTCGAGTGAGTGGGCCGTCCGCACACGCAAGCAGCATGCCTGCGGCATCACGCGCCGACGGCGGGCACACCGCTTGCGAAGGCCTGGTATTCGTTGACACGACCATGAGGCCCCATCATGCGCTATCGCCTGAATGACCAGCCCGGCACGTCGCCTGAGCGGCGCAACCATGACCGCAGCTCCAACTCCGGCTACCCGGGCGGCGGCCAGACCTACAACCAGGAACGCGATCCGTACGGACGCCGCTATGACGACCCGGTGGCCGGCGAGCAGGCCCGCCGTGAAACGCGTGAAACCTATTCGCGGCCTGACAGCTGGAAGAACGACCCCCAATGGCAAGGCCAGGGCGTGGGGCAGGGCGATTATCCAGGACGCTCGGGGTTGACTTTTCCGTACCAGAGCCAGCCGCGCACACCGGTATACCCCAAAGGCTACGTGCGCTCGGATGAGTACATCCAGGACGACCTGTGCGAACGCCTGAGCCGAAGCGGCCTGGACGTCAGCGACGTGTCGGTGGAGGTAGCCGCCGGCAAGGTCGTGTTGAGCGGCAACGTGCCCTCGCGCTGGATCAAACACGCTGTGGAAGACGCGGCCAGCGACACGCGCGGCGTCACCCACGTCGAGAACCAGATCCGCGTGGGACCGGCGGAGCGGTGAGCGCCGGCTTGGAAGGCTAATGCCGCCGGGCCAGGTGCGTCAGGGCCAGGCCGATGCCGAACATGGCATATACCGCAGTCAATGACTGGCCGGACAAGCGGCGTTCGAAGCCCGGGGTGAGGCGGCGCGGCGTGGCCTTGAGATCGACCAGGCAGGCCGTGGCGGCCACGCCCAGCCCTGCCGCGCCTGAACGCCAGCGGGCCGTGCCGCGGCCATGTTTGAGCAAAATGGCTTCATAGGCTGCTGCCCAGAAGATAGACATAGAATGATGAATGACATATCCGGCCAACGTGTAGCGCAGCGAAAGTCGTTGCTGGCGCAAGGCAGCATCGCGCCACAGCCAGTGGCTGATGGCATTGACGGGTGCGAAGGTGCTGTGGCAATCACGCGCGCCGCATGCGGCCAGCGCCAGGGTAGACAGCACCCCCGCCGCGCTGCCCGATACGATAGCCCGCGCTGCGATGCGCGCAACCAGGTCCATGTCCGCTCCCAATGGTTGTGCCAGTGCCCAGCTTGCATGGCGACACGGCGCGCGGGTGTAACGGTTGGTGCGCGATTGCTTCGCGGGAGCGACCTATGAGCATACTGGTGCTGGGCGCTAGCGGGTTCCTGGGCCGGCATGTGGTGCGAGCGTTGTCCGGCGCTGGCCATGAGGTGGTGGCCGGCGTGCGGGCGCCACCGGCACGTGGCGAGGCCGGGGTGGAGTATCGCAAGGTCGACTTCAACCGTGCAAGCGAGCCACGCGACTGGATGCCTCTGCTGCGAGGCGTCGAAGTGGTGATAAATACAGTAGGAATTTTTCGCGAGTCGCATGGCAGTCAGTTTCGCCAGCTGCATGAGCAAGCCCCGCAGGCCCTGTTCGCGGCCTGTCGTCAGGCCGGAGTGCGGCGCGTGATCCAGGTGTCGGCGCTTGGCGCGGATGCTGGAGCGCGCAGCGATTATCACCTCAGTAAACGCGCCGCGGATGAATACCTGCTGTCGCTGCCCCTGGACGCGGTGGTAGTGCAGCCCTCGCTGGTGTATGGCGCCGGGGGAACCAGCGCGGCGCTATTTGGCATGCTGGCGACGTTGCCATGGATTCCCGCCCCGGATATGGGCGCGGCACGGCTGCAGCCGATCCACATCGATGACGTGACCAAAGCGGTCGTGGCCCTGGTCGTTGCGCCCCGAGTGCCAGCCTCGCGCATGGCGCTGGTGGGGCCGCATGCCTTGTCATGGCGGGAATTCCTGGTCCAGTTGCGCGACGCATTGGGTGTGGAGAGCCGCGCGCGGTTCGTGCGTGTACCCAGCAGCGCCATGGCCGTGCTGGCTCGCCTGGGTGACTGGCGGCGCGGCGCGCTGCTGGATACGGCGGCCTGGCGCATGCTGCAGCGGGGCAATAGCGCCGACGTTGCGCCGCTGGGCGACCTGCTGGGCCACCTGCCGCGCGACGCCCGCCGGTTTGTGGCGCCGGACGACGCGCCAGCGCAGCGCACTGAAGCCAAGTTGCGCTGGCTGCTGCCCATCGCACGGGCAAGCCTGGCAGCTCTGTGGATCGTGACTGGCCTGGTGTCTCTCGGTATTTACCCTTTGGCATCCAGCTATGCACTGCTGCAGCAAGCCGGGGTGCCGCAGGCGCTGCAGCCGCTGGCCCTATACGGCGCCGCGATGCTGGATATCGCGCTGGGCCTGTGGGCCCTGGTCCCGCGTCGCGCGCGCTGGCTCTGGGCTGTCCAGGGCGGGCTGATCGTGGGATATACGATCATCATTTCGTGGCGCTTGCCGGTCTTCTGGCTTCACCCTTACGGGCCCATACTGAAAAATCTGCCATTGCTCGCGCTGCTTTGGCTGCTGTACGAACTGGAGCGCCCATGGAATACGCGCTAACCAAGTGGCTGCATGTACTGTCGTCCACAGTGTTATTCGGCACCGGTATTGGCAGCGCGTACTATTTCCTGGTGGCAACACTGAGCCGCGATGCGCGTAATGTCGCCACGGTGGCTGGCTACGTCGTGACGGCCGACTGGCTGTTCACCGCGACGACGGCGGTGATTCAGCCTCTGACCGGGTATTGGATGATGCGGGTGGCGGGGATAGGCATGGAGGTTGCCTGGCTGCGTTGGTCCGTGTGGCTGTACGTCCTTGCAATCGCATGCTGGCTGCCGGTGGTATGGCTGCAGATACATCTGCGAGACCTGGCTCGTTGCGCCGCCGCCAACCGCGAGGCGCTGTCGGCCGAGTACTGGCGGTGCTTTCGAGCCTGGTTTGGCCTGGGTGTGGCGGCGTTCGTGGCGTTCGTGGCGATTTTCTACCTGATGACCGTCAAGCCTGCCTGAACTCCCGGAGCAGGTTCCAGAGTTTCATCGCCAGCAGGGGCGCAGGCGGCGCGCGAAACCATCTGACGGCGGCAGAGGGCTTCATCCTGCTATGCGCTCGCAGGCGTCGGCGCAACGCCGACAGGTAGCCGCGCAATCGTCCATGCCGTCCAGCGTGTCGCAGCTGTCGGCACACTGCCGGCATATGGATGCGCAATCGGCGCAGATGTGCTGGTGATGCGGCACGCCGATCAGCATGAAGTGCGCGGCCGTACGGCAGCTTTCCGAGCAGGCCATCATCAGGCGGAAGTGGGCCGGGTCGACGTGCGGGCCGCCGTGTTCCAGGCAATGGCTCATGGCCATGCCCAGGCAGGACTGGTAGCAATTCAGGCATTCGTCGATGCAGATCTGCAGCTGGGGGGAACGAAGGGACATGGCAGTCAGGCTCCTGTCGATTGATGTTGGGCGCAGGAGCGCTCAGCAAAACGCATGCCGTCGCACAGCGGGAAACGGGCGAGTCTGCTTGGGGCCGCGCAGCGTGTGTTCGCCGGCTTTTGATCAGTTGTTGCCGATGCCGGGCACGCCGATGCGAATGCGCTGCGAGTAGGACAAGGGCGAAGCCGCGTCGCGGGCGCGTTCGGTGTAGCGGCCGCGCTGCCGGTATTCCTGAAGGCTGTCGGCGCCACGCAGCGCGCCCAGCTTGTATAGGTACTCGGGCAGGTAGCCCGAAGCCAGCAGGCGATAGTCGAGCGGCAGGCCAGTCACGATGCGGTTGACCATGCGGTAGACCAGGGTGGTGCAGTTGGCGGTCAGTGTGTTGTAGAAGCGCGGCTGGCCGGTCAGGCGGTTGGCCTGGTTGAGATATTCGACGAACAGGGCCCGCATGTCGGCGGCCGACATCTGCACGCGGTACAGGTAACCGTCTTCGTGGCGGACATTCGTGCGCACTTGCAGGATGTCGCGTTCGTCGGCCGCCACGATGCTCAGTTCGTACTGGCGGAAGAAGCCGCCGAGTTCCGAAAAGCGGTCGTTGTTCTTGCGGCGGATTTCCACAGAGAACACCAGGTAATCGCCGTCGGCGAAGCCGAATGAAACCAGCGTATGGGCGATGGCGGTATGCGTCCAGTACGACAGCGCGAGGTCGATCGAACGGATCGACGCGAGGCTGTAGCGCCGCGTTTCCCAGCGTGCGTCGAAGTCTTGCGGGCCGCGCCAATGGAAGTTGCGCACGTTGTACAGCGTGGCCATGTCGCCCGATATTTCGCCGTGCAATAGGCGCGCCACGCTGGGCTCCCAGTCGCGCTGTAGCGAGGGTTTCAACGACAGCCACCACATGGCCAGCGCGGCCGCCGGCAGCGCGAACAACGCCGCGCCTGCCCAGACCCCCGCGCCTACCAGCACGCATGCGGCCAAGGCAACCAGTACCCAAATGAGGATCAGAGCCCATGTAAAGGGGACGCGTACCGGACGCTGTACCCACAGCGCCAGCGCACCCCAGATGGCCACCGCGACAACGGCGAGGATGAAGCTCGCTTGGCCTGCCACATGTGCTCCCGAGAGATAGTCAGGCGCATGCTAGCAATAGCGTAACCGTCAGGTCTACAGACTTTATATATAAGAGACCAAGGGCTTGGAGCGGCACGGCTAGGCGCCCTTCGACCCGGGGCGAGGGGCGCCGCCGCGGGCCGATATTGTTTCAAATTTTCATTTTACTAGTGCGCTAATTGTGCGTTTTCTTTCGTATTTGTTAATGAAACGTAAGAAAAAACAGTAGCTGTTAGGCGTCACCGGAATCAATACAAGCTCTGCCTAGAATTCGGGTTTCTGCGGCAGTTACGCGAAGATAGGCTGTTTTAGGCTCCGGGTTATCCCGGATATGACCGATCACCATGGAATTTGCCGATATCCTGACCGCGCTGGATCCTCGTCTGCCTTGTGGAGAAGACCTGGAATATGACGCCGAGTTCCTGCAATTGCAGCAGGCGGCAGTGGAACGCAGCGAACAGCAGTTCGGCTCGACCATCATTCCGGCTCAACCTCCCGATTGGCGCGAAGTCGAAAAACTGTCGCGCGGCCTGCTGGAACGCACGCGCGACGTGCGCATCATGGGTTATCTGACCCAGGCCTGGACCGAAGTCCGCGGCTTGCCGGGTTATGCCGATGGGCTGACGCTGGTGGCCGATACCCTCGAACGTTATTGGGATGCGGTGCATCCTCGCCTGGACAGCGTGGGCGAAAACGATCCCATGCCGCGCATCAACGCGCTGGCGTCTTTGGGTGACCTGGCCGGCTGCGCGCGCAGCGCCCGATCGAGTCGCCTGGTCAATGGCGTGCACGGGCAACTGTCATTACGCGATGCTGAATCCGTACTGGACGGCAGCCGTTCCGATCCCGATTTCTATCCGGGCGGACGCGCGCGTCTGGTTGAGCATTTGCGCCAGGCATCGCTGCAGCAGGACGCCGATCTGGCGGGTTTGATCACTGCGATGCAGGCCTTGCGCCGCATACAGGATCAGGTGGCCGAAAAGCTGGGCCAGGAATGGGTGCCGGATTATGCGGGCATCCTGCGTACGCTGGACGTGGTGGCGCAGGTTCTGGTTGATGGCGGCCCTGTTGCATCGACCGAAGAAAAAGTCGGGGACGCAGCGCCTTCGGTCTCCGCGGCGGCCGCGCCGGCGCCCAACGCGTTGGCCCCCGCAGTGCGCTGGCAAGACGCGCAGATCCAGTCGCGCGAAGAGGCGGCGGCCATGCTGGCCAAGGTGTGCGCGTATTTCGAGGTGAATGAGCCCAGCCATCCGGCGCCGTATCTGATTCGCCGGGCGCAGCAACTGATTGCAATGAGCTTTCACGACATCATGAAGAATCTGGCGCCGCAGGGTCTCGAGCAGTTCGAGGCCTGGCTGCCCAGGGATCCCAACGGCGGCCCTGGCGCTTGAGACGCCTGGACATTCGCACCAATTTCAGGACAGGAGAAGCACACATGGCAACGACACTGAAGGGAAGCGGACAAAAGTTCATTGCGCGCAACCGTGCCCCGCGCGTGCAAATCGAATACGACGTGGAAATCTACGGAGCGGAACGCAAGATCCAGCTGCCGTTCGTCATGGGCGTGCTGGCGGACCTGGCAGGCAAATCGGTCGAGCCGCAGCCTGATGTGGCCGAGCGCAAGTTCCTGGACATCGACATCGACAACTTCGACGAGCGCATGAAATCGATCCAGCCGAGGGCCGCGTTCCAGGTGCCCAACACGCTGACCGGTGAAGGCAACCTGAACGTCGACATCACCTTCGAAAGCATCGACGACTTCTCGCCCGCCACGGTGGCGCGCAAGGTTGGCGCGCTGAACGAACTGCTGGATGCCCGCACGCAGCTGGCCAACCTGCTGACCTATATGGACGGCAAGACCGGCGCCGAGGAACTGATCGGCAAGGTGCTGAAGAACCCGGCGCTGATGAATGCGCTGGCGGCCGCGCCCAACCCGGACGCCGCCGCGCCCAAGGCGGACGAGCCCGAAGCCGATCCGGCCGCGAAGTAAACCATAACGGAGATCGCGATGACTGCTGTGGCTAAACGCGCGGATGCCCGCACTACCGAAACACTGGAAGCGGACGGCCTGTCCGCCCTGCTGAAGAAAGAATTCAAGCCCAAGACCGAACAGGCGCGCGAGGCGGTGGAACACGCCGTGCGCACGCTGGCGCACCAGGCGCTGGAGAACAGCGGCGTGGCCGTGTCGGCCGACGCCTACCGGACCATTCAGGCGATCATCGCCGAGATCGACCGCAAGCTGTCGGACCAGATCAACCTGGTGCTGCACCACGCCGACTTCCAGCAGCTGGAAGGCGCCTGGCGCGGGCTGCACTACCTGGTGACCAATACCGAGACCGACGAGCTGCTGAAGATCCGCGTGATGTGCATCTCGAAGAAAGAGCTGGGCCGCACGCTCAAGCGCCACAAGGGCGTGGGTTGGGACCAGAGCCCCATTTTCAAGCGCGTGTACGAAGAAGAGTACGGCCAGTTCGGCGGCGAACCTATCGGCTGCCTGGTGGGCGACTACCACTTCGACCACAGCCCGCCCGACGTGGAACTGTTGAGCGAAATGGCGCGCATTTCCGCGGCCGCGCACTGCCCGTTCATCGCGGGCGCTTCGCCCAACGTGATGCAGATGGATTCATGGCAAGAGCTGGCCAATCCCCGCGACCTGACCAAGATCTTCACCAATACCGAATACGCCGCCTGGCGCAGCCTGCGTGAGTCGGAAGACTCGCGCTACATCGGACTGGCCATGCCGCGCTTCCTGGCGCGCCTGCCCTACGGCGCGCGCACCAATCCGGTCGACGAGTTCGATTTCGAGGAAGACACCGACGGCGCCAACCACGACCGCTACGCGTGGGCCAACTCGGCCTATGCGATGGCAGCCAACATCAACCGTTCGTTCAAACTGTACGGCTGGTGCACTTCGATCCGCGGCGTGGAATCGGGCGGGGCGGTGGAAAACCTGCCGTGCCATACGTTTCCCACCGACGACGGCGGCGTGGACATGAAGTGCCCCACCGAGATCGCCATCAGCGACCGCCGCGAGGCCGAGCTGGCCAAGAACGGCTTCATGCCGCTGGTGCACCGCAAGAATTCCGACTTCGCGGCGTTCATTGGCGCGCAGTCGCTGCAGAAACCGCATGAATACTACGACGCCGATGCGTCGGCCAATGCCAAGCTGTCGGCGCGCCTGCCGTACCTGTTCGCGTGCTGCCGTTTCGCGCACTACCTGAAGTGCATTGTGCGCGACAAGATCGGCTCGTTCCGCGAGCGCGACGACATGGAGCGCTGGTTGAACGACTGGATCATGAATTACGTGGATGGCGATCCGGTCAATTCGTCGCAGGAAACCAAGGCCCGCAAGCCGCTGGCCGCAGCCGAAGTCCAGGTGCAGGAAATCGAGGACAACCCCGGCTATTACTCCGCCAAGTTTTTCTTGCGGCCGCACTACCAGCTCGAAGGGCTGACGGTGTCGCTGCGCCTTGTGTCCAAGCTTCCGTCGCTCAAGAAGAACGACGGTTGATGGGCATTTTTTTCAGGGCACGTCGTGCCGTGACCGCAACTTAGGGAGAAGGAAGTGGCTGTTGACATGTTCATGAAGATCGACGGAGCCAATGGCGAGTCGAAAGATTCCAACCACAAAAACTGGAGCGATATCGTTTCGTTCTCGTGGGGAGCCACCCAACCCGGCAACATGGCCAGCGGCGGCGGCCTGGGCGCCGGCAAGGCCAGCTTCAATGACCTGCATGTCGTTGCCCGCATTGACAAGGCGGCTCCTGCCGTCATGAAGCATTGCGCCAGCGGCAAGCACCTGGGCAAGGTCGAGCTGTCGGTGTGCAAGGCGGGCGGCCAGCAAGTCGAATACACGAAGATCACGTTGGAAGACGTGCTCGTGTCGTCGGTGCAGCTGTCGGGCGAGCTGAACTCGGAATCCGTGGTGGTGAACTACGCCTTCCAGGCCGCCAAGGTCAAACAGCAATACTGGGAGCAAACGGAGCAGGGCGGCAAGGGCGCGGAAAGCCTGGTCGCCTGGGATATCAAGCAGAACAAGGAAGTGGGCTAAGCCGGTTCGCTGGTCTTCTCTCCGGGCGGCGCGCGGTTCCCAGGGGCTGTTGTTACGGGCGCCAGGAGCCGCACGCCGGCTTTTCGTTTCTTTCCGCGGTGCCTTGTCATGACCAAACCCGCAGTTGCGCTGCGCGAAAGCAGCTTGTCCCAGCACCTGGAAACGATCCAGGGGCAGATACGTCGCCAGCCGGCGGATGCTGACCTGCGTGCGCAGTTGTTCCAATTGATGGCCGTGCAGGGCGACTGGAACCGTGCTTCCGAACAATTGAGGCTGTGCGCGCAGCTGAATGCCCAGGCGCAGCCCATGGCCATGCTGTACGAGCAGGCCATCGCGGCCGAGCGGCATCGCGAAAGCGTGCTGGCCGGGCATGCGCAGCCCGTGAGCTTCGGCGCGCCGCCGGAGTGGTTTGACGATCTGGCGCGGGCGCTGAGTTTCGATGCCGGCGATCCGGCGCAGGCCGCCGAGTTGCGCAGCCGCGCCTATGAGGCCGCGCAGGCGCGGGCCGGGCGGCTCGAAGGGGCCGATGACGCGGCGCCGGCGGATTTTGCATGGATCAGCGACGGCGATAATCGGCTGGGGCCGGTGTTCGAATTCATTTCCGGCGGCCGCTACGGGTGGCTGCCGTTCAGCGCCTTGCGCAGCGTGCGCCTGCTGGCGCCCGAAGGCCTGTGCGACGTCGTGTGGGCGCAGGCGGAAATCACGCTGGACGATGGGCGGACCCAGCATGGGCTGGTGCCGGCCCGCTATCCCGCGCCGGCCGGCCAGGCGCTGGCCGATCTGGCCGATGGAATCAAGCTGGGCCGCATGACCGACTGGCAGGCGCTGCATGGCGACATGTACGCGGGCGTCGGCCAGAAAATGTGGGTAACCGACCAGGGCGAGTACGCCCTGCTCGATGTGCGCGGGCTGGAGATGAGCTGATGGCGCAATCCGATACGGCCAGCCTGCGCCCGTGGGAACAGTTGCCGCGCAACGAGCGCGTGGCGCGCGACCGCTTGCAGCCGTCGTTGCTGGATCGCCTGATGGACAACGATCCGTCCAAGCGCCAGGAAACCCGCGAATCGGCCATGCTCACCCATGCCGAGCTGCGCTTGGCGGTGCTGCGCGACCTGCGCTGGCTGCTCAACACGGTGAATCTGCAGACGACCGACGATTTGTCGCCGTACCGCTGCGTGCCCGATTCCACCCTGAATTTTGGCGTGCGGGCGATGGCGGGCAAGCGCATGTCGGAGATCGACTGGGTCGATGTGGAAGACTCTATCCGCAATGCCATCGCCTCGTTCGAACCGCGCATCCTGGACTCGTCGGTAGAAGTGCGCTGCGTGACCGACACCGGCACGCTGGAGCATCACAATGTGCTGAGCCTGGAAATCAAGGGAATGCTGTGGTGCGTGCCGCATCCCATGGAATTCCTGTTCCGCACCGACATCGATCTGGAAAGCGGCCACATGGACCTGCGCGATCTCGGGGGAGTTTCCTGATGGACGCGCGCCTGCTCGACTACTACAACCGCGAGCTGGTGTACATGCGCGAGATGGGCGCGGAGTTCGCCCAGATGTACCCCAAGGTGGCGGGCCGGTTGGGCATGCACGGCACCGAGGTGGCCGACCCGTACGTCGAGCGCCTGCTGGAAGGGTTCAGCTTCCTGACTGCGCGCATCCACCTGAAGATGGATGCGGAATTCCCCCGCTTCTCGCAACGCCTGCTGGAAGTGGTGTACCCCAATTATCTTGCGCCCACGCCCGCCATGGCGGTGGTGCAGTTTTCGCCCAGCATGAACGAAGGCACGCTGGCGCGCGGGTTCGACCTGCCGCGCGGCACACTGTTGCGCGGCAGGGTGCCGCGCGGCGAACAGACATCCTGTGAGTTCATGACCGGGCATGCGGTGCGGCTGTGGCCTTTGCGCGTGGCCGAGGCCGAATTCACCGGACCTCCGCCCGACCTGCCGTTGACCCGGCTGGGCCTGGGCGGCCGTAACGGCCGGGTGCTGAGCGCGCTGCGCATGCGCATCGAGGTGTGCGGCGGCGTGCGGCTGGAAGACATGGATCTCGACCAGCTGGTGTTCCATCTGGCAGGCCAGGACCTGCAGATGCAGCGCCTGCTGGAGATCATCATGGGGCATACGGTTGCGGTGCTGGGTCACGACAGCGCGCGACCGGTGACCTGGATCAACAAGCTTGCGCCCACCAGCGTGCGCCATGAAGGGTTCGACGACGAGCAGGCCCTGTTGCCGGCCGACTCGCGCGTCTTCCAGGGCTACCGCCTGCTGCAGGAATATTTTGCTTTTCCGCGCCGCTATTTATTCTTCAGCCTGAACGACCTGAAGCGCGGGCTGCGCACGCCGCCGCTGGCCGGCGGCGAGCGCCGTGAGACGCGCTCGTTCGATTTGACGATGCTGTTCTCGACCGCCGCGCCGGAACTGGAAGGGGCGATTGCGGCCGAGCACCTGGCGCTGCACTGCGCGCCGGTGATCAATTTGTTTCCGAAGCGCGCCGACCGTATCGCGGTGACGCCGCGCACCAATGAATACCACCTGGTGGTCGACCGCACACGGCCCCTGGATTATGAAGTGTTCGGCGTGACGCGGGTGGTGGGCCATGCCTCGGCCGAACGCCCCGAGCAGGAGTTCCGCTCGTTCTACGGTACGCTGGGCAGCGATCCCGACGATTACGGCGCCTATTATTCGCTGCGCCGCGAGCCGCGGCTATTGTCGGACCACGCCCAGCGCAACGGCACCCGCACCGGCTATACGGGCAGTGAGGTCTTCGTGTCGCTGGTGGATCGCCATGAAGCGCCGTTCTCGGGCCAGTTGCGCCATTTGACGCTGGAGACGCTGTGCACCAACCGCGACCTGGCGATGCTGCTGCCGCTGGGCACCGAGACCGATTTCACGCTGCGGGTGTCGGCGCCAGTGGGCGCGGTGAAGGTGCTGCACGGCCCGACACGGCCGCATACGGCGCTGGCCGAGAATGCCGCCACCTGGCACCTGATCAGTCACCTGGGCCTGAACTACCTGAGCCTGATCGACCTGGATGCCGAGCAGGGCGCACAGACGCTGCGCGAGATGCTGCATGTATACGGCAACCTGGCCGATCCGGTGGTGCGCAAGCATATCGGGGGCGTACGGCATGTGCAGGCCGAACCCATGCACCACCGCCTGCCGGTGCCCGGCCCTATTGTGTACGGGCGCGGAGTGCGCATTGGCCTGCAGGTCGATGAAACGGCGTTTTCGGGCATCAGTCCATACCTGTTCGGCGCGGTGCTCGAACAGTTTTTTGCGCGCCATGTGTCGCTGAACATGATGTCGGAACTGGTGCTCTCTACCTTGCAGCGCGGCGAAATCGCCCGCTGGAAACCCCGCATGGGGGCGCGCCCCGCGGTTTAGGGTCAACTGGCCCATTGGGGCCGAGAGATTGAAAGGAATCGTGCCATGAAAAGCGCTGCGGCCAACCGTCAATACCCCGTCTACGATCCGGTGCACCTGATCGGCACTGTTACTCGTCGCGAAGAAGATGGCAGTTTCTCCGTCGACTGCGATGGCCGCGCCTGGCGCGCCCGGCAGGCTGCCAGCTGCCTGCTGGCGCCGCAGACGGGCGACCAGGTGCTGATCAGCGGACCGGACGCCGCGCGCGTGTACCTGATCGCCGTGATCGAGCAGGCCGACCCGGGCGTGGCGCGGCTGGAAACCGAAGGCGACATGGTGCTGCGCTCGCGCGCGGGCAGCGTGGCGCTGGAAAGCACGCAGGCGGTGCGGCTGGCGGGGCGGGGCGCCGTCAGCATCGATACTGCGTCGTTGAAAGTGCAGACCGAGGATGCGCATTGCGTGGCCGCGAAGATGAAATACCTGGGCGCCGAGATGACAGCCACGGTAGGCACCACGCGCCTGATCGGCAAGGTGTACGAGGCGGTGATGGACCGCCTGTCATTCCTGTCGCGCGTGAGTTTCCGCACGACCGAGGAAGTGGAGCACGTGCGCGCCGGCTCGCTGGACTACCGGGCCGAGAAGAGCGCCCGGGTGCATGCCTCGTACACCATGGTGACCGGCGAGAACCTGGTTAAGGTCGACGCCAAGCAGATTCACATGGGGTAAACGTGGCCAGCCTGGCGACCGAACCGGAACAGGCCGCGCCCGGCGCCGGGCAGGCGCGGCGGGAGTCCGCCGTGCCGCCGCCGCCCGGCGCCGGGGCGTCCGGGCTGCCGCCCGGATTCTGGCGCGCGCTGGAGAAGGAACCCTACGCCCACGACCTGTTCAATACGCTGCGCTGGATCGACGCGCGCGCCGGCGCGCGCTTGCCGCTGGGCCGCGATACCGTGGCTCGCAACGAACCGGTGCGCCTGAGGCAAGAGCCGTCGATGGCCTTTGCGCCGTCGACCCTGGCGGCCGCGCGCCCGGCGCGGGCGGGACGGCCACCGGAGCTGTCGATCTACAGTTTCGGACTGTTCGGGCCGAACGGGCCGTTGCCGCTGCACCTGACCGAGTACGCGCGCGAGCGCATGCACCATTACGGCGACCAGACGCTGTCGGCGTTCGCCGACATATTCCATCACCGCCTGATCCTGCTGTTCTACCGGGCCTGGGCCGACGCGCAGAGCACAGTCAGCCTGGACCGCAAGGAAGAGCGCTTTACCCGCTACGTGGCCAGCCTGCTGCACATGGGCATGCCGTCGCTGCTGCGCCGCGATACGGTGATGGACCACGCCAAGTTCTACATGGCGGGCCACCTGGTCCGGCAGACGCGCAACCCGGAGGGGCTGAAGCAGATTCTGCAGAATTTTTTCTCGGTGCCGGTGCGCATCGCGGAGTTCGTGCCGCAGTGGATACGCCTGGAGCCGTCGCAACGGCTGGGCCTGGGAAGCAGCCTGGGTCTGGGCAGGGACACCATTCTGGGCACGGCGGTGCGCGATGCCCAGCACAAGTTTCGCATCGAGCTCGGCCCGCTGGGACGCGCCGAGTACGCCAGTTTCTTGCCGGGCGGGCGGCGCGCGCGCCAGTTGCTGCACTGGGTGCGCGATTACATCGGCGTAGAGCTGGCGTGGGATGTGCGGCCGGTGCTCAAGCGGCAGGATGTGCGGGGCGTGGCGCTGGGCGCGGCCCAGCCGCTGGGCCTGTCGTCCTGGCTGGGCAGCCGCCGGTCCGAGCAGGGCGACGCGCGCGACCTGCTGCTGGACTACGAAAGCCGCGACCGCGCCGCGCGCCGGGCCGCAATCCCAACCCAACCACAGGAGGTGACCGCGTGACCCACGACATGATCTACGACGGCCAGCGCGTGAGCTGGCCCGGCCATGGCACTTTCCGCGCCACCAGCGGACTGCCGGGATTCCAGTTGCCGGGCGAGTCGTGCACTGCGGAAAGCGGGCCGGTGCCGCCCGGTTTCTACAAGATCTTCCTGGCCGACCAGGGCGTGGCCAAGGACGATGGCCGCGACGCCTGCAACCTGAAGCCCGCTTGGGGCATCCAGTCGATTCCGCGCGGCGCGGCGGCCGGCGATTGCGAGCAGCCGTGGTCCAACTGGGGCAACAACCGCGCGCGCCTGGAGCCGGCCGACGCGGCTACCCGCAACCGATGCGCGCCGGCGCGCGGCGGCTTTTACCTGCACGATTCCACCAAGGGCTACAGCCACGGCTGCATCGAAGTGGAGGGCCGCATTTTTCCGCTGCTGCGCACCTACGCGCGCGGCAATCGCCAGGCCACGATGATCATCAAGGTCGAGTACGCGGCCGGCCGCGTTACCAATGGAGGCACGCTTGTCGAATAACTTTCCACGCCTGGCGGCCGCGCTGGCGGCCATGGCATGCGCCGCGGCGGCCCAGGCGGCCGGCGCCATCAAGGTCGAGAATGCGCTGGCGGCTTGCGTGGACGTGCAGCCGGGCATGCGCGCCACCACCGATGGGCAGGTGCTGCTGCAGGCTGCCCTGGACGTGAAGCAGTCCATCGGCCGCTGCGGCTGCAAATCGGCCATCGCCACGTATGCGTCGCACGTCGAGCTGGACGATGGGCACCGCAGCTTTTTGCAGCGCGGAGCCTTGCGCGTCAAGCAGTCGGGCGCTCGCACCTTGACCCTGGCCAGCGATGAAAAACTGGTGGGCGACCGCAATGTGGTGCTTTCGCTGGGCTGCGCCGCGCCCGACTGATTCCCTTACCCTGACGCTGAGCACAATAACGATATGTCCGACATCGGCCGCCTCGATCTTTTCGGCAAACTCGATCCGCTGCTGTACCAGGCGCTGGAAGGCGCCACCTCGTTCTGCAAGCTGCGCGGCAATCCGTATGTCGAGCTGGTGCACTGGATACACCAGATCGTGCACACGCAAGACAGCGACCTGCACCGCATCGCTCGCCGCTTCGACCTCGACATGGGGGCGCTGCAGGCGGACCTGACCGCCGCGCTGGACCAACTGCCGCGCGGCGCGGGTTCAGTGTCCGATTTGTCGGAACACATCGACCATGCGGTCGAGCGCGCCTGGGTGCTGGGATCGTTGCGCTATGGCGCCGCGCGCATCCGCGGCGGGCACTTGATGGCCGGGCTGGTCAAGACCTATGCCCTGCGCAACGTGCTGTTGGGCATGTCCGACCAGTTCTCGCGCATTGTGCCCGATGTGCTGCTGGAACAGCTGGACGATATTGTGCGCGGATCGCCCGAAGATGCCACGGCCCAGCCGGCCGAGGCGGTGGCCGGCGGCGGCGCGCCCGCCGAGGGCGGCTCGGCGCTGGCCAAGTATGCCGTGGACCTGACCGCCCGGGCGCGGGCTGGCGAGATCGACCCCGTGTCGGGACGAGACGAGGAAATCCGCCAGATCGTCGACATTCTGATGCGGCGCCGCCAGAACAATCCGCTGCTGGCCGGCGAAGCCGGCGTGGGCAAGACCGCGGTGGTGGAAGGCCTGGCCTTGCGCCTGGCCAGCGGCGACGTGCCGCCCCCTTTGCGCGAGGTGTCGCTGTATCTGCTGGACATTGGCCTGCTGCAGGCAGGCGCTGGTGTGAAGGGCGAGTTCGAGCAGCGCCTGCGTGGCGTGATCGATGAGGTGCAGGCCAGCCCCAGCCCCATCGTGCTGTTCATCGACGAAATCCACACCCTGGTGGGGGCGGGCGGCGCGGCCGGCACGGGCGACGCCGCCAACTTGCTCAAGCCCGCGCTGGCGCGCGGGCAGTTGCGCACCATCGGCGCCACCACATGGTCGGAGTATAAGAAATACATCGAGAAAGATCCCGCGCTGACGCGGCGCTTCCAGGTCGTGCAGATCCACGAGCCGGCCGAACCGCGCGCGTTGGGCATGCTGCGCGGCCTGGCGGCCACGCTTGAGGCGCATCACCAGGTGTTGCTGCTGGATGAGGCCATCGAGGCAGCGGTGTCGTTGTCGCATCGCTATATTCCCGCGCGGCAGTTGCCCGACAAGGCCGTGGCGCTGCTGGACACCGCCTGCGCGCGCGTGGCGGTCAGCCAGCATGCGGTGCCGGCGGCGCTGGAAGACGCGCGCCGGCGTATCGAGGCGCTGGAGATCGAGCAGCGCATTGCGGCGCGCGAAGCCCGCCTGGGAGCCGGCGCCGAAGCGCGCGTGACCCAGCTGGCCGGCGAGCTGGCCCAGGCACGCGCCCACGAAACCGAACTGGCGCAGCGCTGGGAGTCCGAGCGTGCGCTGGCGGCGCGGGTATTCGAGCTGCGCCGGGCGCTGGACCAGGACGCGGCGCCGGCTGTCGAAACCGTGGAAGCCGCCGCCGCCGCAGAGGGCGAGGTCGGGGCGCGAGAACACCCCACCGCCGCGACGCCCGCGCAGGATCCGGCCCGTTTGCGCGCTGAATTGGCGCAGGCGCAGGAGGAGCTGGCCCAGCGCCAGGGCGAAGCCGCGCTGATCTATCCCGCGGTGGACGCGGCCGCTGTGGCGTCGGTGGTCGCTGACTGGACGGGCATCCCGGTGGGCCGCATGGTCCGCGACGAGGCCCAGTCGGTGCTGCGACTGGCCGATACGCTGGAGCAGCGCGTGATCGGGCAGCGCCACGGCCTGGAGGCCATTGCGCGGCGCATCCAGACCTCGCGCGCCCGGCTGACGGACCCGAACAAGCCCGTTGGCGTGTTTCTGCTGTGCGGTCCGAGCGGCGTGGGCAAGACCGAAACCGCGCTGGCGCTGGCCGAGGCGCTATACGGCGGCGAGCAGAACCTGATCGCCATCAACATGAGCGAATTCCAGGAATCGCACACGGTGTCGACGCTGAAAGGCGCGCCGCCCGGATACGTCGGCTATGGCGAAGGCGGCGTGCTGACCGAGGCCGTGCGGCGGCGGCCGTACAGCGTGGTGTTGCTCGACGAGGTCGAGAAGGCCCATGCCGACGTGCACGAGATCTTCTTCCAGGTGTTCGACAAGGGCTGGATGGAAGACGGCGAGGGCCGCTATATCGATTTTCGCAACACCATCATCATCCTGACATCGAACGTGGGCACCGAGCTGATCGCCAGCCTGTGCCGCGACCCGGCGCTGATGCCCGATGCCGATGGCCTGGCGGCGGCGCTGCGCGAGCCCCTGCTGAAGGCGTTTCCGGCGGCCTTGCTGGGGCGGCTGGTGGCAGTGCCTTATATGCCGCTGTCGGACGAGATGCTGGCGCGCATTGTGGATCTGCAGTTCGACCGCGTGCGCCAGCGGCTGCTCGACAACCACGGCATCGCGCTTACTGTCAGCCCCGAGGCCACGGCGCTGGTGGTGGCGCGATGCACGGAAGTGGAGTCCGGCGGCCGCATGGTCGATGCGATTCTGACCAATACGGTGCTGCCGCAGATCAGCCGCGAGCTGCTGACCGCATCCATGGAAGGGCGCGAGGTGCGCGCGGTGGCGCTGGAAGCCGCCGAAGGCGACTTCCGCTACCGGTACGAATAGTGGCGCGGGCCGCGCCGCTATTTGCGCGGCGGCTTGCCGGCGGCGTCGGGCTCTTCTGGCTGGCGTGCGCGCGCGGGCCGCATGTAGCCGCCGTATTCGCGCAGATGGTCGCGCGCGGCGTGGGCGCTGTCATCGCGCGGGCGCGGGGTGAGGGTGTCGGTGACCGGATCCGAGCGGTGGGGGTCCAGCGGGTCGTGCGAGGGCAGCGTCGAGGGAGTCTGGTCCGAGAAGACGCTGTCGGCGGAATCGGCGTCGGGACTGCCCAGCATGTCCAGCGGGTCGCGCAGGGGGCCGCGCACATTGGCGTCGCCGCGCGGCAATTGGCTTAGCGGGTCTTCCGGGTTGCGCGCCTGGGCGGATTCCAGGTCGAACGGGTGCGCCGAGACGTCGGGCACGCTGCCTACCGGCAGGGTGCCGGGGCCGAACAGGTCGCTGAATACATCGGCCGGGTCGGACTGCGGTGCCTGGGGCTCGGCGGCCAGGGGTGGATCTAGGTCGGCGAACGGCGCGTCAAATCGCGCCGGGGCCGAGGGAAATGGCGCGGGGGGCTCGGGCAGCGGTTGCGCCGGTTCGGGCGCATTGCCCGCGGTCTCGCGGGTTTCTGGCGCAGGGCTGGCCGGCAGCGTGTCGGACGCCTGGGCGGGTGGCGCGGGCGTGGGTTCTATATAGGTGTCAGGCGTCTTGGAAACTTCCGGCGCCGTATAGGAGGGCGGGGAGGCTGGATGGACGGTGTGCGTATCGGGGGGCGTGAGATCGGCGCCTTCGAGCAACGGACTTTCGAGCAGGGGATCGGGCTCGGGCGGCGCGGCCTGCGCGGATGCCGCGGCGGTGGCGGCGGCCGCAGCCATGGCTGCCGGGGCAGTGGCCATGGGCGCGTCGGGGTCTTCGGCCTTGAGCGTGTATGGGCCGATGGCGAGTTCGTCGCCCGGCGCCAGCGGCACTTCCTGGTCGCGCGTGATGGCGCGGCCGTTGATGCTGACGCGGCTCATGCCGCTGAGGTTGACCAGATAGCAGGCGCCGTCGCTGATGCGCAACGCGGCCTGGATGCGGCAGATGCCGCGGTCGTTGTCGGGCAGGACCAGGTGGTTGTCGGCCGAGCGTCCCAGCGTGCCGCCGGGAGCCTGGAATACCGCCGACAGCGGGGCGGAGCCCGGCTCGTCGCTACGTGGCTGTACGGTGAGTCTCATGCAGAAAATCTCCGGTGCATCGCGCGCATGGATGCGGGTGCGAACGCCCCGATGATAGCCACCGTTGCTGGCAGAAATGATTTCCGGAATATATCCAAGCGCGAAAAACCCAGGGGGGTTCCGTAACAGTAGTAACTATTTCTGTATTTGCACGACAGTTTCTTGTTTTTCCCTTGTCATACACGCTTTCTCCATAATCCCAGGGGGCATTCCGCGAATTATGGTGTTCCGCAAGACCGCTATTTCTATTGTGAGAGGGCTCTGCGCGAGCCTTGCTGCCCTGGTGCTGCTGGCCGGGTGTTCTTCCACCGCCAGGCAGGTGCCTGTTCCCTATGCCATCGAGCTGACCGCTGATCCGCAGGTGAATCCGGACGTGCACGGGCGCCCGTCGCCAGTGCAGATCACGGTTTATGAACTGACCTCGTCCAGCGCTTTCGAGTCGCGCGATTTCTTTTCGCTGCAATCCGATCCGCAGGCCGCGCTAGGCAAAGAACTGCTGAACACCGACCAGGCCATCCTGCGGCCGGGCGAAACCAAGACCCTGAAGTATTCCGGCAGCGCCCAAGCCCGCGTCGTGGGCATTGTGGCCGCCTACCGCGACCTCGAGAAAAGCCACTGGCGGCTGGTCGTGCCGCTGCCCGAAGCGCAGAACACCAATATATATAAGGTATGGCAGTTCTCGCCCAACGAAGAAATGATCAAGGTGTCGGTCAAGGACAACAGCCTGGCCGTGGTCGACCGGGAGCGTTCCTGGTGGCCGTTCTAGGCGCGGGCCGGTGCGCCGGCCGCCAGCGCCTGCCCGCAACTTCAACGCAAGCATAGCCATGGCAGAGAAGAGCAAAGTCGTATGGTCCGAGGGGATGTTCCTGCGGCCTCAGCATTTCCAGCAGTTCGAGCGCTACCTGGAAGGGTTGCTGCAGCAGCGCGCCGCTTCGCTGCACGGGTTTTTCTGGGGGTTCAGCCACCTCGCCCTGGACCGTGACGCGCTGGCCGTGGGCAAGCTGGTGCTCACGCAGGCCAGCGGCGTGCTGCCCGACGGCACGCCGTTTGAATTTTCACACCCCGATGACGCGCCGCAGGCGCTGGAAGTGCCCGAGCACGCCCAGGACGTGCGCGTCATGCTCGCGCTGCCGCGCATTCGGCCGGGCGCCACCGACGTGCAGTATGAAGACGAGGCCGATTCGCTGGCGCGCTACCTGGTGCAGGAAGCCGAGGTCGAAGATTCCGGTTCGGTCGGGCTGGAGCCGGCGCTGTTGCAGCTGGGCCGGCTGCGGCTGCGCCTGATGCTCGAAACCGACCTGGGCGACGAATGGCTGGGCCTGGGCGTGGTCCGGGTGATCGAACGCCGCGCGGACAACCGCGTGGTGCTGGACGAACGCTACATCCCGCCGTGGCTGGCGGCTGGCGCGCATCCGTTGCTGCTGGGTTTCGTGCAGGAGCTGTACGGCCTGCTGAACGCGCGCAGCGAGGCCCTGGCCATGCGCTTGTCGCAACCCGGGCGCGGCGGCGTGTCCGAGGTGTCCGACTTCATGCTGCTGGAAACCGTCAACCGCTACATCGGCGCGCTATGGCACGCGCGCCAGGCCGAGTGGCTGCACCCCGAGCGCCTGTTCCACGACTGGCTGATGCTGGCCTGCGACCTTGCCACGTACACGGCTGCGTCGCGCCGCCCCGAGGTGCTGCCCGAATACCGGCACGACGATCTGCAGACCACGTTCGAGATGTTGATGAACGAGCTGCGCCGCTCGCTGTCGGCGGTGCTGGAGCAGCATGCCCTGCAGATCCCGCTGCAGGACCGCGGCCAGGGCGTGCGCGTGGCGCAGATTCCCGACCTGGAACTGCTGCGCACGGCGGGCTTCGTGCTGGCGGTGCACGCCGACATGCCGTCGGACACGGTGCGCTCGCGCTTCCCCGCGCAGGTCAAGATAGGCCCCGTCGAGCGCATTCGCGACCTGGTGCACCTGCAGCTGCCCGGCGTGACGGTGCGCGCGCTGCCGGTGGCGCCGCGGCAGATTCCGTACAGCGCGGGCCACGTGTATTTCGAATTGGACAAGGGTGGGGATTTCTGGAAGCAGCTGGAGCGCACGGGCGCGCTGGCGCTGCACCTGGCCGGCGAATTCCCCGGCTTGTCCATGGAATTCTGGGCGTTGCGCGACTAGGACCCCGGCCGGAGACATCATGCACGCTTCCGATACCGCCATGCCCGGCCCGCTGGGCTCAGGCATGCCCGAAGGCTCCGCATCGGCCTCAAGCCGGCTGCGGCCTTACGAGTATGTGATCAGCGGCTCGAATCCGCTCGTGGCGGCGGCCAACCCGCTGCTCGACCTGATTCCGCAGATTCGCGCCACCACATCGCACCCGTCGCCGGCCATGCTGCGCGAACACCTGCTGGACGAGATCCGGCAGTTCGAATTGCGCGCCCAGCAGGCCGGCATTTCCAATGAAACCATCCTGGGGGCGCGCTATTGTTTGTGCACGGCGCTGGACGAGGCGGCGGCACTGACACCCTGGGGAGGCAACGGCGTCTGGTCGGCCCACAGCCTGCTGGTGACGTTCCACAACGAAACCTGGGGCGGCGAGAAGTTCTTCCAGCTGCTGGCCAAACTGTCGCAGAACCCCAGCCAGCACCTGGACCTGCTCGAATTGCTGTACTACTGCCTGGTGCTGGGTTTCGAAGGCCGTTACCGGGTAGCCGATAACGGCCGCTCGCAGCTCGAGACGCTGCGCCAGCGCCTGCTGCGCATTCTGCGCAGCGCGCGCGGCGAGTACCCGCGAGCGCTGTCGCCGCACTGGCAGGATGTGCCGGCCCAGACTCAGCTGCGGCGCCTGCCGGTGCCGCTGTGGGTATTCGGCGCGCTCGCCGCCGTATTGGCGCTGGCCATCTACTGGGGGCTGGCCTGGAGCCTGAGCAACCAGTCGGATGCCGTATTCACGGCCATCAGCAGCGTGAAGCCGCCCACCGTACAGATCGCCCCGACGCGCCGGCCCGCGCCGTCGCCACGGCTGGCCGTATTTTTGGCCCCCGAGATCCGCGACGATCTGGTCACGGTACGTGACGAGGTCGACCGCAGCGTGGTGGTGCTGCGCGGCGACGGCCTGTTCGAATCCGGCTCGGCCGAGGTGCGCGAGCAGTACCTGCCGGTGCTGTCCCGCGTGGCCGACGCCTTGCGCGAGACTCAGGGCAACATCCTGGTGCGCGGCTATACCGACAACATACCCATGCGCGGCGCGCGCTACCCGTCCAACTGGCACTTGTCGCAGGCGCGCGCGGATGCGGTCAAGGAACTGCTGGAAGCGCGCCTGGACAATCCGCAACGCGTGCGCGCCGAGGGGCGCGGCGATGCCGATCCGGTGGCGCCCAACGATACGGCGGCGGGGCGATCGCGTAATCGTCGCGTCGAAATCACGCTGATGGTGCCGCCGGTGCCTTGGGAAGATACGGTCGAGGGTGCGCGGCAATGATTCATAACGTATTCGGTTTCTTGTTCAGCCGGGGCTTGTGGAATTTCTTCGGCCTGGTGGCCCTGGCACTGCTGATTTGGATCGCCGGCCCGCTGCTTGCCATCGGCGCGACGCGGCCACTGGAAAGCGAGACGACGCGCATCATCGTCATCGCCGTGCTGTTCGGCCTGTGGCTGCTGCGCATCTTGTGGCGCAAATGGCGCGAAGGCCGCCTGAATGCGCAATTGCTGGGCCAGTTGCGCAAGCCGGCAACCAAGAAGAAAGCCGAGCCCGAGCCCGGCAACCCCGAGATCCGCCAGCTGGAAGAGCGCTTCAATGAGGCGGTGGAGTTGCTGCGCAAGACGCGCTTCGAGGGCAACAAGCGGCGCCTGTCGCTCGACCGCTTTTCGAAGCAGTACCTGTACCAGCTGCCCTGGTACGTGATCATTGGCGCGCCGGGGGCCGGCAAGACCACGGCCCTGGTGAATTCCGGCCTGAATTTCCCGCTGGCCGACCGCTTCGGCAAGGTAGCGCTGCGCGGGGTGGGCGGCACGCGCAACTGCGATTGGTGGTTCACCGACGATGCAGTGTTGCTGGATACCGCCGGCCGCTACACCACCCACGAAAGCGACGCCACCGGCGACGAAGAAGAGTGGAAGGGCTTTCTGCGGCTGCTGTCGAAGTTCCGCGGCCGGCAGCCTATCAACGGCGCGATGCTGACTGTCAGCGTCGAAGACCTGCTGGCCGCGTCCGATGCCGAGCGCGTGCAGCATGCCGCGGTGCTGCGGCGCCGGCTGCAAGAGCTGCGCGAGCAGCTGGGCATCCAGTTTCCGGTATATGTGCTGGTGACCAAGGCCGACCTGCTGTCGGGCTTCGAGGAGTACTTCGCATCGTTCAACCGCGAAGACCTGTCGCAAGTGTGGGGCTTCACGCTGCCGTACACCCGCACGCAGGAAGCGGATTTTGATCTGTATGAGGCCTTCCACACCGAGTACGAATTGCTGAAGCGGCGCCTGGACGATGCGCTGCCCGAAGTGCTGGCCGCCGAAACCGACGCATCGCGCCGCGCGCTGGCCTATATGCTGCCGCAGCAGTTCGCCGGACTGCAGGCGGTGCTGGGGCACTTCCTGAGCGACGTGTTCGCCACCTCGAAGTACGAGGCGCGCCTGGTGCCGCGCGGCGTGTATTTCACCAGCGGCACGCAGGGCGGCGAGACGTTCGACCAGGTTACCGGCTATCTGAAGCGCTATCTGCGCATCGACGGCGGGCCGGCGCCCGCGGCCAGCGTGCCGGGCGAAGGTGACGGCCGCAGCTATTTCTTGAAGGGCCTGTTGCAGGACGTGATTTTCCGCGAGGCGGGCCTGGCCGGGCGCAACCTGCGTTGGGAACGCCGCTACCGCCGCCTGCATTGGGCCGGCTATGGCTTGATCGCCGCGCTGTTCGTCGCGCTGCTGGTGGGCTGGGTGGTCAGCTACCGCAATAACAAGGCCTATGTGGCCGAGGTGTCGCGCCGTGTGCCCACGGTTGAAAAGCTGGGCCGCGATATCAAGATCACCCAGGCGGGCGACGTGCTGGGCCTGATGCCGTTCCTGGACAGCCTCTGGTATTTGCCCCGCCACGCCAACTTCGAACTGGATTCGCCGCCCTTGAACTATCAGTTCGGCCTGTACCAGGGCCAGAAGATGCAGGCGGCCGCGCAGGGCGTGTACCGCGGCACGCTGGAGCAGGTGCTGGTGCCGCAGATCGCCCGGCGGGTAGAGACCGCGTTGCGCAAGGCTGCCCCCGACGACCTGGAGTTCTCGTATGAGGCGCTGCGTGCCTACCTGATGCTCTACGAGGCCGACCACTACGATGCCGAGTTCATGCATGCCTGGCTGCTGTCCGACATGCAGAAAACCCTGCCCGAGGGCTACACGCGCCGCCAGTACGACCTGATGTCGCTGCACCTGCGCAACCTGGTGCAGGGCCGCGTGCTGTCGTCGCCGTTCCCGCGCGACGACGAACTGGTCAAGCAGGCGCGCGAGCGGCTGGCCCGCTACACGTTGGCCCAGCGCGCCTACAGCCGCCTGCGCCGCATGCTGGCCAACACCGACCAGGGGCCGCAGCAGACCGCCATCACGCTGGGCGGGCCGCAGGCCAGCGCGGTGTTCGTGCGCAAGAGCGGCAAGCCGCTGACCGACGGAATCCCGTCGCTGTACAGCTACAACGGCTACTGGAAAGTGTTCAACCAGCGCGTGACGCGGGTGGCCGACCTGCTGCGCCAGGATGACGCCTGGGTGCTGAACATCGAGGCGCCGGGTATCCTGGACCAGCGCGCGCAGCAGCAGTTGATCGTGGACATCAAGCGGCTGTACATGAACGACTACGTCGAGCAGTGGGACGGCTATCTGAACGACCTGCAGCTGGCGCCCACCACCTCGCTGCTGCAGAATATCCAGATGGCGCGCACCCTGTCCGCGCCCGAGTCGCCGCTGGTGAAGCTGGTGCAGGGGGTGGCGCGAGAGACTTCGCTGCTGCGCGACACGGGCGACGGGCAGTCGCTGATGGACCAGGCGCGCAACCGGGTCAGCAGCACGCGCGAGGCCCTGGAGCAAATGTTCGGTCCTACCGGTCCCAGCGCCGCGATGCGCGCCGATGCATCGGACGAAAAGCTGGAACGCATCGTCGACCTGCATTTCGAACCGTATCGCCGCCTGGCGCAAAGCGACGGCCAGGGCGCGCCGCCCGCCATCACCGCCACCACCGGCCTGATCAATGAGCTTTACACCTACCTGACGGCGGCCGACGCGGCGCTACGCAGTGCCAGCCCGGCGCCGGGCTCGGACGTGGTCACCAAGCTGCGCGCCGAAGCGGGCCGCCTGCCCGAGCCGCTGCGCGACCTGCTCAATACGCTGTCGGTGAAGGCGTCGGGCGAAATCTCCGAGGCCACGCGCGAGCGCATGGGCGACACCGTGACGGCGACCATCGGCGTGTTTTGCCGGCAGTCGATCGCGGGCCGTTATCCGTTCGCCAGCGGTTCGTCGCGCGATGTGGCGCCCAACGACATGGCGCGGCTGTTCGCGCCCAATGGCATGATGGATGATTTCTTCCAGAAGCACCTGGCCTCGCAGATCGACGTGTCCGGCTCGCGCTGGCGTTTCAAGCCGGGCATCGACGGCAAGCAGGGTGACAAGGCGGCCTACCTGGATTCGTTCCAGCGCGCCAGCGTCATCCGCGATGTGTATTTCACCGCGGGCAACCCGCTGCCTTCGTACCGCGTCGCGATCCGGCCGCTCGAAATGGATGCGCAGATCACGCAGTTCCTGATGGACGTGGACGGCCAGACGGTGCGCTACGCGCATGGGCCGCAGGTGGCCACTAATGTGCAATGGCCGGGGCCGCGCGGCACCAACCAGGCGCGCATCGAGCTGACGCCGCAGGCCGGCCCGGCCGGGCTGTCGGCATCGGGGCCGTGGGCCTTGAACCGCCTGCTGGACAAGGCGCAGCTGCGGCGCGGTTCGTCGCCCGAGGTGACGATCGCCACTTTCGACATCAATGGCCGCAAGGTGGTGCTGGAGATCACGGCCAGCAGCGTGAAAAGTCCTTTCCATCTTGCCGAGATGCAGGGGTTTGCCTGCCCTGGCAAGTAAGTGGCTTCATCCCGTGTGAACAGGTTCTGGACGGAATTCACGATGGACGATGCAACGGAGAAATTGGGCTGGTACGGGAAGATTCCCGCCGCGGGCGATTTCGTGCACCGCCGCCTGCCGCGCGAACTGATCGCGTGGTGGGACCGCTGGCTGCAGTACGGGCTGGCAGCGCTGAAGCAGGCGCCCGACGACAGCGCGGCGCGCAGCTTCGCGGCCGCCCCGATCTGGAATTTCGCCATTCCGTCGGGGCCCAGCGGTAACGGGGCGCAGTTGGGCTGCATCGCGCCCAGCCGTGACCGGGTAGGGCGTGGCTACCCCTTGTGCGTAATCATGGCGATTCCCGCCGACGCGTACCACAGCAGCATGCTGGATGGCGCCACCGAGTATTACCGGCAGATCGGCGCCAGCATGCTGTCGGCGGTGCGGCACGGCTGCGCGGCCGAGCAGTTCGACCGCGAGCTGCTGGATATTCGCGTGCCGGGCGCGGCGCGGCCCGTGGAGCGGTCCAGCGGCAGCGACATCATGGATATCTTGAATGCCGGGCTGGACGGCGGCGCCGAACCGGTGGCCTCGCACAGCCTGGCGGCCTGGCCCGATCTGCCGTTCTGCTTCAACCCAAGTTCGCATACCAGTTACTGGTGGACCAACCAGGTCGACGGCGCGGCGCTGCAGACCTACGTGCACGGCGGTTCGCTGAACGCCGCGCTGTTCACCCGATTGTTCGCATCGCTGCCGGCCTGGCGCTAGGGCAGCGAGCTGACGTGCCCGGAGCCCGATTATGAGCGCATCTTTCGCCACTTTGCCGAACCGCCACACGCCCGCGGGCGACGCGTACGGCCACCGGCCCCTGAGCGCGATTGCGGCAGCCGCCAGCGGCGGCGTGCCACAGGCGCGGATCCGCCGCGTGCTGGCGGACCTGGCCGCGCCGCTGGCTGAATTGCACGCCAACGGCCGCGTGCACGGCGCCATCGCCATGAGCACCGTCGGCCTGGACACCACCGGCAAGGCGCACTTGCTGGTGCCGCCGCTGGAGCCCACGGCCGATGCCGAAGGCGGCGCGCGCATGGAAGGCTATGCCGCGTTCGAGCAGTACACCGACGACCCCGAGCGGCCCTGCGGCCCCTGGACCGACATTTATGCCTTGAGCGCGCTGGCCCATAGTTTGCTGGTGGGCTTTGCGCCGCCGGCCGCGCTGGCCCGCTGCGTCAAGGACACATACGAGCCGCTGGCCGGACGTGACCTGGGCGCTTACGATCCTGGCTTCTTGCAGGCGGTGGACCGCGGGCTGTCGATGAAACATGCCGCGCGCCCGCAGGACATGGATGCCTTCGCGCAGGCCTTCGAGCTTGCGCCGGCGCCAGTGCCTCAGCCGCCCGCCGAAACTCCCGCCCTGGCCCCCGATCCCGAACCCGCGCTGCCGCCAGTGGCGGCCGCCGCCAAGCCGGCGCCGGGTCCGCGCGTGCCCTTGCTGGTATTGCTGGGGGTGTTGGCGGCGGTGGCGTTTGCTGTTTACCTGTGGCTGCGCCCGGAGGCGACTGCCCCGCAGTCGGCCCGCCAGGACCCCGCGCCTGCAGAAGCGCCCACCGCGCCGCCGCCGCAGGCACCGGTACCGACGCCGCCCGCGCTTTCCGACCTGAACGCGCCGCGCGAGGCCGGCCCGGCCGCGCTGCCCGCGGAAGGCACCGCGCCCGCCGTGCCGCCCGCGCAGGAGCCAGCCGCCGCGCCGCCCGCGCCGGCGCAGCCGCCAAGCGCTGCGGCACCAACTCCAGCGCCCGCGGACGCCGCGTCGCCGTCTGCCGGGTCTTTGTCTGCCGCGCCGGGCCAGGCGCCAGGGGAGGCCGAGACGCCCGAGCCGCCTGCGGCGAATCCGGTAACCGGCGTGAATCCGCCGGGTGCGCCGGCGGTGGCGGCCGCCACGCCTGAGGCGGGTGGTCAGGCTGGAGCGGCCGAGAGCGCGCCGGCCGATGCCGCCGCGGCGACCGGCGCCACGGCCGAGGACGCAGCCAGTGCCGAGGGTGCTGCTTCGGCGGAAGCTGCCGATGCCGCCGCGGCGCCCGAAGAAGCGCCGCCCGCGTCAGTGGCGGTGCGGGTGCATGTGCAACCGTGGGGCGAGGTACTGGTGGACGGCCGTTCGCGCGGCATCAGTCCGCCGCTGACCGAGCTGACGCTGACGCCGGGACGACATCGCGTCACCATCCGCAACCCTGCCGCGCCCGACTACGAAACTTCCATCAATGTCAGCGCCGGCGGCTCGGCAGCGATTTCCCACGTGTTCGAGTAAGCCTCAGGAGGCCGCGCCGCCGTCGTCCGGCGTGCCGGCCTCTTCCACGACATCGGCGGTGAACATATAGCCCCAGCCGTGCACGGCCTTGATCGGCAGGCGCATATGGTTGACGGCGGCCTTGCGGCGCATGCGGCTGATCATCACATCGACAAAGCGGCCGCGCCGCTCGCCGTCGGCCGCTTCGCCCGATTGCACGCCATCGGCAATCAGCGTTTCGCGGCTGACCTTCTTGTCGGGGGCGCGCACCAGGCGCAGCAAGAAGCTGCGTTCCGCCGTGGTCAGCGTCAATTCCTGGCCGTTGGGCGCGACCAGGCTCCAGCCCTTGCTGGCCAGTCGCCAGCCGGGCACGCTGGGAGCAGCGGCAGGCGGTTCGGCGGGCTCGGCGGCGGGGCTGGCGGCTTCCACTGCTGCCAGCTTCGGCGCCACGGTTTCGGCCGCGACGGGCGGCGCGACTTCGGCGATGCGGCGCAGTAATGACTGGAACACCGCCGCCAGTTCCATGCCGCTGGCGCCCACGTCCAGGCAGGCGTCCGCGCCGCACAGCAGCGTGCGCACACGCGCTTCGGTGTCAGCAAAGGCGGCCAGGACAATGATCCCGAGGGTGTGCCGCATGGCGCGCAACTGCGCCGCGGCTATGTGAATCTTGGGTAGCGAACCCGTCAGGACGATCAGCGACACGGAGCCGTGCTGGGCCACATGGGTATACAACTCGGCCAGTTCTGTATAGCGGTGGATTTGGAATCCCAGGTGCTCCAGGTCGGCGATCTGCTGCGGGTGGGTGGTGTCTTCTCCAACAAGAAAGAGGACATCCAGCGAGTTATTCATGATTCCCTTCCGGATGGGGAGGAGCCAGGTGCGGGTAGCGCGCCGCATCTGACATGCTGCGGCACGAGGCTTGCGTAAGGTTGGGGGTAGGGTTGGTGGCGCTGGATGGGCCGTGGCGATGCACGGCCGGCGCCCGATTCGCGGGGATCAAGAAAATCGGCGTTATCGGCTGAAGCGAGGTCTGGCTGCTGATGGGGTGTGACGCTGTTTGTCATTTAACCTCAAATGTGTATCTATGTGAATAGAAACGCCAAATTGATACAATTCGCCTTGCGGCCCCTTGTTGTTGCGCAAACGGCGGCTTATCAGCCGCCGCCCCGCGGTACAGTAGATGCCTCGTGTTGATCTACGGAGCATCCACATGCCGATTCCTACGCCTGTCCGCGGCGTGCTGCTTGCCGCCCTGGCGCTTGCTCTGGCCGGCTGCGCCAACACTACCGGCCACGCCGAAGCCCGGGGAGCCGCCGCGGCAAATGCCGCGACCAGCGCCGATTCGCTGGCCCAGACCCATTGGGAACTCACCCGCTGGACAGCGTCCGATGGTTCCCCGCGCGCCATCCCGCACGGAGACAACGGAGAGCCTATACAACTTACTTTTCTGGCTCAGAACGGCAATTATCGGGTTAACGGATTTTCGGGCTGTAATCGCTATATGGGCAGTTACAAGCTGCAAGGTGGGAAACTGTCAATTTCGGCGCCCGCCAGCACCCGCATGGCCTGCCCGGCGCCGGAGCGCGCCCGGCTCGAACACGACTATCTTGGCGCGCTGGCCAGCATCCAGACTTTCACGCTGGATAGCGGCGGGGCTCCCCGCCACCTGACCTTCAATGTCCGCAGCGGCGACGTCCTGGAATTCACTCGCCGCCAGGACCCGCCCACGCCTCAATGACCGTGCCCGCCTGCCAGTGCGGCAGGCACTTGCTTACCAAATAGTGTTCTGGTCACCAAAATCGCCCACCATGTCCGTCGTCGTCAATATTGCCGCGTATAAATTCGTTTTCCTGGATAACCTGCCATCCCTGCGCGCCGATGTGCTGGCGCAAGCCGGAGCCGCCAGCCTTAAAGGCACTGTGCTGCTGGCTGAGGAAGGCATCAATTTATTCCTGGCCGGCTCGCGTGACAAGATTGACACATTCTTGCAATGGTTGCGCGCGGATTCCCGGTTCGCCGACCTGGAGGCGAAGTTTAGCCTGTCGGAGACCGTGCCGTTTCGCCGCCTGCGGGTGAAAATCAAGCGCGAGATCATCCGGATGGATCACCCCGCCATTCAGCCGCAGTCCGGGCGCGCGCCGGCCGTGTCGCCCGCCACGCTGGCGCGCTGGCTGGAGCAGGGCGTGGACGACCTGGGGCGGCCGGTGGTGATGCTCGACACGCGCAATGCTTTCGAGGTCGACGCCGGAACCTTCGAAGGCGCGCTCGACTGGCGCATCGAGCGCTTCACTCAGTTTCCCGCTGCCGTGCAAGCGCATCGCGACAGCCTGCGCGGCAAGACCGTGGTCAGCTTTTGCACGGGAGGCATCCGGTGCGAGAAGGCCGCGCTGTACATGGCTGAGTCGGGTGTCGAGCACGTGTACCAGCTTGACGGCGGCATCCTGAAATACTTCGAGGAAACCGGCGGCAAGGGCTTCAAGGGCAATTGCTTCGTTTTTGACGAGCGTGTCGCGCTGGACCCGGCGTTGGCGCCGGCGGGCGCCGTGGCGCAGCCCGCCGCGACCTAGCCGCCCCGAGGGCGACGCCCCTGCTTAGCGCACCCGCATGCCGGGCTGCGCGCCGGGCCAGGGTTCAAGCACGTAAATGCCCGCATCGACTCCCTCGTCGGCGTGGCTGGCCGCCAGCACCATGCCTTCGGACACGCCGAACTTCATCTTGCGCGGCGCCAGGTTGGCCACCATGACGGTGAGTTTGCCCACCAGGTCTTCGGGTCGGTAGGCGGATTTGATGCCCGAGAACACGTTGCGGTGGCGCCCCTCGCCGACGTCGAGCGTGAGTTGCAACAGCTTGGTCGAGCCTTCGACGTGCTGGCAATCGACGATTTTGGCGATGCGCAGGTCGATCTTGGCGAAGTCGTCGATGGTGATGGTGTCGGCCACGGCTTCGCCGCCGGGCAGCGCAGCCGCCGGCACAGGCTGCGCCGGGGGTTCGAACAACTGGTCGAGCAGCGCGGGGTCGACCCGCTGCATCAAGTGCTTGAACGGCGCCACGCGCTGCGGCAGCACGGCCGCGTCGGCCCAGGCAAACGGTTGCGCTGCGCCGAACAATTCGCGCGCCACGCGATCGGCCAGTGCCGGCAGCACCGGCGCCAGCATGACCGACAGGGCCTTGAAGCCGGCCAGCGAGCGCGAGCAGATGTCTTGCAGCCGGGCCTTCTGGGCGGCGTCGGCGGCGCCGATACCCTTGGCCAGCACCCACGGTTGGGCCGTGTCGAAGGCCTGGTTGATGCCGTCGGCGTAGGCCATGATCTCGCGGATGGCGCGGTTGTATTCACGCGCCTCGAAGGCCGCGCGGATGGACTCGGCCTGGGCGGCGTATTCGGCCGACAGGGCCGCGGTATCGCCTTCGTAGGCCAGGACGCCATCGAAATGCTTGGTGATGAAATTCGCGGCCCGGCTGGCAATATTGACGTACTTGCCGACCAGGTCGCTGTTGACGCGCGCGACGAAGTCGTCGGGGTTGAAGTCGATGTCTTCGACCCGGGCGTTCAGTTTGGCGGCAATGTAATAGCGCAGCCATTCGGCGTTCATGCCGATGTCCAGGTAGCGCAGCGGCGAGATCCCGGTGCCGCGGCTCTTGGACATTTTCTCGCCACTGACCGTGATGAACCCGTGCACGTTGAGCGCATCGGGCGTCTTGCGGCCGGCGAACTTCAACATGGCCGGCCAGAACAGCGCGTGGAAATAGATGATGTCTTTGCCGATGAAGTGCACCTGTTCGGTGCTGCCCTGCGGGTCGAGCAGGGCATCGAAGTCGAGCCTCTGCTTGGCGCAATACGATTTCAGTGACGCCAGATAGCCGACGGGCGCGTCGAGCCATACGTAAAAGTACTTGCCCGGCGCGTCGGGGATTTCAATGCCGAAGTACGGCGCGTCGCGCGAGATGTCCCAGTCGCCCAGCTTGGCCTGGCCGTCGTCGCCGCCCAGCCATTCGCGTGTCTTGGCCTGCACTTCGGGCTGCAGGTGCTTGTTGCCGGCCGCATTGACGCCGGTGGTCCAGTGCTGCAGGAATTCGACGCAGCGCGGGTCGGACAGCTTGAAGAAGAAGTGCTCGGACGATTTCAACACCGGCGTGGCGCCTGTGAGCGCCGAATACGGATTGATGAGATCGGTGGGCGCGTAGACCGCGCCACAGACTTCGCAGGAATCGCCGTACTGGTCTTTGGCGTGGCACTTGGGGCATTCGCCCTTGATGTAGCGGTCGGCCAGAAACATGCCCTTGACCGGGTCGTAGAACTGTTCGATGGCGCGCGTTTCGATCAGGTTGGCGGCCTGCAGGGCGCGATAGATGTCTTGCGACAGTGCGACGTTTTCGGCGGAATCGGTGGAGTGCCAGTGGTCGAAGCGGATATGGAAGCCGTCCAGGTAGCGCGGGCGTTCGGCCGCATAGCGGGCCACCAGCTCTTGGGGCGAAATGCCTTCTTTTTCGGCCTTGAGCATGATGGGCGCGCCGTGCGCGTCGTCGGCCCCCACGAAATGCACCGTGTGGCCCGCCATGCGCATCGAGCGGACCCAGATGTCGGCCTGGATGTATTCCATGATGTGGCCGATGTGGAAAGATCCGTTGGCGTAGGGCAGCGCGGTCGTGACGAACAGGGTGCGGGACATATCGAGTTGGACGGTTCGGGAAAGGGGTAGCCGGCTATTTTAGCGGCCCGCGGCAGGCAAGGGGCGGCCAGCCGGCCGCGTAAAGCACACGCCCCTGCGCCGGACCAGGCCGGGGCAGGGGCGGAATGAAGGGCGGCGGCGCTGTTTAGCGGACTTCGCGCACTTCGACGTCGATGACGTCGCCGCGGGCGGGCGCGAAGGGCGCGGGGCCCGGGGCGGCGCCGGGGCGGAACGCGCCCGGCCGGGCGCCCTGGCGCTGGCTCCAGTAGGCGCGCACGCCGAACGGCTTGCCGCGGACCTTGGCCACCACGTACAGGATGCCGACCGCGATGGCGGTCGAGATCATGAACACCAGGGCCATCGCCATGCCGAACAGGGCCAGCACGGCGAACGCCACGGCGCGGAGGAATCGGGAGAAAGTATCGATCATGATGGTCGGATGCAAAACAGGACAAAAGGTTCCCGCGTATCCGCTATCCTTGTGGGTAGCGGCCGGCGCAAAGCCGTCCTGCCTATGGAATCAGAGTAATGAGTATAACGACAGCACAGGTCCGTGCGGCGTTGCGGGCCGTAACAGACCCCTTTTCGGGCCGGGAGCTGGCTTCATTTGTAAAAGATGGTGACATCCGGATGGATGGCGCGGCAGTAACGGTTACCGCGACTCTCGGCTATCCGGCTGGCTTCGTGGCCGGGCAGCTCGAAGACGCCGCGCGGCAGGCCCTGGCCGCGGCGGGCCTGCCGGACGCGCAGGTGGCCGTGCAATGGTCGGTGGCCGCGCATGCCGTACAGCGCGGGTTGAAGCCGCTGCCCACCGTGCGCAACATCATCGCGGTCGCCTCGGGCAAGGGCGGCGTGGGCAAGAGCACCACCGCGGTCAATCTGGCGTTGGCCCTGGCGGCCGATGGCGCGCACGTGGGCATTCTCGATGCCGACATCTACGGCCCCAGCGTGCCCACCATGCTCGGCATCTCGGGCCGGCCTGTCAGCCACGACAACAAGACCATGGAGCCGCTGCAAGGACATGGCCTGCAGGCCAACTCCATTGGCTTTCTCATCGATGCCGACGCGCCGGCCATCTGGCGCGGCCCCATGGTGACCCAGGCGTTCGAGCAGATGCTGCGCCAGACCAACTGGCGCGACCTCGATTACCTGGTCATCGACATGCCGCCGGGCACGGGCGACCTGGCGTTGACGCTGGCCCAGAAAGTGCCGGTGGTGGGCGCCGTCATTGTCACCACCCCGCAAGACCTGGCGTTGCAAGACGCTCGCAAGGGCCTGCGCATGTTCCAGAAGGTCGACGTGCCCATCCTGGGCATCGTCGAGAACATGGCCGTGCATATTTGCAGCCAGTGCGGGCATGCCGAACCTATTTTCGGAGAAGGGGGCGGCCAGCGCATGGCCGCGCAGTACCAGGCGCCTTGGCTGGGCAGCCTGCCGCTGGCGCTGGACATCCGCGAGCAGGCCGACGCCGGGCGGCCCAGCGTGGTGGCCGATCCCGATGGCGAGGCGGCGCGGCGCTACCGTGACATCGCCCGCAAGCTGGCCGCCGGCGTGGCGGCGTTGCCGCGCGACATGGCCGGCCGGTTGCCGCCTGTCGTCGTCCAGCCGCCGACCACCTGAAGTATGCGGGTAGGGGCCGCCCTGCTGCTGTCCGCCCTGTGGGGCGCGGCTGCCAGCGCCTACGCGAAGGCGCCCGAGGTCGTCATCGATCCGGGCGGCGTGCCTGCGGCCGCGCTGCAGTCCATTACCGAGGCGGTTGCCGCCATCACCCGGCTGGCCGAAGACCAGGACGGCGGCGAAATCAACCGCCTGCGCCGCCGCGCCCGCGACGCCACGCTGGCCGCGCTGGCCACCCAGGGCTACTTCTCGCCGGTCGTCACGCTGGAGACTGGCACCGACGTGGGCGGCGAGACCTGGGACATCTCCATCCAGCCCGGCAAGCGCGCCCGCGTGGCGTCGGTCGACCTGAAGTTCACCGGGCGCGTCACGCGGCCCGAATACGCCGACCGGATAGCCGAACTGCGCAAGGCGTGGTCGTTGCCGGTGGGCCAGCCGTTCATCAACAGCGAGTGGAACAGGGCCAAGGCAAGCCTGCTCGATGCCGTGGCCTCGCGCGACTTCATGCTCGCGCGGCTGACCGCCTCTGACGCGGCGGTGTATGCCGAGAGCGCCGAAGTGAACCTGACCGTCACCATCGACAGCGGTCCGCTGGTGCGCATGGGAGAACTGAACACACAAGGCCTGCGGCGCGTGCCCGATTCGCTGGTGCGCCGATATGTGCGCTATACGCCGGGCGACGCCTATCGGCAGGACAAGCTCGATGGCTGGCAGCAAGACCTGCAGTCCACGGCATTTTTCCGCGGCGCCTTCGTTACGCTGGACACGTCGCCGTCCGATGATTCGCCGGCTGTGCCGGAGGACGCGGCGCCCCAGGGCGTGGCGCAGTCCGGGCGTGCCCGCGCGCCCGGCTCGCAGGACCTGGCCGCCGCCACGCCGCAGGGCGAGCCGCTCGTGGCGGGCGGCCCAACTGCGGCCCGGCCCGCCGCCGCGCTCGATTCCGATGGGGTCGTGACCCTGCCGGTCGACGTGCGCGTGGTCGAGGCGCCGGCGCGGCGGCTGGCGGCGTCGCTGGGCGTCGACAGCGATGCCGGCGTGCGCGCCGAAATCACGTACCGGCAGAATGTAGTGTTTGGCCAGCCCGTTACGCTGGAAAGCGGCATAGGCGTCGACCGCCTGCGCCAGCGCGCCTATCTCGATTTCCACCTGCCGCCCGATGAAAAAGGCCAGCGCGACTCCATCGGGCTGCTGGCCGACCACACCGACATCCAAGGCCTGGATGTGCGGCGTTTTGCCCTGGGCGCCACGCGGCTGCGTGAACGCAGGGGCGCGGGCGACAGCCGGGTCGAATACGAAAACCGCTGGGGCGTGCTGCTGGCGCACGACCACGTCAAGATCGACGGGGGCGACGAATACGACTTGCCCAGCGCGACGCTTACCTCCGAGTGGCTGCGCCGCGACGTCGACAACAAATACGATCCGCGCGAAGGCACCCTGATCGCGGTGGGCGGCGGGGTGGGGGTGGTGCTCGACACCGGGCGGCCGTTTCTTAGGGCGCGCCTGCGAGGCCAGCGGTGGTGGCCGGTGGGCCAGCGCGACGTGCTGACGGTGCGCGGCGAAGTCGGCCGGGTGTGGTCCGATTCGCAAACCAGCGTACCGGACGATTTCGGTTTTCGCACCGGCGGCGCGCGCTCCATCCGCGGCTATCGGTACCAGAGCATCGGCGTCGACAAGGACGACGCCGTGGTGGGCGCGCCGACGCTGGCAGTGGCCAGCATCGAGTACGACCATTATTTCGACGAGCGTTGGGGCATGGCGGTATTCGTGGATGCGGGCGACGCGGCCGAATCGTTCGGCGAAATGCAGATGCATGTCGGCTACGGCGTGGGCGCGCGCCTGCGCACGCCTGCCGGCCCGCTGTTCCTGGACCTGGCCTACGGCCAGCGCGAGCGTGACCTGCGCCTGCACTTTTCGCTGGGGATCGCCTTTTGATCCGCCTGCGCGCACTGCTGCGCCACCTGCTGGTCTGGTGGCTGCCCCTGCCGGTCATGCTGGTAGTGCTGCTGTGCGCGTTTGCCCTGTGGCTGGCCGGCACCGAGCCGGGCACGCGCATGTTGCTGGGCGTGGTGGCGCAGCAGTTCGACGGCCGCGCCGAACAGGTACGCGGCAGTGTGCTGGACGGCCTGCGCGTGGGCCGGCTGCAGTTGGCCTTGCCGGGCGCCAACGTCGATATCGCGGGGCTGCGGCTCGACGTGCAGTGGCGCGACCTGGGCCACCGCCTGCTGCACGTGCGCGAGGTGTCGGCCGACAGTGTGCAGGTGGCCGTGGCCTCGTCTTCCGCCGAGCCGCCTTCGGATGAGCCGCTGGCCGTTCCATCGCTGCCGGTGGAGCTGGCGCTCGACCGCCTGGCCCTGGGCACGCTGGACCTCGCCATCGACGGCGCCGCCGTGCCAGTGTCAATCAGCAACTTGGTCGTCAGCGGCCAGGCTGGCGCCGATGGCGCGCGCCTGAATCTGGCCAGCTTGCGCCTGGAACACGCCCGGGCGGCCGCCGCGCTGCAAGGGCAGTTCAACCTGCAGCAGATGGCCTCGCCCTGGCCGATGTGGGCGCATCTGGATATCGACACCCAAGGCGTAGGGGCCGATTCGCCCTTGTGCGTCAGCCGCATGCTGGCCGGCCTGCCGGCCAAGGCGGCACCGGCCAAGGCGGCACCGGCCAAGGCGGCACCCGATGACGCGGCGGCCGGCGCCGCGGCTTGCGCGGCCACGCTGCGGGTCGACGCGGAAGGCTCGCTCGACCAGCTCGACCTGCGCATGGAGGGCGCCACGGCCGATGGCGCGCTGACACTGCTGGCGCAGGCCGGCCTGGCATTCGACCAGCCTTTTCCGGTGCGCACCGCCAACCTGAACCTGCGCCTGGCCGACAAATCCGGCCTGGTCGTCACGCTGGACCGCCAGCCGCAAGCCGCCAGCCCCGCCGTCGACCGGGTGGTCGCCACGCTGGATGCCGAACGGCTGGACCTGGGGCGCCTGGTGGGCGACGCGATTCCGCCGGCGCTGTTGAGCGCACGCATGGCCGTGGACGCCCAGGTTGCCGGCGCGTACGAGCTGCGGCAGGCATACGTGCAGGCCGACATCGTCCAAGGCAGCCGCTGGAACCGCCAGCCGCTGTCAGGCACGCTGGCCGGCCGCCTGGATGCCGTGCAGGCGCCCGCTCAGCCGCGGGCGCCCGATGGCGCCGCCACGCCAATCGCGGACCCCCTTGCAGGCTACCAGTTGCGCGACCTGCGGCTCGACCTGACCCTGGGCCCGAACCGCGTGCGCGCGCAGGGCCAGCTCAGCCAGGGCGACGGTGCCTTGATCCTGGATGCAAATACGCCGCGGCTGGATGCCTTCTGGCCCGGCCTGCCCGGCGGCGCCACCTTGCGGGGCAAACTCGAAGGGCGCCTGGAGCAGCACCGCGGCGAGTTCAACGCCCGCTACACGCCTGCCGATGCGCGCGCCGACACGCTGGGCCGCGCGCCCATGCAGGCCGAGATTGTCTTCGCCGGTGGCTGGGGCACGGGCCAGGATGGCCAGGCCGATGGCGGGCTGCCAGGCTGGCGCGGCCGCATCGAGCGGCTGACCGCCAGCTCAATGAACTTCAGCGCCGCCCTGCAGCCCCTGGCATTGTCTTTCGTGCCCGATGCGGCCGCGCCGCGCTGGCAATGGCAGGTGGGCGCCACCCAACTGGCCGTGACGCTGCCCGACAAACAGCGCGTGCTGATCGACCACCAGGGGTCGCGCGGCGGACCGGGCCGCTGGGAAACCGCGGGGCGCGCCGACAACCTGGTCATTACCCGCTCGATGCTCAGGCAGATCATTCGCGCCACGGATCCGCAGGCGGCCGCCCGCGCAGACCAGGGCCGGCAGCGCGTCAACGCGCAGGTGCCCGATGGCCAGCGCCGCATTGCCCTCGATGCCTCCTGGGATCTTAAATTCGCCGGCGCGCTGTCGGGCCGCGCTCGCGTCACGCGCCGCGATGGCGACCTGCGCATTCCGGGCGATCCGCCCATCCCGCTGGGCCTGACCGACCTGGTGCTCGACGTGGCGGCCAGGCCCACCGGCGCCAGCACCAGCAGCGTGAACGCGACGCTGGATGTGCGTACCCGCAAGATGGGCGTGCTGTCCGGCTCGGCCACGGCCATCCTGGTGGCGCGCCCTGGCGGCGGGCTGGCGCTCGACACCGCGCGTCCCATGCAGGTGCGCCTGGATGCCGATATCGCCGACCTGGCGTGGGTCGACCTGTTCGTGGGCGACACCATGGAAGTGCGCGGCAAGTTGCAGGCCAACGTGGCGGCGCAGGGCACGCCTGGCGGCAAATGGAGCGCCTCGGGTACCATCCGCGGCCAGTCGCTGCGCGTAGTGCGTATCGACGACGGAGTGCGGCTGGTCGACGGGACGCTGGCGGCGCATCTGCAGGACACCCGGCTGATTCTCGATTCGCTGCGTTTCCCGGCCTCGCTGCGCGTCATGCCCGACGAATGGCGTACGCGCGAATGGGTGACCAGCAATGCCGACGCCAAAGGCGGCTATGTCGAAGCCAGCGGCCAATGGGACCTGCTGCAGGCGCAGGGGGCGGTGCACCTGAAGCTGCACCGCTTCCCCGCGCTGCAGCGTTCCGACCGCTATGCCATGGTGTCGGGCGTCGTCGATATCGATGCCCAGCTGCCGCGCATTTCCATTTCGGGCGACCTGACGGCCGACGCGGGCTGGTTCAGCCTGGAAATCCTGCAGGGCGTGCCCAGCCTGGACGACGACGTGCGAGTCATCCACGCGGGCGACGACGAACAGGCGCGCGCTTCGCCCCTGCAGATGTCCATGGACCTGAAGTTCGACATGGGACCGCGTTTCTACATTACGGGCATGGGGCTGGACGCCGGGCTGCTGGGGTCCATACAGATCCGCATGGCGGACGGCCGCCTGACCGGCATCGGCGCGCTGCGCACGCGCGGCGGGGGCATCGAAGCCTATGGGCAGAAGCTGCGCCTGCGGCGCGGCACCCTGACGTTCCAGGGCCGGCTGGACAATCCGCTGCTCGACATCGAGGCGCTGCGCACCGGAGAACAGGTCGAGGCCGGCGTGCGGGTCAGCGGCACGGCGCAGCGCCCGCGCATCGACCTGGTGTCGTACCCCGAGGTCAGCGATGTCGAAAAGCTGTCGTGGCTGATCCTGGGGCGCGGCCCCGACGAAGGCGGCAGCGACGCCGCCCTGCTGCTGTCGGTAGGTACGGCGCTGCTGGGCGGCGGACAGCCGTTCTACCGGCAGTTGGGGCTGGACGAACTCAGTATCCGCTCGGGCACCATCGGCAGCTCGGGCAGCCTGTTGCCCGACCGCACCGTGGCCAGCCAGATCAACTTGGACAGCAACAGCGAGCTGGCCACCCAGTTCATCGTGGCCAGCAAGCACTTCGCCAATGGTATTACGCTCAGCGTCGAGCAGGCCATGGCCGGCTCGGAAACGGTGGGCCGGGCCAGTTACCGGCTGTCGCGCCGGCTGTCGCTGGACCTGAAGGCGGGCACCATCAGCGGCATTGCGCTGGTCTACCGCACGTTTTTCGCCGACTGAACCGGGCGCCTTTGATTCCGGCCTGGGCGCCGCCGGGCGGCGAGACGATAAAATAGCCTGCAACCAACCTGGGCACTTCTCACCATGAGCATCAAAAGCGACCGCTGGATCCGCCGCGCGGCCGAAGCCGGCATGATCGAACCCTTCGAGGCCGGCCAGGTCCGCACCGCCAATGGCGGCCGTATCGTCAGCTATGGCACCAGCAGCTACGGCTACGACGTGCGCTGCGCAGACGAATTCAAGATCTTCACCAACATCAATTCCACCATCGTCGATCCCAAGCAGTTCGACGAGAAATCGTTCGTCGATTTCAAGGGCGATGTCTGCATTATTCCGCCCAACTCGTTCGCGCTGGCGCGCACGGTGGAGTACTTTCGCATTCCCCGCAGCGTGCTGACCATCTGCCTGGGCAAAAGCACCTATGCGCGTTGCGGCATCATCGTCAACGTCACGCCGCTCGAACCCGAATGGGAAGGCCACGTCACGCTCGAGTTCTCCAACACCACGCCGCTGCCGGCCAAGATCTACGCGGGCGAAGGCTGCGCGCAGATGCTGTTCCTGGAAAGCGACGAAGTCTGCGAAACCTCGTACCGCGACCGTGGCGGCAAGTACCAGGGCCAGCGCGGCGTCACGCTGCCGCGCACCTGATCACGCGGCCAGCGGCCGGCAGTCGAGCCGGTATTCGATGTCCCATTCGGTTTCGCCTGCCGGCACGAAACCGTGGCGTAGATAAAAGCGGTTAGAGTCGCTGCCGCGCAGCGCGCCCACCCGCAATGCGCGCCCCGCCGCTCGGGCCTGCCCGATAATGTCCCGCAAGACGCGGCTGCCCACGCCGCGGCCGCTTTCTGCTGGCAGCAGGTACAGGTGATCCAGCCGCAGCGCGTCGTCCTGGGGGCGCAGGGCATAGAACCCGATGCGCCGGCCATTCAGGTGAATGCCGCGGGTGTGGGCGGGGTCGAACGTGGCGCGCAGCCGCTCGCGCGAGCGGCGCGCATCGTAACGGCCCAGGCGTTCCAGGCTGGGCCGCATGGCGGCGGCCCGCAGGTCTGCCAGCGCGTCGAAATCCTGTTCGGTCACGGGCAGGTAGGCCAGGCTGGCGGTCATGGCGGACTATTCTCTACGGTGGAAATCGCATCGTAACCCTGGTCCGTGAACTGCAGGATGCACAAGCCATGGCCGAACGGGTCGCACAAGTGGGCAATGCGGCCCCAGGCGTGGGTGTGTGGCGGGTCTTCCAGAATGGCGCCGGCCGCCACCGCCGTGCTGGTGGCGGCGTCGACATCATCCACGACGAAGTCCAGGTGTACCGGCGTCCAGTGGCGCGCGTAGTCGCGCCCGCCCGCCACCGTGCCAGCCGGCCGCGACCCTTGCGCCTTGCGCAGCAAGTAAATGGGCGCGCCCGCACCTGCCAGCTCGGCGCCATCGCCGCCGAAGCGGCGCGTCACCTCCAGGCCGAACGCATCGCGGTAGAACTGGATGGCCCGGTCCAGGTCGTCGACATCAATATTGACCAGTACTTGCATTACGGCCTCCGCACTCGCTGTGGCGTTGCACGTGTGCAACAAAAAGGCGTGTCTCGAAGTGTCCAGTATGGCGCTGCGGCGCTCGCCCTACAAGACAGCCGTCCCCAGGGGAAAGTGCCCCGCCATCAGGCATCAGTGGGGGCGTGACACGGCGTGCGCGTTCGTAACGAGGCTCAAACAACGCCGGGCGCCGGGCTGTGGCTGGCGGGGGCGGCAAATATAATGGAACTACCTAATCGCGCGGGTTGCCGGCGCAGGAGCCAACGATGTTCGGTTTCCTAAAAAATACGCAGCAAGTAGACGACGAGGTGCAAGACGAGTTCATCGAGCGCGTCAACAGCGCGGCCGAGGCCTTCCTGGCGGCCGTGCCCGGCACCTCGGCCCTGGACTACTCTATCGAGAGCGTGGCGGCCCTGGACGCCGTGCTCGAAGAGGCTCACCAGGGTCGGTTGACCCTGACGCCCATGCAGACGGTGGGCGCCGCCGCCTATCTGTACGAAGTAGGCCGCCGCCATTTCGGCGGACTGTACGAGGTGTGCGACGATGAAGACCCGGTGGTGCTGGTGACGGGCGAACCCGAGTTCGATGTGTGCCTGTGCGCCATTTCCAAGGTCGAGCGGCGCGTGCGCAATGGCTCCGCCGATACGCTTCCGGCGTTTTTCCAGCACTACGTACGCGCCGTCAACGCACGCGCCTCCGACACCATCCGGTGAACCGCCAGGCACGGGCGTGGGCCCGGCGCCTCGGCTGTCCTGCGCCGCCACGCAAAGCGGCCTACAATTCCCTTCCACGCGGCGCTGCGCACCCGCGCCGACGCCTTGCCCACCTGCGGTCCCCGACTCGCAGTACACTCGCCTCCGTTTTGCCTCGCCCCCTGGAGCGCCCGCATGAAATTCCGCTTCCCCATTTTCATCATCGACGAAGACTATCGTTCCGAGAATGCCTCGGGCCTGGGGATTCGCGCGCTGGCCACGGCCATCGAGGCCGAGGGCGTCGAGGTGATCGGCGTCACGAGCTACGGCGACCTCAGCTCGTTCGCCCAGCAACAAAGCCGCGCCAGCGCGTTCATCCTGTCGATCGACGACGAAGAATTCGACGTCGATTCCCCCGAGGACGTGGCGGGCGCCATCAAGAAGCTGCGCGCCTTCATAGGCGAGCTGCGCTTTCGCAACGCCGACATCCCCATCTACCTGTACGGCGAGACGCGCACGTCCGAGCACATACCCAACGACATCCTGCGCGAACTGCATGGCTTCATTCATATGTTCGAAGACACGCCCGAGTTCGTGGCGCGTCACATCATCCGCGAAGCCCGCAGCTATGTCGACAGCCTGCCGCCGCCATTCTTCCGCGAACTGGTCAATTACGCGCAAGATGGATCTTATTCGTGGCACTGCCCCGGCCACTCCGGCGGGGTGGCGTTCCTGAAGAGCCCGGTGGGGCAGATGTTCCACCAGTTCTTCGGCGAAAACATGCTGCGCGCCGACGTCTGCAACGCCGTGGACGAACTGGGGCAACTGCTGGACCACACCGGCCCGGTGGCCGAGTCCGAACTGAACGCGGCGCGCATCTTCCATGCCGACCACTGTTTCTTCGTGACTAACGGCACCTCCACGTCCAACAAAGTCGTCTGGCACGCCAACGTCGCCGCCGGCGACGTGGTGGTGGTCGACCGCAATTGCCACAAGTCGATCCTGCACGCCATTACCATGACGGGCGCGATCCCGGTGTTCCTGCGGCCCACCCGCAACCACCTGGGCATCATCGGGCCGATTCCGCTCGAGGAATTCGACCCCGAGAACATCAAGAAGAAAATCGAAGCCAACCCGTTCGCGCGCGAAGCCGCCAACAAGAAGCCGCGCATCCTGACGCTGACGCAAAGCACCTACGACGGCGTCATCTATAACGTCGAGATGATCAAGAAGCAGCTGGGCGACTATGTAGACACCCTGCATTTCGACGAAGCCTGGCTGCCGCACGCCTCGTTCCACGAGTTCTACCAGGACATGCACGCCATCGGCCAGGGCCGCCCGCGCCCGCAGCAGCCGATGGTGTTCGCCACGCACTCGACGCACAAGCTGCTGGCCGGCATTTCGCAGGCCTCGCAGATCATCGTGCAGGAATCCGAGACCCGCAAGCTCGACCGCAACGTGTTCAACGAAGCGTACCTGATGCACACCTCCACTTCGCCGCAGTACGCCATCATCGCGTCGTGCGACGTGGCGGCGGCCATGATGGAACCGCCGGGCGGCACCGCGCTGGTCGAAGAAAGCATCCGCGAAGCCATGGACTTCCGCCGCGCCATGCGCAAGGTGGAATCCGAGTTCGGCAAGAACGACTGGTGGTTCAAGGTGTGGGGCCCCAATCGCCTGGTGTCGGAAGGCATCGGCAATCGCGACGACTGGGTGCTGGAGGCCAACGACCATTGGCACGGCTTCGGCGAGCTGGCCGACGGCTTCAACATGCTGGACCCGATCAAGGCCACCGTGATCACCCCGGGGCTGGACATGTCGGGCAGCTTCGGCGACACCGGCATTCCGGCTGCGCTGGTGTCGAAATACCTGACCGAGCACGGCGTGGTGGTGGAAAAAACCGGCCTGTACTCGTTCTTCATCCTGTTCACCATCGGCATTACCAAGGGCCGCTGGAACACGCTGCTGACCGCCCTGCAGCAGTTCAAGGATGACTACGACCGCAACCAGCCGCTGTGGCGCATTCTGCCGGAATTCTGCCGCGACCATCGCCGCTACGAGCGCATGGGCCTGCGCGACCTCTGCCAGCAGATCCACGAGGCCTACCGCACCAAAGACGTGGCCCGCCTGACCACCGAGATGTATCTCAGCGACATGGTGCCGGCCCTCAAGCCGTCGGACGCTTTTGCACGCATGGCGCACCGCGAGGTCGAGCGGGTCGAGATCGACCAGCTCGAAGGCCGGGTGACCGGGGTGCTGCTCACGCCTTATCCCCCGGGCATCCCGCTGCTGATTCCGGGCGAACGCTTTAACCGCACCATCGTGCAATACCTGCAGTTCGCCCGCGAGTTCAACGAGCGCTTTCCCGGCTTCGAGACTTACATCCACGGCCTGGCCGAAGATACCGCGCCGGACGGCTCCAAGCGGTACTACGTGGACTGCCTGATCGAAGATTGAGCCGTGCACGGTCCGATACGCGCCCGCCGATGTTCGACGTAGCCGTGATCGGCGCCGGCGCGGCCGGCATGATGTGCGCCGCCGTGGCTGGCCAGCGCGGCCTGCGGGTCGTGCTGGTCGACCACGCCGAGCGCCTGGCCGAGAAAATCCGCATATCCGGCGGCGGGCGCTGCAACTTCACCAATGTGGGGGCAGGGCCGGCGAATTTTCTGTCCGACAACCCGCATTTCTGCCGTTCCGCGCTGGCGGGCTACACGCCGCAGGACTTCCTGGCGCTGGTGCGCAGCCATCGCATCGCATGGCACGAGAAGCATCGGGGGCAACTGTTCTGCGACGACAGCAGCGAATCCATCATCGAGATGCTGCGCGCCGAATGCCAGGCTGGGCGGGTTCAATGGCGCATGCCGTGCCGCGTGGCCGAGGTGGGCCGCGACGAAGCCGGCTACGTGTTGCGCACCAGCCAGGGCGAGATTCGCGCGGCCAAGCTGGTGGTGGCCACCGGCGGCATGGCCATTCCGCAGCTGGGAGCTACCGATTTCGGCCTGAAGCTGGCGCGCCAGTTCGGCCTGAAGGTCATCGAGCCGCGGCCAGCGCTGGTGCCCCTGACGTTCGACCCGCAGCAGTGGCGTCCATTTGCCGAACTGTCTGGCGTGGCGCTGGAGGTTGCGCTCAGCACGGGTACGGGCCGTGGCCGCGGTGAATTCGTTGAAGATCTGCTGTTCACCCACCGCGGCCTGTCCGGGCCGGCGATCTTGCAGATTTCCAGCTACTGGCAGCCGGGCGAGGCCATCGTGCTGGACCTGGCGGCGGGGCGCGACCTGGCGGACGAGCTGATTGCCGCCAAGCCGGGCAACCGGCAGCAATTGCACACTGTGCTGGGCAGCCTGTGGCCGCGCCGCCTGGCCGACCAATGGTTGCGCGTAGCCGGGCAGCCCGGTCTGGCCGAGTGGCGCCTGGCCGATACCCCCGATAAAACCTTGCACGCGCTGGGGCAGGGCATCCATCAATGGCGGTTGGTGCCCAGCGGCACGGCCGGGTACAAAAAAGCCGAGGTCATGCGCGGCGGTGTCGACACGCGCGGCCTGGACCAGAAATCGATGCAGGCGCGCCAGGTGCCCGGCTTGTATTTCATCGGCGAGGCGGTCGATGTCACCGGCTGGCTGGGCGGCTACAACTTCCAATGGGCCTGGGCCTCGGGCGTGGCCTGCGGACGCGCGCTGTAGCAAAGCGGACCTGTGGGGCCTCCGCCATTGTTAAATTGAATAAAAATAACTATCATTTAAATTATCTTTAATTATTTGCGGGAAAAGGCGCGGCGCCCATATCGCGATGGCGGCGCGGGTGGCGTCCCACCACACCTGGCCGAACTGCGCCAGTGGGCGAGGCGTGCCGGCCGGCCGGCGCGTGCGTAAGCCGGGCATACGAGTTGCTGCATGAGCCGGCGGTCGACACCGTTCTGAAGCCCGAACTGGAGAGTTGCATGTCCTATGTCTTGCCCGAACTGCCGTACGCATACGATGCGCTGGAACCGCACATCGATGCGCTGACCATGGAAATCCACTACACCAAGCACCACCAGACGTACATCAACAACTTGAATGCCGCCCTGGAGGGCGCGGGATTGCCGTCCGATGAGCCGGTCGACGCGTTGGTGTCGCGTATCGATACCCTGCCCGAGCCGGTGCGCGGGGCGGTGCGCAACAACGGCGGCGGCCACGCCAATCACAGCCTGTTCTGGACCGTGATGTCGCCGCAGGGCGGCGGCAAGCCGCAGGGCCGCCTGGCCGCGGCCATCGATGCCGACCTGGGGGGCCTGGACGCGTTTCGCGATGCCTTTACCAAGGCGGCCTTGTCGCGCTTCGGCAGCGGCTGGGCCTGGCTGAGCGTGACTCCTCAAGGCAAGCTGGTGGTGGAAAGCACCGCCAACCAGGACAGTCCGCTGATGCAGGGCAATACGCCCGTGCTGGGGCTGGACGTGTGGGAACACGCGTATTACCTGAAATACCAGAACCGCCGCCCGGAATACATCTCCGCGTTCTTCAACGTGATTGACTGGGTTGAAGTCTCGCGCCGCTACGACTCCGCCAAGGCATAGCGGCGCCGCCACTCCCTGGGGCGCCCGGTTTTCTTCCCCCAAGAACTGAGTCGCCCCGGACGGCCCATCGGATATGAACACTTTCAGCCGCCACCGCATCCGCCCGCAGGCCACCAGTATCAGCGTCTGGACACTGGCCTTGCTGGTGGCCTGCCTGGCGGTGCACGCTCTGTGGGCCTATCTGATACCGCGCGCCCCGCATGTGGCCGACGCGCTGGCTGGCGGGCTGCTGGCCGCCGGCGCCACTGCGCTGGGCACGGTGCCGGTGATGTTCTCACAGACGCTGTCCGAGAAAGTACAGGACACCATGTTCGGCTTCGGGGCGGGCGTCATGCTGGCGGCCTGCGCGTTTTCACTGGTGGCGCCGGGCATCGCGGCGGCGGGCGAGCTGGGTCATGGCCCCTGGGGCGCCGGCCTGGTGGTGGGTGCGGCGGTGCTGCTGGGCGCGGCCACGCTGTTGCTGATGGAGCGCCTGTTGCCGCATGAGCACTTCATCAAGGGCAAGGAAGGCATCGAAGTCCATCGCCTGCGTCGCACCTGGCTGTTCGTGTTTGCCATTGCCCTGCACAACTTGCCCGAAGGCCTGGCGATAGGCGTAGGCTACGTGGGCAATGATCCGCTGCGAGGCAGCGCGCTGGCCACGGGCATCGCCATCCAGGATGTGCCCGAGGGGCTGGTGGTGTCGCTGGCGTTGCTGGCGGCCGGCTACCGCCGCAGCTTCGCGGTCGCCCTGGGCATGCTGTCCGGGCTGATCGAGCCGGTGGGGGCAGTATTGGGCGCTGTGGTGGTGGGCTGGTCGGCCGCGCTGCTGCCCTGGGGCCTGGGTTTTGCCGCGGGCGCCATGCTGTTCGTCATCAGCCACGAGATCATTCCGGAGTCGCACCGCAAGGGGCATGAGGTATATGCCACCTGCGGGCTGATGATCGGTTTCGTGCTGATGATGCTGCTGGACACCGCGCTGGGCTAGCGCGGCACCGCGGTTCAGTTGGGGTGCAGCGCCTGCGCCGGAACCGCCCCGGGCTTGGGTTGCCCTACCGACTGTTCTACTGCCGGCAGGCTGTGCGCAATGCCCTTGTGGCAGTCGATGCAGGTCTGGCCTTCCTGCAGGCCTTGCTGGTGCATGCGGGCCGAGCGCGAGCTTTGGCCAGAGTAGTCGAAGTAGCTGTAGTCGTGGCAGTTGCGGCATTCTTTCGAATTGTTCGCCTTCATGCGCCGCCATTCGTTCTGCGCGAGCTTGGCGCGCTTGGCCTCGAATTTCTCGGGTGTGTCGATGGTGCCCAGGAAATGGTGCAGCAGCTCGTTAGAGGCGTACACCTTGCGCAGCATCTTCGGCCCCCATTCCTTGGGCACGTGGCAGTCCGAACATACGGCGCGCACGCCGGTGCGATTGGAGTAGTGCACGGTGTTGCGGTATTCCTGGTACACGTTCCGGTTCATTTCATGGCAGGAAATGCAGAACGCCTCGGTATTGGTCCATTCCATGACCGTGTTGAAGCCGCCCCAGAACACGATGCCCAGCGCGAACGCCAGTCCCAGTCCGCTGAATGCCAGTGCCCACGCGCGGCGCGGCAAGGTCTTGATCCACTTGAGGTTCATGGTGCACGCTCGCTCAGTTCAGGCCCTTGACGCGCTGGAAGGTGTTCTCGACCAGCGGCTTGGCGTCGCTTTGGGTGACATGGCATTGCTGGCAGAAATAGCGCGACGGGCTGACCGACGACAGCTCGCGGCCTTGCGCGTCGCGGAAGTGGGTGATGGAAATCTTGGGCGAGTTGGTAGCCTGCGCGCGCGCCCATGCGTGGCAGTCCAGGCATTTGTTGAATTTCAGCGTCACGGGGTAGTTGCTGCTGGCGTGTGGCACCAGCGGCGGCTGCTGCACGAAGTCGCGCGGCAGCGTGGCGCCCGCGTCGAGCTCCTGGCGATAGTGGCCGGCTTCGTGTTCGACATCCGCGACGCTGCTCTGGCGCAGGCTTTGCACCGTGGAAGGGTCGTCGGCCAGGGCCGGCGGCATGCCGATCATCAGGCCCGCGAGCAGGCCGAGGGCGGTCTTGTACAAGGCGCGTTTCATGATTTACTCCTATGGCGGAACCGGTGGCTCATGCGGAATACCTGTTGAGGGCAGACGTCGATGCAGCGGCCGCAAGTGGTGCAGTCGGCGTCGAGAATGACGGGGTGCTCCTGGCCGGCGGCCTTGAGCGCGGGGCGGATGACCTGTGGCTCGGGGCAGATGCTGTAGCAGTCCATGCAGTCGTCGCAGGCGGCGCGGCCCGCGGCGTTCACGCGCAGCAGCGCGCGCCTGCCCAGCAGGCCATAGAACGCCCCTACCGGGCATATGTGTCCGCACCAACCGCGCGGCGCCACCAGCAGGTCGTACAGAAAAATACCCAACACCAGCGCCCACACGGCGCCGAAGCCGAATACCAGCGCGCGGTGCAGCATCGATACCGGGTTGACCCATTCCCATGCGATGGTGCCGGTGACGGCCGAAGCCAGCAGCGTGCCGATCATTACCCACAGGCGCAGGGACTTGGATGGCGTGCGCCCGGGCGGACGCAGTTTCAATTTACGGCGCAGCCAGGACGCGGTATCGGTAACCACATTGACGGGACACACCCACGAGCAATACACGCGTCCGCCGAACAACAGGTAAAAGCCCAATACGATGCCGGCGCCGAGCAGAGCCGTGTCCAGCGGCGCGTGACCCGCGAACAGGCTTTGCAGCAGCTGGTACGGGTCGGTCAGGGGCAGCCAGTCGAGCGTCAGGCTGGACGACAGGTTGCCCTTCACGGGCCACCAGTCGCGTTGCAGTACGCCGCGGCGCAACAGCCATGCGCTGGCCGGCCCGATCAGGAATAGCGCCAGCAGGCCCGCCTGCACGGTGCGGCGCAGCAGCAGCCAGCGATGGGCGCGCAGCCAGCCCTTGCCGGCGATGGCGGCGGCGGTGGGGTTGCGCCCCGCAACGTTGGGCCGCCTGGGTTTGGGGGAAACGGTGTTCACGGCTTGCCGCCTCCGTCAGGTACCGCGGGCACGTCGTCCAGGCCGCGCACCGGCAGGTGGACTTGCTCGCCAATGACCGAGCCGCCGGCCTTTTCGGCCTCTTCCCAGCCCTTGCGGTAGTGGCCGGCGGTTGAGCCCTGGGCCAGCCGGTGCGGCAGCACCTTGATGGCCGAGGCGCCAGGCAGCACGCAACTTTGCTCGCATTTTCCACAGCCGGTGCAGTGGTCGGAGTGCACCGTGGGCAGCAGCATGGCGTGGCGGTCGGAGCGCGGGTTGTGGCGCAATTCGAGCGTGATGGCTTCGTCGATCAGAGGGCAGACGCGATAGCACACGTCGCAGCGCAGGCCCTGGAAATTCAGGCAGGATTCCTGGTCGATGAGCACGGCCAGGCCCATGCGCGCGTCTTCGATGCGGGTCAGGCCGTGGTCCAGCGCGCCGGTCGGGCAGGCTGGAACGCAAGGAATGTCATCGCACATTTCGCAGGGCACGCTGCGTGCGTCGAAATAAGGCGTGCCGGAAGGGACCGGCGTGCCCAGGGTAGCCAGCTTCAGGGTGTCGTAGGGGCAAGCGCGCACGCACAGCCCGCAGCGCACGCAGGCCGCCAGGAACTCTTCTTCGGACAGCGCGCCGGGCGGGCGCAGGGCAGTGGCCGGCAGCGAGCCGGCCTGCCTGGCGTACAAGCCCAGGCCCAGCGCTACCGCGCAGGCGCCGCCCATGGCCGCCGCCGACTGCTGCAGAAACTGCCGGCGGCCCGATGGTTTGATGGAAGCGGAATCCGTCATGGCTGGTCAGTGGGATGCAATGCCATGGGCCGGGTTCAGGCCTTCTGCACCTTGACGGCGCATTTCTTGAAGTCGGTTTCTTTTGACAGCGGGCAGGTGGCGTCCAGCGTCAGCTTGTTGACCAGGCGTCCCTCATCGAAGAAAGGCATGTACACCAGTCCGCGGGGCGGCTTGTTGCGGCCGCGCGTTTCCAGGCTGGCAAACACTTCGCCCCGGCGTGATGCGATCTTGCATTGCATGCCGCGCTGCAGTCCGCGCGCCTTGGCGTCGTCGGGGTGCATGAACAGCACCGCTTCCGGCACCGCGCGGTGCAGTTCGGGCACGCGCCGGGTCATCGAGCCGGTGTGCCAGTGTTCAAGCACGCGGCCGGTGCATAGCCACAGGTCGTAGTCCTGGTCGGGCACCTCGGCCGGCGGCTGGTAGGGCAGGGCGAAGATATTGGCTTTACCGTCTTTGTTGCCGTAGAAGCGCACGCCTTCGCCCTGCTTCACGTAGGGATCGTAGCCTTCGCGGAAGCGCCACAGCGTTTCCTTGCCGTCGACCACAGGCCAGCGCAGGCCGCGGGCCCGGTGGTAAAGATCGAAGTCGGCCAGGTCATGGGCGTGTCCGCGGCCGAACTGCGCGTATTCTTCGAACAGGCCCTTCTGCACATAGAAGCCGAAGTGCTGCGACTCGTCGTTCATGTAGCCGTCGATGGCGTGCTTGTTTACGGCGTCCACGTCCGTCAGCGGGTAGCGGTTGACCACGCCGTTGGCATAGAGCACGTCGTAGAGCGTCTTGCCGCGGTATTCGGGCTTTTTGTCGAGCAGTTCGGCCGGCCACACTTCTTCAACCTTGAAGCGCTTGGCGAATTCCAGGTACTGCCACAGGTCGGAGCGCGACTCGCCCGGCGCCCTGACCTGCTGGCGCCAGAACTGGGTGCGGCGCTCGGCATTGCCATAGGCGCCTTCTTTTTCCACCCACATGGCCGTCGGCAGGATCAGATCGGCCGACAGGGCCGATACCGTGGGGTAGGGGTCGGACACCACCACGAACGCTTCCGGGTTGCGCCAGCCGGGGTAGATTTCATCGTTGATGTTCGGGCCGGCCTGCATGTTGTTGGTGGTGGAGGTCCAGTAGCATTTGAGCTTGCCGTCTTTCAGCGCGCGGCTCTGCGCCACCGCGTGCAGGCCCACCTTGGCCGGGATGGTGCCTTCGGGCAGTTGCCACAGCTCTTCGGTGATTTTGCGGTGCGCGGGGTTGCCTACCACCATGTCTGCCGGCAGGCGGTGGGCAAAGGTGCCCACTTCGCGCGCGGTGCCGCAGGCTGAAGGCTGGCCCGTCAGCGAGAACGGGCCGCAACCCGGCTGGGAAATCTTGCCGGTCAGCAGGTGCACGTTGTAGATCATGTTGTTGACCCACGTGCCGCGCGCATGCTGGTTGAAGCCCATCGTCCAGAACGAGACGACCTTTTTGTCGGGATCGGCGTACAGCTCGGCCAGCCGCTGCAGCTTCTCGGCGGGCACGCCCGACAACCGGGCGGTGTAGTCCAGCGTGTAGGTCGAGACGAACGCGGCGAATTCTTCGAAGGTGGCGGGGGTGGCGGCGCCGGGGTCGCCCTTGGGTTTGCCGTCGGCGCCCGGATAGCCGTTCGAGGTGGCCGATTGTTCGCGCGGATCGTTCGGCCGCAAGCCGTAGCCGATGTCGGTGGCGCCGACCTTGAAGTTGACGTGCTGCTCGACGAATTCGCGGTTGACCCGGCCGTTCTGGATGAGGTAGTTGCACAGGTAGTTCAGGATGGCCAGGTCGGTTTGCGGCACGAAGATCATGCCGTTGTCAGCCAGTTCGAAACTACGGTGCTCGAATGTGGACAGTACATGCACTTCGCTGCCCGCGTGCGTCAGGCGGCGGTCGGTGATGCGGCTCCAGAGTATGGGGTGCATCTCGGCCATGTTCGATCCCCACAGCACGAAGGCATCGGCGTGCTCGATGTCGTCGTAGCAGCCCATGGGTTCGTCGATGCCGAAGGTGCGCATGAAGCCCACCACCGCGCTGGCCATGCAATGGCGCGCGTTGGGGTCGAGGTTGTTGCTGCGAAAGCCCGCCTTGTACAGCTTCGAGGCAGCGTAGCCTTCCCAGATGGTCCATTGGCCCGAGCCGAACATGGCGATGGCGTCGGGGCCGCCGGCGGCAAGCGCCTGTTTCCATTTCTGCGCCATGATGTCGAAGGCTTCGTCCCAGCTGATGGGGGTGAATTCGCCGTTCTTGTCGTATGCGCCGTTTTTCTTGCGCAGCATGGGCCGGGTGAGGCGGTCGGCGCCGTACATGATCTTGGACAGGAAGTAGCCCTTGATGCAGTTCAGCCCGCGGTTGACCGGCGCTTCGGGGTCGCCCTGGGTGGCCACGACGCGATCGTTCTGCACGCCGACCAGCACCGAACAGCCGGTGCCGCAGAAGCGGCAGGGCGCCTTGTCCCACCGCACCTGCAGGGGCGGGCTGCCGGCCTGGGCCAGGGCGGCGGCGGGCAGGCTCATGCCGGCCGTGGCGGCCGCGGCGGCCACGGCGTTGGTCTTGATGAATTCGCGTCGGTTCAGTGACATGATGGAGCTTCCTGTGCCGGAGGTCGGTGGAGAGAGGGCTGTTGGCTGGCAGGCGGCGCGTCGTCTTCGCCGTATTCGTAAGCCAGGGTGGCCGACAGCACGCAAGGAACTTTGTGGGCGGCCAGGATGGAGTCGGCGGTGCTGTAGCCCTGGCCGTCTTCGATGGTGATGATGAGCTTGCCGGTGGTGGCGTCGTGCGCATGCACCTGCACGCCCGGGATGGCGACCAGCGCGCTTTCGGCGGCGGGCAGGCTGTGCGGCGCGATGCGCAGGACCAGGCTGACGATTCTCATGGGGCCTCCGCAGCCAGGGCGGCCACCGGGCAGGCCGGCAGGCAATCGCCGCAGCCGGTGCAGCGCCCGGTATCGACATGGGGCTGGGTGGGGCCGCCCGCGCGGGGGCGGAAGCGAATGGCGCCGACGCTGCAGGTTTCGCCGCACAGGCGGCATTCGATGCCGCGGCGGGCCAGGCAGGCGGCCGTAACCCGGGCGCGCCATGGCCGGCCCTGCGCGGCGGCTGACCCGGGCGGTATCGGCCCGGGCTTCAGGCCAGTGAGCAACTGGCGTCGAGTGAACCCCATAACTAAGATCCCCTAAAACCTGTAGGGAAGTATGGGTATTGAGCCGGATTTGCTGCTTGACAGCAGTCAAGCGGGCCTGCTCGCCATTGATAGCGGTCAATCTTGCCGCTGAAGATGGGCGTCCGCCGGCGCCGACTCCGGGCAAGCGACAATTTTGCCGGGCCGGGCTTTCGATGTATGCTTCACGCCGCTGTCATGCAAGTGCGGGAGAGAGCGGCCCGGGTCTATACGGGCCGCCGCCGAAGGCGCAATTCGCCCGGAATCGCTCAGGTAACCCATACCGCGCTGCATCAGCCCGCCCGGCTCTCCGCCGGCGCCGGCTGAAACAGCACTCTGGAGAGACCTGGCGCCATGGTGGTTAACGTGCGCAGCCCAGGCGCCGAAGGTGCAAACCCGCGTCCCAGCGGGGCAACTCTCAGGCAAAAGGACAGAGGGGCGGAAAATCCAGCTGGCTTCTGGCGCTTTCCGCTCCCAGGCCGGCATATTCCGTAACCCTGGCGATGCCGCCGCACCGGAGCCTGCCCCATGTCCGCTTCCCTCAAACGCACCCCGCTGGCCGACGCCCACGTCGCCGCCGGCGCCCGCATGGTCGATTTCGGCGGCTGGGACATGCCGCTGGCGTATGGCTCGCAGCTCGAAGAACACCATGCCGTGCGCCGCGACGCCGGCATGTTCGACGTGTCCCACATGCTGAACGTCGACGTCGCCGGGCCGGACGCCGCCGCATTCCTGCGGCGCCTGGTGGCCAACGACGTGGCTCGCCTCACGGTGCCCGGCAAGGCGTTGTACAGCTGCATGCTCAACCCGCAGGGCGGCATCATCGACGACCTCATCGTCTATTTCTTCGCTGCTGACCAATGGCGCGTGGTGGTAAACGCCGCCACGGCCGACAAAGACGTTGCCTGGATGCAGCGCGTGGCCGCGGCGGGCAGCTACGACGTCGCCATCGCGCCGCGCCGCGACCTGGCCATGGTGGCCGTGCAGGGGCCCAACGCCCGTGCCCGCGTCTGGGCCGCCCGGCCGGCCTGGCAGGCCGCCACCGAGCCGCTGACTCCTTTCGTGGCGGCCCAGGTGGCCGACGACACGCTGGTGGCGCGCACCGGCTACACCGGCGAAGACGGTTTCGAGATCGTGCTGCCGGCCGACCAGGTGGTGGCCTTGTGGAACGACCTGCTGGCCCAGGGCGTGCGCCCCTGCGGGCTGGGCGCGCGCGACACGCTGCGCCTCGAGGCTGGCATGAACCTGTATGGCCAGGACATGGACGAGCTCACCCAGCCCGATCAGGCAGGCCTGACCTGGACGGTGTCGCTGAAAGACCCCGAGCGCCGTTTCGTGGGGCGCGACGCCCTGGAACAGTTCGCCGCGCCCCGCGGGTTCGTGGGCCTGAAGCTGCAAGAGCGCGGCGTAATGCGCGCCCACATGGCGGTATACACGCCCCTGGGCGAGGGCGAAATCACCAGCGGCACGATGTCGCCCACGCTCGGCGTGTCGGTGGCGTTCGCCCGCGTGCCCCAGGGCGTGCAGCCTGGCCAGACGGTCGAGGTCGATATCCGCGGCAAGCGGGTGCCGGCCCTGGTATGCAAATTGCCGTTCGTGCGCCATGGCAAGGCGGTCGAACACTCGTAAACTGCCACCATGCGCCGGCAGGGGTGCCGGCGCGTGCGCGCAATCCCCATCCTAGGAGCTTCCATGAGCCTGCCCACCGACCGCAAATACACCGAATCCCATGAATGGGTCAAAGCCGAGGGCGACGTGTTCGCCGTTGGTATTACTGACAACGCCCAGGAACAATTGGGCGACCTCGTCTTCGTTGGCGATGTCAACGTCGGCGCCAAGCTGAAGGCCGGCGCCACGGCCGGCGTGGTCGAATCGGTCAAGGCCGCTTCCGACATCTACGCGCCCGTGTCGGGCGAGATCGTGGCTTTTAACGACGAGCTCGAAAGCACGCCCAACCTGATCAACGAATCGGCGTTTTCCACGTGGATCTTCAAGATCCGGCCCGACAACGCGGCCGACGTCGACAAACTGCTGGACGCTGCCGGCTACGAAGCCGTCGCCAACGGCTGACCCTGGCCGACGCCGCGCGGGCGCTACGTCCGCGCGGCCATTTTTCCGCACCCGAGATACCCCCATGTCGCGCTCCCTAGACCCCCACACCGATTTCATTCCCCGCCACATCGGCCCCACCGCGGCCGACCAGGAAAAAATGCTCGCGGCCATTGGCTGCGGCAGCCTCGATGCCTTGCTGCAGGAAGTCGTGCCGCCGGCCATCCGCAGCCAGGGCCCGCTGGCGCTGCCCGCCTCGCGCAGCGAACCCGACGTGCTGGCCGACCTGAAGGCGGTCGCCGGGCGCAATCGCATCTACCGCAATTACATCGGCCAGGGCTACTACGGCACCCACACGCCCAACGTGGTGCTGCGCAACGTGCTCGAAAACCCTGCCTGGTACACCGCTTATACGCCGTACCAGCCCGAGATTTCGCAGGGCCGGCTCGAAGCCCTGCTCAACTACCAGACCATGGTGGCCGACCTGACCGGGCTGGACATCTCCAACGCCTCGCTGCTGGATGAAGGCACGGCCGCGGCCGAGGCCATGACCCTGGCGCGGCGGGGGTCGAAATCGGCCAGCCAGGTGTTCTTCGTGTCGGCGCACTGCCATCCGCAAACCATCGAAGTGGTGCGCACGCGCGCCGAAGGCCTGGGTATCGAGATCGCGCTGGGCGATGAGGCCCGGGGCTTGCCCGAGTGCTTCGGCGTGCTGCTGCAATACCCGCACAGCCTGGGCGGCGTGGCTGACTACCGCGCGCTGGCAGAGGCCGCGCACGCGCAGGGCGCGGTGGTGGCTTGCGCCACCGACCTGCTGGCCCTGGCCCTGATGACGCCGCCCGGCGAATGGGGCGCCGACATCGCCATCGGCTCGTCGCAGCGGTTCGGCGTGCCGTTCGGTTTTGGCGGCCCGCATGCCGGCTTCATGGCCTGCAAGGACGCCTACAAGCGCAACATGCCGGGCCGCCTGGTGGGCGTGTCGAAAGACGCGCAGGGCAATCCCGCGCTGCGGCTGGCCTTGCAGACTCGCGAGCAGCACATCCGCCGCGAGAAGGCCACCTCCAACATCTGCACCGCCCAGGTGTTGCTGGCCGTAATGGCCGGCCTGTATGCGGTGTGGCATGGCCCGGACGGCATCCGCCGCATTGCCGCCCGCGTGCATCGCTATACCGCGATCTTGCGCGCCGCGCTGACGCAGCTGGGCATCAAGGTGGTCAACGACACCTTCTTCGACACGCTGTTGCTGGAAACCGGCGTGGCGACGCCGGCCATTGTCGAGGCCGCGGCGTGCGAACACATCAACCTGCGCCGCGTCGATGGCGCGCGGCTGGCGGTCTCGCTGGACGAAACCGTGACGGCCGCCGACCTGCAGGCCCTGGTCAATGTGTTCGCGGCCGGCTTGCAGAAAGACGACCTCGCGCTCGACATCGACGCGCACGACGCTGCCGCGCCCGGCGGCATTCCCGCTGCGCTGCAGCGCCAGGGCGGCATTCTGGCGCATCCGGTGTTCTCGAGCATCCAGTCTGAAACCGACATGCTGCGCTACCTGCGCAAGCTGGCTGACAAAGACCTGGCGCTGGACCGCAGCATGATCCCGCTGGGCTCGTGCACCATGAAGTTGAACGCCACGGCCGAGATGATCCCCATCACCTGGCCCGAGTTCGCGCTCATCCATCCTTATGCGCCGGCCGACCAGAGCGCAGGCTATCGCGAACTCATCGAACGCTTGTCGAAGGCGCTGTGCGAAATTACCGGCTACGACGACATCAGTCTGCAGCCGAATTCCGGCGCGCAGGGCGAGTACGCCGGCTTGCTGGCCATCCGCGGCTACCACCGCGCCAACGGCCAGGCGCAGCGTAACGTGTGCCTGATCCCCGCTTCGGCGCACGGCACCAACCCGGCCTCGGCACAATTGGCCGGCATGGAAGTCGTGGTGGTGGCATCCGATGCCAATGGCAACGTCGACCTGGACGACCTGCGCGCCAAGCTGGCCCAGGTGGGCGACCGCCTGGCCGCGCTGATGATCACGTATCCGTCTACGCACGGCGTATTCGAAGAATCGATCACCCAGATCTGCGACCTGGTACACCAGGCCGGCGGCCAGGTGTACCTGGATGGCGCCAACATGAACGCCATGGTGGGCGTGGCGCGTCCCGGCAAGTTCGGTTCGGACGTGTCGCACCTGAACCTGCACAAGACATTCTGCATACCGCACGGCGGCGGCGGCCCCGGTGTGGGCCCGGTGGCGGTGCGTTCGCACCTGGCGCCCTTCCTGCCAGGAGTGCTCAATGCGCAGGGCAAGCTGGGCGGCGAAACGGGAATCGGGCCGGTGACGGCGGCGCCGTACGGCTCGGCCGGCATCCTGCCGATTTCGTATGCCTACATCGCTCTGATGGGCGCCGACGGCCTGCGCCGCGCCACCGAGGTGGCCATTCTCAATGCCAACTACGTGGCCGCGCGCCTGCGCGACCACTACCCCGTGCTGTATGCCGGCCGCAACGGCCGGGTGGCGCACGAGTGCATTCTGGATGTGCGTCCGCTGAAAGACAGCAGCGGCATCAGCGCCGAAGACATCGCCAAGCGCCTGATGGACTACGGGTTCCATGCCCCCACCATGAGCTTCCCGGTGGCGGGGACGCTGATGGTCGAGCCCACCGAGTCCGAGGGCCTGGCCGAGCTCGACCGTTTCATCGACGCGATGATCGCCATTCGCGAAGAAATCGCGCAGGTCGAGCGTGGCGAGCGAGACCGCGACGACAACGTGCTGAAGAACGCCCCGCACACGGCGCAGATGCTGTTGGCAGAAGAGTGGCTGCACGATTACCCGCGTCAGCAGGCGGCATATCCGGTGGCCTCGCTGCGCGATGCCAAGTACTGGCCTCCGGTGGCGCGCGTGGACAACGCCTACGGCGATCGCAACCTGGTGTGCGCCTGCCTGCCGGTTGAGGCCTACGCCTGAGCTTCGGGCGCGCGGGCTGTCAGGGCGGCGGCGCGGCGGGGGAACCCGCCAGCGAGCGGGCGCGCGCGACACCGGTCATGACGGTGTCGCGGGTGGGATCGCCGGCGGGCAGGGTTGCCGCCAGGCGATCCCAGTAGGCCGCCGCGTCGGCGTACCGCCCGCTTTCGAAAGCGGCGATGCCGGCCAGCGTAAGGCTGGCCGCTTCTTCGGGATCGCCCGCCAGCGCTTCGTCGACCAGGGCCTGCAATTGGGGCGTCCATTGCTGGTCGCCGGCGAAGTACAGGGCCTGTGCCCAATGGCCCAGCCACTCTGGCGGGCGGCCCGCCCCGATGACGGCCTGTTCGAAAGCGCCGGCCGCATCGGCCCAGCGATCCTGGGCCATGTAGGTGCGGCCCAGGAAGAACCAGGCCTCCGGGGTTTCGGGAGCCGCCGCCAGCGCGGCTTCGAGGCGCGCCGTCATGTGTTCGATGCTTTCATTGGCATGGCCGGCGTACTGCTGCGCCTGCAGCACCTGGTCGAGCGCGCCCCAGCGCCAGTACAGCGCGGTTGCGCCTGCCGGCACCAGCAAGGCGGCTGCCAGCGCCAAGGCCATGCCGGCCTTGCCGCGCGCCGCGGGGGCGGGCTGGCCTGCGGTGTCGGCCAACAAAGCGCGCGCCGCTTCGGCGCGGGCGGCGTCGAACTGGGCCTGAGTCAGCAGGCCGGATTGGCGCTGCGCCTGCAGCGCCTGCAGGCGTTCGCCGTACAGCGCCACATTGAGCGCCGCGCGGTCGGTATCCGAGACCGGATCGCGCGCGCGCAGCAGCGGAACAAGCACGAATGCCGCGGCCAGCGTCAGCAGCAGCGCGGCAGGCAGCCAGAACTGGATCATGGCGCGGTCTCGTCGTTGCGGCTGGCGCGCAGCAGATCGGCCAGCCGCCGGTGTTCGTCTTCTGTCAGCGCGACGTGGCGCACGCGGCGTCCGCGCGCGACCAGCACGCCCACCAGCCCCGCACCCGCCAGCAACAGCACGGCGGGGCCGAGCCAGAGCATGACCGTGCGCAGGTCGAAGGGGGGCTGGTACAGCACGAAATCGCCATAGCGGGCCACCATGAAGTCGATAATCTGGGTTTCGCTACGGCCTTCGTCGAGCATGCGGCCGACTTCGCGGCGCAGGTCCTGGGCGATGGGAGAATTGGAGTCGGCAATATTCTGGTTCTGGCACTTGGGGCAGCGCAGCACCTCGGTCAGGTGCTTGTAGCGGGCACGTTCGGCCTCGCTGCTGAATTCATACACATCGATGGCGGCCCGGGCCGGGCCCGCCAGCAGGCATCCCAATAGAACGACAGCCAGCAGGCGTTTCATCGGGAAGCCTCGTCAAGCAACTGGCGATAGACGGGCTCGAGCCGTTCGCGCCAGACGATGTCGTCGATGACGCCGACGAACTTGTCGCGGATGACGCCCCGGGCGTCGACAAGAAAGGTTTCGGGCGCGCCGTACACACCGAGGTCCAGGCCCAGTGTGCCGGCGGCGTCTTCGATGTTCAGGCGGTAGGGGTTGTGCAGCGTGCTCAGCCACCGCTGAGCAGAGACTCGGTCGTCTTTGTAGTTCACGCCGTGGATCACCACGCCGGACTGCGCCAGGCGGTTCAGCACGGGATGCTCCTGGCGGCACGAGGGGCACCAGGTAGCCCAGACGTTGACCAGCGCCGGCGTGCCCAGGATGTCCTGGCGGGTCAGGGTGCGCGCGTCATCGAGCGAAAGCAGGGTGAACTCGGGAAACGACTTGCCCACCAGGGCCGACGGCAGCCTCGCGGGATCGAGGAACAGGCCGCGGTAGAGCAGCGCCGCAACCCCCAGGAATAGCACCAATGGCAGTAGTTGCAGTAGTTTCTTCATGGGTGTTCTCCGGCGTTCGCGGCGGCCGGCGCGGCGCCAGGTACGCGGCGGCGATAACGGCGGTCGGTGGCCGCGAGCAGGCCGCCTGCGGCCATCAACAGCGCGCCCAGCCAGATCCAGCGCACGAAGGGCTTGATGTGCACGCGCACGGCCCACGCGCCGTTGTCGAGCGGCTCGCCCAGGGCGGTGAAGAGGTCGCGCGTGAAGCCCGCGAAAATGGCGGCTTCGGTCATGGCGTTCTGTTGCACGTGATACACGCGTTTTTCGGGGTGCAGCGTGGCAACCTGCCGTCCGTCGCGCAAGATCTGCATGGTGCCGCGCTCGGCGACGAAGTTCGGGCCAGGGCGGGCCGTCGTGCCCTCGAAGACGAACCGGTAGCCGCCGAGTTCCACGGCGTCGCCGGGAGCCATGCGCAGGTCGCGCTCGAGGTTGCCCGCGCTGTTGAGCACCACGCCCAGCGCGCACATGGCAAGGCCCAGGTGCGCCAGTTGCATACCCCAGTAGCTGCGTCCCAGGGCCGGCAGACCGCGCCGCAGGCCCAGGTGGCGGGTTTTGTCGACAATGTCGCGCAAGGCGCCCAGCACGATCCAGGCGGCCAGCAGGCATACGGCCCCGACCGTCCAACGCGAATCGCGCGCCAGCGCGGCCGCGCCTGCAGCGAACGCGAGGCTGGCGGCCAGCACGGGCCCCAGCATGCCCGCCAGCCAGCGCGGCGGGGTGTCTTTCCAGCGCGCGGCGACGCCCAGCGCGGTGGCCGCCATCAGCAGCGCCATCAGCGGAACGAACAAGGCGTTGAAATAAGGGGGGCCGACCGACAGCTTGGCGCCGGTCAGCGCGTCGAGCACCAGCGGATACAGCGTGCCCAGCAGGATCATGGCCGCGGCCACGGACAGCAGCAGGTTGTTGATCAGCAACAGGGTTTCGCGCGACCACGCGCCGAAGCTGGTTGCGCTGGCCACTGCCGGCGCGCGCAAGGCGAACAGGGCCAGCGAGCCACCGACCACCACCAGCAGGAAGCACAGGATGAACACGCCGCGCGCCGGGTCGGTGGCAAAGGCGTGCACCGAGGTCAGCACGCCCGAGCGCACCAGGAACGTGCCCAGCAGGCTGAGCGAAAACGCGGCAATGGCAAGCAGCACTGTCCAGCTCTTGAAGACGCCGCGCTTCTCGGTGGCGGCCAGGGAATGAATCAGGGCCGTGCCCACCAGCCATGGCATGAACGAGGCGTTCTCGACCGGGTCCCAGAACCACCAGCCGCCCCAGCCCAGCTCGTAATAGGCCCACCACGACCCCAGCGCGATGCCCAGTCCCAGGAAGGCCCAGGCGACCAGTGTCCAGGGCCGCGACCAGCGCGCCCATGCGGCGTCGAGCCGGCCGTCGAGCAGCGCGGCAATGGCGAACGCGAAGGCCACCGAGAAACCGACATAGCCCATATAGAGCATGGGAGGGTGCACGATGAGGCCGAAGTCCTGCAGCAACGGGTTGAGGTCGTTGCCGTCGGCAGGAACATCGGGCAGCAGGCGTTCGAAAGGGTTCGAGGTGGCGATGAGAAACAGCAGGAACCCTACGCTGATCATGCCCATGACCGCCAGCACGCGGGCCCGCATGGCGCGGGGCAATTGGCGCGAGCCCACGCATACGGCACAAGACCAGCCTGCCAGCAGCAACGCCCACAGCAGCAGCGAGCCTTCATGTGCGCCCCAGATGGCGCTGAATTTGTAGTACCAGGGCAGGGCGCTGTTGGCATTGCGGGCCACGTACGCCACCGAGAAGTCGTTGCCCAGGAAAGCGTGCGCGAGCGCCGCGAACGCCAGCAGCAGGAAAGTGAACTGGCCCCACGCCGCCGGTGCGGCCAGCGCCATCCAGCGCGGGTTGCCGCGCCAGGCTCCCGCCAGGGGCAGGCTGGCCTGCACCGCGGCCAGACACAGCGCCAGGGCCAGCGACAGCAACCCGAGTTCGGGAATCATGGTTGCGGCTCCGCGGCGGGTGTGCCGCCCGATGCGGCCGCGCCTTGCTTCAGGGCGTGCGCCGCTTCGGGAGGCATGTAGTTCTGGTCGTGCTTGGCCAGCACTTCATCGGCTTGCAGCATGCCCTGCGCATCGAGCTTGCCCAGGGCGACGATGCCCTGGCCTTCGCGGAACAGGTCGGGCAGGATGCCGTCGTAGCGCACCAGTACTTGCTGAACGCCGTCGGTAATGCCGAACTGCACCGCCAGGCTGTCCGGCGCGCGGCGCAGCGACCCGTCTTGCACCAGGCCGCCGGCGCGGATGCGTGTGTGCAGCGGCGCTTCGCCGGCGGCGATCTGGCTGGGGGAATAAAACAGGTTGATATTCTGCTGCAGGGCGGCCAGGGCCAGCGCGACGGCGACGCCCACCCCACCTGCCAGGGCCGCCAGCATGACCAGCCGTCTCTTGCGCTGGGGGGTCATCGTGCGGCCTCGCGGCGCAGTCGCCGTGCCAGTAATTTGAGATAGCGGCGCCGCGCCAGCAGCGGCAGCAGCGCGTTCCAGGCCAACAGCGCCAGGCACAGGGCGTACGAGGCCCACACAAAAATGCCATGGCCGTCCATGGCGAGAAAGTCGTTCAGCGAGGCGAAGGGAGTCATGCGGGGCCTTTTTCGAGCAGGCGCGCGATTTCGTCGCCGACCCAGCGCGCGTCGGCTTCGCGCTTGAGCACTTCGAGCCGCATGCGCGACAGCAGCACGGCGGCGAAGAAGCAATAGAAGCCGAGCGTCGCCACCAGCAGCGGCAGCCACATCTGCGGCGGCATGGCGGGTTTTTGGGCCAGCGAGAACGTGGCGGGTTGATGCAGGGTGTTCCACCAGACGACCGAGTATTTGATGATGGGGATGTTCACCACCCCCACCACGGCCAGCAGCGCACAGGCGCGCGCCGCGCTTTGGCGATGCGCAATGGCCTGCCCCAGCGCGATGATGCCGAAGTAGAGGAACAGCAAAATCAGCATCGAGGTCAGGCGCGCATCCCAGACCCAGTAGGCGCCCCAGGTGGGTTTGCCCCACAAGGCGCCGCTGACCAGGGCGATCACGGCCATCCAGGCGCCGATGGGGGCGGCTTGCTGCAAGGCTACGTCGGCGAGCTTGATTTTCCAGACCAGGCCCACCGCGCCCGCGACGGCCAGCATGATGTAGACGGACTGCGCCAACAGGGCGGCCGGTACATGCACATAGATGATGCGGAAGCTGTGGCCCTGCTGGTAATCGGACGGCGCGAAGGCCAGGCCCCAGACCAGCCCGGCGGCAATCAGCACGGCGCCGGCGCCGGCCAGCCAGGGCAGGCAGCGTCCGCTGATGCGGTAGAACCACTTGGGCGATCCCAATCGGTGCAGCCAGGTCCAGTTCATGGCAATAGCCTTTCAGGTGCGAGCGGACATGGCCAGCGTCATTCGCCGGCGCTGATGGTCAAGCCTGCTGCAATGGCGAACGGGGCCAGCACCAGCGCCAGCGCGGCCAGGCACCCTAGCCACAGCACATGGCCGAGCGCCGGCAGGCCTTGCAGCGTGGCTTGCAGGGCGCCGCTGCCCAGGATAAGCACGGGTATGTACAGCGGCAGGATCAGCAGCGCCAGCAAGAGCCCGCCGCGGCGCAAGGAAACGGTAAGCGCCGCGCCCACGGCGCCCAGCAGGCTGAGCACCGGCGTGCCGAGCAGCAGCGACGCCATCAACACGGGCAGGCAGCCGGCCGGCAAGCCCAGCATCAGGGCGAGCACGGGCGCCAGCATGACCAGCGCCAGGCCGCTGCCCAGCCAATGCGCCGCCACCTTGGCCAGCACCAGTATGGGCAGGGGATGCGGCGACAGCAGCCATTGTTCGAGCGAACCGTCGTCCAGGTCGGAGCGGAACAGGCTGTCGAGCGAAAGCAGCACCGCCAGCAGCGCCGCCACCCACAGGATGCCGGGGGCCATGCGCTGCAGTAGCTGGCTTTGCGGTCCCACCGCCAGGGGAAACAAGGCGGTGACCAAGGCAAAGAAAACCAGGGGATTGGCAAGTTCCGCAGGACGGCGGCATAGCAGATTCAGCTCACGGATGAATAAGAGGATAAAGACCTTGTTCATGCGGCGTACTGTCCGAGATCAAGCTCGCGGTAGGCCGGCGGACGGTGAGCCAGCTGGTGATGGCTGGTCAGCACCACGACGCCGCCGCCCGCACAGTGCGCGGCCAGGTGTTGTTCAAGTTGCGCCACGCCCTGCCGGTCGAGCGCGGTAAAGGGTTCGTCGAGAATCCAGAGCGGCGGACCGCCGGGCAGGTACAGGCGCGCCAGCGCCACGCGCCGCTGCTGTCCGGCCGACAAGGCGTGGCAAGGCACGTCTTCGAAGCCGGCCAGGCCGGCCGCGGCCAGCGCCTGCCAGATGGCGTCGCGCGCCATCGGCGCGTGCAGTGCGCCCAGCCATGACAGGTTTTCGTGTGCGGTCAACAGGCCCTTGATGCCGGCCGCATGGCCAATCCACAACAGGCGGCGGGCCGCGGGGCCGTGCCAGCGCACGCTGCCGGCCACCGGCCGCAGCAGGCCAGCCAAGAGGCGCAGCAGGCTGGTTTTGCCGCTGCCGTTGGGGCCGCTGACCTGCAGCATGTCGCCGGGCGCCAGCGTCAGGTGCAGCCGTCTGAACAGCCGCCGTTCGCCGCGTTCGCAGGCCAGGCTCGAGGCGCTGAGCAGTGGCGCTACGCCGGCGCGCGGGTTTGGGTGAGCGGCTGAGGGCGCTTGCATGACGCGGTGCTCAGTGCGATGTGCCCTCGGCGTACTCGATCTTGTTGCCCACGTTGTACTTGCCGGAGGGTTTGTTCATGGGAATGCGCTTGATCTCCTGCAAGCTGTGGCTGTCGTAGATGATCAGCGCGCCGTCGGTGTCCCAGACGCTGAGCAGCAGGTAGCGCCCGTCGCGGGTGAACTCGACATGGGCGGCGTTCTTGCCGGGCATGGGCCGCAGCGTGTGGGCCACGGCCAGCGTCTGCTTGTCGATCAGGTGCACGGCGTCGTTGTCGGGGCCGAAGAAGACGTCGGTCCAGGCATAGGGCGAGTTGCGGTGGCTGCGCATGAAGAAGCCGGGCCCTTCGGTGGGAATTTCCTTGATGACGTTCCAGGTATGCAGGTCGAGCACCGAAATCAGCCCCTTGCTGATGTTGGGCGTGGCGAACACCCAGCTGTCGCCGCGCTGCCAGTAGATGCCCGAACCCAGGTGCGGCATGCCCGGCAGGGCGATGTCGCGGATGGTGGCGCCGCTGTCCAGGTCGATGACCTGGCCGCCGTGGGCCTTGCGCGAAGTGGCAAGCAGGTAGCGATGGTCGGGCGTGAAGGAGAAGTCGTCGAGGAAGTCGCGGGCCGGGATCCGGCGCGGGATGAAGTCGGGCTGGCCGGCATAGGAAAGTTCCCAGACTTCCTGGACGTCTTTCAGGGCGACCACGAAACTCTGGCGCCGCGGCGCGGTATACACCGCGCTTACGCGCGAGGGCATGCCGTCGGCCAGTGGCGTGGCGATGCTGCCCACCAGAGACAGGTTGCGAGCATCGAGCAGCACCAGCCCGCCCGGCAGGTAATTGCCGACCAGCACCCAGCGGCCGTCGCCGCTGACGGCCAGGTTGCGGGTGTTGAGCCCGGCGCGGATCTCGGCCACCATGGTCAGGTTGTGCAGGTCGTACTTGCTGATCCAGCCGTCGCGCGACGCAAAGTAGACGTAGCGGCCGTCGGGCGAGAACTTGGGGCCGCCGTGCAGGGCGAAGTGCGACGGGAATCGGGCCAGCGGCTCGAACTGGTCGCCGTCGAGTATGACGACATGATGATTGCCGGCCTCGACCACGACGAACAGGTTGAGCGGATCGGCGCCATGCTGCGGAGTGTCAGGCAGCGTGCCCGGGTCGGCCAGTTGGCGGTGGCTGGCGCCGATGTCGGCGTCGCTCCAGGTGGGCGCGGTGGCGGGCGGCTGGTACAGGTAGTCGGCCAGGGCTTCGGTTTGCGCGGCGTCGAGTACCTGGTCGAAGCCGGCCATCTGGCTGGCCGGGCGGCCTTGCCGGATGGTTTGCAATGCCTCGGTGCGCTTGATGCGCGCCAGGCTTTCTGGCAGCAGGGCCGGCCCCGTGCCGCCCAGGCGGTCGGCGCCATGGCAGCTTTCGCAATGCTGCTGGTACAGCTGCGCGGCGTTTTGCGCCAGGGCTGCCCCGGACGGCAGCCAGGCTGCCAGCAGCAACAGGCAGGTGCTCAGCCGCATAGCTGCTCCTGCAGATTGGGCAGTGGCCGCAGGTTGGCCCGCAGCCGGCCGGGGTATTCGGTGTCGCGGTCGGCCACGAGGTCGACAACATGGCCCACCACGGTGATGGTGGGCGTGCCCAGGCGATGGCTGCGCGCCATGTCGCCCAGGTTGCGCAGGGTGCCGCGCAGCATGCGCTGGTCGAGGCGCGTGCCGTTGGCCACCAGCATGGCGGGCGTGTCGGCCGGCCGGCCGGCGGCAATGAGTTCGCGCGAGATTTCTTCGAGGCTGCCCAGACCCATGTAGAACACCAGCGTGCAGCCCGGGTCGGTCATGGTGTGCCAAGGCAGCGCCAGCGTGCCGTTGCCCTGGACGTGGCCGGTGATGAACTGACAAGAATGCGCCACGCCCCGGTGCGTGAGCGGAATGCCCGCGTAGGCGGTGCAGCCCGAAGCCGCGGTGACGCCTGGCACCAGCTGGCAGTCAACGCCGTGCGTGAGCAGGAAGTCGATTTCTTCGCCGCCGCGCCCGAAAATGAAGGGGTCGCCGCCTTTCAGGCGCGCCACCCGCATGCCGTGACGCGCCAGCCGCAGCAGCAGTTCGTTGATTTCTTCCTGGGGCAGGCTGTGGCGGCCGCTGGCCTTGCCAACGTAATAGTGGCGACAGGAAGTAGGCAGCAGGTCGAGCAAGGCCTGGCTGACCAGACGGTCGTAGACGAGCGCGTCGGCCTGCAGCAGCAGGCTCCAGGCAGCCACGGTGAGCAGACCGGGGTCTCCGGGGCCTGCGCCCACCAGGGCCACTTCGCCCGGGCGGAACGTGCGCTGCAGCGCGGGGGGCAGGGTAATGGGATGAGGCAGGACGCAGTCGGGAAGGGTCATGGTGGCAAGCTGTTGTATGAGGTCTCAGGCCGGCTGCCTGGCCGGGGCGCAGGACTGGGCGGCCGGCGGTTCGATTTCCGTGTCGCTGAGATGGCAGCCGGGGTCTGCGCCCCATAAATCGCCCGCCGCCCAGGCGCGCGTGCGGGTGTTGCCATTGCAGACGGGCAGCCATCGGCAGCTTGCGCAGCGCCCGCCCACGGGACGGGGATGTTGGCGCAACTGCTGCAGCAAGGGATGTGGATGGGTGATCCAGATATCGCGGAAGGATTGCCGCCGTACGTTGCCGACCTGGTGCTGCCACCAGTAAGTGTCGGGATGCACGTCGCCGGTGTTGTCGATATTGGCGATGCCGCTGCCTGAGGCGTTGCCGCCCCAGGCGCGCAGCATGCTCTCGAGCCGCGCGGCGTGCTGCGGCATGCGCCGTTGCACCCATTGCAGCAGCAAGATGGCGTCGGCATCGTTGTTGCCGGTGACGAAATCGGTGTCGAGGCCGGCGCCGATGTCGGCCCAGGCGCGCTCAAACAGCAAATGCACCGCGTCGCGCGTTATCTGGCGCTGGGCGTCGAACTTGCTGCTGCGTTTGCCGCGGCCGCTGTAGTTCAGGTGCGACAAATAGAATTTCTGCACGCCATGCTCGCGCATCAGGCCGAGGATGGCGGGAAGTTGTTCGCTGTTGTGCTGCGTAAGCGTGGTGCGCAGGCCGACGCGAATGCCATGTCGGCGGCACAGGTCGATGGCCCGCATGGCCGCGGCAAAGCTGCCGGGCATCTGGCGCCAGGCATCGTGAACCTCTTGCAGGCCATCGATGCTGATGCCGACGTAGTCGAACTGCGCCGCCGCGATTTGTTCGATGTTGTGCGCGTCGATCAGGGTGCCGTTGCTGGACAAGGCCACGAAAAAGCCTTTTACGCGCGCGTGGCCGGCAAGCTGGAAGAGGTCGGGGCGCAGCAGGGGCTCGCCGCCGGACAGGATCAGCACGCGCACGCCGGCGTCGTGCAGGTCGTCGATGACGCGCAGCGCTTCTTCGGTGTTCAGCTCATTGCGGAACGGGCTGTCGGCCGAGGTGGCATAGCAATGTTTGCAGGTGAGGTTGCAGCGCCTGAGCAGGTTCCAGATGACCACGGGAGGGCGCAGGACGGGCGTGGCGGGGCCGCCAGATGCCGGCGCGGCTTCCGGTTGGGCAAGGGCGCGCAGGTAGTGGCTGATTCTCAACATGGGAGTTCTCGGGATGGCGGCGGGTTGCCATATCGGCCCGCCGGGGCATGCGTGCAGCATCGCCGAGCCGTGCGGCATGCGCCTTGACCGCAGACAATAAGATCTGACGCGGCCTGCGCCGCTAGCGGGCCGGCGCCAGGCGCAGGCCGGTTTTCTTCAGGATGCGCGTGCTGACCAGCATGTCGTCGGCAAGTGTGGAGCGGCCGAGCAGTGCGCGGATGTGTTCCCGATACTGCTCGATTTCGGCGGCGCTGCGCCCATGCACCATGGCGAACAGGTTGTAGCGCCAGGCCCGCCGGCGCGGCCGCCGGTAGCAGTGGCTGACGAAGGGCAGCGCGCCGACTTGCGCGCCGAGCCGGTCGATTTTTTCGTCGTCGACATCCCAGACCGTCATGCCGTTGTGCACATAGCCCAGGCGGTAATGGTTGGGCACTGCTGCGATTCGGCGTATGGCGCCCGCGTCCACCAGGCGGCGCAGCAGGGCCAGCGTGGCGGACGGACTGAGGCCCAGCCGTACTCCCAGCCAGGTCCAGGGGTCGGCCACCAGCGGCAGGCCGGCCTCGGTAAGCTGGATCAGTCGCTCGGCCAAAAGGGCGTCAGACGGGGAAATGCAGGCCGACATGATAGGTTTGCTCTTTGGGCAGGTTGAGCACGGCCAGGCCCGTGCGCTGCTCGATGCGTTCAATAACGCGCGCGATCTCGCGCTGCGACGGACAGGCCAGTACGAACCACATATTCCAGGTGTGGTCACGCAGGTAGTTGTGCGCGACCTCGGGCATGGCGGCCAGCATGCCGGCGACTTCGTCGATGCGCGCCGAGGGCACGCACAATGCTGCCAGCGTAAAGGCGCCGCCGAGAGGTTCTACGTCGAACATGGGGCCGAAGCGGGTCAGCGTGCCGTCGTCCAGCCAGGCGCGCACCCTGGCGCGCAACTGCGCCGCCGGCACTCCGAGTTCGGCGCTCAGGGCATCCCATGGCCGCGGCACCAGCGGCAGGCCATGCTGTAGCCGGTTCAACAGGAGCCGGTCGAGTTCATCCATGCGAACCTTCCAGGACGTAACGGCCGCCGCCTTGCTTGAAGGCGCGCGCGCTGAACAGCAGACGGTGCGGCAGATGATTCAGGCCCGCCTGCCGAAGCAGCTGGCCGACCTGCTGCCGGACTTCCGCGCGTTGCTGGCCGTGCACCATGCAGAACAGGTTGTAGGGCCAGTGGGGCGGGCGGCGCGGTCGCTGGTAGCAGAGATTGACGCCGGGGGAGTGGCCAAGCTGCTGGCCGGCCTGGTTGACCAGGTGGTCGGGTACGTCGATGACCAACATGGCGTTGGCCCGAAAACCCAGGGCGCGATGATTCAATACCAGGCCGATGCGGCGGAACAGGCCGTCATCGTTCCATTGCCGCATCTGGTCGAGCACGGCGTCTTCGGTGGCGCTGATTTCTGCGGCCAGCTGCTGGTAAGGCCGTGCCGTCAGAGGCAGCCCGGTCTCGAGCAGGCGCCGCAGCTGCAGCGCCTGGGCGGGTGCAAGCGACGGGGCGCGCGTCATGCCGGCGCCTCCAGCGGGAAACCGAGATCGACGCGGTAGGCCTGCACCATGGGAAGGTCGAGCGGGACCAGTCCGGTGGCCGCGGCGATCTCGACGAGGACCTGGTCGATACGGGCACGGCTGGGCGCGGTGATGACGAACCAGAGGTTGTAGCGATGGGTGCGCAAGTAGTTGTGGTTGACTTCGGGATACTCGCTGACGCGCGCCGCCACGTTGTCGATGTCGCGCGGCGGTACAGCCAGGGCGGCCAGGGTGCTGGCGCCTGCCTGGCGGTGGTCGAACACCGGGCCGACCCGGTTCAGCATGCCGTGGCCGCGCAGGCGCGCCAGGCAGCCGAGCAACTGCGCCTCGCTGCACCCCAGTGCCTGCGCCATGGCCTGGTAGGGCCGCGCGCATAGCGGCATGCCATGCTGGTACGCGTTCGCGACCCGCAGCGCCAGGTCGTCGAAGAAGGTGTCACAGGCCGGTTGCATGGGCCCTGCTGGTAAAGAAGATGCCACTGGGGCTGACTGCCGGCAGCGTGGCCGTGCGCTGCAGCGAATAGGGGTCCCACACCTGGATTTCGCCGCCGTCGCGCACGGACATCCATAGCTGGTCGCCGCGGGCGGTGAACTCCATGTGCAGCACGGCCGGGCCGGGCCGCAGCGTGGCGACCACACGCAGGGTATCGGTGTCGATGACCTGCACCACGTCGTTGTCGGGATGCGCGAAGTTCACCCATACCTGGCGGCCGTCGGGGCGGGCCATGACGAACACGGGTTGCCCCGCTACGTCGATGGCGGCGGCCTGGCGCCAGGTGCCGGTGTCCATGACCAGCACCTGGTGATGGCCGACCGCCGGCACGAAGGTTCGGGCGCCCGCGACCGTCCAGCCTTCGAGGTGCGGCATTTTGTACACCGGAAGCTTGCGTTCGCCGCGTCCGTAGTGGTGCAGCACGCGTCGCACGCCGCGTTCGGGATGCCACAGGTCGAGTTGCGCCATGCCGTCTTCGCCGAACAGGCCGGCCAGGTAATAGCGGCCGTCGGGAGTGAGCAGGGCGTCGTACGGCTGGTTGCCGATGCCGGTGTGGCGCGTGACCAGGGGTTCGCCGGCGCGGCTGAAGTCGGCCACCCAGATTTCGCCGGTGTCGAACAAGCTGTAGATGAAGCGCTGACCAGGCGCGTCGGCAACACCTACGACACGCGAACGGCGCTGGGTGCCGGGGACTACGCTGGCTGGAATATCGGCAACTTGGGCCAACGTGCGTGCGTCGAATACCTTGACGCCGCCGGGTTCGTAGTTGCCCACGGCGATCAGGGTGCCGTCCTGGCTGATTGCGCCGCCTATGCTGTTGCCGCCCTGCACGATGCGACGGTCGACGCGCCGGGCAAGCAGGTCGACTTTGGTCAGCCCGCCGTCGCGGCCGAACACGTAGGCGTAGCGCTGGTCCCGCGAAAATACCACCGAGGCGTGCGACAAGTCGCCCAGGCCCTGCACGCGGCCCAGGCTGGTGCGGCCCGAGCTTTCAATGATTTGCAGGCTGCCTGTGGCGCGCTCGATGACGACGCCGAGATCGCCGGTGCCGCGCAGCGCGGGCTGCGCGCAGCCGCCCAGCAACACGCTGGCCAGCAAGAGCAGCAGGATTCGGATCATGGGGGAGGGCTTCCTTGCAGGAGACGGTCGGCCAGCCAGGCGATGTCTTGCGTGTCGAGCAGGGCATCCCAGTTGGGCATGGGCGTGCCCGGGCGGCCAAGGGTAATGGTGGCGATGAGCAGTTCGCGCGGCTTGCCGGCCAGCGCCTCGCGCGTCAACGGCGGCCCCAGGCCGCCGGTCAGGCGCAGACCGTGGCACGAGCCGCAGTCTTGCCGCAGCAGATGCTCGAGCTGGCGCTGCCGCAGCATGTCTGGGTCGGCGTGGGCCGCGCCCGCCACGGCACAGGCCGCCAGCATGCCGGCCAGGTGGGTTGCGATATAGCGGTGGCGCGCCATGAGCCGCTACGGGCGCCTACTGGCGCGCCGCGGTGATGTCGGCCGCGGCGCCAACGCCCAGGTGGTAGCCCAAAGATACGTGGTGATAGCGGCCGGCGCTATGGTCGTCGTGGATGGCCACGCCGAAGTTGTAGGTCTTGCCCGGCTCGAGGTTGACATCGCCCTCGCCGCCCGCGAGTTTGCGGGTGAACTCGACCGTCCAGGTGTCGCCGTCGAGCTTGCCCTGCGCCGCCACCAGGGCCTGGCCGCCTTCCATGACGCGCTCGCCGGCGATATAGCCGTCGTAGCCCTTGTTTTCACCGCTGCGCCATTGGTTCAGATCGTAGAACACGCCGTCGGCAAGCGATCCGCCCTTGACGTACTTGGTCTTGCTGTCGGCGGCGCCGGGCATGGTGCGCGCGTCGCCATGGCAGGCGCCCCAGCAGCCGCCGGCGCTGGCCAGCTCGACCTTGCCGCCCGCTTCAAGCATGTAGGCGAGCTTGATCGGGTTGGCAGCGTCCATCGCGGCCGCGCCCGAAGCCGGCGGCTGGGTCCAGCTGAAGCGCAAATACAGGTGCTGGTCGTCGTGGACCGCCTGCACCTTGACCCGAATCGAAGGCGCCTTGCCGGCGATGGGGGACGGTTCCAGCTTCTGGCCGCTGGCAATCAGCTGGCCCATGTTGGCGACTTCTTCAGAGTGACACTCGATGCAGGTCTCGCCCTTTTTCAGGGCGCGCGCGCCGCCGTGTTCGGTGCCTTTGGTGATCCATTCCGCGGCCGAGATGCCAGGATAGAACAGGGTGATTTCGGTGGCGGGCACGGCGCTCCAGTTGGCCGGGGCGGCAGCCTGGGCGGCGCTGGCGGCCAGGATGAGCGCGGCGCCCATAGCGCCGCCAAGCAGGGTTTTTTTCATACGGGGGTTCCTTTTTTTCAGTGAGGCGGGCGGCTACTCTTCGTCTTCGTCGGTCATGCCCTGAGGCTTGTGATGCGCGATGCCTTTGTGGCAGTCGATGCAGGTCATGTTGTCTTCGGCGGCCATGGCATGCTGCTTGCGCGCGCGCTGCTTCTGCACGGCGCTGTTCATGCTTTCCAGGCTATGACAGTTGCGGCATTCCCGGGAATCGGATGCCTTCATGCGCTGCCATTCGTGGCGGGCCAGTTCGAGCCGCTTGGCTTCGAACTTTTCGCGCGTGTCGATGGTGCCGACCAGCTTGCCCCACAGTTCTTTGGATGCCTGGACTTTGCGGATCATCTTGTAGGTCCAGTCTTTGGGGACGTGGCAATCGGGGCAGGTGGCGCGCACGCCCGTGCGATTGCTGTAGTGGATGGTTTCTTTGTATTCGGGATAGACGTTGTCGCGCATTTCGTGGCACGAGATGCAGAACGCCTCGGTGTTGGTGGCTTCCAGGGCAGTATTGAAGCCGCCCCAGAACACGATGCCCAGTACTACGCCCGCCAGCAGCAGCAAGCCGACTGAGTGGGTTGCGCTGGGACGCCGCAACCGTGCTAGGAAACCTTTCTTGCCGTTGGTTTGTGTCATGATGGGCTAGGCGGTTCCCCACAACAGGGAACCGCCAACTAGTGGAAACGGCGTGGATCAGTAGACGTCGTGCATGGTGTTGTAGACGTTGAACTTGCCGGTGGGCGTGACCACGGCCGGATCAGTGATGACGCGCTTGAGCTTGAGGGTCTTGTCGTCGTAGATCACGATGGCGGATTGGTCGGTCTTGCCACCCCACAGCGAGATCCAGACTTCGTCGCCGGCCTCGTTGTATTCGGGCTGCACCGCGCGCCGGATGGCCTTGCTTTCAGGCAGACCCGAATCCTTGGCCACATTGAGCCGGGTAGGCGGCTTGGACAGGTCGTCGAGGTTGAAAACGTAGACCGATTCGGCGACTTCGCGCTCGGGGTTCATGGGCGCGTCGGCCCAGAAGTGCTTGGACTTCGGGTGCGTCTTGACGAACAGGTTGCCCGCGCCCGGCATCTTCAGCTCTTGCACGACCTTCCAGTTGTGCTGCTTGAATTTGGCGTGCTCGGATTTGTCAGACGCGGTGGAGATCAGGGACACCACTTCGTCGCCCAGGTGGCCGGTGGCCCAGACCGGACCGAATTGCTTGTGCACGAAGTTGGCGCCACGGCCCGGGTGGGGAATCTTGGCGGTGTCGACCAGGGCCGCGAGCTTGCCGGTCTTGGTGTCGACCGCGGCCACTTTGTTCGAGGCGTTGGCTGCCACCATGAAATAGCGGCCCGAGGCGTCCCAGCCGCCGTCGTGCAGGAATTTCGCCGACTCGATGGTGGTGGTTTTCAGGTTTTTCAGGTCGGTGTAGTCCACCAGCAGGATCTGGCCGGTTTCCTTCACGTTGACCACCCATTCGGGTTTTTGCAGCGAGGCCACGATGGAGGCGACACGCGGTTCGGGATGGTATTCGCCGTCGACCGTCTGGCCGCGCGTCGATACGATCTTGATGGGCTCGAGCGTTTCACCGTCCATGATGGAATACTGAGGCGGCCAGTACGTGCCGCCGATCAGGTATTTGTCTTCGTAACCTTTGAACTTGGACACGTCGACCGAGCGCGCGTCGGAACCCAGGCGCACCGTGGCCACGGTGGTGGGTTCTTCGAACCACATGTCGATGATGGTGGTGAGGCCGTCGCGGCCCACGGTGTACACATAGCGGCCGGATGCCGACAGGCGCGAGATGTGCACCGCGTAGCCGGTGTCGAGGATTTTCCAGATCTTGTGGTTGTCGCCGTCGACAAGCGCCAGCTTGCCCGCGTCGCGCAGCGTGATTGCGAAAACGTTCTTGAGGTTGACCTGGTTGAGCTGTTTCTTGGGGCGCTCGGACACCGGAACGATGAGCTTCCAGCTGTCTTTCATGTCTTGCAGCGAGAACTCCGGCGGCACGTCGGGAGTCTGCTGGATGTAGCGCGCCATCAGGTTGATTTCCTGTTCGGTCAGGATATCGTCGTAGTTGACCATGCCGCCTTCGGTGCCGTAGGCGATGATGTTCTCCAGCCGCTTGGTACCCAGCTGCAGCGTGCCGCCTTCGGTCTTGGCGCCGCTGGCGTCGGTCTTGGCCCAGTGGGGTTCGAGATTCTTGCCCGTGGCGCCCTTGCGCAGCACGCCGTGACAGCCGGCGCAGCGCTCAAAGTAGATTTGCTTGGCAGTTTCTTTCTCGGCGTCTGTCATGGCCGGCGCTTCGGCGTGAACGCTGGCCGCGCCCAGCAACGATGCGCTGGCGATGAGGCCTGCCAGCAGGGTTTTTTTCGGACGGATCATGGGTACTTCTCCTTGAGGAGTCGCTGGCCGCAGCCCCCCGGGACCGCGGCGTTTGTGGGTAATCGGCGAATCACTGGACTCTTGGGGCGGATCGTACTTAAACCCTACTGGCCTCATGCTTGACTGCAGTCAATTGAAGCAACGCGGCGTTGACTGCAATCAAGAGCGGCCGCCAGATGTCTTGAGCAGGCCTGCCGGCGGCGGGTAAGGTCACCTTTGATCTATGACATGAACGAAGGAAATAGCATGACCCAACTCGCGGCCGGCCTTGCAGGCCCGACGCCCGATGCGCCTTATTACCAGCCCCTGGGCAACGAGGCGCAATTGTTCGAGCAGGCATGGCGGCACGGCATGCCCGTGCTGGTAAAAGGCCCCACGGGCTGCGGCAAGACGCGCTTCGTACAGCACATGGCGCACCGCCTGGGCCTGCCGCTGTATACCGTGGCGTGCCATGATGACCTGAGTGCCACCGACCTGGTTGGGCGCCACCTGATCGGGGCCGACGGCACATGGTGGCAAGACGGCCCGCTGACCCGGGCGGTGCGCGATGGCGGCATCTGCTATCTGGACGAAATCGTCGAGGCGCGCCAGGACACCGCGGTGGTGTTGCACCCCCTGGCCGACGATCGCCGCGAGCTGTATATCGAGCGTACGGGCGAGACCCTGCAGGCGCCGCCGGGCTTCATGCTGGTGGTGTCGTACAACCCCGGCTACCAGAACCTGCTCAAGGGCATGAAGCCCAGCACGCGCCAGCGCTTCGTGGCCTTGCGCTTCGGGTATCCGCCGCCGGCCGAAGAGCGCGCCATCGTTGCTGCCGAGGCGCAGGTCGAGGAGGCCCTGGCGGCCCGGGTGGTAGAGTTGGGCCAGGCGCTGCGCCGGCTTGAGAACCACGACCTCGAAGAGGTTGCCTCGACCCGTCTGCTGATCTTCGCCGCGCGCATGATCCGCAGCGGCATGCCGGCGCGCGAAGCCTGCCTGGCCTGCCTGGCCGAGCCGTTGTCCGACGACCCCCACACGGTGGCCGCCTTGATGGACGTGGTCGATGTCCATTTCGCTTGATGCCGGCCTGCCAGCCGCGCGCCGCCTGCCCGGCGACCTGGCGATGTGGTTTTTCATCCTGGCCGAGCTGGCGGTGTTCGGCATTCTGATCCTTGCCTTTGTGGTGGCCCAGGCGCTGCAGCCCGAGCCCTTTCAGGCCGGCCGCCAGGCGCTGGATTCCTCGACCGGGCTGGCCCTGACGCTGAGCCTGCTGACCGCCGGCTGGTGCGCGGCCCAGGCGCTCGCCAGGGCACGGCAGGGCCGCGGCGGCGCGGCCTTGCTGCTGTGCGCGGCGCTGGCCGCGGCGTCGTGCTATGTGGCGTTCAAGCTTGCCGAGTACCGCCACCTGGCCCATCTCAGCCTGGGGCTGGAGCACGACACCTTCTTCACGCTGTACTGGATACTGACCGGCTTTCATTTCCTGCATGTGCTGCTCGGCATGCTGATACTGGCGTGGCTGGCGTGGCGTTGCCGGGCGGGCGCGTACGGGCCGGGGCGCAGCACCGGCATGGAGTCCGGCGTGCTGTATTGGCACATGATCGACCTGGTGTGGGTGTTGCTGTTTCCCGTGGTCTACCTGCTGGGGGCGGCATGAGCGAAACCGTGCGCTTGCTGTGCTACTGGATCGGCCTGGTGCTGCTGACGGCGGCCACCGTCAGCGTTGCCGGCGGCATATCGCCGCCGTGGCCGCAGCTATGCGTGATTGCCCTGGCCGTCGCCAAGGCGTGGCTGATCATTGACGGCTTCATGGAGCTTCGCCATGCTCCGCGCGCGTGGCGCGCGCTGCTGCTGGCCTGGCCGGCAGCCATGGCGGCGGGCGTGCTGCTGGCATTGCAGCAGGGCGGATATTGACTGCGGACAGGCCCGCGCGCCGACTACTTTTCTTTCTTGATTGCAGTCAAGCGGGGCGGAAGGCCCCGCTTCCTAGAATGAAGTCCACCTGAAACCACGCGGAATCATCATGCCGGAAACTTTTACCAAAGGCATGGCCAGGAATATCTACTTCGGTGGAAGCGTGTTCTTCATCTTGATATTCCTGGCCCTGACTTTCCATACCGAGAAACAATTTCCCGAACGCACCAACGAAGCCCAGATGACCGAAGCCGTGGTGCGCGGCAAACTGGTCTGGGAACAAAACAACTGTGTGGGCTGCCACACCATCCTGGGTGAGGGCGCCTACTTCGCCCCCGAGCTGGGCAATGTGTACGAACGCCGTGGTGGCGACCAGGACTTCCATTCGTTCCTGCGCGTCTGGATGAGCGCCCAGCCGCTGGGCGTGCCGGGGCGCCGTGCCATGCCGCAATTCCATCTGTCCGATCGGCAGGTCGACGACCTGGCCGAGTTCCTGAAATGGACCTCGAAAATCAACAACTACAACTGGCCTCCCAACCGTGAGGGCTGAACCATGAACGCCGCTAATCCGCATCTCAAGTTCGCCTCGCAAGCCGTTGCGAAGCCCTATTTCGTGTTCGCCCTCATCCTGTTCGTAGGGCAGATCTTGTTTGGCCTGGTCATGGGCCTGCAGTACGTGGTGGGCGATTTCCTGTTTCCCGTCATTCCGTTCAACGTCGCGCGCATGGTGCACACCAACCTGCTCATCGTGTGGCTGTTGTTCGGCTTCATGGGCGCAGCTTACTACCTGATTCCCGAAGAAGCCGACCGCGAGCTGCACAGCCCGAAACTGGCGCTGGCGCTGTTCTGGATATTCGCCGTGGCCGGCGTGCTGACCATCCTCGGCTATCTGTTGCTGCCCTATGCCGGGTTGGCTGCGCTTACGGGCAACGACGTGCTGCCCACCATGGGGCGCGAGTTCCTCGAACAGCCCACCATTACCAAGGCGGGCATCGTGGTGGTGGCCCTGGGCTTCCTGTACAACATCGGCATGACCCTGCTCAAGGGCCGCAAGACCGCCATCAGCATGGTCATGATGACCGGCCTGATCGGCCTGGCGGTGCTGTTCCTGTTCTCGTTCTACAACCCCGAGAACCTGGCGCGCGACAAGTACTACTGGTGGTGGGTGGTGCACCTGTGGGTCGAAGGCGTGTGGGAACTGATCATGGGTTCCATGCTGGCCTTCGTGCTCATCAAGATCACCGGCGTCGACCGCGAGGTCGTCGAGAAGTGGCTGTACGTCATCATTGGCATGGCGCTGATCACTGGCATTATCGGCACCGGACACCACTACTTCTGGATCGGCGCGCCCGGCGTGTGGCTGTGGCTGGGTTCGATTTTCTCGGCCCTGGAGCCGCTGCCGTTCTTCGCCATGGTGCTGTTCGCCTGGAACATGATGAACCGTCGCCGCCGCCAGCACCCCAACCGCGCCGCCTCGTACTGGGCCATCGGCACCACGGTCACGGCGTTCCTGGGCGCGGGCGTGTGGGGCTTTCTGCACACCCTGGCGCCGGTGAACTACTACACCCACGGCACGCAAATCACCGCGGCCCACGGCCACCTGGCGTTCTACGGCGCCTACGTCATGATCGTGCTTACCATGATCTCGTACGCCATGCCGCGCCTGCGCGGCATAGGCGAGGCGCCGCCCGCCTGCGCGCAGCGAATGGAACTGTGGGGTTTCTGGCTGATGACCATCTCGATGCTGGCCATTACCCTGCTGCTCACCGCGGCCGGCGTGGTGCAGGTGTGGCTGCAGCGTATGCCCGCCGATCCCGCCGCCATGTCGTTCATGAACACCATGGAGCAACTGGCGCTGTTCTTCTGGCTGCGGCTGGGGGCGGGGGTGGTGTTCCTGGCGGGGCTGGTCTGCTATCTGCTCAGCTTCCGCCAGCGTGGCAGTGTGGTCAGCCAGCAGGCCATGGCCGGCGCCTGACGCGGCTGCCGCAAGGTGCCTGGGGTGCCTGGCTTCCCGCCCGGGCGCCAGGCACCTTCAGGTCAACGGCCCGGCGCATCGGCGCGGGGCCGTTTTTTATTTGACGAACAGGGGGCATGCTTGGGCTTCGAGTTGGAAGAATGGGTGGGCGGGTTGTGGCACCGCTTCATCACGCGCCAGGCCAGCCATGAGTTTCCCGACGCGCGCGTGCTGCTGGCCGACATGCAGCGCAGCCTGGCGGTGCTGTTTCGCGCCATGGGGGGCGCCGGCGGCATTGCGCTTGAAGCCGCCGACCCGCGGGCTCTGACGCTGCGGCGCAATCTGCTGCAGCACATCGCGGGTGCGGGCCGATATGGCGCGCTGGCATGGCGCGATGCCGACACGCTGCGCTTGCCGGGCCAACTGGCCGCTTACCCAGAGGCCCCGCTCAACGCCGAGCTGTATCGGTGGCTGGCGCTGCTGGCCGGGCAGGCGGGCCGCATGCGGCATTGGGGGCATGACAACCAGCGCTGGACGCAGGCCTTGCTGCAGCGTTACCCGGCGCTGCGCCCGCGTTATCGGCGCCTGGTCGAGGCGCACCTGCGCCTGCGGCCCGACCCGGCGGCGTTAAGGCGTGACGAAGCCGCGCTCGAGCACGCCGTGCGGCAGGCCCTGCACGATCCGGGCAGCATCGCCGAGTTCCCACGCGCCGAGCGCGCTCCGTGGCCGGTGCCGATGTGGTTGTACCCGCCCCAGCATGCCGGCCAGCCACAGGCCGCCGAACTGGACGACGAACCCGGCGCACAGCAACCCGCCGCCAATGCACGCGCCTCGGTGCGCAAGCGGGCCAAGCGCGTCGACGACCATTCCGGCAAAGACGGGCTGCTGCTGATACGCCTGGAAAACCTGTTCAGCTGGTCCGAGCACGTAGACCTCGACCGGCGCGGCGACGACAGCGAAAACCCCGATGCCGCGCGCGTGGCCGAAGACCTGGACGAATTGGCGATGTCGCGCCGGCGCACGCGCCAGAGCGGTGGCCTGAAGCTCGACCTGGACCTGCCGCCCGCCGATGCCGACGACCTGCCGCTGGGCGGCCCATTGGTGCTGCCCGAGTGGGATTACCGCCGCCAGCGCCTGCAAGACAATTTCGTGCGGGTGCAGATGATGTCGCCGCGTCTGTCCGAGCCGGCCGCGCTGCCAGCCCGTCTGGCGCCGCTGGCGCGGCGTCTGCGCCGACAGTTCGAGCACTTGCGCAGCGACCGCCAGTGGCTGCGCCAGCAGCCGATGGGCGCCGAACTGGACATGCAAGCATGGATCGACTTCCAGGTGGAGCGCCGCCACGGGCATTGCGCCGAACGAGGGTGGTTCCTGGAACGCCGGCAAACCCGGCGCGATCTGGCCTGCCTGCTGCTGGCCGACCTGTCGATGTCCACAGACGCTCACCTCGATGACGAACACCGTGTCATCGACGTTATCGGCGACAGCCTGCTGTTGTTCGGCGAGGCGCTGTCGGCGGTGGGCGACCCGTTCGCCCTGTACGGGTTTTCGTCGCTGCGCCGGCAACAAGTGCGCATGCTGGAACTTAAAACCTTCCGCCAGCGCTATGGCGATGAAACGCGTGGCCGCATCCAGGCGCTGCGGCCCGGCTACTACACGCGCATGGGTGCGGCGCTGCGGCAAGCCACGCGGCTGCTGGCGGCCAATTCGCGCCGCCGCAAGCTGCTGTTGCTGGTAACCGACGGCAAGCCCAACGACCTGGACCGCTACGAAGGCCGCTACGGCGTCGAAGACACCCGCCAGGCCGTGATCGAGGCGCGCCGTGAGGGGTTGCTGCCGTTTTGCATCACCATTGACCGCGAGGCGGGCAGCTATCTGCCTTATATGTTCGGCGCGCACGGGTACACGCTGATTCGCCAGCCGCAGCAGCTGCCGTATCGGCTGCCCCAGCTGTACCGCCAGCTGACTCAGCCGTAGCGGCCCCCGGGGCGGCATGTGCCGGGGTATCGGCCTGGGCGCTATCAGCTCAAGGTGCGCGGCAGCCAGTAGATCATCACGCCGCAGAACACGGTAAGGCCTGCGCAGAACCACTGGAAGCGCCGCAGGCGGCGTCGGCGGGCGCGTTCGGCATTCGCCGGCAGGGGCATGCCGCAATGCGGGCAATCCTGCGCGCCGGGGGGCGCAGCGTGCTGGCAGTACAGGCAATGGGGCATGGCAGGCGGGTTTACTCGAAAAGTTCCAGGCGCTGGCTGTTCAGCACACAGATGTGATGGCCCTGCTGGGTGATGATGCCTTCGTCGATCAGGCGGCGGATGATGCGCGAGAAGGTTTCGGGCTGGATCGACAGGTGACCGGCCACCAGCCGCTTGGCCATGGGCAACTCGAAACTGTTGCTGTCGGGGCGGCGCGCCAGTTGCGTCAACAAATAGCGCACTACGCGATGGGTGGCGTTCTTCAGCGACAGGGTCTCGATTTCATTGATGCGCTGGTGCAGCCGTATGCACAGCTTGCCCAGCAGGGCGAACGTCAGTTTGCTGTTGTTCTGCAGCAATTCCATATAGGTATTGTTGGAAAACCGGTACAGCTGCGAAGGCGCGATGGCCTGCGCCGACGCGACGTAATCGGGGGTGTCCATCAGCATCATGGCTTCGGCGAAGGTCTGGCGGGCGCCGATGACATCAAACACTTTTTCCTGGCCGTCCGGCGTCAGGCGATAGATTTTTACCGTGCCGGCGATCACGAAATAGAAAGCATGGGCAGGTTCGCCCTGATGGAACAGCTTTTCACCCTTGTCGACGTTGAGCAGCCGGGCCGTTTCCAGCAGGGTGTCGAGCTGCGCTTCGCTCAGGGGTTCGAACAGGTGGTGGCTGCGCAGGATCTGATGATGGACGCGATGAAGCTGCATGATGAAGTGGGGTGGTAGGAGAAGAACCTGGGTGTTACTCAGGAGCGGGAGGAGCGGGGCCGCTGGCCACGCCCGGCACCACCTGGAACGCGATGCCGCGTGCCGCCAGGGTGTCGCGCACGGTGTCGTGCTGCTGGCTGACGGCAATGCCGGCAAGCAGCAGCAGCACCCGCTTGCCCGGGCTGGCCAAGTCGGCCAGTTGCTGGCCGCAGCACGGGCCGGCGCCCGTGGCCGGCCGGCGCGGTGCGATACGGTCGGCGTCGCGGCGGCACAGGTCGACGATGGCGGGTGGCACGCCGGGCCCGCTCAGCACGATGTCGGCTTGCTGCATCAGGCGCAGCGCGCGGAAGGTGAGCAGGTCGGGGTCGCCCGGACCGGCGCCCACCCAGTAGACCTCGCCGGATACCTGCGGCGCGGCGCCGGCCAGCCGGGCTTCGAGCAGTTGCCGCGCCAGGTCGGGCTGGCCGCCGAGCAAGGCCTCGGCCACCGGGCCCTGGAAGGTGTCTTCCCAGAAAATGCGGCGCTGCTGCACATTGGGCAGCCATGCCTTGACCTGGCTGCGGAATTGCCTGGCCAAGCCCGCCAGCTGGCCGTAGCGGGCCGGCAGCCAGGTTTCGATCTTGGCGCGCACCAGCCGGGCCAGAACTGGGGCATGGCCGCCGCTGCCCACCGCCACCACCAATGGTGAGCGATCGACGATGGCGGGAAAGATGGCGCTGCACAGGGTGGGGGAATCGACCACGTTGACCGGGATGCCGCGCGCCTGGGCCTGCGCCGATACAGCGGCGTTGAGCCCGGCCTGGTCGGTGGCGGCAACTGCGAGGGCGACGCCGTCGAGGTCGGTGTGGGCGTAGGCGCGCTGGCGCAGGTCGGCGGCCAGGGCGGGAAGTTCGGGATGCACGCGCAGGGCCACCACGCGCAGCCGCGCGCCGGCGTCGTGCAGCAGCCGCGCCTTGCGCAATGCCACGCTTCCCCCACCGACGACCAGGACGGTGCGGCCTTGCAGGGAGTGGAAAAGTGGAAGGAATTCCATGGCGGCTTGGCATCGCGCCCTGGATGCCGGGCCGGGGTGGCCGGCCGAGGCGCGCAACGCCAGACAGTCTACGGCCTTCGCTTGCGCAAAGTGCCCGCCCTGCGGGCGGAAACTTTGCGAAAAATCATATCAATACAAATCGAGCAGATATCAGGGCGATGCGTTGGTCAATGCCTCGGCGAACAGGGGGACTGCCGCCAGGAAGGTCCTGATGAGGTAGTCGGCGCCGCTATTGCCGATGCCGCCGTAGGCGTTCACGTCCATTTCGAGTACCGCCTGGTTGTCGGCGTCGAGGTAGGCGCGAGCCCAGCGGTTGCGCAGGTTCCAGTCGTTCAGCACCTGCAGCGCCACCGGCTGCTGTGATGCAAAGCTGGCGCGCAGCAGCAGGTCGTCACAGGCGTTCTCGATGTCGCAATCGTTGAACTCGATGCGCAGGCTCGAAGCGCCGCTGTCGCCAGGCTCGATGGTCATCAACGGATAGCCTTGTTCGCTGGCGCCGGTTTCATACGTGAAGCCGGCTTCGTCCAGGATGCCGCCCACCACGGCGGGGTCCAGCGCGCTGAGCAGGGCGCTGTCGGCGGCAGACGTTTCTACTTCACCGTCGTCGCCCAGGCCGCCCAGCAGGCTGTTGAAAAGCTCGTCGGCGGGCATTTCGTTGCCGTTCAGGCTGGCCTTGCCGTCGGCATACTGGAACGAGGCCACGAGTTTGTCGCCGTCGTTCTTGCCGAGGTTCAGCATTTCCGCCATGCCGGACAGCGAGCGGACCTGGTCGTCGGCTTCGGCGGACGCTTGCTGCGCGTCCAGCCCCTGGCCCTGCATGTACTGGGCGATCAGTTCCTGCATCATGGGCTTGGACAGCGCGACCTGCGCGTCGATGCGCTTGATGGCTTGCCGCAGCATGGCTTGCATGCCGTCGCCTGCCGGCGCGGCGGCATCCGGCTCTGGGAGCTTGGTCAGGTCGATGGCCAGCGCGAGACGGCTTTCGCCCTTGGCGGTTTGCCAGGAAACCGGATCCAGGCGCATCGACGGATTGCCGGCGAGCAGTTGGCGGCCCAGTTGCATCAGGGCTTGGCGGCGTTCGTCGGTCAGCACGGGACCGGCGTCGTCGCTTTCGCCGCCGCTTTCGCCGGCTTCGCGGATGATCTGGTTGTAAAGCTTGGACAGTTCATTAACGGCTTTGCCATCCAGGCGTTCGAATTTCAGGCTGGCCTGGCCTTTGCCGAAGTCTTTGCTGTTGACCTGGATCTGGCCCACCTGGTAGCCCGCGTCCAGGTTCAGGTTGCTGCCGCTTTCGGTGAGCGCGACGGTGTAGCCCAGGCCTTGCAGCACGACCTGTGTGTTCGTGTCCGGATTCTGAATGTCGATGTGTTCGACCAGGGCGCTGGAAGTGCCGATGCCCAGGCCGAACTGGCCCATGCGGGTGTCCATGTCGAAGGCCAGGCCTGCCATGTCCAGCTTGACGGGCTGTTCGTTCTTGGTGGCGTCGAGCGTGATCCGGTCGATGGCCATGTGGCCCCGAGTGCCCTGGGTGGCGCGGACGTAGCTGCCTTCGGCATGCGCGCCGCTGAATTTCAGCACGTCGCCATCTTTGCTGAACTCGATGGGAGCCAGCCCGGCGGTGCCGGTGGAATCGCCGTTGTACGAAATGATGGTGTCGCTCCACAGGGGCGTCGCGCCCTGGGTCAGCTCGAACAGCGGCTTGAGATCTTCGTTGGCGGCCAGTTCGGCATGCACGAAGGCCAGCGCGGGCATCACGCGGCCCCGCGTGACGGCGCCCATGGGAAAGGGCCCGTGCTGGATCTGCGACACGAATTCGGCCGTGCCCTGTGGGAGGTCATCCGGGCCGCCGGGACCCTTGGCCAGCGAAATGCCGTAGCGGGCCTTGCTGGTGAAGAAATGGCGTTCGTAGTCGATCTGCTTGATCGTGATGCCAAAGCCCATGCCAGCCAGGGCATCGGCCAGCTTCTGGTTCGCTTCTTCCAGGCGGGCTGGCGCTTCGGCCTCGATGCGCTTGCCTGTGTACCAGGTTGCGCCCAGCCAGCCCGCAGCCAGCACCATGACCACGCCTGCCGTGATCCCCACTGCCTTTTTCATCGTATTGTCCAACTCGAGTTATGGATGCGGTCCGGACAGCGGCGCGAGGCCGGCGGACCGGGGCGAGCCCCGCCCGCGACGAGTATAACGATGCAGGAAGTCGAGGGCGCCTCGGTTGGGTTACCAGACGTTTCGGGTCACGACAAAATGCCGTTCAGAGCGGGTCCAGCGGGTAGATTGGCCGGCGCACGTGCTTGAACTCGACCTGGCTGTAGTCGGATGTGGTGACGCCTACCCCGGTGCACGCAATGATCTCAGTGGCCATGTCGGCGAAACCCGCGCGCCAGTGCACGCGGCTTTTCAGCGCCACGTAGCGTTTCTGGTGCGGGTCAATGCCCGCCGACAGCAGGCAGTTGACGTCGAATGGCTCTTGATGGCGCGACACAATGACGATCTGCACGCGGCCGGTGTCGAACACCACGGTCAGCCCGGTGTCGTTGCGCACGCCGCGGTACATGGGGCCGCGGTTCAGATATACGCCGTCGAACACCAGCTTGACCCGGCCGGTGACCGACAGGGGCTGGCTTTGCTGCTTGAGCGCGGGCATGGGCAGCTTGGCGCCCAGCGCGAGAGTTAGCTCGGCGCCCACGCCGGCGGCAGCGGCCTGCTGCGCGGCCTGCGGATCGCACAGCGCATAGAACGCCACATTATCAAGCTCTTGCCGCAGGATTTCGGCCAGCACTTCGGTGGTGTCCATGGTGCCGCCCGAGCCCGTGTTGTCGAAGTGATCGAGCAGAATCACCGGCCCTTGCTCGATGGTCTTGGCGCGCGCAATGGCGGGGGCCAACGGTTCGCAATGGAAGACCCATTGCTCGCGGCCCTTCCAGGCGGCGTCGAGCAGTTCGTCGCGGTAGCGCTCGGCTGCGGCCAGGTCGCCGTCGGTGCAGACGACCGCGCTCAGGCCGGCTTCGCGAATGTCGGCGTGCGGAAAGCCCACGAACACCGAGGCCGCCAGCACGCCCTGGGACTCCAGCGCCCGGCAACGGTCTTGCAGCGATTTGTTGGGATCGGCATGGGTGCCCTGGCACATGATGTGCGGCAACATGGGCTTGTTGGCCCAGGCCATGACGGGACGGATCGCTTTTTTGAGTGTGCGGGCAATGACGTCGGCCGCGCGTACGCCGCTGGCGCGGATGTCGACGTGGGGGTAAGTGTGAAAGCCCGTGACCACGGTGGCGTGGCGCACGATGTCGTCGTAGACGTTGGCGTGCATGTCCAGCGTGACGCCTACCGGGGTGTCGGGGTCGATCTCGCGCAGACGGCGCAGCAGGTTGCCTTCGGCATCTTCGACGCCTTCGGCCACCATGGCGCCGTGCAGGTCGAGCAAGATGGCGTCGTAGCCGCCGCGCCGCACTTCGTCGAGCACGAGTTCGCACAGGCGCTGGTAGGTGTCGGCGCCGGTGGGGGCGCTGGGCCAGGACTCGGCCGCCACCGGGACGACGATCTCGGCGCCTTCGCGGCGCGCGACTTCAATATAGCCGCCCAGGCCGCTGTCGGTGTTTTCGTAGGCGCGGATGGCGCGCTCGCCTGCCAGGATTTCGGGGCTGCCCCGGAAGAACCGTTCCAGCGGCGTGGCCACGGGGGAAAACGTATTGGTCTCGTGCTTGATCATCGCCAGCAGCCAACGCATGATGTCGTGCTCCAAGTGGGTTCAATTCAATACGGCGGTGCCAGGCGCTTTGGGCGCCTGGCACATGGAAAATTCACTATGCAGGCGCCGCGCTTTGAAGGCGGGCGTCCGCCAGTGGCCTGAAGTTGCGGAAGTCCCAGCCGCGCCCGGGCGCGGCGTCGATCAGGGCGCGGGTGTAGTCGTGCGTGGGCTGGGTCAGCACCACCTCGGCGGCGCCCGTTTCCACCACGGCGCCGCGCTGCATCACCATGATGGTGTCGCAGATCTGCGCGGCCACACGCAGGTCGTGCGTGATGAACAGCACGCCTACGCCAGTGCGCTGGCGGATTTGCTCGAGCAGTTCGAGCACCTGCGCCTGCACCGAGACGTCGAGCGCCGACACGGCTTCGTCGGCCACCAGCACTTCGGGTTCCATGACCAGGGCGCGCGCGATGCAGATGCGCTGCCGCTGACCGCCCGAGAACTGGTGCGGATAGCGCTCCATGGCATCGGCGCCCAGTCCCACCACACGCAGTGTTTCGGCGGCCCTCGCCAGCGCGCGTTCGCGGGGCTCGCCGAAATTCAGCAGCCCTTCGATAATGGAGTCGCCCACCTTGCGGCGCGGGTTGAGCGAGCGGTAGGGGTCCTGGAAGACGATCTGGATGCGGCGGCGCACCGGCCGCAGCTCGGCGCCCGACAGGGTGGAGATGTCGTCGCCGCCGATCAGCATGCTGCCGGCCGAGGGTTCGATCAGGCGCAGGATGCAGCGCGCCACGGTGGATTTGCCCGAACCGGATTCGCCCACGATGCCGAGGATTTCGCCTTTGCGCAACACCAGGTTGACGTCGCTGGCGGCCTGCACCGCGCGCCCTGCGCTGCTCCAGAAGCGCCGCTTTTCGGTGTAGATGCGGCCCAGGCCCTGCACGCGCAACACGGGGCTGCCGGCCGGCGCTTCGCGACGCACCGGCACCAGGCTGGGCACCGACGACACCAGGCGGCGCGTATAGCTTTGCTGGGGGCGGGCCAGGATGTCGTCGCGCGTGCCGGTTTCGATGAGATCGCCGCGGTTCATGACGACGATGCGGTCGGCGATTTCGGCCACCACGCCGAAGTCGTGCGTAATGAACAGCACGGCCGTGCGATGCTTGACCTGCAGCTCTTTGATGAGCGCGAGGATCTGCTTTTGCGTGGTGACATCCAGCGCCGTGGTGGGTTCGTCGGCGATCAGCAGGCGCGGTTCCAGGATGAGCGCCATGGCAATGACAATGCGCTGGCGCTGCCCGCCGGACAACTGGTGCGGATAGGAATCGTAGATGCGCTCGACGTCGGGCAGGTGCACCGAGCGGAACATGTCGAGCACCTTGGCGCGCCTTTCAGCGCGCGCCATGCGGCGGTGCAGCCGCAAGACTTCGTCGACCTGGCGGCCCACGGTATGCACCGGATTGAGCGCCGTCATGGGTTCCTGGAAAACCATGGCCATGCGGGTGGCGCGCAGTTCGCGCAGGCGCCGCGGCGAGGCGCTGATGACGTCTTCGCCTTCGACGCGCACCGCGCCGCTGGGCTGCAGCACGCCGGGCGGCAGCAGGCCCATGACGGCCAGCGAGCTGACCGACTTGCCCGAACCCGATTCGCCTACCACGCAGACGGTTTCGCCGGCGTGGACGTCCAGGCTGAGATTGCGCACGACCCGGTTGCCGGCGCCCGCCACTTCGACTGACAGGTTGCGTATGGCCAGCACGGCATCGGTGGTGTCGCCGGCGGGAGGATGGGGAGAATAGGCCATGACGTCAGATCCTGCGCACCATTTTGGGGTCGAGCGCATCGCGCAGCGCGTCGCCCAGGATATTGACGCTGAGCACCGTCAGCGACAGGAACAGGCCGGGAAACAGGATCAGGCCCGGCAGCATGCGGAAGTACATGCGGCCTTCGGACATGATGTTGCCCCAGGAAGGGATCTCGGGCGGGATGCCCGCGCCCAGGAAACTGAGGATGGCTTCGGTGAGCATGGCGGAGGCAAACACGTAGGTGCCCTGCACGGTCAGGGGCGCCACGGTGCTGGGCACCATGTGCCGCCATAGCAGCAGCGGCAGCGGCGTGCCCAGCGCCAGGGCCGCCTCTACATAGGGCTCGCCGCGCACGCTGAGGATCTGCCCGCGCACCAGCCGCACCACGCGCGGGATTTCCGGGATGGTGATGGCCACCAGCACGGTGGCCAGGCTGGCACCGGTGACGGACACCAGCGCGATGGCCAGCAGGATGCCGGGAATCGCCATGATGGCGTCCATGACGCGCATGATGGGGCCGTCGAGCGAGCGGAACCAGCCGGCCACCAGGCCGATGGCCAGGCCCGCCACCACGCTGATGGCGGCCGCGCCCAGCCCGGCGGTGAGCGACACGCGCGCGCCGTACACCACGCGCGACCAGACGTCGCGCCCGAAGGCGTCGGTGCCCAGCAGAAAGCCGCCGAAGGGTGGCTTCAGGCGGCTGCCCGGGTCGATCGCGGTGGGGTTGACCGTGCCCAGCCACGGCGCGAGCAGCGCCGCGGCCACGATCAGCAGCAGCACGACCAGCGCCAGCAGCACGGGCCAGCTTTTCAGTGAATGGCGCACGCGGCGCCAGGCGGTGGCGCGCGGATCGCCGTGAGGCGCGTCGGCGGCCTGGGCGATGGCTTCGGATTGCGTGGCCATGGTCAGTACCTGATGCGCGGGTCGAACAGCGTGTAGGCGCAGTCGACCACCAGATTGATGAATACGTAGACAAAGGCGAAGAACAGCGTCAGCCCCTGGATGACTGGATAGTCGCGCGCCAGCACGGCTTCGACCACCAGCCGTCCCAGCCCGGGAATGTTGAAGACCGATTCGGTGACCACCACGCCGCTGATGAGCAGGGCGATGCCCACCCCGACCACGGTGGCGATGGGCACGGCGGCGTTGCGCAGCGCATGCCCGAGCAGCACGCCGGTTTCGCCCAGGCCCTTGGCGCGCGCGGTGCGGATGAAGTCTTCGCCCATGACTTCGATGACGCTGGTGCGCGTGATGCGGGCGATCAGCGCCACATAGATGGTGGACAGCGCCAGGGCCGGCAGGATCAGGCGGTGCAGGAACGGCCAGAAGCCGCCCGACAGCGGCGCGTAGCCCTGCACCTTGAACCAGTCGAGTTCGATGGCGAAGACCCATATGAGCAGGTAGGCGGTGACAAACACGGGCACCGAGAAGCCCAGCACCGAAAAACCCATGACCATGCGGTCGAGCAGCCGCCCCTGGCGCCAGGCGGCCAGGATGCCCAGCGGGATGGCGACGATCAGGGTGAACACCAGGGTCAGCAGCGCCAGGCTGAGCGAGGGTTCGAGCCGCTGGCCGATGAGCTGGCGCACCGGTACGCCCGACATCAGCGAGGTGCCGATGTCACCCTGCACCAGCCGCCCGGCCCACAGGAAAAACTGCTTGAACAGGGGCTGGTCGAGCCCCATGACCTGACGGATCTGCTCGATGCGCTCGGGCGTGGCGCCATCGCCCGCCATGATGACGGCGGGATCGCCAGGGCTGAGCCGGAGGATCGCGAAGACGACCACGGCCACCAGCACCAGCACGGGGATGGTGGCCAGCAGCCGCCGCAGGATGAATGCCAGCATCGGGACCTCTCGCCAGGATCAGGGCGCTTTCTTGACGTTCCAGAACGCCATGATGGGGGCGTGCACCAGGCCGCTGAGTTTGATCGAGTAGGCCGTCGGCACCGACATCTGGCCGAGCGGTACGTACAGGCCCTCGTCGATGCCGATGCGCTGCACTTCGTCGGCGATTTTCTTCTGCTCGGCCGGGTCGGAGGTCAGCGCCAGCTTGGTGCGCAGCGCTTCGATCTGCGGGAAGTCGGGCCAGCCGAACCAGGCCTTGTCGCCATTGGCCGAGGCGGGCGCGGAGCGGACCGGGTCCATGATGTCGGTGGCGTACCAGTTGGTGTTGTGGATGTTCCAGCCGCCAGCGTCGGGAGCGGCCTTGGAGGCGCGGCGCGCCACCACGCTCTGCCAGTCCATGGCGGCCAGGTTGACGTTGAAGCCGGCCTTGCGCAGGGCCTGCGCCATGACGACCGGCTGCGGGCTGAGCGTGCCGACATCGGTGGCGTGCATGACCAGGATAGGCGTGTTGTCGTAGCCGGCTTCCTTCAGCAGCTCGCGGGCCTTCTCGATGTTGGACGGCACCACGACATCCTTGCCGATGTCGCTCTCGAAGGGCGTGCCGCAGCCCCACAGCGAGGCGCAGGTCTGGTAGTACTTGGGATTGCCCACCAGCGCCTTCATGACGTCTTCCTGGCCGATGGCGTACATGGCGGCCTGGCGGATCTTTTTGTTGTTGAAGGGCGGATACTTGAAGTTGAAGCGGTACATCGTGAAGTAGCCGACCGGGCTGAGCGATTCGACCTTGAAGTCGGCGTTGCCGTCCAGCATGGGCAGCAGGTCGTACGGGAACTGCTCGACGTAGTCGATCTCGCCGCCCATCAGCGCGTTGGCGGTGGTGAGAGCGTCGGGCATGACGTTCCAGACGACCTTGTCGACGTTGACCACCTTGCCGCCGGCCAGGCCGCTGGCGGGCTCCTTGCGCGGCACGTAGTCGGTGTTCTTGACGTACACCGTGGTGACGCCCGGCTTGAATTCGGCCACCTTGAAGGGGCCCGAGCCAGTCATGTCGGTGATGGGCTTGCCGACCGGGATCTCGGCGATGCGCTTGGGCATCATGAAGGCCGCCGTGCCGGTGGGCTTGGACAGGGCGCGCAGGGCCAGGTCGGTGGGTTCGGTCATGACGATGCGGAAGGTGTTGTCGTCGACCACGTCGATGCTGGACACGAACTTCAGCAGGGTGCGGCCCATGCCGTCGCCGGCGGCCCAGCGCTTGATGGATGCGACGCAGTCTTCGGCCTTGACGGGGTTGCCGTCGTGCCATTTCAGGCCCGGGCGCAGCGTCATGGTGTAGGTCTTGCCGTCGGGCGAGACTTCCCATTTGTCGAGCATCTGGGGCTGGATTTTGTTGTTTGCGTCAACGGCAAGCAGGGTGTCGTAAATCATGTAGCCGTGCCACGTGGTGATGTACGCGGTGGTGGCATGGGGGTCGGTGAGGCGCAATGGTGAATGCATGACCGCCCGGATGACGGTTTCTGCGTGCGCGCCGCCTGCCGCCACGAGCGCTGCACCGGCCAACAGGGCCGCACGAACGAGCTTCAGCATGGATATTCCCCTTTCAGTCGTTAGGACGGCGGTGGTGCCGCCGTGGTAGCCGGCGCGCCTTCTGCCGCGGCGCGCCAGGGTCAGGCATTGGCTGGGCGGCCCGAAAAAGCCGGGCCGCAAGGCGCCATTCTGATGCCGTGGCGCAGCCGTGTCCATGGCTGTTGAGCCGCATCCATCAACATCGAGCCGGGCGCCGCGCACACCAGGATGGCATGGGCGATGGAAGTGAAGTCGGCGCGGAAGTGCGCCGAGCTCTTGAGCACCAGTATGGCCTGCCGGGTGGGTTCGATGCCCGCGAAGCGGAACATTTCCTGGTCGGCCATCTGGACCTTGTTCGAGGCCACCACGATGCGCACGCCGTCCAGGCCCAGGCAGGCGCTGGGGCCGAGGTCCATGTGAAAGCCGCGGTAGAACGCGCCATGCGTGTCGAAGCGGCCATCGGAGATTTTTTCGACCAGGAACTCGGCTTCGAGCGGCTCGTCATCGGGAATACCCGAGTGTCCACCCAGTGCGATGCGCACGGTATTGCCGGCGCCGGCCCGGCGGGCCGCCAGCGCGGCGGCCGGATCGACGATCAGGCCAAGGGCCGCGTCGGTGGCGCGGTGGCGCAGCAGCGCGCGCAGGATGCCGGTGGTGTCGGAGCTGCCGCCGGCGCCGGGGTTGTCTTGCACGTCGGCGATGATGACCGGCTTGGTGCTGTCGCGCGCCATTGCCATGGCGGTTTGCACGGCTTCGTCGGGCGTGTGGATTTTGCCGCCGAAGTCGGCTTCGGCGTTGAGGACGGCGCGCGCCATGGCGTCGGCCGTGGCATCGGCGTCGGCCTGGGTGTCGCTGTAGGCCCAGACCGTGGGCGCGCACTCGGGGAAGTCGGCGGCCGGGAAGCCGGTGGCAAACGACAGGCTGATGACGGTTTCGCGCGTTTCGAGGTCTTCGAGCAATTTATATAGGCTGCGCGCGGGCTCGATGTCGGTGGACTGCCAGCACAGCGAGATCAGGTAGGGGATGCTGCGCAGCGCTACATACGGGCGCGGCATGCCGTGCAGCCGGCGATCGAGCAACTGCGCCGCGCGCAGGCCGGTGTCGGCCATGTCGATGTGCGGGTAGGTTCGGTAGCAGACCAGGCTGTCGGCATGCGCCACCATGGTGCGTGTGACGTTGGCGTGCAGGTCGAGACTGGCGACGATGGGCAGCGACGGGCCCACCAGCGCGCGCACGCGGCGCAATAGTTCGCCTTCGCCGTCGTCGAGGTGCTCGGCCACCATGGCGCCGTGCAGGTCGAGATAGACGGCATCCAGCGGCAGGGCCTGGCGCAACCCGTCGAGGATCATGCCGCTGATGCGTTCGTAGGCGTCGCGCGTGACGTGGCCCGAAGGACTGGCTGCCGCCCAGGTGGTGGGCACCAGGGTGTGTTCGCGCATGGCGTCGATGAAGCCGGCAATGGGGATGTTGGCGCCCGCCACGGCCTCGAACATGGCGGGCCCCGACACCAGCTTGGGCCATCCGCCGCCTTTGTCGGCGAATTCTTCCCAAGTGGCGCGCGATGGCGCGAAGGTGTTGGTTTCGTGCTGGAACCCGCCTATCCCGATGCGCATCGGAGTGATCCCCTTTAGGAGCTTGCGTTCGCGTGGAAGAATCCCGGATAGGAGAATTCTGCTGAAGAAATGCGCGTACGGCAATAAGGCGATGCCCGCAATCGGCCCGCTACTTGGCCACCGGCATGGTGAACTCGGCTCCTTTGTCGATGCTGTCGGGCCAGCGCTGCATGACGCTCTTGTAGCGGGTATAGAACCGCACGCCTTCTTCGCCGTAGGCGTGGTGGTCGCCGAACAGCGAGCGCTTCCAGCCGCCGAACGAGTGCCACGCCATGGGCACCGGGATGGGCACGTTGATGCCCACCATGCCCACCTTGATCTGCCGCGCGAAGGCGCGGGCGATGCCGCCGTCGGAGGTGAAGCAGGCCACGCCGTTGGCGAATTCGTGCGCGTTGATGAGTTCCACGGCGGCCGCGAAATCGGGCACGCGCACCACGCACAGCACCGGCCCGAAGATTTCTTCGCGGTAGATGTTCATTTGCGGCGTGACTTGGTCGAACAGCGTGCCGCCCAGGAAGAAGCCCTTGCCGGCGAACGCCTGCTCGCGGCCGTCGACCACCAGCTTCGCACCGGCGGCCACGCCGTCTTCAATGTAGCCGAGCACCTTGGCGCGGTGCTGGGCCGTGACCAGCGGCCCCATCTCGGCATCGGCTTCCATGCCGTTCTTGATGACCAGCGCGCGCACCCGCGGCGTCAGCCGTTCGATGAGCGTGTCGGCCACTTCGCCCACCGCCACGGCGACCGAAATGGCCATGCAGCGTTCGCCGGCCGACCCGTAGGCCGCGCCGATGAGCGCGTCGGTGACCTGGTCGAGGTTGGCGTCGGGCATTACCACCATGTGGTTCTTGGCCCCGCCCAGCGCCTGCACGCGCTTGCCGCGGCGCGTGCCTTCGGCGTAGATGTATTCGGCGATGGGCGTCGAGCCGACGAACGACAGCGCTTCGACGTCGGGGTGCGCGATCAGCGCGTCGACGGCCTGCTTGTCGCCTTGCACCACGTTGAACACGCCGTCGGGCAGGCCCGCTTCCTTGAGCAGCTCAGCCAGGCGCAACGATACCGACGGGTCGCGCTCGGAAGGCTTCAGGATGAACGTGTTGCCGCAGGCCAGCGCCACCGGGAACATCCAGCAAGGCACCATCATGGGGAAATTGAACGGCGTGATGCCGGCCACCACCCCCAGCGGCTGGCGCATGCTCCAGTTGTCGATGCCGCCGCCGATCTGGTCGGTGTACTGGCCCTTGAGCAGTTGCGGCGCCGCGCAGGCGAATTCGACCACCTCGATGCCGCGCACCACTTCGCCCTTGGCGTCGGAAAACACCTTGCCGTGTTCGGCGGTGATCAGCGCGGCCAGTTCGTCCTGGTGCTTGTCGAGCAGCGCCTTGAAATTGAACAGGATGCGGGCGCGCTTGAGCGCCGGCATTTCCGACCAGGCGGGGAACGCCGCGCGCGCCGCGGCCACAGCCGCGTCGACCTCGGCGGGCGAGGCCAGCGGGATGGAACTGCTGACCTCGCCGGTGGCGGGGTTGAAGCCTTCGGCGTAGCGGCCGCTGCGGCCCTCGCAGGCCTGGCCGGCGATGAAATGAGTGAGCTTCTTCATGGGATTCAGGCGATTTCCTTCAGTACCTTGCCGATCGACTGGAACATCTCGGCGATTTGTGATTCTTCAATAATGAGCGGCGGCGAGACCGCCAGCGTGTCGCCCGTGTAGCGCACCATCAGGCCGCTGTCGAAGCATTTCTGGAAGGCTTCGGCGGCGCGCGCGCCGGGCGCGCCGTCGCGCGGGGCCAGCTCGATGCCGGCCACCAGGCCGATGTTGCGCACGTCGATGACGTTGGGCGCGCCTTTCAGGGTGTGGGCGGCGGCCTCGAATGCCGGGGCCAGCGTGCGCGCGCGCGTGAAGAGCTGCTCGCGCCGGTAGAGGTCGAGCGTGGCCAGGATGGCGGCCGCTGCGAGCGGGTGCGCCGAGTACGTGTAGCCGTGGAAGAACTCGATGCCGCCTTGCGCGCCGTTGACGATGGCATCGTGCACTTCGCGCCTGACCGCCACCGCGCCCGCCGGCACCGCGGCGTTGCTGATGCCCTTGGCCATGGTGATCAGGTCGGGCGTGACGCCGAAGAATTCGCTGGCGGTGGCGGCGCCCAGCCGCCCGTAGCCGGTGATGACTTCGTCGAAGATCAGCAGGATGCCGTACTTGGCGGTGATTTCGCGCAGGCGTTCGAGATAGCCTTGGGGCGGCACCAGCACGCCGGTCGAGCCCGCCATGGGCTCGACGATGACGGCCGCGATGGTGGACGGGTCGTGCAGCGCCACGATGCGTTCGAGATCGTCTGCCAGGTGGGCGCCCCAGGCTGGCTGGCCCTTCGAGAACGCGTTGTGTTCCAGGCTGTGGGTGTGGGGCAGGTGGTCGACGGCCGGAAGCAGGGCGCCCGAGAATGTCTTGCGGTTGGGCGAGATGCCGCCCACGGAAATGCCGCCGAAACCCACGCCGTGATAGCCGCGTTCGCGGCCGATCAGGCGGGTGCGCTGGGCGTCGCCGCGGGCGCGGTGGTAGGCCAGGGCGATTTTCAGCGCCGTGTCGACCGACTCCGACCCCGAGTTGGTGAAGAAAATGCGGTCCATGCCCTGCGGCATCAGGCCCGCCACCGCCGAGGCGGCTTCGAAGGCCAGGGGATGGCCCAACTGGAAGCCCGGCGCGTAGTCGAGCGAGCCGGCCTGGCGCGCGATGGCCTGAGCGATTTCTTCGCGGCAGTGGCCGGCGTTGACGCACCACAGGCCCGAGGTGCCGTCGAGGATCTGGCGGCCGTCGACCGACGTGTAGTACATGCCCTTGGCGCCAGCGAGCAGGCGGGGTTGGGACTTGAATTGCCGGTTGGCGGTGAACGGCATCCAGAGGTGGGACAGGTCGGGCAGGCCGGTGGGGGCATTCATGGTGCGGGCTCCAGGGAGGATCTGCATGGCGGGCGCGGCCTGTACGGCACGGGCGCGGCACTGAAGGCAGGATTACAGCCATTCTGACGGTGCGCGGCCAGCCTGGAAATATACAATCTACGTAAAGCTCACTAACTGTACAGGCAACAGCTGTCATACTGTATTGATTGCTGGCCGCCGTATCCGCCATGTTCGATTTCCAGCCCGTTCGCGCGCGCAACCATGCCCCCACGCTCGTCGACCAGATCGTCGATGCCTATGTGCGCGCGATCCAGGCCCAGGTGTTGCGGCCAGGCATGGCCGTGCCTTCGGTGCGCGAGTTCGCCCGCACTTACGAGGTCAGCACGTTTACCGTGGCCGGCGCCTATGGCCGGCTGGTGGCGCAAGGCTGGCTGGCGGCCCGGCCGGGGGCGGGGTACCGGGTGGCGGCCCGGGCGCGCGCCGCCGAGCCGGCCCCGGCGGCCTGGCAGCCGCCTCGCTTGAACGCGGGCTGGCTGCTGTCGGATATCTACGCCGATCACTCCATTCCCATCAAGTCCGGCTGCGGATGGCTGCCCGGCGAATGGCTGAACGAAGAGGGCCTGCACCAGGCGCTGCGGCACCTGGGCCGGGTGCCGGCCCTGCGCATCGCCGGTTATGGGCATCCCCAGGGGTATGCGCCGCTGCGCGAAGCCGTGGCGGCCGGCCTGGCGGCCCACGGGCTGGACGTGGCCGCCGACCAGGTCGTGCTGACGCAGGGCGTCACGCATGGGCTGGACCTGGTGATTCGCACCCTGCTGCGGCCTGGCGATACCGTGGCCGTGGAGCAGCCGTGCTATGCCAACCTGCTGCAGTTATTGCGCCTGGCCGGCCTGCGCGTGGTCAGCGTGCCGCGCACGGCCGATGGCCTGGATTGCGACGCGTTGCATCGCCTGGCGGCCGACCACCGGCCGCGCGCCTTGTTCGTCAATACCGTGCTGCAGAACCCGTCGGGCGCGGTCATGAGCATGGCCAACGCGTTCCGGGTGTTGCAAGCGGCGCAGCAACACGATTTCTGGATCGTCGAAGATGATATTTCGCGCGAACTGATGCCCGGCGTCGCGCCGCTGCTGGCCGCGCTGGATGGCGGACAGCGGGTGGTGTACCTGGGGGGCTATTCGAAGGTGATCAGCCCGTCGGTGCGGGTCGGCTACGTGGCGGCGCATCGCGACCTGATGCGCGACATCGCCCGCACCAAGATGGCCGTGGGGCTGACCTCGCCCGAAATCATGGAGCGGGTGGTGCACCAGGTGATCCGGGAGGGGCGCTACCGGGCCCACATCGTGCGCACGCGCGAGCGCCTGGCGCAGGCCCATGCCAACGTGGGGCAACGCATGGATGAACTGGGCATGCAGGTGTGGACGCGGCCGCAAGCCGGGTTGTTCGTGTGGGCCAGCCTGCCCGGGCGCGGCGGCGGCGCCAACGCGCTGGCCGAGCTGGCGTTGCGCGACGGCATCTGGCTGGCGCCCGGTTCGTATTTCGACCCGGCCGAGCAGGACGTACCCTGGATACGCTTTAACGTGGCGTATTCGCAGGCGCCGCAGTTGTGGAGCTTCTTGCGCGATGCCGGCCGCGCGGCTCAGGCTTTGCGTTCGTAGACGACGAAGTCGTAGTCGTAGCCGTTCTCGGCGGGTTGCGGCTGGCGCGAGGCCTCGCGCCATGCGAACGAGGGCAGGTAGGGAAAGAAGGCATCGCCCTCGACGTGCGCGTGCACTTCGGTGGCGATGATGCGGGCGGCCAGCGGCAGCGCCTGCGCGTAGATCTGGGCGCCGCCAATGACATAGGCGTCGGGGGCGTCGCCACAGGCCTCGACGGCGGCCTGCAGCGTGGGCACCACGGTGGCGCCCGGCGCGGCGTAGCGCAGGTTGCGGCTGATGACCACGTTGGTGCGCCCGGGCAGCGGCCGGCCCAGCGATTCCCAGGTCTTGCGGCCCATGATGATGGGGCTGCCCAGCGTGGTGCGCTTGAAGTGCGCCAGGTCGCCGGGCAGCTTCCAGGGCAGGGCGTTGTCGCGCCCGATGACGCGGTTATCGGAATAGGCAACGACCAGGGTCAGGCGGGGCAGGGCGGACATGAGCGGATTCTGGAGAGTTGCGATGCCGGACGCGGTCATACCGCCATCGGCGCGGTCAGGGTCGGATGGTGCTGATAGCCTTCCAGCGCGAAGTCTGTGGGTTCAACCTGCTCCAGCCATTGTGGTTCGTAGCGCCCGGTGACCGCGTAGTCGGGAATGCGGTCGGACAGCACCAGGCGCGGCGCTTCGTAGGGCTCGCGCGTGAGTTGTTCGCGCAGCATCGGCAAGTGGTTTTCGTAGATGTGCGCATCGCCGATGAAGTACGAGAACCAGCGCGGGGTGTAGCCCGTCAGCCGGCCCACCAGGTGCAGCAGGGCCGCGCCTTCGGTCAGGTTGAACGGCGTGCCCAGCCCCACGTCGTTCGAGCGTATATACAGGCACAGCGAGATTTCGCGCGTGGTGGCGTTGGGCAGGAACTGATACAGCAGGTGGCAGGGCGGCAGCGCCATTTCTTCGATCTGCGCCCAGTTCCAGCCATGGAACAGGATGCGGCGATCTTGCGGGTTGCTGTGGATGGTGTCCAGGCATTGGCGCAGCTGGTCTACTGCCTTGTACAGCAGCACGTGCGGCGCGCCGTTCTCGTCGAGTTGCGCCACTTGAGCGTAGCCGCGGCCAAGAGCGTCGCGGATCTGCGCATCGTTGGCCAGCGGCAGCAGCTTGTAGGCCGGCCAGCGGCGCCATTGCACGCCATAAACGGGCCCCAGGTCGTCGGGCCCTGCGCGATACGGGTTCGCCAGCCAATTGGCGTTTTCGTTGGCGTTCTGGTCCCACACTTTGCAGCCTAGCGCACGGAAATCGGCGGCGCTGCGCGCGCCGCGCATGAACCCCACCAGTTCGCCCACCGCCGACTTGAAAGCCAGTTTCTTGGTTGTGACGGCGGGAAAGCCCTGCTGCAGGTCAAAGCGCAGCGCCGCGCCGGGCAGCGACAAGGTGCGGATGCCAGTGCGGTTTTCCTGCCACGAGCCGTGGTCGAGAATCGATTGAATGAGCGAGAGATATTGTTTCATGGCGACGCGCCCGCCGCGGCGGGCATGGCCGGGCCCGGATCAGGCGGCCTGGGTTTCCTGGGTATCGACGATGTCCACCGAGAAAGTCAGTTCCGCGGTTTTTTCAAGCATGGCCGAAGCCGAGCAGTATTTTTCGTGCGACAACTGCACCGCGCGTTCGACGGCGGCGCGCGGCAGGTTCTTGCCGGTGACAGTGAACGCGAAGTGGATGCGCGTGAACACCTTGGGGTCGGTGTCGGCGCGGTCGGCCGACAGCTTGACGCTGCAGCCCGTGACCGCATGGCGGCCGCGCTTGAGGATCAGCACCACGTCATAGGCGGTGCAGCCGCCGGTGCCGGCCAGCAGCAGTTCCATGGGGCGGGGCGCCAGGTTGTGGCCGCCGCCGTCGACGGCGCCATCCATGGTGGCGACGTGGCCGCTGCCGGTGGTGGCCACGAAGAGCATGCCATCGGGGCCGCCCCAGTTGATCGTGCAGTCCATGAGGGTTCCTTGAGCGTTGAGCGCAGACAAGTTCCGATGATACCTGTTGCGTACAATTCCCGATGGAGAACCCCGCCCTTCAGCAGGGTGGGAACCCCACCCAGGAGCCCTCCATGTCCGTTGCCTCTACGTCTTCCGGTTTCACGCCTTTCTCGCGCCGGCGCGGCCCGCTCGATCCGCTGTTCGCTGAAGTCGACCGCGCGCTGCGCGTGCTGTCGGGCGCGGCCTCGTCCGCACGGCCGTACCCTGCCAGCGCGGCCGAACCCGTGCCGCCGCTGTCCGACCAGCAAAAGCGCCATGCCGCCGGGCTGATGCGCGTGAATCACGTGGGTGAAGTCTGCGCCCAGGCGCTTTACCGCGGGCAGGCCGCGGCATGCCGCGAGGCTCCCGTGCGCGAACTGCTGCTGCATGCCGCCGCCGAAGAAGTCGACCACCTGGCCTGGTGCGGCCGGCGGCTCGAAGAACTGGGCAGCCGGCCCAGCCTGCTCAACCCCCTGTGGTACGCGGGCTCGTTCACGCTGGGGGCGCTGGCCAGCTGCGCCGGCACCGCGCGCAATCTGGGCTTCATGGCCGAAACCGAACGGCAGGTCGAGGCCCACCTCGACGGCCACCTGCGCAGCCTGCCCGAGGCCGATCAGCGCTCGCGCCAGATCGTCAGCCAGATGAAGGACGACGAAGCCCAGCACCGCGCCAGCGCCGAGCGCGCGGGCGGCGTGCCGTTGCCCGCCCCGGTGCGTGGCGCCATGCGCGCCATGTCGCGCCTCATGACCTCCACGGCGTACTGGATCTGACCCTGCCCCTGGCTGGGGCAAAACTTGGTGCGTTGCACCATTCTGGCCCGCTCAGAAGCCGGAATACCTCAGAGCGGCCGAGCTAAGTTATTGAAAAATATAGGGGTAAGCCCGCAAGGGTTTACCCTTTTGGCAAAAACCCTCTGCAACGTGAAGCCAATGCTGGCGCTGCTTTTGAGCCAGTATTGCGGCAAAGCCACAACCCGCGCGTGTTTGTCTCACTGGCCCAAAAAAATTTCTTGCATCGCACAAAACAATGCGCTACGATTCAGTCATGGATGTTGAAAACGCAGTCGGTGCGGTGCAAACCCCGAAGCGTAGCGGTAGAACCTGATGCAGTGTTCACCCCAACATGCCCCGGTTGTCTCCTCCACCCTCCTCCTTTGGTGGATTTAGCCCGAGATCGCAAGATCTCGGGCTTTTTTTTGGCATGAACGCCATGCGTCCCTGATATTTAAGGCGCAGGCCGGTCGGCTCGATCCCAGCGGGCAGGTTTTCCTAGTGTTTACCCTTAAAAATGCCCCTTGTAACGGCGCGGAAAGAATTACAATGATTTTCTGCGCGCGCCGGTGCGGGCGGGCGGCCAGGCCTCTGGTTACGTTCTGTGGGGCGGGCTTGCACTTGTACAGGTCTCGCATATAAGGCCGTTACACGCGCTCTCGATAATGATGTGCTTCATGAAAAATCACCCAACTAAGGTGCTTCCGTGACCTGGCTGTACATCTGCGTGGTGGCGTTCATGGTGGGGGGACTCATCGTGGCGTCCGAACGTTGGCATGGCGCCTTCACCGGCGACAGCGACCTCAGCAAGCCCCAAGCCTCGCATACGCGCGCCACGCCTCGTGTTGGCGGGCTGGCCGTGCTGGCCGGCTCGCTGGCGGGCCTGCTGGTGCTGGGCCCCAGCAACATGACCCTTACCTGGCTGTGGCCGGCGCTGTTCGTGGCCGTGCTGCCGGTGTTCGTGGCCGGCCTGCTCGAAGACATCACCAAAGACATCGGCGCCAGCAAGCGCCTGCTCGCCGCCTTCCTGTCGGCCGCCATTGCGTGGTGGCTGCTGGGCGGCGTCAGCCGCGTGGGCATCGGCCCGGTCGACTGGGTGCTGGCGTTCTGGCCCATTTCGCTGCTGTTCACCATGTTCGCGGTGGGCGGCTGTACGCACGCCCTGAACATCGTCGATGGCATGAATGGCTTGGCGGGCATGGTGGCCACGCTGATGGCCGTGTCCATCGCGCTGGTGGCGCTGCAGGTGGGCGACATGCCTATTTCCATGATCGCTGCCGCGCTGGCGTCGGCCACCCTGGGCTTCCTGGTCTGGAATTTCCCGTTCGGCCGCGTGTTCCTGGGCGACGGCGGCGCGTATTTCCTGGGCTTCATGCTGGCCGAACTGGCGGTGCTGCTGGTGGTGCGCAATCCGTCGGTGTCGCCGTTCTACGCGCTCGCGGTGCTGTTCTACCCCGTTTTCGAAACCGGATTTTCCATCTGGCGGCGCCGCTTCAAGCGCGGCGTGCCGGTCGACCAGCCCGATGCGCTGCATTTGCACCAGCTGGTGTTCCGGCGGCTGGTGCGCGTCACCTTCAGCCGCGGCCGCCGCCATGCGGTGCCGGCGCTGTGCAATGCGCTGGCCTCACCCTATATGTGGGTGCTGGCGCTGATCGGCCTGGTGCCGGCCACGATCTGGTGGGACAACCCCTGGATCCTCACCCTGAGCCTGCTGGTGTTCGCCGCGGCGTACATCTGGCTGTATGTGCGGCTGGTGTCATGGCGCCGGCCGGGCTGGCTGCTGTTGCCGCGCACCCACTGACAATCCTGTTCGGAAGGCCCCGCGACGGGTCGAGGGGCCGTAGTTACAATTCCCCTGTTCCTTATTTCAAGTGCCGTGAGTTCAACGCGGCAAAGGGAGAGCTATCTTGCGTATCGATGAGGTAAAACTTGCCGTGGTCGGACTCGGTTATGTCGGGCTGCCACTGGCCGTAGAGTTCGGCAAGAAGCGTCCGGTGATCGGTTTCGACATCAACGTCAAGCGCATCGACGCCCTGAAGGCGGGGCATGACCACACGCTGGAGGTCGACGACGCGGAGCTGGCCGAAGCCCGGCACCTGACCTACACCGCCGACCGCGCCGAATTGGCCAAGGCCAACGTGTACATCGTGACCGTGCCCACGCCCATCGACGACTACAAGCAACCCGACCTGACGCCGCTGATCAAGGCCAGCGAGACTATCGGCGCGGTGCTCAAGCGCGGCGACATCGTCATCTACGAGTCCACCGTGTATCCGGGCGCCACTGAAGAAGACTGCGTGCCGGTGCTCGAGCGCGTTTCGGGCCTGAAGTTCAACGAAGATTTCTACGCCGGCTACAGCCCCGAGCGCATCAATCCGGGCGACAAGGCGCACCGCGTCAATACCATCAAGAAGGTCACCTCGGGCTCGACGCCCGAAGTCGCCGACCTGGTCGATACGCTGTATAACGAGATCATCACGGCCGGCACCCACAAGGCCTCGAGCATCCGCGTGGCCGAGGCCGCCAAGGTCATCGAGAACACGCAGCGCGACGTGAACATCGCGCTCATCAATGAGCTGGCCCTGATCTTCAACAAGATGGGCATCGATACCGAAGCCGTGCTGCAGGCCGCCGGCACCAAGTGGAACTTCCTGCCGTTCCGTCCCGGCCTGGTGGGCGGGCACTGCATTGGCGTCGATCCCTACTACCTGACCCACAAGGCGCAGGCCATTGGCTATCACCCCGAGATCATCCTGGCGGGCCGCCGCCTGAACGACTCCATGGGCAGCTACGTGGTGTCGCAACTGGTGAAGTGCATGACCAAGCAGCGCATCCACGTGCAGGGCGCGCGCGTGCTGGTCATGGGCCTGACCTTCAAGGAAAACTGCCCCGACCTGCGCAATACGCGGGTGGTGGACATCGTGAACGAGCTGGGCGAATACAACGTCGACGTGGACGTCTACGACCCCTGGGTCGACCCCGAAGAGGCCCGCCACGAATACGACATTACGCCGGTGGCCCAGCCCGAGGCCGGCAAGTACGACGCCATCATCCTGGCGGTTTCGCATCACCAGTTCGTAGAAATGGGCGCGGCCGCGATCCGCAAGCTGGGCAAGGCCAAGCACGTGCTGTACGACCTGAAGTACGTGCTGTCGCCCGACGAATCCGACCTGCGCCTGTAAGGAGTCTGCATGACCGATCGCTACCAACGCATCCAGCAGGAACTGCGCCAGGCGCCCCGCAAGTGGCTGGTGACCGGCTGCGCCGGATTCATCGGGTCGAACCTGCTTGAAACCCTGCTCAAGCTCGACCAGACCGTGGTGGGCCTGGACAACTTCGCCACCGGGCACCAGCACAACCTGGATGAAGTCCGCGATTCGGTCGACCCTGCCCAGTGGGCGCGCTTTACCTTCGTGGAAGGCGATATCCGCGACCTGGCTGCGTGCCAGCGGGCTGCCGAAGGCATCGACCATGTGCTGCACCAGGCCGCGCTGGGGTCGGTGCCGCGCTCGCTGAACGACCCGATCACCACCAACGATGTCAATATCGGCGGCTTCCTGAACATGCTGGTGGCCGCGCGCGATGCCAAGGTCAAGACCTTCGTCTATGCCGCGTCCAGCTCTACCTACGGCGACCATCCCGGGCTGCCCAAGGTCGAAGACACCATTGGCAAGCCGCTGTCGCCGTACGCCGTGACCAAGTACGTCAACGAGCTCTACGCCGACGTGTTCGCGCGTTCGTACGGCCTGGCCAGCGTGGGGTTGCGCTACTTCAATGTGTTCGGCAAGCGCCAGGACCCGGAAGGCGCCTACGCGGCGGTGATTCCCAAATGGACGGCCGCCATGATCCGCGGCGACGACGTGGTCATCAATGGGGACGGCGAAACCAGCCGCGATTTCTGCTTTGTTGAAAACGCGGTACAGGCGAACCTGCTGAGCGCGCTGGCCCCGGAAGAGGGCGTGAACCAGGTCTACAACGTGGCGTACGGCGGCCGCACCACGCTCAACCAGCTGTACAAGTTCCTGGCCCAGACGCTGGGCGGCGAGGGCGTGCGCTACGACAAACCGCCGGTATATGCCGATTTCCGCGCGGGCGACGTGCGCCATTCGCAGGCCGACATAGGCAAGGCGGGCAAGCTGCTGGGCTACCAGCCGGCCTACGACATCCTGCGCGGGCTGCAAACCGCCATGCCCTGGTATATCCGGTTCCTGCGTTGAATCGTCTCTGCCCAAGGCAACATTGAAAGCGCTCATCCGCAGGCTCAACGCGATCCACCCCGACCACCAGCGCATTTTCAGGGGGGCATTCCGGGTCGCGGTCTTCCTGGTGCTGGGCAAGGCCGCCGGCGCCATAAAAGAAATGGCCGTGGCGTACCGGTACGGTATCAGCGACGCCGTCGATGCCTACCAGTTCACCATGACCATGGCCAACTGGCTGCCGGTCACCATCGTCGGCGTGCTGGGGGTGGTGCTGATCCCGGTGCTGGTGCGCCTGCGGCGCACGGGCGGACACGAGCGCGACCTGTTCGTGCGCGAGCTGCAGGGGGCGGTGCTGGCGGGCGGCCTGGTGCTTGCCGCGCTGACGGCGCTGGCCTGGCCATGGGTGCTGCAGTGGCTGGGCAGCGGCTTATCGGGCCCGGTGGCGGCCATGAGCACGCAACTGCTCTATGCCTTCGTGCCCGTCACCGTGCTGCTGTTGATCGCGGGCGTCAGCGGCGCGCGGTTGCGCGCGCACGAGCGTCATGTCAATACACTGCTCGACAGCATGCCGGCCGTCACCACCCTGGCGTGGGTGATGCTGGCGGCAGTGTCGGCCGACGACGTCGGGCCGCTGCTGTGGGGCACCCTGGTGGGCTACGCTATCCAGGCCGCGTGGCTGGCCTGGCTGGCCGCCCGCGCCGATGGCGGTTTCTGGGGGGCGCCGCGTTTGTCGCTGAGCTCGCCGCACTGGCCTGAGCTCATGAGCGCGGCCGGCATCATGCTGGTGGGCCAGGTGGCCATGAGCTTCGTCGGGCCGCTCGACCAATACACCGCCGCCAACCTGGGCGACAACGCCAACGCCACGCTGGGCTATGCCAGCCGCCTGCTGTCGCTGCTGCTGGGCATCGGCGCGGTATCGGTGGGGCGCGCCGCGCTGCCCGTGCTGGCCGACGTGCAAAGCCGCGGCGACGCGGCGCGCGCGCGTTCCATGGCGTTGAAGTGGTCGGTGCTGATGATGGGCGCCGGCGCCGCCGCCGTGGCCGTGGCCTGGGTGCTGGCGCCGTGGGGCGTGGGGCTGCTGTTCGAGCGCGGCGCGTTCACCGCCGAGAACACGCAGGCCGTGGCGCAGGTGTTGCGCTGGGGCCTGCTGCAGTTGCCGTTCTATTTTGGCGTGCTGATTCTGGTGCAGCTGCTGGCCAGCCAGAACCGCTACCGCGTCATGGCCCTGATCGCCGTGGCCAACTTCCTATTGAAGGTCGTGCTGAACGCCATGCTGGCGCCGCGCATGGGCACCGCCGGCATCATGCTGGCCACCAGCCTGATGTACGCGCTGTCGTTCGCCTGCTATGTCATGGTGGCCTGGCGGCCCCACGAACCGGCCGCGCCCCGGGAGACTCCCTGATGGACACGCGCCATGACCCGCCGCGCGTTCTGGTCTTCATTCATTCGCTGCATGGCGGCGGCGCCGAGCGCGTGGCCGCCGACCTGAGCGCGCATTGGGCTGCGGCGGGGTGGCAGGTCATGCTGGTGACGCAGGCCGATGCGTCGGGCGACGCCTACGCGCTGCATCCGGCCGTGCGGCGCGAGATTCTGCACACGGAAGGCGCGGGCGGCGGGCTGCGCGGCGTACTGGCCAACGTGCGGCGTGTGCGCGCCCTGCGGCGCGTGCTGCGCAGCTTCCGGCCCGACATCGTGCTGGGCATGATGACCACCGCTTCGGTGCTGGCGGTGCTGGCCGCGCGCGGGCTGCCGTGCCGGGTCATCGCCACCGAGCACACTCATCCGCCGTCGCAGGCGCTGTCGGGCCTGTGGCAGCGCCTGCGGCGCCTGACTTATCCGCGCGCCGCGCGGGTCGTGGCGCTGACGCGCGGCACGGCCGACTGGCTGGCGCGCCACGTGCCGGGCTCGCGGCTGGCCGTTATTCCCAACCCCGTGCATTGGCCGCTGGCAAGCGGCGAACCGGTGCTGCCGCCGCCGCCTGCCGGCGGGCGGCGCCGCCTGCTGGCGGTGGGCCGCCTGCATCCCGACAAGGGCTTCGACTTGCTGGTCCAGGCCTATGCCCGGCTTGCCGGGCAGCATCCCGACTGGGACCTGGTCATCCTGGGCGAGGGCGACGAGCGGCGGCGCCTGCAGGCGCAGATCGATGCCGCCGGCCTGCGGGCGCGGGTGACGATGCCCGGGCGGGTCGGCAACGTGGGCGACTGGTACCGCGAGGCCGACCTGTACGTGCTGAGCTCGCGTTTCGAGGGCTTGTCCAATACATTGCTGGAATCGCTGGCCAGCGGCCTGCCGGCGGTATGTTTCGATTGCGATACCGGGCCGCGCGAAGTGGTGCGCGACGGCATCGACGGCGTGCTGGTGCGGCCCAATGGCGATGTGCCGGCCCTGGCTGCGGCGCTGTCGGCGCTGATGGACAACGCCGCCGCCCGCCAGGCCCTGTCGGCGCGCGCCATCGAAGCGCGCGAGCGGTTTTCGGCCCAGCGCGTGCTGGGCCTGTGGCAGGAAATTTTTGACGACGTGCGCAAGCCGGGGCCTGGCAAGCCTGGCCCGGCATAACTCACACAAGCGCGGAAGACACGATCATGTGCGGAATAGTCGGAATCTGGGGGCCTTTGCAAGACAAGGCGCAAGTGCTGGCCGATAGCTGCCGGCGCATACGCCATCGCGGCCCCGACAGCCAGGGGCTATGGGAAGACCCCGCCGCCGACCTGGCGCTGGCCCATGTGCGCCTGGCCATCCTGGACCTTACCGAGGCCGGACACCAGCCCATGGTGTCGGCCTGCGGGCGCTACGTGCTGGTGCTCAACGGCGAAATCTACAACCACATGGCGCTGCGCGAGCGTCTGGAGCAGGCCGGGCAGGCGCCGGACTGGCGCGGGCATTCCGATACCGAGACCGTGCTGGCGGGCTTTGCGGCGCTGGGCGTCGAGGCCACGCTGCAGGCGGCCGTGGGCATGTATGCCATCGCGCTATGGGACCGTCAGCGCCGCACGCTGACGCTGGCGCGCGACCGCATGGGCGAGAAGCCGCTGTATTACGGCTACAGCGGCGCCAATTTCGTGTTTGCCTCGGAACTGAAAGGTCTGATGCCTATTCCGGGCTTCGGGCGCGAGCTCAGCCGGGCCGCGCTGGCCTCGCTGATGCGCCACAACTACATTCCCGCGCCGCAGTCCATTTATGAAGGCATCGCCAAGCTGCCGCCTGGCACCTGGCTGGAGATCTCCGAGGCCGACATGCGCGGCCGCCGCCTGGCGCAGCCGCGCGTGTACTGGTCGGCCCTGCAGGCCGCCGACCAGGGTCTGCAGGCGCCGCGCAGCTTCGGCTCGGACGCGCAGGCCGCCGATGCACTGGAGGCGCTGTTGTCGCAGGCGGTGGGCGGCCAGATGCTGTCGGACGTCAGCCTGGGCGCGTTCCTGTCGGGCGGCATCGATTCTTCGACCATCGTGGCGCTGATGCAGGCGCAAAGCCGGCAACCGGTGCGCACCTTTGCCATCGGCTTTCACGAAAAAGGCTACAACGAGGCCGAGCATGCCAAGGCGGTGGCGCGGCACCTGGGCACCGAACACACCGAACTCTACGTCACAGCTGATGACGCGCTGGCCGTGGTGCCCACCCTGGCCGATATGTACGACGAGCCGTTTGCCGATTCGTCGCAGATTCCCACCTCGCTGGTCACGCACATGGCGCGCCAGCACGTTACCGTGGCACTGTCGGGCGATGGCGGCGACGAATTGTTCGGCGGTTATTCGCGTTATTTCCGCGTGCGCGACTGGTGGCGCCAGTGCGAGCGCGTGCCGGGCCCGGCGCGCCATGCGCTGGGCGCGCTGCTGGGTGCATCGGGCGCTCTGCCTGGCCGCGGCGCCTGGCGCGGCAAGGTGGCCAAGTTTGGCGAGATGTTGCGCGCCGACACGCGCGGCGACTTCTACCGCCTGTTCGTGTCGTACTGGGGCGACCCGGGCCGCGTGGTCAAGGGCGGCGTCGAGCCGCCGTCGCTGTTCGAGCAGCCGATGGACGGCACGGCCTTCGACGTGATGATGAAGCTCGACGCGGTTACCTACCTGCCCGACGACATCCTGGTGAAGGTCGATCGCGCCGCCATGGCGGTCAGCCTGGAAACGCGGGTGCCGTTGCTGGACCACCGCGTGTACGAGTTCGCCTGGCAATTGCCTTTCGAATACAAGGTGCGTGGCAATACCGGCAAATGGTTGTTGCGCCAGGTGCTGTACCGCCATGTGCCCCAGTCGCTGGTCGACCGCCCCAAGCGCGGCTTCGCCGTGCCGCTGGCCGGGTGGCTGCGCGGGCCGCTGCGCGACTGGGCCGAAGCCTTGCTCGACCCGGCCCGCCTGCGGCAGGAAGGCTGGTTCGAACCCGAACCCATTGTGCGCAAATGGCGCGAACATGTGTCCGGCCACCGCAACTGGGACAGCCGCCTGTGGGGCGTGCTGATGATGCAGGCCTGGCTGGACCGCTATCACGCCGGCATGGCCGGCGAACAGGATACTGGTACATGAAGATACTGCTGCTGGTCAGTTCCATGCACGCGGGCGGCGCCGAACGGGTCGCCGCCACGCTGGTCAATGCCTGGACCGATCGCGGCGACACCGTGACCCTGGTGCCGACGTACTCTTCCAAGGGAACATGTTTTTATCCGCTGTCCGACGCCGTGGACCTGGTCTGGCTGGCCGACCGGGCCGGCACGCGGGCCTCGGGGCCGCTGGCTGCCTGGCAGCGCCTGCGCGCCCTGCGAGCGCTGATCCGCGAAAAGAATCCCGACGTGGTGGTGTCGTTCCTGACCAACGTCAACGTGGCCGCCATCCTGGCCACGCGCGGCCTGGGCGTGCCGCTGATCGTATGCGAGCGCACCAACCCGGTGGCCGAGCTCAGCACCGGCAAAGTGTGGCGCGCGCTGCGCCGGCTGTTTTATCCGCGTGCCGACATGGTGACGGTGCAGGCCGAAGATACGGTCGAGCCCTTTGCCTGCCAGGTGCCGGGCATCAAGCAGCTGAAGGTCATTCCCAATCCGCTGCCGCCCGAGTTGCTGGAAGCGCCGCTGGTTGACGCCCGGTCGCCCGCGCCGCGCAAGCGCCTGCTGGCCATGGGCCGCCTGGCGCCCGCCAAGCAGTTCGACTTGCTGGTGGACGCGTACGCCGGGCTGGCGGCCGATTTTCCCGACTGGGATCTGTGGATCTGGGGCGAAGGTCCCTTGCGCGAAGACCTGCAGGCGCGCATCGACGCCGCCGGCCTGCAGGCGCGGGTGCAGTTGCCGGGGCGCACCAGCGAGCCGTGGGACGAGCTCGCCAGGGGCCATGCCTTCGTGCTCAGCTCGGCGGTCGAGGGGTTTCCCAATGTGCTGCTGGAAGCCATGGCGTTAGGGCTGCCCTGCGTGGCGTTCGACTGCCCCAGCGGCCCACGTGAAATGACCCGCGACGGCCAGGATGCCGTGCTGGTGCCGGCGGGCGACCGGGCACAACTGCGCGAGGCCCTGCGGCGCGTATTGGCCGATCCCGACCTGCGGCGCGACCTCGGCGCGCGCGCGGCCGCGTCGGTGCGGCGCCGCTATGCCTTGCCGGCGGTGCTGGCCGAATGGGACACGCTGTTCGACGCGGTGCGGGGCAAGGCATGACGCTGCCGGCCATTCTGCGCGTGACACACGTTATCACCGGCCTGGGGCAGGGCGGCGCCGAATCGGTATTGTTCCGCCTGGCCACATACCCGGACCAGCGCGTGCGCCACAGCATCGTGTCGTTGACTGATGAGGGCGTGTACGGCGCGCGCTTGCGCAACGCCGGCGTTGCCGTGCATGCGCTGGGCATGCCGCGCGGGCGCCTGACGCTCGACGGCTTCCTGGCGTTGCGCCGGTTGCTGGCGCGCGAGCGGCCCGACGCGGTGCAGACCTGGATGTACCACGCCGACCTGATTGGCGGGCTTGCGGCGCGCCTGGCGGGCGTGCGGGCGCTGGCATGGGGCATACGCAATTCCGGCGCCCACCTGCAACGCAGCAGCCGTTCGGCGCGCCTGGTGCTGAAGCTGTGCGCCTTGCTGTCGGGCCGCCTGCCCGCGGCCATTGTGTGCGCCGCGCGCGATTCCGCCGTGCGGCACCGGCAATATGGCTACCGCCCCGACCGCCTGGTGGTGATCGCCAACGGCTACGATTTGTCGCGCTACCAGCCCGATGCCGCGGCTGGCCGGCGCATGCGCGAGCTGTGGCAGGTTGCCGAGGGCACGCCGCTGGTCGGCTGCGTGGCCCGCTGGGATCCCTTGAAAGATCACGCCAACCTGCTGGGCGCGGTAGCGGCCCTGGCGCGCGGCGGGCGCGATCGCGGCCTGCAGTGCGTGCTGGTCGGACGCGGCATGTCGCCCGGCAATGCCGACCTGATGGCGCTGATCGACAACCTGGGACTGCGGGGCCGCATTCTGCTGGCCGGCCCCAGCGACGACGTGCCGGCCGTGATGAATGCGCTGGACCTGCATGTGTTGTCGAGCTGCGCCGAAGGGTTTCCCAATGTCGTGGCCGAGGCCATGGCCTGCGGCACGCCCTGCGTGGTGACGAACGTGGGCGACGCGGCGCATATTGTCGGGGCGACGGCCCCGGTGGTGCCGCCCGAGCAGCCCGAGGCGCTGGCGCAAGGCATGGCCGCCGCACTGGACGACATCGCCGCGCGCGGCCGCGAGGCGGTCGGCGCACCGGGCCGGGCGCGCGTGCTGGCGGAATTCGACCTGACGCACATGGTGACGGCTTACGAGGCCCTGTGGCGCCGCATTGCCGGAGCCCGCGCATGACGTCCGCACCCGCCCCGCGCCTGCTGTTCGTGGTGAACAATCCCGCCTTCTTCCTGTCGCATCGGCTGCCGCTGGCGCTGGCCGCGCAGCGCGCCGGCTATGAGGTGCATGTGGCCACCATGGCGGGCGACAGCGTGCCTCGCATCACCGCCCACGGCCTGGCGCACCATGCCGTTCCCATGACACGCAGCGGCAAGCACCCGCTGCAGGAGCTGCGTACGGTGTGGGCGCTTTACCGCCTGTTTCGCCGGTTGCGCCCGGCGCTGGTGCATCTGGTCACTATCAAGCCCGTGCTGTATGGCGGCATCGCGGCGCGGTTGGCGCGCGTGCCGGCCATGGTGTCGGCTATTTCCGGCCTGGGTTTCGTATTCGTGGCGCGCGGCGCCCGCGCGGCGCTGGTGCGGCAAGTGGTGGCCGCGCTGTACCGCCTGGCATTGGGCCATCGCAACAGCCGCATCGTGTTCCAGAACGCCAACGATCGCGCGGTGCTGTGCGGCCTGGGGGCCGCGCGCCCGGAACAGGCCGTGATGATCCGCGGTTCGGGCGTCGACCTGGCCGATTATCCGGCGCTGGCCGAGCCGCCGCCGCCGGTGGCCGCGCTGATGGTGGCCCGCCTGCTGCGCGACAAGGGCGTGCTGGAATTCGTGGAGGCCGCGCGCCTGCTGCGCAGCCGCGGGGCCGGCGTGCGCATGCTGCTGGCTGGCGGCGTCGACCCCGGCAACCCGGCGTCGGTGTTGCAGGCCGATGTCGACGGCTGGCGGCGCGAAGGCTGCATCGAGGCGCTGGGTGAACGCAGCGACATTGCCGCGCTGTACGCGGCGTCGCATATTGCGGTGCTGCCTTCCTACCGTGAAGGGTTGCCCCGCTCGCTGATCGAGGCCGCGGCCTGCGGCCGCGCGGTGGTGACTACCGATGTGCCGGGCTGCCGCGACGCCATCGAGCCCGGCGAGACCGGCCTGCTGGTGCCGCCGCGCGACGCGGCGGCCCTGGCCGATGCCATCGAACGCCTGGCGGCCGATGCGGCGTTGCGGCAGCAAATGGGCCAGGCAGGCCGGCGCCTGGCCGAACGCGAGTTCGACGTCGACGACGTGTGCCGCCAGCATCTGGATATCTATCGCGGCCTGCTGCTGGCCACGCGCCAGCCCTAGGGGCATAGCGGGTATAGCGGGTATAGCGAGGCATGGGGGCCGATGAGGCCCGGCGCTGCGCGGTGTGGCTTAGCGCCGCGACAGCGAATCGATCCAGTAGCGGGTGGAGGGGTCCTGGTCGCCGGAGGTGTCGGCCGACGGCGCGTCGAGCTCGCGGATGATGCGCTTGGCCAGCAGCTTGCCGAACTCCACGCCCCATTGGTCGAAAGGGTTGATGCCCCACAGCACGCCCTGCGCAAACACCTTGTGTTCGTATAGCGCCAGCAGGGCGCCCAGCGAATAGGCGTCCAGGCGCGGCAGCACGATAAGGTTGGACGGCCGCCCGCCTGGATGGACGCGATGGCGCGCCAGCACTTCGGCGCGTTGCAGGTCGGGCTCGTGCTCGCGGATTTCCTGCAGGATGTCTTCGTACGATTTGCCGCGCAGCAGGGCCGAGCGCTGGGCCAGGCAATTGGCGATCAGCATGTTGTGGTGCCGCGCATAGGCGTGGTCGGGCCGTTCGCACACGATGAAGTCGACCGGCGCGCCGGTAGTGTCCTGGTGCAGCCACTGGAAGAATGTGTGCTGGCAGTCGGTGCCCGGCATGCCCCAGACGACCGGGCCGGTGGGCACGCCCACCGGCGTGCCGTCGCGCGAGGCCACCTTGCCCAGCGATTCCATTTCGAGCTGCTGGGCCCATGGCACCAGGTGCATCAGGCGCGAATCGTACGGGGTGATCGCCAGCGTGGCATAACCCAGCACGCTGCGGTTGGCCAGGCCAGCCAGGGCCATCTGCAGCGGGGCATTCTTGCGCGGCGGCGCCTGCAGGAAGTGCTGGTCCATGGCGGCGGCGCCGGCCAGCAACTGGTCGAGCGCCTCGTTGCCCAGCGCCAGCGCAATAGGCAGGCCGATGGCCGACCACAGCGAATAGCGGCCTCCCACCCAGTCCCAGAAGCGGAACACGCGGTCGGGCGAGATGCCGAAATCGAGCGCCGCGTCGACATTGGCGGTAACCGCCACCACGTGCTTGATGGGATCGGCCACGCCGGCATCGCGCAGCCAGTTCATGGCGACTTCGGCGTTGGCCAGGGGTTCGGTGGTGGTGAACGATTTCGAGGCGACAATGACCAGCGTGCGGCGCGGGTCGAGCTGGCCGATGGCGTCGGCGACGGCGTGCGAATCGACGTTCGAGGCGAACTGGATATTGCGGCGCAGGCCACCGTGCCGCAAGGCGCGCGTCACCATGCGCGGGCCCCAGTCGCTGCCGCCGATGCCCAGGTGCAGCACGCAGTCGTAGGCCAGGGATTGGTCGAGTTCGCGCACGAAGCGCCGCACGCGCTCGCGTTCGGCCAGGATGTCCTGGGCCACCGCCGGCGGCGGGTTGTCGGCGCGCAGCGCGGTGTGCCAGGCGGGGCGCCGTTCGGTCCAGTTGGCCTCGCCGCCGTCGTACAGCTGGGCGCGCGCGGCGTCGAAGTTCTGCTGCGCCAGCAGGTCTTGCGCGGCATTGTCCAGCGAATCGGATTGGGGCTGGGCGGTGAGGTCGACGCGCAGGCCGGCCGCCTCGATGATGCGCAGGCGCTCGCCGGCGCGCGAGGCGCTTTTCGCCGCCTGGGAAAACGCCAGCCACGCGGGACTGGACGGCAGGTAATTGGCCATGGTCGAACGCGTAAAAAGTCAGAAGGGCAGGGCCGCGCCGGGGGCGAGGCGCAGCAGTTGCCCGCGGAAGTCGTCCTGGATGCGCGCCAGCGCCTCGGGCGTGTCGGCCTCGAAGCGCAGCACCACCACCGGCGTGGTGTTAGAAGCGCGCGCCAGGCCGAAGCCGTCGGCATATTCGGCGCGCACGCCGTCGATGGTGACCACGCGCAGGGCGTCGTCGAACCGGCCCTGCTTCTGCAATGCCTGCACCAGCGCGTAGGGCTCGCCTTCGGCCATTTCGAGCTTGAGTTCGGGCGTGGACAGGGCCTGCGGCAAGGCTTCGAGCAGTTGCGACGGGTTGGCCTGGCGCGACACGATTTCAAGCAGGCGCGCGCCGGTATACAGGCCGTCGTCGAAGCCGTACCAGCGTTCTTTGAAGAAAATGTGGCCGCTCATCTCGCCGGCCAGCGGCGCGCCGGTCTCGGCCAGCTTGGCTTTCACGAGCGAATGCCCGGTTTGCCACATCAGGGGCTGCCCGCCGGCTTCCTGCACGGCCAGGCCCACATGGCGGCTGCACTTGACGTCGTAGATGATGGTGGCGCCGGGGCAGCGCTGCAGCACGTCGCGCGCGAACAGGATCAGCTGGCGGTCGGGCCAGATGATCTGCCCGGACTTGGTGACCACGCCCAGCCGGTCGCCGTCGCCGTCGAAGGCCAGGCCGATTTCGCAGTCGGTGCGCGCCAGGTGGTCGATGAGGTCTTGCAGGTTGTGGGGGTCGGCCGGGTCGGGGTGGTGGTTGGGAAAGGTGCCGTCGACTTCGCAATACAGCTCGTCGACCTGGCAGCCCAGGGCCCGGAACAGTTGCGGCGCCACCGCCCCGGCCACGCCGTTGCCGCAGTCGATGGCGATCTTGAGGGGGCGCGCCAGCTTGACGTCGCCCACGATGCGCTCGATGTACTCGCCCATCAGGTCGAGCTCGCGGCGGCTGCCGCGACGGGCTGCGGGCGCCGCGCCGGGGGCATTCATGGCGGCGCGCAATGCCTGCACCCCGGGGCCGTACAGGGCCTTGCCGGCCATCATCATTTTGAAGCCGTTGTACTGGGGGGGGTTGTGGCTGCCCGTAATGGCCACGCCCGAGCCGGTGCCCTGGGTATGGGCCGCGTAGTACACCAGCGGCGTGGGCACCTGGCCGATGTCGAGGGTGTCGATGCCGCCCTCCAGAATGCCGTCTTGCAGCGCCTGTGACAGTTCGGGGCTGCTGAGGCGGCCGTCGCGGCCCACCACCAGGGCGCCGACCCCCTGTTCGCGCGCCTGGTCGGCCAGTGCGCGCCCCAGCGCGCGGGCAAACCCGGCGTCCAGGGGGGACGGCACCGTGCCGCGGATGTCGTAAGCCTTGAAGACCGATTCGGGATAGCGGGCAATATGATCCAAGCGTGTTCCTTGATGGTGGCATGCCCGGGCGGCGCCTGTGGCGGACGCCCAGGAGTGGAATTATCCTCGATTCGCCCGCCAAGCAAACCTTGTGCCCGGCTCGTCCTACAATAAACGGCACTTCCACTGCCGCCCGGTTACGGCCGGGCTCTCGATACCGGCTTGTGTCCATGACCCTACTGAACGAACTGCAGTCTTTGCTGGGCCCGGCCCATGTGCTGGCCGGCGCCGATGCCGAACCTTACCTGCAAGACTGGCGCCGCCGCTATCGGGGCAGCGCGCAGGCGGTCATCCGGCCCGGGTCCACCGACGAGGTGGCCCAGGCGGTGCGCCTGTGCGCCAGGCACGGCGCCCCGGTGGTGCCGCAGGGCGGCAATACCGGCCTGTGCGGCGGCGCCACGCCCGACGACTCGGGCCAGGCCGTGCTGCTGTCCACCGCGCGGTTGAACCGCGTGCGCGCCATCGATACCGACAACGACACCATCACGGTCGAGGCCGGCTGCATTCTGCAGGCGGTGCAGCAGGCCGCGGCCGACGCAGGCCGCCTGTTTCCCTTGAGCCTGGCGGCCGAGGGCAGCTGCACGATCGGCGGCAACCTGGCCACCAATGCCGGCGGCACCCAGGTGCTGCGCTACGGCAACGCGCGCGAACTCGCGCTGGGCCTGGAAGTGGTCACGGCCGAAGGCGAAATCTGGAACGGCCTGCGCGGCCTGCGCAAAGACAATACCGGCTACGACCTGCGCGATCTGTACATCGGCAGCGAAGGCACGCTGGGCATCATCACGGCGGCCACGCTCAAGCTGTATCCGCGGCCCGTGGCGTCGTGCACGGCGTTGCTGGCGCTGGACTCGATCGACGCGGCGGTCGAACTGCTGTCGCGCGCGCGGGCCGGCTTCGGCGCCTCGCTGACCGGCTTCGAGCTCATGGCGGGCGATTGCCTGCAAAGCGTGGTGAAGCTGTTCCCGCAGCAGCGCCTGCCCTTCGAAGGCGAATCGGCCGCGTCGCCCTGGTTCGCCCTGCTGGAGCTGTCCGACAGCGAAAGCGAGGCGCATGCCCGCGAGCGGTTCGAGGCGGTGCTGGGCGCCGCCATCGAGGACGGCCTGGTCACCGATGCCGCCATTGCCGCCAGCGTGGCCCAAAGCAAGGCCCTGTGGCACCTGCGCGAAAGCATTCCGCTGGCCGAAGCCGAGCTGGGCAACGGCGTCAAGCACGATGTGTCCATTCCCATTTCATCCATCGCCGGCTTCGTGCACAAGACCAACGCGCTGCTGCAGCAGCGGTTTCCCAACGTGCGCAACGTGGTGTTCGGGCACCTGGGCGACGGCAACCTGCACTACAACGTGGCGCGCGCGCCAGGCCAGACGGAGGCCGACCTGCTGGCCCTGCAGCAAGACATTTACGACGTGGTGCATCGCAGCGTGCAAGAGCATGCGGGTTCGATCAGCGCCGAGCACGGCATCGGCCAGCTCAAGCGCGACGAACTGCCGCATTACAAGAGCCCGCTCGAACTGGCGCTGATGAAACGGGTGAAGCAGGCGCTCGATCCGCGCGGGCTGATGAACCCCGGCAAGGTGCTGCAGGGCTGAAATGAAAACCCGCCCGTACCGGCGCCTCTGACACATGGCCGCGATTCCCGCCAACGCGCATTACCGGGTGCTGGTCGTCGAAGACGACCTCACCATCGCGGGCAACTTGTATCGCTTTCTTGAGGTCAACGGCTTCGTGCCCGACGTAGCCTACGACGGCCGCACCGCCCTGCGCATGCTCCAGGACCAGCGTTTCGATGCCATGGTGCTGGACGTGGGCCTGCCGGGCCTGGACGGCTACCAGGTGCTACAGACCCTGCGCGCCGAGCGGCGCCAGGCGATCCCGGTGCTGATTCTCACCGCGCGCGATGCGCTGGACGACAAACTGGAAGGTTTTGCGCACGGCGCCGACGACTACCTGACCAAGCCCTTTGCGCTGGCCGAGGTGCAGGCGCGCCTGCTTGCCCTCATCCACCGCGCCCAGGGCGCCGTGGTGGACGCCGTGCGCGAGTTCGGCCCGCTGCAGTTCGACGGGCGCACCCGCGTCGTGCTGGTGGCGGGCCAGCCGGTGCGCCTGACCCGCAAGTCGGGCCAGATTGTCGAGGCGCTGCTGCGCGATCCGGGCCGCATTGTGTCGCGCGAAGAACTCGAATCGGTGTTGTGGGGCGATGAACCGCCTTCGCCCGACGCGCTGCGCAGCCAGATGCATTTGCTGCGCCGGGCGCTGGCCGATGCCGGTTTCGATGGAATCGAAACGGTGCATGGCATAGGCTGGCGATTGGTGTTGCCCGAGGCGCGCCCATGAAAGGCGGCACGCTGACACAGCGGGTGGTGTGGGCGCTGACCGGCGCGGTGGCGGTCTTCGTGGCCGCGCTGGCGCTGTTGGCCTACCTGACGTTCGACCAGATGGAAGACGGCCTGGTCGAGCAGATACTGACCACCGAAACCGACCGGGTGGCGCAGCACGTGGCGGCCGACCCGCAGTTCCTGCCGCCCCACGGCGCGCGCGAGCTGGGCGGCTCGATGCGCGCCTGGCTGCACCAGGGCGCCGTGCGCGACGACATGCCTGCCGAACTCGACGGCCTGCCGCCGGGGCTGCATCTGCTGCAGCCCGGTGTCGAGACCTGGCACGTAATGGTGGCCGACACCGCGCGCGGCCGCCTGTATGTGCTATACGACGCCACCGACCACGAAGCGCGGGTGCGCGACTTCGGCCTGATCGTGCTGGGCATGGGGGCCTTGTGCATCATGGCCGCGTATGCGTTGTCGCGGCGGGTGGCGGGCGTGGCGGTGGGGCCGTTGCTCGACCTGACCGGGCGGCTGTCGAACTGGGCGCCCGGCTCGCCCGACCTGGCCGTGACCCGCGATGACGAAGCCGGGCGGCTGATCGAGGCGTTCAACCGGGTGCAGAACCAGGTCGACCGCTCGATCGCGCGTGAGCGCGAATTTGCGGCCAACCTCAGCCACGAGGTGCGCACGCCGCTGGCGGCTATTCGTTCCGACAGCGAAATCATGCTGCTGGACGGGGAGCTGCCGGCCGACCCGCGCCAACGCCTGGAGCGCATCACGGCCAATGTCGACCATATCGTTGCTTCGCTCGAAAGCGCGCGCTCCATGGCGCGCGACCAGCCCCGCCCGGCCGAGCGCGTCGACCTGGCGGCCTGCATGGACGATGCCTGGCGCGGCCTGGAAGTCGAGGCCGAGGTCGCCGGGCTGGCGTTCCACAACCTTATTCCGGGCGGCATCGAGCACACACTGGATCGCTATGCCCTGCTGACAGTGCTGCGCAACCTGGTGCGCAACGCCATCGAGCACGCGGCGCCGGCCACCCTGACCGCCGGTCTGACGCACGATGGCGCGCTGGAGCTGCGCGACAACGGCAAGGGCATTGCCCCGGAAGAGCTGCCGTTCGTGTTCCAGCGCTATTACAGCGGCCGGCTGGGCGACACGGCGGGGGCCACGCCCGACGACAGCGGTTTTCCGCGCGGCCTGGGGCTGGCCATTGCCAAGCGCGTGTGCGACATGCAGGGCTGGGACCTGCGCGTCGAGTCTGAACGCGCCGGCGCGGGGCAGGGCACCTGCTTCGTGCTGCGCTTTGCCTGATCAAACAGATCGGGCCGGCGCGAGCCGGCCCGTGCGTCCGGGACGCCGCCTGCGCCGAAGCTCAGCGCGCCGGCAGCACCGTGCCCGATGATTCCCCGAACCCGATGCGCGGATAGCCGGGCTTCTGGCAGTGCGCGCGGATGATCACCTGGTCGCCATCTTGCAGGAAGGTGCGCTGCTCGCCCCATGGCAGGTCGATGGGCGTCTTGCCGCCCTGCGTCAGCTCCAGCAGCGAGCCGGCCTGGTCGGGCTCGGGGCCGGACAGCGTGCCCGTGCCGAGCAGGTCGCCCGGCTGCAGGTTGCAGCCGTTGACCGTGTGGTGCGCGATCAGTTGCGCGATGTTCCAGTAGGCGTCGCGGAAATTGCTGGCGGACAGGTGCGCCGGCGGATGGCTTGCGGCGCGCGACGCTTCGGTGGCCAGCAGGACCTCCATCTGCACGTCGTAGGCGCCTTGTGCGCGGTTGGCGTCCGACGACAGGTAAGGCAGGGGCTGCGGGTCGCCGGCCGGACGGGTCCAGGCGGCGCGGAAGGGCTCCAGCGCTTCCAGGGTGACGATCCAGGGCGAGATGGTTGAAGCGAAGTTCTTGGCCAGGAACGGGCCCAGCGGCTGGTATTCCCAGGCCTGGATGTCGCGCGCCGACCAGTCGTTCAGGATGCACAGGCCGAAGACGTGGTCGTCGGCGCGGTCCAGCGCGATGCGGTCGCCCTGCGCATTGCCCTGGCCGACGAACACGCCCAGTTCGAGTTCGTAGTCGAGCCGCTTGCACGGGCCGAACTGCGGGGCTTCGCCCTCGGCGGCGGGGCGGGTCTGGCCCACCGGGCGCGGAAAGCGCTGCTCGACGCCCACGCTGGAGGCGCGGCCGTGATAGCCGATGGGCACCCATTTGTAGTTGGGCAGCAGCGGGTTGTCGGGGCGGAACTGCTTGCCCACGGCCGTGGCGTGGTGCAGCGAAATATAGAAGTCGGTGTAGTCGCCGATGCGCGCCGGCGTGGTGTATTCGGCGTCGGCCTGCGCCGCCAGCAGCGGCTCGATGCGGGCCTGCAGCGGCGAGCCGGCGCGCAGGGCGCGCGACAAGGCCAGCCGCAGCGCGCTCCAGTGCGCGCGGCCCAGCGCCATCAGCGCATTCAGGCTGTCGCCCGTGCAGGCGGCCAGCGCTTCGGCGGCCTGGCCTTCGAACAGGTTCAGGCCCGCCAGGGCGGACAGGTCGACAATGCGGTCGCCGATGGCCACGCCCGGCCGGAAGGCCTCTTGCGAGCCGCGGCGGCGGAACACCGCGTAGGGCAGGTTCTGCACTGGAAAGCCGGTGGCGGCGTCGTTGGCGCTGGCTACCCAGCTGGTCAGGGCGGCGTCGTGGGTTTCGTTCAGAGTGGTCATGGGCGGATCAGGGTTGGGCCGGGTCGAAGTGCTTGTTCAGCCCTTGCCAGCATTCGTAGTAGTCGCTTTGCAGCTGGGCGCTGGCCAGCGCTTGCGCGGTGGGGCGGATGACACGGCGGGTCTCGAACATGAACGCCATCGTATCGCGGATGTAGTGCGCCTGGCTCGTGTCGGCGGCGGTGGCTTTCTCGAAGGTGCCCGCATCCGGCCCGTGTCCGCTCATGCAATTGTGCAGGCTGGCGCCGCCGGGCGCGAAACCCTCGGCCTTGGCGTCGTACACGCCATGGATCAGCCCCATGAATTCGCTGGCCACATTGCGGTGGAACCAGGGCGGCCGGAAGGTGTTTTCCATGGCCAGCACGCGCGGCGGGAAGATGGCGAAGTCCATGTTGGCCGTGCCCGGGGTGTCCGAGGGCGAGGTCAGCACCGTGAAAATGGACGGATCGGGATGGTCGAAACTGATCGACCCGATGGTGTTGAAATGGCGCAGGTCGTACTTGTAGGGGGCATGCGTGCCATGCCAGGCCACCACGTCCAGCGGCGAATGGCCGATGGCGGCGCGCCAGAAGCCGCCGGTGAACTTGGCTATCAGTTCGAAATCGCCTTCGATGTCTTCGTAGCAGGCCACCGGGGTCTGGAAGTCGCGCGCGTTGGCCAGGCAGTTCGAGCCTATCGGGCCGAGTTCGGGCAGGCGCAGCGCGGCGCCGAAGTTCTCCAGCATGTAGCCGCGCGCCTGCCCGTCGGGCAGGTCGACGCGCAGCCGCACACCGCGCGGAATCACGGCAATTTCCAGGGGCTCGACCTCGATAATGCCGAGCTCGGTGGCCAGGCGCAGCCGCCCTTGTTGCGGCACGATCAGCAGTTCGCCATCGGCGTTGTAGAAATAGCGGCCTTGCATGGAACGGTTGGCGGCGTACAGATGAATGCCGACGCCGCCGTGCTCGCCCGGCCCGCCATTGCCGCCCCAGGTTTGCACCCCTTCGATGAAATCGGTGGGGGCGTCGGGCAAGGGCAGGGGGCTCCAGCGCAACTGGTTGGGCGTGACTGGCGCCGCGCCGAAATCGCTGAGCCAGCGCGCCGCGCCGTCGAACGGCTCGAACGGCCGGTGCTGCGCGGCCGGCCGGATGCGGTATAGCCATGAACGGCGGTTTTCGGCGCGCGGGGCGGTAAAGGCAGTGCCCGACAGTTGTTCCGCGTACAGGCCGTACGGGCAGCGCTGTGGGGAATTACGGCCGGCCGGCAGGGCGCCGGGCAGGGCCTCGGTGGCCCAGTCGTTGCCGAACCCGGATTGATATTGCAGGGGCATGATGTCTCTCTCTTGGGGAGCGCGTCTTGGGGCGCGCGTCAGGCATGCCCTATTTTCGGGAAAAAGCATGGGTCTGGCTATGGGAATACAAAAATATCGACTATAAATTTCATGAATATCCATGGGCGCACGCCGCAAGGACTCTGCATGGCCGAACTCCGCAACATCGATCTGAACCTGCTGGTGGTGTTCCAGCACTTGCTGGAAGAGCGCAATATCTCGGCCGTGGCGCGGCGCCTGGATCTGTCGCAGCCCGCCGTCAGCAATGCCTTGCGGCGCCTGCGCGCCGCCCTGGGCGACGACCTGTTCGTGCGCACGCCGCAAGGCATGCAGCCCACGCCGCAGGCAGAACGCCTGGGCGGACCAGTAGGCGAAGCGCTTGCGCTACTGTCGCACACGCTGGAGGCCACCCAGGATTTCCACCCCGCCGACAGCCAGCGGCGCTTTCGCATCGCCATGTCGGACGTGGGCGAAATCCACTTCATGCCGCGCCTGATGGAACAGTGCGCCCGCCATGCGCCCGCGATCCGCATCGATTCGCTGCGCCTGGCGGGCGCCGACCTGCGCCGCGAAATGGATGCCGGCCGGGTCGACCTGGCTATCGGCGCCTTTGAAGATCTGGGCAGCGGCGTCATGCAGCGCATGTTGTTTCGCCAGGGCTACGCCACGTTGTTCCGGCTTGGCCATCCCACCGCCCACGAGGGCATGGGGCTGAAGGCCTTTCGCGCCGAGAGCCACCTGGTCGTGTCGCGCGCGGCACCGTACGGGCAGGTGAACCAGGCGCTGGAAAAAGCCGGCGTGGCGCTCGAATCGAATTTCAGCGTGCCGCATTTTTCGGCGGTGCCATACATCGTTGCCACCACCGACCTGCTGGCCACCGTGCCGCGCAAGCTGGCGGCCAGTACGGTGCCGTATTTCAAGCTGGGCATGTTGACGCCGCCGTTGCGCGTGCCGGCGCTACAGACCAACCTGTACTGGCACCGGCGCTTTCATCGCGACACCGGCAACCAATGGCTGCGAGCGTTGGTGGTAGAGGCGTTCGCCGACGCCGCCTGAGCCGTTCGGCTAGCGGGGCGGCGCGGCCAGCGCCACGGCTTCCACTTCGACTTTCAGGCCGTAGTGCAGCGGCCCGGTAGGCACGACAGCGCGGGCCGGGCGCGCCGCGCCGGCCCATTCGGCGTATACCGCGTTAAAGGCCGGCCAGTTGTCGACGCTGTCGATATACACGCGCACCTGCACCAGTTGGCCGATGCCGCTGCCCGCTTCGGCCAGCGCGGCGGCAAGGTTGTCCAGCGCCTGGCGCGCCTGCGCCTGGAAGGAAGCGCCGCTCATCGGGGCGCCGTCGGGGCCGATGGGCAATTGGCCTGACACATAGACCATGCCATTGGCCACACAGGCGTGGCTGTAGTGGCCGCCCGGCGCGGACAGTCCGGCGGGTGACAGATAGCGGGGGGAGGGCGTGGCGGTCATGGTCGGTGGCATGTGGCAAAAGATCGGGCGTTGCGGGGCGGCCTACCAGCCGTAGCTGCGTTCCCACACCTGCAAGGCGCCGTCGGGGCCCAGCGCGTGGTACTGCGGAAACTGTGCGCCAGTGGCGCAGGCATGGTTGGGCAGGACGCGCAGGCGCGTGCCTATCGGGAAGCGAGCCGCCAGGTCGCCGCCCTCCTGGGCGGCCATGATGCCGTGTTCTTGATTGGCGCCGATGAGCGTGCAGCCGGGCAGCGGCTCGCCATCCAGCGTGCACACCTGGCCGTAGCCAAAATCGCGCTTTTGCTTGCGCGTGCCCTGGTCGCGGCTCATGGCCATCCAGCCGGCGTCAACAATGACCCAGCCCTTGTCGGCCTGGTGGCCGATGACCGTGGTCAGCACGCTTAGCGCCAGTTCGTCGCAGCGGCATACGCCGATGTTGTGCATGACCAGGTCAAAAAAAACGTAGACGCCGGCACGCACTTCGGTAACGCCAGCCAGTTGCTCGGCCGACAGCGCGGTGGGCGTGGAGCCCACGCTGACCACCGGGCAGGGCAGCCCCGCGGCCCGCAGCCGCTCGGCGGCCTGCACGCAGCCGGCGCGCTCTTGCTCGGCCATGGCGGCCAGGGCTGCCGGGGTGTCCAGGTCGTAGCTGGAGCCGGCGTGCGTCATGACCCCGCCCAGCGTCATGCCGCCTTCGTGCAGCGCCGCCCCCACTTCCAGCAGCGCGGCTTCGCCCGGCTTGATGCCCGAGCGATGGCCGTCGGTGTCGATTTCTATCCACACTTCGAACACCTCGCCATGTTCGCGTCCGAAGGCGGCGATCGCCCGCGCGGCGGCGGCGTTGTCGGTGATGATTTTCAGGTCGCAGCCGCGTCGGCGCAAGGCCAGCGCGGCGGGCAGGCGCTGCGGCACCATGCCGACGGCGTACAGGATGTCGGCGATGCCGGCCTCGAAGAACTGTTCGGCTTCTTTCAGCGTGGACACCGTGATGCCGCGCGCGCCGGCGGCCAGCTGGGCCTGCGCCACGGGCGTGCACTTGCTGGTCTTGACGTGCGGGCGCAGCGCGACGCCCAGCGTGTTCATGCGCTGCTGCATGCGGTCGATGTTGGCTTGCATGCGCGCCACGTCGATGATGGCGGCGGGCGTGTCCAGGTCTTGCAGGGAATCGAAGGGCTGGGTCATGAGGGCAGGGGTGTGGTCGGATTCAGTTCAGGAATTCTTGCCGGGCTTTCAGGGCCGGTACGTCGTCGCGCAGGCCGCGCTCGATCAGCGTTGTCACCGCCTGTGGCCCGGCGGCCGCGCCCTGGGGCAAGTCTACGCCTACCGCCTGCATCTGCGTGGCGAAGCCCGCGTCGGCGACGGCTGCCTGCAGGGCTTGCCGCAGCCGCGTCATGGCGACTTCCGGCGTGCCGCGGGGCGCGAAGATCGCGTTCCATGATCGCGCGTCCAGCGGATAACCGGCGTCGGCCGCCGTGCCCACGTCCGGCAGTTGCGCCAGGCGCTGGTTCGACAACACGGCGATAGCCTTGAGCCGGCCGCCCGCGATTTGCGGCAGCGACGTGGTGGTCTGGTCGCACATGAAATCGGTCTGCCCGCCCATCAAGTCGCTGATGGCGGGCGCCACGCCGCGATACGGCACGTGCGTGGCGGGCAGTTTCAGCGCCGACAGCAGCAGCACGCAGCCGTAATGCGAGATCGACCCGACGCCGGCGCTGCCGTAGGTGGCCTGGTCGCCCTTGGACGCCAGCCACGCGGCAAACTGCGCCAGGTCGCCGGCCGGGAAGTCGGCGCGGGCCAGCAGCAGCATGGGCGCCGAGCCGGCCAGCCCCACAGGCTGGAAGTCCGCCAGCGGGTCATAAGGCAGTTCCGGGTACACCGCCACATTGGCGACGTGGGTGCCCAGCGTGCCGAAACCCAGGGTGTAGCCGTCGGGCGTGGCGCGCGCCACGCGTTGCAGGCCGATGGTGCCGCCTGCCCCGCCCACGTTCTCGACCACCACCGACTGGCCCAGCGTCGCGCCCATGTGCTGCGCGACGCCGCGCGCCAGCGCATCGCTGGGTCCGCCAGCCGGGAACGGCACGACCAGGGTGATGGCGCGCTGCGGATAGGCGTTCTGTCGGGCGTCCGTGCCCGCGTCGGCGGCGGTTGCGGGCGCGGCGGCCACGGCCAGGGCGGCCAGAGAAGGCGCGCAGTATCGAAGCCGGATCATGATGGTGTCTCCTGTGGGTCAGCGAGCCGTGGCCCGGAAGGTCCGCAGCCACGGCAATGCGGCGTCCAGGGTGGGCGATTGCAGTTCCGGCGCGGGGGCGTCTTGCGGCAGGGCCAGCCCCACGCGGTTGTGCCAGTAGGTGCGCAGGCCGACGCGCGAGGTGCCGAACATGTCGTAGCCCGAGCCCGCGATGAAGGCAGCGTCGGCTGCCGGCACGTCCAGGATGTCCAGCGCCAGTTGATACGGGCGCGGGTCGGGCTTGTAGTAGCCGGCCTCTTCCGAGGTGACCACGGCGTCCCAGTCGATGCCGAGCAGGGCGGCGGCCTGGTGGCCCAGCCGTTGCGAGCAGTTGGTGACCACCGCCACCTTGCAGTGCGGGCGCAGGGCTTGCAGCAGTTCGCGCGCTCCGCTCCAGCAGGGCAGTGTGCGCCAGCCGGCCTGCAGCGCGGCGGGCGCGCTGTCGGGCAGGCCGGTGGCCTGCGCGGCCTGGCGCACTAGCTGTTCGTAGGGCTCGTAGCGGCCGCAGCCATAGGTCAGGCGCAGATACTCGGCGCGCCAGGCCCGTCCCGCGGATTCCGAACCCGCGGCGGCGTTCCAGACAGTCCAGGAATCGAGCAGCGCCGTCAGCAGGTCGAAAAGCACGGCGCGGGGATAAGCAGCAGTATTGGCGGGCATGAGGCGGTCCGGGTGAGCAGTGACGGCTGCACTATAGGCCCGATAACCGCCTGTGTGATTTAATGATTCTTCATCAATCGTTAAGCTACGCTGAATGTTGAAAATCGAAGACCTGCAACTGGTCTCGGCATTGGCGCAGGCGCCCTCGCTCAGCGCCGCGGCGCGCGCGCTGAACGTCACGCCGCCCGCGTTGTCGATGCGGCTGCGCAAGCTCGAGGCCGCGCTGGGCCTGGCGCTGGCGGTGCGCACCGCGCGCCGCCTGAGCCTGACCCCCGAAGGCGAGCGCTTCGCCCGCGAGGCGGCGGCGTTGCTGGCGCAGTTGCAGGCCCTGCCCGAGTCGCTGCAGCGCGACGACAGCCGGCTGGCCGGCACGCTGCGCATCGCCGCGCCCTTCGGCTACGGCCGGCGCCATATCGCGCCGGTGCTGGCGCGGCTGGCGCTGCGCCATCCCGGCTTGCGGGTGCAACTGGATCTGCGCGAAACGCCCTGGCCCGATCACCACGATGCCGACGCCGTCGTGCACATCGGCGTGGTGCGCGACTCTTCGTGGGTGGCGCGCCGCCTGGCCCCGAACGAGCGCTGGCTGTGCGCCAGCCCGCAATACCTGGAGCGCCATGGCGCGCCGCGCGAACCGCGCGACCTGCTGCGGCATCGCTGCATCTGCATCCGCGAAAACGACGAAGATGTCACCTTGTGGCGCTTCCGGCGGCCCGGGCGGCGCGCGGCGGGGCAGAAGGCCTTCGAGACGGTGCGGGTGACGCCGGATTACGTCTCGAACGACGGCAACGTGGCGCGCGCCTGGGCCGAGCAGGGGCTGGGCATGGTGGTGCGCTCGCAGTGGGATGCCGAGCCCGCGGTGGCGCGCGGCGCCCTGGTGCGCGTGCTGCCGGCCTGGCAGCTGGACCCGGCCCCGGTCACGCTGCTGGTGCCGGGGCGCAAGGGGCGCAGCGCGCGGGTGAAGGCGCTGCTGGAGTGTTTTGACGAGCCTTCATGAGGCTTTCATGTGGCTGTCCTGAGGACTTCCTCGGGCCTTTCTCGGGCCTTTCTCGGGCCTTCCTCGGGCCTTCCTCGGGCTGTCACCAGGGCTTCACGAGCCCTTCGGGCTTCAGCCGGCTTCGCCCGGCAGCACCGAGCGCCGCGCGCGCGCCAGCGCGTCGCGAATGATGTCCATGTCGCCGATGTGATTGGCCAGCAACAAGATCAGGGCGGCGTTCAGCTCGGCGCTCTGGGCATCGCTCAGGTCGCGGTGCGTGTCGATCAGCGCTTCGTAGAATGCATCCGGGGCCGGCAGGTTGGTGTCGATCGTCAGGGGCATGGTGTGGGTTCCTTCAGGCATGGCCCATTGCCCGCGCCAGGGCGCCGGCGATGGCGGCCGCGTCGAACGTGCGGCGGCGCGCCGCCACGTGCTGGTCGGGCCGCAACAGGTAGCAGGTGCCAGGGCGGGCATCGTAGCGCTGCGTCAGGCAGCCCTCGTGGTCGTATACGGTATCGATGCCCGGCGCGGCTTCGAGCGGCACGCTGCCGTCGCCCACCAGCACGATGCGCAGCGGCACGCTGCCGTCGTGGCGCAGGTTCTGCAGCGCCTGCAGCGTGGCGCCGTCGGGCTGGCTGCCGCCGCAGAACAGCGCCAGCGCGAAGCGGCCGTCCAGGAACGCGAGCCACCAGGCGTCGCTGCCGTCGGCCGCGCGCACCGGCGCATCCAGCGCCACCGCGCCGGGCGCGAGCCGCCCCGCGTAGGTGTCGTCGTCCGGCGTATTGAGCGGCGAATCAGCATACGTGCTGGGTAGCGACAGCCGCCCGCTGTTGACCAGCGCGCGGGCAAAGGGATGCTCGCGCGCGAGGTTCAGCACCGCGTTGCGGAAGTTGCGGCTGACCTCGCTCTTGGGCGTGATGAAATCGGTAGAGCGCGTGGAGTTCAGCAGGTTTTCGTCGGCCGCCTGTTCGCGCTCAAGGGCATAGGTGTCGATCAGCGACTCGGGCGCCGCGCCGTCCAGCACGGCCTGCAGTTTCCAGGCCAGGTTGTCGGCATCTTGCACGCCGCTGTTGGCGCCGCGCGCGCCGAAGGGCGACACGCGGTGCGCGGCGTCGCCCGCGAACACCACGCGCCCGTGGCGAAAGGCGTCCATGCGCTCGCATGCGAAGGTGTACACGCTGACCCATTCCAGCTCGAACTGGGTATCGGCTCCCAGCAGGGCGCGGATGCGCGGCAGCACGTTGGCCGGTTTTACCGCCTCGACGGGGTCGGCGTTCCAGCCCAGTTGGAAATCGATGCGCCAGACGTTGTCGGGCTGCATGTGCAGCAGCACCGACTGGTTGGGGTGAAAGGGCGGGTCGAACCAGAACCAGCGCTCGGCCGGAAAATCGGCCGTCATCTTGACGTCGGCGATCAGGAAGCGGTCTTTGAAGACGCGGCCATGGCTTTCCTGGCCCAGCAGCTTGCGCACCGGCGAGCGCGCGCCGTCGCAGGCGATCAGCCATTCGGCCTGCAGCGCATAGGGGCCGTCGGGCGTTTCGACCGACAGCGCCACGCCGTCGGGGCGCTGCGTCACGCCCACGACTTTGCTTTTCCAGCGCAGATCGATCAGCGGGTGCGCGCAGGCGGCCTCGTGCAGGAAGCCTTCTACATAGTATTGCTGCAGGTTCACGAACGCGGGACGGCGGTGGCCCGGCTCGGGCAGCAGGTCGAAGCGCCAGACTTCCTGGTCGCGGAAAAATACTTTGCCCACGTGCCACGACACGCCCTTGCCGGCCATGCGCTGGCCCACGCCCAGGCGGTCCCATATTTCGAGGGTGCGCTTGGCGAAGCAGATGGCGCGCGAGCCGGTGGACAGCCGGTAGTCGTCATCCAGCACCACCACGCGCACGCCGCGCTGCGCGAGGTCGAGCGCCGTGGTCAGGCCCACCGGGCCCGCGCCCACGACCACCACGCGGTGCGAGGCGGGCGACGGGCACGACTGGTCGGCGTGTTTCTGATAGGCGAACTCCAGCGCCTGGTAATCGATGTCGGTCACGCAGTGTCTCCTGAGGGCGAGGCGGGCTCGCCACGGCGCGCCGCCGCGCCCTCTGAGGGGCGCTGGCGCGGCCTGTGCAGCTTATGACGGGCGTATTTGTCCTCAGCCTTCCAGCTGTTGCCACATTTCCAGGTCGCGCTTGTCGGTCCAGATGCGCGGGTGGTCGTACCCGGTGGCTTCGTCGTAGGCGCGCGATACGTCGAACGGCATGCAGTGGTCGAAAATGACCCAGTCGCTGTAGCGCGGGCGCATGAAGTCGTACACCTCGCGATAGATGGTCTTGAGGTCTTTGCCGTCGGCCACGCCACGGTTCACGGCGCTGTACAGGTCGGTCAGGAAGGCGCGGGTGCCGGCCAGGCCCTGGCGCACTTCGGCGGCGTTCTTCAGCGAGGGGCCGCGGCCGGGCACCATTTTCTCGGCGTTGAACGTGGCCAGCGCGTCCAGCGTGGCGGGCCAGTCGCGGAAGTAGGCGTCGCCGCAGTACGGGGTGGACTGGTATTCGACCAGGTCGCCGGCGAACAGGATTTTCTGTTCGGGCAGCCAGGCGATGGTGTCGCCCTTGGTGTGGCCGCGTCCTACTTGCAGCAGGTGGACTTCGAGGTTGCCCAGGTTGACGGTCATGGAGCCCTGGAAGGTCATGGTGGGCCAGACCAGGCCGGGCGGGATCGATTCGGCGTTGCGGAACAGGCGCGGGAAACGGCCGATTTCGCTGGCTTTGTCTTGTTCGCCGCGCTCGGCGATAAGGTCGTAGGTGTCGCGGCTGGCCAGGATTTCCTGGGCGTTGTAGGCCGAGGCGCCGAATACGCGCACGGCGTGGTAGTGCGACAGCAGGATGTATTTGATGGGCTTGTCGGTGACTTCGCGGATGCGGCGGATCACGTCCTGGGCCATGACGGGCGTGGCCTGGGTGTCTACCACCATGACGGCTTCGTCGCCGATGATGACGCCGGTGTTGGGGTCGCCTTCGGCGGTGTAGGCGTAGGCGTTGTCGGACAGTTTGTCGAACGATACGACTTTGTCGGTAAGGTCGGCGTGCGAGGCGAATTGCTTGCTCACGGTGTCTCCTGGTGTGTCATGGGGCGGGCCGCGGCGGGGCGGCGGCGATGAAGGGGAATATAGTCGTTGATTCGTTGTTGTGCAATACGTTTGCTATAAACGAATGAACGAGCGACGATGGGGCCTTGGGTGGGGGCTGTAGGGTGTTTGTCGTTGGGGTGTTTGCAGGGGACGAGTTGGGGTTGCCCTGGTTGTTTGCTTGGGCCGTTCCGCGGCGTGTGGCCGGGCGGCAGCGGCGCCCGTGCGCCGGGCTCGGGCGCAAGCACGCGCCCTCGGCCTGCTGCGCAGGCTGCCCCGCCGCCCAACGCGCCGCCGCCGCCCGGCCACACGCCGCGGAACTGCGGCGGGGGCATGCCGGGGGCGCTTGTGTGCGGTGGCGTGTTGGGGGGGGCCTTAGCTGGCTGCCTTTGGCTGGCTACCCTTTGGCTGGTTGCCTTTATTAGCTGGTTGCCTTTACTTGGCGGCTACCTTTTCTGGCAGGAGGGGCAGTAATACGTGGCGCGCTGGCCCTGGACCAGGCGGCGGATGGGGGTGCCGCAGACGCGGCAGGGCAGGCCGGCGCGTTCATAGACGGCGGCGTGGATTTCGAAGTAGCTGCCGGGCTGGCCGCTGGCGCCTACGTAGTCGCGCAAGGTGCTGCCGCCCGAGGCCAGCGCGTCGGCCAGGGTGGCGCGCACCATGTCGGCCAGCCGGGCGCAGCGCGCCCGCGAGATGCGCCGCGCCGGGGTGCGGGGGTCGATGCCGGCGCGGAACAGGCTTTCTGACGCATAGATGTTGCCTACCCCCACTACGGCGTCGCCGGCCAGCAGGGCCTGCTTGACGGCGATGGCGCGGTTGCGGAACTGGCTGTGCAGCCACGCGCCGTCGAAGCGCGGGTCGAAGGGTTCGATGCCCAGCCTGGCCAGCAGCGGGTGGGCGGTAATGGGCCCGGCCGTATCGGGGTGCCACAGCACTGCGCCGAAGCGCCGCGGGTCGTGCAGCCGCAAGGTGGCGTGGTCGAAGATCCAGTCGACGTGGTCGTGCTTGCGCGGCGCTTCGCCGGCCGGCACGCTGCGCAGCGATCCCGACATGCCCAGGTGCACGATCTGCGTGCCGTGTTCGAAGCGCAGCAGCAGGTACTTGCCGCGGCGCGCGCATTCGAGCACGGCGCGGCCGGACAGCAGGCCGGGAAGGTCGGCGGGAATGGGCCAGCGCATGCGCGATTCGCGCACCAGCAGGCGCCGCAGGGTCTTGCCGGTGATGACGGCGTCGATCCCTCGGCGCGTGGTTTCGACTTCGGGGAGTTCCGGCATGAGCCAGTGTAAGATGATCGATTACGTGTACAGATGATTGTGCCATCAACCGGACAGGCCGCGTGAAGTCGTCGCTTAAACAAGTTCATTCCGTCGTTACCGTGCTGGCGTTGGCGCTGGCGGGTTTGCAGCCCTTGCCGGCCCTGGCGGCCGACCGGCTTCCGGGCGATGCCACCGGGCCTCGCCTGGTGCCCCAGTCGCGCACGCCCGAAACACAGGTCATTCGCCTGCGCCCGGGCCAGACGCCGCTGGTCACGCTGACCGCCGATATTTTTTATCGGGTGCTGGCTTCTGAAATCGCTGCCCAGCGCGGCATGTACGGCACGGCCGCGTCCACGCTGGTGAACCTCGCGCGCGAGACCGGCGATCCGCGGCTGGCGCGGCGCGCCCTGGAATTCCAGCTGGCTGGCGGCAACCTGCCCGGCGCGCTGGATGCCGCGCGCGAATGGTCGCGGCTGGCGCCCGCCGACGTCGAAGCCTCGTCTACCGAACTGGCGCTGGCGGCGGCCAATGGGCAAACCGCGGGCCTGTCCACCGCGTTGCGCTCGCGCATCGATGCGTCGGCCGACAAGCCCGCCGCCATTGCCCAGGCGCTGGGCGTGCTGGGCCGCCTGAACGATCGCCGGCTGGCCTTGCGCATTCTCGATGAATCGCTCAGCCCCCCGGTGCGCAAGCTGCCCGAGGCGCACCTGGCGCTGGCCGACGTGGCCCAGGCCGCGGGCGACTACAGCCGCGCCGCCGACGAGGCGCGCGCCGCGCTGGCGGCAGCCCCCGATTCCGAACCCGCGGCCCAGCGCGTGCTCGAATACGGCGCGCGGGTCGACCCGCAGCGCGCGGAAACCGAGGCGCGGGCGTTCCTGGCCAAGCATCCCGATGCGCGCAAGCTGCACCTGTCGCTGGCCGGCCAGATGGCCGACCGGGGCGACTACGACAGCGCGCTGGCCGAACTGCAGGCCATGTCGCGCCGCTCGCCCGAAGATTTCGACCTGCTGTTCATGCAGGCGCAGCTGGCCTACAAGGCCGGCCGCAAAGACCAGGCGCGCGTGTTGCTGGAACAATATCTCGACGTGCAGAACCAGCGCCAAGAGGCCATCACGCCGGGCGCCTCCGATGCCGGCGCGGCCGAGGCCGACGCGCGCGTGCTGCTGTCGCGCATTGCCGAAGACCAGGGCCGCTACGACGAAGCCATCGCCCAGCTGGGCCAGATCGACGACCCGTCCCTGCGCTATTCGGCCCAGATGCGCCAGGCCGGGCTGCGCGCCAAGCAGGGCCGCATCGACGAGGCCCTCTCCATGATCGAGGCCGCCCAGCCGCACGACGAAGACGACCAGGTGCAGGGCGTGCTGACCAAGGCGCAGATCCTGCGCGAGGCCGGCCGCGTCGACGACGCGGTGGCCACGCTGGAAGCCGCCAACCAGGCCCAGCCCGACACGGTCGAAATCAAGTACGAGCTGGCCATGCTGTACGAACGCCAGGGCCGCTACGACGAGCTCGAAACGCAGCTGCGCCAGGTCATCGCGCTGGACCCCGACCACGCCCATGCCTACAACGCGCTGGGCTATACGCTGGCCGACCGCAACCAGCGCCTGCCCGAGGCGCTCGACCTCATCACGCAAGCGCTCGAACTGCAGCCCGATGACCCCTTCATTCTGGACAGCATGGGTTGGGTCAAATTCCGCATGGGCGACAAGCAGGCCGCGCTCGACTATCTCTCGCGCGCGTATGCGCAGCGTCCCGAGGCCGACATCGCCGCCCACCTGGCCGAGGTGCTGTGGGCCGAAGGCAAGCGCCAGCAAGCCGAAGAGATGCTGCATGCCGGCTACAAGAAAGATCCCAAGAACGAAACGCTGCTCGACACCGCCAGGCGGCTGGGGGTCAAGCTGTGATGGCAGCGGCGGGTAGCCTGTGCCAGGCGGCCTGGCGCGTGCGCGGCTGGCTGGCGGCGGGGCTGTGCGCCTTGCTGGCCGGGTGCGCCAGCGTGCCCGACGCGCCGTCCGGCACCGCCGAAGACGCTTTTTCGCGCGGCGGCCGCTTCGCCATCACCATGACGGAATCCTCGGGCGAGCAGCAGGCGGTGCAGGGCGGCTTCACATGGCGCGACGACGGCCGGCGCTACCAGCTCGACCTCACCAATCCGCTGGGCTCCACCGAAGCCCGCGTGGAAGGGCGGCCCGGCCACGCCACGCTGACCAAGGCCGACGGCACGGTGCTGCAGGCCGACACCCCCGATGCGCTGGTTGAAGAGGCGTTGGGCAGCCCCGTGCCGGTGTCCGGCCTGCGCGACTGGCTGCGCGGCCGGTTGGCCGGCGACGCGCCGGCCGGCAAGCTGCAAAACGATGCCCAAGGCCGTCCGCTGTCGTTCGAGCAAGACGGCTGGCAGGCGCGCCTGTCGCGCTACGACGACCAGGGCCCCGGCCTGCTGGTGCTGCAGCGTACCGAGCCGGGGCGCCGCATCGTCGTGCGGCTGGCCGTCAGCCAGCCCTGAGCGCTGGCCATGTTGTACGACGTTCCCGCACCGGCCAAGCTGAACCTGTTCCTGCATGTGGTGGGGCGCCGGCCCGACGGCTACCATCTGCTGCAGACCGTGTTCGGCTTCATCGACCTGTGCGACACCCTGCATTTCGAGGCGCGGGCCGATGGCCGCATCGAGCGCGCCGCCGACCTGCCTGGCGTGCCGCCCGAACACGATCTGACCCTGCGCGCCGCGCGCGCGCTGCAGCAGGCCACCGGCACCCGCCAGGGCGCCGTCATCACCCTGGAAAAACGCATTCCGCAAGGGGGCGGCCTGGGCGGCGGCTCCAGCGATGCCGCCACTACCCTGATCGCCCTGAACCGCCTGTGGGGCACGGGGCTGTCGCGCAGCGACCTGATGGCCCTGGCGCTGCCCCTGGGCGCCGACGTGCCGGTGTTCGTGTATGGCCAGCCGGCGTTTGCCGAAGGCGTGGGCGAGCAACTGGCCCCGGTGGCGCTGCCGCCGGCCGCGTACCTGGTCGTGCAACCCGACGCCAGCGTGCCCACGGCTGGCATTTTTGCCGACCCCGATTTGACACGTGACACACCTTCAGTCACAATAGCGGACTTTCTTGCTTCGCAAGATTTCGATGCGGCCGGCAGTGCCGGTAGCGGTCGGGATCTTTTTGGCAGAAACGACTTGGAACCGGTGGTCTACCGGCGTTACCCTGAAGTTCTCGGGGCGGCGCAGTGGCTGTCGGGGCGTGGCATACACGCCCGCATGTCGGGGTCTGGCGCGTGTTTGTTCGCCCGGTACGCCACCATGCAGCAGGCCGTTTTGGCGCAGCAGGAAATTACCGCTACAATGCGCGTCGCCGGTGAAACTGCCGGCCACACGCAGCCAGGGTTCCGGTTAGTGCGGGCATGTCCCGGGTTGGCCGAGCATCCGTTGCGGAACTGGATCGCAAGATAGTTGGGGAGTCGCCAAGCTGGTTAAGGCACCGGATTTTGATTCCGGCATGCGAAGGTTCGAATCCTTCCTCCCCAGCCACCAAATATCAATAAAAAAGCTGTTGAACGCGCCTGTCAGACACTGGCCACGGTTCAGCAGCTTTTTTTATTTGCCGGTTTTCCGGCTGCAGCACACGTTCGCGTCATAAACGACCATCGCAGCTTCCATCATGGCAAACGACAGCTTCATGATCTTCACGGGTACGGCCAACACGCGGCTGGCCGTGGATGTAGTCAACCACCTCGACATGTCCCTGGGCAAAATGACGGTTGGCCGCTTCTCCGATGGCGAAGTCATGGTCGAGATCAACGAGAACGTGCGCGGCAAAGACGTTTTCGTACTGCAGCCCACCTGTGCGCCCACCAACGACAACCTGATGGAAATCATGGTCATGGTCGACGCCTTGCGCCGCGCGTCGGCGGGCCGCATCACCGCCGCCATTCCGTACTTCGGCTATGCCCGCCAGGACCGCCGCCCGCGTTCGGCGCGCGTGGCCATCTCGGCCAAGGTCGTGGCCAACATGCTGCAAGTGGCCGGAGTCGACCGCGTGCTCACCATGGACTTGCACGCCGACCAGATCCAGGGCTTTTTCGATATTCCGGTCGACAACATCTATGCCGGCCCCATTTTGCTGGGCGACATCTGGCGCCGCAATTTCTCGAACCTGGTGGTCGTGTCGCCCGACATCGGCGGCGTGGTTCGCGCCCGCGCGCTGGCCAAGCAGCTCGAGGCCGACCTGGCCATCATCGACAAGCGCCGCCCGCGCGCCAATGTGTCCGAAGTCATGAACATCATCGGCGAAGTCGATGGCCGCACCTGCATCATCATGGACGACATGGTCGACACCGCCGGCACGCTGTGCAAGGCGGCGCAGGCCCTGAAAGACCGCGGCGCCGGCGCCGTCTACGCCTATTGCACGCACCCCGTGCTGTCGGGCGGCGCCATCGACCGCATCGAAGCGTCGGAACTCGACGAACTCGTCGTCACCGACACCATTCCGCTGTCCGAGCAAGGCCAGGCCAGCGGTAAAATCCGCCAGCTGTCGTGCGCGGCACTGCTGGGCGAGACCATTCTGCGTATTTCCAACGCCGAATCGGTCAGCTCGCTGTTCGTCGATTAACCCGGCGCCAGCACCGAAACCCCGAATTTGCCTGCCTGCTGGTCGCGGCAGACGGGCGAACAACACGGCGCGCATGTCGCGCGCCGTGCCACTTAACCGGCAGCTTCGCCGCTGCCAGATTGTCTGGAGTCATCCATGAAATTCAATGCCACTGCGCGTAGCGTCCAGGGTTCGAGTGCGAGCCGCCGCCTGCGCCGCGCGGGCCGCGTTCCTGCCATCGTTTATGGCGGGTCGGCTGCCCCCCTGAACATCGAACTCGATCACAACGAGATCTACCACGCCCTGCGCAAGGAAGAATTCCACGCCTCGATCCTGCAAATGCAGCTCGACGGCAAGGAAGAAGCCGTGCTGCTGCGTTCGGTTCAATGGCACGCCTACAAGCCGCAAGTCCTGCACGTCGACTTCCAGCGCGTCGACGCCAACCAGGCCCTGCACACCAAGGTGCCCCTGCACTTCATCAACGGCGAAAACTCGCCCGCGGTCAAGCTCAGCAGCGCCATCATCAGCCACGTGGTTACCGAACTGGAAATCACCTGCCTGCCGGCCGCGCTGCCCCAGTACATCGAAGTCGACCTGGGCAACCTGCTGGGCGGCGGCTCGGTCCACCTGTCTGACGTCAAGCTGCCCAAGGGTGTCACCTATGTGGCCCACGGCAGCGATGCCAACCCGGTGCTGGCCTCGGCGCTGGTCAAGGGCGGCGGCGCTGCCGCTGCCGACGAAGGCGGCGACGCCGCGGCCGCGGAAACCCCGGCTGCCTAAGCCCCCTGGCCCCCTGCAACCCTAGGGGCCGGGCCGAAACCCTGCGCGTGCGGCTTGCATGCGCAGGGTTTTTTGTGTTTTATACATGCCCATCATGTCTACCGCCATCCGCCTGATCGCGGGCCTGGGCAACCCCGGGCCCGATTACGAAACCACCCGCCACAACGCCGGCTTCTGGCTGGCCGACCATCTGGCCGACGACCTGCGCGCCACCTTCGCGCTGGAAAAAAGCTTCTTCGGCATGGTGGCCAAGGCGCGCCACGCGGGCGACAACGTGCTGCTGGTCAAGCCGATCACGTACATGAACCGCTCGGGGCAGGCTGTGGGGGCGCTGGCGCGCTTCTACAAGCTGGCGCCCGAACAGGTGCTGGTGCTGCATGACGAACTGGACCTGCTGCCGGGCCAGGTCAAGCTCAAGCAGGGCGGCGGGCATGCCGGCCACAATGGCCTGAAAGACATCCAGGCTGCCTTGGGCAGCCCCAATTTCTGGCGGCTGCGCATCGGCATCGGCCACCCGCGCACACTGGGCCTGGCCCAGCAGGTGGCCGATTTCGTGCTGCATCCGCCCCGGCGCGACGAACAAACCGCAATCGACGACGTCATCCACCGCTGCCGTGCCGTGGTGCCGGCTATGCTGGACGGCGACTTCGCGCTTGCCACGCGCCAGCTGCACAGCGGCAACGGGGCCTGAGCCACATGCCTGCGGCCCCAGCAACCTTGCCCGCCAGGCTGCGGTTCCGCGACGAGCTGGCCGATTTCCTGCGCTTCCTGTTCGCCCCGGATGTGCGGCGCCTGCCTGGCCGGCGCACGTCCAGCGGGCTGCGCAACGACTGGCTGCCTGACGTGCCGCTGCGCCGGTTACTGGCCTGGGCAGCCGTTCTGTGGGGCCTGAACTTCTTTGCGCTGGGGCCCATCGCCGTCACGGCGGCGGGCGCGGGCGGCGCCGTGCATCGCATCGACCCATCCGCCATCCCCTGGCTGAACGCGGTGCTGTGGGCGCCGCTGATCGAGGAAATGCTGTTTCGCTACGGCCTGCGCCGCCCCAGGCAGGCGCTGTGGGTATGCCCGGCCATCCTGCCGCCGCTGCTGTGGGGCGTGCACGGCTGGACGCTGGCGTGGGCGGCTGCGGTCGTGCTGCTGGCCTGCCTGCCGCTGCGGCGCGCCAAGGTGGCGCGGGCGCGCTGGCAAATGGGCTGGCGCCGCCGTTACCTGATGCGCTTTGGCCTGGTCTACCACCTGTCGTCGGTTGCGTTCGCGGTGGTGCACCTGAACAATTTCGTGCTGGTCGACACGGCCTACTGGATGCTGCCCCTGCTGGTGCTGCCGCAATGGGCCACCGGCCTGGTGCTGGGCTGGATCCGCGTGCGGCGCGGCATCGGGGCATCCGTGGCGCTGCATAGCATTTTCAATGCCGGGCCGATGCTGTTGATTGTGGTGGTGCTGGGAATGGGGTAGTGGCATCACGCCCCCTCCCACACACACGCCCTCAATCCGGCAAGGGGCTCACCTTGTAGGCGCAACGGCGCGCTTGCCGCAGCAAATGCTCGGTTCGCTCCACCTTCGCCTGCAGCACCTGTTCAAACACCATCAGTTCCGCCCGGCAGAACCCCTGGCACGCCGTGGCAGCGGCGCAGATCGGGCAATGGTTCTCGATGAACAGAAAGGCGCCGTCTTCCAGTTCTTCGTACTTGGCCATATAGCCTTCCCGCGAGCGCAACCGGGCCAGGCGTGCCACGCGTTCTTTCAAGTCTGGCGCGCCGCTCATCTCGCGCAAATACCCCTCACGGCTTTTCTGTTCGCGCATGTCGATCAGGCGTTCGATGGCCTGCTCGCCAAAAGCCTGGCGCACCGTGTCGATCAGTTGGACCGTCAGGTCTGCATGCGCGTCGGGAAAGCGTCCATGGCCGGCGGCCGTCAGTTTCCAGAACTGGCTGGGACGGCCCACGCCACGCGATTCCGAGTAGGCCTCGGCCAGGCCTGACGCGGCCAGCTTGGTGAACTGCTGGCGCGCGGCTTCGGCTGTCATGCCCAGCATTGCGCCCGCGTCGGCCGCCTGTTGGGGGCCGCGCGTCTTCAGCAGGTACAGCAGCCGGTCGGCGGTCGACGATCCTGTGCTCATCGAATTTTCCAAGTGTTGTCTTGACAAATACGGGACATGCTCACTAATATTCAAAGCAAATTCTTGTTTTATTAATGTAGTGCATCCCGCCAATCCTGGCAACGATGCGTATCGCCCCTCTGCTCGGAAATTCTCATGTCTACGCAACAAGAAGGAAGCTGGCGGGATCTGTTCTCCGGCAAGAACCTGGGATGTTCCATCGCGTTGTCGGGTGGGGTGGCACTGCATGCCATCAACATCTACGTCGCCACGACGGTGCTGCCGTCCGTGGTCAAGGACATCGGCGGTCTCGATCTCTACGCCTGGAACACCACCCTGTTCGTGGTGGCCTCCATCCTGGGGTCGGCGCTGACGGCCAGGCTGCTGGCAATGGCGGGCTCGCGGGGCGCGTATGCCACCGCCGGTGTGCTTTTCATCGCGGGCAGCCTGGTGTGCGCGCTGGCGCCAGCCATGCCGGTGATGTTGCTGGGCCGCACCCTGCAGGGGCTGGGCGGCGGCTTACTGTTCGCGTTGTGCTACGCGATGATCTATGCCGTATTCGACGAGCGGCTATGGCCCCGGGCGATGGCCCTGATCTCCGGCATGTGGGGGGTGGCGACCCTGCTGGGCCCCGCAGTGGGCGGAGTGTTCGCGCAAATGGATGCATGGCGGGCGGCGTTCGGCTCGCTGGCGCCGCTGACGCTGCTGTACGCACTGCTCGTGTGGCTGGTGTTGCCTGCCCGCACGCGCGGCCAGGCCGGCCAGTCCACCAGGCTGCCAGTCACGCAATTGCTGTTGCTGACGGTGGCGGTGCTGGCGGTCAGCGCGGGCAGCATCTCGCCCGATCCCAGGTGGAACCTGGGTGGCCTTGCGCTGGCCGTCATCCTGGTGTGGCTGCTGGTGCGCAAGGATTTCACCAGCGACACGCGGCTTTTGCCCAAGAATGCCCTGCGCCTGACTTCGCCCTTGCTGCCGCTGTATCTCACCATAGGCTTGCTGGTAATGGGCATGACCAGCGAGACCTTCGTGCCGTACTTCCTGCAAACCCTGCATGCCCGCACGCCGCTACTGTCGGGCTACATGGCCGCGCTGATGGCGGCGGGCTGGACGGTGTCTGAAATCTGGAGTTCGGGGTGGACGGGAACCGCCCTGCGCCGGGCCATCGTTAGCGGCCCGGCGCTGGTGCTGACCGGCATGGTCATCCTGGCATTCACCATGCCCCTGCATGCGCAAGGCGACGGCCTCGTGCTGGCGTGCGCCAGCCTGGGGCTCGCGCTGGTGGGCTTCGGCATCGGACTGGGCTGGCCGCACCTGCTGACCCGTATCCTGCAAGTCGCGCCCGCCGGTGACCAGGATGCCGCCGCGACATCGATCACCACGGTGCAGCTGTTTGCCACGGCCCTGGGGTCGGCGCTGGCCGGCATGCTGGCCAACCTGGGCGGCTTGAGCGAACCGGGCGGCGTCGCAGGCACCTCGGGCGCAGCATGGTGGCTGTTTTCGGTATTGGCGCTTGCGCCATTGCTGGCAATCTTCAGCGCCGCGCGCGTCGCTACCGCCATCAGGCAGGGCGCGGCCCTGCGCAGCGGCCCGCCGGGAGACGAGGCGGCGACGTTGTCGTCGCCACAAGTTGCGAAGTGGTAAATCCTTGACCAGCATCCCCGCCGCTTGCCCGAGCATCCCTCGGGTAAAATCCCCGCTTTCATGGACAAAACGTGGACAAAATCGCCGTTCAGCCAGTAGGCCCGGCGGGCGGTTCCACGGCCTGACAGACAGCCGCCGGTTAGCGCCGGCGCAGGTCGGGCGCTTCCACCACGCCCACGTTGGGTTCGATGGTGCCTAGATAAATCAAGGACTTACATGGCTCTGCAATGCGGCATCGTCGGCCTGCCCAACGTGGGCAAATCGACGCTTTTCAACGCCCTGACCCGCGCGGGCATCGCGGCGGAAAATTACCCCTTCTGCACCATCGAGCCCAACGTGGGCGTGGTGGAAGTGCCCGATCCGCGCCTGCAGAAGCTGGCCGAGATTGTCGGGCCCGAGCGCATCCTGCCGGCCACGGTAGAGTTCGTCGACATCGCCGGCCTGGTGGCTGGCGCCAGCCAGGGCGAAGGCCTGGGCAACCAGTTCCTGTCGCACATCCGCGAGACCGATGCCATCGTCAACGTGGTGCGCTGCTTCGAAGACCCCAACGTCATCCACGTGGCGGGCAAGGTCGATCCGATTGCCGACATCGAAGTCATCGAGACCGAACTGGCGCTGGCCGACCTGCAGACGGCCGAGAAGGCCCTGCACCGCCATTCCAAGACCGCGCGCTCGGGCGACAAGGAAGCCCAGCGCCTGGTGGCCGCGCTGGAAAAATGCATTGCCGCGCTCAACCAGGCCAAGCCGGTGCGCTCGGTCGACCTTAGCGACGAAGAAGCCGCGCTGATCAAGCAACTGTGCTTCATAACCGCCAAGCCCGCCATGTATGTGGGCAACGTCAGCGACGATGGCTTCACCAACAACCCGCTGTTGGAGCGCCTGACCGAGTTCGCCGCCGCGCGCAACGCGCCGGTGGTGGCCATTTGCGCGGCCATCGAATCCGAAATCGTCGACCTGCCCGACGAAGACCGCCAGGCCTTCCTGGCCGACATGGGCATGGACGAGCCGGGCCTGAACCGCCTGATCCGCGCCGCCTTCAAGCTGCTGGGCCTGCAAACCTACTTCACCGCGGGCGTGAAAGAAGTGCGCGCCTGGACCATCCCCATCGGCGCCACCGCGCCGCAAGCCGCCGGCGTCATCCACACCGACTTCGAACGCGGCTTCATCCGCGCGCAGACGATTTCCTTCGACGACTTCATCGCCTGCAAAGGCGAACAGGGCGCGAAAGAAGCGGGCAAGATGCGCGCGGAAGGGAAAGAGTATGTGGTGCAGGATGGGGACGTGATGAACTTTTTGTTTAACGTCTGACGGATTTTTCGGAACTCAGGAGCGTTCGGTAGCGCTTGGTCGCGCTCTGCGCCATGCTCATCAAGTGTCTGACTCCCGCAAGGGTGTCAGACACCGGAGCATAAAGCTTCAGCACACATCGCTGTCTGACACCCTCCGGGAGTCAGACACCTGATGCATCCGGTTCACCTTCCCCGCGCCTGCGCGCGAAAACCGCTCGCAACTGTCCCATCACCGCCTTCACCGCCGCTGCGCGCTTGAGGTCGGTGTGCACAACCAGCCAAATATCTCGCGACACCAGCCTTGTTCCCGGCGTCACCGGAACTAGCGCGGCATCCGTCATTCCCATGAAATCGGGCAGCGCGGCGATGCCCGCGCCGCTGCGCGCGGCGGCTTGCTGGATGTCCAGGCTGCCGGAGTAGAACGCGAACACCCGCCCGGCCGCGTAGCGTTCTAGCGCTGCCTGCTGCGGGGCTTTTGCCAGCGGGCCGTCGGAGCCGATGAAGCGCCAGTCTGCTTCGCTGGTGTGCGCCAGGTAGGCGGGGCTGGCGTACAGGCGAAAGTCCACCTTGCCCAGCTTGGTAATTGTGAGATCGCCTTTTTCTGGGCGGGACAGCCGGATGGCGAGGTCGGCTTCGGCGCGGTCGAGCAAGGCGGCTCGGGCTTCGCCGATGATGCGGATGGTCAGGCCGGGATGGCGCTGCAGCAGTTCCACCAGCGGCGCGGTCAGGGCCTGCGCCGCCAGGGCGGGCGGGGCGCTGACGCTGACGGTGCCGGACAACGCGGAGCGTGCGCTGTCGGCGCGTCGCTGGACGGCGCGCGCTTCGTGATCCATTTTCGCGGCGATGGCCGCGATGCGTTCGCCGTCGGCTGTCAGGGTCCAGCGGCGGCCGCGCCGGTCGACCAGCAACATGCCCAAGGACGCTTCCAGCGCCGCGATGCGGCGCCCCACGGTGGCGTGTTCGACCGCCAGCATCCGTGCCGCGGCGGACAGCGAGCCGGCCGTGGCCAGGGTGTGGAAGTGACGCAGGTCGTCCCAGTTCATCGGTTAATTTCTTCACAATTGATGTGAGTGTTTAGGGAATTTACTCGCATTTGGCCTGGTGGGACTATGCTGGCTCGTACATTGGAGGTCAGCCATGGATCAGCAAGTGCAACTCGTCGCCACGGGCGATGTGGGCAATTTCATTGTTGTGGACTGCGCCCCGCAGGCGCCGGGACCTGGCGAGATCCGCCTGCGCCACGACGGCATCGGCGTGAATTTCATCGACATCTACCATCGCATGGGCCTGTATCCCTTGCCGCTGCCCGCGGTTCTGGGCGTGGAGGGGGCGGGAACGGTGGAGGCGGTGGGCGAGGGCGTGAGCAATGTGCGCGTGGGCGAGCGGGTGGCCTATGCCGGCATTCCCGGCGCTTATGCGGCCACGCGGCTGTTGCCGGCGTGGCGTGCGATCAGCCTGCCGGACGGCATCGACACCAAGGTGGCCGCCGTGTCTTTTCTGCGCGGCATGACCGCGCACATGCTGTTGACGCGCGTTTACCCGGCCGCGCGCGGCACGATCGTGCTGGTTCATGCCGCCGCGGGCGGCCTGGGCGCCACGCTGACCCGCTGGGCGCATGACCTGGGCTGCACGGTCATTGGCACGGCCAGCTCGCCCGAGAAAGCCGGCCTTGCGCGCGAACACGGCGCGGACCATGTGATCGTGGGCCGCGCGGCGGACGTGGTGGCGGAGGTGGCCCGGCTGACGGACGGCAAGGGCGTCGATTTCGCGGTCGATGGCATAGGCGGCGATATGCTGCGCAAGACGCTGGCCAGCACCCGGCCCCTGGGCGTGGTGGCGTCGGTGGGGCAGGCGGGCGGCCCGATTCCGCCTGTTGCGGTGAGCGAGCTGCGGCCGATGCTGGTGCGCCCCAGCATCATGGCCTATGCGGCGGACCAGGAAGCGTACGCCGTGGCCGCGCAGGCGGTAATCGCGGCAATACGGCAGGGCATTGTGCGGGGCGCGGCGCACGAGTATCCGCTGGCACGCGCGGCCCAGGCGCATGGCGACCTGGAGTCCGGCAAGACGACTGGCAGTGTGATGCTGGCGCCCTGAACCCGCCACCTGAGCCAGCCGCCCCGAACCTGCTACCGCGACTCCGCCGCGCGGTAGCCCAACCCGCTACGGCAGGTTCTCGCGAAAAATCACATCCATGCGCGTGGCTTCCACGCCTGACAAGGTGCTGCGGTGGTCGCGCAGGTTGGTGAAGATGCGAATGCTGTTCAGGATGGTGGTCAGCGGGCTTTGGTTGATGACCGCATCCATGCCGCCGTCGATGAGCAGGCCGCGCGTGTCGGGCGTGAGGCCGTGGCCGATGAAGACGATGTCGTGCTGCTTGCCGCGTTCTTTCAGGGCCTGGCCGATGCCTTCGGCGCCGCCGCCGATGTTGTAGATGGCGGCCAGGTCGGGGTGTTCTTTCAGCAGCGCCAGGGTCTGGCGGTAGTTGGTGTCCGGGTCGTCGTAGCCTTCGCGCAGGCCCACCACGCGCATTTGCGGGTATTGCTCGGCGAACAGGTGCAGGAAACCTGCTTCGCGCTCTTCGTGCGCGCGGTAGCTGAGCGAGCCGGCCAGCAGCGCCACCTTGGCGCCGCGCCGCCCTGGTCCCAGGAAGCGGCCGATCAGGTGGGCCGCGGTGCGGCCGGCCGCGCGGTTGTCCAGACCCACGTAGGCGCTGCGCCGTGAATGCGAAAGATCGGACACCAGCGTGACGCTGGGAATGCCGCGGTCGGCCAGCTCGGCCACGGCTTCGCGCACCTTGGGATGCTCCAGCGCCATGAAGGCCACGCCATCGCTTTGCTTGCCCCGGCGCAGCAGGATGTGGGTGAGCGCATCGGGATCGAAGCTTTCCACCGGCGCGACGCGGCAACTGACGTTGTAGGGCGCCCAGTGTTCCTGCGAATGCCGCACCCATTCGCCCAGCATCCACAGGAAGCGGCTGCTGCGGTGGGGCAGGATGAACAGCAGCCGCATGGGCGGCGGCGCCATGGCGGCGTACAGCTCGGCCTGGGGCAGGTATTGCAGTTCGGCGGCCGCTTTCAGCACCCGCTGCAGGGTGGCCTGCCGCACGCCCGGCCGGCGGTGCAGCGCGCGGTCGACGGTGGCCGGCGAGACGCCGGCCAGTCGCGCAATATCAATCACAGTGGGCAATGCCTGGGGCATTGGGGGTTCTCCCGGTAGGCCAAAACTAGCGGGCTATACATTACACGCTTTGCCGAGGTGGACCTCAAAAACCATCAAAAAACCGGCTTGGGAAATCACGCGGGGCGACCCTATCCTACGCAGCTATCTGCAGTCGCGCCGTGGGCGCACACAAGGAAAACAATGGAGACGACAGGCAAGCTGGCCGGCCGCGTGGCGCTGGTGTTCGGAGCCGGCTCGGTGGGCGAGGGCTGGGGCAATGGCAAGGCCGCCGCGGCCGCGTATGCCCGGCAAGGCGCCCGCGTGGTGGCGGTGGACCGCGTGGCCGAGGCCGCGCAGGCCACCCAGGATGCGATCCGCGCCGAGGGCCACGAGGCCGTGGGCGTGCAGGCCGACGTTACCCGCTTTGCCGACATCGAGCGCGTGGTGGGCGAGGCGCTGTCGCGGTACGGGCAGATCGACGTGCTGCACAACAATGTCGGCATTACCTCGCAGGGCGGTCCGGTGGAAACCGGCGAAGAAGTCTGGGACCGCGTCATGACGGTGAACGTCAAGAGCATGTTCCTGACCTGCAAGGCCGTGCTGCCGCACATGGAGGCGCGCGGCCGCGGCGCCATCATCAATATCGGCGCGTTGGGCGGCGTGCGCTGGACGGGCTATGCGTACTGCGCCTATGCGGCCTCGAAGGGCGCGGTGAATTCGTTTACGCAGAGCGTGGCGCTGCAATACGCCGCCAAGGGTATCCGCGCCAACTGCATTCTGCCGGGCGTGATGGATACCCCGCATATCTACCAGCAGATCTCGGGCTTCTACCAGAACACCCAGGAAATGGTCGAGGCGCGCAACAAGCTGTCGCCCACCGGCCGCATGGGGGACGGGTGGGACGTGGCCCATGCGGCGGTGTTCCTGGCTTCGGACGAAGCGCGATACATCAACGGCGTGGAGCTGTTCGTGGACGGCGGAATGCACGCCCGCTGCAATTGATTCAAGCCCGCCACCGGCGCCCGGGCGGGCGCGCGGGCGCGGATATTTCCAACATCGCCGGCCCGAGCCGGCGAGCTGTGCACAGGAGACAGTGCCATGACGCATAACAAGACCTTCACGCGCCGCAGCGCGCTGCGCACCCTGGCGGGCCTGCCCCTGGCCGCCACCATGATCGGCGTGCCGCGGCTCGCCGCCAGCGCCACGCCCGAATACGTGTTCAAGTACGGCAACAACCTGCCGACCAGCCATCCGCTGAACGTCCGCGCGCAGGAAGCGGCGGCCCGCGTGGCCAAGGAAAGCAACGGGCGCATGCAGGTGCAGGTGTTCCCCAACAACCAGCTGGGCGGCGATACCGACATGCTGGCGCAGGTGCGCAGCGGCGGCATTGATATGTTCAACGCGGGCACCATGGTGATCGCGACGCTGGCGCCCATCAGCGCCATCACGGCCATGGGCTTCGCGTTCTCGAACGACCAGGAAGTATGGAACGCGGTCGACGGCAAGCTGGGCAACAGCATCCGCGCCGCGTTCGCCAAGGTGGGCCTGTACACGCTGGAAAAAATGTGGAACAACGGTTTTCGCCAGATCACCAGCAGCTCACGGCCGGTGGCCACCGCCGCCGACCTGGACGGCATGAAGATCCGGGTGCCGGTCAGCCCCATGGGCATTTCGCTGTTCAAGTCGTTGTCGGCCGCGCCGACCAGCCTGCAGTTCAGCGAGGTGTACTCGGCCCTGCAGACCAAGGTGGTGGACGCCCAGGAGAACCCGCTGGCCATCGTGCAGTCCGCCAAGCTGTACGAGGTGCAGAAATACTGCTCGCTGACCAACCACAGCTGGGACGGCTATCACCTGGTGGTCAATGGCCGGGCCTGGCGCGGCTTGCCCGACGACCTGAAGACCATCTACGCCCGCGCGTTCAACGAAGCGGGCCTGCAGCAGCGCGATGACCTGGTCAAGCTCAACACGACCTTGCAGGAAGACCTGACCGCCAAGGGCCTGAAGTTCAACACGGCCGAAGCGCAGAGCTTCCGCGAACAATTGCGCAAAGCCGGTTTCTACGACGAATGGAAGAAGAAGTTCGGCGTCGAGGCCTGGGCGCTGCTGGAAGAATCTGTCGGCAAGGTGTCCTGATGCCGGCCGGGCACGAAGGCAAGGCTGCCTGGACGGCCGGCCCGCTGCCGGGGGCGCCGGTCCGGCAGTGCCGTGGCGCCGCCCTGCTGGCGCAGGCCGACCGCGTCCTGGGCATGTTGAGCGAATGGCCGGCGGCGTTGCTGGTGGTGGTGGAAGTGGTGGTGCTGCTGTCCGGCGTAGTAGCGCGCTATGTGCTGCACGAGCCCATTGTCTGGTCTGACGAGCTGGCCTCGATTCTGTTCCTGTGGCTGTCGATGCTGGGGGCGGTGATCGCGCTGCGGCGCGGCGCGCACATGCGCATGACGGCGGTGCTGACCAAGTGCCCGCCGCGCGCCCGCGCGTTCCTGGACACCTTCGCGCTGGCCGCGGCGCTGGTGTTTCTGGTGCTGCTGCTCCATCCGGCCTGGGAGTACGCGTACGAAGAGATGATCATCGTCACGCCCGCGCTGGAGATCAGCAATGCCTGGCGCGCCGCGGCGCTGCCGACCGGCACGCTGCTGATGCTGCTGGTGTGCGTGGTGCGCCTGCTGCGTTCCGAGCACGGGCCGCTGGTGATGCCCGCGCTGCTGACGGCGGTGACCATCTCTTTGGTGTTCTGGCTGGCCGGCCCGTGGCTGATGACGCTGGGCAAGCTGAACCTGCTGATCTTTTTTGCCGGCGTGGTGGGCGCCTGCGTTTTCGCGGGCGTGCCGATCGCGTTCTCGTTCGCGCTGGCCACTTTCGGCTTTCTGGCGCTGACCACGCGCACGCCCATGCTGGTCATGGTGGGGCGGCTGGACGAGGGCATGTCGCACCTGATTCTGCTGGCGGTGCCGCTGTTCGTGCTGCTGGGCATGCTGATCGAGATGACCGGCATGGCGCGCGCCATGGTGCAGTTCTTGTCCAGCCTGCTGGGCCATGTGCGCGGCGGGTTGAACTATGTGCTGATCGGCGGCATGTACCTGGTGTCGGGCATTTCGGGTTCGAAGACGGCCGACATGGCCGCCATTGCGCCGGTGCTGTTGCCCGAAATGAAAAAGCGCGGCGCCAAGCCGGGTGACCTGATCGCGCTGTTGTCGACCACCGGCGCGCAGACTGAAACCATTCCGCCCTCGATCGTGTTGATCACGATAGGCTCGGTGACGGGCGTGTCGATCTCGGCGCTATTCACTGGCGGCATGCTGCCCGGCGCGGTGCTGGGCCTGGCGTTGTGCGCCATCGTCTGGTGGCGCTATCGCCATGAAGACTTGAGCGGCGTGCCGCGCGCCTCGCGCGCGCTGATCGGCAAGACTTTCGTGGTGGCCCTGCCGGCCCTGGCCTTGCCCTTCGTGATCCGCGCGGCGGTGGTGGAAGGCGTGGCGACCGCCACCGAGGTCTCGACCATCGGCATCGCGTATTCGGTGCTGGCCGGGTTGCTGCTGTACCGCAAGTTCGATTTTGCCCGCCTGCCCGGCATCTTGATCGAGACGGCCACGCTGTCGGGAGCCATTCTGTTCATCATCGGCTGCGCCACGGCCATGGCCTGGGCGCTGACCCAGTCCGGCTTCGCGCATGAACTGGCCGAATTCATGGCCAACCTGCCGGGCGGCAAGTTCACCTTCATGGCGGTGTCGCTGGTGGCGTTCATTGTGCTGGGCAGCGTGCTGGAAGGCATACCGGCCATCGTGCTGTTCGGGCCGCTGATGTTTCCCATTGCGCGCGCGGTGGGCGTGCATGAAGTGCAGTACGCCATGGTGGTCATCCTGGCCATGGGCGTGGGCCTGTTCGCGCCGCCCTTCGGCGTGGGCTACTACGGCGCCTGCGCGGTCGGCAAGGTGGACCCCGACGAAGGCATCGGCCCGATCTGGGGCTACATGGGCGCGCTGTTGGTGGGTCTGGTGCTGGTGGCGGCCATTCCCTGGATTTCCATCGGTTTTCTCGACAACTGATCACCCCTTTTTTCGCACGGGAGCATTTTCATGAGCCGATTCCTCGGCCAGATCCGCCAGTTGGGCTACGTGGTGCCCGACATCGAGGCCGCCATGGCCTACTGGAGCAAGACCCTGGGCGTGGGGCCCTGGTTCTATAACCCGCGCGTGCCCATCGTCAACTATCGCTACGACGGCCAGGCCTACGAGCCGCACAATTCGGTGGCGCTGGCAAATTCGGGCTATGTGCAGGTCGAGCTGATCCAGACCCGCAACGACGTGCCCTCGATGTACCGCGACTTCCAGCAGGCGGGCCGCACCGGCCTGCAACACGTGGCCTACTGGACGCAAGACTACGACGGCGACCTGCGGCGCCTGCTGGCGCAGGGGTTCAAGCCCAAGATGAGCGGCGAGGTCGGCGCGCGCGGCCGCTTTATTTACTTCGACACCGAATACCACCCCGGCACGGTGATCGAGCTGTCGGAAGTGTCGGGCCCGAAGGGCCGCATGTTCCAGCAGATTCGCGAGGCGTCCGAGGGCTGGGACGGCAGCGATCCGGTGCGGCCGTTTCCCAGCCTGGAGCAGGAATGAGCGGCGAGCGCATCCTGGCCAGCTATCTCATCGAGACGCCGCTGGACCCGACCGCGGTGGCCGAGGTGATGGCCGGCGAGCAATCGTGCGGCACCTTTACCCGCGTGGCGGGCGAGACCGACGCATTGCGCGCCCGCGCGCGCGCTACGGTAGAGTCTGTGCAACTGCTGGACGAGGCCGCGCAGCCCGGCCTGCCCAACGCGCTGCTGCAGCGGCGCGGCCAGGCCGGGCCGTGGCGGCGCGCCCGCATCGATATCGCGTTTCCGCCGGCGAACATCGGCGCCAACCTGGCGACGCTGGCCAGCACGGTGGCGGGCAACCTGTACGACCTGGGCGAAGTCACCGGGTTGCGCCTGGAAACCCTGCGCGTGCCGGCCGCGTACCGGGCGCGCTTCGATTTTCCGCGCACGGGCATCGCCGGCACGCGCCGCGCGGCGGGCGTGCCGCAGGGCGCGCTCGTGGGCACCATCATCAAGCCCAATGTCGGCTTTTCGGCTGAAGAAACCGCCGAGCTGGTCGGCCGGCTGTGCGCGGCGGGCGTCGATTTCATTAAAGACGACGAGGTCTGCGCCGACCCCGAGCACGCGCCGCTGGCCCAGCGCGTGCCGGCCGTGATGCGGGTGGTGCGCGAGCACGCCCAGCGCACCGGCAGGCAGGTCATGGTGGCATTCAATATTACCGACGAGACCGACGCCATGCGGCGCCATGCCGACCTGGTCGAGCGCGAGGGCGGCAGCTGCGTCATGGCCAGCCTGAACGCCTGCGGCTATTCCGCCATTCAGACCCTGCGCCGGCATACGCCGCTGGTGCTGCATGGGCACCGCAACGGCTTTGGCGCGCTGTCGCGGCATCCGTTGCTGGGCATCGGCTTCCAGGCCTACCAGACGCTGTGGCGGCTGGCCGGCGTGGATCATATGCACGTGCATGGTTTGCAGGGCAAGTTCTCGCAACCGGACGACGAAGTAATCAGTGGCGCGCGCGACTGCTATACGCCGCTGGCGCAAGGGCTGGACCGCGACGATACGGTGATGCCGGCGTTTTCGTCCGGGCAGTGGGCCGGCACCGTGCCAGCCACCTGGGACGCCATTGGCCGCGACGATCTGCTGTTCATGGCGGGCGGAGGCATTCTGGCGCACCCGGACGGCGCGGCCGCCGGCGTAGCCAGCATTCGCCAGGCCTGGGACGCGGCGCGGGCCGGCGCCAGCTTGGCCGAGCATGCGCGCCAGGCGCCCGAACTGGCGCGCGCCCTGGTTTTTTTCGGCGCGCGATGAGCCTGCCCGCGCCGCGCCTGGCGTATTACGGCGACGACTTCACCGGCGCGACCGACGCGCTGGCCACGGCCACCCGCGCGGGTTTGCGCAGCTTGCTGTTCTTCGGCGTGCCCACGGCGGCGCAGCGCGAGCGCGCCGGGCCGCTGGATTGCCTGGGCATCGCCGGCGCCACGCGCGCGATGGCCCCGCAGGCCATGCGCGAGACCCTGCAACCGGTGGCGCAATTCCTGGCCGCGCTGGGGCCGCGCGTGGTGCACTACAAGGTGTGTTCCACCTTCGATAGCGCGGCGCAGGTGGGCAATATCGCGGTGGCGATGCAAGTGCTGGGCGGCGCGCTGCGCCAGCCGTGGCCGATGATCATTGGCGGGCAGCCGAGCCTGGGGCGCTATTGTGTATACGCGCAGCTGTACGCCGCGGCCGACGGCGAAGTGCATCGCATCGACCGCCATCCCACCATGAGCCGTCATCCGGTCACGCCCATGCACGAGGCCGACCTGCGCCGCCATTTCGCCGGGCTGGGCGCGGGGCGCGTCGGGCTGGTGGACTGCCGCTCTAGCGCGGCCGGGCCGGATGCCGTGTCGGCGCGCCTGCAGGCGTTGCGCAAGGAAGGGGCGGACGCGGTGCTGTTCGACGTGGCCGAGGCCGCGCATCTGGAGACGATCGGCGCCGTGCTGGCGCGGGCGGCGGCGGGCGAGCCCTTGCTGGCGGTAGGAGCCAGCAGCGTCATAGAGGCGCTGGGCGCGCATTGGGGCGATGCCGCGGCCGCGCCGCCCGATGCCTGGGCGCCCGCCTGCGGGCCGGTACTGCTGTTGGCCGGCAGCTTGTCGCCGATGACGGCGCGCCAGGTCGAGGCCGCGCGCTCGTACCAGAAAATCCGGCTCGATCCGCTGCGCCTGGCGGCCGGCGACGAGGCGTATCGCGATGCGTGCGCGGCCGAGCTGGAGCAGGCGCTGCGCGCCGGCCGTCATGTGCTGGCCTGGATCGACAATGCGCAGGGCCAGCGCACGGCCGGCGTGCACAGCCAGGCGCTGGCGCGCGCCGGCGGCCGCCTGCTGGATGCCGTGCTGCGGCGGGTGCGCGTCGCCCGCCTGGGCGTGGCGGGGGGCGACAGTTCCAGCCTGGCCATGCAGGCGCTCGATGCCTGGGGCCTGTCGCACCTGGCCCGCATCGAACCGGGCGTGGCCCTGTGCCGGTTGCACAGCGACGCGCCGGCCCTGGACGGTATCGAGGTCATGCTCAAAGGCGGGCAGATGGGGTCGGTGGAGTTGTTCGAGCGGTTCTTGCGCGGGTCGGCGTAGTTGTGCCCAGCGGTGTCAGGCACCCTGCGGGAGCCAGACACCTGGCAGGCGGCGTTGTCACGGGTCAGGCTCCGCAGGTGCCTGACACGGTTGTGTGTTCGAGGTGTATCCGTCGTACGGTGTCAGGCACCCTGCGGGAGCCAGACACCTGGCAGGCGGCGTTGCACGGGTCAGGCGCCGCAGGTGCCTGACACGGTTGTGCGCCCGAGGCGCATCACGCGCGCGATGCCTGGCGGCGCCAGAATTCAGGCACGCTTCGCGAACGCCATCTCAATCGCTGAATACTTCGTGCGCGCCGGCGGCGCCGCGGCGCCAGTAGCTGGCGGCGCGGATGCGCGACTTGTCGATGCCGCGCTCTTGCACCAGGTGCTGGCGTATGCCGCGGATGGCGGCGGATTCGCCAGCGGCCCATATGTAGCCTTCGCCCTCGGGCAACTGCAGGCGGCGCACCACGCGTTCCAGTACGGGCGGGCCGCCGCCCGCGTCGGCGCTGTCATGCACCCATTGCAGGCTGAGGTCGGCGCGGGTGGGCAAGGCAATGCGCGCGTTGGGATGGCGGGTTTCAATGACGGCCAGCACGCGCGTGCCGGCCGGAAGTTCTTCCAGGCGGCGAGCAATGGCGGGCAGGGCGGTTTCGTCGCCGATGAGCAGGTGCCAGTCGAAGTCGGGCGGAATCACGAACGAGCCGCGCGGGCCCGCCACGCCCAGGTACTGTCCGGGCGCGGCCTGGGCCGCCCAACTGGCCGCGGGACCATGCCCATGCAGCACGAAATCAATATCCAGTTCGCCCGCCGCGGCGTCGTAGCGGCGCGGCGTGTAGTCGCGCGTGACCGGGCGCGGGGCATCGTCGGCATATACCGGCCCTTGCGGACCGATGGCGGGCAAGGCGGGCGGGCCGTCGCCCGCCGGCAGGAACAGCTTGACGTGGTCATCGAACGAGGCCGACACAAAGCCGGCGAGCTCTTCGCCCGCCAGGGTGACGCGCAGCAGGTAGGGGCCGACGCGCTGTACGCGGCGCACCCGCAGCAGGCGCGCCTTGAGCGCGTGCCGTACTTTCTGCACGGCAAGACGGTCGGAAGAAAGTGAGGGGGTCATGAGTATCCTTTGCACAGTCGGCGCTAAGCCGGATCACAGGACTCCTTGCCCAGGATCTCGGCCGCGGCGCGCCGCAGGATGGCGGCCACGCGGCGCTGCTCGGCGGCGTCGGCATCGGTGCTGTGCAGCAGCGCTTCTTTCAGGGCGCGCCGCGCTTCGACGAATTCCCGCAGCCACCCGCTGGCCTGCTCGGCTTCCTGCACACCGGCCTCGCCTTGCCAGGCCTGCTTCATCCAGGCCATCTTGCGGGCGGCGTGCTGCAGGCCCGCGAACAGCAGTGCGGCCCGCTCGCGGTTGGCATCCAGGTGGGCCAGGCCGGGCGCGGCCAGGTGGTAGCGCTTGCGGTTGCCGTGGGCTTGCACGGTGGTGTAGTCCAGCTCTTCCAGATAGGTGAGGGCCGGGTAGATGACGCCGGGGCTGGGGGTATAGAAACCGTTCGAGCGGGTTTCCAGTTCCTTGATCAACTCATAGCCGTGGCGGGGCTGTTCTTCCAGCAGCACCAGCAGCATCAATTGCAGTTCGTCGGAGCCGAACTTGCGGCCGCGCATCATCATGCCGTTGCTGTCGCCGCCCATGCCGTGGCCGTCGCCCATGCGGCCGTGGCCGCCGTGGTGTCCGCGTCGGCCGCCCGTGTGCAGGTGATGGGGAAACCGGCCCATGCCGAAGGCGCGCTGGCCGAAAAATTCGTGAAAAAAGGCGTGCATGATGCATCTCCTTATGTCGTAAGATATATCGTACGATATGTGTTCGCCGCGCTAGTGTCAAGCGTTGCACGCACAGGCGGGGCGCGGCCGTGCCGTGCCGGCGCTGTGGGGCATGCACACTTTTCGTCGAGCGATCCGGGCATTTCGTCGAAAAAAACTTGTCCGATCAAATCTCGAAACGGAGAATCGGGGAGCCAGGCAGGCGCCTGCGCATCTCTTGCCCGCCAGGGCACGCAAACATGTGTGCGACGCGGCTTCTCTGGAAATTCAAGAACATGAAGCGAGCTCTGTCCGACCGACGTGGCCTTTCCGTGAACGTTCCTTCAATGCGCCAGACCGCGCTGCGCATGGCGATCGTGTCGGCATTGGGGGCATGCGGCTGGGCGGCAGCGACGGCGGCGCAGGCGGCCCAGTGCTGGTCGACGACCGACAACAACGAAGTGCCCGCCGGCAATTACAGCTATGCCTTTACTCAGTGCAGCGGCGACGACGCGGACGACGACAATAAAACGGGCGAGACCGGGCCGGACGTGCCCATGACGGTGTACGGGGATTTCAGCGCCGATTCGACGATCTACAGCGAAGGCGCCGGCTATGACGGATTCACGGGATCACCTGGCGTGGTTACGGCGTACTCTCGGGGCGGTCAAGGCTATGACGAGGGCTCGGGCGGGCAGTCTGGCTACGTGACCGTGACCAACTACGGCAACATCACCTACGACGGCACGACCGCTAATACGTTCAACAGCCTGATCCAGGCGCGGTCGCTGGGAGGCTCGGGCGCGACCGACAACCACAACAACAACTCCAACGGCGGCGACGGCGGACTCGGGCAAGCCGTGTCCGTCACCAACTCCGGCACGCTCGCCATGAACAGCTCGGCGCTTACCTCCGAGGAAGGCCTGTTCGGCATTTATGCATTGGCGGCCGGCGGAAACGGCGGCAACCAGAATGACCCCACCTTGGACTATGGAGATCAGTGGGGCGGCAATGGCGGCAACGCCAGCACGGTAACCGTTACCGATACAGGCGTCATCAACCTGGGCAACAGTGCCGCGCGTCTGCTCACCAATACCACGGGCGCGGCGATTTTCGCGCAGTCGGCCGGCGGGCAAGGTGGCGACAATAACGGCGACGCGGGAACCGGCGGAACGGTGCAGGTGGTGCACAAAGGCAGCATTTCAAGCTACTGGCAGGCGTATGCCGACGCCCAGGTCTTCGGCATCAATGCCCTGAGCGTCGGCGGCGACGGAACCGCATCGTCGGACAACAGCGACAACGGCGGCAACGGCGGCGGCGACTCAAGCAGCTGGACTCAGCAGGTCACCGTGGATGCCTACGGCTCCATCGTCCTCGATGTGGCGAATGCTTCCTCGGACGTGACGGTGGAAGGCGCGGGTATCGCCGCCCGGGCCATCGGGGGCAAAGGCGGCATGGGGCCTCCCAAAGACCACTCGGGCGGCAACGGCGGCACGGGCGGTTCGGCCATCGTGAACATGTATTCCGAGGCCAGCGTAACGACCCATGGCGACAACATCCTGGGTGTCGTGGCGCAAAGCCTGGGCGGCCAGGGCGGCGACGGAGGCGACGGCACGGCGCTGGCCGGCCAGGGCGGCGGCGGCGGATTCGGCGGAAACGCCAGCGATGTCTATATCTCGGCGCAATCTGGCGCCGCCATTTCTACGACGGGCGATTTCGCGACCGGCATGTTGGCGCATTCCATCGGCGGCGGCGGCGGCACGGGCGGCGATTTCGTGGCCGTGCTCGGAGGGCAGGGCGGTAACGGCGGCAACGGCGGTGATGCTGGCCAGGCCACCATTTCCAGCCTGGCCACGCTGTCTACCACCGGCGATCATGCCTACGGCATGCTGGCGCAATCCATTGCCGGCAGCGGTGGCGCGGGCGGCGTGGATACTTCCGCGGCCGTGGCGCTGGGGGGCGATGGCGCCGGAGGCGGCGCCGCCAACCAGGTCAACATTACGAACTACGGAACGATCACCACGGGCGGGTACAGCGCGCATGGCATCGTCGCCCAGTCCATCGGCGGCGGCGGCGGCGCGGCGGGCAGCGCCAACGGCGCGCTCAGCGTGGGGGGCAACGCGGCCGGTGAAACGCCCTCTTCGGGCGGCAGTGTATGGATCAACAACCAGGCGGCGATCACCACCACGGGCGATGCCGCGGTGGGGATGCTGGCGCAATCGATCGGCGGCGGGGGCGGCAGCGGGGGCGATGCCAACGGCGTGGTCACCGTGGGCGGCTCGGGCGCCAGCGCCGGCGATGGCGGCACGGTGTCTATCGCGCAGGGGTTTGGCAACATCCAGACATTCGGCAACTACAGCGCGGGCGTGCTGGCCCAGTCGGTGGGCGGCGGCGGTGGCAACGGCGGCGACACGCTGTCGCTGTCGGCGGGCGCCGCGCTTGCCATCGGCGGCACGGGCAGCAGCGGCGGCAATGGAGGCTCGGTGTGCATCGCCAATGACAGCGCCTGCGATATTCCGCCGTACGGTTTTCTTACCACCGTCGCCACCCACGGCAATTACGCGCCGGGGGTCATCGCGCAAAGCGTGGGCGGCGGCGGCGGCAACGGCGGCAGCACCAAGACGGACGCCGTGGAATCGTTCCTGGCCCTGCAACTGGGCGGCAAGGCGGGCGGCGGCGGCGTGGGCGGCAGTTCCGTCGTCAGCCTCGAAAGCCTGGTTGCCGCCACCGGGGGCGCGCATTCGATTGGCGTGTTGTCGCAATCGATCGGCGGGGGCGGCGGCACGGGCGGCGCGGCCAACTATACGACCGAAGACCTCGGTTTCACCGCGGCAGTGGTGGTCGGCGGGGGCGGGGGCGCTGGCGGCGATGGCGGCGCATCGACGGTCAAGCTGACCAAGTCTTTTGTCGGCACGGGCATGGACTTTGCCAGCCCGGACATCGACCCGGAAACCTATGCGCCCAACGACGCGTTCGGCGTCCTGGCCCAGAGCATCGGCGGCGGCGGCGGCAGCGGCGGCAGTTCGGTGGCCAGCGAGCTGGTCGCCGCGGTGCCCACGGGTGAAGGCGCATCGGTGGCCTTCACGTTCTCGGCGGCCGTGGGCGGCGATGGCGGCAGCGGCGGAGACGCCTGCCCGGCAGGGGACGCCACGTGCGCGACGAGCGTGACGTTGGTCCAGGGCACGACCGTGGCCACGCTGGGCGATGGATCGCATGGCGTGGTGGCGCAGAGCATCGGCGGGGGCGGCGGCAATGGGGGCGATGCGTCCACGCTGTCGGCGCTGCTGGGCGACGAAAACACGCTTTCGCTGCAGGCCGGCATGTCGTTGGGCGGGCAGGGCTCGGCGGGCGGCGACGGCGCGACGGTGAATGTCAGCCTGGGCGACAGCGGCGCCGCCTACGCGGCCGCGCCGCCGTCGCTGCTGTTGCCGCCTTCCGCCAGCGGCGTGCCGGCATCCAGCATCATCACCTATGGCAACTATGCCAATGGCGTGCTGGCCCAAAGCATCGGCGGCGGCGGCGGCAACGGGGGCGTGGGCAGCAGCAATTCCTACGCCCATGGCGGGCCGGCCACGCTGAAGGTGAACCTGGCGCTGGGCGGCACGGGCGGCAGCGGCGGCGTGGGCGGCGACGTGAACATTACGCTGAACCCCAACTTCACCATCCGCACGCTCGGTTCCGGCTCGCGCGGCATTGTCGCGCAGTCGATCGGCGGCGGAGGCGGCGCGTCCCAGGGCGGCACCATGAGCGTGGCGGCGGGCCTGGACGAAGATTCGCCCAGCGGCCGCCTGCAACTGGGGTTGGGAGCCAACGGCGGCTCGGGCAATGTGGCGGGCAAGGTCGCCGCGACCCTGCTGGGCGCCATCCGCACCGAAGGCGGCGATGCCGACGGCGTGCTGCTGCAGTCTATCGGCGGCGGGGGCGGGCTGGGCGGGTCGATCGGCGCGGACGCGTCGTCGAACCCCATCCTGGATCGCATCGGCATTCATAGCGACAACTCGGCGCGGCTGGACGATACCGGCGCGACGTACGTCTTTGGCGTCGACGTGGGCGGCACGGGCGGAACGGGTGGCCATGGCGGCGAGGTCGACGTGACCTTCGCCGGCCAGATTGCCACCAGCGGCGACTGGGCCGACGGCCTGGTGGCGCAGTCTATCGGGGGCGGCGGCGGCACCGGGGGATCGTCGACGGCCACGGGCAGCAAGGTCAGCGCCAACGCGACGATCGGCGTGGGCGGAAACGGCGGCGTCGCGGGCGACGGCGGCACCATCACCGCCTATTTCGATGGCTCGCACAACAACAAGATTGCCACGGCGGGCTACAGCGCCTACGGGGTGTTGCTGCAATCCATTGGCGGCGGCGGTGGCCAGGGCGCCGACGGCTCGGACCAGGCGCACGGCACGATCACGGTCGGCGCGTCATTCGGCGGCACGGGGGGCATCGCTGGCGACGGCGGCACGATCCAGTCGCCCGAGGGCCAGGATGCCGGCTGGCTGGCCGTGGCCACGCAAGGCGACGACGCCGTCGGCCTGGCGATGCAGTCGATCGGCGGCGGCGGGGGCATTGGCGGCGCGGGCAACAGCAGCTCCAGGTACCTGGAGCAGGACAGCCACGCCATGCAACTGTCGGTGGGCGGCAACGGCGGCCTGGCCGGCGCGGGCGGAACCGTGGACATGACGCTCGGCATTAATGTTGGCACGCAGGGCGACCGGGCCTACGGCCTGTTGGCGCAATCGATAGGCGGTGGCGGCGGGCTGGCGGGCGCCGGCTCGGCCAACAACCTGACTTCGGTGACGCTGGGCGGACGCAACGGCGCAACCGGCGATGGGGGCGCGGTGAGCCTGGCGTTGAACGCTGGCAGCGTGATCAGCACCACGGGCGCGGGCGCGCATGCGCTGGTCGCGCAGTCGATCGGCGGCGGGGGCGGTATTGCCGGCGATACGGCGCAGGCGGTGCAACTGGACGCGAGCCAATGGCAGCCCTCGGGCACGAACTCCGACGGCTCGGCCGTCACCGGCGGCAGCGGCAACGGGAGCGCGGTGACCGTCGACGTGAACGGCAGCATTGTCACCAGCGGCGCTGGCGCGTTCGGCATTCTTGCCCAATCCATCGGCGGCGGGGGTGGGCTGGGCGGCGGGCTCGTTCCGGACGGCGCGGGCGACGGCGGCACGATTTCACAGGGTTTCGCCGGCAGCACTGGCGGCTCGGGCTCGGGAGCAGACGTCACGGTGACGCAGGCAGGCAGCGTTGTCGCCGCGGGCGCGGGCTCCACGGGCATTTTTGCGCAAAGCGCCGGCGGTGACGGCGCGGGCGCCGTCACTGTCAACGTCAATGGTTCGGTGACTGGCGGCAGTGGCTCCAGCGGCTACGGCGTGTGGGTGGCGAGTCCAGCGCAGAATGTGCTGAACGTGGGCGCCGATGGCCAGATCGTTGCGGGGCAGGGGGGCGCGGCGGTGCGGCACGATGGCGCCGCGCTGAGCGGCACGGGCGCGGCGCTGGCGCTGGCCCCGGCTGGCGCCGCCACGCTCGCCATCAACAATGCGGGCAGCATCCGCGGCAATATCGAATGCCAGAACGGCGGCGGCGTCGCCTGCGATGTCGACAACGCGCGCGGCGGCTTCCTGGGTGATGCCACCCTGTACCAGGCCAATATCGACAACGCGGGCCGGGTGGCCATCGGCAAGGCCGGCGCGTTCGACACGCTGACGGTTACCGGCGACTTCACGCTGCAGTCTGGCGGCATCCTGCAGGCCGATGTGGATTTCGAGCGCCTGAAAGCGCCGCACATGGTCGTGCAGGGCGACACCCGCCTGGATGGCCAGTTGGATGTGCAACCCATTACCTTGCTGCCCGGACGCGAGGTCACGGTGGCCACGCTGGAAGGCGACATCCAGGGGGTACCCCAGGCGCTGGACAGCGCGGTGATCGACTACGACGCCAGGCTGCTGGGCAATAGCGTGCGCGTGCGCGCCGCGAGCGCCGATTTCGCGGCGCCGTCAATGAGGCTGGGCGACAATCCCCGCGCGGTGGCGCGCCACCTGCAGCGCGCCTGGGATCTGGGCGGCAATGCCGCCATGGCGCCGCTGTTCGCCGCGCTGGATACTGCCTCGCGGGGCGGCGCGGACGCCTATTCCGATCAACTGTCAGATCTGTCGCCCGGCGTGGCGGTAGCGCCGGCCGCGCAGATGCAGGCCAGCATGGCGCGCTTCGCCGGCGCCATGATGTCGTGTCCCGCGTTCCTTGCCGGCGACGCGCTGACCGGCGAGCAGGACTGCCTTTGGGGCCAGGTGTCGGGCCTGAGCACCAACCAGGATGGCGACGGCGGCGTGTCGGGCTTTTCGCTGGATGGCGTGACGTACCAGTTCGGCGGGCAGCGCCAGGTCAGCCCGGGCTGGTTTCTCGGCGGTTCGGTCGCCTACGAGAACACTCACCTGCGCGGCGACGACGGCCGCGTCAGCGGCAAAGGCGACAGCGGCTACGCCGGCGTGGTGCTCAAGCACGAGGCCGGCCCCTGGACCTTCTCCGCGGGCCTGGGTGGCGGCTATGGGCAGTACGACGTCGACCGCCGCATCCGCATCCCCGGCCTGCAGAGCACCGCCAGTTCCAGCCCGGACATCTACGGCGCCGCGCTGCGCCTGCGCATTGCGCGCACCTTCGCCAGCGACAAGTTCTACCTGAAGCCCTATGTCGACCTGGACGCGCTGTACACGCACATGCCCCGCTACAGCGAATCGGGCAACGCCATGCACCTGGAGGTGGAAAGCAGCAATGCGTTCGTGCTGGGCCTGTCGCCCATGCTGGAGGTGGGCGGCAAGGTATCGCTGGACAACGGCGCCGTCATGCGGCCGTTTGCCTACGGCGGGGTGTCTTTCTTGTCGAAAGACGAATACACCGCGCGGGCGCGCCTGCAGGGGGCGCCGGACGGCACGGGGACGTTCGAGACTTCCCTGCCCGTGGACGACGTGATCGGCCGGCTGGGGGCGGGCCTGCAGGTGTCGAATGCCGGCGGCGTCGATTTCCGGCTGCAGTACGACGGGGAGTTCTCGTCGCACATCCAGAGCCACCGGGCGTCGCTGAAGCTGATGGTGCCTTTCTGATCTTGCGCGCCGGGGCGGTCAGCCGCCCTGGGTGCGCGGCAGGGCCGCCTGCGCGAAGTTGCGTTCCAGCGTGTCCAGCGCGTGCGTCAGGGCCTGGATTTCCTCGTTGGACAAGCCCTGCAGCGATTCTTCGAAAAAGGCCGCGCGGCGCGGCATGGCCGCGTTCACCACGGCCTGGCCGGCCGCCGTCAGGCTGGCGTTGGTGACGCGGTTGTCGTTCGGATCGGCGCTGCGCGTGACCCAGCCCTGCTGTTGCATGGCTTGCAGCAGGCGGGTGAGCGAAGCGGGGTCGAGGCGGCAGCGCTCGGCCAGCATTTTCTGCGAGCACTGTCCGCATTCATGCAGCGTCAGCAAAATGCGCCAGCGTGGCAGGGCATGGCCCACGCGGCTGCTGAAGGCCGCCTGCATGGCGCGGTAGGTCTGGCCCAGGTGCTGGATAATCTGCAGGCCTTGTTGTTCTTGAGGCAAGACTCGGTCTCCGGGGCGGTTGGTCAACGCGGCGCCAGGCGCCGCCGCTGGGGCTCATTGTGCCAGGAATGGCGCGCGGGCATCCGCGGGCGGCCTGGTGGGGCAGGTTCCTGGGGCCGCCGTGGCGCGTAGTGGCGTCCGGCCGCGGTGTCAGGCACCTGTTCTACTTCGATGCCTGTGCTATTGCGACACCTGTTGCACCGTGCGCGACAGGTCGGCGCGCCAGCGCGCCTTGCGGTCTTCGGGCACGAAGCTCGCTTCGAAGCTGTTCAGGGCCAGTTGCACGGCGTGGTCGGCGTCCAGGTCGGGCAGCGCGTTGAAGGTTTCCAGGAAGTTCTGGTTCAGGTAGCCGCCGAAATAGGCCGGGTCGTCGGAATTCACCGTGACACACAGGCCCGCGCCGAGCAGCGTGGCCATGTTGTGCGCGGCCAGGGTGTCGAACACGCGCAGTTTCACGTTCGACAGCGGGCACACGGTCAGCGGAATGCGCTGGCGGGCCAGGCGCTCGACCAGTTGCGGGTCTTCGACGCAGCGCACGCCATGGTCGATGCGCTGCGCGCCCAGCAGGTCGAGCGCGTCGCGAATGTACTGTGCGGGGCCTTCTTCGCCGGCGTGCGCGACGATGTGCAGGCCCAGTTCGCGGCAGCGCGCGAACACGCGGGCGAACTTCTCCGGCGGGTTGCCGCGTTCGCCGCTGTCGAGTCCCACGCCAATGAAATGCTGGCGATAGGGCAACGCCTGCTCCAGCGTCTGGAAGGCATCGGCTTCGCTCAGGTGCCGCAGGAAGCACAGGATCAGCGCGCTGCTGATGCCCAGCTCCGCTTCGGCCGTATTACAGGCCCGCGCCAGGCCGGCTATCACCGTCTGCATGGGCACGCCGCGGGCGGTGTGGGTTTGCGGGTCGAAAAACAGTTCGGCGTGGACGATGCGGTCGGCCGCCGCGCGTCGGAAATACGCCATGGCCAGGTCGAAGAAGTCTTGTTCGTGCTGCAGCACGCCGGCCCCGGCGTAATAGATATCCAGGAAGCTCTGCAGGTCGGTGAAGGCGTAGGCCGCGCGCAGCGCCTCGACGCTGGCGTAGGGCAGGGCGATGCCATTGCGCTGCGCCAGGGCGAAGATGAGCTCGGGCTCCAGGGTGCCCTCGATGTGCACGTGCAACTCGGCCTTGGGCATGGCCCGTAGCAGCTCGGGCAGTTTCTGGCGGGGAAATTCGGCTAGGTTATTCATGGCGGAGACTGTAATTATCGATGTCGGAGGCGGACGCAGGCCCCCGGTTTGTTACCATATTGCCACGCCGTCGACTCGCAAACGGCGCAAATCGTCCCATACCTTACCGGATGGCGAGCGGTTATTTCCCTTTTTCCAGTCGAGGTGCCCGCGGGGCGGCAATGAAAACGTGGTTCAAGCGCATATTGATAGGCCTGGTGGTGCTGGTTGTCGTGGCCGTCGTCGGCCTGGCCATCTTTTTGCTCACGTTCGACCCCAACGCCTATAAATACAAGCTCGAAGAGCTGGTCCAGGAACGTTACCACCGAACTCTCGCCATCGACGGCGAGCTCGAGCTGTCGCTGTTTCCGCGCATCGGCCTGTCGGTGCAGGGCGTGTCGCTGTCCGAGGTCGATAGCCCCGACACCTTTGCTTCCATTGAAAGCATGCGCCTGGCGGTGGCCGTGTGGCCGCTGCTGTCCAGCAACCTGGTGGTCGACCACGTGGCCATCAATGGGTTCAAGGCGCGCGTGGTGCGCGACAAGAACGGGCACCTGAATTTCGAAAACCTGGTGGGCGGGGGCGCCGCCAACACGCTGGAGCCCGCCGGCCCGGCCACGGCCGCCGTGGGCGCCATGGCGGGCGCCGCCCAGGCCATCGCCACGGGCGGCGCGGCGGCGCCGGCGACCATGCAGATCGACATCGCGGGGCTCGACCTGCAGGCCGGCGAGCTGCAATTGCAGGACGAAATCTCGGGCATGGCGGTAGCGGTCACCAACCTCAACGCCAATACCGGCCGCGTTACCTACAACCAGCCGTTCGACGTCAGCCTGTCGGCGCGGGTCGAAGGCGGCAACCCGCGCATCGACGCGAATCTTACCGGCCAGGGCCTGCTGACGCTCGATCCGCTGGCCAAGCGCTTTGCCGCGCAGAAACTCGATGTGCGCATGGACGGCAACGTGCTGGGCGCCGAAGCCAAGAGCCTGGCCGCGCGCGGCAACCTGGCCTTCAACGGCCGCACGTCGTCGCTGGATGTAGCCGGGCTTGAAATCATCTTCCAGGGCGATGTGCCCGATCCCGCCACGCCCATGAAGGGCGTCGAAGCCAGCGTGGCCATTCCGAAACTGGCGATCGATCCGCACAAGCTGCAGCTGCAGATCGAAAAGCTGGCCGTGCGCGCCAAGGGTTCGCTGACCGGCGGCCCCTTCGAGCTGGCGGCCGACGCCCCGGCGCTGAATATTTCGCCATCTTCGGCCACCGGGCAGGCCCTGACCGGCCGGGTACGCCTGCAGGGGCTGGACGCCAGCTTCGGCCTGAACGGCATCAGCGGCAACGCCAGCGAGCTCGACATCAAGGAAATCAAGCTCGACAGCACGCTTACCCAGGGCGAGCGCGTGGTCAAGGCGGTGTTCAGTTCGCCTGCCACCTTCAACCTGTGGCAGCGCGCCATCGGCCTGTCGGCCATGAAGGGCGACGTCAACATTACCGACCCCGGCCTGCCCAAAGGCAGCCTGCAGATCCCGGTCATCGGCAGCATGAACGCCAATTTGCAGAAGGACGAAGCCGGCGCCAAGATCAACGCCGTGCTCGAAGGCGGCAAGTTCGACCTCATGGCCGACATCAAGAAGTTGTCCGAGGTGCCCGACATTACCTTCGCCCTGGCGGTGGATACGCTCGACCTCGACAAGCTGGCCCCGCCGGTTCCGGTGGCCGCGCCCAAGGCGCCGGCCGGCGACGGCAAGCCGGGCGACGCGTCCAAGCCGGCGGCCAAGCCCGCTTCCGCGCCGGCCGCGGCGCCGGTGGCCGACAGCGCCATCGACCTGTCGGCCCTGGTGGGCCCCACCGCCAACGGCACCATCAAGATCGGCCAGTTGGTGGTGCGCGGCCTGAAGGCCAGCGAGCTCACCGCCAAGCTCAAACTCGACAAGGGCAAGCTTGATATCTCCACGCTGGCCGCTGCGCTGTATGGCGGCAAGCTGGGCGGCACCATGTCGGTCGACGCGGCCAACGGCAATCAGGTGGCGGCCAAGATGACGCTGGCCGGCATCGACATCGGCCCGCTGCTGTCCGACCTGGTGCAGCAAAGCGCCCTGACCGGCACGGGCAGCCTGGCGCTCGATCTCAAGACGGCGGGTTCCAATTCGTACGCGCTGACCACCGGCCTGAACGGCAGCATGCAACTGCGCCTGCGCGATGGCGCGGTGCGCGGCATCAACATTGCCCAAACGTTGCGCGAACTGAAGGCCGCCTTCACTGGCGAAGCCGGCGACCCCACTCTGGCCGCCGATCGCACCCGCCAGACCGATTTCACATCGCTCGAAGCCGACCTGGCTTTCGTGAAGGGGGTGGCAACGGCCAAGCGGCTCGACATGGCGTCGCCGCTGCTGCGCGTGTCCGAAGGCAATCCGGCTACCATCGATTTCGTCCAGAACACCTTGAATTTCGTGGCCAAGGTGCGGGTGGTCAACACCAGCACCGGGCAAGACGGCAAAGACCTCGAAGAACTCAAGGGCATCACCATTCCGGTGCTGATCAGCGGCCCGTTCGACAAGCTGGCCTATACCGTGCAATGGCGCGATGTGGCCGGCGCGGCGCTCAAGCGCAGCCTCGAGAAAAAGCTGAAAGAAGCCGTAGAAAAAAAGGCCGGCGACGGCAATCTGTCTCCACAACTCGATAAAGCACTGAAAGGACTTCTGGGCAAATGAGCGCATCCGCCTTCCAGCCTGTCGCCGAATGCGGCGACACCTCCCAGCCGCAAGCCCAGCCGTATCACAAGCGCTGGCTGGTGGCCAACGATGCCGGCACCTGGCTGAACCGCGCGCTGTGCCCGCGGCTGGCCGAGATCGCCATCGAACTGCGGCTGGGCTATCTGGTCTTGCGGGCGCCGGGCATGTTGCGCATGGACATTCCGCTGGACGTCATCGAAGACGACGACAGCGTGCGCTACCAGATACGCCTGGGCGAACAGGCCGTGGACGTGGTCGACGAAGGCGACCTGGCCGCGGCATGGCTGTCGAACTTCCTGCAGATTCCTTGCCGGCTGCTCAAGGTGCATCCGGACATGGCCGAAGTGCACTGGCCAGCGTGACGTGAAATCCCGCCTTCGCCCGGCGCTCTCAGGCTCTGGGCAGGTGTCAGGCGTCGCGGGCGTCCTCCGCTCGGGATAGGTGTCAGGCTCCGCGGGCCTCCACATGCTCTGGACAGGTGTCAGGCTCCGGCAGGTGCCTGACACCGCATGATCGAGACGGCCTCTGCACACGCGCGGTGTCAGGCACCCTGCGGGAGCCTGACACCTGACCGCCGGACCGGCGGCGTACTTAACCAGCGGCACCTCCAGCCCGCGGCACCGCCAACCAGCGGAGCCCCTGCCCAGCGGCACCCCTGCCCAGCGGCACCCCTGTTCAGCGCCGCTTGTATTCCAGCACCGCGTGGGCCAGCAGGCCGGCGGCCAGCCCCCAGAATGCCGATCCGATGCCCCAGGCGCTGAAGCCCGATGCGGTGGCCAATAGTGTGATCAGCGCGGCCTCGCGCCGTTGGGCGTTGGCCATGGCGCCGGCCAGTCCGCCCAGTATGGCGCCCAGCAGGGCCAGGCCGGCCAGGGCGGCGATCAGCGCCGGCGGCAGGGCCTGGAAAAACACCGCCACCGCCCCTGCCACCACGCTGAGCAGCACATAGGCCAGTCCGTAGGTGGCGGCGGCAATGTAGCGGCGCGCGGCGTCGGGGTGGGCTTCGGGCCCGGTGCAGATGGCGGCCGTGATGGCGCCCAGGGTAACGCTATGCGCGCCGAAGGGCGCCGCCACCAGGCCCAGCAGGCCCGTGGCCGCCACCAGCCGCGACGCCGCGGGGCGATAGCCGGCGGCCTGCAGAATCGCCAGGCCGGGCAGGTTCTGCGAGGCCAGCGCCACCACGAAAATCGGGATGCCCACGCTGATCGCGGCCGACCATGAAAACGCCGGCGTGGTCCAGACGAATTGCGTCAGTTGCCAGTCGATGCCGCCCAGTTGTATCTGGCCGGCCGCCGCGGCCACGCCCAGCCCAACCGCCATGACGGCCAGCACGGCATAGCGCGGGGCCCAGCGCCGGCCCAGCAGATACGCCGCACACATGGCCAGCACCAGCGCCGGCCGGTCTGCGATGCGCGTGAAAATGCCCAGTCCGAAGTCCAGCAGCACGCCGGCCAGCATGGCGCTGGCAATTTCGGCGGGCACGCGCCGCATGATGGGGTCGATCCAGCCGAACAGGCCGCATGCGAGAGTCAGCAGCGATGCCAGCACGAAGGCTCCCACTGCTTCGTCGAACGGCACGCCCACCAGCGCCGTGACCAGCAACGCGGCGCCCGGCGTGGACCAGGCCAGCACGACGGGCATGCGGCTGCGCAGGCTGATGACCAGCCCGCCCAGGCCCAGCACCAGGCAGATCGAGCCCAGCCACGAGCCGATGCGCGCGGCGTCCAGGCCAGCGGCGTGGCCGGCCTGCACCATCAGCACGGCGGTGCCGCCAAAGCTGACCAGCACCGCCACCAGCCCGGCCACCACGGCCGACACGGACAGGTCGCGCGCCGGCGACTGGGGCAGCGGCGCGGCGAGGCTGGGGTCGGGGGGAGTCACGAATGACCCGTCAGGCGGCGATACTTGGCCATCAGGGCTTCCTGCCCTTCATGCCATTGGGGGTGCAATTCGATGCATTCGACCGGGCAGACCACTTTGCACTGGGGTTCGTCGTGGTGGCCCACGCATTCGGTGCAGCGGTCGGGGTCGATGACGTAGTACTCGGGCCCCATCGAGATGGCCTCGTTGGGGCACTGCGGCTCACACACGTCGCAATTGATGCATTCTTCGGTGATTGTCAGAGCCATGGCAGGAAAAAAAGCGGCGGATTCACAGCCATTGTAGCGCCGCCGCGCGCCGGGTTTTTCAGCCCTTGCCAGCCGGCCAGGATTGCTCGCGGTATTCCTTGGCCTTGGCCTGCAGCCAGCGTTCGACCGAGGGAAACACGAACTTGCTGACGTCGCCGCCCAACTGGGCGATTTCGCGCACGATGGTGCCCGAAATGAACTGGTACTGGTCTGACGGGGTCATGAACATGGTCTCGACCTCGGGCAGCAGGTGGCGGTTCATGCCCGCCATCTGGAATTCGTACTCGAAATCGGACACGGCGCGCAGGCCCCGCACGATGACACGGCCGTTCTGCTCGCGCACGAAGTCTTTCAGCAGGCCGGCGAAGCTTTGCACTTCGACGTTGGGGTAATGGCCCAGCACTTCGCGGGCGATCTCGACGCGCTCGTCGATGCTGAAGAACGGCTTCTTGTTGCGGCTGTGCGCGATGCCCACCACTACCTTGTCGAACAAGGCGGCGGCGCGGCGCACCAGATCTTCATGGCCGCGGGTCAGCGGGTCGAACGTGCCTGGGTAGACGGCGGTAATCATGCGGGCTCCGTATCCTTGTAACTGGCGTACACCTTCCTCCGAATCCCGGATTATTGATCTATTTCCGCATTGCAGCAAATTGGAGCAATCCATAGTGGACGGCGCCCGCGCGGTCCTGGCGCAGCACCTCGAAATCGTCCGGCGGGGCCAGCGCCGCCTCGGATTCGACGTACACCAGGCCCTGTTCGGCCAGGATGCCCGGCAGTAGCGGCCACAGGCGGGGCAGCCAGTCCTGGCCAAAGGGCGGGTCGAGCAGGATCAGGTCGAAGCGCGAGGCGTCCATGCGCTGGACAACCTGCATGGCTTCGCCGGCGTGCACGCGCACGGCGGCCGCATTGAGTTTGTCGCGCAGCGCGCGCAAGGCCGCTACCGCGGTGCGGTCATGCTCGACCAGCAGCACTTGCGTCGCCCCGCGCGAGGCCGCCTCGAACCCCAGCGCCCCGCTGCCGGCGAACAGGTCCAGCACCCGTTTGCCGGCGAACTCGCCGTCCCACAGGTGGGTAAGCCAGTTGTACAGGGTTTCGCGCACCCGGTCTGGCGTGGGGCGCAGGCCGGGCACGTCGGGCACGGAAATGGGGGTGCGCCGGTACTGTCCGGCAACGATGCGGATGGGCTTGCCGCCCGGGGTGGGTTTCTTCAAGCGTACGACCTCCTGCTCGAATAGTAGCCGGCCCGAGGGGCGGGGCGGGCGGCACGGCGAACGGAATATACTTTCGCCCATGTTCCGCTTCTTCAAGAAAAAATCCCCGCCCGCCACGCCCGCGCAGCCCGACGCCGCGCCTCAGGCAGACGCGCCCGCCGCCGATGCGCCGGCTTCCGCGCCCGCGCCAGCCGCGCCGCCGCCCGATGCTTCGACCCAGGACGTCGCCGAGCGCGATGCGGCAGCCCGGGCGCCGGCCGCCGAGGGCATACCCGCCGCAATCCCGGCCGCCGTCCCCGTCGAATCCAGCCCGGAGGCTGCGCCTGCCGCCGCTGCGGACGAGCCTGTAGCCGAGCCACCGCCAGCCGTGGCAACGGCTGCCGAACCCGCCGCCGCGCCGGCCGCGCCCGTCGTGGCGGAAACGTCCGTCGCGCCGCCAGCCGGCGCTGCTGCCGAGCCCGCCAGGAAAACCTCGTGGCTGGGCCGGCTCAAGCAGGGCTTGTCGCGCACCGGGCAGAGCCTGGGCGGGCTGTTCGTGGGCATCAAGGTCGACGAGAACCTGTTCGAAGAACTCGAATCGGCGCTCATCATGGCGGACGCCGGGCTCGAAGCCACCGAACAACTGCTGACCGCGTTGCGCGCACGCGTGCGCAAAGAACGCATTGAAGATCCTGCCCAGGTGAAGCAGGCGCTGCGCCAGGTGCTGGCCGATCATCTGCGGCCGCTCGAGCGCCAGTTCGACCTGCGCCGCGCCAGCCCGCTGGTGGTGATGATTGCGGGCGTCAATGGCGCCGGCAAGACCACCTCCATTGGCAAGCTGGCGCATACGTTCCAGCGCCAGGGCGCCAGCGTGCTGCTGGCCGCCGGCGACACCTTCCGCGCGGCCGCGCGTGAACAACTGATTGAATGGGGCAGCCGCAACAACGTCAGCGTCATTGCCCAGGAAGGCGGCGATCCGGCCGCCGTGGCGTTCGACGCGGTCAATGCAGGCCGCGCGCGCGGCGCGGGCGTGGTCATGGTGGATACGGCTGGCCGCCTGCCCACGCAGCTGCACCTGATGGAAGAGCTGAAGAAAATCCGCCGCGTCATCGGCAAGGCCGACGGCGCCGCGCCGCACGAAGTGCTGCTGGTCGTCGACGGCAATACCGGCCAGAACGCGCTGGCGCAGATCCGTGCTTTCGATGCCGCCATCGGCCTGACGGGCCTGGTGGTCACCAAGCTGGACGGCACGGCCAAGGGCGGCACGCTGGCCGCGGTGGCCGCCGGCAGCCAGGGCGTGCGCCCGGTGCCGGTGTATTGGATCGGCGTGGGCGAAGGCATGGAAGACCTGCAGCCCTTCGTGGCCGACGAATTCGCGGGCGCTCTGCTGGCCGATTAGGGTTGGCCGCGCGGCTTGCGGAGCGCTGCTTGCGCAGCGCTACTTCCAGAACGGCCTGGCCTCTGCCAGGCGGTCGAAGGCCTGCTGCGCTTCGGCCGACAGCTTGTCGAGCCGGGCGCTGATCCAGCCCAGCGCGAACCAGGCCTGCGGGTGCGTGTCCACGCACGCGTGGTAATAGTCTTTGGCCATTGCCAGGTCGTTGATCTCGCCCAGCAGGTCTTGCACCTGGGCCAATTGCTTGCGATAGCCGCGCAGCCGCGCCTGCGGCAGCAACGATTCAGCGAACGACAACCCGTAGCGCAGGCGCTTGCCGCGTTTGCGCAGGTCGTGCCGCGCCGGAATGTCGAGCGTCGCGAAACGCTTGCCCCGCGCCGCCACTTTGGCGTGCCAGGCGTGCAGGCGGTTCGCCAGCAGCTTGCGCAGGGGTTCGGTCTTGGCCTGGGCTTCGGTTTCGGTGGCCAGCGGAATGATGGTGGGCGTAACGGCGGGCATGGCGGCAGCGCCGTCAGGCTGCAAGCTGGGCTCTGACGCTGTATTGGTGCTTGCCTGGGGCTGCGGCGCGGTGGCGGGCGAGGGCGGTTGCACGTCCAGGCTCCATTCCAGCGCGTCGAGCAGCCAACCCTGGAAGGCCGTGCCGGCAACCACGGGCTGCACGTCGATGTCGGGCGCTGGCGCGTCGAAGGTAATGACCGGCATGCCCGCTTGCAGCAACGCCGGCGTGACGGTTTCGTTCAGCACGTCCTGGTCGCGGCTGAGTCCGAGCGCGGCGAAATGCGTGTGCACGCCTTCCTGCAGGGCGGATGGCGGCGGAGCGATCCAGCCCTCGAACAGCCGCCACGCCGAGCGCAGGCGGCGCATGCCAACCCGCAACTGGTGCACGTGTTCGGGCTGGCCCGCCGAGTACACCCCCAGCGTGTCGACTTCGGCCAGCACGGCGGCGTTGCGCGCGATCTGGTCCAGGCATTCGGCGGCCACGCGGCCCATGGCCTGGGCTGGCGTCAGGCTGTTGTCGAGTTTCACGGAGGCGGCGCTGCGCGGCGCCCAGAAGCGCGCGATGGCGGCGCCGCGGCGCGCCTGGGTGTCGGGGTCGTCGGCTTCCAGCGCGGCCAGTTCGTGGGCCAGGCTGGCCAGCGCGTCGCCACGTTCGGACTTGCTGCGCGCATCCAGCACCAGCCCGTGGCGCTGTTGCCAGCGGCGCGCCACGGTAAAAATGGCGGCGGGGCGGCCCGACAGCAGTTCGAATTCCAGTTCGCACAGCGGCAGTTCCAGCGCGCCTGCGCGCAGCACGCCGGTGTCGTAGGCCAGTTCGACATTGCCATGGCGGGTGCGCACCTGGCGCAGCAGGCGCTGCACGTCGGTTTCGTAGCGCAGGCCCAGCTCGCCCTTGATGGCCGACAGGGGCGCTTCGACCTCAGTGCCCGCGTAGACGGACAGATCCAGCACGGGGCCGCTGCGGGCATGGTTGATTTCAACGCGCGTGATGGCGTCGGCGCCGGGCATTTTCAGGGTTTGCACCCAGTCGCGGCCTTCCTGGCGCAGGCGCAGGGCGATGCGCGCGCGCGCCAGCTCGCGATCAGGCGTATCGAAATACAGGGCGTGCAGCCTGATGCGGCTGGCATTGCCTTGCTGCACTTCGTTCTGTACTGCCCGGCGCGCTGCCGCCGGGACGTGCAATTTCAATTCTTGTTCTGACATGGTCCGCGACCGCAGCTTAAACCGCTGATAGTACCCAACACGGCAGCAGGGTTTGATGACCTGTCATAAAAAGAGCGCACCGCGGTGTCTGACAGCTGCGGAGTCAGACACCTGGGCAGACCTAGGCAGCCGTGGCCCTGTCAGGTGTCAGGCTCCGCAGGTGCCTGACACCGGCGTGTGCCACAGGCGTGCCGCGCATAACCGGCGATTCTGTCAGGTGCCTGACACCGGCGTGTGCCATCGGCGTTTCAGCCATGCGGTGTCTGACCCCCTGCGGAGTCAGACATCCGGGGCAGGCTTTACAGGATGCGCTTGCGGGCCTGGGTGATGATGACTTCGGCCACCACCACGACCGCGAAGATGGCGACCAGCACCAGGGCGACGCGATCCCATTGGAACAGGTTCATGGCGCTGTCGAGCGTCATGCCGATGCCGCCCGCGCCCACCAGGCCCAGCACGGCGGATTCGCGCACGTTGATGTCCCAGCGCAGCAGCACGATGGACCAGAACGCCGGCCGGATTTGCGGCCAGTAGCCGTACCACAGCACCGACCCCTTGCTGGCGCCGGTGGCCGTCAGGGCCTCGACCGGGCCGCGTTGGGCTTCTTCGATGGCTTCGCCCACCAGCTTGCCGACGAAGCCGATCGAGCGGAACGCAATGGCCAGCGTGCCTGCCAGCGGGCCCGGCCCGAAGATGGCGATGAACAGCAGCGCCCACACTAGCGAATTCACCGAACGGCTGGACACCAGTATCAGCCGCGCCAGCTGGTTCACCAACCGATTGGGGGTGAGGTTGGTGGCCGCCAGCAGGCCCACCGGCACGGCCAGCACCACCGACAGGATGGTGCCCAGCGTGGCGATGTGCAGGGTTTCCATCAGCGCGCCGTGCACGCCTTCGGCATAGTATGACCAGTCGATGGGCCACATGCGGCCGAGCAGGTCGCCCATCTGTTCGGGGGCGTCGTACAGGAACTCGGGAATGATCTCGACGCTGCGCAGCGCCTGCACAATGGCGGCCACCACCAGCAGATACAGGGTGAAGCGCAGCAGGCGCTGCCCCATGGTGTAGCGCTGCCACGTGCGCGGATAGCCCGCGCCGGCGACGGAAATGGTGGAGGCGTTCATTCGTCGGCCTCCAGCTTGGCCAGCGGCTTGCCGCCCAGCCCGCGCGCCGCGTCGAAGCGGCGCTGCAGGATGTTGTCGAAACCCAGGTTGTCCAGGAACACCGCCCGCACGAAGCGCGCCAGCAGTTCGCCCAGCATGATGATGGCGATGAGGGTAATCAGGATGGCGGCCACGAAGTCGTAGTCGAAGCGCTGGAAGGCCGAGAACAGCGTGCCCCCGATGCCGCCCGCGCCCACGATGCCCACCATGGTCGAGTTGCGCAGGTTCGAATCGAACTGGTAGGTGGCGAAGCCGATGAAGCGCGCGAACACCTGCGGCAGCACGCCGAACAGGATGACGTTGGCGAACGATGCGCCGCTGGCCCGCACGGCCTCGACTTGCTTGAGCGAGATTTCTTCGATGGATTCCGTGAACAGCTTGCCGATGAAGCCCACCGACGCCACCGCCAGCGCCAGGATGCCGGCCAGCGCGCCGAAGCCGACGGCCTTGACGAACAGAATGGCCACAATGACCGGGTGCAGCGAGCGGCACAGCGCCACGATGGCGCGGGCAGGCCACGAGGCCCAGGACGGCATCAGGTTGCGCGCGCCCAGCAGGCCCACTGGCAAGGCCAGCGCAATGCCCAGCACCGAGGCCAGCACGGCGATTTCCAGGCTTTCGGTCAGGCCTTGCCAGAGCGTGGCGGGTTGCTGGATGTGCGGCGGGAACATGCGGCCGAGCAGGGTGGCGGCATGGCCCAGGCCGCTATGGAAGCGTTCCAGGCTGAAATCGAGCTGCCCGGCGGCGTACAGCGCATAGACGAACACCAGCACGGTGATGGCCCGCGCCTGCCACGACAGGGCGAACGGGCGGCGCTTTACTGCAGCCACGATTCGCCCCCGTAGATGGCCTTCAGGGTGGCGGTGTCCAGGCCCTGGCCGTCGCCGTCGTATACGACGTGCCCGCCCGACATGCCGACGATGCGGCTGGCATAGCGGCGCGCCAGTTCGACGTCGTGGATGTTGACCAGCACCGGAATGCCGCTGGCGCTGCCTTGCGCGGCCAGCAGTTCCATGATTTCGACCGAGGTTTTCGGGTCGAGCGACGACGTGGGCTCGTCGGCCAGCAGCAGCTGCGGACGCTGCATGAGGGCGCGCGCGATGCCCACGCGCTGGCGCTGGCCGCCCGACAGGGCGTCGGCGCGCTGGTCGCCGAAGCCGCCCAGGCCGACGATGTCGAGCAACTGATAGGCGCGCTCGATGTCGTCGGGTTCGAAGCGCCGCATCCAGGCCTTGAAGGCGCTGCTGTAGCCCAGGCGGCCGGTCAGCAGGTTTTCCATGACGGTCAGGCGTTCGACCAGGTTGTATTCCTGGAACACCATGCCGATGCGCCGCCGCGCCTGGCGCAGCGCCGTGCCGCGAATGGCGGCCAGGTCGACCGCGCCATCAGCCGTGTTCAGCAGGATCTCGCCGCGGGTGGGGTCGATCAGTCGGTTGATACAGCGCAGCAGGGTGCTCTTGCCGGTGCCCGAGGGGCCGATGATGGCCGTCAGGCCTTGCCCCTCGACGTGCAGGTCGATGCCCTTGAGCACCGGCCGGCCGGCCCGGTATTCCTTTACCAGGCCGGCAATGCGTAAAGATGTGGTCATTGCTTACTGCTTGCCTTTGCTCTTGCTTTTGGCGGTTTCGCGGTCGTAGGCGTCGCGGTTGAAGCGTTCGCCGCCGGACTCGGCCACTTGCCGCACGATTGCCCAGTCTTTCTGGTACGTGACCGGGTAGAAGCGGTCAGCCCCGTCGAAGGCTTCCTTCATTTCGTCGGGGAAGCGGAAGTCATAGAAGCACTTCAGCATCTGGTCGCGGAACTTGGGTTCCAGGTCGTGCGCGTACGAGAACGACGAGGTCGGGAATTTCTCGCTGGTGTAGATGATGCGGAAATCTTCTTCCTTGATCTGGCCGCGCTCGGCCATGCGGTGAAACACGTCCGAAGCCACGGCCGCGGCGTCGTAGTCGCCCGAGTTCACGCCCATGACGGACTGGTCGTGCTTGCCCGAGAAGATGACCTTGTAGTCTTTGTCGGGCACCAGGCCTTCTTTGGGGAACAGCGCGACCGGCGCCATGTGGCCCGAGTTCGACGACGGCGACGTGTGGGCCAGCTTCTTGCCCTTCAGGTCGGAGAGCTTCTGGTACGGGCTGTCTTTCTTGACGATGACGATCAGGTTGTAGCCCTGGAAGCCGTCGGCATAGCCCTTGACCGCGAACGGCACCGCGCCGGCGATGTTCACCGCGTAAGCCGTGGGGCCGGTGGAAAAGCCGCCCACGTGCAGGCGGCCCGAGCGCATGGCTTCGATTTCGGCCGCGTTGCTCTGCACCTGGTAGAACACCACGCGCTTGCCGGTGCATTCGCTCAGGTAGTCGGTGAACGGCTTGAAGATGTTGGCGTACACGGCGGGGTCTTCGACCGGGGTGTAGGTGAACACCAGCGTGGACGGGGTCTTGAGTTTGTCGGGATCGGTGGGCGTATCGGCGACCATGTCATTGTTGGCGTCGCAATACATTTGATCCAGGTCGCCGCGGTTGGAGCAGGTGTCGGCGGCGTGGGCGGCTTGAAGGCCGAACGCCAGGCTAATGGCGGCGGCCGCTTGCAGCAGGCGTTGGGCTTGCATGATGGCGTCTCCTCTTTCCATGTTCGAATATGACAGAACATAAATATTCAAACACAAAAAAACGAAACCGCCCAGCCGGGAAATCACCAGCCTTTGTTTTCGTGTTGTTTTCGTGTCGCTTTCGTTTTTTTCGATTTGTTTTCGTTTTGGGCGAAATCCCTGCGATTATTTGCGATATCCCAATTTGCGCGAAATTTCTCGCGCACAGGCCAGTAGCGGCCTGGCGATAGTGCCGTCCCAGGCAACGTCAAATAGACCCGAGGGACCCAGGCAGGTCAGCGCCAGCACGATGTTGCCCGTGCTGTCGAACACCGGCACCGAGAGCGCGTCCACGCCTGGCAGCGGATTGCCGATGGCGCGCGCCATGCCATGCACGCGGATGTCGGCCAGGCGCGCCTCGATGTCGGCATAGGCCACCTTGCGTGGCGGCTGCTGGCCGGCGATAACGGCCGTGTCGCCTTCTTCGCGGTCGATGTAGTGCTCGGCCACCTTGGGCGGCAGCCACGCGGCGAACACCAGCCCGGTGGCAGTGTGCAGCATGGACATGACCGTGCCCTTGCGCATGTTCACGTGCACCGGATAGCTGGCTTCGGTCATGTGGATCATGGTGGGGCCGTGCGAGCCCAGCACGGCGATGCCCAGGGTGTGGCCGATGCTCGCCTGCAGCGTGGCGATCTCGGGCATGGCCACGCGCACCGGGTCCAGCCGCTGCAGGCTGACCAGGCCCATCTGCAGGGCGAACGGCCCCAGTTCGTACTGGCCCGTGGCGGCGTCCTGCTGCACCAGGCCCACCCGGATGAAGCTGACCAGGTAGGGGTGCGCCTTGGCCGAGGTCATGCCGGCCGCGCCGGCCAGGTCGCGCAGGGTCAGCGGCTTGCCTGCATCGACCAGGGCGGCCAGCAGCGGAAAGCCGACTTCCACCGACTGGATGCTGCGGCGGCCGTCGTTGGGTTTGGCGGGGGGCGGGCTGGATGCGGTCATGGTTGCGGTGTGTCGGCGCGGGCCTTCAGCAGGCGTTCAGCCATTTCGACGAAACCGCCGCCGCCGTGGCGTTCGGCCACGTAGGCGGGGCGGTGGGCCAGCCGGTGCAGCAGGGCCTGGATATTGGCCACGCCGACCGACACCGGAAAAAACGCGAACATGGGCTCGTCGTTGGGCGAGTCGCCAATGAACAGGCAATGGGGCAGCGCCTGGTCGATGTCCAGGCCCAGCTCGCGTTCGAACAGGGTGCGGGTCATGGTGAGCTTGTCGTAGTCGCCGAACCAGCCGTTGACGTGGATGGAGCTGACCTTGGCCTGGGCGCCGGCGTCCTGAAAGATGTCCACGATGCGGCTGACCGCCGCGTCGGGCAGCGCAGGCACGTCTTCGCAGAAGTCGATGGCCAGGTCGGCCACCCGGTAGTCCTGGTCGCTCGCCACGGCGGCGCCCGGCACTTCGCGCAGCACGCGGTCGCGGATGGCATCCAGCCGGGCGCGGCTGGCCGCGCGCGCCTGCGCGTCGGCCCAGTAGTGCGCCTTCATGCGGCGCGCGGCCCGGTCGTAGGCGTAATAAAACGCGCCGTTCTCGCCCACCACGGCGCGCACCGGCCACATGCGGGCGATGTGGTCGCACCAGCCGGCCGGGCGGCCGGTGATGGGCACCACCTGGATGCCAGCCGCGTCCAGCCGTTCCAGCGCCGCGTAGGCATCGGCGGGCAGGCGGCCGTCGGTGGTCAGGGTGTCGTCGATATCGGTGAGCACGATGCGCACCGCCGCAGCAACGGAAGCAGGCATGGCTGCAAGTGCTTGCATGGGGATCCTTGTAGTGTTCTGGCGGTTTTTCCTGGGCGCAGTTTAACGTCGGGCGGCGGCCTGCCGGCGGTCTGGCCGGGCTCCCGGCCGGTAAGCGCATAGCTGAACCATTGTAGAACCAATATCAAAAACAGGTTTGCATTCTGGTTCGCCACTGGTACTCTTTGGTGCCGCTGCGATGATCGGGCGCCGCATTCGAGCAAACCAGAGACAAGGAGGAGCAAGGTGGGCAAAAAACCAATAATGCCGCTGATTCTTGCGGCCAGCATGACGCTTTGCGCCGCACCGGCCAGCGCTGCGGACGCGGCCGGCGCCTACCCCCAGCGGCCAATTACTATAGTTGTACCATTTGGTGCCGGAGGTTCCGCCGATGTGTACGCCCGCTATCTGGGCGAGCAGCTGCAAAAGCAGTTCGGCCAGTCGGTCGTGGTCGAGAACAAGCCCGGCGCCGGCGCGGTCATCGGCACGGCGGCGGTGGCGCGCGCCCAGCCCGACGGCTACACCTTGCTGGTCATGTCCAACACGCAGACCGTCAACGAGACCCTGCTCAAGGACAAGCCCTACGACCTGATGAAAGACTTCGAACCCGTCGCACCCATCAATGAGGCCAGCCTGGTGCTGGTGGTCAAGAAGGGTCTGGATGTCTCCAGCGTCCAGGACCTGATCGCGCTCGAAAAGAAGAAACCCGGCGCGCTCAACTACGCCAGTTCGGGCATCGGCACCCCGTATCACATCGCAGGCGAGCTGTTCCGCTCGATGGCGGGCACCAACGCGCAGCATGTGCCCTACAAGAGCAGCGGCCAGGCGCGCACCGGCGTGGCGGCGGGCGAGGTCGACTATATGTTCGACGCCATCGCCACCATGCAGCCGTTCGTGGCGGACGGCCGCGTCAAGGCGCTGGCCACGACCGGCAAGCCGCGCTCGCCCGTGTTTCCGGACCTGCCTACCGTCGACGAAGCCGGCCTGCCGGGCTACGAAGCCAACATCTGGCTGGGCCTGCTGGCCCCCAGGGGCACGCCGCCCGCCATCGTGGCCAAGCTCAACCAGGCCATCAGCGCCATTGCCGGCAGCCCGGCGGTCAAGCAGCAGTGGGCCAAGGACGGCGTCGCCCCCATGGTAATGAGCCCCCAGGCCTTCAAGGAATACTTGCAGCAGGACATCGCGCGCCTGCGCAAGATCGCCCTGGACGCCAACATGGTGCAGCCCTGAACCGGGCGCCTGGTGAAGCAAGCTCATGCCCGCTGTCATCTACGTCAACGGCGCGCGCCAGGAAATCGAGGCGCAAGACCAGCGCGCCCTGCTCGATATCCTGCGCAATGAACTCGGCCTGAAAGGCGCGCATTTCGGCTGCGGCGCGGGCAGTTGCGGGGCGTGCACGGTGCTGGTCGACGGCGTGCCCGTGCAGGCCTGCGACACGCCGCTGTGGTCGGTGGAAGGCAAGCAGGTGGTAACGGTGGAGGGGTTGGCGCGGCATGAAGCCGGCGCGCGGCTGCAGCAGGCCTTCATCAGGCACGGCGCGGCGCAGTGCGGCTATTGCACCTCGGGCATGCTGGCGGCGGCCACGGGGCTGTTGATGCGCTGCCCGCATCCCGATGCCGCGACGATCCGCGAGCACATGAACCGCAACCTGTGCCGCTGCGGCAGCCATCTGCGGGTGATCCGCGCCATCAGCGAGGCCGCCGGGGCCGGCGGGGGCGAGCCATGAAACCCGCCTTCGCGCCGCTGGCGGCCGACGACGGCATGCCGGTCAGCCTGCAGGGCAATCCGCTGCTGTCCAGCTGGGTGGCGTTCCGCGCCGACGGCGAAGGGCGCGTGTGCATCTATTCGGGCAAGGTCGAGCTGGGGCAGAACATCCTGACCGCGCTTGCGCAGATCGCGGCGCAGGCGCTCGGCGTGCCCATGGCGCGCATCACGATGATGCCGGCCCGCACCGGCGCCAGCCCCGACGAGTCCATTACCTCGGGCAGCCTGTCGATCCAGCATTCGGGCATGTCGCTGCGCATGGCATGCCGTCATGCGCGGCGCCTGTACACCCAGTGCGCGGCCGCCCTGGCCGGCGTGGCGCCGGCCGAGGTCAGCCTGCACGACGGGGCGTTCGTGGCCGGGGGGCGCGAACTGGGCACCTACTGGAGCCTGGCGCGCTACGTCGACCTGGCCGTGCCGGTGGAGCCGCCGCCTGGCGACGAGGCCACGCCGGATCAGGACGGCTGGAGCGAGCCGGCGCTGGGCCTGGCCGATAAGGTGCATGGCCGCTACGGCTTCATCCACGATCTGTCGCTGCCGGACATGCTGCATGGCCGCATGCTGCGCCCGCCGTCGATAGGTGCGCGGCTGGCGCACCTGGACACGGACGCCGTGCAGGGCCTGGAATGCCCGGTGCATGTGGCGCGCAGCGGTTCGCTGGTAGGCGTGCTGGCCCGTTACGAGCACGTTGCCAGCCAGGCCGTGGCGCGCCTGGCTGCCTCGGCGCAATGGCATGAGCAGGCCTGCCTGCCCGCGCAGGACGAGCTGCCGGGCTGGCTGCGCCGCCAGCCGTGCGAGACCCTGGCCTACCGCCAGCAGGGGCCGGCCGAGGCCGGCGGCGGGGCGCGGGCCAGGACTTTTACCGGCGACTACTTCAAGCCTTTCATCAAGCATGCCTCCATCGGCCCGTCGTGCGCCTATGCCTGCCTGCGCGACGACGGCACGCTGAAAGTATGGATGCACGGGCAGGGCATCTACAACTTCCGGGCCGACCTGGCCGTGGCGTTCGGCATGCCGGTGGAGCAGATCATCGTGGAGCACGTGCCGGGTGCAGGGTGCTATGGGCACAACGGCGCCGACGACGCCGCGTTCGACGCGGCCTGGCTGGCGCGGCAGGCGCCCGGGCGTCATGTGCGGGTGCAGTGGTCGCGCGCCGATGAGCTGTGCTGGGCGCCCCAGGGGCCGCCGATGTCAGTGCGGCTGCAAGCCGATGTCGACGCGCAAGGCCGCATACTCGACTGGCGCGCCGATGTGTGGGGGCCGGGCCACAGCCTGCGGCCCGGCCGTGCAGAGACTCCCACGCTGCTAGGCAGCTGGCACCAGGATCCTCCCTGCCCGCCGCTGCCGGCTGTCAATGCGCCCATTGCCGCCGGCGGCGGCGCCGAGCGCAACATCATTCCGTGCTACGACATTCCCTGCAGCGCGCTGGCCTCGCATCGCGTCCTCAACATGCCCGTGCGCACGTCGTCGCTGCGCTGCCTGGGGGCGTTTGCCAATGTCTTCGCCATCGAGGCCATGGTCGACGACATCGCGCTGGCCCATGGCATCGATCCCGCCGATTACCGCCTGGGCATGCTGTCCGACCCGCGCGCCGTCGCCGTCATCGAGGCCGTGCGCGCCATGAGCGGCTGGAACGGCAGGCAGGCCGGCAGCGCGCAAGCGGGATGGGGCATGGGCTACGCGCGCTACAAGAACAAGGGCGCCTATTGCGCGGTGGTCGCCCGCGTGTCGGTGGCGCGCAAAGTATCGGTGCGCGAGCTGTTCATCGCCGTGGACGTGGGCGAGGTCATCAACCCCGACGGCGTGGTGCAGCAGATCGAGGGCGGCGCCATCCAGGCCTGTTCCTGGGCCATCATGGAGCAGGCGCGCTTCAGCGACCGCATGCTGACCGATGACGAATGGGAAAAATACCCGGTCATCCGCTTTACCGACGTGCCCGAGGTACACGTGCGCCTGCTGTCCCGGCCCGACCAGCCGCCGGTGGGCGCAGGCGAGCCCTCGCTGGGGCCGGTGGCGGGGGCCATCGGCAACGCGGTGCGCGACGCCCTGGGCGTGCGGGTGCCGGCGCTGCCGCTGGATTTCGACAACATCGCGCGCGCCATCGAGGCCGCGGCATGAGAGCGCACGATAAAGAACGCACAATGAAGAACGCACAATGAAGAACGCACAATGAAGAACGCACAATGAAGGAGCACCCATGAAATTATTCATCCTGAGCGGGGGGGCCGCCTTGGGCCTGGTCGACGCGGTGCGCGCCCGGTTCGAGTCCGAGGCCGGCTGCGCCATCGCGGGCGAATTCGGCGCCGTGGGCGCCATGAAAGAAAAACTGCTGGCTGGCGCCGATTGCGACATCGTCATCCTGTCGCGCAAGCTGGTCGATGACCTGGCGGGCACGGGCCACGTGCAGCCGGACAGCATGCGCGACCTGGGCATCGTCAGCACCGGCGTCAGTGTCAAGGCCGGCAACCCCGCGGTGCCCGTGGATACCCCGGACGCGCTCGGGCGGGCCTTGCGGGACGCCGATGCGGTCTACGTGCCCGACATGCAGCGCTCTACCGCCGGCATGCACATGAAAACAGTGTTCCAGCAACTGGGCGTGCTGGACGACATCGCGGCCAGGATCAAGGAATTTCCCAACGGCGCCACGGCCATGAAAGCCATGGCGGCCGCGCCCGGCAGGCCCGTGGGCTGCACCCAGATCACCGAAATCCTGTATAGCCCCGGCGTGCAGGCTGTTGGCCTGCTGCCAGCGGGTTGCGAGCTGGACACGGTGTACACGGCAGCCGTCACCAGCGGCGCGCGCCAGGCCGAACTGGCCCGCAAGCTGATCGGCATGTTGACCGACAGCGGCCTGGACGCCTACAAGAACACGCACGGATTCCGGGTCTGAGCCCCGGGCGCCACGCCGATACGACAATCATCTTCAACGACAAAGGAATCAAAGTGAGGCTAGCAGCATACGAAGAGCAGGGCGCCGCCCGCATCGGCATCGTTTCGGCCGACGGCCAGTCGGTCCAGCCCCTGCAACTGGACGGCGTGGACGCCAGGGCCGGCATCCTGCCGCTGATCACGGCGCAGGTTCCGCTGGCCGAACTGGCCCGCCGGGCCGGCCCGGCCCGGCCGCTGGGCGGACTGCGCCTGCGCGCGCCCGTGCCCCGGCCGGCGCGCAACATCTTCTGCGTCGGGCGCAATTACCATGAGCACGCCAACGAGTTGTCGGGCTCTATTTTCAAAGACAGCAAAGACGGCGAGGCCTGGCCCATCATCTTTTCGAAGGTGCCCGAGTCGGTCGTGGGACCCGCGGACGACGTGCGCCTGCCGCAAGGCATATCGGCCGACATCGACTACGAGGCCGAGCTGTGCCTGGTGATCGGCAAGCAGGGCAAGAATATCGCCCGCGCCGAGGCGCTGGACTACGTGTACGGCTACACCATCGTCAATGACGTGACCGCGCGCGACGTGCAGCAGCGGCATCGCCAATGGCACCTGGGCAAGTCGTTCGACACGTTCTGCCCCATGGGCCCCTGGGTCGTCACCGCCGACGAGCTGGACGCCGGCGGCATCGACATCCGCTGCCTGGTCAACGGCGAAGTCCGGCAGTCGGCCAACACGCGCGACCTGATCTTCGATATTGGCACCATCATCGAAAACTGCTCGCGCGGCATCACCCTGTATCCGGGCGACCTCATCGCCACGGGCACGCCGGCGGGCGTGGGCATGGGCATGGACCCGCCGCGCTTCCTGAAAGACGGCGACGTCGTGCGGGTCGAGATCCAGGGCATCGGGCACATCGAGAACACGTTCAAGGCCTAGGGCCGGCGGCGCGCGGCCCCTGGCGCGGCGATCCGGCCCCGGCGTTCGCGCGGGGCCGGCGGGGCCAACCCGCCCCGTCGAATGGGCGGTAAAATCAGGGTTTTCCTGCCCGTCCCCCTTCATTTCATGTCTGCCCCGCTTGCCTCCATTGCGCCCGGCGCCGCGCCCGAATCCTTCGGCATCGCCTCGGTCGCCGAGATCATCGCCGAGCTGCGCGCCGGCCGCATCGTCATCCTGGTCGACGAAGAAGACCGCGAAAACGAGGGCGACCTGGTCATGGCCGCCGAGTTCGTCACGCCCGAGGCCATCAATTTCATGGTCACCCACGGCCGCGGCCTGGTGTGCCTGACCCTTACCGAAGAGCGTTGCCGCCAGCTCGAGCTGCCGCTCATGGCCAGCCGCAACGGCACCCGCTACGGCACCAACTTCACCCAGTCCATCGAAGCCGCCGTGGGCGTCGAAACCGGCATTTCGGCGGCCGACCGCGCCCGCACCATCCAGGTGGCGGTGGCGCGCGACGCCAAGCCCAGCGACCTGGTCCAGCCCGGCCATATCTTCCCCGTGCGCGCGGTGCCCGGCGGCGTGCTGGTGCGCGCCGGCCACACCGAAGCCGGTTGCGACCTCACCGCCATGGCCGGCCTGACGCCGGCCGCCGTCATCTGCGAAATCCTCAACCCCGACGGCACCATGGCGCGGCTGCCCGACCTGGTCGAGTTCGCGCGCCAGCACAACCTGAAAATCGGCACCATCGCCGATCTCATCCAGTACCGCAGCGAACACGAATCCGTGGTCAAGCGCGTGGGCGACCGCAGCATGCAGACCGCGTGGGGCGAGTTCCGCGCCGTGGCATACCAGGACACGGCCAGCGGCTCGGCCCATCTGGCGCTGGTGCACGGCGACATCGACCCGCAGCGCGAAACCCTGGTGCGCGTGCACGAGCCCGCCTCCATTCTCGACGCCCTGGACGCCGGCGCCACCGCCCACAGCTGGGGCGTGGGCCGCGCCCTGCAGGCTATCGCCAAGGCGCCGGCTGGCGTGGTGGTGCTGATGAACTGTCAGTCGTCCGCCGAGCATCTGTTCCAGCAAATCGCCGGCTGGTCCGACACCGATGCGCGCCAGCCCGCCCGCGACGGCGACCGCTACGGCCTGCGCACCTACGGCATCGGCGCGCAGATCCTGCGCGACCTGAACGTCGGCCAGATGCGCCTGCTGGCCCGCCCGCGCAAAATGCCCAGCATGGCGGGCTTCTCGCTCACCATTACGGGTTACGATTGCGACCCTTCCACCTCCGCCACTTCCCTCAAGGCCGACACATGAATCCTTACATCCTCACCCCCGACCTGAACGGCGAAGGGCTGCACATCGGCATCGTGCGCGCCCGTTTCAACGAAGAAATCGGCCAGGCCGAGCTCGATGCCTGCTTGCAGAAGCTGGGTGAGCTGGGCGTGGACGAGCGCGACATCATGGTGGTCACCGTGCCCGGCGCGCTCGAACTGGGCGTGGCGCTGTCGCACATGGCCGAAACCTTCGAATTCGACGCCCTCATCGCCCTGGGCGCGGTCATCCGCGGCGAAACCTACCACTTCGAAGTGGTCAGCAACGAAATGGCCCGCGCCATTTCCCGCATTTCGCTGGAAACCGGCATTCCGGTCGCCAACGGCGTCCTCACCGTCGACACCGACGAGCAGGCCCAGGCGCGCGCGGCAGGCAAGGGCAGCGACTGCGCCCTGGTGGCGGTCGAAATGGCCAACCTGGTGGCGGCGCTGGAACCCGAAGAAGACGACGAAGACGAAGACGAAGAGGACGAAGATTTTGACGACGAAGAAACCGACCGCCGCTGATAGCGCGGCGCAGGCCCGCGCCAGCGCCCGCAGCGCCCGCCGCCGCGCCCGCGAATTCGCCCTGCAGGGCGTCTACGCATGGCTGCTGCGCGGCGGCGAAGGCACGCAGGACGCCGGCGAGATCGACGCGCACCTGCGCGACGCCGACGACTTCTCCGAAGCCGACGCGCAGTGGTTCAAGACGCTGCTGCACGGCGTGCTGCAAGAAGCCGGCGGCCTGCGCGAACGCTTCACCCCCTACATCGACCGCCCGCTGGGCGAACTGTCGCCGGTCGAGCATGGCATTCTGCTTATCGGCAGCTACGAATTGGTGCATCACCTCGAAGTGCCTTACAAGGTTGCCATCAACGAAGCCGTCGAACTGGCCAAGTCGTTCGGCGGCACCGACGGCTTCAAGTTCGTCAACGGCGTGCTCGACAAGCTGGCCGCCGACGTGCGGGCGGCCGAGGTGCAGGCCGCCGCGTCGCAGCGCCGCTAAGGCCGGCCGGCGCCGCGGCGGGCGCGGGCCTGGAGACCATCTTGGCGTCTGAATTCGACCTCATCGCGCGTTATTTCACCCGGCCCGCGCCGGCCGGCATGCTGGGAGTGGGCGACGACTGCGCCCTGTTCCCGGTGCCGCCGGGCATGCAAATCGCCACCAGCACCGACCTGCTCATCCAGGGGCGGCACTTCTTTCCCGACGTCGATCCCCAGGCCCTGGGCCACAAGGCCCTGGCCGTCAACCTGTCGGACCTCGCCGCCATGGGCGCGCAGCCCGTTGGCTGCGTGCTGGGCCTGGCCCTGCCGCAGGCTGATGACGCCTGGCTGGCCGCGTTCGCGCGCGGCTTCCACGATCTGGCCGATGCCCACGGCTGCCCGCTCATGGGCGGCGATACCACCCGCAGCCCGCACGACCTGGCCATCAGCGTCACCGTGTTCGGCGCAGTGGCGCCCGCCCGCGCGTTGCGCCGCGACGCCGCCCGCGCGGGCGACGAGATCTGGGTGTCGGGCGCGCTGGGAGCAGCCGACGTGGCCTACCGCCTGCTCGACGGGCAGCTACCGGCCGACGCCGCCCGGCTGGCCGATGCGCGCCGCGCGCTCGAATGGCCCGAGCCCCGCGTGGCGCTGGGGCTGGCCCTGGGCGGCGTGGCCCACGCCGCCATCGACATTTCCGACGGCCTGCTGCAAGACCTGGGCCATGTGCTGGCCGCCAGCGGCGTGGGCGCGCAGCTGCGCTACGGCGCCATGCCCGTGGCGGCGGCCGTGCGCGGCCTGCCGCCTGCCGCGGCGGCGCAAGCCGTGCTGGGCGGCGGCGATGCCTACGAGCTCTGCTTTACCGCGGCGCCCGGCGACCGCGACCGCGTGCTGGCCGCCGCGGCAGGCGCGGGCGTACCCGTCACCGCCGTCGGCCATATCGACCCGTGCCCCGGCATCGTAGTCCTGGGCGCCGATGGGCAGCCCATGGACGGCCTGCCGCGCGGCTTTGACCATTTTCCCGCTTCCTGACACACCATGACCGCTTCCTCCGACTCTTCGTCCGCCTCGATGCGCGACCGCATGCGAGTGGCCTATCCGCCGCCGCGCTGGGTGGCGCGCGACCCGGGGCGGCTGATCGCCTTCGGTTTCGGCAGCGGGCTGCTGCGCCCGGCCTCGGGCACGTGGGGCACCCTGCTGGCGTGGCTGATCTGGGCGGCCGCCGCCCCGGCCGCATCCGACCTGGCGCTGGCTGTCTTCCTGGCCGTGGCCTTCGCCTACGGTTGCTGGGCCTGCCATCGGGTCACGCGCGAATTGCAGGTCGACGATCATGTCGGTATCGTGTGGGACGAGATGGTCGCGTTCTGGCTGGTGCTGTGGCTCACGCCCGATACCTTTGCCGCGCAGTTGCTGGCCTTCGGCCTGTTCCGCCTGTTCGACATCGCCAAGCCGCCGCCCATCAAGTATTTCGACGCCAGGGTCAAGGGCGGTTTCGGCGTGATGTGGGACGACATCGTGGCCGCGGCCTATGCCTTGCTGGCCATGGCCATCGTCGTGCGTCTGGGGGTCTTCGCATGAACACGCAGCACAAGCCGGTTCCGGGGCTGGCGCCGGCCTCGCTATCGCAGGCCCAGGCCCTGGGCCTGGCCGAACGCCTGGGGGCGGCCCTGCAGCGCCGTGGCCTGCTCATGGGCACGGCCGAATCCTGCACCGGCGGCCTGCTGGCAGGCGCCATCACCGCGGTCGCGGGTTCCAGCGAATGGTTCGAGCGCGGCTTCGTTACCTACAGCAACGCCGCCAAAATGGCCGAACTGGCCGTTTCAGCCGACACGCTCGACCGCTTTGGCGCGGTCAGCGAAGAAACCGCGCTTGAAATGGCCAACGGCGTATTGCTGGCCAGCCCCGACGTGCACATTGCCGCCTCCACGACCGGCATCGCCGGGCCGGGCGGAGCCACCCCCGGCAAGCCGGTGGGCATGGTGTGCTTCGGCTTCGCCATGCGCGGGGCCGACGGCATCACCTCGCGCGCCGCCACCCAGGTGTTCGCCGGCGATCGCGCCCAGGTCAGGCAGGGGTCGGTGGTGTATGCGCTGCGCGGGCTGCTCGAACTGATCGGCGAGCCCGTCAACCGTAGCCGCTGACCTCCCGCCCTTGAAGCCAGCCGCCTTCAGCGCACGCCGTTGATCGCGTCGCGCAGGTCGCGGGCGGCGTCGGCGGCTGCCTGGCGCCAGTCGTCGCCGCCGCTGGCGTACAGAATCGCGCGCGACGAGTTGATCATCATGCCGGTGCCGGCGGCGTTGCGGCCGGCGTTCACGGTAGCGGTGACGTCGCCGCCCTGGGCGCCGATGCCGGGCACCAGCAGCGGCATGGCCTCGCCGATGCGCTGGCGGACCGCGGCGAGCTCGTTCGGAAAGGTCGCTCCCACCACCAGGCCGCACTGGCCGTCGGCATTCCATTTGTCGGCCACCATGCCGGCCACGTGCAGGTACAGCGGCTCGCCGTTGTCCAGTTTCAGGAACTGCAGGTCGGACCCGCCCGGGTTGGATGTGCGGCACAGCACGATCACGCCGCGGTCTTTCCAGCCCAGGTAGGGTTCGACCGAATCCAGCCCCATGTACGGGTTCACCGTCATGGCGTGCGCGCCATAGCGCTCGTACGCTTCGCGCGCGTAGTGTTCGGCGGTGGTGCCGATGTCGCCGCGCTTGGCGTCCAGCACGATCGGCAGGTGCGGATGCGCGGCGCGGATGTGCGCGCAAAGCGCTTCCAGCTGGTCTTCGGCGCGATGCGCCGCGAAATACGCGATCTGCGGCTTGAAGCTGCAAGCGTATGGCGCGGTGGCGTCGACGATCTCGCGGCAGAACTGGAAGATGGCGTCGGGCTTGCCTTCGAGCTCGCGCGGAAAGCGTTGCGGGTCGGGGTCCAGGCCAACTTGCAGCAGGGTGTTGCCGGCGGCCCAGGCGTGTTCGAGTTGTTGGATGAAGGTCATGGACATGGGTTCAGTGCAGTTTGACGCGCGGATGCGTGCGGCGCATCAGCAGGCGAGCCAGCGCCATGGATGCGGTGCGGCCGAGGCCCAGCACCGCGTGATGGTGCATCAGGTGCAGGCTCATGTACATCAGGCGCGCCAGTGTACCGCTGACGAACAGGCCGCGTCCGGCGAGCTTGCCCATCAGGCTGCCCACGCCGGCGTCCTGCCCCAGCGACACCAGCGAGCCGCGGTCCAGGTATTGGTATGGCGCTTGCGGTTCGGCGGCGCCGCGGATGCGTGCGGTGATCTTGCGCGCCAGGTAGCCGGCTTCCTGGTGGGCCGCCTGCGCGCGGGCCGGCACGGCGCCGCCATTGCCGCGCGGCACGGCGCAGCAGTCGCCCAGCGCCAGGATATTCGGATCGGGCGATTGCAGGTGGTCGTCGACCATCAACTGCCCCGCCCGGCTCAGCGGCATGTCCAGCGTGGCCAGCAAGGGGGGCCCCTGAATGCCGGCGGCCCACATGCACAGGCTGGCCGCGAATTCGCGGCCGTCGGCCGTCTTGACGCTGCGCGGCGTCACTTCGGCCACGCGGCAGTCGGTCTCGACCCGGATGCCAAGCTCGGTCAGGCGCGCCAGGGCCGCGCTCGATATTTTCTCGGGCAATGCCGCCAGGATGCGCGGCGCGCCTTCCACCAGCGTGATCGCCAGGTCGCGGTCGGCGCGGAAATTCGGCAGGCCGTAGGCGGCCACGGTGTTGCCGGCTTCGTGCAATTCCACCGCCAGCTCCACCCCCGTGGCGCCGCCGCCGACGATCACCAGGTCCAGCCTGGCCGAGGGGTCGCGCACCTTGGCCTGGTCGACCTGCACCATGGCCTTGAGCATGGTCAGGCGGAATTCCTCGGCATTCTCGGTGTTGTCCAGCGTGACGGCATGCTGGGCCGCGCCCGGCGTATTGAAGAAGTTGGAAATGCTGCCCAGCGCCAGCACCAGCGTGTCGTAGGCCAGCTCGCGCTGCGGCAGCACTTCGTCGCCGTGCGAGTCGAGCACGGCCCCGAGGGTGATGGCGCGCTGTTCGCGGTCGACCGCCCGCAGTTCGCCCAGCGCGAACGTGAACCCGCACAGGTTCGCCAGCATCAGGTACGACAGGCCTTCCTGGTGGATGTCCAGCGTGCCCGCTGCCGCTTCATGCAGCGACGGCTTCCAGATGTGGATGGGGCGGCTGTCGACCAGCGTGACACATTGCGGCCCGTGCCGGCGCCCCAGCTTGGCGGCCAGCTCGAGTCCGCCCGCGCCGCCGCCGACGATGACAACGCGATGAATGGGGGGCGGCCGGAGGTGGGGGGATGCCATGTTGTTGAGTATAGGGCTTGGTGGGGGGATGGGGTATCGGGTTCTTTTGGCGTCGCAGCGGGCGGGCGCGAGCGCCTTGGCTTCACGGCGCCGTCCGGGCGCCTCGCGCGCCCGGGTTCGGCCCCGAGGCGCCAAGACGCTCGCGCCCGCCCACTGCGACTTGCAGATGAGCAATTCCGATGCCGGCGGGCAGGGGTGGGTTCTTGCATTTTTGGGGGGCAGCCGTGGAGAGGAAGAAAAATGTGTGGGGCCGCCTTTCCAGGCCGCCCAGCGCGGCCTGGAAAGGCATCCGATGGTGCCTGTCCACGGCTGTGCAAACCGTTAGAACGCGCTGTGCCTGCCATTACGCGAATGGCGTTCGACACTCTGGAAGAGGCCTTCGATGGTGGCCCGCCTCGGCGGTAAAAACCGCAAAAACCGCCTCTGCATGCCGCCACGCGAATGGCTTTCGCCGCCGCGCAGGGCGGCGGCGAAAGCCGGCCCTGCAAATTTTTCTTCTCTAAAAACCCGCGTCCCAAGCATGCAAGAACCCCGCCCGTCCCCGCGGCGCCGCGAACTTTATTCGCCGCAAGTTGTGGCGGGCTGAAGGGATTGCCGCGGCGCCTCGGGGCCGAACCCGGGCGCGCGGGGCGCCCGGACGGCACCGTGAAGCCAAGGCGATCCCTTCAGCCCGCCACGACGCCAGAAAAACGCAATACCGCCCCACCAACGACCCTCACAACACAAAGCGGCTAACCGCCACCCCCACCCATACGGCGATGGTGAACAGCAGCATCAGCATCACCGCCGCGCTGCCCAGGTCCTTGGCGCGGCCCAGCAGGGGGTGCGTTTCCACCGACAGCGCGTCGGCCAGCGCCTCGACCGCCGAATTCAGCAGTTCCACCACCAGCACCAGGATCACCGACGCGATCAGGATGAACACCTCGTCGGTGGTGCGCCCCAAGAAGAACGCGGCCGGTATCAGCAGGATCGCCAGCACCAGTTCCTGGCGGAAAGCGGCTTCGTACCGGATGGCCGCGCGCAGGCCCTGCAGCGAATAGCGCAAGGCGTTCAGGATGCGGCGCAGACCGCCTGTGCTCTTGTACGGAGAAGGGTGTGGGGTATGGGGCATGGACAAGGAACCTGGATGTGGCGCGTCGTTTTTAACAGATTCGCGTTGCAGCGGGGCGGCCAGAGCGCGGCCCGCCGTTTCCCTAGCGGAAACCCTAATTGTGAGACTTTCCGGGCGCGGTGCACTATGCGGCAAAGTGGTAAGGCCACTTTACCTTTTAGCCGCTTTCGACCATGCCTTTCCAACCCATCGAGCCCCGCCGTCTTTACCGTCAAATCGCCGACCAGCTGCGGGTGCTGATCCAGGCTGGCGAATTTCCGGTGGGCGCGCGCCTGCCGCCCGAGCGCGACCTGGCGCTGAAGCTGGGCGTGTCGCGCCCGTCCGTGCGCGAGGCGCTCATCGCCCTGGAAGTCGAAGGGCTGGTCGAAGTCCGCATGGGTTCGGGCATCTATGTGCGCAGCCGCGACGCGGCCGACAGCGTGGTGGCCGAGAGCCCGCTGGAGACCATCCGCGCCCGGCAACTGGTGGAAGGCGAACTGGCCGCCCAGGCGGCCGAGCTGGCCCAGCCGGCCCAGGTAACGGGCCTGCGCGAAGCCCTGCAGGCCATGCGGGAAGAAGCCGAGGCAGGGCAGGTACCCATCCAGGGCGACCGCATGTTCCACCTGCGCATCGCTGAAATCGCCAACAATTCCGTGCTGCTGCGAGTCGTGGGCGAATTGTTCGACGAGCGCCACAACCCGCTGTCGGTCAAGCTGGGCGACTACTTCGAGAACCCCGCCAGCTGGAAGGCCGCCATTGCCGAGCACGGCAAGGTCATCGAGGCCATCGCCGCCGGCGACGCCGCACGCGCGCGCGAAGCCATGCGGCACCACCTGTCCTGCTCGCACGACCGTCTTACCGCCAACTGGGCGCCCGCTTCAGACAAGGTAAAAGCATGACCCTGGCCTGCAAGATACACGGCGCGCGCGACCTGCGCCTGGAAGCCGACGACGACGCGCCGCTGGCGCCGCACGAGGTCGAGCTGCGCCTGGGCGCTGCGGGCATCTGCGGCTCTGACCTGCACTATTACCTGCATGGCCGCGTCGGCGCCTTCGTCATCCGCGAGCCGCTGATACCCGGCCACGAGGCCTCGGGCGTGGTGCTGCGCGTGGGCAGCGCGGTCACGCGCGTGCAGCCCGGCATGAAAGTCGCGATCAACCCCTCGCACCCCTGTGGCCAGTGCGACTACTGCCGCGCCGGGCGCGACAACCTGTGCCGCAACATGCGCTTCCTGGGCAGCGCCAGCGTCTATCCGCACGTGCAGGGCATGTTCCGCGAACGCTTCGTCATGGGCGAGCGCCAGCTCACGGCCGTGCATGAAGACATCTCGCTGGGCGAACTGGCCTGCGCCGAGCCGCTGTCCATCGGCCTGCATGGCGTGAACCGGGCGGGCCCGCTGCTGGGCAAGACCGTGCTCGTCACCGGCGGCGGCACCATTGGTTGCATGACGGTCATTGCCGCCCGGCTGGCCGGCGCCGCGCGCGTGGTGGTGGCCGACATCGCCGACCGCCCGCTGCAAATGGCCCGCCAGGTCGGCGCCGACGACACGTTGCGTTCCGACCAGGCCGCGTCTGCCGATATCGCCGATATTGCCGATGTCGCCATCGAGGCCGCGGGCAGCCCCGCCGCGCTGGGCGCCTGCCTGGCGGCGGCGCGCCGCGGCGGGCGCATCGTGCAGGTGGGCACATTGCCCGCCGAGGGCATGGTTTTTCCCGCCAACAACATCATGGCGCGTGAACTGGATTACGTCGGCGCGTTCCGCGCCGGCATCGAATTCGACTGGGCCGTCTCGTTCCTGCGCACGCGCCGGGTCGACGTGCGGCCGTTGATGAGCGCGCAATTGCCGCTCGAGCGCGCGGCCGAAGCCTTTGAACTGGCGGCCGACCGCACGCGTAGTACCAAGGTGCAGCTCGTATGTGAATCCTGACCACCACCAAGGGCAGCGGCAACCATAACAACCCGCCACCTGCTCAACCTCAAGAGAGGAGACAACGATGAAGCAAGGCAATGCCATCAAGGCGCTACTGGCCGCCGCCGTCCTGGCCACGTCCGGCAGCGCGCTGGCCCAGACCAAGCTGAAGTGGGCGCATGTGTATGAAACCTCCGAGCCATTCCATACCAGTTCGGTGTGGGCGGCCCAGGAAATCGAGAAACGCACCAACGGCCGCTATCACATCGATGTATACCCGGCCTCGCAGCTGGGCAAGGAAAACGACATCAACCAGGGCCTGACGCTGGGCACCGTGGACATGATCATTTCCGGCTCCAGCTTCGCCGCCAAGAGTTTCCCGCGCATCGGCGTCACTTACTACCCCTATACCTTCCGCAGCCCCGAACACCTGCTGGCCTACACCAAGAGCGACATCTACAAGACGCTGACCCAGGGCTACCTGGAAAAAACCGGCAACCACATTGTCGCCACCACGTACTACGGCACGCGCCACACGACGTCGAACCGCGCCTTTACCACCTGCCCGGAAATGCAGGGCCTGAAAATGCGCGTGCCCGACGTGCCGGCCTACCTGGCCATGCCGCGCGCCTGCGGCGCCAATACGTCGCCCATTGCATTCGCCGAGGTCTACCTGGCGCTGCAGAACGGCACGGTCGAGGCCCAGGAAAACCCGCTTACCACCATCGAGGCCAAGAAGTTCTTCGAGGTGCAGAAGAACATCGTGCTGACCGGTCACATCGTCGATCACCTGAACACCGTCATCTCGGGCAAGCTCTGGAAGAGCCTGTCCGAAGAAGACCGCAAGATCTTCTCCGAGGTGGCCCAGCAGGCCGCGGCCACCGCGTCCATCGAGGTCGCCAAGCGCGAACAAGAGCTGGTCGAGGTGTTCCGCAAAAAAGGCCTGAACGTGGCCGAGGTCGACACCAAGGCATTCCGCGAAACCGTGCTGAAGAAAGTGCCGTTCGAGCAATACGGCTATCAAAAGGCCGATTGGGACGCGATCCAGGCGATCAAGTAAACCCGCCGGCGGGGCCGCCGTGCGCGGTCCCGGCTGTCCACAACCGACAGGGGGAAAGCATGCACATCAATACCGGGGCCGGCTCGCCGGCCATGGCTCAGTACCGCGGCGAGGGCGGCAGCGCCGGCGTCGAATCGCATGAAACAACGGTCGAGTCGATCGTCCACAGCTTCGAGGAAGCCGACCAGCACCAGGACACGGATCTATCCGGATACGCGTTCGAAGACTGGTTCTGCCTGGCCCTGTTCTGGGTCATGGGGGCATTGGTGTTCCTGCAGTTCTTCACGCGCTATGTGCTGAACAACTCCTTCGCGTGGACCGAAGAACTGGCCGTCTACGCGCTGATTGGCGTGGTGTTCATGGGGGCGGCCATGTGCGTGCGCATTTGCCGCCACATCCAGGTCGACTTTCTGTACCGCTACCTGCCCAAGGGCATCGCCCGCGTGCTGGCCACGCTGATCGACCTGCTGCGCACGGTTTTCTTCGGCTATGTCGTGTGGCTGGTGTACCGCTATATCGAACTGGTGGGCGTCGAACCCATGACCACCATCATGTGGAACAAGGCCTATGTGTACTGGCTGGCGCTGGCCGGCTTCGTGATGATGTTCGCGCGCTCCGTGCAGGTCAGCGTGCAGAACTGGCGCCAGGGCTACTCGTCGCTGGAAAACCCCGCCGCCTACCAAAGCCTGGACTGACGGCGCAAGGAGCCCACATGGGAATTCTGATCGGAACCTTCCTGTTGTTAATGATCGTCGGCGTGCCGGTGGCAGTGTCCATGGCTGGCGCCTCGCTCTTTTTCTTGCTGTGGTCGGGCAGCGTGCCCGAGGTGGTGGTGGCGCAGCGCATGATCGCCGGCGTCGAGTCGTTTCCGCTGCTGGCCGTGCCGTTTTTCATCCTGGCCGGCAACCTGATGAACATCGCCGGCATTACCGGCCGCATCTACAACTTCGCGGTGGCCCTGGTGGGCTGGATGCGCGGCGGCCTGGGGCAGGTGAACATCATCGGGTCGGTGGTGTTCGCGGGCATGTCGGGCACGGCCATCGCCGACGCCGCGGGCCTGGGCACCATCGAGATCAAGGCCATGAAAGACCACGGCTACCAGACCGAGTTCGCGGTGGGTGTTACCGCGGCGTCGGCCACGCTGGGGCCCATCCTGCCGCCTTCGCTGCCGTTCGTCATCTACGGCATGATGGCCAACGTGTCCATCGGCTCGCTGTTCCTGGCGGGCGTGGTGCCGGGCATCGTGCTGACGCTGCTGATGATGTTCACCGTGGCTTACTTCGCCCGCAAGAACAACTGGGGCGGCGACGTGCCGTTCGACTGGAAGCGGCTGGGCGGCGCCACGGTCGAGGTGCTGGTGGTGCTGGCGTTTCCGTTCAGCATCTGGCTCATGACCACCTTCGGCGTATCGGCCAACATTGCTACGCTGATAGCGTTTTCCGCGTTGCTGGCCGCCGACTGGTACTTCGATTTTTCGGCGGTCATGGCGTTGATGGCGCCGGTGATTCTCATCGGCGGCATGACCATGGGCTGGTTCACGCCCACCGAGGCCGCGGTGGCGGCGGTGATCTGGGCGCTGTTCCTGGGCCTGGTGCGGTACCGCTCGATGACGCTGCGCACGCTGGCCAAGGCCACCTTCGACACCATCGAGACCACCGCGTCGGTGCTGTTCATCGTGACGGCCGCTTCGGTGTTCGCGTGGCTGCTTACCACCACCCAGGCGGCGCAGACGCTTACCGACGCCATCCTGGCCGTTACGCACAATAAGTGGGTGTTCCTGCTGCTGGCGAACCTGCTGATCCTGGTGGTGGGTTGCTTCATCGACACCATCGCCGCCATCACCATCCTGGTGCCCATCCTGTTGCCGCTGGTGCTGAAGCTGGGCATCGACCCGATCCACTTCGGCCTGGTCATGACCCTGAACCTGATGATAGGCCTGCTGCATCCGCCACTGGGCATGGTGCTGTTCGTGTTGGCGCGGGTGTCGAAGCTGTCGGTCGAGCGGACCACGATGGCGATCCTGCCATGGCTGGTGCCGCTGTTCCTGGCGCTGATCATCATCACGTACTTCCCCAGCGTGAGCATGTGGCTGCCGGACATGATCGGCGGGAACTGAACATCACGGCAGGCGCCGGCTTCGCGGCCGGCGCGGCAGACCCAGGAGAACCAAGCATGCCGGGCAGATTGGAAGGAAAAACCGCGTTCGTCACCGCCGCGGGCCAGGGCATAGGACGCGCCACCGCGCTGGCCTTCGCCCGCGAGGGGGCCACCGTGCTGGCCGCCGACCTGAACCCCCAGGCCCTGGCCGGGTTGGAGGAGTGCACGCCGGTCACGCTCGATGTTACCGACGCCGCGGCCGTGGCGCGCGCCGTCGAGGCCGCCGGGCCGGTAGACATCCTGTTCAATGGCGCCGGCTTCGTGCACGCGGGCACCATCCTCGATTGCGACGACGCGGCCTGGGATTTCTCTTTCGACCTGAACGTGCGCGCCATGTACCGGCTGATCCGCGCCTTCCTGCCCGGCATGCTCGCGCGCGGCGGCGGTTCCATCATCAACATGGCCTCGGCGGCGTCCAGCGTGAAGGGCGTGCCCAACCGCTTCGTGTACGGCACCACCAAGGCCGCGGTCATCGGGCTGACCAAATCAGTGGCGGCCGATTTCGTGGGGCGGGGTATCCGCTGCAACGCGATCTGCCCGGGCACGGTCGAATCTCCGTCGCTGCGCCAGCGCATCGCCGAGCAGGCGCGCGCCAGCGGCCAGACCGAACAAGCGGTCGAGGCGGCCTTCGTCGCGCGCCAGCCCATGGGGCGCATCGGCCGCGCTGAAGAAATCGCCGCGCTGGCGCTGTACCTGGCCAGCGACGAATCGGCCTTCACCACCGGCACGGCCCAGATCATCGACGGCGGCTGGTCCAACTGAGCCGCCACCGAATTTCATTCACCTGACAAGGACACCGTATTCCATGAAACTGCTGCGCCATGGCGCCAAAGGCGCCGAAAAACCCGCCCTGCTCGATGCCGAAGGGCGCGTGCGTGATCTATCGGGTATTGTGGCCGACATTACCGCCGACACGCTGGCCGAGCCCGCCCTGGCGCGCCTGCGCGCGCTGGACCCGGCCAGCCTGCCCGTGGTCGAGCAGCCCGGCCGCCTGGCGCCGCCCTGGGCCGGCATGGGCAAGTTCATCTGCATCGGGTTGAATTACGCCGACCACGCGGCCGAGTCCGGCCTGCCCGTGCCGCAAGAGCCCGTCATCTTCACCAAGGCCATCAGCGCGCTCATCGGCTGCAACGATCCGGTGGTGCTGCCGCGCGATTCGGTCAAAAGCGACTGGGAAGTGGAGCTGGGCGTGGTCATCGGCAAGCGCGCCCGCTATGTATCCGAGGCCGACGCGCTGGCGCACGTGGCCGGCTACTGCGTCGTCAACGACCTGTCCGAGCGCGAATACCAGCTCGAACGCGGCGGCACCTGGGACAAGGGCAAGGGCTGCGACACCTTCGGCCCGGTGGGGCCGTGGCTGGTCACCGCCGACGAGGTCGCCGACCCCCAGGCGCTCGAGCTGTGGCTGGAAGTCAATGGCAAGCGCATGCAGCACGGCAACACCCGCACCATGGTGTTCGGCGTGGCCGAACTGGTCAGCTACGTCAGCCGTTTCATGACGCTGAACCCTGGCGACCTGATCAGCACCGGCACGCCGCCCGGCGTGGGCATGGGCCAGAAGCCGGCCGCCATTTACCTGAAGCCGGGCGACACCATGCGCCTGGGCATTGCCGGCCTGGGCGAGCAGCAGCAGCGCGTGCACGCCTGGGACCCGGCGCTGATCGACGGCTAGATTCCGGAGCCCGGCCATGGATTCCGCCAACGACACCCCCGTCATCCGCATTCATCCCGCCGACAATGTCGTGATCGCCCGCCGCCAGCTGGTGGGCGGCACGCCGCTGCCGGGCGAAGGCGTCACCGTGGCGGGGCTGGTGCCGCCCGGCCATAAAGTGGCGGTGCGCCCCATTGCCGCGGGCCAGCCGGTGCGCCGCTACAACCAGGTAATCGGCGTGGCGCGGCAAGACATCGCCCCGGGCCAGCACGTGCATACCCACAACCTGGCGTTTTCCGATTTCGAGCGCGACTACGCCGTGGGGCAGGACGCGCACGCCACCGACTATGTCGACCGGCCGGCCACCTTCGACGGCATCGTGCGGCCCGACGGCCGCGTGGCCACGCGCAACTACATCGGCGTGTTGACTTCGGTGAACTGTTCGGCGACGGTGGCGCGCGCCATTGCCGACCACTTCCGCCGCGACATCCGGCCCGAGGCGCTGGCGGCGTATCCCCACGTCGACGGCGTAGTGGCCCTGACGCACGGCCTGGGCTGCGCCACGGGCAGCGACGGCGAACCCCTGCGGGTGCTGCGCCGCACGCTGGGCGGATACGCGCGCCATGTCAACTTCGGCGCCTTGATGGTGGTGGGGCTGGGTTGTGAAACCAACCAGATCAGCGGCCTGATGGAACAGGAAGGCCTGCAGGAAAGCGGGCAGCTGCATACGTTCAGTATCCAGGGTGCCGGCGGCACGCGCCACGCCGTGGCGCGCGGCATTGAACTGGTCGAGCAGATGCTGGCCGACGCCAACCGCGTACGGCGCCAACCCGTACCGGCCAGCCACCTGACGGTGGGGCTGCAGTGCGGCGGATCGGACGGCTATTCGGGCATCAGCGCCAATCCGGCGCTGGGCGCCGCGGTAGACCTGCTGGTGCGGCACGGCGGCGCGGCGATCTTGTCCGAAACGCCGGAAATCTACGGCGGCGAGCACCTGCTGACGCGCCGTGCCGTCTCGCCCGCCGTCGCCGAAAAACTGCTGGCGCGGCTGCGCTGGTGGGAAGACTACTGCGCGCGCAACGATGCCGAAATGGACAACAACCCTTCGGCCGGCAACAAGGCCGGCGGCCTGACCACCATTCTGGAAAAGTCGCTGGGCGCCATCGCCAAGAGCGGCACCACCAACCTGGTCGACGTGCTCGAGTACGCCGAGCCGGTGCGCGCGCGCGGCCTGGTGTTCATGGATACGCCGGGCTACGACCCGGTGTCGGCCACCGGGCAAGTGGCCGGCGGCGCCAACCTGATCTGCTTCACCACCGGGCGCGGCTCGGCTTACGGCTGCGCGCCGGCGCCGTCGCTGAAGCTGGCAACCAATACCGAACTGTGGCTGCGCCAGGCCGACGACATCGACATCAATTGCGGCGAAGTCGTCGATGGCCGCAGCGACGTGCAGACCATGGGCGAACGCATTTTCCGCCTGATGCTCGATACCGCCTCGGGCCGCCGCAGCAAGAGCGAAATCCACGGCTATGGGCAGAACGAGTTCGTGCCCTGGCAGTTGGGGGCCGTGATGTAGCGCATGCCGCGCACCACCGGCGCGCGGCGCGGGGCCGCGGCCTTCACTCATACAGGTTCTTCATGAAGATCAGCAACGCACGCGTCATTGTCTGCAGCCCGGGCCGCAACTTCGTCACCCTGAAAATCGAGACCGACGAAGGGCTGACGGGCATTGGCGACGCCACACTCAACGGCCGCGAGCTGGCCGTGGCCAGCTATCTGGCCGACCATGTGGTTCCCTGCCTGATCGGACGCGATGCCCACCAGATCGAGGACATCTGGCAATTCCTGTACCGGGGCGCCTATTGGCGGCGCGGGCCGGTCACCATGTCCGCCATCGCCGCGGTGGACACCGCGCTGTGGGACATCAAGGCCAAGGCGGCGGGCATGCCGCTGTACCAGTTGCTGGGCGGACGCAGCCGCACCGGCGTCATGGTGTACGGCCACGCCAACGGGCGCGATATCGACGAAACCGTCGACGAAGTGCTGCGCTACCGCGACATGGGCTACCGCGCCATTCGCGCGCAAAGCGGCGTGCCGGGCCTGAACGCGGTATATGGCGTGGGCCGCGGCCGCATGTTCTACGAACCGGCCGATGCCGACCTGCCGTCCGAGCACGACTGGTCCACCGAGAAATACCTGGACCACGCTCCGCGGCTGTTCCAGCGCGTGCGCGACGCGGTGGGCTGGGAGACTCATCTGCTGCACGATGTGCACCATCGCCTGACCCCCATCGAGGCCGCGCGCCTGGGCAAGTCGCTGGAGCCGTACCGCCTGTTCTGGATGGAGGACGCCACGCCCGCCGAAAACCAGGACGCCTTCCGCCTGATCCGCCAGCACACGGTTACGCCGCTGGCGGTGGGAGAGATTTTCAATACCGTATGGGACTGCAAGGATCTCATTCAGAACCAGCTTATCGACTACATCCGCACCACCGTCGTCCATGCCGGCGGCATCTCGCATCTTCGCCGCATCGCCGACCTGGCCGCGCTGTACCAGGTGCGTACCGGTAGCCATGGCGCCACCGATCTGTCGCCGGTCTGCATGGGGGCGGCGCTGCATTTCGACCTGTGGGTGCCCAACTTCGGCATCCAGGAATACATGCGCCACACCGAAGAAACCGATGCCGTGTTCCCGCACGCGTACACCTTCGCCGACGGCATGCTGCATCCGGGCGACGCGCCCGGCCACGGCGTGGATATCGACGAGACGCTGGCTGCCCGCTATCCGTACCAGCGCGCCTACCTGCCGGTGAATCGGCAGGCGCACGACGGCACCCTGTGGAACTGGTAATGCGATGGCCGCGCGCCTGAATGCCGCCGCGCTGGCGTCGCTTCCGTCCGGCATCGCGCGCCCCGGTTACGACCGCTCGCGTCTGCGCGCCGGCATCGTGCACTTGGGCGTGGGCGCCTTTCACCGTGCCCACCAGGCGCCGGTCACCGACCTGGCGCTGGCCGCCAGCGGCGATCTGCGCTGGGGCATCGTCGGCGTGTCGCTGCGCAGCCCCGCCACGCGCGACGCGCTGGCTCCACAAGACGGCCTGTACACGCTGTCGCTGCGCGATGCCGATGCCACGGGCGCGCCCCGCGAGTCGGTCGCGGTGGTGGGGGCCGTGCTGGGCGTGCTGGTGGCGGCCGAAGATCCCGGCGCCGTGCTGGCGCAGATCGCCCATCCCGATACGCGCATCGTCAGCCTGACCATTACCGAAAAAGGCTATTGTCACGAGCCCGCCAGCGGACGCCTGCGCCGCGACGACCCGGACATCGCGCACGACCTGGCGCATGCCGACGCGCCGCGCAGCGCCATCGGCATGCTGGTGCATGGCCTGGCCCGGCGCCTGGCCGCGGGGCTGGGGCCCGTCACGCTGCTGTCGTGCGACAACCTGCCGTCCAACGGCGATACGCTGCGCGGCCTGGTGCTGGAGTTCGCCCAGGCCTGCGACCCTGTTCTGGGCGGCTGGATCGCCGCGCATTGCACTTTCCCCAACTCCATGGTCGACCGCATCGTGCCGCGCACCGACGACGCCGATCGCCGGCGCATCGCCGCGCGGCTGGGCATGGATGACGCCTGGCCCGTGGTGGGCGAGCCCTTCCTGGAATGGGTGATGGAAGACCGCTTTGCCGCCGGCCGTCCCGCCTGGGACGAGCCCGGTGGCGCGCGCTTCGTGGCCGACGCCGCGCCGTTCGAACGCCTGAAGCTGCGCATGGTGAACGGCCCACATTCGGCGCTGGCCTACCTGGGCGCCTGCGCGGGGCTGGACACGGTCAGCCAGGCCATGGCCGACCCGGACTTGCGCGGCTACCTGGATGCGCTGATCGGCGCGGAAATCGCGCCCACGCTGCAGGCCGTGCCGGGTGTGGACCTGGCCGCCCTGCGCGCGCGCCTGCTGGCGCGCTTCGCCAACCCGGCGCTGCCGCACCGCACGCAGCAGATCGCCATGGATGGTTCGCAGAAGCTGCCGCAACGCCTGCTGGGCACTGTGCGCGACCGCCTGCGCGCCGGCGCTGGCTACAGCCGGCTGGCCCTGGCGGTAGCCGCCTGGCTGCACTATCTGCGTGGCCAGGATGAACAGGGCCTGGCCTATTCCATCCAGGACCCGCTGGCCGGCGAACTGCAGGCGCTGCTGGCGGGCGCGGGGCAGGGCGAGGACGCCGATGCGCGGCGCGCCCGCGCGCTGGTCGGCTATCGGCCGGTGTTCGGCGACCTGGCCGGGCATGAAGCATTCATTAATGCCGTGGCGCGCCATGCCGCCCGGTTGCGGCGGCACGGCGTGCGCGCCGCCGCGCGGGAGGCTACGTGAGCGATTCCGCCGCATTGCGCCATTGCTCCGCGCCAGCCCTGCGCGATTGGGCCCGGCGCTGCCTGGCCGCCATGGACGTGCCCGACGACGATGCCGCATGCCTGGCAGACAGCCTGGTGCAGACCAGCCTGTGGGGCGTCGACTCGCACGGCATCGCGCGGTTGCCGCATTACCTGAACCGCCTGGCCCATGGCTCCATCCTGGCCCGGCCCCAGGTACGCGTGGTGCGCAGCGGCCCCGCCACCGCGCAAGTGCACGGCGGGCAGGGCCTGGGCATCGTGGTGGCGCATCGCGCCAATCGGCTCGCCATGGAAATCGCCCGCGAAGCCGGCGTGGCCGCGGTCGGTGTCAGCGATTCCTCGCATTGCGGAGCCGTCGGCCTGTACAGCCGAGCGGCGGCCGAAGCAGGGCTGGTCGGCCTGGCCTTCACGCATTCCGACGCCATTGCCGCGCCATTCGGCGGCCACGCGCCGTTCCTGGGCACCAACCCCATTTCGGTGGCGGTGCCGCGCCAGGACGGGCCTCCCGCGTGCCTGGACATGGCCTCGACGGCCATTCCCTGGAACCGGGTCATGAACGCCCGGCGCGAGGGCCATGCGCTGCCCGAGGGCGTGGCGCTGGACGACACCGGGCGCGATGCCACCGACCCGCTGGTCGCGCGCGCCCTGCGGCCATTGGGCGGCCCGCAGCAAGGCTACAAGGGTTACGGCCTGGCGCTGATGATCGAGCTGCTGTGCGGCCCCTTGAACGGCAATCCTTTCGGTCCGCATATCTCGCCCATGTACGAACAGCTGGACAAGGCCCGCCGCCTGGGCGCATTCTTTATCGTGATCGATCCCGCGCGCTTCGCGGGCGGCCCGCTGCTCGCGGCCGTGGTCGCGCAAATGGCCGCCGAGCTGGCGGCCCAACCCGGGCAGCCCCGCATGCCGGGCGATCCGGAGCAGGCCGCGCAGGTCTCGCGGCTGCGCGGCGGCATCCCGGTCGAGCCGGGCCTGTGGCAGGAGTTCCTGCTCTGGAGCACGCGGCTGCGCACGCCGCCGCCCGGGTTGGCCTAGCGCGGTCTCGCGGGCATGGGGCTTGCTGCCCCGTGCGCCATTCATTCTGCAGGCAGGAGCCTCGTCATGTCCGATTTCCCTGGCGGTACGTCCTGCGCGCCCTGTGCGGCCGGCGGGCCGGCAGGCGTGCCGGTCACATTGCGCGTCAACGGTGCCAGCCATGCGCTGACGCTGGACCCGCGCGCCACCTTGCTGGACACGCTGCGCGAAACGCTGCACCTGACCGGCACCAAAAAGGGCTGCGACCACGGCCAGTGCGGCGCCTGTACGGTGCACATGGATGGCCGGCGAGTCAACGCCTGCCTGGTGCTGGCGGCGGCGGTGAGCGGGCGTGACATCACCACCATTGAAGGGCTGGGCGGACTGCCGTCCCTGCATCCGCTGCAGGCGGCTTTTGTCGCGCACGACGGCTACCAGTGCGGCTACTGCACCGCCGGGCAGATCATGTCCGCGGCCGCCTTGCTGCACGAACCCTGTGGCGACAGCGATGACGACGTGCGCGAACTCATGAGCGGCAATATCTGCCGCTGCGGCGCCTACGCCAACATCGTCGCGGCCATTCAAGACGTGCGCGGGAAAAGGTGAGCAGCATGCAAACCTTCCACTACACCCGCGCCTCGGACGTCGATGAAGCCGTGCGCCTGGCCGCGCAAAGCGGGCCCGGCGCGCAGGTGCGCTTCCTGGCGGGCGGCACCACCCTGGTCGACCTGATGAAGCTCGATGTCGAGACGCCCACCCACGTCGTCGACATCAACGGCCTGGGCGGCCTGGACCAGGTGGAGCCGCTGCCCGACGGATGCACCCGCATCGGCGCGCTGGTGCGCAATGCCGATCTGGCGCATCACCCGCACATCGCTGCCCATTATCCGGTGCTGTCGCAGGCGCTGCTGGCCGGCGCATCGGCTCAGCTGCGCAATATGGCCACCACCAGCGGCAACCTGCTGCAGCGCACGCGCTGCGTGTATTTTCGCGATCGCGCCGCCCGTTGTAACAAGCGCAGCCCGGGCAGCGGCTGCGACGCCATCGGCGGCCACAATCGCAATCTGGCCGTGCTGGGCACCAGCCCCCATTGCATTGCCAGCAACCCGTCGGACATGAACGTGGCGCTGATGGCGCTGGACGCCACCGTGCACGTGCGCGGCCCCGATGGCGCGCGCGACATTGCCCTGCGCGACTTCTACCTGCTGCCCGGCGATACGCCCCAGCGCGAAACCGTGCTGCGGCCCGGCGAGCTGATCACCCATGTCAGCCTGCCGCTGCTGGCCCCGGGCGCGCATTCTACCTACGTGAAGCTGCGCGACCGCGCCTCGTACGAGTTCGCCCTGGCCTCCGCCGCCGTGGTGCTGCAGACACGCGATGGCCGCATCGCGGCGGCCGGCATCGCCCTGGGCGGCGTGGGCACCCGCCCCTGGCGTTGTCCGCAGGCCGAGCAACTGCTGGCCGGCCAGCAACCCGGCATCGAGCCCTACCGGCAGGCCGCCCGGGCGGCACTGGAGGACGCCGTCGCGCAAAGCGAGAACGGCTTCAAGATCGAGCTGGCCCGCCGCTGCCTGGTCCATGCCCTGTCCACGGCCCTGCCGCCGCAGTAAGGAAGCGCATCATGGATCATCCCCGCTTTGTTCATCCCGACGCCATCGGCCAGCCCAGCACGCGCATCGACGGGCCCGCCAAGGTCAGCGGCGCGGCGCGCTACACCGCCGATTTCATGTTGCCCGGCATGCTGTACGCCGTGCCGGTATGCGCCACCATCGCGCATGGCCGCATCACGGGCCTGGATGCCGAGGCCGCGCGCGCCATGCCCGGCGTGCATGCCGTCTTGCACCGAGGCAACCGTCCGTCGCTGTACCGTGCCGCCAGCGGGTCGATCGACGAGGCGCGGCCGCCGCTCGACGACGACACCATCCGCTACTACGGCCAGTACGTGGCCGTGGTGGTGGCCGACACGCTGGAGCAGGCCCAGGCCGCGGCCCGCGCGGTACGCGTCAGCTACGAGGCGCAAGCTCCCGACGTCTCGCCGCCGGCCGATGAAGACGCTCCCAATATCGAGAGCCAGCGCGGCGACGCGGCCACCGCCTATGCTCACGCGCCGGTGCAAGTGGATGCGGTCTACACCACGCCGGTCGAAACGCACAATTCGATGGAGCTGCACGCCTGCGTGGCCGAGTACGACGGCCAGGCCTACACGCTGTACGAAACCAGCCAGGGCGTGGTGAATCACCGCGACGTCATGGCGCAGATGCTGGGCGTCGGCAAAGGGAGCGTGCGCGTCATCTCGCATTACCTGGGCTCGGGCTTCGGCGGCAAGCTGTGGCCCTGGCCGCATTCACTGCTGGCCGCCGTGGCCGCACGCCAGCTGGGCCGTCCGGTGAAGCTGGTGATCAGCCGCGCCATGACCTTCCACAGCGCCGGCCATCGCCCGCATACGCGGCAGCGCATGCGCCTGGGCGCCACGCGCGACGGCAAGCTGGTGTCGCTGCGGCATCACTATCTAAGCCAGGCCTCGCAACTGGACAAGTACCGCGAACGCTGCGGCGAAGCCACGCCGCGCATGTACAGCACGCCCAACCTGCAGGTCGGCTGGGGCCTGGCGCGGCGCCATGTCGGCGCGCCCACTTCCATGCGCGGCCCCGGCGCGGTGCCCGGCATGTACGCGCTGGAATCGGCCATGGACGAACTGGCCGTTGCCTTGCAAATGGATCCGGTGGAACTGCGCCTGCGCAACGAACCGGAACACGATGAAGGCAATGGCCTGCCGTTCTCGTCGCGCCACCTGCGCGAATGCCTGCGGCAGGGCGCCGAGCGGTTCGGCTGGCAGCGCCGCCAGCCCGGCGTGGGAGCGATGCGCCAGGGCGATACCGTGCTGGGCTGGGGCGTGGCCTCGTGTTCATGGCTGGCCTTGCGCATGCCCACTGACGCCCGCGTCACCCTGTACGCCGACGGCTCGGCGCGCCTGGACTGCGCCACGCAGGACATCGGCACCGGCACCTACACGGTACTGGCGCAATTGGTCAGCGCCGAGACCGGCATTGCGCTGGACCGCGTCCAGGTTGGCCTGGGCGACACGCAACTGCCGCCGGGCCCCGTGTCGGGCGGATCGGCCGCCACCGCGTCTGTCGTGCCGGCCGCGCTGCAAGCCACGCGCGAGGCGGCGCGCGCCGCCTGCCGGCTGGCAGCGCAGGCGGGCGGACCTTATGCCGGCAAGCCCGATCAGGAGCTGTCCATGCACGCCGGCCGCATCCGCCTGTCCGCCGATCGCGCCGATGCCGGCGTGCCGCTGGGCCGGGTGCTGGCCGCGGCCGGCGTGGCGAGCGTGTCGGGCGAGGGCCATGGCGACAGCGGCGGCGCGCTGAAGCAGCAATATTCGATCAACTCGTATGGCGCGCATTTTGTCGAAGTTGCCTGGCATCCTGCCACGGCGCGGTTGCGGGTCTCGCGCGTGGTCACGGTGATCGACGGCGGGCGCATCATCAATCCGCGCACCGGGCGCAACCAGATAGAAGGCGCCATCGTCATGGGCGTGGGCATGGCCATGCTGGAACACACGCATTACGACAGCCGCTCGGGCGCGCCCGTGAACAGCAACCTGGCCGACTACATTGTTGCCACGCACGCCGACGCGCCGCGGCTGGACGTCAGCTTCCTGGACTACCCCGACTACATCTGGAACGAGGCGGGCGCGCGCGGCATCGGCGAAATCGGCCTGGCCGGCATAGCCGCGGCCATCACCAACGCGGTCTATCACGCCACCGGGGTGCGCGTGCGCGACCTGCCGGTCCGTATCGAAGACCTGCTGTAGGCGGGCCCCGCTATATCGCGAATAGCAGGCCGTCAGGCCTGCGGCGCGGGCGGTTCGGCGGGCTGCGGCGGCTTGCGGCTGCCGAAACGCTCGGCGAACTGCCGCGTGAACACGGCGCCAAAAAAGAAAATCTGCGCGGAATAGTAAATCCACAACAGCAGGGCGATGAGCGAGCCCGCCGCGCCGTAGGCCGACACCGTGCCGCCCCGGCCCAGGTACAGCCCGATGCCCCACTTGCCCACCAGGAACAGTGCCGCCGTCACGATGGCGCCCGGAATCACGTCGCGCCACGGAATGGCAATGCTGGGCAGCAGCTTGTACACCACCGCGAACAGCGCCGTCACCACCGCGAACGAGAACAGGTTGGACAGCCAGCCGGCCAGCACCGCAAAGGCCGAATGGGTCCACAGATCGCCGTAGTAGCCCTTGGCCGCGCCCAGCGCCGCATTCATGATCAGCGACAACAGCAGGAACAGGGCCAGCACCAGCACCAGGCCGAACGACACCATGCGGCTGCGCACCATGCCTTGCAGGCCCGATTTGCGTTGGCTGGTGGCGTCCCACAGTTCGTCCAGGCTGGCCTGCAGCTCGGCGAACGCCGTGGTGGCGCTGAACAGCAGCACGGCAATCGACAGCAGCGCCGCGATCCAGCCGCCGCCCGACTCGTGCGCGCTGGCCAGCACGGTCTGGATGACCTCGGCGCCGCGCGCGCCGGTCAGGTCGCGAACTTGGGCGAACAGCTCCGAGCGCACGGCCTCTTCGCCGAAGAAAATGCCCGCCACGGCAATCACCAGGATCAGCATCGGCGCCAGCGAAAACACCATGTACAACGATAGCGCCGCGCCCTTGCTGGAGGCCCGGTGGCCCGACCACTGCTTGGCCGAGTCGACCAGCAGTCCGTAGATTTCCGAGGGGCGCAGCATTTGCAGCAAGCGGGGCGGGATAGTCATGGCGCTCATTTCGCAGTCGGAATTCCCGCATTGTAGGGGGGCGGCTCGTCCGCCCACAATCCGCAAACCCTGTGCCCGCCGTGCGCGCGGGCGGGGCGCCCAAAAAAACACCCCCAAGGGGCGAACCCTTGGGGGCGTTGGTCTGGCGTATCCCCGGACGGGCCGGGGATGCTCGCGGCAGCGGCGCGGACTTAGAAGTCCATGCCGCCCATGCCGCCCATGCCGCCGGGCATGGGAGGAGCAGCGGGCTTGTCTTCGGCCAGTTCGACCACGGCGGCTTCGGCCGTCAGCAGCAGGCTGGCCACCGAGGCGGCGTTCTGCAGGGCGGTGCGGGTCACCTTGGTGGGGTCCAGCACGCCTTGTTCGACCAGGTCGGTGTACTCGCCGGTGGCGGCGTTGTAGCCGTAGTTGCCCTTGCCGTTCAGCACGTTGTTGACCACCACGCTGGCTTCTTCGCCGGCGTTGGTAACAATGGTGCGCAGCGGTTCTTCGACAGCACGCAGGATCAGCTTGATGCCGGCGTTCTGGTCAGCCGTGTCGCCCTTCAGGTCGGCAATGGCTTGCTTGGCGCGCAGCAGCGCCACGCCGCCGCCGGCAACCACGCCTTCTTCCACCGCGGCACGGGTCGCGTGCAGGGCGTCTTCGACGCGGGCCTTCTTTTCCTTCATTTCGACTTCGGTGGCAGCACCGACGCGGATCACGGCAACGCCGCCGGCCAGCTTGGCCACGCGCTCTTGCAGCTTTTCACGGTCGTAGTCCGAAGTGGCTTCTTCGATCTGGACGCGGATCTGCTTGACGCGCGCTTCGATCGACTTGCTGTCGCCAGCGCCGTCGATGATGGTGGTGTTTTCCTTGCCCACTTCGATGCGCTTGGCCTGGCCCAGTTCCTGCAGGGTGGCCTTTTCCAGCGACATGCCGGTTTCTTCCGAGATGACCACGCCGCCCGTCAGGATGGCGATGTCTTCCAGCATGGCCTTGCGGCGGTCGCCGAAGCCAGGCGCCTTGACAGCGGTGGTCTTCAGGATGCCACGGATGTTGTTCACCACCAGGGTGGCCAGCGCTTCGCCTTCGACGTCTTCAGCGATGATCAGCAGCGGACGGCTCGACTTGGCGACTTGTTCCAGCACGGGCAGCAGGTCGCGGATGTTGCTGATCTTCTTGTCGAAGATCAGGACGTACGGATCGTCCAGCGCGGCGACTTGCTTGTCGGGGTTGTTGATGAAGTAGGGCGACAGGTAGCCGCGGTCGAACTGCATGCCTTCGACCACGTCCAGTTCGTTGTCCAGCGACTTGCCGTCTTCGACGGTGATGACGCCTTCCTTGCCGACCTTGTCCATCGCGTCGGCGATGATCTTGCCGATGGATTCGTCGCTGTTGGCCGAGATCGAGCCAACCTGGGCGATTTCCTTGCTGGTGGTGACCGGCTTGGATTGCTTGGCCAGTTCAGCCACGGCGGCGGACACGGCCTTGTCGATGCCGCGCTTCAGGTCGATGGGGTTGAAACCGGCGGCAACGTACTTCAGGCCTTCCTGCACGATGGCCTGGGCCAGCACGGTGGCGGTGGTGGTGCCGTCGCCGGCGTTGTCCGAGGTCTTCGAGGCAACGTCTTTGACCAGCTGGGCGCCGATGTTCTCGAACTTGTCTTTCAGTTCGATTTCCTTGGCAACCGACACGCCGTCCTTGGTGACGGTGGGGGCGCCGAACGAACGCTCGAGCACAACGTTGCGGCCTTTGGGGCCGAGGGTGGTTTTGACAGCGTTGGCGAGGACATTCACGCCGCGGACGATGCGAACACGGGCGTCGTCGCCGAACAGGACTTGCTTGGCAGCCATTATGAGCTTCCTTCGAAAATTCGGTTCAGGTAATTACTGGATCACGGCGAGGATTTCTTCCTCGCGGATGACGAGCAGCTCTTCGCCATCGACTTTCACCGACTGGCCGGCATACTTGCCGAACAGAACCTTGTCGCCAGCCTTCAGGTCAACCGGCAGCACTTTGCCGTCTTCGGTCTTCTTGCCCGGGCCAACGGCAACCACTTCGCCTTGATCCGGCTTTTCAGCGGCGCTGTCGGGAATAACGATGCCCGAGGCAGTCTTGCGCTCGTTGTCCAGGCGTTTGACGATCACGCGATCGTGCAGGGGACGCAGGGCCATGAGGGAACTCCTGTTTCTATAGAGAGAAGGGTGAAATGATCGGATTCAGGCCGGGAGGCAGTGTTAGCACTCACCAGCAGCGAGTGCTAATTATAGGGATCATGCGGCGTGGTTCAAGGGGGGGAGGGGGCGCTGTTACATATTTGCGGCAAACTGCACCTGCCTGGCCGGTGTCTGCGGCAATGTTTTGTCCCTATTTATCCGGCGCCACCATGAACCCCACCTCTGCCTCACCCGGCACTGTCCTTCCGCCTCACGCCCCAACCGCCGGATGAGCCGGCACCGTGAACTGAACCACCGCCCCGCGCGGCGAGTTTTCGCTTGCCCACAGCCGGCCGCCGTGCGCGTCGATGATCGAGCGGCAGATCGAAAGCCCCATGCCCAGGCCCGTAGACTTTGTCGTATAGAACGCGGTGAAAGGGCGTTCCTTGTCGTCCAATCCGAAGCCAGGGCCCGAATCGCGCACGGCTACCAGCACGAGCCCGCGGTCGGCCTTGCGCGTGCTGACATGCACTTGCCGCAAGCCATCGTGCACGCCGGCCATCGCCTCGAGCGCGTTGATGATGAGGTTCAGCAGCACCTGCTGCAGTTCCACACGGTCGCCTTCAACGAGCGGCAGTCCGTCCGCCAGCTGCGTCTGTATGGCGGCGTGGCCTTTCTTGGCTTCGCCGCGCGTAAGCTCGATGATCTCGCGGATTGCCTCGTTGATATCCACGGGCTCTTTCCGTGGCGGCGCCTTCCTGATCAATTGCCGGATGCGGTTGAGCACTTCGCCGGCGCGGTTGGCGTCTTTGACGATACGGCCAAGCGCAAGGCGGGCTTCGCGCGTATCGGCCGGTTGTAGATCCAGCCAGCGCAGCGCGGCCTCGGCATTGGTTACCGTAGCGGCAATGGGCTGATTGACTTCATGGGCAATCGAGGCCGTCAACTGTCCCATGGTGGCCACCCGCGTGGCGTGGGCCAGCTCGGTCTGCACCTCGCGGTAGCGCTGCTCGCTTTCGCGGAACTTCATTTCCGCCTGCTTTTGTTCGCTCAGGTCGAGCACGAAGCCGATTCCCTGGCCGGTTCCGGACAGCGCCAGGCCGACGATAACGGACACGCGGCTGCCATCCTTCCTGATATAGGCTTTCTCGAACGGGTGGGCACGGCCCGTCTGCCTGCATTGCTGCTGCGCCTGCTCGGTGGCAACGCGGAATTCTTCCGGCGTCAGCTCGTCCCAGCGTATCAGTCTGGATTCCAGGTCTTCCCGGCTGTATCCCACCATGCGCAGGAAAACATCATTGGCTTCTACGATGGTTCCATCGGCATGCCAGGTGACGATGCCGATAATGTTGGCTTCGACCAGGCTGCGGAATCGCGCCTCGCTGTCCGCCACTTCGCGATACAAGCGGGCGTTCTCGATCGAAATTGCGGCTTGCGAGGCAACCAGCCTCAGCATGGCCACCCGCCCCGCGCTGAATACCCGCGCGGTAAGGTTGTTCTCGAGGTAGAGCGCGCCCATGAGCAGGGCCCCGTTCACCAGGGGCAGGCATAGCACAGAGCGGGCGCGATGCTGGCGCACGTAGGGGTCGGCGGCCCACGCGGGGTCGGCCGAGGCGTCGTCCACCGATATCGTTTCGTGTGTGCGCAAGACGTGCAAGAGCACGGACTCGGGCAGCATTGCCGCGCTAAGCGGGGTGTCGGACAACTGCAGAAGAACCGCGTCGCCCCGGGTGGTGGCCTGGGCGGCAACGCGGTACCCCGCCCCGCCCTGCGACAGGATGAGCAGGCCGCGCTCGGCGCCGGCCTGTTCGATTGCCGTGCGCATGACCATGTCTATCAGCTTTTCGAGATGGATTTCTCCCGACGCTGCCTGCGTGACCTTGATCACGGTGGCCAGGTCCAGGTGTTCGATAGGCGCCGCGATGGTATTGGTTGGCCTGGGCGCTGTTTCTTCCGTCTTCAGGTACGCGTGGGTCGCTTCCAGTTGCCGCACCTTGCCGTTGGCGCCCCAACGCAGATAGCCGTAGCGGGCATCGTGCATATATGCGCGCGCAATCTTCCCCAGGCCGCGCGCGTCGTAGAAATGCGAAGCCAGTTCGTTGGCAAGCGCTTCGATGTGGGGAAAGCCGCTGTCTTGCGCCGAATGAATAGCCTGCTCGTAGAGCATTTCGGCATCGACCAGGCGGTCTTCCAGGCGGGCGATCTCGGCGCCCACCAGGGCGACGTGGCTGGCGAAGTTCTCTGGGCAGAGCTCGGCCCAGGTGCGCAGTTCCCGGTGGTGGGCGGCAAGCATCGCCAGATGCGGCGGCCGGTCTCCGGCGGGAATGGAGCCGCACCAGCCGGCCCTGGCCAGCGCGGCATAAAAGTAGTATTCGGCCTCTTCAATAAACGCATGCAAGGTCCAGCGTAGTTCATGCGCCCGGGACGCGGCATGCATGGCTGCCTCGTGATCGCCGGCAAGATAGCGGGCCTGCAGTTTTCTAACCCAGTACCAGCACGCGGCAATGGCCAGCGAAGGGTTCGACAGCTGATGCTCGGTCCGGGCTTCGTGATAGTGCCCGTCTTCAAGCTGGCCCAGCACCGGCGTCAGGCCGCGCAGCATGCGAATCAGCGCGAGCTGGTTCTGGATGAAGTGCACGACGACGCTGAACCCGACTTTCCTGGCGTACGCCAGGCGGGCTTCGGCCTCGCGTTGCAGTCCGGGTAGCGGCTCGCCGGTGAAAAGCAGGTTCGAGATCAGGCAGTTGCACGCGAAGGCGCTGAACGGAATGTCGCCGGTCCGGCTGGCCATGTCGAAAACGCGGCGCACCTGGCTGCTGCAAGCCCGCACGGGTTGCGCCCAATGCGCGACGAAAATGGTGTAGGCGTGGTAGGTGCTGGCTTTGTAGCGTTCGAGGCCGCGCCGCTCGACGAGCTCGCAGCCCAGCTTGCCGAACTGGAACCCGGCTTGGTAGTTGCCGAAGAACCGCCCGGCGAACTTCGGGAAGTTGGTGTAGGCCACGCACGACGCATCGCCGTTGCCATGCTCCAGGCTGAGATTGATTGCCTTGCAGATGGTCAGGCAGCCAAGGTTCGTGTCCGTGAGCACCGCCGAGGGCAGAAACCGGGTCAGCACCTCGACGGTGGCAAGGGCCACGGGGTCTTCCATGGGCGGCATATCGATGAGCGACTCGATGCGCCGGTCTCCCACCAAAGACCAGATGCGCTCGTACTCGCGTCTTACCGTCGCTTCATCGGGGCGGGGCTGCCACGCTACGCCCGTCCGGCGCAGGAACGCGAGGCTTACGGTAACCGCCTCCTCGCTTTGGCCCAGCATCAGGTAGATATCTGTCTGCAGGCATGCCACGCGGGCATGCTCGACGGTGGTGGCGGCACGTTCCGTCAGCGCCGCCAGCCGCTCTTTGGCCAGCGGCAGTTGCCCCGTCAGCAACTCGCATTCTGCCCTGTTCAGCGCCAGCGCAAAGCTCAGCGCGTGGCGCCGCTGCCAGCATTCCTCGTCCAGCAGCTCGCCGCCAGCCGTGAAATAGGCAAGCGCCGAAGCATAGGCGGTGGACGCCTTGGCGCGCTGGCCGGCGAGCAGGTTAAGTTCGGCCAGCTGTTCCCGTTCTTGCGGCTCGGCAATCAGCGCGGCGCCGCGGTTCATCTGGCCGACAATGTCGAAGATCGTTTCTTCGCGCTGCGCGGGCGGCGTCCGGGCGACCAGCAACCGGCCGATCCGTAGATGGGCTTCGGCGCGCGACTGCGGCGCAATCAATGAGTACGCCGCTTCATGGACCCGGTCGTGAATGAAGGCGTAGGCGTTTTCCCGCCGCACGATCAGTTCCTGGCGAATCGCCTCCCACAGCAGCGCGTGCAACTCTGCTTGCGGCATGCCGAGCACGGCCGACAGGGTGGCGGCGCCGGCGGCGCTGCCGAGGCAGGCCAGTTGCTGCAGCGCCTGCTGCGTCGCGGGCGGCAGGCGCTCCAGCTTGCCGGCCAGCAGGTCCACGATGTTGTCGGTGTAGGCCGTCGCATGGATGCGCTCGGTATCCCACTGCCATTGCCGCGCTGCATGATCGAAAACCAGCAGGCCGGCTTCGCTTAGCGCCAGCAGGAACTGGATGACGAAGAACGGATTGCCGCCCGTCTTGTCGCGCACCAGGCGCGCCAGGGGTTGCACCGATCCGGGCGTGTGGCGCAGCGCATCGGCAATCAGGTGCTGGATGTGCGCATCGGATAGCGGCGCGAGCCGGATTTCGTCGACGCGCACGCCGGCGCTGCGCATTGTCTGGAGGCTGGCTGCCAGTGGGTGGGCGGCATCGACTTCGTTATCGCGATAGGCGCCTATCAGCATCAGGTGGCGCAGGTCCGGGTGGGTGAGCAGATCACCCAGCAGGTCCAGGGTTGCCGAGTCCAGCCACTGCAGGTCGTCGAGAAAAAGCGCAAGCGGATGCTCCGGCCGGGCAAATGCGCCGATGAAGCGCCGGAACACCAGCTGGAAACGCAGTTGGGCCTGATGCGGTTCGAGTTCGGCGACGGGGGGCGGCTCGCCGATAATGAGCTTCAGGTCGGGGATAAGATCGGTCATGAGCGCCGCGTTGGGGCTCAGCGCTTCCTGCAACATCTCGCGCCAGCTTTCCAGTTCGGCGTCGGGTTTGCCAAGCAGCGCGCGCACCAGGCTCTGGAATGCCTGGATCAGCGTGGCATAGGGAACGTTGCGCTTATGTTGGTCGAACTTTCCCGAGGCGAACAGGCCGCGCCGCGGCACCAGGATCTTGTGCAGTTCGTCGACGACTGACGATTTTCCAATGCCTGAATACCCCGCCACGAGCACCAGTTCGGGCACGCCGCTACCGACGATGCGGGCAAACGCGGCGGCCAGGGCATCGACTTCCCGTTCCCGGCCATAGAGCTTCTCGGGAATGATCAGCCGGTCGGGAGCGCCGAGTTCATCGAGCGAGAATTCATCGATGCGACCCAGCCGGTTCCAGTCGGCGAGGCAGCGCCGCAGGTCGTGCTCAAGGCCGGCCGCCGTCTGGTAGCGGTCTTCGGCCGTCTTGGCGAGCAGCTTCATGACGATGCGCGAAATCGCCGCGGGCACGGTCGCCACGCGCTCGGCGGCCGGCATCGGGGTCCTGGCGATATGGCAGTGCACCCATTCCATGGCGTCCATGGCAGAAAACGGCAGCATGCCGGTCAGCATCTGGTAGAAAGTCACGCCTAGCGCATAAAGATCGCTGCGCGAATCCACCGACCGGTTCATCCGGCCGGTTTGTTCGGGGGCCATGTAGGCGAGCGTGCCGGCAATGGTTTCTGGCGGCGTGGGCGCTTGCCGCTCGCGCGGCAGGCGCGACGCCAGGCCGAAGCCCGTGAAACGCGCGCGTCCGTCGGTGCAGTGCACGAGAATGTGCGCGGGCTTGATGTCTTTGTGGATCAGCCCGTGCTGGTGAAGCTTGTCCAATGCAGTGGCAATGCCGAGCGCGAGCTCCAGAAACAGGCTGATTTCCAGCGGCCCGTCAAGCAGATGCGCAAGCGGTCCGCCGCCCGGATCTTCGAGCACCAGCGTGGTCTGGTTGTTTTCGCGGGTCAGCAGCAGCGGGCGCGCGGCCCACGCACTGTCGAGCTCATTTCTCAGGTCGAATTCGCGGGCAAGGCGGTCAAGCGTTTCGGGCAAGGGCTGTTCGATGGCCGGCCGCGCAAACAGCACATTCTGGCGGGATGGCGCATCGAATTGCCCTCTCCAGAAAATGCGCTCGCCATCGTCCCACGAAAGCTTCATGTTCTTGTCCATCGACGCTGCAACGATATAGGTCGCTTCTGCGGGCGCAGGCGTGCCGTAAGGATATATCAGTTCACGCGGCGGCCACAGGTGCGGCAGTGCGTCGCCCGCTTGGCATGTGCCGGGTCATACCTTCGTATTACTTCGCCCCACTTGTGTATAGGAATTTGCCACACCGCCGAAGAATGGTTCTGTGGCGCCAGATGCGTACGATGGTGTCTGTAGCGTGCCGTCGGTCCAACGTATCCACAGGGAGTAATCACATGCGACTCGTCATCATAGGCGCCGGCTTCGCCGGCATGTATGCCGCGCTTTCCGCGGCCCGTCTGCGCGATATTCAGGGAACCACTCCTGAAGAGCTCGAAATCGCGCTGGTGTCTCCTGAGCCGAGGCTGGTGGTTCGCCCGCGGCTTTATGAACGGAATCCCGAAACGCTTGCCGCGCCCCTTGCGGACGTGCTGAAGGCGATTGACGTGGTCTACGTGCAGGGTAGCGTGGATGCGGTCGATACCGAGTCCCGCACAGTGCAGATTGTGAACCAAAAAGGTTCGCGCGAGCCACTGTCGTACGACCGCCTGGTCGTGGCGACCGGCAGCCGATTGTTCCGTCCCGATATTCCCGGCCTTGCCGAACATGGCTTCAGCGTCGATTCTATGGACGACGCGGTGGCCCTGGACAAGCACCTGCACGGCCTGGCCCAGCGTCCGGCCGGAAACGGGCGCGACACGGTGGTGGTGGTGGGCGGCGGTTTCACCGGCATCGAGGCGGGCACCGAAATGCCGGGCCGGCTGCGCGAGATTCTCGGCAAAGACGCAAAAATCCGCGTGGTCATCGTTGACCGCAATAGCGCAATTGCACCCGACATGGGCGCAGGCCCGCGTCCTATTATCGAAGACGCCCTGCGCAAGCTGGGCGTGGAAACCCGTCTTGGCGTCGGCGTGGATTCACTGGACGCTTCCGGCATCACGCTGTCCAGCGGCGAACGCATCGAGACCGCAACGGTGGTCTGGGCCGCCGGCATGCGGGCCGCGCCTCTGACCGCCCAGATTTCCGCCGAACGCGACAATTTCGGCCGGCTGGTGGTCGACCGCGATTTGCGCGTGCCGGGCGTGCAGGGCGTATTCGCCACGGGTGACGCCGCGCGAGCTACCTGCGACGACGACGGCAACGACGCACTGATGTCCTGCCAGCACGCCACCAGAATGGGGGCTTTTGCCGGCAACAATGCCGCGGCGGAACTGCTGGGCGTGCCTTCCCAGCCCTACCACCAGAAGGCTTACGTTACCTGCCTGGACCTCGGCGAAGCCGGCGCGCTGTTCACGCGCGGCTGGGAGCGCAAGGTGGAAATGGTGGGCGATGTCGCCAAGAAGACCAAGCAAGAGATCAACACGGTGTGGATCTACCCGCCCAAGGCCGAGCGCGCCGCCGCGCTGGCATCGGCCGACCCGCAACGGGTGACCGATCTTTGATCTTGCCTGGCATGGGCCGCGCCGCCTGCGAGGCAGGCGTGGCCCATGCCAGGCGGGCGGTCAGGAATGAAGCGCGAGCGATTCCGCTTTCCTGACCAGGTCGGCTACCGAGCGCGCGCCCATTTTCTTCATGACCTGGCCACGGTGGATCTTGACCGTGACCTCGCTGACGTTGAGCTCGAAGGCGATCTGCTTGTTCAACAGGCCGCTTACCACAAGCGCCATGACTTCGCGTTCGCGCGGCGTCAGCGATGCGTGGGCGGCCCGAAGCTGAGCGATTGATTGCTCGGCCGCCAGGCGTTCACTGTCGCGGGCTAGCGCATTGGCCACGGCGTCGAGCATGTCCTGGTCGCGAAAAGGCTTGGCCAGGAAGTCGACGGCGCCCGCTTTCATAGCCTTGACGGTCATCGCGATGTCGCCATGTCCGGTCATGAATACGATGGGCATGCGCAAGCCGCTTTTCGCAATCTGCTCCTGGAAGGCCAGGCCGCTTTCTCCGCGCAACCTGACGTCGAGAACCAGGCAGCTGGGCCCTTGTGTTTTCGGGAAAGCCAGGAACTCCTGGGCCGACTCGAATGTTTCCACGCGCAGCCCGCTCGATCGGAGCAGGCTTTGCAGCGAGAGGCGCATCGATTCATCGTCGTCGACGATATAAACGAGCGGATCTTTGCGCTCTTGCGGGGCTGTGGCCGAAGCTGAAGGGGGCCGCGCGGTCATCTCGCTTCCTTTCTCTATCCGGCAGCGAGCATAACCGATGGCCGTTGAATCGGCCAGGGTTTCACAGGCATGGAAAACGCCGCAAGCCTTGTGGGCTTGCGGCGTTCTGCCGGGCGCGCGCGGTAATCTAAACGATTGCGCTGAACCGCCACGCGCCGGTCAGTAGTCCCACTGCACCGGCACGAAACGGAAACTCTTGCCATTCTTCGCGATATGGCCGATAGAAGGAAACGCAACGTGCGCCGCCGCCAGAAGCGCGCCGGTCTCGGCGGCCTCGTTGAGCAGCGAAATACGCACGTCGACGGCCTTTTCGGGCTCGTGTTCGAAGCCGTTCTGCCATTGGGGGTTGTCGAACCCGACTTCGAAGATCGCGTCGCCCACGAACGTCAGCTTCTCGCCTTGCGATGCCACATCGACCACGCAGTGCCCTGGCGTGTGCCCGCCGGTTACGCGCGCGGACACGCCCGCCGCGACTTCCACGGTCTGGCCGAACGGCACGATGTTGTCACGGTACAGCTCCACGAACTTCGCGGCCGCCTTGCGCAGGGCGGGCGGCACGGCCTCCGGCATGACGGTCTTGCTGAAGTCGGGGTTCTGCCAGAACTCGACTTCCGAGGCCGCCACGTGAATGCGCACATCAGGGCGCAGCTTGGCCTTGACCCCATCGACGTTCAAGCCGCCGACATGGTCCATATGCATGTGCGTAATCACGATGTCGGTAATGGCAGCCAGGTCGATGCCAGCCGATTCCAGGCGAATGACCGAGCGGCCGGCGCGCGAGAAATATTCGAAGCCGTCGCCCACGCCAGAGTCGACCAGGATCAGGCGGTCGCCGCTGCGCACCAGCGCGATATTCAGCGCCCAGTCGAACATGTCGCGCTGCAGGAACCGGCCGTCGAACCATTCATTGCGGTCCGACTCGTTCACGTTGGTGGACATGGTAGAGGTCGGCAACGGGAGAATGCCGTCGCTGATCAGCACCACATCGATATCGCCCACGCGTACGGCATAGCGCGAGGGCACGAGTTCGCCGGCGCTTTCCTTGCCGAGCGTAGCGGTAACAGGCTGCACATTGCGGGTTGTCTGGCTCATGTTCGAGACTCCTGTCAATTGAATGGGGTGGACCGCCTGGCAACGCCTTGCGCAGCCATCGTCCCGACAAATTCTAGAGATGCGCCGCCAACGCCAGTAGTACCGCGCAGGCGTTCAGTATGTTGACCGAACGACAACAATCGACAAGAGATCTGGCCGGCCGCCACAGGCCACTGCCGGCGCCTGCTGCGCTTGCCGGTCCACGCTTGCGGGCCTGATTTCTCTAATACGTTGGTATGATTTCGGGCCCCAGGAATGGGCATTACGCTATTCATTCGCGGGCCTGCGCCTGCGCGCTGGTTGGCGTGTTTTCCGCTCGTTCCATTTCCTGGCGTCCGATGGTGGCCTTTTGTACCCAGAACAGATAGTTGCGATCGTCGACGACGACGAATCCATTCGCCACGCCACGGATAGCCTCGTGCGCTCATTTCGCAGGCGCACTCTGGTGTTCGCCTCGGCCGAAGACTTCTTGCAGTCCGGCAAGCTTGCCGAGACGTCGTGCCTGATATCCGACATCATGATGCCGGGCATGTCGGGGCTGGAAATGCACAAACGCATGCGGATGCTTGGCTACGCCCCGCCCACCATATTCATTACCGCGTATCCGGCCGCGGACCTGACCGCCCAGGCCATGGCGAGCGGCGCATTAGCGGTGCTCGAAAAACCTGTCGAGGCCGACGCCATCGCATACTGGCTGGACATTGCCATGGGCGCGCCGTAAACGCGCGCCGGTGTTCGCGCTTATTTCGGTCTGGCCGTATGGCGCGGATGCGCGGCTCATACCTTTGTATTAGCCGGCCGCCCGTTTGTATGACGGCTCACCAGACCGGCAGACAATGGTTGTCTGGCCCCACTCGCGTACCATTGATACACGGCAGCAGAGAGATCGCAGGCGGCAGCCGCAGAGATCTCCACGGTTCTACGCACAGCAGCCTCGGAGCCATCAATGAGTCAATCGGATCTATCGCAACCCGCATTCAGTGCCGGCCTGCCAGATCGCGCCGCTTCGCTGTCGAACTGCCTGGCAACCAGTTATGCGGGCATCATCGCGTTCATGGCCGTTGCGACAGAAGGCAGCTTCTCCAAGGCAGGCGAGCGGCTGGGCATCGGGCGCTCGAGCGTGTCGCGCAGCGTGCAGCGGCTTGAGCAACACCTGAAGACACGCTTGTTTCTGCGGACCACACGCGCCACCAGCCTCACGCGCGAGGGTGAGCGATTTTTCAAGCATTGCCACATCGGCGTCAGCCATATCGCCGGCGCTGTCAACGACATGCTGGAGCTTCGCAGCGGGCCGCCTCGCGGCCTGTTGCGGGTGTCATCCGGCATCGGATTCGGACGCAACGTCGTGGCGCCGCTATTACTGCAATTCTCGGAAGCCTATCCTGATATTTCGGTAGAGCTGCTTCTGAACGACAGGCCGGTCGATTTTGCGGGTGACCGGATCGATGTGGCGTTTCAGGACGGGCGCTTGAAAGATTCATGCGTAGTGGCCAAGCAACTGGTGCCGATGCAGATGGTGGTTTGCGCGTCGCCGGCCTATGCCGACGCGCGCGGACTGCCCGCGACGCTGGACGAACTCGGGCAGCACGATTGCATCAACATGACATGCTCGTCCGGGCGCGTTCTTGAGTGGGAATTCATGGTGCAAGGGCAGGCGCGTACGTTCCTGCCGTCTTCCAAGCTCACGTTCAACGACGCTTATCTGGTCAGGCAGGCGGTTCTGGACGGCCGGGGCATTGCGCAGGTGTCGGCGCATCAGGTGCGGGATTGCTTGCGGCGCGGCGAATTGGTAACGGCGTTGACCCAGTATGCGGCGAAGGATCGGGGCCACTATATTTGCTACCTTAGCCGGGAACATCTGCCCGCACGTGTCCGGGTTTTTGTCGATTACATGACGGCGCAGATCCGGGCGTTGGAATTGAACGCCGTGCAGAGGCCTGGTGTTGGTGAATGCTGAGCGTGACGCATCGGGCGCCGGTGCAGATGCCGCGGGGGCCGGGCGCCCCTATATATAATTGGCCGGCAGGTAACTGGCCCAGCAAAGGATGCTCGCGCACGGCCATTCCCCAACCGCCGCCCTTGGGGCGGACCCAAAGCACCAGACCAGGCCCCTCATGGAAGACGACGTTCATTTTTATCGCCCCGATGCCGGCCACGGCCTGGCCCACGATCCTTTCAAGGCCATTGTGGCGCCGCGCATCGTCGGCTGGATTTCCACCGTCAATGCGGCGGGGCTGCCCAATCTGGCGCCCTACAGCTTCTGCTCTGCCGTGTGCTCGCGGCCGGACATCATTTCGTTTTCCAGCGCGGGCTACAAAGACAGCGTGCGCAATATCGAGGCGACTCGCGAGTTTGCCTGGAACTTCGTCAGCCGCGAACTGGCCGAGGCCATGAATGCCACTTCCGAGGCCGTCGGCCCCGATATCAACGAGTTCCAACTGGCGGGAATCGAGTCCGCCGCCGGGCGCGCGATCAGCGTGCCCCATGTGGCGGCGTCGCCCGCCGTGCTGGAATGCAAGTTGCTCGACATCGTTCCCCTGAAAGACCTGAACGGAGACAGCGCCGGCCATTGGGTCGTGTTCGGGCAGGTAGTGGGGGTGCACATCCGCCGCAAGTACCTGCGAGATGGCCTGTTCGATACGTTCCTGGCGAACCCGGCGCTGCGTGCCGGCTATCGGGGCGACTACATGAGCGAAGGGAAGCGCTTCGAGATGTTCCGGCCCGGACAGGGCTGATGCGCTAGAGGCGGGCAGGGGCCGGCGATCCATACACCGGACCATATGGTTAATAAGATTATTTCATTTGAGTCGGTATGGCTGCGACCAGATAATGGCCAGCACTCAAATAACTAATTATTAACCGGAGACAATCGCCATGCCTTCTGCCTCGCGAGTGCGGCGGACGACGCACGCCCTGTTGCTGAGCCTTGTGTTGGGGTCGGCCGCCGCCCAGGCGGCCGACACGTATCCCGACCGTCCGATTACCCTGGTGGTGCCGTTTGCCGCGGGCGGCGGCGCCGACGTCATCGCCCGGCTGCTGGCCACCAAGCTGCCGTCGCAGCTGGGCGGCCAGTCGGTCATTGTGGACAACAAGCCGGGCGCTTCGGGCAATATCGGCGCCGGCCAGGTTGCCCGCGCGCCGGCCGACGGATATACCTTCCTGCTGACCAACAGCACGCTCACCATCAACGCCAGCCTGGCCATGCAGGGCACGCCCGATGTGCGCAAGGAATTGGCGCCCGTGTCGCTGCTGGTCATCGCCCCGGTGGCGCTGGGTGTCAATGCGTCACTGCCGGCCAAGACCGTGCCCCAGCTGATCGACTACGTTAAGCAGAACAACGGCAAGCTCAGCTATTCTTCTTGCGGCAATGGCACGCCGCAGCATTTCACGGGCGAGTTCGTCAAGCAGGCGGCCGGACTCGACATGGTCCACGTGCCTTACAAGGGCTGCGCGCCGGCCGTCAATGACGGGCTGGGCAATCAGGTGCCCATCCTGTTCAGCACCATTCCCAACCTGGCGCCGCATGCCGAGACCGGCAAGCTGCGCATGCTGGGCGTGGCCTCGGCCAAGCGGGTGTCGTTCATGCCCGACTTGCCGGCCATTGCCGAGACCAAGCCGTTCGGCTCGCTGGACATTTCAGTTTGGTTCGGCGTGTTCGGGCCGCAGGGGCTGCCCGCCGACGTGAAGGCCAAGTTCGAGGCGGCCGTCACGGCCACCATGGCGGACCCCGCCGTGCAGAAAGCCTTCCGCGACCGCTACTACGAAATCGAGAAAACCGGCGCCGCGGCCATGGCCAGCCAGATCGACAAAGACCTGGACATGTACGGCAAGCTGGCCAAGCAGGCGGGCATCACGCTGCAATAACGCCGCCCTGTCTTCAGACTTCGTTCCAAGGAAACTTCATGAGCATTGCCCCGGACCTTAAAGCCTGCATCGATGACCTGGTGGTCGCCAACCGCGTGCTGGCGCGCTTCGGCGTGCTGGACGGTTTCGGCCACGTCAGTGTGCGGCATCCGCATGACGCGCAGCGCTTCCTGCTGTCGCGTTCGCTCGCGCCCGAGCTGGTCACCGCCGACGACATCATGGAATTCGGCATGGACTCCGAGGTAGCCAGCCAGGATGACCGCAAGCCCTACCTGGAGCGCTATATCCATGGCGAGATCTATCGCGCGCGGCCCGACGTGCACGCCGTGGTGCACAGCCATTCGCCATCGGTGATTCCCTTTGCCGGTTCGTCGGTGCGGCTGCAGCCCATTTACCACATGGCCGGCTTCCTGGGCGGCGGCGCGCCGGTGTTCGATATCCGCTGCTGCTTCGGGCATACCGATATGCTGGTGCGCAACCGCGACCACGGCAAGGCACTGGCGCAGGCGCTGGGCGACCGGCAGGTTTCGCTGATGCGCGGGCATGGTTTCGTGGCGGTGGGCGGCGGCATACCCGTGGCGGTGTACCGCGCCATCTATACCGAGATGAACGCGGCATTGCAGCAGAAGGCCATCGGCCTGAACGGCGAAGTCACGTATCTCAGCCAGGAGGAAGCCGCGCTGGCCGACGAGATGATGGCCGGCGTGATGAACCGGCCCTGGGAACTGTGGAAAAAGAAGGCCTTTGAATAAGCGCGGGCGTCAGCCCGCCACCAGCCGCAGCAAGGTGATTTCCGAGGGCGCGCCCAGCCGCAGCGGCGGGCCCCAATAGCCGGTGCCGCGGCTGGTGTACACCCACATATCCTGGTAACGGTGCAGGCCGGCGGTAAACGGTTGCTGGAAGCGCACGAACAAATTCCAGGGCAGGAACTGGCCGCCATGCGTGTGGCCCGACAACTGCAACCGGTAGCCGGCCGGCGCGGCCGCGGCGGCGCTGCGAGGCTGGTGCGCCAGCAGCAGGCTGATGGCGCTGGCGGGAGCCCCGGCCACGGCAGCCGCCGGATTGCTGGCTTGCGCCGGGTTGAACGCGCCTGCGCTGTAGTCGGTGACTCCGGCCACGACCAGTTGCGCATCGCCGTGATCGAGCACGACGTGTTCGTTCATCAGGACTCGCAGGCCGAGGCGGCGAAACTCTGCTACCCAGTGGTCCGCGCCGGAATAGTATTCGTGGTTGCCCGTCACCAGGTACGCGCCGTGGCGCGCGGCCAGGCTGCCTAGCGGCCGGGTGTGCGGGGCGAGCTGCTCCACCGGGCCGTCGACCAGGTCGCCGGTAATGGCCACCATATCTGGCTGCAGGGCGTTGACCGCCTGCACGATATGCTCCACATAGCCCTGCTTGATGGTGGGGCCGACGTGAATATCACTGATCTGGGCAATGGTGAACCCCTGCAGCGCATTGGGCAGGCCGGCGATGGGCACGTCGACGCGCCTCACGCGCGCCAGGCGCCGGGCATTGACGGCGCCGGCCAGCGTGGCGGCCAGGGCCAGCGCCAGCACCGCCAGGGCGCTGCCGGTCTTGAGCGCGACGGCCGGCAGCGCGGCCGAGGCCAGGGTGCCGGCCGTCAGCACCGCCGCGAGCATCACGTCGCGCAGCAGGGTGAGCACGAACAAGAACGAGAACAGGCCCATCATCACCAGCCCGATGGCGGCAACTTGGTCGGCCCAGGGGCGCGCCGCGAAAGGGCGGATCACCAGGGACACCGGCATCAGGATGCACGACAGCGTCAGTGCCGCCACGGCCGCCCATTGCTGGCCGCCGGAAAGGGATAGATCGGGAATCAGGCGCAGGCCGACATAGACGTGGGCGGCGGCGACAATCGCGACCAGACGCAGGACAAATGAGATTCTGGACATCGGCAGGCAGGCGTGCCGCCTCGACGCCCGGCGCAGGAGCGCCGGCGGGCGGGATTGGAACTGCCTGCAATATTACGCGCTTGACGCAGGGCGGGGCCGGCTCGGCAACTCGCGCAAGCGGCCGGGCGGTTCGCTAAAATGGTTGCTATCGTCAACCAGACGCCCTCTTGCGGCGTCAGTTCGTTCTGAGCGTTCACCGTGCCTCGCATCGACCCCAAGAACCTGTCGCGCTATTGGTGGGATCGCCATACGCCCGGGCTCAGCCTGATGCACGCGGATTTTTCCACCCAGGAATATCCGCCGCATACGCATGACGGGTTCGTGATCGCCGTGACGGAAACCGGCGGGTCGGTCATCAAGAGCCGCGGCGTGGTCGAAGAGGCGCGCGCGTCGGCGCTGTTCGTCTTCAACCCGGTAGAGGCGCATGCGGGCTGGATGGGGTCGAGTGAACGCTGGTTGTACCGGTCGTTTTATCTGACGCAGTCGGCCATCGATGCCGTGGCGGCTGGGTTGGGAATCGAAGACGTTCCTTATTTCACTCGAAACATGTTCAGCGACGGCGACCTCATCGCCAATTTCCTGGCGCTGCACCGCGCGCTTGAAGATGGCCGCGACTTGTTTCGCGAGCGCGAGCTGCTGTTTTCGACATTTGGACGGCTGTACCAGCGGCATGGCAGCGGTGGCGGGCGCATCGATCCGCCGCCGCGCGACCAGGCGCTGCTGCGCCTGGCCACCGACATGATCCAGGCCCAGTACGCCCTGGATCTGCGCCTGGAAGACCTCAGCCGGGCCGCGGGGCTGACGCCGTTCCAGCTCATTGGCCTGTTCAAGCGCTGCCTGGGCCTGACTCCGCACTCGTACCTGACCCAGGTTCGCCTGGGGCGCGCCTGCCATTTCCTGCGGCGGGGGATGCCTATTGCGCAGGTCGCCGCGGCCACGGGCTTCTACGACCAAAGCGCGCTGACCAGGCACTTCAAGCGATGCTACGGAATCACGCCGCTGCAGTTTGCCAGGGCGGCCGCCGGCGGGGCGGTCCATTAGCGATCTGGCAGCGGTCGGGTCACGGCCGGATCACAGCCGGTTCACAGCCAGATAACGGCCTGGCAGCGGCGCCCAGCGGCGCGCTCCGCAATTTTTGCCAATACGCCGTTCCAGCTTTTGCCGATACTTCCCGAACTCTTATTACTGTTCAGGAAGTCGGCATGGCAACACCCGCAATGTGCAAGCAAGCCGGGCCGCCCCGGGCGCAGTTGCGCCGGGCCTTGGGTTTGCGCGGCGCCGTCGCGCTGGGCGTCGGCGGGACGATAGGCGGAGGCATCTTCGTATTGGTCGGACACACGGCGGCGTTGGCCGGGCCCGCCGCGCTGCTGGCGTTCGGCCTGGCGTTCATCGCGTCGCTGCTGATCGCGCTGCCTTATGCGGAGCTGGCCTGCCGATACCCGGAGGCAGGCGGCGGCTATGTGTTCGTGCGCGAAGTGCTGGGGCGCGGATGGGGCTTTCTGATGGGCTGGGTGTTCTGGGGCGCCTATATTTTTGTCAGTGGCTATGTCACGCTGGGATTCGGCGGGTACCTGGCGTCGCTGACCGGCCTGCCCGCCACCTGGAGCGCCGTCGGCCTGGTGCTGGTTTGCGCGGCGATCAACCTGGCGGGCGTCAAGCTTTCGGGGCAGTTGCAGGTGCTGGTCATCGGGCTGGCGCTGGCGGGCCTGCTGGGTTTCGCCGTGCTGGGCATGCCGTCGGTGGACGTGGACCGCTTCGCCCCCCTGATGCCCCACGGGTTCGCCGGAATACTCTCGGCCGCGCTGATCGCCTTTCTGGCCTTCGGCGGCTTCGACATGGTTGCCGCGGCCGGAGAAGAAATCGAAAGGCCCGAACGCAATTTGCCGCTGGCCATTCTGCTGACGCTGGCCATCGTGCTGGTGGTGTACTTGCTGGTGGCCTGCGCCGCGTTGGGCACGCTCGACTGGCGCGAACTCGGCGCTTCCGCCGCGCCGCTGGCCGATGCCGCGCAGGCTTTCCTCGGACCCGTGGGGGCCCGCGTGGTGGCGGTGGTGGCTGTTCTGACAACGGCGGCCACGGCGAACGCCGTGCTGGTGGTGACCTCGCGCATCAGTTTCGCCATGGCGCGCGACGGCTTGCTGCCGGCGGCCCTGGCGCGGGTCGGCCCCGCCACCGGCGCGCCCTGGGTCGCGGTAGTGGTCAGCGCAGCCATGCTGGCATTGGTGGCGCTGGTGGGCACGCTGCATATTTCCACCGCGATAGGCGGGTTCCTGTATGTGCTGCATTTCATTCCGCCGTTGCTGGTGCTGCTGAAGCTGCGCCGCGAGGGCGGTCCACGGCCCGCGTTCCAGATGCCGTGGCCCAAGGTCCTGCTGCCCCTGGCGTTCGTCATGGCGCTGGTGCTGCTGGCTTCCAGCGGCGCGGCAGGGCTGGCCGGCGGCGCCGCTTGGCTGGCGCTGGGGCTGCTGATGGGCGGGGCGCGGCTGGCCTGCCGGCGGGCGGGGAGGCAGGCCTTGTAAGCGGGGCAATGGCGCCTGGCAGAAAGCATTGGGCAGCGGCGCGATCTGCGCCTATCATTGCCCGACTCGCTTGCGACCAAACCCATGGCCGACCTGAAACTCCTGGAAGATCTGATCGCGCTGGCCCAGACCGGCAGCTTCGTGCGCGCGGCCGAACTGCGCCACGTTACCCATCCGGCGTTCGGCCGCCGCATTCGCGCGCTGGAAGCCTGGGCTGGCACGCCGCTGGTGCAGCGCCAGCGGGCGCCCGTCATCCTGACGCCGCAAGGCGAGGCCCTGCTCAAGGCGGCGACCCAGGTCGTCGAGCGAATGGAGCAGGTGCGCCACCGCATACGCGGCGCGGGGGCGGCCGGTGAGCCCGTGCTGCGCATCGCAACGGGGCGCAGCCTGGCCCGCACGCTGGTCGCCGACTGGATCGCCCGCTTGCGGCATCGCAGCCCGAAGGTGCTGACCGACGGCGCGCAGGTCGAGCTCAGCACCGGCATGATGAAAGAGCTGGTCGCGCGGATGGAACAGGGCCGCATCGACCTGCTGTGCTGTTACGAGCATCCGGCGCTGTCGGTGCAGCTCAGTCCCGAACGCTACCGCTATATGACGCTGGGCATCGACAAGCTGGTGCCCGTCAGCCAGGCGGATACGCGCGGCCGGCCGCGTTATGCGTTGCGCGAAACCGGTCCGGGCGTGCCGCTGCTTACGTATGCCGGCGGGCTGTCGATGGAGCGCATTCTCGGCGACCGGCTGGAGGCCATGCCGTACGCGCTGGCGCCTTTCATGCGCATCGACTCCCTGGATGCCGCGCACGGCCTGGTGCTCAAGGGCCTGGGCGTGGCGTGGCTGCCGTGGTCCATGGTGGCGGGAGACTGCCGCCGTGGCGTGCTGACGGCTTTGGGCGGGCGCAGCGAGGAAATCTCTTTCGAGGTGCGCCTGTACCGGTCGCGCGCCAGGCTGGCCGACCTGGCCGAAGCGGCGTGGGACGTGACCGCGAGCCGCGCGGCCTGAGGCGGCCGGGTTCGCTCAAATTTTATCGAATCAGCACGCGAATGTGCTGATTCGGCACATGATGCCTGAGAGGGTGCCCGAGAATATCCACCGATATTCCAACGAGACGGGTACGCCGTCCATTTCAGCACCCCCAAGGGAGACATCATGAAATTGTTCAAGTCGCGGCACGCCACCAGGTTCGTGCTCTGTTCCATTGTTGCCAGCGCCGCGGCGGCGCCCGCAATGGCCGATTACCCCGAGCGCTCGATATCGCTGGTGGTGGGATACCCGGCTGGCGGCAGCGTCGACCTTACTGCCCGCCTGTTCGGCGAAGAACTTGCCCAGCGCCTGGGGCAAAGCGTGGTGATCGAGAACGTGGGCGGAGCCGGCGGCACCATCGGCGCCCAGCGCGTGGCGCGCACCGAGCCTGACGGCTACACCCTGTTGCTGGGGTCGACCAACGAAATGGTGATTGCCCGCATGGTCAATCCGGCCGTCAAGTACGACGGCGCCAAGGACTTCACGGCCTTGGGCGTGATCGCTTCGCAGCCCATGCTGCTGGCCGCCAGCAAAGAATCGGGCGTCACCACCGCCGAGCAGTATCTGCAGAAGTTGCGGGCGGCGCAACCTGGCACGTACAACTTCGGCTCGTCGGGCGTGGGTACGGCCCTGCACCTGGCGGGCGAGATGGTCAACCAGTCTACCGGCACCCGCGCCGCGCATGTGCCTTATCGCGGCGTTGCCCCCATGGTGACGGACCTGATGAGCGGCCAGCTCGACTACGGCGTGCTGGTGTTGTCGTCGGGCTTGCCGCAGGTGCGCGGGGGTAAAGTGGTGGCGCTGGGCGTGACGGAGAAGCAGCGTTCTCCCGCCGCGCCGGATATTCCCGCCCTGGCCGAAACCCCGGGTTTCGAAGGGGTGGACATCAATGTCTGGTTCGCCCTGTACGGCCCCGCGGGCCTGCCCGAGCCGGTGGCCGCCAAACTGCGCGCGGCGCTGGCGCAAACGCTGCAGTCGGAACACTTCCGCGCGAAGCTGCAGCAGGCCGGCGGCGTGCTGGCGCAGCCCGGCATCGACCCGGTTGCGTACCAGGCCAGCGAAACCAAGAAATACGGCGCGCTGGTCAAGGCCGCGCAGATCGACGCACAGTAACCGCAGCACGAGAAACGACGCATCATGCAATTCCAGCTTTCCGCCCCGGACCTGTCGGCCGAACGTGCGGGCAACACCGGCACGCCTGGCGTGTGGCATTTCGATTCTGGCGCGCCGGGCAGGGCGTTGATGGTGACCGCCCTGGTGCACGGCAACGAGCTGTGCGGCGCGTGGGCATTGAAGGAATTGCTGGCGTCGGGCCTGCGGCCGCGCCGCGGCAGCCTGACGCTGGCGTTCTGCAACCTCGAGGCGTTCGACCGCTTCGACCCGGCCCGCCATGACGCGTCGCGGTTTGTCGACGAAGACCTGAACCGGATCTGGAGCGCGCAGCGCCTGGATGACCCCGTTTCGTGCGAGCGACGGCGCGGCGCGGCGTTGAGGCCGTGGGTGGAGCGGGCCGACTGGCTGCTGGACCTGCATTCGATGCATGAGCCCGGCGCGCCGCTGTTGCTTACCGGCGTGCTGCCGCGCAATATTGCGTTGGCGCGCCGGCTGGGCGCGCCGCGGCATGTCATTGTGGACGCCGGCCACCAGGACGGCGTGCGCATGCGGGACTACGGCCGCTTCGGCGACCCCGGCCAGGCCGATGCCTGCGCGCTGTTGATCGAGTGCGGCTTCCATGGCGACCCCGCGGCGCGACTGGCAGCCCGCGACCTGGTAGCCCGCATGCTGATCGAGTCGGCCGTGATCGATGCCACCGACATGCCGGACGGCTGGCTGCTGCCTGATTCGCCACCGGATCAGGCGTGCGGCGCCCGCCACGGCGCCGGCCCGCAGTGCGTGTTGCAAGTGACCGATGCCGTGGTGGCCCCTTCGATGGACCTGCGCTTCGCGCAGCCCTGGCAGGGACTGGAGACCCTGGCCGAGGCCGGGTCGCTGATCGGCTGGGCGGACGGCGCGCCGGTGGTCACGCCCTATGACAACTGCACCTTGATCATGCCGTCGCTGCGGCAATTGAAGCCCGGCGTGACGGTGGTGCGGCTGGCGCGCGAGTACGCAGGCTGAGCGCCGCGCGCGTGGGCGCGGATGGAAGGCGCTACGGAAGCTGCATATCGAAGCCGGCCTTGGCCAGCTCGAACTGGCATTGTTCGAAGCCCGTGCCCGGCACGAGTTCGCCAGAGCGGTCGCGAATTTCGTCCATGCGCGCGCGGATCTGCTGCGCGGCGTCTGCGTCGGAATCGACAACAATGCCGCGCGTCATGGTGATGTTGGCGCTTTCGACGCCGCCCGCGCCCGCCAGCAGAATGCAACGGGTGGGGGCGTCTTCGCCCACCAGGGCGACCACGGCGGGGCTGACGGCGGCCGGCGACAGGTGCTCCAGGGCTTCGGGCAGCAGTATGCCTTCCGTCATGGCGGTGGCGGCGGTGGGAGCCAGGCAGTTCACGCGGATGTCGTGCTTGGCGCCTTCCAGCGCCAGGGTCTGCATCAGGCCCACCAGGGCCATCTTGGCGGCGCTGTAGTTGGATTGCCCGAAGTTGCCATACAGGCCCGATGACGAGGTCGTCATGACGATGCGGCCGTAGCGCTGTTCGCGCATGATCTCCCACACCGCCTTGATACAGTGCACGCTGCCCATCAGGTGCACGTCGAGCACTTGCCGGAAATCTTCCAGGCTCATCTTGGAAAAGCTCTTGTCCCGCAGGATGCCGGCGTTGTTGACCAGGATGTCGACGCGCTGCCATTCATCCATGACGCGGCCCACCAGGCTTTGCATGGCGTCGTAGTCGGTGACGTCGCCGCCGGCGGCCAGCGCCGTGCCGCCATTGCGCACGATTTCATCGACTACGGCGCTGGCGGGCGAACCGGCATGCGCGCCGGCCACGTCGTTGACCACGACGCGCGCGCCCTGGCGGGCAAGTTCCAGGGCATGCGCCCGGCCCAGGCCGCTACCGGCGCCCGTGACGATGGCTACACGATCCTGCAGATACTTTTTCATGAATTCTCCTAGAAATCGACCGGGTTCAGAACGCCACCGCGTCTGCTCCCTTCAGGCCCAGCATGGCCCGCGCTTCGGCGGGCGTGGCTATGTCCAGTGAAAGCTCGCTCAGGATGCGGCGGATTTTGCCGACCTGTTCCGCGCATGATTTTGCCAGTTGTCCCCGGGCCAGGTACAGGCTGTCTTCCAGGCCCACGCGCACGTTGCCGCCCAGGATGGCGCCCATGGTGACCAGCGGCATCTGATGGCGGCCCGCGCCCAGCACCGAGAAGCGGTAGCCGTCGCGGCCGAACAGGCGGTCGGCGGTGGTTTTCATGGCCACCAGGTTTTCGGGGTCGGGGCCCATGCCGCCCAGGATGCCGAAGATGCTCTGTATGAAGAGCGGGCCTTTGATGAGGCCTTCGTCGACGAAATGCGCCAGGTTGTACAAATGCCCCATGTCATAGCATTCGAACTCGAAGCGCGTGCCGCACTCTTCGCCGAGTACCTTGAGGATGTGCCGGATGTCGCGGAAGGTGTTGCGGAAGATGAGGTCTTCCATGCCTTCTATGTACGGCTTTTCCCAGCCGTGCTTCCATTCGGAAATGCGCCGCGCAGCCGGATGAATGGAGAAATTCATCGAACCCATGTTCAGCGAGCACATCTCGGGCTTGGCGCGCAGAGGGTAGGCCAGGCGTTCCTCGAGCGTCATGCGGGTGCTGCCGCCGGTGGTGATGTTGATCACGGCGTCGGTCGCGTCGCGGATGCGCGGGATGAATTCGTCGAACACAGCGGGGTCGGCCGTGGGACGGCCGTCGCGCGGATCGCGCGCGTGCAGGTGCAGGATGGCCGCGCCGGCTTCGGCGGCTTCGATGGCCTGCTCGGCGATCTGGGCGGGCGTCAGCGGCAGGTGCTCGGACATGGTCGGCGTATGCACCGACCCCGTGACGGCGCAGGTAATAATGACCTTCTCTTGGCGGTTTGTCATATTGGATCTCATCGGTAGCGGATTGGGGGTGGGCGCCCCGGTGCTTAAACGGCCAGCCATTGCGCGACCAGGGCCTCGTTCGAGCTCAGTTCATGCGGCGCGCCCTCGAAAACGATGCGGCCGTGACCCATGACGCACACGCGCGTCGAGACTTTCAGCGCGATGGTCAGCTTCTGCTCGACCAGCAGCACCGAGACGCCCTTGCGATGCATGTCCTGGATGCACTCGCCCACCTGGGCCACGATGCGCGGGGCCAGGCCTTCGGTGGGTTCGTCGATCAACATCACCAGCGGATTGCCCAGCAGCGAGCGGCAGATGGTCAGCATCTGCTGCTCGCCGCCCGACAGGCTGCCCGCCTTGGTGCCACGCCGTTCTTTCAGGCGCGGGAAGTAGTCGAACATCTGCTCGACGGTCCAGCGATGCGCGCCAGGCACCGCAGGCTGCTGGCCCATGCGCAGGTTCTCGTCCACGGTGAGGTTGGCAAAGACCTCGCGTTCTTCCGGCACATAGGCAATGCCGGCGCGGCAGATGGCATAGGGGCGGGCGCCCGCCAGGTCGCGCCCGCGCAGCCGCACGCGGCCGGAGCTGGGCGGCACCAGGCCCATGATGGCTTTCATGGTGGTAGAGCGTCCCGCGCCGTTGCGGCCCACCAGGCTGACGACCTCGCCCTGCCCGACCCGCAGGTCGACGCCGTGCAGGACGTGGCTTTTTCCGTAGTGGGCGTGCAGGTTTTCCACGCCCAGCAAGGGGGTGTCGGCAGTGCTCATACAGTGGCCTCGTCGCCCAGGTAGGCTTCGCGCACGCCCGCGTGGCCGCGGATTTCGGCGGGCGTGCCGGTTGCGATGACCTGGCCGTAGACCAGGACGCTGATGCGGTCGCTCAAAGAGAACACCACGTCCATGTCGTGTTCGACGATCATCAGCGTGCGTCCGACCGAAATCTCGCGGATCAGCTGGGCGGTGTACTGGGTTTCGTCGTGCGACATGCCGGCCATGGGTTCGTCCAGCAGAATCAGCCGGGGGTTGGACGCGAGCGTCATGGCGATTTCCAGCGAACGCTGCTCGGAATACGCCATTTCGCCGGCAATGGCGCCGGCCTTGGGCGCCAGGCGCACCAGTTCTAGCAGGCGTCCGGTTTCTTCGCGTATGCGGCGGTCGCGGTCGATGAACTTCCAGAATGCGTACTGCAGGCCGTGCGCGCGCATGACGGCCAGGCGCACGTTTTCGTAGGTGCTCAGCCTGGGAAAAATATTGGTGATCTGGAACGAGCGCGCCAGGCCCAGGCGATTGATCGCCTGGGGCGGGCGGCCGCCGATGTCGCGGCCTTCGAAGCGGATGGCGCCGGAAGTGGGGGCCAGCTGGCCGGACACCAGATGGAACAGCGTGGACTTGCCCGCGCCGTTGGGGCCGATCAGCGCGTGCCGTTCGCCCTTGCGCACCTCCAGGTCCACACCGCGAATGATGTCAGTGGGGCCGAATGACTTGCGCAGGTCATGCAGGGTGAGTAGGGGAGTGCTCATGCCGATTCCTCGCTGTGCCGCACGGTTAGCGGGGCGCGGGCGGACGCCTCGTCGCCGGCCAGGGTGTCCAGCAGCCGGCGGCAGCGCCAGAACATCAGCCCGGCCGCGCCGAACAGCAGCAGCGGCACGCCCCAGGTGGCGGCGGACGCGGGCTGCCATGCGTGGTCGAACAGCGCCACGGCGGGCCAGGCGCCGCCGGCGGCGGCTTGCAGCAGCGCGCGGTATTCCTGCGAGAACAGCCGCTGCAGCAGTTCTATGGTGAATACGGTCGCGGCGCTGCCCAGCACGGCGCAGCCGATAGCCAGCAGGAACAGCGGCGCCAGGCGGCCCAGCCGGTGGCGCTCGCGCAGGCGTCCGACTATGGCGATCAGCCCGGTCAGGCCGGTGGGCAGGAACATCATGACCAGCACGAACAGGATGCCCTGGTAAAGCAGCCATGAGCGCGTCAGGTCGGAAATGGCATAGCCGAAGAAGGTCATCAGCGCCGCGCCGAACGCAGGCCCCAGGAACACTTGCACGCCGCCGATATAGGTGTTGAGCACCGCGGCGGCCGACAGCGAGGCATCGAACACGACATAGTTGGCGGACTCGTTGGACAGCACCTGCAGCCCGCCCGCCATGCCGGAGAACATGGCCGATATAGCGAATACCAGCGTGCTCAGGCCGTGCACGTTGTAGCCCAGGAACTTCAGGCGGTGGCTGTTTTCGCGCAGCCCCAGCGTCAACCTGCCCAGGGGCGTGCGCGTATACAAATACAGCAGCGCCATGGCGGCCAGCACCCAGGCCAGTGTCAGGTAGTACACCTGCGTGGTCGAGCCGAAATCGAAGCCCCAGGCGGGCATGCGCATGGTCGATATGCCCGCCTCGCCGCCGAAGATGCCTTTCAGGTGCGGCGCCAGCGAGTGCACCAGTTCGGCGATGGCCAGGGTGATCATGGCGAAGTAGGTGCCGCTGCGCTGGGTGGCGAACCAGCCGGCGATGCCGCCAAAGACCAGGCCGCCCACCGCGCCGGCCAGCGGCATCAGGGGCGTGGGCAGCAGGCCCGCGCCGCCCACGGCGTTCATGGCGTGCACGGTGGCGAAGGCGCCCACGCCGAAGTAGGCCGCGTGCCCGAAAGACAGCATGCCCGCCTGCCCGCACAGCAAGTTGTAGGCGCTGGCGAACAGGGCGGCGATCAGCATCTGGATGGCCGCATTGAGCAGGCCTTGCGACAGCAGGAAAGGCAGCGCCGCCAGCACGAGGGCGCCCGCCAGGCAGGCGATCAGGGTTTTTCTCATGGCTTCAGTTTTTCTCGCCCATCAGGCCGCCGGGCCGAACCAGCAGGATCAGCAGCATCAGCGCGAAAGGCAGCGTCGCAGCCAGGCTGGACAGGTTCAGCGCCATCAGCCCGCCCACGCCGCGGGCCCATTCCCCGGCGCCGAACAGGTCGAACAGGTCGGCCAGGCTGGCGTCTACCGTGACGGCCAGCGAGGTAATGATGCCGATCAGCAGCGATGCCAGCATTGCGCCGACCAGCGACCCCAGGCCGCCCACCACCACCACCACGAACACCATGACGCCCAGTTCCAGGGCCATGTTGGGGTTGGTGGTGTAGAAGGCGCCCGCCACGGCGCCGGCCAGCCCGGCCAGCGCCGCGCCCACGCCGAAGACGCCCATGAACACCAGCGGCACGTTGTGGCCCAGCGCCTCGGCCATGCTGGGGCGGTGGATGGCCGAACGCACCACGATGCCCACGCGCGTGCGGGTCAGCATCAGGTAGATGGCGATGAACATCGCGATGGCGATGCCGCCCATCAATAGCCGGTAGAACGGGTACTGGGTGCTGCCGATGGCGAACGCGGCAAAATCCAGCGAAGCCGGGACGCGATAGTCCACAGGGTAGTTGCCGTAGAACAGCTTGATGCTCTCTGCGATGATGAACGACAGGCCGAAGGTCAGCAGCAGCTCGTGCGCGTGCCCGTGGCGGTGCACCCGGCGCAGGAAGCAGCGCTCTACCACCACGCCGATCAGCCCCACCAGCAACGGCGCGGCGACCACGGCGGGCCAGAATCCCGCCACGCCTTGCAGCGTATAGGCGAAATAGGCGCCCAGCATGTAGAACGACGCGTGCGCGAAGTTCAGCACGCCCATCATGCCGAAGATCAGGGTCAGGCCCGCCGACACCATGAACAGCAGCAGTCCGTAGATGACGCCGTTCATCAAAGAGAAGAAAAGCTGTTCCATGGGGCGGCGCTCAACCGGGTCGCTTCATCTTGCAACTGGCCTGCGCGGGCGTCGACGCCTGCTCGGCGGTCAGCAGCAGCACCGGCTTGAAGCCCATGTCGGTGTTGTCGACCTTGTGCCGCGCATCGCGCGTGACGGTGGACACCACCATGGGCAACTGCGCCTGGTGATCGGCGGCGCGCATGCTCATTTCGCCCATGGGCGTGGGAATGCGCGCGGTTTCGAGCGCCAGCGCCAGGTCGTTCACGCTCAGCGCGCCGTTCCGGGGCTGGGTGCGCTTGAGCGCATCGGCCACCATCTTCATGCCGTAGACCGTTTGCGGCTCGATGAACACCGGCATGTGGCCGGTCTTGGCCTGGTAGTCCTGCACGAATTGCTCGGCTTGCGCGTCGCCCGCTTCGGCGTTGAACGTGTGCACGACGAAGTTGCCTTCGGCCAGGTCGCCCGCGTTGGCGAGGTTGCCCGGCTGGTCCAGGTACACCGTGCCATAGCGCGCCTTCAGGCCGGCCGCCTTCGATGCCTTCATGAGCAGCAGCAGGTCGTTGGACCAGTTGCCCGTAATGACTGTTTCGGCGCCAGAGGAAGCGATTTTGGCGACGTAGGGGGAAAAGTCCTGGATCTTGTTGACGTCGTGCAGGGTCTTTTCGACCACCGTGTAGCCGCCGGGCTTCTGGTTGTCCAGAATCGCCTGCTGCATGTCCTGGCCCCACGAGTAGTTCTGGTTGATGGCGTACACCTTGGTGCCCAGCGCGCCGGCTTTCTTCATGCCTTCGACCAGCGCCTTGGTGCGCACCTGCGCATTGCCGGCAAAGCGGAAGTGGTAGAAGTTGCACTTTTCGCCGGTAAGCTCCAGCGCCTCGGCCCCCATGTTGATGTAGACCATCTCTTTGCCGGGGTTGCGCAGGTTGTGCTTGCGGATGTCTTCGGTGATTTGCCCGCCTATGGCCGACGACGCGCCCTGCACGACGATCTGCACGCCATCGGCGGCAGCCGCCTTGAGCTTGTCGGCCGCGCCCGCGGGGCCGCCCTGGTTGTCGTATTCGAGCAGTTGCACCGGTTCGCCGTTCCAGCCGCCAGCGGCATTGATCTGGTCGACAACATAGCGCACGGCGGTACGGTAGGCCTGGCCCGACGACGCCTGGGGGCCGGAAAGCGTTTCCACCAGGCCGATCTTGACCGGCGCCGCCGAGGCGGGCATGGCGCAACAGGCGCCCAGCGTGGACGCCACGATAATGGCGGAAAAGTCGAGTTTGTTCATGCCTGTCTCCTGTTTTTTTAGATTGCCATGGAACGGGCCGGCGGGGCCGGCGCCGGGTGTTCAGAGATATTCGATATTGCCGTCCACGCTGATGGCCTGGCCAGTGATGTTGCGCGCGGCGGGCGAACACAGGAACAGCGCCGTGGCGGCGATGTCGTCGGCGGTGACCATGCGGCGCAGCGAGATCTTGCCCAGGTATTCGTCGCGCATGGCTTCCACGGGTACGCCGGCGGCCGCGGCGCGCGCGCCGATGACGCCATCCATGCGCTCGCCTTCGACCGTGCCGGGAAGAATGGCGTTGACCCGCACGCCGTGCGGGCCCAGTTCGATGGCCAGCGATTTCATGAACCCGACGATGGCCCATTTGGTAGAGGCGTAGGGCGTGCGCAACGCGTAGCCCAGCCGGCCCGCCACCGAGCTCATGGCGATCAGGCACGGATTGTTGCGCGACGCCTTCAGCAGCGGCACGGCGCGGCTGGCGAAGTAGAAATGGCTGTTCAGGTTCACGTCGATCGTGCGCTGCCAGTCGCCGGCCTGCAGGTTTTCGACGGGGCCCGTAGGCCCGGCGATCCCCACGTTGTTCACCAGCACGTCCAGCCCCCCCAGGCTGTTCTGCATGTCTGCGAAGACTGTGTCCACGTCGCGCGGAACCGACGCGTCGGCCATGGTGGTGGTGATCTCGGGTGTCTCGGCGGCCAGGCGGTCGAGCGCGGCGCGGTCAATGTCGCAGACATGCACGCGGGCTCCGGTCTCGCGCAGGGCGCGGGCCACGGCGGCGCCGATGCCGGATGCGCCGGCAGTGACCAGGACGCGCAGCCCGGGCGTGGGCCGCAGCGTGTCGATGAGGCTGTTGTGCACCTGTTTGTATCCTGTGGTGGGCATATCGCCAGTGTCACGGACGCGCTCGCGCAAATCTATGTGCAATTTGCACATAGATTGGACTAAGTTGATATGATGTTCCCACTGTGCGGGCGGCGCGCCTGTGCGCAACCCTGCCTGGTTATCGCGGAAACCCCATGCCTTCGCCTGCCCCTGTCCCCCGGAAACGCCCCGCGGCCCGCCTGCCGGCCGGGACGCAAGCCGGGGCGGTTGCCGCCGACCTGCTCGGCCTGCTGCATGGTAATGCGGCCATAGACGATTTCGCGGCGCGGCTGGCCGACCTGGAAGCGCTGCCCGACAGCCTGGCGCAGAAGAACGGCCTGATCGAACTGGCGCGCATGGCCATGGCCTTGCGCAACCGGCTGGAGCAGCACGAGCAGCGCGAGCGCGGCATGTTGGCGGTGATCGAATCGGCGCAAGATCTCGCCGGCCGGCTCGATCTGTCCGAGTTGCTCAAGGCCATTGTTACCCGCGCCCGCGATTTGCTGCGCGCGCACCTGTGCTGGCTGACCATCTACGACCCCGACGGCAGCGAGTTCAGGGTCGTGGTCACCGAGGGGGCGATCGTCGAGCGTACTGGCCGGATGACTGCGCAGCGCAAGCGCGGCGTCGCGGGTGTTGTCATGTCGACCCGCCTGCCGTTCTCTACGCCCGACTACCTGCACGACAACCGTTTCATCCACGATCCCGAGCTGGACGATATTTTCCGCGACGAGGGCGTGGCGGCGCTGGTGGGCGCGCCGTTGATCTGGGACGACAGCGTGATCGGCCTGTTGTTCGTGGCCGACCGCTACCACCGCACCCACACGGCGCTGAACATATCCATTCTGTGCACGCTGGCCACCCACGCGGCCGTGGCGATCAACAATGCCCAGGCCTTCGCCGACGCGCAGGCCGCGCTGGAAAAAGCCGACCAGGCGCGCGCCGAGCTGGAGCAGCATGCGCGCGATGTGCAAAGCGCGGTCGAGGCGCACGAGCGGCTGACCATGTTGCTGGCCCGCGGCGCCTCGCTGGGCGAGCTGTGCCAGTCTATTGCAGAGCTGCTGCAGGGCAGCGTGCTGGTGCTGGACGAAATGCACCACGTGGTCGGGCGCGGCGTGGCCTCCGGCTACGACGGCCGCGCGGCCGACGCCTACGAGCCGCACGGCCCGCACAGCGCGGCATTGACGCAGGCGTTGAACGACAGCCGGCGGGCGGGCCGCTCGACCATCGCCTACGAGAGCGGCGGTGAACTGTGCCGCGCCACGGCGGTGATCGGCGGCGGGGGCGTGCTGGGTTCGGTGCTGCTGTTCCGGCATGAAGACATGCGCGACATTTCGATTCGCACATTCGAAAGAAGCTCCAGCGTGATCGGCGTGGTGCTGCTCTCGCAAGAGCGCATGGAAGCAAGCCGCAGCCGCGATATTTCTGAATTCCTGCAGTCGCTGATCTCGCCGCGGCAAGGCGAGCCAGCGCTGGCGCGCGGCCGCGCGGAACGCTTCGGCCTGGATATTTCCCATTCGATGTCGCTGATGCTGGTCGAGCCGGACCAGCCCGGACCGGCTTTTCTGGCGCGGCGCCTGCGCGCGCTGTTCGACTGGCCCGGACTGGTGCTGGACGAGGTGGACGGCGTGCTGGCCTTCGTGTGCGGCGCGGCACGCGCCGGGCAGTTGCTGGAAGGCTTCGGCGATTTCGCCCGGCGCGAGCTGGGCGGCGCCTACCGCGGAGTGCTGTCGCGCCCCGTGCACAGCGCGGCGGAGATGCCAGGCCTGTACGCCTCGCTGCGCCGCGCGCTGCCCGTGGTGGGGCGGCTGGGCATGCATGGGCGCATCGTCGCGCAGAACGAAATGGCGCTTTATTCGGCCTTGTTCGAAACGCAGGACCGCGCCAGCCTGAATTTGTTCCTGGATTCCGCCATCGGCGCCGTCGTGGCGCACGATCGCAAGCGCGGCTCTGACCTGGCGGCCACGCTGCTGGCGTACTTCGACAATCACCAGAATGCCTCGGTCACCGCTTCTCGCCTGGGCATTCATGTGAACACCGTGCGCCAGAGGCTGGCGAGCGTGGAGTCGCTCATAGGCGATTGGGGCGACGCCAGGCGCGCGCTGGAGATCCACGTTGCCTTGCGGCTGTGGAGCATAGGCGTGGCAGGCTCCGGCTCCGCATTGGAGTAGGGCCGGCAACGGCAGGCGCGGCCGCTTGCATAGCTGGTTTGCCATCCCTGGCATAGCCTGCGCCCGGCAGGCCAAATACCATGCTTGCAGCAAAACAACCAGAAAGCATGGAGACGGCATGAACATGGCGCGCGCGCTGGCTGCGGCTGGCTTGTACCTGGGGATGTGCCTGGCGGGCGGCGCCCAGGCAGGCGACTACCCCGATCATCCCGTGCGGCTGGTCGTGCCGTTTCCCGCCGGCGGGGCCACCGATCTGATGGCCCGGGCCCTGGCGCAAGACCTGGGCGAGCGCCTGGGGCAGTCGGTGGTAGTGGAAAACCGCGGCGGCGCGGGCGGCGCGATCGGCGCCGAGGCCGTGGCCAATGCCGCGCCCGATGGCTACACGCTGCTGTACTCCACCATGGGCGTGCTGACAATCAACCCGACGCTTTACGATTCGCTGCGCTACGACCCGCAGAAGAGCTTCGCGCCCATATCGCTTACCAACCTGACTTCGAACCTGCTGGTGGTCAGCAATGACATGCCGGTGAATTCGGTAGCCGAGCTGGCCGAGCTGGCGCGGCAGCGGCCCGGCGAGCTGACTTTCAGCTCTTCCGGGCGGGGCACCACCAGCCACCTGGCCGGCGAGATGTTCAAGTCGATTGCCGGCGTGGATATCCGCCACATACCGTACAAGGGCACGTCGGGCGCCATCAACGATTTCCTGGCCGGGCGCATTTCGATGATGATCGACACTTCGTCGAATTTCATCGAGCCGGTCAAGCAGGGCAAGATCAAGGCGCTGGGCGTGACCAGCCGCCAGCGGCTGCCGGTGCTGCCGGATGTGCCGTCCATATCCGAGGCGCCGGGTTTCTCGGCCTACGAGGTCAGCCTGTGGTCGGGCGTGCTGGCGCCGGCGGGCACGCCGCGGCCCATCATCGATCGCCTGAATCGCGAAATCGAGTCAGTCATGACCACGCCGGCAATGACGCAGCGCATGGCGAGCTATGGCATTCGCACCACGCACAGCACGCCGGAAGCCTTTGCCGAACGCATCCGCGAAGACACGAAGAAATGGGCGCAGGTGATCCGCCGATCCGGCGCTGGCGCGGACTGATGCGCCAACCGGCCCCCATGCCAGCCCCAGCCCCCATATCCGCCAGTGGAGCGACCATGTTCTTGAAGACCCGCATGTTGATGGCCGCGCTGGCGGCTGCTGCGCTGGCGCCGGCGTCGGCTGGCGCCGCGGACCCGGCGAATGCTTATCCCGACCATCCCATCACGCTGATCAATCCCTATGCGGCCGGCGGACCGGCCGACACGGTGGCGCGCAGCCTGGCGCGGGCCATGGAAAAACGCCTGGGCCAGCCCGTCGTGGTGGAAAACAAGCCGGGCGGCGGCGCCTCGATCGGCACCGGTTTCGTGGCGCGCGCCAAACCGGATGGCTATACGCTGCTGGTGGGCACGTCGGCCGGCCATGTGGTCACGCCGCTGATGCAGAAGACTCCCTACGACGGCGTGGACGGATTCGCCTTCAGTTCGGTGCTGGCCGTGCAGCCCATCATGCTGGCGGTGAATCCCGAGCGCGGCATCAAGACGGTGGCGGAACTGATCGCGCGCGCCAAGGCTGAACCCGGCAGGCTCAGCTACGGCTCGGCTGGCGTGGGCGGCGCCACCCACCTGGGCGCCGAGCTGTTCCAGCAAGCCGCGCACGTCCAGTTGAACCACATTCCCTATGCCGGCGCGTCGCCCGCCATCAACGACGCCGTGGGCGGGCAGATCGACATGGTGATGCTGAACTTGTCGGCCAGCCTGCCGTTCATTCGCCAGGGCCGCCTGGTGCCGCTGGCATACGCGGCCGCCCAGCGCTCGCCGCTGCTGCCGCAGGTGCCGACGCTGGACGAGGCCGGCGTGCATGGCGCGCAGGCCGCCACCTGGTACAGCCTGGCCGCGCCCGCGGGCACGCCGCCGGCGATCGTGCAACGCCTGAGCGATACTGTCCGCGACGTGAACAACGATCCCGATTACCGCCGCGTCATGCAAGACCAGGCGATAGAGTTGATGGCGCTCACGCCGCAACAGGCGCAGGCCTTCGTCGAGAAAGACCGCGCCGACATGCGGATCCTGCTGGACCGGCTGGGGCTGCTGGCAAAATGACATTCACCGGCCGCGTGCCGCCTGGCTACGAAAGAGCGACGCCACACTCATGAACTTCGATTTCAGCGAACTGGCTTCGGCCGATGCATTCAAGCTGCTGTCCAGCGTGGTAGTGCCGCGGCCCATCGCGTGGGTGGTCAGCCTGTCGCCCGAAGGGCAGCTGAACGCCGCGCCGTTTTCTTTTTTCAATGTCGTCAGCAGCGACCCGCCCATCGTGGCGTTGGGCATCGGGCCGCGCGGCGGGCAGTTGAAAGACACGTCGCGCAATATCCAGGCCACGGGCGAGTTCGTGGTCAACGTTGCCTCGGCCGGGCTGGCCGAGCAGATGAACCGCACCAGCCTGGATTACGTGGCCGACGTCGACGAGCTGGCGCGCGTGGGGCTGGACACCGCGCCGTCGCTGCGGGTGGCGCCGCCGCGCATCGCGCAGAGCCCGGCCGCGTTGGAATGCCGCGTCTGGCAGGTGATCGAGGCGGCCCCGCACCGGGTGATCGTGCTGGCGCGGGTCGTGGCCATGTACCTGCGCGACGACGCCATCCTGAATCGCGAAAAATTCTATGTAGACACGCCGGCGCTGCAATTGCTGGGCCGCATGCACGGCGCGGGCTGGTATGCCCACACCAGCCATTTGTTCCAGATGCCGGTGCCGGATGCCGCCAATGATCCGGCGGTGCGGCCCGCCCAGGGCCACTGAGCCCGCGCAAGACTTTTCGGAGACTCAACAGATGAAGCTGCATTGGTCGCCCCGCTCGCCGTTCGTGCGCAAGGTGATGATCGTGTTATACGAAGCGGGCTTGGAAGACCGTGTCACCCTGGTGCGCACGCCGGTGGCCATGGACAAGCCCAACCCAGACCTGGTGCCCGACAACCCGCTCATCAAGCTGCCCACGCTGGTGCTGGACGACGGCACGGCGGTATACGACTCGCGCGTTATTTGCGCCTACCTGGACGGCCTGGCGAATACCGGCCTGATGCCCGCCGAGCCGCGCGCGCGCCTGACGGCCGAGCGGCGCCAGGCGCTGGGCGACGGTTTGCTGGACGTGTTGCTGCTGTATCGCCAGGAGCGCGCCAAGCCGCAGGCGCGGCAGACGCCCGCCTGGCTGGATGCGTTCGACCTGAAAGTCAGGGCGGTGCTGTCTGCCCTGGAAAAAGAAGCGCCCGAGCTCGAGGCCACGCCTTTCGACCTGGGCCTTATCGCCATCGGTTGCGCGTTGTCGTACCTGGACTACCGGTTCGCCGACCTGCCCTGGCGCGACGGCCATGCGGCGCTGGCGGCCTGGCATCGCCGCTTCAGCAGCCACCCCTCGGTGGCGCGCAGCCAGCCCGACGACGCCGCGGCCTGAGCCGCACAACCCTAGGATTGCATCATGAGCCGTATTCCGTTTCCTGCTCCCGACACCATGAGCGAGGAACAAAAGCGCGTCTATGAGCGCATCGTCTCGGGGCCGCGCGGGCGCCTGGTGGGCCCGCTGCGCGCCGCGCTGCACAACCCCGAACTGGCCGACCGCTGGCAGGCGCTGGGCGCCTTGCTGCGCTTTGGCACCAGCCTGCCGCCCCGGGTCAGCGAGCTGGCCATCGTGGTGACGGCGCGCCGCTGGAACAGCCAGATCGAATGGCACATCCACGCGCAGGCCGCGGCCGACGCCGGTATTGCGCCGGCGGTGCTGGACGCCATCCGCGCGTGCCGCGCGCCGGAATTCGAGACGCCCGCCGATGTGCTGGTCTACGAGTATGCCCGCCAGATCCAGGAAACCGGGCAGGTGCCGCCGGACCTGCACGCGCGGGTGGTCGCACAATGGGGCGTGGCGGGCGTGGTCGAGCTGACCGCGGTGATCGGGTACTACACCATGGTGTCCATGACCCTGAACGCCCACGATATTCCCATGCCGGATGGCGCGCCTGCGCCGCTGGAGGTGCCGGCCGAAGCCGGCCAGCCCGCCCTGAGCCGCCTGGCGCCGTTGCCGCACAAGGACCAAACATGAGCGCCGACCGGCAAGCCGTGCCCTATGTTCCCGACACGATCGAAACCCCTCGCATGCCGGGGCGGCCGCGCCACGCATTGCCGGCCGATGCCTGTGATGCGCACTGCCATGTGTTCGGGCCGTACGATCGCTTTCCGCTGCAGCATCCGTCTACCTATGCCGCGCCCGATGCGCCGGCGCAGCGCTACCTGGCCATGCTCGACGCCCTGGGCGCGCGGCGCGGCGTGCTGGTGCAGCCGGCGCCCTATGGCGTCGACCCGTCGGCGTTGCTCGACGCGCTGGCGCAAGGCCAGGGCCGGTTGCGCGGCGTGGCGGTGGCCGATTCGCAGGTCAGCGACGCCGAGCTGCAGGCGCTGTACGACGGCGGCGTGCGGGCGCTGCGTTTCGTCGAGGCGCGCGACCCGTCCGGCAGGCTTTTCCCGGGTAGTGTCGGCTTCGGCGAGGTCGCGGCGCTGGCGCCGCGCATGAAGCAGCATGGCCTGCACGCGCAGCTCTGGGCGCCATGTGATGTGTATACGCAGCATCTGCCGGCGCTGGCGCGGTTGGGGCTGCCGCTGGTCATCGACCACCTGGGCAGCCTGGTGCCCGCGCGCGGGCCGCAAGATGCGGTGTTCCAGCTGCTGCGCGGCCTGCTGGCCGATGGCGCTATCTGGATGAAGCTGACGCTGTGCCGGGTCGGCACGGCGCCCGGTTATGCCGATGCCCGCTACCTGCACGACGCCTTTGTCCAAGCCAACCCCGACCAGGTGCTGTGGGGCTCGGACTGGCCCTACGTGCGCATGGGCGAGCGGGCGCCCGCGGCCGATGCCCTGGCGGATGTGGCCTGGGAATGGCTGGGCAGCGACGCGCTGCGCCAGCAAGTGTGGGTGGACAATCCCGCCCGCCTCTACGGGTTCTAGGCGCCGGGCGGCGGCGGTTCAGGGGGTGACGCGCCAGACGCCTTCGCCGCCGATTTCGCGTGCCAGGGCTTCGATCTGCCCGGCAACTTCCATGACGGTGCGTCCCGGCCCCTTGCTGCGGGCGTACGCCATGGAAATGATGCGGCGCATGCTGGGGTCGCGCAGCGCGGCCACGCTCAGGCGGCCTTCCTGCACTTCCTGCCATACCGCGTGCAGCGGCAGCACGGTGTACATCTGCTCGTGCTCGACGATCGATTTCATCAGCGGCAACGAATCGGCCTCGATCAGGGGCGCGATGGTGATCTTGCGCGCGCGGGCCAGGCCGTCCAGCGTGTTGCGCAGGCCATTGGGCGCGCCGGGCAGGATGAACGGCAGGCCGTCCAGCTCATCGAAGCGGATCTCGCCGGCGCGCGTGCGCGCATCGCCCGGCGCGCCGACCAGGTATGAATCGACGTAGCCCAGGGCCGTTTCGCCGGGCGGACATTTTTCGGCATAACGGTACAGGATGGCGATGTCGACGCGGCTGTCGGTCAGCCATTCTTCGATCTGGCCGCTCGACCCTTCGAAGATCTTCAGGTGCACCTTGGGAAACTGCTTGCGCAGCCGCGAGAACAGCATGCGGATGAGCGGATGCGCGGTCGAGGGGAGCAGCCCCAGCGTGACCTCGCCGGCCGGCTCGCGCGCCTGGCCGTTGACTTCGAGTTCCAGCCGCTCGGCGTCTTCGAGCAGGGTGCGCACCAGCGGGAACACCCGTTCGCCCACTTCCGACAAATGCACCCCGCGGCCGGTGCGGTTGAACAACCGCGCGTTGCATTCGCGTTCGAGCGCGTTGATGCGCCGGCTCAGCACCGATTGGTCCTGGTCCAGGTGCAGGGCGGCCCGGGTGATGCTGCCCAGTTCGGCGATGGCGACGAAGGCGCGCCACTTATGCAGGTCGGCGGTCAGGTCCAGGCTGGGTCCCGTGGCTTTGGCTGATGGCATGATGGCTGTCGGGATTGAAGTACGCGGGCACACTATACGGCAAAGCCGCCGGCCCTTTGCAGGCGCGCGGCGGCCGCGCGCCTACTGCAGTCCCAGCTTGCCGCGGCGAATCACCTCGCCCCACTTGCGCGATTCCGCTTCCATCACCTTGCGGTATTCGTCCGGCGTGGTGGCCTGCGGCACCGCGCCCTGGTCGATCATCTTGCGGCGCAGGTCCGGGTCTTGCAGCGACTGCGCAATGGCTTCGGCCATGCGGCTGACGATCTCGGGCGGCGTGCCGGTGGGCGCGATCACGCCGTAATTCGATTCGACCGACACGGTGGGCAGGCCCAGCTCTTTAGTGGTGGGCACGTCGGGCAGGCCCTCGAAGCGGTCGGGGCTGCCCACGGCCAGGGCGCGCAGCTTGCCGGCCTTGATGAAACTGAGCACCGCCGACGCATCGCCCAGGAACAACTGCACCTCGTTGGCCAGCAGCGCGGTCACCGCGGGCGCGGCGCCTTTGTACGGCACATGCATGATGTCTATGCCGGTTTCCTGCTTGAGCAGTTCGGCGCCCAGATGGGGGGTGGTGACGTTGCCGGCCGAGCCGTAGTTGTATGTGCCGGGATGCTGTTTTGCCGCGGCGATAAAGGCGGGCAGGGTGGTTTCGGGCATGGACGGGTTCACCACGAACACCATGGGAATGCGCGCCACCAGCGAGACGTACTGGATCTTGGAAACGTCGTACGGAACTTTCATGACGTGCGGCAGGCCCGAAATCGCGCCGGGCACGCCAAAACCGAAAGTGCTGCCGTCCGGCGTGGCGCGCACGGTGGCGTCCACGCCGATGGTGCCGGACGCGCCGGCGCGGTTTTCCACCACGACGGTCTGCCCCAATTTTTGCCCCAGCGTGGGCGCCAGCAGCCGCGCCAGGTTGTCGACCGAGCCGCCGGGCGGATAGGGCACGATCAGGCGGATGGGCTGGTTGGGCCAGGCCTGGGCGGCCTGTGCGCCGGGCATCAGCGCGGCGCACAGCGCCAGGGCGGCGGCTGCCAGGAAGGCGTGGTTTTTCTTCATGGGTATGTCTCCTTGTGGCGCGGGTGGCCGCGTGTGGGTCATGCGCCTTGCAGGCCCAGCACCTGTTTGGCGTAGATGTTGCGTTGTATCTCGTTGGTTCCGCTGAAAATCGTGGCGGCCAGCGCGTTGATGTACGGCGCCAGCGCGTGCACCCTGCCGTGGCTTTCTTCCATCGCCGCGCCGCCGTATTCGTCGGTGGCCTGGATGAGCAGCGCGCCCAGGCGCTCGTGCGTTTCGGTGGCCCAGATCTTCAGCAGCGACAGTTCGGGCGGCAGGGGGCGGCCGGCGCGCGCCATGTCCGCGAACACCTCGTACATGGCGGTAAGGTCGGCCGCGTCCAGCCGCAGTTCGGCCAGCCGGTCGGCGAAAGCGGCATCGGCCAGCAGCCCGCGCTGGCGGGCAACGCCGAAAATCTGCTGCAGCGCATGGTTGGCGTGTTTCGGGCTGCCGCTGAACAGCCGCTCGAAGCCGAGCAGCGCCTTGGCGATGCCCCAGCCGGCGTTCAATTCGCCGACCAGGTTGTCGCGCGGCACGCGCACCTGGTCGAAGAACACTTCGCAGAATTCTTCATGGCCGGACAACGTGCGGATCGGACGGCGGCTGACGCCCGGACTGCGCAGGTCGACCAGCAGAAAGCTGATGCCGGCCTGTTTCTTCACCGTCTTGTCGGTGCGCACCAGCATGAACATGTGGGTGGCGTCCTGCGCCAGCGTGGACCAGGTCTTTTGCCCTGTCACGATCAGGTCGTCTCCGTCGACCACCGCCTCGCAGCGCAGCGCGGCCAGATCCGAGCCGGCGTTGGGTTCGGAGTAGCCTTGCGCCCACACGTCCTGGCCGGACAAGATGCCGGGCAGGAAGCGGTCGCGCTGCGCCTGGGTGCCGTAGCGCAACAGGATGGGACCGAGCATCACCAGCCCCTGGTCGGGCGCGCGCGCCACGCCGTAGCGTTCGGCCTCTTCGATATAGGCGATCAGGCGGGCGGGAGACAGCGCCATGCCTCCGTGCTCGCGCGGCCAGGAAGGGGCGATCCAGCCCTGGCGCGACAAGGTGTAGTACCAGTCTTTGATTTCGTCCCAGTGCAGGCGCCACGGCACGTGGCGCAGATGGGCCGGATAATGCGCGCGGAAGAAGCGCCGCAGCATGGCGCGAAACTCGGCCTCGGGCATGGCGTTCCAGTCTGCCTGCCGGGGAAAATCCTCCGCGGCGGCCGAGCCCTGCGCGGCGTCTTCGTCTGGCGCGGCGGGGGCGGGCGCTAGGGCGCCGAAGCGCTGCCGGTGCGCGGTGACGTTGCCCAACCAGGCCGCCAGGTGCAGCGCGCTGCGAAAGTACAGGCTGACGTCGCACTCGTCGGTGTAGCCGATGGCGCCATGCAATTGCACCGCCAGGCGGGCGGCCTCCAGGCCGGCGCGCGCGGCGCGCGCTTTCACGCGGCTGGCGGCGGCCCGGGTGGCGACGTTGTCGGCATGCGCAAGCTCGTTGAGCGCGTTCAGCAGGCTGTTGGCCGCCAGTTCCACCTGCATGACCGCATCCACCAGCCGGTGCTGCAAGGCCTGGAATGAGGCCAGCGGCTTGCCGAACTGCTGCCGCGTGTTCAGATAGGCTACCGAGTCGGCCAGGACCTGGCGCGCGGCGCCGGTCAGTTCGGCGGCCTGCATCAGCCGTCCGAGATCCAGCGCGGCATCGATCGCGTCCAGCACGCCCTGGCGCGCCAGCAAGGCTTGCGGCGGCAGGGTGGCGGACTCCAGCGACAGGTGGCAGGCGCGCGTGCCATCGGCGCGCCGGTAGACGGCGGCGGTAACGCCTGGCGTGCCGGCCGCCACGTAGAACAGCGCCGGCCCCTGCTCGCCGTCGGCCGATACCAGCCAGCCGTCCACGCCATCGCCCGGGATGACATGGCGCTTTTCGCCATTGAGCACGTAGGCGCCTTCGCGCAGCGTGACGCTGGCGCCGAATGCGCCCGTGGCCTCGCCGGCTTCGAGCTGGCCGTCGGTTTCCTGCCAGGCCAGTCCGATGATGCGCTGGCCGGCGCAGATGTCCTGCAGCAGTTGGCGGCGCGCCTGCGCGCCGGCGTCGTCATCCAGGCGCGCCAGCACGGCGGTCGGCAATACGGCGCACGCCACCAGGGGTTCGGGCAATTGCGCCCGCCCGGCCTCTTCCATGACGGCCGCCATGGCGTGCCAGCCCAGGTCCAGTCCGCCCAGCGATTCGGGCACGGCCATGCCCAGCCAGCCCACTTCGGCGATTTCGCGCCAGTAGTCGCGGTCGGGCGGCGCATCCTGGCGCTTGCGCTGCTTCTGGTCGCGGCGCTGCAGGAAGTCGCGCGCGCTGTCGCGAATGGCGTCGATCAGTGCGGTGTCGGGCTGGCTCATATGATGCCCTCTGCCTGCAGCCGCGCGATCTCGGCCTCGTCCAGTCCCAGCTCGGCCTTGAGCACGGCCGCACTGTGTTCGCCCAGCATCGGCGGGGGCAGCCCGGCCTGGATGGGGGTGCCCGAGAAATGAATCGGGTTGCGCACGTAGGGCATGTCGCCCAGGCGCGGGTGGGGCATGCGGCCCAGCACCTGGCGGTGCTTGACCTGCGGGTCTTCGAACACCTGATCCATTGTGTAGATGGGGCCGCAGGGCACCTTGGCCTCTTCCAGGGCCGCGTTCCAGTCGGCGACCTTGCGGGCGAGCAGGGCCGGCTCGATCAGCGCCGACAGCTCGGCCTGGGCTGCCGCGCGCTTGGGGTTGGTGTCAAAGCGCGGGTCTTGGGCCAGGGCGGGCAGGCCGATTACGCGGCAGAAGCTCTGGAATTGCGTATCGTTGCCCACGGCCACCATCAAGTGCCCGTCCTGGCAGGCAAAGGCGCGAAACGGCGCGGTAATTTGTGAAGACGAGCCCATGCGCGCAGGCAGTTTGCCGCTGGCCAGGTAGTTCATGCCGATATGCGACATGGCGGCAATCTGCGCGTCGAGCAGGGCCAGGTCGATGTGCTGCCCGCGGCCAGAAATCTGGTCGCGATGGCGCAAGGCCGCCAGAATGGCGCACACGGCATAGAACCCGGCAGTCAGGTCGGATACCGAGTAGCCGGCTTTCACCGGCCCGGCGCCCGGCTCGCCGTCGGGCACGCCGGTCACGCTCATCAGGCCGCTCATGGACTGGAAGATGGGGTCGTAGCCCGGCAGGTGGCTGTAGGGGCCGTCCTGGCCGAAGCCGGTGATCGAGCAGTACACCAGGCGCGGATTCAGCTCGGACAGCGAGGGGTAGTCCAGCCCGTAGCGGCGCAGGTCGCCGGCCTTGAAGTTCTCGATGACGATGTCCGCTTTCTGCGCCAGGCGCCGGACCAGGGCCTGGCCTTGCGGGTGCGAAATGTCGATGGTCAGCGACCGCTTGCCCCGGTTCATTGCCACGAATGACGAGGTCTCGCTGGTGGGGGCGCCGTCCGGGCCGGGCATCGGGTATCCCTGGTGGCGCACGTCGTCGCCGCGGCCGGGCCGCTCTACCTTGATGACCTCGGCGCCGAAGTCGGCCAGCATCTGCGCGGCCCAGGGGCCTGAGAATACGCGGCTCAGGTCCAGCACTTTCACGCCCTCGAGCGCTCCTGCCATGATGTCTCCTTGGTATTGGGGAAGGGGGCGGCGCGCCGGCTAGCGGCCCTGGAAGACGGGGGCGCGCTTTTCGAGGAAGGCGCGCCGCGCTTCCTGCGCGTCTTCAGTCTTGGCGATGGCGGCGGTCATGTCCTGTTCGTAGCGATAGCCGTCGCGCAGGCTCATGTCCTCGATGGCATTGAGCGTCTGCTTGGCCAGCACCGTGGCCAGCGGGCTCTTGGATGCCAGTTCGCGCGCCAGCGCCATCGCTTCATCTATGAGCGCCTCGGGCGGCACCGAGGCCTCGACCACGCCCAGCCGGTAGAGCTCGTCGCCGTCGATGCGCAGGCCGGTCAGCATCATGCGCCGCAGGCGCGAATGGCTGAACAGCCGCATGCCGTGCCGCCCGCCGCCCAACAGGCCGACGTTGATCTCGGGCAGGCCCACCGTGGCGGTCGACGCCGCCAGCAGAATGTCGCACGACGCCACTATCGCCAGGCCGGCGCCCAGCGCCGCGCCGTTGATGGCGCCCACCACCGGCTTGGCGCATTCGCGGATGGCGTGAAAGCACTCGCGGGTGCGGCGCGAATGCTGCGGCAGGTCGCCCGGCCCCTTGATCGTGGTGGCGCGATTCTTCAGGTCGGCGCCGGCGCAAAAGGTCTTGCCCTGGCCGGACAGCACCACCGCGCGCACCTCGGGGGTTTCGGAAATGCGGTCCAGCACCCACGACAGCTCGTTCATCATTTCGGTGGAAAGCGCATTCACCGGCGGATTGGCCAGCAGGATGACGGCCACGCCGCCATCCAGGGTGACGTCCAGCGCGGTGTAGGGGCCGGTCAGGGCTTCGGGCATGTTCAAGGTAGTCTCCGGTCGGGTGTCAGATAATGTTGCGGTCGCGCAGGCCCTGGATCTGTTCGTCGCTCAGGCCCAGGTCGCCCAGCACTTCGAGCGTGTGCTCGCCCAGCAGCGGCGGAGCGCGATCCACGCGCAGGCTGGCGCTGCCGAAACGCAAGGGGTTCATGACCTGGGGCACCGAACCTGCCGCCGGATGCGGCAGCCGGCGCAACATGCCGCGGTGCACGACCTGCGGGTCGTCGAATACTTCGGGCACGGTGTTGATCGGGCCGGCGGGCACGCCCGCCTCCTTGAGTTTGCCGAGCCAGTGCGCGCGCGGCTGGCTGGCGAAAGCCGCATCCAGCACCGGGTCCAGGCTGGCCTGGTTCTGCACGCGCTTGCCGTTGGTGGCGTAGCGCGCGTCGCGGGCCAGCGCCGGCTGGCCGATCACCTCGCACAGCGTGACGAACTGTGCGTCATTGCCCACTACGATCACGATGTCGCCGTCGGCGCAGCTGAAAGTACGCTGCGGCTGGATGTTGGGGTGCGCGGTGCCGGTGCGGCGCGGCACGCGGTTGCCCAGCAGGAAATTCATGGCCTGGTTGGCCAGCAGGCCCACTTGCACATCCAGCATGGCGACGTCGACGTATTCACCCTGGCCGGTCTGCGTGCGGCGCAAGAGCGCCGCCACAATGCCCAATGCCGCATAGACGCCGGTGCTGAGGTCGACAATGGGTATACCCACCTTCTGCGGGCCGCCGCCCGGCTTGTCGTCGCGTTCGCCGGTTACGCTCATCAGGCCGCCCATGGCCTGGATGAGGAAGTCGTAGGCCGGCTCGGCCGCGCGCGGGCCGGTCTGGCCAAAGCCCGTTACCGAGCAATACACCAGGCGCGGGTTGATGGCGGACAGCGCCGCGTAGTCCAGCCCCAGGCGCGCCAGCGTGCCCACCTTGTAGTTTTCCAGCACCACGTCGGCGTCGCGGCACAGGGTCTTGATCAGATCCTGGCCTTCGGGTGTCTGGAGATCCACCGTAATGGAGCGCTTGCCGCGATTGGTGGCGATGAAATAGGCGCCGTCGGCCGTATCCGCGCCAGCCTGGTCTTTCAGGAAGGGAGGACCCCACGAGCGGGTATCGTCGCCGCGTCCGGGGCGCTCGACCTTGATGACATCGGCGCCGAGGTCCGCGAGGATCTGGCTGGCCCAGGGCCCGGCGAGCACGCGGCTCAGGTCGAGCACCTTGATATTCGATAACAGCGGCTGCAAGGCCCACTCCTTGATTCCTTAGACGTGTCGCCAGTCTAGGAATACTGGGCCGCGGAAGGCACCGCCCGCGCCGGCAAAGCTGTTATGTGGTTTGTGCCAAGCGGCGAGCCGGCGCGGATGTCAGGCCGCGCCTTCAGGCCGCTGCAGCCAGGCGGCGATTTCGCCCACGACCTGTTCGGGTTGTTCGCGGTGGGGCACATGGCCGCAGGCCCGCAGAATAAGCGGCCGGCCGCCGGCGAGCTCGGCAATGCGCCGGGGATGGTCCAGCGATCCGTATTCGTCCTGGTCGCCGTGCAGCGCCAGGATGGGGCAGCGTACCTGCCGCAGGCAGTCGTCCAGGTTCCAGTCGGCAAAGTCGGGCGACAGCCAGGTGTCGATCCACGCGCTCAGCACCCAGGCGGCTTTCTCGCCATGGTATTTTTTCAGGCGGTCGAGCTGGCCCGGCCGCGCGAAATCTTCCCTGGCTTGCCGGATGCCGGCCAGCGTATGTTCTTCGGCATACATCTGGGCCGACTCGGTGATCAGCGCATCGCAAGATTCGCCATAGATGGCGGCACACACCAGCGCCATGCCGCCGCCGACGCTGTGGCCGAATGCCACGTAGCGCTCCAGCCCCAGGGCCTCGCGCACGGGCTGGAAACCCTGGCGGGCTTCCTGTTCGACAAAATCCGGACCCAGCGTGCCCGGGTGCGGGTCCGAACGCCCGAAACCCAGCCGGTCGTAGGCAACGACGGCGCGGCCGGTGGCCAGGGCAAGCTGGCGCGGAAAATCGCGCCACAGCTCGACGCAGCCCAGCGAGTCGTGGAACAGCACCACGGGCGCCTGTCTGCCGGGCGCGTCTGGCATCCATTGCCGGGCGAACAGCCTGCCATCGGCGGCGTCGATGAAAGTGTCCTGGGTCGTTACGGTTGGCATACGTCCTTCTCGCAAGGGCAGTGGCGCGGCATCGCAGAAACTATGCCGATCATAACCAGTACGCGCCTGTTCTGTAACTTCTATATAATATATTTGAGGGTTACATATCAACGCGCACGGGGTATTTCATGCACGCCAACCATTCTTCCGAGTTTCGGCAAGTGGGCGACCATGCCGCGCTGGACATGATCAATACCATCGAGCAAAGCGAGTCCGGCCCGGTGGATCGCTGGCAATCCGATGCCGATGTGCAGGCTTGGCTGGAACTGTCCGGGCTGGCGCCGGCGCGGCGCGGCGTGCCCAAAGGGCTGCTGAACAGCGCGCGCGAGCTGCGCGAGGCCGTGCGGGCACTGGTGGCGCAACGCAAGGCGGGCCAGCCCCTGAAGCTCGCCGCGTTGAATCGCGCGCTGGCCGCGGGCGGCAGCCACCTGGAACTGGCCGAAACCGGCGCGGGCCAGGTGGCGGTAGAGCGCCGTTATGCGGCTGCAACCGCCGCGCAATGGCTGTTGCCGGCGGCCGAGTCGGCCGCCGAGCTGCTGGCTCACGGCGATTTCAGCCTGGTGCGCAAATGCGAAAGCGACAGCTGCTCGCTGTGGTTCTATGACCGCACCCGTTCCCACCGGCGGCGCTGGTGCAGCATGGCCTTGTGCGGCAACCGGCACAAGGTGGCGGCGTTCCGCCAGCGCGGATCCGCCGGCCAACCGGCCTGAACGCCGTCAAGGTACGCCGTTGCGGCCATGCGCCATGAACCCGGCGCGCTCGCTCAAGCGCTGGTAGTAGGCTTGGACTTCGGGCAGGGCGGGGCGCGCGAACGGGGTCTCGAACCAGCGGTTCACCGATAGTCCGATGGCAATGTCGGCCAGGCTGAACGCCGTACCCGCAACGTGGGCTCGTGTCCGCGCGAGTCGGCCCTCCAGCACCGTCATGAAGCGCGTCCATGCCTGCAGGGATGCCTGTATGCGGCCGGCATCGGCGTGTTCGGGCGATTGGCGCGCGAGCCCCATGAAGGCGTAGCTCCAGGCCGGGTTGAGGTCGGATGCCTGCCAGTCCAGCCACTGGTCGACATGGGCGCGGGCCATGGCGTCGGATGGGTAGAGCGCGCCGCCGCCATAGCGGTTGGCCAGATAGCGGATGATGCTGTTGGATTCCCAGAGCACGAAATCGCCGTCGAGCAACACCGGCACCATGGCATTGGGATTGAGCGCCCGGAATTCGTCGGTATCCACGTCGCGGAATCCGCTGCCCCAGTCTTCCTGGAGGCAGGGCAGCCCGAGTTCGGCGCAGGCCCACAGCACCTTGCGCACGTTGATAGAGGTTCGTTTTCCAAGAATGGTAAGCATGGCGTTGTGCTGCCGGGTTTGAAGGAAAAGGCTAGCTCGCGAGCCTGCCGGCCGCTGAATCCGGCGGCCATGGTCAATATAAGGCAATGGCCGCCGGCCGGGTTCAGCGGCCCGCCAGTTCCCCGCGCCGTTCGATGATGCGGCTGGCCAGGCCGTAGGCAATGGCTTCTTCGGCGGACATCCACAGGTCCCGCTCGATGTCCTGGCGCACCCGTTCTATGGGTTGGCCGGTTTCACGCGCAATGACCTGGGCGATGCGTTCACGCGCCCTGATGATCTCTTTTGCATGGATCGCCATGTCACTGGCCGGGCCGCCGGCGCCGCCGCTGGGTTGGTGGATCAGAAAGCGCGTCTGGGGCAGGCAGAAGCGCCGCTCGCGCGGCGCGCCCAGGTACAGGTGGGTGGCGGCGCTGCCTACCCAGCCGGTGCCGATCATGTTGACGGGCGCCGAAATGAAGCGCGCCACGTCATGGATGGCGTCGCCCGATTCCAGGTGGCCGCCCGGAGATGAAACGATCATGTCGATGGGGGCGTCGGATTCAGCGTCCAGCGTCAGCAGGCGGCGCACCGTTTCAGAAGCCACGGCATCGGTAATGGTTCCGAACACCAGCACCGTGCGGGTGCGGAAGGTTTTCTCTTCAAGAAAAGCGCTGTTTTGCCCTGCAACGGGCGCGGAGGGCGTATCGGCGTTACGTACCAGCATATCGGCAAGACTCCTTGTGTTAAGTTCACGACACATAGACGAACGAACCGCCATTGACGTGACAGCCTCCCGCGATTCCCATCCCCTGGCCCACGATGCCGCGCTGCGCAGGCGCCTGGTGGCGCTGGCCCGGCACTGGCTGGCCCATGCAGGCGAGGCCGAAGACGCCGTGCAGGACGCTTACCTGCGCACGGCGGGCGGCATGCCGCCTTCAGGGGCCGCCAGCCGCGAGGCCTGGCTGGTCACGGTGCTGCGCCACCTGTGCATCGATGCCTGGCGGCGCCAGGGCCGCTATGAGTCCGTGCTGCAGCAGGTTGCGCACGACGGCGCGTCCGCCGTCGATGACGATTCGCCCGAGCGGCAGGCCGGGCAGGCCCGACAGGTCGGGCAGGCGCTGCGGCAGCTGGTGGGCGCGCTGCCGCCGGGCGATGTGGCGGTCCTGTTGTTGTACGAGGTCTTCGGGTTCAGTCATGCAGAACTTGGCACGCTGGCCGGACGCAGCGAGGCGGCGTCGCGCCAGGTGCTGCGCCGCGCGCTGCAACGCCTGCGCCGCGCCGGCCCGGTGACGGCCGATGACGAAGACCAGGCGTGCCTGCTTGCCTTGTGCCAGCAGGCGCTGGCGCAGCGGGACCCCGCGGTGCTGGTCGCCGTGCTGCGCGCCGCCAGGCCCCAGGCGATGCTGGCGTGCGCGCCGGCCCCGCGCATGGCCCGCGAAGACGCCGCCGCGGCGCCGCGCGCGCGACTGGTGCAGTCCGGCAATCAGCTTGCGCTGCTGGTTGTTACCGACGATGGATCCGTCGCCTGCTTGCCGCTGGGCGAGGCCCTTGCCGAACCCGCTTGAGGCCGTCGCGGCGGCATAGCGCATGCCTTCGGATCCTGCCTGGCAATGCCGGGCTTTTTTAGAACCTCATGTAACCAGTAAAAATGACATTGACAGGTTACTAAAAATGCGTAGACTGGGCCCCATGCTTCGTTGATTCGGGCATTTCCCCGCCGTCATTTACTCATTCGGAACCTGCCATGACCCCTTACGCCGATACCCTTGTCCATTACCGCCACGCCCATGCCGACGGGCTGCGCTTCTTTTATCGAGAAGGGGGCGATCCGCAGGCGCCGGTGCTGTTGCTGCTGCACGGCTTTCCCAGTTCGTCGCATCAGTTCCGCAACGTCATCCCGCAACTGGCCCGCAAGTTCCGCGTGATCGCGCCCGATCTGCCGGGCTTCGGCTTTACCGAAGTGCCCGCCGAACGCGCCTACCGTTATACGTTCGACAACCTGGCCAAGTCGTTGGAAGCTCTGGTCGATGAGCTCGGGCTGGCCCGCTACGCGCTGTACTTTTTCGACTATGGGGCGCCCACCGGCCTGCGCCTGGCCGTGGCGCATCCCGAGCGGGTTACCGGGCTGGTATCGCAGAACGGCAATGCCTATCTGGAAGGACTGGGCGACGCGTGGGCGCCGATACGCGCGTATTGGGACGACCCCTCGGCGGCCAACCGGCGGGCCATCCACGACGCCATCCTGAATTTCGAGGGCACGAAATGGCAGTACGTGCATGGCGTGGCCGATCCGGACCGCATCGCGCCCGAAAGCTATGCGCTGGATGCGGCCCTGCTCGAACGGCCTGGCAACAAGGAGATCCAGCTAGACCTGTTCCTGGATTACGCCAACAACCTGAAGCGCTATCCGGATTTCCAGGAATTCTTCAGACAGGCCAGGGTGCCCACGTTGGCCATCTGGGGGCGCAACGATCCCTTTTTCATTCCGCCGGGCGCCCAGGCCTACCAGCGCGACAATCCCGATGCCGTGGTCGAATTGCTGGACACGGGCCACTTCGCGCTGGAGACCCATGGCCAGTACATCGGCCAGCGCATTATCGAGGTGCTGGGCGCGGGCTGATGGGCTTTCGGTCGCGCGCTCAGTCCGGAATGGTCGGCTCGACCAGCCTGGCCAGCTGCATCAGCGATTCCTGCCAGCCCAGGTAGCACATTTCTACGGGAATGACCGAGGGCACGCCTTCTTGCACGATGCTGACTTCGGTGCCGCACGCCACTTGCCGCAGCGAGACCGTGGTCTGCATCTGGCCGGGCAGGTTGGGGTCGTCGAACTCGTCTGTGTAGCGGATTTTCTCGTGCGGCACCAGGTCGAGATATTCGCCGCCGAAGGCATGGCCGTTGCCGGTGCCGAAGTTGCGGAACGACATCCTGAAGGTGCCGCCGACCTTGACGTCCATGTGGTGCACCTGGCAGGTGAAGCCATACGGCGGCAGCCATTTGGCCACGGCGTCGGGTTCGAGGAAGGCGCGGTAGATGCGCTCGGGAGTGGCGCGCAGGACGCGATGAAGCTTGACGGTTCCGGTGGTCATGGTGCGTTTGCCTGTCAAAAGAGTGGATGTATGACCGCGACGATCCACGGGACCCCGTGTCGACAGGATGGACGCTAGGGAAAACCCTTAAAAACGCCCGGCCCACCGCGGGGGGTATCGCGCAGATACTGCAGCACAGACTGCTGATCGCCGGCGAACACGATGCGTTGTGATTTGCGCTGGCGCTGGTACGCGTACATGGGATCGTAATACTGCGCCAGCAGGGCTGCTATCCAGTGCCGATGGGCATCGACGCGGCCGCTGCGCCGCTGCTCGGCCAGGGCCGCGTCCATGACGCCCGCCAGCTGCCTGTGGCGTTCGCCGCCCAGGCGCCTGGAAATGTTGTCCAGGCTCTGGCGCAGGCGTTCGGCGAACCGGTCGAACCCCTGTTCCGGACCATGGACGTCGACGAACTCGGCGCACAGGTCGATGACGTAGTCGCGCAGAATGCGATTCACGCGGTTTTCGGTGGAGTCTTCCAGCCAGACGACCGGGTACTCTTGCATACCCCGGTACAGCTCGAAGGGCAGGCTGCAGGCGCCGATGGCCTGGCTTTCGTCTTCCAGCACGAAGCGGTCGTGGCCGGCCGCGCGTTTTTTCAGGATGTCGATGGCCAGGCGATTGTCGAAGTCGATCTGGGTCGGCTGGCCAACGGCGTGCTTGCCGAAGCTGGAGCCGCGATGGTGGGCGTGATGCTCCAGGTCGAGGCTGTTGTCGAGCTGGCGCAGCAGGTCGGTTTTGCCGGTGCCCGTCATGCCGCCCAGCACGACGAAGCCGCATTGGGCGACCGCGTCGTCGATGGTTTGCAGCAGAAAGCCGCGCATCGCCTTGTAGCCGCCGATGACGCGCGGGTATTCGATGCCAGCCTCGTTTTTCAACCAGGCCTGGCTGATTTGCGAGCGCAGGCCGCCGCGAAAACAGTACAGGTAACCATCGGGATGAGCGCGCGCGAAGTCGGCCCATGCCGCCACGCGCCGCGCCTTGATCGGCCCGCTGACCAACTGGTGGCCCAGGGCAATGGCCGCGTCCTGGCCGCGCTGCTTGTAGCACAGCCCCACCTGCTGCCGTTCGGCGTCGTCCATGAGCGGCAGGTTGACCGCGCCGGGGAAGGCCCCTTTGCTGAACTCGGTGGGCGCGCGCGTGTCCAGCATGGGAACGTCGCGCAGGAAAAGCTCGCGGTAATTGTTGGTGTCGGCGCGCATCAGACGACTTCGACGGCGTAGCGCTGCGCCTGGACCAGTTCGCCGATAGGCGAGAGCTTCAGGCCGGATTCGGCGGCGGCAGCCAGGAACTCGGCCTCGCCTTCCGGCGCCACGGCGACCAGCAGGCCGCCGCTGGTTTGCGGATCGCACAGCAGGTTGATCTGCTGCTGGCCCAGCGGCGCGATGCGTTCGCCGTAGCTGTCGAAGTTGCGGCCGGTGCCGCCCGGCACGCAGCCTTCGGCCAGGTAGTGATCGATGCCCGGCAGGCGCGGCACCTGGTCGAACGCGATGCGGGCGCTGACGCCGCTGCCGTCGGCCATTTCCACCAGGTGGCCCAGCAGGCCGAAGCCGGTGACGTCGGTCATGGCCTTGACGCCTTCCAGTTTGCCGAAGCGGCTGCCGGGTTTGTTCAGGGTGCACATCCAGTCGCGGGCCAGGTGGACGTCTTGGGCGCGCAACCTGGACTTTTTCTCGGCGGTGGTCAGGATGCCGATGCCCAGCGGCTTGGTCAGGTAAAGCTTGCAGCCGGCCGTGGCGGTGTCGTTGCGCTTGAGGCGGGCCTTGTCCACCACGCCGGTGACGGCCAGCCCGAAGATGGGCTCGGGCGCGTCGATGGAGTGCCCGCCGGCCAGCGCGATGCCGGCGGCGTCGCAGGCCGCGCGGCCGCCGCGCACCACTTCGCGCGCGACTTCGGGCGGCAGTACGTTGACGGGCCAGCCCAGGATGGCGATGGCCAGCAGCGGATCGCCGCCCATGGCATAAATATCGCTGATGGCATTGGTGGCGGCGATGCGGCCGAAGTCGAAGGGATCGTCGACGATCGGCATGAAGAAATCGGTGGTGGAAACCACGCCGCGCGAGTCGTCCAGGCCGTAGACGGCGGCGTCGTCGCGCGAGGCATTGCCTACCCAGAGCCTGGGGTCGAGGTTCTGCGCCCCGCTGCCGGCCAGGATGACATCCAGCACTTTGGGGGAAATTTTGCAGCCGCACCCGGCTCCGTGGCTGTATTGGGTAAGGCGGACCGGGGTGTCCATGAGGCATTCCGTAGTATGTGACGTAATGGCGACGATTTTAAAGCAGTGGCCCGTTGTGGAGTAACCTTGCGCATCCTCTAAACCCTGCAGGGCAGCAAAAATGAAGAAAACTGATCTTGAGAAAAACAAGGCCCTGAAACTGATGGGCAAGCTGAACGCCGCCCAGGTCCCCAGCCGCTACGGCGCGGCCGCCGCGGCCGTGCCGGATCGTCGCGAGCAGCGCCGGCTGGACCAGGCTGCGGGCCTGGTGGCTTTTCCGGTCAAGCTGCGCCAGCCGCTGATCGATGCGCTGCGCGCCAGGGCCGACGCCGACGGCGTGCCGGTCAACGAACTGGTGAATGTTCTGCTGGAAGCCGCGTTGCGGGAAGGGGACTGACAGCCATGCACATCTGGGTGGATGCCGACGCTTGCCCTGCCGTGATCAAGGACATTCTGTTCCGTGCGGCGCAGCGCTGGCAGCGGCCGCTGACCCTGGTGGCCAACCAGATGCTGCGCACACCGCCATCGCCCCTGATCCGCGCCATTCAGGTGCCGCGCGGGTTCGACGTGGCCGACGGCTATATCGTTGAACACGCCGGCTCCGGCGACCTGGTCATCACGGGCGACATTCCCCTGGCGGCCCAGGTGCTGGAAAAGCAGGCCCTGGTGCTGAGTCTGCGCGGCGAACGCTATACCGCCGACACCATCCGCGAGCGCCTGTCGATGCGCGACATGATGGAAGAGCTGCGCAACGCCGGCATCGATACCGGCGGCCCGGCCGCCTTCAGCCAGGCCGACCGGCGCGCCTTTGCCAACGCGCTCGACCGCCTGATGCTGGTCAGCGCGCGGGCATGACGGGTTGCGCTTCGCGGGGCGTGCATCGGGCGCGCCTGCCGCGCGCCGCGCCGCTTCAACCCGCGGGCGTCCACACCCGCGCTTCGCGCAGGTCGATGCGCCGGGGCAGCAATTTGTTGGCCAGGAAAACGTCGCCGATCTGCTGCTGGCGGTCGAGATTGGCCGCCGAAACAGGGCGCACATCGTAGGTGCGCCGGTTGTTGGCGGCCGCGACGATTGCTGGATCCAATCCCCAGGCTGGCGCCAGCAGGGCTGCCGCTTCGCCGGGTTGCTGCTTGACCCAGATGCCGGCCTCGCGCAGCGCATCGAACACCTGGGCCACGATATGGGCATGGGCGTCTACATAGGGCGTGGACGCCAGGTAGTAGCGCGCGTAGTCCGCCAGCCCGTCGCGCCCATCGGCCAGCAGCCGCACGCGCTCGTGCCGTTCCACTGCGGCATAGAAGGGGTCCCAGATGGCCCATGCGTCGATCGAACCGTTGTCGAAGGCGGCCCTGCCGTCGGCCGGGCTCAGGTAGGCCTGCTGGATGTCCTGCACGCTCAGGCCGTGCCGTTCGAGCGCCGCGATCACCAGATAATGCGCGCCCGCGGCGCGAGCAAAGCCGACCTTCCTGCCTTTCAGGTCGGCGATGGAGCGGATGGGCGAGTCGGCGCGCACGATGATGGCTTGCGCCGATGGCGCGGGGGTTTCACGGGCGTAGTAGGTCAATGCCGCGCCGGCCGCCTGGGCGAACAGCGGCACGGTGTCGGCCACGTCGGCACTGAGATCGATGGCGCCCACGTTCAGGGCTTCCAGCAATGGCTGCCCGTTGGTGAACTCGTGCCACGATACCGCGACGCCCTGTTCGGCCAGGCGCTTTTCCAGCGCGCCTTGCACCTTGAGCACGGTGATCAGGGTGGATGATTTCTGGTAGCCGATGCGCAAGGTCTTGGCCGCGCGGGCCGGCGAGGGCAATGGCAGGCAGGCGGCCAGGGCGGCGCCGGCCAGCGCGCTCAGTGCCGCGCGGCGCGCGGGGCTCAACAGGAATGAGCGGGTCATGGTGTGGGGTAGTGGCTGGGTGTCATGTCGGGCGAACAATTCTCAGACCTTTGTTCTCCGCCGCAAAAGACAAATAAAAAATTAATTAAGAAGCTGCGCGGCGCGTTGTTTATGCGTTGTCCGCATAAGCAACAAGAAAACAATTCCTTCCGTTTCTGGCCGCGCCTGCGGCACCATGAATCAAGGCCATACACACAGGCTGATGCCGAAACAGGAGAAATAAAGATGAACAAAAGAAGCTGGCTGGCTGCCTTGCTGGCGGCCACGGTGGCTGCTGCCTTGCCGATTTCCGGCGCGCAGGCGCAATCGGGCCGGGAATTGCTGAATGTGTCTTATGACCCGACGCGCGAGCTTTATCGCGCCGTGAACGAAAAGTTCGTGGCGGCACACAAGAAGGAAACGGGCGCGGCCCTGACAGTCCGCCAGTCGCATGGCGGCTCTGGAAAACAGGCCCGTTCGGTGATCGACGGGCTGGACGCCGACGTGGTGACCCTGGCCCTGGCCTATGACATCGATGCTATCGCCGACCGCGGCCTGATCGCCCAGGATTGGCAGGCCCGCCTGCCGGACAACAGCTCGCCCTATACGTCGACCATCGTCTTCCTGGTGCGCAAGGGCAACCCCAAGCAGATCAAAGACTGGGACGACCTGGTGAAAGACGGGATTGAAGTCATTACGCCGAATCCCAAGACTTCGGGCGGCGCGCGCTGGAACTACCTGGCTGCCTGGGCCTACGAACTTGATCGCAGCGGCGGCGATGCCGCGCGGGCGAAAGAGTTCGTGCGCCAGCTGTACCAGCACGTGCCGGTGCTGGATACCGGCGCGCGCGGTTCGACCACGACCTTTGTCGAGCGCGGGCAGGGCGATGTGCTGCTGGCGTGGGAAAACGAGGCCTTCCTGGCGCTGAATGAGCTGGGGCCCGACAAGTTCGACATTGTCGTGCCGTCGCTGTCCATCCTGGCCGAGCCGCCGGTCACCGTCGTGGATCGCAATGTCGACAGGAAAGGCACCCGTGAGCTCGCCGAGGCTTACTTGAATTTCCTGTACACGCCCGAGGCGCAGGAGATCATCGCGCAGAACTACTATCGCCCCATCAACCGCGACGTGGCGGCCAAGTATCGCGACAAATTCCCGGGCCTGAAGCTGGTCAAGCTGGGCGAGGTGTTCGGCACCTGGCGCGAGGCCCAGAAGACGCACTTCAGCGACGGCGGCACCTTCGACCAGATCTTCCAGGCCAAATAGGTTTAATCAGCACCCACGGAACGGCAAGCATGGCGCGCCGGGCGCTCGTCCTGGCGTGCCGCTTCGCGGCGCGTGGCGTTCACAAGACTCATGAGGATACGAGCATGCAAGCATTCCAGTTCAAGCGCTTCGCGGCCCGCCCGCTGCGCGCCATCGCGACGGCCATGGCGCTGCTGACCGCGGCAATACCCGCCGCGCATGCCGCGTCGGAAAAGCTGCGCATCGCCGAACAATTCGGCATTGTGTACCTGCTGCTGAACGTAGCGCGCGACCAGGGCTATATCGAGCAGCGCGGCAAACAGGCCGGTGTGGATATCGAGGTCGAATGGGTGAAGTTGTCGGGCGGAAGCGCCGTCAACGAGGCCTTGCTGTCCGGGTCCATCGACATCGCGGCGGCCGGCGTCGGCCCCCTGTTGACGATATGGGACCGCACCCACGGCAGGCAGGGCGTCAAGGGCATTGCATCGCTGGGAAATTTGCCCACCTACCTGGTCAGCACCAATCCCGAGGTGAAGACGATTGCCGACCTGGGCCCCGATGACCGGATCGCGCTGCCGGCCGTGCGGGTGTCGGTGCAGGCCAGGTACCTGCAGATGGCGGCCGCCAGGCAATGGGGCGACGCCCAGTACGACCGGCTGGACAAGCTGACGGTAGGGCTGCCCCATCCGGATGCAACCGCTGCCATCATCAACGGCGGCACGGAAGTGACAGCCCATTTTGCAACCCCGCCGTTCTGGAATCAGGAACTGGCGGGCAACCCGCAGGCTCACAAGATCCTGTCGTCGTACGACGTGCTGGGCGGCCCCGGCTCTTCGACGCTGCTGTTTGCCACCACGCGCTTTCAGCAGACCCGGCGCAAGGTCTTCGATGCGTTCCTGGATGCACTGCAGGATGCCGAACAGTTCGTGAAGACGCACCCCGACCAGGCGGCCGACATCTACATCCGCACCAGCGGCGCCCGTATTGACCGCGATTTTCTGGTTTCCATCATCAAAGACCCGGACATCCAGTACAAGACCACGCCCGAGAATACTTATCCGCTGGCGAAGTTCATGCACCAGGTCGGCGCGATCAAGAACCTGCCCGCCTCGTGGAAAGACTATTTCTTCGATGACGCGCGCATCGCCGCGGGCAGCTAACGCAAAGCCGCGACGCGGCCGGTGTGTTCGGCCGCTGTGCGCAGCAGGCGCGCGCGGTCGATTTTGTTGGTGCTGGCCAGGGGAAGCGCCGGCACGAACTAGACACGGCGCGGATGCTGATAGGCCGGGGCGTGCGCCAGCGCGAATTGCTTGATGGCGGCCTCGTCGGCGGCGGCGCCGGCGCGCAGCACCACGAAGGCCACGGGCTTGGTGCCCTTGATGTCGTCGTCAATGGGAACCACGCAGGTCATTCTAGGTAGCGCATTTACCTCCATAAACGAATAATATTTGCTATGCATATTCCCCTTGTGGGCTGCTCAATAAGGCGCCCAGCGCCATGCTGCCCCGATGCGCCCCGGGCCACTTACACTATTCGCTTTGCCATATAACGAGAATTTCATGAGACATTCGCTTTCCTCGCTGGGCCTGGCGCTGGCCCTGTCATTTCCCGCGATGGGCGCCGTGGCGCAGCCGGCCCAGCCCGCGGCCTCCACCGCCCAGAAAGCGCCCCGCGATCCGTTTTTCTGGCTGGGCGAGATCAACAAGGCCACCGCCGTCATCAATGCCGACGAAGGGCTGCTCGACAAATCCATGGCGCCGCGCCTGGCGGCAGGCGTGGCCAAGGTAATCGAAGACGGCAACCAGCCGGGCGCCAAGCGGCCGGCCACCGTGATCACCTTCGAGCCGCTGCTGATCAAGGCCGCGGGCCAGGACATCACGCTGCTGCATGCGGGCCGCTCCAGCCAGGACATGCACGCCACCTACCGCAGCGCCATTCTGCGCGACAAGCTGCTCGATCTTGCCGACCAGCTCAACGCCACCTCTACCACGTTGGTAAGCCTGGCCGCCAAGCATGCCGACACCATCGTGCCCAACTACACCAACGGCGTGGCCGCGCAGCCCAACAGCTATGGCCACTACCTGCTGGGGCACGCGGCGGGGCTGGACCGCGACGCGCAGCGCATACGCGAGGCCTATGCCCGCATCGACCGGTCGCCCATGGGCACCACGGTGCTCAACGGCACCAGCTGGCCGCTGGACCGCAAGCGCATGGCGCAATACCTGGGCTTTGCGGCGCTGGTGGACAATGCCTACGATGCGTCGCAAATCTCTTCCATGGACCAGCCGGTGGAGGTCGCGTCCATCGTGACCAGCATCGCGCTGCACACCGGAAACTTCGTCGAGGACGTGATGACGCAGTACGCGCAGTCGCGCCCATGGATCCTGCTGGAAGAGGGCGGCGGCAATACCTATGTGTCGAGCGCCATGCCGCAGAAGCGCAACCCGGGTTTGCTGAATGACACCCGCAGCGCCGCATCCACCGCCGTGACGCTGGCCATGGGCCCCGTGCTGCAGACTCACAACATCACGCCGGGCATGAGCGATCCCAAGAGCGTGAAGCACAATTCCGCCATGGTCGACAGCGCAATTACTGTGTTGCAACGCTGGAACCGCGTGTTGAACGCCATGGTCATCAGCCCGGATCGCGCGCTGGAAGAATTGAACAGCGACTGGACTGCATCGCAAGAGCTGGCCGACGTGCTGATGCGCAAATACAAGCTGCCGTTCCGCGTGGGGCACCATTTCGCGTCCGAGGTGGTGAGCTACGCGAAGGCCAACAACATCAAGCCGCTCGATTTTCCGTACGATCAGGCGCGACGCATTTACGAAGAGGCGGTGCATGGCTCGAAGTATCCCGCCGAGCTGCCGATGGGCGAGGCCGAATTCCGCGCCACGCTCGACCCGGTGGCGATCGTGAAGCACCGCGCCACGTCGGGCGGCCCGCAGCCTGCGGAAATGCAGCGCATGCTGACCGAGGCGCGCGAGCGCCTGGCGGCCCAGGATGCCTGGGTCCAGGCCCGGCGCAAGCATATCGACGATTCCCTGGCCGAACTGGACGAGCAGTTCGACCAGCTGGTCGCCAGCGGACAGGGCAGCTAGTCGCACGGAGCCTTAATTGGACCAGTTCAACGAAATTGGCGTGTTCGTCAAGACGGTGGAGCTGCGCAGCTTTACGAAAACCGCCGATGCGCTGGAGACGTCCAATGCAACGGTCAGCCGGATCATCTCGAAGCTCGAGGCAGATCTGGGAGTCAAGTTGCTCGAGCGCACCACCCGGCGTGTCAGCCCCACCCCCGACGGCCTGGCGTTCTACGAGCGTTGCAAGCTGATTCTCGACCAGCTCGAAGAGGCCAAGAACGAGGTGACGGCGCTGCGGGATACGCCGCGCGGCACGTTGCGCGTGGTGCTGCCCGTAAGCTACGGCAAGCTGTGGATCATGCCGCTGCTCAACAGCTTCGCCAAGCGGTTTGCGGAGCTGACCATCAGTGTCACGCTTTCCGACCGGCTCGACGACCTGACCGAAGACAACTTCGATGTCGCATTGTCGATCGGCGAGACCACCGAGGCCCGCCTGGTGGCGCGCAAGTTGCGGCAATCGCGCATCGTGACTGCCGCGGCGCCGGGCTACCTGGCCGAATGGGGCACGCCGTCCGTGCCGCAAGACCTGGCCCAGCACAATTGTCTGTTGTATGTCAGGCCCGGCAAGCGCCTGAAATGGCTATGGGATTTCGTCGACGCCAGCCAGGCGCATCACAGTGTGGCGGTGCACGGCAACCTGCTCGTCGACAATGGCGAGGCCCTGATGGATGCCGCCGCGCAGGGCGTGGGCATTATTCAGGCGCCCGATTACGTCGTGCTGCCCCAGCTGCAAAAGGGCGCCCTGGTCGAAGTGCTGGGCGATTATCGTCCGGCGGGCCCGGCGATCTGGGTGCTGTATCCGCCCAGCCGCCAGCGCGCCAGCCGGGTCCAGATGCTGCTCGACGAGCTGTTCGCCATGGCGGGCTCGTTGCCGGGCGTCAGCGCCGAGGCCGAGCCGGCAGCTCACTGAGCTGGTTCGGCGGCGGCCGCGGCAATGCGTGCAATGCCGGGGAGCGGGCAGTCCACCACCGCCGCGCGGCCGGCCCCCAGCGCGGCCAGCGCCATCAGCAAGCTGAGCAGGGCGCACAATAACAGCGCGGCATGCCAGCCGCCGGTGGCTTCGTGCAGGGCGCCGACCAGCACCGGCCCTGCCGACGCAAGTAAGTAGCCCATGCATTGCGCCATGCCCGACAGGGTGGCGGCGGATTGCGGCCCGCTGGTGCGCAGGGTGACGAACGCCAGCCCCAGAATGACACCGGCGCCGGTGCCCAACCCCAGCAACACCACCCAGGCCTGGCTCCAGCCAGGCAACGCGAGCAATCCGGCCAGGCCGGCAAGCGACAATAGAGCGGCGCTGCCGCCCAGCAATCGCTGATCTCGCATGCGCCGCAGCAGTGGCGCGACGAACAGCGCGGGCACGGCGGACATCAACTGCAGCAGCCCATGCAGGGCGCCCGCCTGGGCGCTGGTATAGCCGACGTCGCGCAGAATGGCGGGCAGCCAACCGATGCACACATAGAAGACAAACGAATTCAGGCCCAGGTAGCACGTGACGTGCCAGGCCAGGGGTGAACTCCATACGCCGCAGGCAGGGGCTGCGGGGCCAGTCGCGGGCCGCTGCCGGGGGCGCGTCAGCTGGGGCGCCCATGCCAGCGCCGCCAGCAGCGGCGGCGTCGCCATGGCCAGCGCCGGCCAGCGCCAGCTTCCGCCCGACAGGCCGGCCAGGGGAATGGCGATGGCCGAAGCCAGGCCGGCGGCGATGCTCATGGCCAGCACATAAGCGGCGGTGAGGGCGGCAGCCTGTTCCGGGAAGTCGCGTTTGAGCAGGCTGGGCAGCAGGACATTACCGATGGCGATGGCGCAGCCGGCCAGGGCGGTGCCGGCGAACAGGTAGAAAACCGACCCGGCCGACCGCAGCAGCACCCCCAAGCCCAGCAAGGCCATCGCGGCAAACAGGCTGCGTTCGTGCCCGTAGCGGCCGGCCAGTGGCGGCGCGGCCAGCGACACCATGGCGAAGGCAAGCAGCGGAAGGGTGGTCAGCATGCCGGCGGCAGCCGCGCTCAGGTGCAGTTGGATGCGGATCAGGTCAATCAACGGCGCGATGCCGGTCAACGGCGCGCGCAGCGACATGGCGATCAGCATCACGCCGGCAAGCGACGCGGCTGGCCGGCGGCCAAACTGCGACAGCAGGAAAGGTCGATCCATGGGTTGCTCGATACGGAATAAGGCGGACGGGGCGTTGGTGCGAGTGCTCCGGCGTTGGCGGCCTGCATGTTGAAAGCCGGCATCCTGGAAGCCTGCATTCTGTACAGGGCCCGGGGCGCGAAAAACGGGGCGCCATGCAGAACTTCTTTTCCGTCCTGGAACAATTCCCGCGGCTCACCGCACAGCGCTAATATCTGGCCCGGCGCGGATGCGCAGGCATCTGCTTATTGTTCATATGATGGCTATGGTCAAGTGATATGATGGCCGTCAACGCGCTGTGCCGCAGGAGAACCCCATGAAAGCCCCTCCCCCCGCCCAGGCAAGAAAGAAAACGCTTTCGTCGCAGGTGGCGGACGAGCTTCGGTCGCGTATCGAGGGCGGCATGTATGCCCCGGGCGACAAACTGCCCACCGAACAGGTGCTGGTAGAAAAATTCGGCTTCAGCCGCACGGTCATCCGCGAAGCCGTGGCCACTTTGCGCGCCGACGGCTTGCTGGAATCGCGCCAGGGGGCTGGCGTGTTCGTGCTGGGGCCGCAGCAGTCGGACGAGACCCTGACGCTGTTCTCGCATGCCACCGACAAGATCTCGGACATTATTGAAGAGCTTGAATTGCGCATCGGCATCGAAGTCGAGGCGGCCGGGCTGGCGGCGGCGCGTAGTTCGCCCGCGCAGGAAGCAGAAATCCAGGCTGAGCTCGATAACTTCGCGCAACTCATGTCCGAAGGCCGCTCTACCGACGAATCCGATTTCCGCTTCCACATGGCCATTGCGGCAGCCACCAACAACAGCCGGTTCAAGACCTTCCTGGAGCACATCGGCCGGCGCATGATTCCGCGCGTGAAGTTCCGCACCGTGATGGGCGGCGTAGATCCGCTGCCCAACCGCGACCACACCATTCTGGCCGAACACGCCGAGATCGCCGAGGCGATTTTCGCCAGCGACGTGGACCGCGCGCGCGACGCCATGCGCCGCCATCTGCTGATCGGTATCCAGCGCTACCGCTCGCTGACGCGCCGCAGCCCGGTGCCCGCACAAACCGATTGACGTGCTCTCAAAAGTCATAATATGATTTCTCGGAAATACATACTATGACACTGAGAGGCACGCATGTCCCCCCAAGAACTCAAGGCTCGTATCGCGTCCGGGCTGTTGTCGTTTCCTGTCACGCACTTCAATGCGGACTTCAGCCTGAACTTGCCCAGCTACCAGAAGCACGTTGCATGGCTGTCGGGCTACGACGCCGCGGCGCTGTTCGCCGCGGGCGGCACGGGCGAGCTTTTTTCCCTGACTCCGCAGGAAATCGGCGACGTGACCCGCGCCGCGAAAGAAGCGGCGGGCAGCGTGCCCATTATTTCGGGCTGCGGCTATGGCACCGAGCTGGCCAAAGACATTGCGCGCCGCGCCGAGCAGGCGGGCGCCGATGGCTTGCTGCTGCTGCCTCATTACCTGATGGAAGTGCCGCAGGAAGGCATCTACCAGCACGTCAAAGCAGTGTGCGATTCCACCGGCCTGGGCGTCATTGTGTACAACCGCTCGAATTCGGTGGCCAATGCCGACACGGTGGCGCGCCTGGCCGACGCCTGTCCCAATCTGGTCGGCTTCAAGGACGGCACCGGCCAGACCGGGCTGGTGCGCCGCATTACCGCCAAACTGGGCGACCGCCTGAGCTACATCGGCGGCATGCCCACGCATGAACTGTTCGCGCAGGGTTTCAACGGCCTGGGCCTGAGCACTTATTCGTCGGCGGTCTTCAACTTCGTGCCCGAACTGGCGCTGCGCTTCTACAAGGCGCTCAAGGCCGGCGACGACGCCACCATGGCGCAGATCCTGGACAGCTTCTTTTTTCCGTTCGCCGACATCCGCGATCGTGAAAAGGGCTATGCGGTTTCCATCATCAAGGCAGGCGTTGAGCTCATCGGCCACACGCCGGGGCCGGTGCGCGCGCCGCTTACCAACCTGACGCCGCAAGAGAAAGACATGCTGAAGGCGCTCATCGCGAACGCTGGCAGCTGAAGGCGCGGCAGCCTGCACTGGGCCGCGCCGCGGCGCGGTCCGCCACCGGCAATCGCCGACAAGAACAGCGCAAGACTGTTGCACAACCCCCAACGGAGGAAGACATGAACCCAGCAGGCATCGTTTCACTTGTCTCGGCGGCCATCCTGGCCGGCGCGGCGGGCCCCGCCCTGGCGCAGGGCGGCAATCATGACGTGCGGATCGTGCTGCCCGAGCAGCCGGCCAACCTGGAACCCTGCGGCAGCATCATGACCAACGTCGGCCAGGTGCTCAACCAGAACGTCACCGAGTCGCTGACTGTCATCGACGCCAAGACCGGAAAGGCCATGCCCAAGCTCGCCACCAGCTGGGAGCAGGTCGATCCGAACACCTGGCATTTCAAGGTGCGGCAAGGGGTGAAGTTCCATGACGGCGCCGACCTCAACGCCAAGGCGGTGGCCTTTTCCATCGAACGGATGACGGGCGGCAAGCTGACCTGCAACAACATGGCCAAGTTCGGCAACGCCAAGCTGACGGTCAAGCCGCTGGATGACTACACGGTCGAGATCAGGTCCGACCGGCCCCAGCCCATCCTGCCCACGCTGCTGAGCGTGGTGATGGTCGTATCGCCCAATACGCCGGTGGATAAGGCCGTGAACGACCCGATCGGCACCGGCCCCTTCAAGCTCACGACCTTCAGTCCGCAGACGGTGGTGCTGGACCCGTTTGCCGGCTACTGGGGCAAGAAACCGGTGGTGTCCAAGGCGACCTACGTGTGGCGCCAGGAATCGTCGATTCGCGCCGCCATGGTGGAAACCGGCGAAGCCGACCTGACGCCGTCCATCGCCATCCAGGACGCCTCTAACCCCAAGACCGATTTCGCCTACCTGAATTCGGAAACCACCGCTATCCGCATCGACCTCGAACAGCCGCCCCTGGACGACGTGCGCATCCGCAAGGCGCTGAACCTGGCCATTGACTGGGACGGCCTGAGTCAGCTGTTTGGCGACGACATCCAGCGCGCCTCGCAGATGGTGGTGCCGGGCATCATTGGCCACGACGACAAGCTCGAGGCCTGGAAGTACGACGCCGACCAGGCCCGGAAACTGGTGGCGGCCGCCAAGGCCGACGGCGTGAAGGTCGATACCGAGATCAAGCTGATTGGCCGCAACGGCATTTACCCCAACGGCGCGGAAGCCATGGAAGCCATGATGACGATGTGGGAAGGGGTGGGCCTGAACGTCAAGCTGGTGATGCTGGACGTGGCCGACTGGACGCGCTATCTGCAAAAGCCGTTCCCCGCCGAGCGCGGCGCCAACCTGGTGCAGATGATGCACGACAACAACAAGGGTGACGCGGCGTTCACGATTCCTATCTTCTACCGTTCCAGCGGTCAGTACTCCACGCTGAATGATCCGGCCGTGGACAAGGAAATCGACGCCGCAATGGCGGCCACCGGCCAGGCGCGCGAAGACGGCTTCAAGAAGATTTTCCGCCAGATGCGCACCGAGGTCGTGCCGGACATTCCCATGTTCCACATGATCGGCTACACCCGCGTGGGCAAGCGCCTGGACTGGAAGCCGGACATCACCACCAACAGCGAGATTCCCCTCGCGAACATTCAGTTCAAAGACTGATGCGCTTCGCCGGAGCCACCGCCCGCGCAGGCGCGGCGGCGGCTCCGGCGGCTGCCTTCCTAGCAAGCCAAGGACCCGATCATGCTGCATTATCTTGGACGACGGGCGTCCTATAGCGTCATCTCGATACTGGGTCTGCTGACCCTGGTGTTCTTCCTGACCCGACTGACCGGCGATCCTTCCGCACTGTACCTGCCGCTGGATTCCACGCCGCAAGCGCGCGCGGCCTTCGCCCATCTGCACGGGCTCGACCAGCCCATCTATATCCAGTTCTGGAATTACCTGGCCGACCTGCTGCGGCTGGATTTCGGCGAGTCGATGCGGCAGCACCGCTCGGCCATTGAAGTGGCGCTGGAAGCGTTTCCCCAGACGCTGAAGCTGGCCTTCGTAGCCATGCTGCTGTCGCTGTCGCTGGCTATCGTGGTGGGGGCGCTGGCCGCGGCCCGGCCGCGCGGGCTGTTCGACCGCATCGCCACCGTGGTGTCGCTGGCAGGCGCCAGCGCGCCCGACTTCTGGGTGGCGATCGTGGCTATCCTGGTATTCGCCGTGGGCATGGGCGTGCTGCCTACATCGGGCACGGGAGGCTGGGAATTCTGGGTCATGCCGATTTTCGTGCTGATGCTGCGCCCCTTCGGCCTGCTCGTGCAGGTGGTGCGCGGCACCATGCTGACCTCGCTGGCCTCGCCCTATATCAAGACCGCGCGCGCCAAGGGTCTGCCCCGCCGCGTGGTGGTGTTCGGCCATGCCCTGCGCAATTCACTGCTGCCCGTCATTACCGTGGCGGGCGACCTGGCCACCGGGTTGGTCAACGGCGCGGTCATCGTCGAGTCGGTGTTCGGCTGGCCGGGCATCGGCAAGCTGATGATCGACTCGATCATCCAGCGCGACTTCGCGGTGGTGCAATCGACGATCCTGGTCACCGCGACCGCGATCTTCATCCTGAACATCCTGATCGACCTGCTGTACGCGGTGCTCGATCCACGCGTGCGGTACTGATCATGTCTGCGATTCCATCCACTGTCCATGCGGTGTCGCCGGCGCGGCCAGGCCGCGCCCGGCTGCTGTTCTGCTACCTGAAGCGCGACAGGCTGGCGCTGGCCGCCGCCATTTTCCTGGTTCTGCTGGTGCTGGCCGCGTTGCTGGGCCCATGGCTGATGGGCGACGCCGCCACCAAACTCGGCCTGCGCCACCGCAACATGGCGCCATTCGGCCTGGATGCCGGCTGGCTGTATGTGCTGGGCGCCGACACGCTGGGCCGCCCGATCCTGCCGCGCCTGGTGGTGGGCGCCAGCAACACCCTGGGCATTGCCGCTGCGGCGGTCTGCGCCTCGATGCTGGCGGGCGGGCTGCTCGGCCTGGTGGCGGGCTATACCGAAAGCTGGTATAGCCACGTCATCCAGCGCGGCGCCGACATCATCATGAGCTTTCCGTCGCTGCTGCTGGCATTGATCGTGCTGTATACGCTGGGGCCCAGCGTCACCAACCTGGTGATCGTGCTGGCCATCACGCGCATGCCGGTCTATTTGCGCACGGCGCGCGCCGAGGTGCTGGAGCTGCGCGAACGCATGTTCGTCAGCGCGGCGCGCTCGATGGGGGCCAGCTCGGCGCGCATCGTGCTGCGCCACATCGCCCCGCTGGTCGTGCCCACGCTGATGACCATTTCGGCCATCGACTTCGCCACCGTCATCCTGGCCGAGTCGGCGCTGAGCTTCCTGGGCCTGGGCATCCAGCCGCCCGAGTTCACCTGGGGCGCGATGGTGGCCAACGGGCGCGGCTACTTGGCCACGGCCTGGTGGATCGCGTTCTGGCCGGGGCTGGCCATCATGCTTACCACGCTCTCGCTCAACATCCTGTCAAGCTGGGCCCGCACCGTGGCAGACCCCCAGCAGCGCTGGCGGTTGCAGAAATTGAAGAAGGCGGCACGATGAATACCGAAGCAGACAAACAGCCCATTCTGCGCATCGACGGGCTGACCGTGGACTTCCTGTCTGACGACGAGCCGGCGCGCGCCGTGGACAATGTGTCGTTCCACGTGCACGCGGGCGAGACGCTGGTCATTCTGGGAGAAAGCGGATCGGGCAAGAGCGTCAGCACCAGCACGGTGATGGGACTGGTGGATTGCCCGCCCGGCGATATCGTGCAGGGCCGCATCTTGTTCCAGGGCCAGGACTTGACCCGCCTGGACGACGAGGCGCGGCGCCGCATCAACGGCTGCAAGATCGCCATGATTTTCCAGGACCCGCTGGCCTACCTCAACCCCGTGTATACGGTGGGCCGGCAGATCGCCGAGGTCTTTCAGCACCATGGGGCAGCGGATGCCCGGCAGGCGCGCGCACGCGCCATCGAGCTGCTGGCCCGCGTGGGCATACGCGAACCCGAGCTGCGCGTCGACTTTTATCCGCATCAGTTCTCGGGCGGTCAGCGCCAGCGCGTGATGATTGCCATGGCCATTGCGCTGGAGCCCGACGTGCTGATCGCCGATGAGCCGACCACGGCCCTGGATGTCAGCGTGCAGGCGCAGATCCTGGACCTGCTGCGTGACTTGCAGCGCGAGCGCCGCATGGCGCTGATCATGATCACGCACGACCTGGAAGTGGCCGCTTCGATGGCCGACCGCGTCATCGTCATGAAATCCGGGAAGATCGTCGAAGCGGGCGACGCGCGCGAAGTGTTCACCCATCCCCGGCATGAGTACACGCGCACGCTGACCTCGGCCCTGCCGCACGGCGACCTGGCCGACGCGTCGAATCGCCGTTCCGGCGTGGTGGCCCGGGAGCCGGTGTTGCGCGTGGAACACCTGGTCAAGGAATACCGCCTGAGGTCGGGCGCGTTCGCCGGCAGGCGGGTGCTGCGCGCGGTGAACGACGTCAGCTTCGAGGTTTGCCGCGGCGAAACGGTGGGCATTGTGGGTGAGTCGGGCTCGGGCAAATCGAGCGTGGCCCGCATGCTGCTGCGCCTGTTCGAGGCGACCTCGGGCGCGGCCTATTACAACGGCGTGAACATCTTCGACATGGACGAGCGCCAGATGCGCAAGTTCCGGCGCAAGGTACAGATGGTGTTCCAGGACCCTTTCGGGTCGATGAATCCGCGCATGACCGTGCAGGAAATCATTTCGGAACCCTGGGCGATTCATGGCGACATTCTGGCCAAGTCGCGCTGGCGCGACCGCGTGGCCGAGCTGCTGGAACTGGTGGGCATGCGGCCCGACCATGCGCCGCGCTACCCGCACCAGTTTTCAGGGGGGCAGCGGCAGCGCATCGCCATTGCCCGCGCGCTGGCCAGCGAACCCGAACTGGTGGTGTGCGACGAGGCGGTGTCGGCGCTGGACGTGTCGATCCAGGCGCAAGTCATAGATCTGCTGGCCGACCTGCGCACCCGCCTGGGCCTGTCGTATGTGTTCATCACGCACGACCTGCCCATTGTGCGGCACTTCGCCGACCGCATCATCGTGATGCAGCAGGGCAAGATCGTCGAACAGGGGGCCACCTCGGCCATCTTTAATCAACCCGCCCACGCGTACACCCGCAGCCTGCTGGCGGCCACGCCACAGCCCAAGTGGCTGCGCGCCGGCCGCGAACAAGCCGCCGGCGCCGTGCCGGCATGATGCCCGGAACCGAATACTGTCATGGCTGATTTCTGCTACGCCGAAGAGGCGCTGGTCCAGTTCGCGCAACACTGCCTGCTGGCGGTCGATGTCGACGCGCCTATCGCCGCCGTGGTGGCGCGCCGCGTCGTGGACGCCGATCTGTACGGCCATGCCACGCACGGACTGGCGCTGCTGCCACGCTATCTGAAAGAGATTTCGGAAGGCGCCACCCAGCGCCGCGGCGAGATCTGCCGCATCTCGGAGAAGGGCGCCTGCCTGCTATGGGATGCCGCGATGCTGCCGGGCCATTGGGTGTTGCACCAGGCCATCCAGGCGGCCCTGCAGCGCGTGCCTGCGCAAGGCATGGTCAGCATTGCCGTGCGGCACAGCCAGCATATCGGCGCGTTGCAGGTCTACCTGCCCGACCTGACCGACGCCGGCTACTTGTGCCTGCTGTGGGCGACCGACACCAAGGTGCGTTCGGTGGCGCCGTTTGGCGGGCTGGACCCGGTGCTGACTAGCGAACCCATAGCCGCCGGCATTCCGACGCGCGGCACGCCGATCCTGATCGACACTACGACCTCGCTGACCAGCAACAGTTTCGTCAAGCAGGTGCAGGCACGCGGCGAGCGGCTGCCCTGGCCCGCGCTGCTGAGCGCGGACGGGCGGGTGACCGACGATCCCGGCGCCCTGGCCACCGACCCGCCGGGCACCATCTTGCCGCTGGGCGGCATGGATCATGGCTACAAAGGCTATGCCATGGCGATGCTGGTGGGCGCGATGTCGCTGGGCCTGTCGGGGCTGGGACGCCTGTCGGGCGAGAAGGCCCAGGGCTTTCTGTTGCAGGTGATCGATCCTGATGCCTTTGCGGGGCGCGATATTTTCCTGGACGAGATGCAGGCCCTGGCCGACGCGACGCGCGCCGCCCGCCCCATCGACCCGGCCCGGCCGGTGCGCGTGCCGGGGGACGCGGCGCTGGCTCGCGCCGAACGGCAGCGCCGTCACGGGGTGAGGCTGGGCGCCGACATTCCCGCCGCGCTCGAACCCTGGAGCCAGCGGCTAGGCGTGCCGTTTCCAACGGCGCTGCACGGCTGAGGTTTCTCCAGGGGGCTTAAGCCCTGGAAAAGGCGGCCGCGCGGCCGCCGCGATTTCATTGGAAGTGTCATGATCGATATTGTGTTCCACGGCCAGAATGCCGCGACGTATCTGGCGGATTTCCGTGTCGCGCTGGTATCGGCCGCCCGCATCCAGGTTGTGCCGGACAAGCTGTCGGCGGCGGCCGACATCCAGTCGTACCGGCAGGCCGATGTAATCGTCGGCAACCGCCTGGATGCCACCATGCCCCGGCCCGAGCGCGCCAGGCTGTACCAGGTGTGCGCGGCAGGCTACGACCGCATCGACATGGCGGTGCTGCCGGACGGCGCCGCTGTTTGCAATTGCCACGGGCACGGCCCGGCCATCGCCGAGTACGTGATGGCCGCCATCCTGAGCCGGTGCGTGCCGCTGGAGGACGCTCATGTCCGCCTGGCGCGCGGCGACTGGCACTATAGGGCGGGCTCGCCGGGGGCCTTGCACGGCGAGATCGGCGCGGCGACGCTGGGGCTGCTGGGCTACGGCCACATCGGGCAGGCCATCGCCCGGCGCGCCAAGGCATTCGGCATGCGGGTGCTGGCCGCCAACCGCAGCCCGGTGCCGGTTTCAGGCGACGTGGATGCGTGGTTCGGCCTGGACGCGCTGGACGGCTTCTACCAGCAGTCCGATTACATCGTGGTGTCGTTGCCGCTGATGCCGGCAACCGAGGGACTGGTCGATGCGGCGGCGTTTGCACGGATGCGCGCCCACGCCATGTTGATCAATGTGGGGCGCGGGCCGGTGGTGGACGAGCAGGCTTTGTACGAGGCCCTGCTGCGCGGACGCATCGGCGCGGCGGCCATCGATACCTGGTACCAGTATCCGTCGCGCGCAGGCGAGGTGGCCGAGCCTTCGCGGCTGCCGTTTGCCCGGCTCGACAACGTCATCATGACGCCGCACATGTCGGCCTGGACCGGCGGCACCATCGCGCGGCGCGCAAAAGCGATGGCGGCCAACGTGGACGCGTGCGTGGCAGGACGGGAGCTGGCGAACCGGGTCAGCAAGCCGGCCTAGCATCAACGGTCGCGGCCGCCCCGGCCGCCGTGATCGCCTCCACCGGGCCGCCCGCCGCCCGAGCCACGATCCGCGCGGGTGGTTTCGCGTTGCGCCTGCTGGCGGCGCATGTCTTGTTGCTGGCGCGCCTGCTGCTGCCGCACTTGCTGCTGCCGTTGCTCGGCTTGCTGGCGCTGCCTTGCCTGCTGTTGCTGCTGCTGCTGCTGCTGGCGTTGCGCTTCCTGGCGCTGGCGTTGCTCCTGCTGCCGGTGCTGCGCTTCCTGGCGCTGGCGTTGCTCCTGCTGCCGGTGCTGCGCTTCCCGCTGGCGCTGCCCTTGCTGCTGGCGTTGTGCTTCCTGACGCTGGCGCTGCTCTTGCTGCTGGCGTTGTGCTTCCTGACGCTGGCGTTGCTCTTGCTGCCGGTGCTGCGCTTCCTGACGCTGGCGCTGCTCTTGTTGCTGGCGCCCTTGCCGTTCGTGCGCGGCATCGCGCCGGCGCTCGGCCTCGCGTGCCGCCTGGCGGCGGTCGTGTTCGCGTTGCACCGCGATTTCGTGTTTGGTGGGGCCACGCTGGATGCCGCCTTTCCCGCCGTGGTAGCTGACTCGGCGATGGTCGTCGTGTTTGACCACGACCTTGCGGCTGTACACATTGGTGATGCGCGTGACATTGATGTTGTTCACCTCGCGGTTGTAGTAGAAGCGGTCGCGCTTCCAATAGCCGCCGTGGTAGCCGGTGCCGATGTAGCCGAAGCCGTAGTTGATGCCGCCGTAATAACCCACCTGGCGGCCCCAGTAGCCTGGATGCCACCGGTAGGCATTGCCGGCGTAAGCCCAGTAGCCCGGTGTCCAGAGCGCGCCGACGAAGGGCGGCAGTACCCACGCGCCCGGCACCCAGTAATAGCCTTGGTGATTCACCGCCCAGTATCCGGGGGTCCAGATGTAGCCCGGGCCCGGAATCATGGGTTGGCTGTAGGCGGGAAATGGCGGCGGAGGCTCGTTCCAGGCGTTCACGCCGATGCTGATGGATACGTCGGCCAGCGCGGGACGGGGCGCGGCCGCGATGGCCAGCAGCGCGCCCGCGGCCAGCAGCGTGGCGGACAATCGTTGGAATGTGTTCATGTCGTGCTCCCGACAGGAAGGTCAATATCGGTAATGGCGCGGGCCGCCGTGGTAATGCGCCGGCGGTCCGGGGTACGCATACGCGGAGCCCGAGCGGTAATGCCCGTGGTGGTGGTGGCTGGGCACCACAATGCATCCGGCAAGCGTGGTGGCCATGACCAGCAGTGCTGCGATCGTTTTCATGGCGGTTGCTCCTTCAATAGTGCGCGGGTGATTCAGCGCACTCGCGCCCATTTATGCACAGAGCAAGGCAGTTCGGACGTTTCTGTAATGGCTTCGAAATCACTTAATCGTGACCAAAGCGCTTATTCGTGACCGACTGTGTAAAGGCGTTGCATCCCCCGCCGCGACGACGGCGCGGGACCATGAAAATTGCAAGGCGGGGTAAGCGTTGTATCGGCCGGGTGTGGCGAAATCCATACGCGAGGGGGGACTGCCGAAGGCGCGCGGTGATCGACGTGCCCGGGCGGCTGGCGCGCATGGCGGCTCTCAGCGCTGCGCGTATTCGTCGTGGCGGCGCCACCATACGCCGGTTTCGTTGCGGCCCGTCGGTGCGCGGTCCAGCCATTGGTACATGCCCCAAAGTCCGTCCAGGCCGCGCGCGTAGGCGGAATAGGTGTGGTAGCCGGCGTCGCCCTCCCGCACAAAAGCGCTCATGCCGGGGCGGTCGCGCTGGAAGGTGGCGGCATCAGTGCCGCACATGGCGGCGATGCGGTCTTCGGCGGTTTGCCCGCCGCCTTGCTGCCCGTCCCGCCACGCGAACTCCGATTCGCGCCGGTAGTTGTAATTGATGTCGCCGTCGCGCTGCTGGGTTTCGGTGAACCAGATGTTGAAGTCGGCATTGAAATCGCTGCCGGCCGACGAGGCCCATGGAAACGTCCAGCCCATGCGCTGCTTGTAGGCTGTCAATTTGTCCAGCGGGGCGCGCGACACGGCGGTCAGCATGACGTCGTGGTTGGCCAGGTGGGTGACGATGCCGTTGAATCCATCGGCGATGGACGAGCACGACGGGCAGCCGGCCTGGTAGTCGGGGCCGAACATGAAGTGGTACACCAGCAACTGCGAGCGGCCCTGGAACAGGTCGGCCAGGGTTGCGGGACCCGCCTCGGTATCGAAGCGGTATGGCTTGTCGATACGCACCCAGGGCAGCGCCTGGCGGCGCCGGGCCAGCTCGTCGCCGCGGCGGGTCAGCTCTTTTTCGGCCTGCAGCAGGGCCAGGCGTTCGGCCAGCCAGGCCTCGCGGGTTCCGGTGGTATGTGCTGTCATAGTGGCTTGCTCCGTAACGTCGTGCGTCGGCGGGGCTGCCGGGCGGCGCCTGGCTGAACCCTTGGTGATAGGTTAGGATCGCCGCATCATCCGGGGGGAGTGACAAATGTGGCGGGATTTCCATGGATCAGCTGATTGCCGCCGCCGCCCGCGCGCTGGCTGCCGGTAGGCCCCTCGAAGCGCTCAAGCGCGTTGCGCTGCGCGACGATGCGTCCGGGTTGGCGCTGCGCGCCATTGCCATGGCGCAACTGGGCGACCTGGAGCGGGCGCGGGGCTGCTTGCGCGGCGCGGCCCGCGCGTTCGGGCCGCACGCGGCGGTGGCGCGGGCCCGCTGCCTGGTGGCCGAGGCCGAGATCGCGCTCGCGCTGCGCGACCTCGCCTGGCCCGCAAGGCGGCTCGACGCGGCGCGTGCGGTGCTGGAACGCCAGGGCGACATGGTCAACGCCGCGCACGCTCAGTACATCGAAGCCCGCCGCTTGTTGCTGCTGGGCCGGCTGGAGCAGGCCGAGCGCATGCTGGCGCGGCCCGCCGGCGAGCTCCTGCCGGCGGCATTGCAGGCCGTGGCCGCGCTGGCCGAGGCCGGCATCGCCATGCGGCGCATGCAGGCGCGGGCCGCGCGCGCGGCATTGGCCAGGGCAAGGCAGATCGCCGGCCGGGCGGGCATTGCTCCGTTGCAGGCCGAAGTCGAGCACGCGCTGCATGCGCTCGATGCCCCGGCGGCGCGCCTGACCGCGGGCGCGGAACAGCGGCTGGTGGGGTTGGACGAGATCGAGGCCCTGTCGGCCGGGCCAACCCTGGTGGTCGACGCCTGCCGCCACGCGGTGCGCAACGGATGCACGGTGGTTGTGCTGGCGCGGCGCCCGGTTCTGTTCTTGCTGGCGCGGGCGCTGGGCGAGGCATGGCCGGGCGATGCGCCGCGCGAAGCATTGATCGCACACGTGTTCCGCACCCGTCATCCCGACGAGTCGCACCGGGCGCGCTTGCGCGTCGAGATAGGGCGGCTGCGCAGCGCGCTGCGCAGCCTGGCCGGCATCGAGGCGACGCCGCGCGGCTATGTGCTGGCGCCGGGTGCGCGCCAGGTGGCGGTGCTGGCCTGGCCCGACGAGACGCCGCACGCGGCGGTGCTGGCCCTGCTGGCTGACGGCGAATCGTGGTCCAGTTCGGCCCTGGCCCTGGCGTTGGGCGCGAGCCAGCGCACGGTGCAGCGCTCGCTGGACGCGCTGGCCACGGCCGGCAGGGTGCTGCCGTTGGGCCATGGGCGCGCGCGCCGCTGGCTGGCGGCCTCGGTGCCGGAATTCGCGACAAGCTTGTTACTTCCCGGGCCCTGGTTCAGCAACTAGGATGCAGGCATGGCAGGCGTTTTCCCGACACCTTCAACTTACCAGGATGCCGACATGAACCCCAGCGCTGAAATCATTTGCGAATATGGTCCCTTCCCGGGCGCCGATCAGGTCAATGGCGTGGCCTATGACGGCCGCCATGTGTGGCTGGCTACCGGCGCCGCTCTGCTCGCCGTGGACCCGGACAGCGGCCAGGCCGCTCGCAGTATCGAAGCCAAGACGCCGGCCGGCACGGCTTTCGACGGCAAAGTGTTTTTCCAGATCGCGGGCGACCGCATCCAGAAGATCGACCCGCACAGCGGCAAGGTGCTGGCGAGCGTGCCCACTCCCGAAGGCGAAGGCCATTCCGGGCTGGCGTGGGCCGACGGCATGCTGTGGGTGGCGCATTTCGAGAACCGCAAGATCTATCAGGTCGATCCGGAAACCGGCAAGGTGCTGAACGTGCTGGAGTCCAATCGCTATGTCACCGGGGTGACCTGGGTCGATGGCGAGCTGTGGCATGGCACCTGGGAAGACGATGCCAGCGAGCTGCGGCAGATCGACGCGCGTACCGGGCAAGTGCTGGCCAGCCTGGCCATGCCGGCCGGCAAGGGCGTGTCGGGGCTGGAATCCGACGGTGCGGATCGCCTGTTTTGCGGCGGCGGCGACAGCGGCAAGCTGCGAGTGGTGCGCCGGCCGCGCGCAGTGACGCCGGCGCCTTGATGCCGGGCGCGTTAATCTTGCGGCTTTCGCGTGATGCATGGAGAGTCATGGCAATGAGGTTCCATCGTTTTTGTGCCGCGGCGGCCTTGCTGGCGGCCGCGGCCTCTGCCGTGGCGGGTGGCCAGGCCGAGGACCGGCAGGCGCGGGTTCGCCCCGCCGTGGATGGCGTCGTCAAGCCGGTGATGCAGCAGTACGACATACCCGGCATGGCGGTGGGCATCGTGGCTCAGGACACGTCCCTGGTGCTGAACTATGGCGTGCAGTCGCGGCAAACCGGCCAGCCGGTGGCAGCCGGAACGCTGTTCGAAATTGGTTCGCTGAGCAAGACGTTCACGGCCATACTGGCTACCTGGGCGCAGGCGCGCAACCGGCTGTCGCTGGCCGACCCGATCGGCGAGCACTTGCCCGAGCTGCGCGGCACCGAGTACGGCCAGGTCAGCCTGTTTCACCTGGGCACGCACACCGCGGGCGGCCTGCCGCTGCAAGTGCCGGATGGCGTGCGCGACGAGGCGCAACTGATGGATTATTTCCGCGCCTGGCGCGCCACGTACCCGCCGGGCACGTATCGCACTTACACCAATCCGGGGATCGGCACGCTGGGCCTGGCGGCGGCGCGCAGCCTGGGGCAGGATTTCGCCGCGCTGGCCGAAGGCCAGTTGTTCCCCGCGCTGGGCATGGCCGACACCTGCCTGAATGTGCCCGCCGCCCGCATGGCGTCGTACGCGCAAGGCTACACGCAAGCCGGCCGGCCCATCCGGCTGGCGCCCGGCGTACTGTGGCAGCAAGCGTACGGCGTGAAGACGACGGCGGCCGACATGGTGCGCTTCATGCAGGCCAATATGGGCATGCGCGCCCTGGACCCGGTCTTGCGGCGCGCCATCATGGATACTCACGCCGGCTACTTCCAGGTTGGGCCCATGACCCAGGACCTGATCTGGGAACAGTATCCTTATCCGGTCGCCTTGCAGGCGCTGCTGGACGGCAATTCGGCTACCTTGACCTACGATGCCGTGCCGGTGCTGGGCATCGCGCCGCCGCAGCCGGCCCGTGCCGATGCGTGGATCAACAAGACGGGCTCGACCAACGGGTTCGGCGCCTATATTGCGTTCGTGCCCCAGCGGCGGTTGGGCGTGGTGTTGCTGGCCAACAGGAATTTTCCGGTCGAGGCCCGGGTGCGGGCCGCGTACGAGATCATCACGGCGCTGGACCGGTCGCTGCCTTAGCGCTTTGCCGGCGCGTCAGCGCGCGCCGCGCCCGCCTTTTCTGGCGCGAGGGGCGGGCTTGGCGGCCAGCGCGCCGTTGTTATTGAGCTGGTCTACCCAGGACAGGGCGTCGAGATACGACAGGAATTGATGCAAGTATCCCGGAGACTCCTCGCGCATCAGCGACAACGCCCGGTGCACCAGGTGGTTGGAATTGAGCGGGCCGGCGTTCTCGTGCACTTGCTCTTGCGACTGGCGCAACTGCCGGTCGGTGCTGAGGCGGGCCCAGGTGGCCTGGAAGTAGTCCAGCAGATCCAGTTCGGGATACGCCCCGCGCCGTCGCGCGCGGCTATCGGCATGGGCTGGCGCGTCTGCCGCCACGCCGCTCTCGATGTAGTGCAGCAAGCTGCCCAGCCCGGCGTGTGCGGCCGGCGCGGCGGCTTGCGGCGCGGGTTCGCCGTCTGCGGTACTGGCGGCTTGCGCCTCATACTGCCGAGCCAGTTCGGCCAGCCGCGCATCCAGCATGCGGCGCGCTTCGCCCTGCTGGCGGGCGGCGCGCCCGGCCAGCGCGGCGATCAACTGGAAACGCGGCGGGTCGACGCGGTCGGCGCCGCGCTCGCGCCATGCGTCCAGCATGGCCTGGATGTCGGCGGTGCCGCTGTCAGCCATGGGCCGGCGCCTTGTCTTTAGACGGACGCGCGACCGGCACGATTTCTACCCGCCGGTTGCTGGCGCGCCCCTCGGCGCTGTCGTTCGAAGCCACGGGTTGTTCGGCGCCGAACGCGGCGGCGAATACCGAGGCGGGCGCGATGCCTTGCTCGATCAGGGCGCGGGTCACCGTCAGCGCCCGCTGGGCCGACAGATCCCAGTTGTCGGCAAAGCGGCGGTTGTTGCCGTGCACCGGCTGGTTATCGGTAAAGCCGCTCACCATCAACACTTCGTCGCGCGCCTGCAGGTAGGCCGACAGCGGCCCGACCAGGCTCTTGAGCACTTCCTCGCCCTCGGGCTGCAGCTCGTCGGAATTCAGCGCAAACAGCACGCTGCCGCTGATGCCGATGCGGCCATCTACCAGCGTGACGCGGCCGGCGGCCAGCGGCCCCGCCAGGGCCTGTTCCAGTTCGATGCGCCGCTGGGTTTCTTCCTGCCGCTGCTTGACTTCCGATTCCAGCCGGGCCGACAGTTCGAGCTGCACGCCGATCACGCTGACCAGGATCAGCACGAACGCGCCCAGCAACACTGACATCAGGTCGCCGAACACCGCCCAGGCCGGGGCGGTAGGTTCTACGCCGGCGTCGATCTCGTTTCTCATGCCGTTTCGCTGCCCGCGGCGGCCGGCTGTCCGGCCAGTTGCTGCAGGTCTTCTAGGATCTGCTTCTGCGACATGACGCTCAGGTCGATGACTTCGCGCGCCTGGGCGACATAGTAGGCAAGCTGCTCGTCGCTGCGCGCCATGGATTTGTCGAGCGCGGCCTCGATGCGCTGCAGGTGGTCGACCAGCTTGTCGCTGGACTGTCCGAACGCCTGTACGGCGGCGCTAAAGGCTTCGCCCAGGCTGGCGACCTCGGCGGCCCCAACGGCGACTTGCGCGGCCATGCCGTCCAGCTTGCCCGTTTCAGCTTCGACCTTGCTGGTGAATTGCGCGCCCAGGCGGTCGACCTGTTCGGTGAACTGGGTGCTGGCTTGCGCGGCTTGCTCGGTGAACTGGGCGCTGGCGCGTTCGGCCTGCTCGGTGAGTTGCGCGCTGGCGCGCGCGGCCTGCTCGGTGAATTGAGTGCTCGCGCGGTCGATCTTGTCGGTGAACTGACTGCCGGCGCGTTCGACCTGGTCGGTGAACTGGCTGCCGACCCGTTCGAGCAGGCCGGCCGAGGTGGCGATGAGTTCGTCAACGGCGGTGCGCTGTTGCGACGATGCGTGGTTCACCGCGTCGAGCAGCGTGCCCAGCGTTTCCATCAGGCGGCTGCGCTCGTCCAGCATGGCGTTGTCGCGCGCCATGCTGTCGGACAGCTTCTGGCGCAGTTCGGCAATGACTTCGGCGGCGGCCTTGGGGGCTTCGGCGGCGGTCTGCACCAGTTGCGCCACTTCGGCGATTGTGTCGCGCGCATGGGCCTGGGTCTGCGCGGAGAGGTCTTGCGCGGTTTGTGTCAGCGACGCATGCCAGGCGGCCAGGCGCTGCTCGTCGCGGGCCGCGAGTTCGGCCTGCAGGTCGGCGTGCGACTGGCTGATATTGCTTAGCAGCGCGGCGGAATGCTGTTCCAGCGTAGCCGTGGCGGCAGCCAGGGCGCGCTGGTGCTCGCCCGCCAGCCTGGCGCCGGCTTCTTCTTGCTGGGCTAGCGCGCCGCTCCAGGCTGCCGCCATGCCGGCCGTGGTGGCATCCAGGCGGGCCGATACGCTGTCCAGCAGCCCGGCCGAACGTTCTTCAAACGTGCGCGTGAACTGTTGCAGCGACGCGCCCAGGCCTTGCGCCAGCGCCTCGCTGGCACGCTGATGCTCGGCCAGCGCCGACGTCCAGGTGTCGGCCACGGTGGAGGTGGTGGCTTCGAAGCGGCCGGACAGGCCGTCGAGCTGCTGGCGCACCGTTTGCGCCAGCGTGTCCTGCCAGGCCGAAGTCTCGCGCGCCAGGCCAGCCAGCGTGGCCTCTACGGCGGGTCGGATGGCCGCGCCGGCGGCCGCGGCGCTGTCGGCCACGCCTTGCTTGAGCGCCTGCTCCATAGCGGCGGCCAGGCGCGTGTAGGCGGCGTCAGCCTTGTCGTGGAAGGTATCCTGGCCGGCCGCCAGCCGCTCGTTCAGCGCCTGGCTTTGCTGTTCGATGGTGGCCATCATGGCCTGCAGGCGCTCCGCCAGCACCGGCATGGCGTCGGCTTGCCGCTGCAGCAGCTCGAAGGCCTGCTCGCGCTGGTAGGCAGGCGAGTAAACGCGCAGGGTGGTGGCGATTTTGGTGTCGAGCTGCTGCACGGCATGGATGCGCTCGCGGCGGGCGAGCGCCGCCAGCAGGCCCAGCGCGGCCGACGTGGCCACGCCCGCGACCGAGGTGCCGAAGGCGAAGCCCAGCCCCTTGACCGGGGCGGCAAGCGATTCGCGGATGGCATGCAGGTCGATCGCGCTCTCCAGGGCCATGCCGGTGCCGCGCAAGGTGGCGACCATGCCCAGGAAGGTGCCCAGCATGCCCAGCAGCACCAGCAGCCCGACCAGGTAGGGTGTCAGCGACGGGCCGGGAAAGGCGGCGCGTTCGCCCTCGATGCGCAGGCGCGCGGTGTTGCGCAGGCCGGGAGGCAGCTGGTCGAGCCAGGCAGCCAGGCTGGGCGGGGTGTCGGCAAGGCCGGCCACCGCGCGCGCCAGGGCGGCGGTGCGCTGCTGATAGCGCTGCAGCTCGATGGCGCCGGCCAGATAGAAGGCGCCGATCAGCGCGGCCACGGTCAGCGCCAGCGGGTTCGAGCCTACGTAGCCGGCGCCGATCCAGCCTACGACCGCCAGGCCTGCAAGAAAAACGACGAAAGGAACGATGTATCGGATCATGGGTATGCGGGTCAGTTGGCGCGCAGGGCGGCGAGCAGGCCCTCGATCGGTTGCAGGCGGATGTCCAGCTCGGCCCGCAGGACGCTGCGCATGTCGGCGCGGAAGGCGGCAAGCCAGGGCGCGGGCGCGGCGGGGGCGGGAGCCTCGCTGTCAAGCGTGTCGGGCTCCTGGGTATCTTGCGCGGCCCGACGCAGGCGTTCGAAGTGTTTTTCGAGCATGCCGGGTATGGTACCCAGCAGGCGGCGCTCGTGCAGGCTCAGGGAACGTTCCATGATGGCGTCCACCATGGCCAGGCGAGCCTTGGCCGGGGCCTGGGCCGCCAGCAGGGCGCGCAGGCGCGCGCGCGTTTTGGCGATGCTGGTTTCCATATTTTGCTGTAAGGCCAGGTAACGTTGGCGGTAGGTCGCGTAGACGGGTTCAGTCTCGGCGGGGGCTGCCTGCGCGGCGGCCGGCCCGCGCGGGCGCGGCGCCGCAAACGGCCGGTCGTCGGCGATGGCGTGCGCCAGCGCGCTGCGCATGCGCTCGACTTCGCGCGCCTCGGCGCCGCCGTCGGCCTGGGCGCCCGGCGCGACGGCCGGGGGGCCGCCGTCGAGCACCGCCGACAGTGCGATGGCGTCGGTCCAGCCCAGCCAGAGGCTGAGCCGGTCGGCAAGCGACTGCCTGGATTCGGAAATATCGGCGTCCGTCAGACGGGCCAGCAAGCGTATGAGCGTGGGGCCGCTGACGCCGGTGCGCCGGGGTGCTTGAACCATGCCGCCAGAGTCAAAAATCCGGCAGTTTACAGGGTGTGCGCGCCCAGGACACGCGGTTTACCCTGTTTCGAGGATATCTAGTATCCTTAATTAACAATGCTGGTAAGCCAGCCATTAATTCTTCAGGTTGCGAATGATTCTCAAAAGTCAGGTCGAGTGGGCGCTGCACAGTTGCGCCATTCTGGCGGGCCTGCCGCCGGGGCGGTATCTGTCCACCAAGGCGCTGGCCGAACTGCATGGCGTGCCGAAAGAATATCTGTCGAAAGCGCTGCAGGCGCTGTCGCAGGCAGGCCTGGTCGAAACCACGCTGGGGCCCAGCGGCGGCTACCGGCTTGCCCGGCCAGGCTCGGAAATCACTTTCCTGGATATTGTCGAGGCGGTGGAAGGGCGGGCCAGCACATTCGCCTGCAACAACATCCGCGTCAATAATCCGTGCCGGCCGTCGGAACATTGCGACAGCAAGCCGTGCGCCATCGCGCGCGTGATGTGGCGCGCCGACGAGGCATGGCGCAACGCGCTGCGCGAGGTAACGTTGGCGGATGTGATCGACACCCTGTCGGGCGAGGTGCCGCCCGCCCTGTGGCAAAGCACGTTTGAATGGGTGCTGAACCGGGCCGGCTGATTGCAGCGGAGCCCGGCCGATGGCCGGCGGCCCCGCGGTGCAAATACGCGCCTCTTGCTTCTCGCTTCTTATTTCTTATTTAAGCGGCGTGGTCAGTTCGGTTTCGTTGGTGTCTACGACGAACACGGCCAGCAGGCGGGCCGGCTGGGTCTTGCTGGCGTTGGCGCTGACGCCGTGGCGGTCGCCCGGCATTTCTGAAAAGCTCTCGCCCGCCCGGTACACCGTCGCCGGGCCGTCGTTGACCTGGCTGCGGATCGCGCCTTCGAGCACGGTGGCGTAAATAAAGGCGCTGTTGGCGTGGGTGTGGGCTTCGGAATAGCCGCCAGGGCCGTATTCCACCAGCACGCCCTTGATGCTTTTGCCGGGCACGTTGGGCAATTCGTGCTGGTAGACCAGCGTTACTTTCGATGCCTGGCCGCCCAGGGGGGCATCATGGGCGCTCGCGCTCGCGACGGCCAGGCAGGCGAGCGCGGCGGCGGCGAGTTTGGTCTTGATCATGTCGATGTCCTTTTGGCGTTGGCGGCTCAGCTCAAACCGGCCTTGTCCAGGCCAAACGCCTTGTCCGCCGAACCGGGCTCGTTGCGGAACGCGATGTTGATGCGGTTCCAGGCGTTGATGGTCATGACCTGATAGGTAAGGTTGGTGAGTTCTTTTTCCGAGAATTCGCTGCGCGCGTGTTCGTAGATGTCGTCGGGCACGCCGCCTTCGGGGAGCCGGGTCAGTACTTCGGCCCAGGCCAGCGCGGCGCGTTCGCGCGGGGTGAACAGCGTCGATTCGCGCCAGATGGCGACGTGGTGCAGGCGCAGTTCGCCTTCGCCGTGAATCTTGGCCTGTTTGATGTGCATGTCCAGGCAGAAACCGCAGCCGTTGATTTGCGAAACGCGGATCTGGATCAGGTCGCCAATGGTCTGCCCGATCGTGTCGCTGTGCAGGGCGGTGCTGAATTGCACGAATTTCTTGAACAACTCGGGGGACTGCTCGGCATAGTTCAGGCGTTGGGTCATTGACTCGCTCCTTTATTGAGGATATTTAGTGTCCTTAAGGATAAATATTATCCGTAATTGGTTCGGGAGGCAAGGACCCAGCTCGTCGTTCCAGATCCTTGACAGAGTCCCGGGGCGCCCGCTGGGCCAGGGGCGGCGCGTCGGGCGGCGGGGCAGCCTGCGCAGCAGGCCTCGGGCGCCTGGATGCGCCCGAGCCCGACGCACGTGCGCCGCCCCTGGCCCGGCGGGCGCCCCGGGACGGTGCAAGAACAGAACCCCCAAAACGGCAGGCGAGCCAGCGGGGTTAGAGGGTGCCTTGCAGCCAGTGGCGCAGGTTGGCCAGGAAGATCTGGCGTACGCGCGCGGCATTGCCGGCCGAGAAGCCGGCGCTGTGGGGCGACACGATGACGTTGTCCATGTCCCACAGGGGCGATGCGGCGGGCAGGGGCTCGTGGTGGAAGACGTCCAGGAATGCGCCGCCCAGGCGGCGGTCTTGCAGGGCCTGGATCAGCGCGGGTTCGTCGATGACGTGGCCGCGCGCCACGTTGACCACGCAGGCGTGCGGCGGCAGGGCTGCCAGCATGCCGGCGTCGATCAGGCCGCGGGTGTCGTCTGTCAGCGGGCAGGCCAGCACCAGCCACGACGCGTCGGGCAAGAGTCCGCCCAATTCGTTGTAGGGCACGGTACGCATGTCGGGGCCGGCGGCCACGCCGCTGTGGCGCGCCACCGAAACCTGCAGGCCGAGCGCCTGCAGCAGTTGCCCGATGCGCTGCCCGATGCCGCCCCAGCCCACCACGACGGCCTGCTGGCCTTCCAGGTCGAGCGGCATGTGTTCGTCGAGCAGCGGTTCCCAGGCATGGCGCTGCTGGGCGCGTATCAGCCGCGGCAACTGCCGGGCCAGCGCCAGCATGCCGGTGATGGCGGTCTGCGCCACCACGGCGTCCGACGCGCCATGCGATGCTGTTACCCGTGCCCCGCGCTGGCGGATTTCCTGGTAGACCTCGCGGTCCAGGCCGATCGAGTGCACATGCAGCCACCGCAGGCCGCGCGCGGCCCGCAGCGCGGCATAAAAGCGTTCGGTGTCGGGCTGGATTTCGAATTTGGTCGAGCGCCCGGTGATGTCACGCGAAACGAACGCGACGTCGGCCAGCACTGCCTGCGGGTCGCCGGGGTGGCACGGCACGATGTCACGCTCCATGGCCGCCAGGTCCAGGGCCAGCCTGGCGGCTTCCTGCTCGGAGCACAGCAGCCGCAGCGGCGCGCCGGCGCTCATTGGGTCCGGACGTTGGCTTGCTGCACGATCGTTTTCCACTTGTCGTGTTCAATGCGGGTGAATTTGCCGAAAGCCTCGGGCGTGCCGCCCACGGGGTTGGCGCCCTCGTTCAACAACTGGTCGTGCAAGGCCGGCAGCGCGGCATTGACGCCCTTGTTGATGATGGCGATGACTTCGGGCGCGGTGCCCTTGGGAGCAAAAAAGCCGAACCAGGACCCGGCGTCGAAATCCTTGAAGCCCGATTCGGCTACGGTGGGCAGGTCGGGCAGCGAGGGCGAGCGCTGGTCGGTGCTGACAGCCAGCGCGCGCAGCTTGCCCGCGCGAATCTGCCCCATGACCGACGGCGCGGTGGCAAACATGAAGTCCAGCCGGCCGGCGAGCAGGTCGTTGATGGCATCGGCGCCCTTGTAGGGAACGTGCGTGGCGTCTTGCGCGCCGATTTCCTGCATCAGCAGGAAGCTGGACAAGTGCGACGAGGTGCCCACGCCGGTAGAGCCGTAATTCAGGCTTTTCTTGGACTTGGCATATTTCAGGAAGTCGGCGAAGGTCTTGACGGGCAGCGCGGGCGGCACCACCAGTACGTTGGGCACGGTGGCGATCTGCACGACCGGCACCAGGTCGGTCAGCGGGTCGTAGCCCAGTTTGGTCAGCGACGGGTTGACCGCTATCGGACCTACCGAATCGACGATCAGCGTATAGCCGTCCGGATCCGAGCGCACCACGTATTCCGTGCCGATATTGCCGCCCGCGCCGGGCCGGTTTTCGACCACGAACGATTGCGACAACTGGTGCGACAGTTGTTCGCTGACGGCGCGGGTCAGTTTGTCGGTGGTTCCGCCGGCGGTAAATGCCACCACGACCTTGACCGGCCGCTCGGGGTAGGCCGCCCGGGCGGGCTGGGCCGCGGCCAGGCCGAGCACGCCCGCCGCCACGATGGAAATGCAGCTTGCCCGCATGTCTCTCTCCTTTTCATGGGGTGGATCATTCCCGGTAGCTGCTGTCCAGCCGGTCCAGCTTGCGCAGCAATGCCGGCCATTCCATGACGCCGTAGGGGCGCCGCGTTCCGGGCTGGTAGTTGTTCCAGGTTTCTTCCAGGATGTGCTGCGGTACTTGCTGCAGCGGCTGCTGCGTGGCCTGCGCGGCAAGTTGCGCGCGGCAGGCCAGTTCCAGGCGGTGCATCCAGTTGAAGGCCTCGCCCACCGTGCGGCCCACCGTCAGGGCCCCATGATTGCGCAGGATGAGCGCTTCGCCGTTGCCCAGGTCTTCGATCAGCGAGGCCTGTTCCTTGGTGTCCAGCACCACGCCCTGGTAGTCGTGGTAGCCGATCTTCAGGAAGCGCATTGCCGTCTGGGTGCTGGGCAGCAGTCCGCACGCCAGCGACGACACGGCCATCGAGGCCCAGCTATGGGTATGGATGACACAGTCGACGTCGTGGCGGGCGCCGTGCACGGCGCTGTGGATGACATAGCCGGCCTTGTTGATGCCGTAGTCGAGCTCGCCGAAATCGGGCTTGGCCAGGATGTTGCCGGCCAGGTCGACCTTGATCAGGCTGGACGCCGTGATTTCTTCGTACATCATGCCGTAGGCATTGATGAGGAAGGCGTTTTCTTCGTCTGGCACGCGCACGGAGATGTGGTTGGCCATCATGTCGGCCATGCCGTACAACTCTACCAGCCGGTAACAGGCGGCGAGGTCGACGCGGGCTTTCCATTCAGCTTCCGTACACCGGCCCCGCATTGACGGTATCTGCAACACGCCGCTCTTGGTCATGGCTTTCCCTTGTATGAATGGAAGATATGGGCCGGTAAGGGCGCCATCGGGAACCATTCAATTTAAGAGCGAAGGGCGCGCGGCGGTAGTGCGTAATCGTAAAGAGCCCTTCACGGATCGTGAAGCACCGGCGCACGCTGCGCCCGCGCGCCATTCGCAGTACGCTTGCAGGTGGTTTTTCCCTTCCACCCGATCAGGACTTCATGCCATGAAATACCGTCGTCTCGGCGCCAGCAATCTGCGCGTTTCCCCGTTGTGCCTGGGCACCATGATGTTCGGCCAGCAGACGCCTGACGACGAGGCCGCGAGCATCGTCGCCTCGGCGCGCGAGGCCGGGCTGAATTTCATCGATACGGCCGACGTCTACAACCAGGGCCGTTCGGAAGAAGTGGTGGGCAAGCTGCTGGCCGGGCAGCGCCACGACTGGGTGCTGGCCACCAAAATCGGCAATGCCGTCGCCCGCGCGCCCAACCGCTCGCATTATTCGCGCCAGTGGATCATGCAGGGCGTTGATGCCAGCCTGACGCGGCTGGGCACCGACTACATCGACATCCTGTACCTGCACCGCGATTTTCACGAAGAAAACCTCGAAGAGGCCGTGCGCGCCATGGGCGACCTGGTGCGGGCCGGCAAGCTGCGCAGCTTCGGGTTGTCGAATTTTCGCGGCTGGCGCATTGCCGAGGTCATCCGGCTGTGCCGCGAGCTGGGCGTGCCCCAGCCAGTGGTGTGCCAGCCGTACTACAACATGCTCAACCGTGGTCCCGAGGTCGAGATTCTGCCGGCCTGTGGCCATTACGGGCTGGGCGTGGTGCCATACAGCCCCATCGCGCGGGGCGTGCTTACCGGCAAGTACGCCCCGGGGCAGCCTCCGGCGGCCGATACCCGCGCCGGGCGCGGCGACAAGCGCATCCTGGACACCGAGTTCCGCGAGGAATCGCTGCAGATCGCGGCCGAACTCACGGCTTATTGCGAAGGGCGCGGCGTGCGGCCCGGACATTTCGCCACCGCGTGGGTGCTGGCCAATCCGCTGATCACCGCCGTGATCGCCGGGCCGCGCACGCTGGCGCAGATGCAGGACTACTACGCCGCGCTAGACCTGCAGATCACCCCGCAGGAAGAAGCCATGGTGAACGCGTGGGTGACGCCCGGCCATGCGTCCACGCCGGGCTACAACGACCCCAGCTATCCGTTCTACGGCCGCCCGGTCGAGGTGGCGCAGGCGTAGGCTGAACCGGAGCGGTTCGGGCGTCTGGCTGCGCGGGGAACCAGGCGTACGATGCATGCAACGGCTGCCTCGGCACGACGGTGTCTGGCACCTGCGGAGCCAGACACCTGGCGGCTCCGCCCGCGCCTGCTGCGTGGCTGGCGTTCGCGGCTCTGTCCGCGCCTGCCACTTTGCCGGCGTTCGCCTCTGTGCCCCGCGCCTGCCACCCTGGCAGGTTGCGCGCGCCGCCCGGCGCGCGCATCATGACCGTACGGGCCGGTCCGGCGCTTGCTGCGCGGGCCGGCGCGGCGGCGCCGCCGGCGGCTCGCCCGCCCCTTGCGCATGGCTTGAAATACGCCGACTCGCCGCCAGATACGAACTATGGCCACGAGGGCAAGTTCATGAGATCGCGCGATTTTTCATCCTGGATCTGGGGCGACGCGCTGTCGCTGCTGGAACACGCCGAACGCCTGCATCGCCAGTTGCTGCGCGCCGGCCCCGCCGATGCCCCTCACTGGGAGCCGCCGGTGGACGTCATCGAAACCCCGGCTGCCGTCATGGTCTATGTGGCCTTGCCCGGCGTGCCCGCCGATACCCTGGTGGTGGCTTTCGATCCCGGCGGCATCACCGTGTCGGGCCTGCGGCCCATGCCTTGCGCGGCCAACGCCCGTATCCACCGCTTTGAAATTCCCTACGGCCGCTTTCGCCGCCGCATTCCCTTGCCCCTGCATGCGCTCGAACCCGAGTCGTCCGAGCTGGTGGACGGCTGCCTGGTCTTGACCCTGAACAAAATGAGGGAGGCTCCATGAGCGATACCCGCACTCTGCCCGACGACGCGCGCATCATCATCCCGCTGCGCGACGCGGTGCTGTTTCCCGGCGTGCTTTCTCCCGTCACGGTGCGGCGAGCCTCTTCGGTGGCGGCCGCCCAGGAAGCCGTGAAGAACGAGCATCCGGTGGGTTTCCTGCTGCAGCGCGACCCGTCCAAAGACGAGATCGGCCCGGATGACCTGCGCTGGGTAGGCACGGAAGGGCCGATCGCCCGCTACATCACCGGCCAGGACGGCGCGCATCACCTGCTGGTGCAGGGGCAGTCGCGCTTCCGCGTGCTCGAATTCCTGGACGGCTGGCCGTTCATGGTGGCGCGCGTGGCCGAGATTCCCGCGGCCGAAGACCACGACAGCCAGACCGAAGCGCGCTTCTTGCAGCTTAAAGAGCAGGCCATCGACGCCATTACCCTGCTGCCGAACGTGCCCGACGAACTCATCGGCGTGGTGCGCGGCATCGAATCGGCGGGCTTGCTGGCCGACATGGTCACGCACATGATTGACATCAAGCCCGAGCAGAAGCAAGACATTCTCGAAACTTTCGATTTGTCGCGCCGGCTGGACCAGGTCATCGAACTGCTGGCTGGGCGCGTCGAGGTGCTGCGCCTGTCGAAAGAAATCGGCGACCGCACGCGCGCGCAGTTCGACGAGCGCCAGCGCGAGACCGTGCTGCGCGAGCAACTGCGGCAGATCCAGAAAGAACTGGGCGATGTCGACGACAGCGCGGTCGAGGTGGCCCGCCTGAAAGACGCCATCGAAGCGGCGGGCATGCCCGACGAGGTGCTCAGCCATGCCCGCAAAGAGCTGGGCCGGCTGCAGCGCATGGGCGAGACCAGCGGCGAATCGGCCATGCTGCGCACCTACCTCGAGTGGCTGACCGAACTGCCCTGGAAGCAGCAGCCGCAGCCGCCCATCGACCTGGCCGAGGCGCGCAAGGTGCTGGACGAAGACCACTTCGGCCTGGACAAGATCAAGCGGCGCATTCTGGAATACCTGGCGGTGCGCAAGCTCAACCCGCAGGGGCGCAGCCCCATTTTGTGCTTCGCCGGGCCGCCCGGGGTGGGCAAGACGTCGCTGGGGCAGTCCATTGCGCGCGCCACCGGGCGCGTGTTCCAGCGTGTGGCGTTGGGCGGCGTGCACGACGAGGCCGAGATCCGCGGCCACCGCCGCACCTACCTGGGCGCGCTGCCCGGCAACATCATCCAGGCGATGCGGCGCGCCGGCACCAATAATGCGGTGGTGATGCTCGACGAAATCGACAAGCTGGGCGCCGGGGGCTTCCATGGCGACCCGGGCAGCGCGCTGCTCGAAGTGCTGGACCCCGAGCAGAACCACAAATTCCGCGACAACTACCTGGGCGTGGATTTCGACTTGTCGCACGTGATGTTCATCTGCACGGCGAACATGCTGGAAACCATACCCGGGCCCCTGCGCGATCGCATGGAGATCATCCAACTGCCGGGATACACCGAAGAAGAGAAAGTGCAGATTGCGCGCCGCTATCTGGTGCGGCGCCAGCTCGAAGCCAACGGCCTGACGGCCGGGCAGGCCGAGCTGTCCGAGGCGGCGCTGTCGTCCATCGTGGGCGACTACACCCGCGAGGCCGGCGTGCGCCAGCTGGAGCGCGAGATCGGCGCCGTGTTGCGCCATGCCGCCATGCAGATCGCCGAAGGCAAGGCCACCCATGTGGCCATCGATGCGCCCGACCTGCCTGCCATCCTGGGCGCGCACCGCTTTGAAAACGAGGTGGCGCTGCGCACCGGTGTGCCGGGCGTGGCCACGGGCCTGGCCTGGACGCCGGTGGGCGGCGACATTCTTTTCATCGAGGCCAGCAAGACACCCGGCAGCGGCCGGTTGATCCTGACCGGCCAGCTGGGCGACGTGATGAAAGAATCGGCCCAGGCGGCGCTGACGCTGGCCAAGATCTGGAGCGGCGATTCGCTGGAAAAGACCGACGTGCACATCCACGTGCCGGCGGGCGCCACGCCCAAGGACGGGCCGAGCGCCGGCGTGGCCATGTTCCTGGCGCTGGCATCGCTGCTGTCGGGGCGGCCGGTGCGCTCGGACGTGGCCATGACCGGCGAGATCAGCCTGCGCGGCCTGGTGCTGCCCATTGGCGGCGTCAAGGAAAAAACCCTGGCGGCGCTGCGGGCGGGAATCACCACGGTGATGATTCCGCGCCGCAACGAGAAAGACCTGGACGACGTGCCGGCCGAGGCGCGCGCGAAGCTGAAGTTCCTGCTGCTGGACCGCATCGAGGATGCCATCCGGTACGCCATCGACGGGCAGGAAGCCCCGGTGGCCGAACCGGTAGCCCAGGCGGGCTAGGCAGGCGCCCCGGCCCTTGCCGGGGCTGCCCGCGCGTCACTTGGGGATCACCCCGCAGGCGATGCGCCCGCCGCCGCCGCCCAGCGGCTTGGGATGGTCGCTGTGGTTGTCGCCGCCGGCATGCACCATCAGGGCGCGGCCCTGCACGTCGGCCAGTTTCAGGCGCGGCGCCAGCACCGGCGTGGCGGCCGAGCCGTCGGCGCCCACATACAGGGCAGGCAGGTCGCCGCGGTGGCTGTCGTCGCTCCAGGGGGCGCCGTGTTTCTTGGCGCCGTCGGGATCGTAGTGGCCGCCCGCCGCGCCGGCCGGCACGGCCTTGCCGTCTTGCTGCTTGGCGTCGCAGCTGGCGTTTTCATGCACATGGAAGCCGTGCACGCCCGGCGGCAGCCCCTTCAGGGCGGGAGTGAGCACCAGGCCATATTTGCTGTCGGCCAGGCTGACCGAGCCGATTTCGGAGCCGGGCCCCTTGTCGCTGGCCAGATGCATCGGCACGGTGACGTCTGCGCGGGCGGCGGCGGCCAGACCCAACGCGCCGGCCAGCAAGACGAGCTTCAGACAATGCTGCATGGTTGCCTCCTGAGTTAAAGCGGGTGTAGCGGCGTGAAAGGCGAGTGACGAAAAGGCAGATACGAAGCCAGACACGAAAAGAGACACGAAAAGAGACACGAAAAGCGCGGCAAGAAACCCCCCGGCTAGCGGGCGACGCCGCCGTGAAAGACTGCCTCGATGTTATAGCCGTCGGGGTCGAATACGAAGGCGCCGTAATAGTCGGCGTGGTACTCGGGGCGCAGCCCGGGGGCGCCGTTGTCGCGCGCTCCGGCGGCCAGGGCCGCCTGGTAAAAAGCCTGTACCTGCTCCACGCTTTGCGCGCGGAAAGCCACGTGTATGCGCGGCGTGGCGGGTTCGCCCTGGGCCAGCCAGAAATCGCCACCCGGGTCGCCGCCGTCGTTCGGGTCGCCCGCGCCAAAGCCGGCGGCGCCAGGGTGTTCTTTGCGAATGGCGTAGCCCAGCGGGGCCAGGGCGGCCAGGTAGAACTTCCTGCTGGCTTCAAAGTTCGCAACGGTGATGCCGATGTGGTCGATCATGCGGGGCTCCTGGTTGAGTGGAGGAACAGGGCGGCAAGTTCTGTGCCTGCCCACGACGCTGCGGCGCGCGGGCAGGCGGCGCTACCCCTACTGCATGCCGGTGGTGACCAGGATCGTGCTCAGGGTGGTGCCCATGGCTTTCACCATCGGGCCTTTCTCGGCGTCCAGCCATTCGTCCAGGGCATGGGCGCGGCCATAGGTGCCGGGCGCCATGCGGCCTACCGTGATGGCGGGCACGCCCAGGCTCATGGGCAGGTTCGAATCGGTGGAGCTGCGGTTCAGGTTCGGCTCATAGCCGCCCGCCTTGATGGCCGATATCGCGTACTGCACGATGTCGCTGTCCACCGCCGTGGTGCCGGCGGGGCGGTCGCCAATGGGGTCGAGCTTGAGCTTGATCTCGCCCTCCTTGGTCGAGCGCGCGAAGTTCTCGGTGGCCACGGCTTCTTTCACGATGGTCAGAAAGCGGTCTTCCACGCGCTTGAGCGCATCCACGTCTTCCGAGCGCATGTCTACTTCCATCCAGGCATCCACCGGAATCGAGTTGACCGACGTGCCGCCGCCCAGGCGGCCGATGCTGTACGTGGTCTTGGGATGGGCGGGCACCGACATGGTCGAGAACGCGGTGGCGGCTTGCCCCAGCGCGTACATCGGATTAACCAGCCCGAACGCGCCGAAGCTGTGTCCGCCAGGCCCCTGGAAGGTGGCGCGGTACCGCTTCGAGCCCACGCCGCCGTGAGTAACGCGCGCCACCGAGCCGGATTCGACTGAATAAAAGGCCTTGATCTTGCCCTGGTACTTGCCCTTGGTGAACAGGTAGCGCACGCCGCGCAGGTCGCCCGGGCCTTCTTCGCCCACCGTGCCCACGAACAGAATGTTGTCGCGGGTGCGGATGCCGGCCGCGTCCATGGCGCGCACATAACCCGCCAGCACGGCCAGGCTCATGGTGTCGTCGCCAATGCCCGGCGCGGCCAGGCGCGTACCCTCGCGCTTGACCTTGACGTCGGTGCCTTCCGGAAACACGGTATCCATGTGGGCTGACACGACCACGACCTGGTCGCCGCCCGCGGTGCCCGGCCGCAGGCCCAGCACGTTGCCTTCTTCATCCAGCGTGACGTCCTTCAGCCCGCTGGCGCGCAGCAGTTCGGCAAATGCCTGGGCGCGCTTGGCTTCCTTGAACGGCGGGGCGGGAATCTCGGTGAGGGTGATGCCATCCTCGACGATGCGTTCATGCTGCTCGTCCAGCACGGCCAGGGCTTTCTTGTACGCGTCGGACGCCAGTATTTTCTGCACGGCCTGATCGTGCGCCGCGCTGGATTGCACTGCTTCCTTGGCCAGCGCCGGGGGCGCCGCGCATGCCGCCGATACCGCCAACACAACTGCAACACGCCGGAATTCTCGCAACATTGCTGTCTCTCCTCGGGGTTGAAGGCGAGCTTGAACAGTGGGGCAGTTCGTTTGTCTTGTCAATTATCTGCGGCGGCGCGCCGCCGGGGCGCCGCCCTGGCAGCAGGATCAGCTGTCCGGAATCAGCCGCTTGCCCAGGCTGACCACCTCGTCCCGCCGGAAGGCCAGTTTCTCGTAGAACGCGACCACGGCTTCGTTGCCCCGGCGCACCAGCAGATTGATCTTGGGGCAGCCTATGGCCATCAGCCGGCGTTCCACCTCTTGCATCAGCAGCGTGGCATAGCCGCGCCGCTGGCAGCCGGGCGCCACGGCCAGGTAGTTAACCCAGCCGCGATGGCCGTCGTAGCCCGCCATGACCGCGGCCACCAGCGTGTCGTCCGCCGTGCCCACCAGGAAAAGGTCAGGCTGCACGGTGAGCTTGCGCGCAATGTCCTTGTAGGGATCATTCCAGGGGCGCGTCAGGCCGCAGTCGTGCCACAGCTGCACGACGCCCTGGGCATCTGAGGGTTGAAAGGACCGGATGGAAAGCGCGGGTGGAGTCATGCCTCGTTCCTTGTAAAAGTCAGGGAAACGAAGGCCGGTGCAGATGCCTCGGGCAAGGCGGGAATACGCAACAAAAAGGCCACGAGGTATCGTGGCCTTCGGGATGCACACCCCGTGGGGTGTCTGGACAGCGCAAAGCCACTCAACGTCGACGTCGAGAGGTTCGTCGCGAAATCGCGCGGGGGAGGGCGGCAATGGCGTGATCCATGGACAGCAGCATACCGCAACGGCAACGCTTTGCAACTTGGGGAGGCTAGCGGCGGCGCCGGACGGGCACCTGCTTGCGTCCAAAAACTATTGCGCTTGATCAAAGGGCAGCCCGTCCCGCAGCAGTAAGTTGATATCTGTTGTCACAATTGGCGGGCCGCGTCATGGCTAAGAAGTTTCCCCTGCACCCCAAGCATCCTGAACGTGTCTGTTGGGGCTGTGACAAATACTGCCCGTCCGAATCGCTAATGTGCGGCAACGGGTCCAGCCGCACGCTGCACCCCGCCGAACTGCTGGGCGACGACTGGTACACCGTGGGCGACTGGGGGCTGGAAGAAACCGCCGAGGCCGACGCGGGCAAACCCGCCGGCACACTCGCCGGCAAACCCGCGGGCTAGCGCCGGCCTGCGGCGTGCCTGGAGCCCGCACGCGCGCTGCCGTCCGCGCCTGGGCCGCCTCTATATACTGGAGGCCTTCCGAACTACGCGTGGGCCCGCCATGAACGTTTCCGTTGCCTTCAGCCAGCCGTCGGACATCACCGGCCTGGATGCCGTCGCGCTGTCGGCGGCGATCCGGGCGCGCCAGGTGTCATGCGTAGAAGTCTTGCAAGCCTACCTGGCGCAGATCGACCGGCTTAATCCCGTGGTCAATGCGATCGTGGCAGAGCAGGACCGCGACCTCCTGCGCGCGCAGGCCGGCGAGCTGGACGCGCAGTTGGCGCGCGGCGCCTGGCTGGGGCCGCTGCATGGGTTCCCGCAGGCCCCTAAAGACATCGCGCCGGTGCGCGGCATGGTCACCACCAAGGGTTCGCCCATTTACGCAGGGCAGGTGACCCAAACCGATGCCATCGTGTATGGACGCATGCGGGCAGGCGGAGCGCTGTTCATCGGGCGCACCAACAGCCCCGAATTCGGGCTGGGCGGCCACACCTACAACCCGGTCTACGGCATTACGCGCAACGCCTTCGACCCGGCCCGCTCGGCGGGCGGCAGCAGCGGCGGCGCGGGCGCCGCGGTGGCGTTGCGCATGCTGCCGGTCGCCGACGGGTCCGACATGATGGGCTCGCTGCGCACGCCGGCGGCCTTCAACAATGTATATGGGTTGCGCACCACGCCGGGTTGCGTGCCGCACGGTCCCACCGACGAGGTGTTCTTCCAGCAGTTCAGCGTCAGCGGCCCGATGGCCCGCAACGTGCCCGACCTGGCGCTGCTGCTGGCGGTGCAGGCGGGGTTCGACGCGCGCGTGCCCCTGACGCGCCGGCACGACGACCCGAGTGCGTTTGTCACCGCGTTGGAGCGCGACTGCGCCGGCCTGCGCATTGGCTGGCTGGGCGACCTGGGCGGGCACCTGGCCACCGAACCGGGCGTGCTGGACGTGTGCGCCGCCGCGCTGAAGCATTTCGAGGCCATCGGCTGCCGGGTCGAGGCCGCCACGCCGGCATTCGACCTGCCGCGGCTGTGGCAGGCCTGGCTGGACCTGCGCAGCTTTACGTTCGCCGGCACCAATGCCGGGCTGTATCACGACCCGCGCACGCGCGGCTTGCTCAAGCCCGAGGCTGTCTGGGAAATCGAGCGCGGGCTGCGCCTGTCGGGGCAAGACATCTATCAGGCCGCGGTTGCGCGTTCGGCCTGGTATGCCGCCCTGCGGCAGTTGTTCGAGCAGTTCGATTTCCTGGTGCTGCCGGCGGCGCAGGTGTTTCCGTTCGAGGTCGAGCAGCATTGGCCTGCCCGCGTGGGCGGCCGCGACATGGATACGTATCACCGCTGGATGGAAGCCGTGGTGCCGGCCACCATGGCCGGCTTGCCGGCGTTGGCGGCGCCGGCCGGATTCGGCGCCGGCGGCCTGCCGGCGGGCATCCAGATCATCGGGCCGGCGCAGGGCGATCTCGACGTGCTGCAGATCGGCCTGGCCTACGACCGCGCCAGCGGCTACGGCAAACGGGCCAGCCCGTTGCTGCAGCCGGGCGGGCAGTCCTAGCCAAGCCTGCGGCGCAGCGCCTCGAAGAACAACGTGGCCTGCAGCCGTTCGGACTGCATCTGGGCGGCTACTTTCGCGGCCATGGCCGCGCCGGTGGGCATCAGCGGCCGGCCGCTGGCCTGCGCCAGCACCTGCGCCTGGCAGGCGCGTTCCAGGAAGAACAGGTCGTCGTAGGCGTAGTCGATGCGTTCGCCGCAGACCACCACGCCATGGTTGCCCAGGAACGCGATGTCGGCCGTGCCCATGGCGCGGGCGATGCGTTCGCCTTCGGCGCTGTCCAGCGCCAGGCCGTTGTATTGCGCGTCGATGGCCAGCCGGCCATGGAACCGCATGGCGTTCTGCGACAGCGTGGTGTCCGGCGCGCGCGCGTCGGTCAGCGTCAGCGCCGTGGCATAAGGCATGTGAGTGTGCAGTACGCAGTGCTTGCCGGCGATACGGTGGATGGCGGCATGGATGAACATCGCCGTGGGTTCGACCTCATGGCGGCCGGCCAGCTTGCGCCCCTGGGCATCGACCAGCACGATATCGTCGGCCTGCACTTCATCCCAGATCAGGCCGCGCGGATTCAGCAGGAACAGGCCGTCCTGGCCGGGCAAGGCTACGCTGAAATGGTTGCACACGCCTTCGCCCAGGCCATGATGGGCGGCCGCGCGCAGGGCCAGCGACAGGTCGCCGCGCAAGGCGGCCACGGCGGGGGACTGAAAAAGTTCGTTCATGGGAAATCAAGCTAGGTACGGGTGGCGAGAGTCTAGCAAGTTCCCGGGGCTTGCCCGTGCGGGGCCCGTCGGCTAGCCGCCGGCCTGCGCCTGGCGGGTGTAGCGGACGTCCAGCGCCTGCGGCGACTTCACGATGACAACATGCGGGCGAGGAGATTCCATACGCGCCCATAGCACATCCAACAGGCTTTTCATTGAAAGGGCCAGGGCCAGCCACCCTGCTCCGAGCAGGGTGGCTGCTTCCGCGCCAGATGGGGGCTCTTGCCGTTCGCGCACCTGGCACACCAGACCCTGCGCCCGCAACGCCTGCTCGAACTGCGCCGCAGTGGCGTTCACGTCGGCGACGTTTTCCAGAAAAAACGGCTGGCGGTCGTGCAGCATCGCCTGGATCTCTGCCGGTGTGACACGGCCCTGAAAATAAGTGCGCTTGATATCCATCGGCAACCTCAACTGGCTCGCGGGCGTATTCTTACGAAAAACTGAATTTCGATTCGCCGGTCCATGCATTTGGCGTGCAGGCATTTTGGCATGCGCGTCCGTTTACTGGAGGTCTCATGAAACTGATTTCCCCGTTGCTGTTTGCCGCCGCCGCGGTCCTGTCGGTGCCCGCCGCCGCCGCCCCCGTCACTTACGACATCGACCCGTCCCACACCTATCCCAGCTTCGAGGCCGACCACATGGGCGGCCTGTCGACCTGGCGCGGCAAGTTCAACCAGACCTCGGGCGTGATCGTGCTGGATCGCGCCGCGCGCAGCGGCACCATCGACATCACCGTGCAGATCGCTTCCATCGACTTCGGACACGATGAAATGAACCGCCATGCCGTGGCGTCCGACATCTTCGACGCGGCGCGCTATCCCACCGCCACCTTCAAGGGCCGCTTCACGGCGTTCGACGGCGACCGTCCCACCGAAGCCGCGGGCGATTTCACCCTGCGCGGCGTCACGCGCACTCTCAAGCTGGATATCGACGACTTCAAGTGCATCCAGCATCCGATGGAAAAGCGCGAAGCGTGCGGCGCTGACGTTTCCGCCTCGTTCAATCGCGGCGACTACGGGCTCGATTTCGCGCTGGACATGGGCTTCAAGCCAGAGGTCGAGCTCGAAATCCAGGTCGAGGCGCTGCGCCGGCCCTGATGCCGCCTGCCCACACGCGGGCATGGGGCTTGCTGCGTCGCGCACTCAGACCAAGGAGGCGCCATGATTTCGGAACGACTGCGGCGGCTGCGGCACATTGCGGAATTCGCGGCCGAGCGGGGCGGCGACTACCTCGAACTCGCCGGTATCGAGCTGTCCTTGTACCGGTCGGCCCTGGTGACCACGGTGCTGGGCTGCGTGGCCCTGCTGTTTTGCGCGCTGGGCACTCTGGCTTTCATATCCGTGGCCATCGTGGTGAACTTCTGGGACACCGAGTACCGCAAGCTGGTGGCCTGGCTGGTGGCGGGCGCCTGGCTGCTGATCTCGTTAATTGCGCTGGCCGTCGCCAACCGGAATGCGCCCAGGGCTTTCCCGTTTGCCGAATTGAGCCGCCAGGTGCGCCTGGATACTGCCGCCGCCCGGAGCCACTATGTCCAAGACCACCACCCAGGCTGACAAGCTGGCCCTGCTGGCCAAGATGGAGCGCGACCGGCGCGAGCTGGCCGACGCGTTCGGCCGCCTGGCCGCGCCCCCCGGATCGTCACGGTCCAAGGGGTGGGGTTCGGCCACCGCGCTGGCAGCCGGCGCCGCGCTGGGCTGGCCGCGCTTCCTGAAACAGCCGATGCGGGCCATGGCGATGGTCGCGGTGCGCGACCGCCTGGCCTCGATGCTGCAGCGGCGCAAGGTGCGGCGCGTCAGCGCCCCGCTGCCCGACGCCGAAATCGCCAGCCTGGCGCAACAGGTGGCCGATCTGCGCGCGGCGGCCGCGCGCTCGGCCGACGCGCAAGAAATCGAGGCATTGCGTCATCAGCTCGACGAACACGTGCAGCGTCTGCGCGCCCTGCGGGCCGCCGATGGCGTCCAGGGCTTGTCCGCGCCCGCCCGCCGGCCCTAGCCCCAGCGCCTCTACAATACGGATCGATCCGGTAGACCCAACTGTAGAGGCAATGGCATGGATGCGGAGTTCTGGCTCGAGCGCTGGCGCGACGGGCGTACCCATTTTCACCAGCAGCGCATCACGCCGCTGCTGGCCAAGTACTGGCCCACGCTGCAATTGCCGCCCGGTTGCCGGGTGCTGGTGCCGCTGTGCGGCAAGACGCTCGACATGGTGTGGCTGGCGCAGCAGGGACACCAGGTGCTGGGGGTAGAACTGTCGTCACTCGCCGTCGAGCAATTCTTCGCCGAGAACGGCCTGCAGGCCACGGTGCGCGAAGCCGGGCCGGGCACGTACTACTCTGCCGGCGACATCAGCATTTATTGCGGCGACATCTTCGACCTGGGCGCCGATGTCCTGGGCGATTGCGTGGGCGCATTCGACCGCGCCGCGCTGGTCGCGCTGCCGGCGGCCATGCGCCCGCGCTATGCCCGGCACGTGTATGGCCAGTTGTCCGCCGCCTACCGCGGCTTGCTGATCACGCTGGACTACGATCAAAGCCAGATGGACGGGCCGCCTTTTTCGGTGCGCGACGACGAAGTGCAGGCCATTTATGCGGGCCATTCCGAGGCTGTGCTGATCGACCGCCGCGATATCCTGTCCAAGGAACCCAAGTTCGCCGAGCGCGGCCTGACGCAGCTGGACACGCTGGTGTACCGTCTGCAACGGCAGGGCTGATCTGGCGGGCAAGGGCCGGCGTGGCCGTTATTCGGCATTATTTTCCACGAGGCAAACCATGAGCATCAGGATCGTACGATTGGGATCGCCGCGCGTGGCCGGCGAAGGCCTGCGCATCGGCACGGTGCGGCGTCCGCCGCGCGGCGTGCCCAAGGCCGATTTCGCCCGCCGCGACTTCTACGATGTCTGGCTGCCCATCCTGTCGCCCAGCCCCGAGCTGGTGACTCAGGCGCTGGCGGCCGAGACCGACGCCGAATGGAACAAGGTAGCTCGCAAGATCCGTTCCGAACTGCATGGCGGTGAAGCGGGCAAGGTGCTGGACTTGCTGGCGGCCTTGTCGGCCACCGCCGATTTTTCTGTAGGCTGCTACTGCGAAGACGAACGCCGCTGCCACCGCAGCGTGCTGCGCGAGCTGCTGCGAGAGCGCGGCGCCAAGCTGGCGTAAGTGGTCAGGCGCAAGACTTGACGCGCGTCAGCCCGGGCGCTGCTTCGATGCGGCCCCCGGGCTGACGGCCGTTGTCCGTGCACTAGAATTCGACCATGTCTTCCAGTCGCGGCCTGGCCTACGGTATGCGCGCACGCACCTTGTTGTGCGTGCTGGCACTGGTCACGCTGTTCCGCGCGCTGGTGCCGGCAGGGTACATGCCCGATGCCGCGGCCTTGCGCCAGGGCCGGCTCGAAATCAGTTTCTGCTCTGCCGCTGGCGGTTCGTCCTCTGTCCTGCAGGCCCTGGTCGAGACGCCGCGCGATGAACACGCGCCCGATGCCGCCCAGGAATGCCCCTTCTGGATGGTGGCGCACCAGGCGTTCGATCTTCCTCCCATGGCCGGGGCGGCGGTGTTGCCGGCCACGCCGGCCGTGTCCCGCCCCATGGCGGTGTTGCAGCGCGCGCTGCCGCCGTTGCCGCCCGCAGGCCCTCCGTTGGGGCCGCGCGCGCCGCCGTTCTTGTCTGCCTGATCTTCTTCGTTCACGGTTCGCCCAACCCCGCGCCGCGCATGCCGCCGGGGCTGCCGCGCGACCGTGGCCCGCATCAGACCCGCGCGCGTGGGCCCGCGCCGCTGCCTCGTCCGGCCGGCGGCATGGCCGCGCGTGCCTTGCAGACATTTATCCATGGAAAGAACCGATCTCTTGCCGCAGGCCCTGGGCCTGTGCGCCGCCGTGGCGGCTGTTGCGCCCGTTTGGGCCGAATCCATTCAGGCAGCTCCCCAGGAAATGACGCCCATCGTCATTACGGGCGTGGCGCCCGAGGCGCCGCTGATTTTCACGACCGATCCGAAGATCCCGCGCCAGCCGGTGCCCGCCAGCGACGGCACCGACTATCTGAAAACGATCCCCGGCTTTTCGGCCATACGCAATGGCGGCAGCAATGGCGACCCGGTGCTGCGCGGCATGTTCGGCTCGCGCTTGAACATCCTGGCCAACGGCTCTTCCATGCCCGGCGCCTGCCCGGCCCGCATGGACGCGCCCACGTCGTACATCTCGCCCGAGAATTTCGACGAGCTTACGGTCATCAAGGGGCCGCAAACCGTGTTGTGGGGCCCGGGCGCGTCGGCCGGCACGGTGAAATTCGACCGCGACACGCCACGCTTTGACGAGCCCGGCGTGCGTTTCGACGGCAGCCTGCTTGGCGGTTCCTGGGGGCGCAACGACCAGGCCGCCGACCTGACCGCCGGCAACGCGCGCAGCTACGCGCGGATCACCGCCAACCATTCGCACTCGCAGGACTACCAAGATGGCAATGGCGATACCGTGCCCTCACGCTGGGACAAGTGGAATGCGGATGTGGCCGTGGGTTTCACGCCCGATGCCGACACCTTGTTCGAGCTGAGCGCCGGCACCGGCGATGGCGAGTCGCGCTATGCCGGCCGGGGCATGGATGGCGTGCAGTTCAAGCGCGAGAGCTTCGGGCTGCGCTTCGAACGCGACAACCTCGGGCCCGTGTTGCGCCAGGTCGAGGCGCAGCTGTACTACAACTATGCCGATCATGTGATGGACAACTTCACGTTGCGCGACCCTGACCCGACGAGCGCCATGCCCATGGGCATGGCTTCCGACGTCGACCGCGCCACCTGGGGAGGCCGCGTGGCCGGCACCTTCGAGTTGGCTGAATCGCTGAGCCTGCAAGGCGGTGTGGACTTCCAGCGCAGCCGGCATCGCGCGCGCAGCGGCACGCAAATGAGCCCGTATCGCGACCAGCCCTGGACCAAGGACGCCGAATTCGCCAACACGGGCGTGTTCGGCGAACTGACCTGGCGCGTGGCCGAAGCCACCCGCGTGATTGGCGGCGCACGGCTTGACCGGGCCTCGGCCAAGGACTTCCGCCAGTCGGCGCGCGGCATGACGCCCATGCCCAACCCCACGGCCGGCAAGCGCCGCACCGACACGCTGCCCAGCGGGTTTCTGCGCTACGAACACGATCTGCAGAGCCTGCCCGCCACCTGGTACGCGGGCATCGGGCACGTGCAACGCTTTCCCGACTACTGGGAGCTGTTTTCGCCCGGCAGCGGGCCGGACGGCTCGGTCAACGCCTTTGCAGGCATCGAGCCGGAAAAGACCACGCAGCTGGACATCGGCGCGCAGTACCGCACCGACAAGGTCGACGCCTGGATCTCGGGCTATGCCGGCTATGTGCAGGACTACATTCTGTTCGACTACTTGCCCGGCGGCATGATGGGCGAGCGTACGCAGGCGCGCAACATCGATGCCCGCATCGCGGGCGGCGAGCTGGGCGTGTCATACCGCGCCACGCCGGCCTGGAAGGTAGGCGCGACGCTGGCCTATGCATGGGGCCAGAATCGCAGCGACGGCCGTCCGTTGCCGCAGATGCCGCCGCTGGAAGCCAGGCTTAGCGCCACCTACGACGATGGCACCTGGTCTGCGGGCGCGCTATGGCGGCTGGTGGCGGCCCAGCATCGCTATGCCGCCGGCAGCGGCAACGTGGTGGGCAAGGACTTCGGCCCCAGCGCGGGGTTCGGCGTTTTTTCGCTGAACGCGGGCTATGCCGTCAACCAGCAGGTCAAGCTGGCGGTGGGGGTGGACAACCTGTTCGACAAGGCATACAGCGAGCACCTGAACCTGGCGGGCGACGCCGGTTTCGGGTTTTCCGCCAATACGCGCTTTAACGAACCCGGCCGCACGGTGTGGGTACGCCTGGGCATCAAGTACTAAGAGGGCGGATTGCGAGGGGCTTGCGTGTATTTCATATTTGAGAGAATATCTCTAATATGGAAAACAACGACAAGCCTGGAACCGACCCTATCGACCGCCAGATCGCGCAGCGCCTGCGGACGCTGCGCGCCGAGCGCGGCTGGTCGCTCGATGAACTGGCGCGGCGCAGCCAGGTCAGCCGGGCCACGCTGTCGCGTCTGGAAAACGCCGCGGTCAGCGCCACCGCCAGCGTGCTGGGCAAGCTGTGCGCCGCTTACGGCATTACGGTGTCGCGCCTGATGCACCTGGCCGAAGCCGACTACGCGCCGCTGGTGGCCCGCGCCGACCAGCCCGTGTGGGTGGACGCCAGCGTGGGCTTCGAGCGCCGCTCGGTGTCGCCGCCGGCGCAGCGGCTGGCGGGCGAGGTGCTGGAATGCCGCCTGGCGCCCGGCGCGCGCATCGACTACGACAAACCGCCCCGGCCCGGGCTGGAGCACCACCTGCTGCTGCTGGAAGGCCAGCTGCAGGTCATCCTGGACGGACAGCCGCTGGAATTGCGGCCCGGCGATTGCCTGCGCTACCAGCTTACCGGCCCCAACGCGTTCGTTACGCCGGCCCGCCATGGCGCGCGCTACCTGTTGTTCATTGTCTGAGAGAACACTGTGCCAGCTTCCTTTTCGCTCGATGCGCTGCCGCCCGCCGAGGCCGACGCTTGCCTGCCCGAACTGGGCGCGCTGCTGCATGCCTGCGTGCATGATGGCGCCAGCCTGGGCTTCATCCTGCCGCATCCGCCGGCACAGGCCGAGGCATTCTGGTCGGCCAAGGTGCTGCCCGCCATGCGCGAGGGCACACGCACGGTGCTGGTGGCGCGGCGGGACGGCCGCATCGTTGGCACGGTGCAGCTCGATTGCGACACGCCGCCCAATCAGCCTCATCGCGCCGAGGTGCGCAAGCTGCTGGTGCATCCGTTGCACCGGCGCGGCGGCATCGGGCGCGCCTTGATGCTGGAGCTGGAGCAGCGCGCCCGGGCCTTGCGCCGCCGCCTGTTGACGCTGGACACGCGCACCGGCGACCAGGCCGAGCCGCTGTACGCCGCCTTGGGCTACCAGCGCGCGGGCGTCATCCCGGAATTCTGCCTGGACGTCGCCGGGCAGCGCGTCGATTCGACCACCATCATGTACAAGCTGCTGTAGCGGCACGGTGCCGCGGCGCCGCCCGCGCCGCGCCGCGTACACTGGTTAGCGCGCGTCCAGGCTGCCCGCATAGTAGCGAGCCAGCGCTTCGATCTCTTGCTGATTCAGGCGCTGGGCAAAGGCCTGCATGACGCCGGCATCGTCGTTGCGGCGCTGGCCGCTTCGGAATGCATCCATTTGCGCGATGAAGTACTGGGGAGCCTGCCCAGCCAGGCGCGGCAGCAGGACGCCTTCACCGCGCCCGCCCAGGCCGTGACAATTGGCGCACGCAGGAAGGGCTCGCGCGTTATCGCCCCTCACGTCCAACTGCCGCGCTGCTCGTGGCTCGTCGGGCAATGTGGCCAACGCCGGTGGCGGCAAGCTGGCGTAGTACCTCGCCAGGTGCCCGATCTCCCTTGAGTCGAGGCCCTGGGCGATAGTATTCATCAGGGCCTGCGTGCGGGCGCCGTCACGGTAGTCCATTAGCTGCTTGGCGAGATATTCGGCCGGTTGCCCCGCCAGCGTGGGGAACATGCCGTCCGGCTGCGCCACGCCCCGGGCGCCGTGACAAGCCGTGCATGCCTGCACGCCCGATTCGGGTTTGCCGGCCTGGGCCAGTTGCCGGCCTTGTTGCGCGTCGGCAGTCTTCAGCGCCGCTTCCCAGCCCGGGCGATAGGCCGTGAAATCCTGGGCGCTGCGCCCGGGTACTCGCCGCGGCGAGGGAGCCGCCGGCGCAGCGGCCGTGCCGGCGCCGGCGTTGGCCGCCCCAGCCGGGGCGGGTACCGGAGCGTGCTCGGCAGGCACGGCCACGGCGGTGGGGCGGATCAAGCCGCCGCCGGTGCCCCACATCTGGTAGGCCGTTGCCAGTAGCGTGACCAGCGGCGCGGCGACCATCAGTCCCATGACCACGCCGACTCCATGATTCGATGTGCTCATGTCGACACCAGCGGCCCCGGCGAACGCAGGTAGTTTGCCTTGATCTTGTCGACAATCCAGTAGGCGGTGGCGCCCACTGTCGCTGTGGGATTGAAACAGGAGTTCTGTGGAAACAGCGCCGCGCCCGTCACGAACACGTTGGGCACGTCCCACACCTGTCCATAGCGGTTGACCACGCTGGTGGCCGGATCGTCGCCCATGGCTGCGCCGCCGGTCAGGTGCGTGGATTGGTAGGCTGTGGCGGTGAACGGCCGCTTGCGGGGTCCGGGCTCGGTGGACTGCACGCCTTTCATGGCCTTGCCGATTTCGTCGCCCCTGGCGGTCAAAAAGGCCGACATGCGGATATCGTTGTCGGGCAAGTCGTAAGTAATGCGGAGCAGCGGCTGCCCCCATGCGTCTTTGTAGGTGGGATCCAGGCTCAGGTAGCCGCCGCGCGTCGGCTGGGCGGCCCCCGTAATGGTGATCGAGGCCGAATGGTTGTAATAGCGCTTGACTGCGCGCTTCCATTCCGGCCCCCATGACGGCGTTCCCTTGGGCGTGGGATGGTAGCCGATGGGGGCGCCGCTCACTACCTGGATCTGGATATAGCCGCCACCGACGAACCCGTGCGGGCCGTGATCGAAATTGTCGGCGCTGAAGTCATCCATGGTAACCGCCACCGCGCCCGCGCCCATGAACGGGTTGATGTTCACCGATTCGTCGAAGAACAGGTTGACTCCGGAGGTGGTCTGGTGCGTGTAATTGCGGCCCACCACGCCAGTGTTGGTGTCGGGGTCGTAGGGCTTTCCGATGCCCGACAGCAGCAGCAGGCGTACATTGTTGATGCTGAAGGCGCACAGCACCACAGTGCTGGCCGGCTGGAACTGTTCATTGCCGGCGGCGTCCACATAGGTGACGCCAGTGGCACGTTGCTTGTCGGGGCTGAGCTCCACGCGCAGCACGTGTGCGCCCGTGCGGATTTCGAAATTCTCCATTTTCAGCGCCACCGGCAAGATGCACACCTGTGGCGATGCCTTGGCGAAGTGCTCGCAGCCGAAGTTCGAACAAAAGCCGCAATAGACACAGGCGCTCATGTGCAGGCCTTCGGTATTGACGTACGGCCGCGTGGCCAGCGCCGATGGCTGCACATAGGGGTGATAGCCCAGGCCGCGCGCGGCCTCGCCGAACAGTGCCGCCGCATAAGGCACTTTCATGGGAGGATTGGGATAGGGGCGCGACCGCCAAGGCTCGAACGGATTGCCGCCTTCCTGTTTCTGGCCCTTCAGGTTGCCGGCCTGGCCTGACGCCCCGATCAGGTAATCGAAACGGTCGTAGCAGGGTTCGAGTTCGTCGTAGGTGACGGGCCAGTCCTGGCAAGTCAGCTCGTCGTCGAAGATGCCCGCGCCGTACCGTTCGGCGTAGTGGCTGCGCATGTTGAAGTCGGTCGGGTCGAACCGGTAGTAGGCGCCGGACCAATGATTGCCCGCGCCTCCCAGGTGGGTGCCGGGATAGGCGAACTGCCAGCGCCGCATCGGCAGCGCGGTCTGCCTGCTGTTGTTGCGAAAAGTGTAGGTCTCGGTGGCCGCATCCTGGTGCAAGGCATGGCGCCGGGTGTACTTCAGTTCGTCGTGCACGTTTGGCCCCTGGAAATCGGGCGACGGCCAGCGCGGCTCGCCGCGCTCCAGTACGACCACCCGCTGGCCGGCCGCTGCCAGTTCTTTGCCGATAATCGAGCCGGTCCAGCCGCCGCCGATGATCGCGACATCCACGGGCGCGAGTTTCTCAGCCATGGCGATCCTCCTGCCGCGTGTGATGAGGCTGGGCCATGGCGATGGAGACGGGTTCGCCCGCCCACGCCACGCCATGCCGCTCGATGTCGTTCGAGAAACTGGCGTAGGCGCCAGGAAAGCCGACCAGCTTCCAGCCCACCATATCGCGATTGCCGCCGTACATCGGGTCCGAAAAATACCCCTCGATAGTGGCCTCGAGCAGCGCCTGGAAGAAGACGGCCGAAGGCAGCGGCGAGAAGTCGGGCTCGCCTTCCTGCATGGCGCGCAGCCAGGCGTCCTGGTGTTGCGCGTCCAGCTCGGCGAACGGCTTGCCGTTTTCCCTGAGAGTGGCCTGGTCCAGCGCCGCCAGGCCACGCCGGAACATCTCGGACGGTGTGAACGACAATTGGTAGCCTTGTTCCGGAGTGCCTTGCTGGAAAGGACCCTGCCGGTAGAACTGGTGGCCCGCGCCCCATGCGCCGGCGAGCTGGCCATCCAGGAAATACGTGACCCCTGCTTCCTTGGCTCCCGGGCCTAGATCGTCTGTCGGGATCAGCCGCGCGGCGATGGCATCCATGGCCCGGGCTTCCTGCGGATTGAAGAAGCGCAAGGTGCGGTCGGTGCTCGCCGCGGCCTCGCGGCGGACGTCGGGCGGCGCGTCGCGCGCGTGGGCAGCCCAGGCTGCGCCCGGCATTCCCACGGCCAGCGCCTTGAGCACATTGCGCCGGCTCTGGATGGGCTTTTCTTCCATGTGATGTCTCCGGTGAAGGGATACGCTTGAATGTCCGCATACAAAGGCGCCGTCTATCAGCAATTTGTCTGCCTGGCACGCCGCTTGCCCCTGAAGCGTGACTCGATCTGCTTTGGGAGCGGAACATGGACCAAGTACTTAGTTCATTGCTGCGCTGCGGCGTGGTATGCAGCGCGCTGGCGGGGGGCGCCGCGTGGGGGCAAGCTCACGACCAGGCCGTGCCGCGGCAGGCGCCGCCCGCGGGCCAGGATCAGCCTCCATTGCGGCCGGAGCAGCAAAGAATGCACGAATCCGGCCACAAGCAGGTCCCTTCGCGGCGCCAGCCAGCCAAGACAGAGCAAGGCAAGGAGGGCGGAGCCGCCGGTACGGACGCTCGCGATTCCAGGACGCAGCCCGGCAGCACCACCGGCTCCACCGGCCATGGAGGCATGCAGGGGGCGGGCGCGTCGGCAGGGTCGGGCGGCACACCTGATCTGCGCGAGTAGCGACCCGCCACGCCAAAAGCGGCCGGGCAGGCGACGACGCTCAGCCGAGCCCGCTGTTGCGCATGACAGTCTTGATGAGCTGCGCGAGCGCGAATACCACGGCCACGCCGCTACCCCACAGGAACGCCAGCCAGGCCAGGCGCCGGATCCAAAGGCGCGCGGGACGCTTCATCAGTGATACCCCTCGCCGTGGCGCACCTTGCCGCGGAATACCCAGTACGACCACCCCGTGTAAACCAGGATCAGCGGCACGATGAGCAACGCACCCACCAGAGTGAATCCCAGGCTTTGCGGGGGGGCGGCGGCCTGCCAGATGGTGATAGAAGGCGGGATCACATACGGCCACAGGCTGATGCCCAATCCGCTGTAGCCAAGGAAAACCAACGCCAGCGTCAGCAGGAAAGGAGCGGCGTGGCCGTTGCCACGCAGCGCTGCCAGCAGGCGCCAGGTCGTGGCCACCACGAGCAGCGGCACGGGCGCGAACCAGAACAGATTGGGCAGGCTGAACCAGCGCTCGGCAATGGCGGGATGTTGCATTGGCGTCCAGATGCTGATGACGGCGATCACGGCCAGCAGCGCCCAGGTCAGGCGCCGCGCAAGGGCCCGCAACCGCCGCTGCAGCGAGCCTTCGGTTTTCATGACCAGCCAGGTGGCCCCCAGCAGTGCATAGGCCACGGCGAGCCCCAGGCCGGTGAATAGCGGGAAGGAAGCCAGCCAGGCCGTGGATGTGCCGACGTAGAGGTCGTTGATGACGGGCAGGCCGTTCAGGAAGGCGCCGAGCGTGACGCCCTGGAAAAAAGTGGCCGCCAGCGAGCCGCCCGCGAAGGCTTTGTCCCATAGCCGCAGTCGGCCCGGGCGCGCCTTGAAGCGGAACTCGAAGGCGACGCCGCGAAAGACCAGGCCGATAAGCATCAGCACCAGCGGCAGGTACAGGGCGCTGAGCACGACCGAGTAGGCCAGCGGAAAGGCGGCCAGCAGCCCCGCGCCGCCCAGCACCAGCCAGGTCTCGTTGCCGTCCCATACCGGCGCCACGGTATTCATCATGACGTCGCGTTCGGCCTTCTCGGGAAAGAAAGGAAAGAGCAGGCCGATGCCCAGGTCGAAGCCGTCCATGACCACGTACATCATGACGCCGAACAGAATGATCACGGCCCAGATCAGCGGTAGGTCAATCCCCATGGTGCGTCTCCTGCGCGGCCGAGATCGGTCGCATCGGCTGGCGGGCCTCGCCCGCGCCGCCGGGCCCGGGGTCGTCGCCGGCTTCTTGGGGGCCCGCGGCCAGTAGCCGCAGCCCGTAAGCGGTGCCCGCGCCGAACACGGCCAGATATACCGCCACGAACAAGGCCAGCGTGAAGCCTACTTCGCCGGTCGTATGCGGGGATACGGCGTCGGCGGTGCGCTGCAGGCCATACACGATCCAGGGTTGGCGTCCGATCTCGGTGGTGTACCAGCCGGCCAGCAAGGCGGCCAGGCCGGCTGGCGACATGGCGAGGGCGCAGCGCAGAAATGGCCGCGACACGTAAAGGCGCCCCGCACGCCGCAGCCAGTTGCCCCACAGCGCCAGGGCGATCATCAACAGTCCCAACCCGACCATGACGCGGAAGGTCCAGAATATGATCGTGGAGTTGGGCCTTTCGTCGGGCGGAAAGGATGAAAGCGCCGGAATCTGGCCGTCCCAGCTGTGCGTCAGGATCAGGCTGCCCAGGCGCGGAATTTCTACCTTGTAGCGGGTCGTCTCGGCCTGCATGTCGGGCCAGCCAAACAAGATCAGCGGCACGCCCGAGCCGGGCGGCGTGGGCCTCCAATGGCCCTCCATCGCCGCCAGCTTGGCGGGCTGGTGCTGCAGCGTATTTAGCCCGTGCAGGTCGCCCAGCACGGCTTGCAGCGGCGCGCAGGCCAGCAGCATCCACATGGCCATCGACAGCATCGTCCGCACCAGCGGATGGTCGCGCTCGCGCAGCAGGTGCCAGGCCGCGGTGCCGCCGACCACGAGCGCCGTGGCCAGGTAAGCCGCGACGACCATGTGGCTGAGCCGGTAAGGAAATGAAGGGTTGAAGATCACGGCCAGCCAATCCACAGGCACGGCGCGTCCGTTGACGATGTCGTGCCCCTGCGGGGTCTGCATCCAGCTGTTCGATGCAAGTATCCACGTGGCGGAGATCAGGGTTCCCAGCGCGACCACGCATGTCGACAGGAAGTGCAGCCCTGGTCCGACGCGCTTCAGGCCGAACAGCATCACGCCGAGAAAGCCTGCTTCCAGGAAAAAGGCCGTCAGGACTTCATAGGTGAGCAGGGGGCCGGTGATGGCGCCGGCGAAGCGCGCGAAGCCTGCCCAGTTGGTGCCGAACTGGTAGGCCATCACAATGCCCGAGACTACGCCCATGGCGAAGGCCACCGCGAACGGCTTCAGCCAGAACTGATACAGCGTCAGGTATCCGGCGCGGCCGGTGCGCAACCACAATGCTTCGAGCACGACCAGATAGCTGGCCAGCCCGATGGTAAGGGCCGGGAACAGGATATGAAACGATATCGTGAAACCGAACTGGATCCGGGCCAGCAGCAGCGCGTCCATGGGCCTCCGTGGCCCTGCGGCCGTTCAGGAGTGATACAGCCGACCCGGCAGCAAGCCGCGTGCCATGTGGACGATGCCCGCCACGGATAGAGGGGCTCAGGCGCGGTCCGCCCCGCCGTCGGTGGGCGGCGGCGCGGCCGCGGGGTGCCCGCTCCGGCTGGCCGCGCGCCCGTCCGGCCGCCGGCCGAGCATGAAAACCGAGGCCAGCACGCAGGCCACGCCCAGCAACTGGCGCGACGATATCTGTTCGCCCAGCACGCCAGCCGACAGTAGCAAGGCGGCCACGGGCGCCACGGCGGTAAACAAGGCGGCCTCGGCGCCGCTGACGCGTTCCGCGCCCGCATACCACAACAGGAAGCCCGCCACCGTGGGCACCACGGCGTAGTACGCCACCGCGGACAGCGCGCCGGGCGGAAGGCCGCCCGGCCAGGGCGCTTCGAGCAGCGCGGCGGGCGCCGCCATCGCCAGGCCGAGGGCGCTCATGCAAGCCGACTGCGCCAGCGGCCGCAGAGGCTGGCGCAGCCGTTTGTTCAGCAAGATGAACAGGCTTTCGCACACGATCGCGCCAAAGATAAGCAGGCTGCCCAATCCGGATTGCGGTTGTCCGCCATGCGCCTGCACGGCGATGAACAGCACGCCGGCCGCCGCCAGCGCGATGGCGCCCAGCGTGGCGGGCCGGGGCCGTTCGCCCAGTGCCACAATGGCCGTGGCCGTGGCGACCACGGGCATGGTGCCGATGATGATGCCGGCGTCGGCTGCCGACGTATGGCGCAATCCGAGAATCAGCAGGGCGGTGTAGCCCACGCTGCCCGCGCCCGCCTGCAACAGCAGCACCAGACCGTCGTGCCGGCTCGGACGCGGCCAGGGCGTGCGCGTCCAGGCCATCAGCAGCGCGAACAGCGGCAGCGCGACGGCAAAGCGCAACGCGGTGGCGGTGAATGGCGGCAGTCCCGCCGCGATCAGCTTGCTGGCCACCACCGTGCTGCCCACGGTGGCCATGGCCAGGGCCAGGTACAGATATCCCTGCGTGCGTCGTGTCATCATGGGTGCGGGTTCACATGCATCGTGGCCGCAGCATAGAAGCGCGCCGGCGCGGCGTCTTGTACGTTATTGCAGGCGGCGGCGCGCTGCCTGTATCAGGGCCTGGAGTAGGCGCCCGGTGTCAATCCGTACAGACGCACGAACACGCGCGTCATGTGGCTCTGGTCGGCGAAGCCGCTGGCCGAGGCCGCATCGGTCAGGGCGGCGCCATGGCGGATCAGGCGGCGCGCCAGGCCGGCGCGGCGCTGTATCTGGTAGGCGTGCGGGGGCAGCCCGGTGGCCCGTCTGAAGGCGCGCAATGTCTGGAAGCGGCTCAGGCCGCTGGCGCGCGCCAGGTCGGCCAGCGACAACGGGGCGGCCGGGTCGTCGTCGATCAGGGCGCGGGCCTGCGCGATGGCGGCGGGCACGGGGGCAGGGCGGTTTTGCGCTGGCAGGTCGAGAGAGCCGGCCAGCAGCGCCAGCAGCAGGGATTCCTGCATGGGCGTGGCCGCGCCAACGGGCGGCGCCGTGGCGGCCGCGTACAGGCGGCGAAAGCCGCTGGCGAGCGCCGCGTCTCGAATCACGGGCTGTGCGAACTCGCGCCAGCCGTGCCGGCCCGCGCTGATGTCGGCAACCGCGCGCGCGATCCGCTCGGGCTCGATGTACAGGATCATCCATTGCCGGCCGCCGTCGCCGAGGGGGCTGCCGTCATGGACTTCGCCTGGATTGACCGTGATGAGGTCGCCCGCACTGGCCTGCACCATGCCGCGCCCGCTGTGGGATCGTTGCGCGCCGCGGGTGATCAGGCCGATGCCGAACTGGTCGTGCGTGTGGCGGCCGAACGCGCGCCGCGAATCGGCCTCGATGGCTTCGGCGCCGGCGATGCCGCACGGTACGCGCCGAAAGTCCCCGCGCGCCATCTGCGACTCAGCCTTGCGCGCGGCCATAGGCGGCCAGCCCGCCCACGGCGGCCGCCAGTTCTTCCTGCAACTGCCGCATCAGCTCGCCGGCGGGCAAGCCGCGCGACAACGCGGCCGCCTGGCCGGCCCATTGGGCGGCAAAGTCTGCACTGCCTTGCGCTTTGGCGGCAGCATTCAAGGCCTTGCCGGCATCGTAGGTATAGGGGTAGCCCGGCGTGGGCGGGCAATCGGCCGCGGCGCCGAGCGCGGTGAGGCGATTGGCGATGCCGCGCGCCGGCCGCCCTGAAATGGCGCGGGTCGAGACGGTGGAGACGGAGCCGGCCAGCAAGGCTTGCCGATAAGCGGAATCGGCCGCCGATTCCGGGCACGACACGAACGCCGTGCCCAGTTGCGCGGCCTGGGCGCCCAGCGCCAGCACCGCGGCCACGCCCGCGCCGTCCATGATGCCGCCGGCGGCGATGACCGGTAGTGGGAATTGCGTGGCCAGCAGGCGCGTCAACGCCAGCGTGCCCAGTTGTTCGTCATGTCCGTCGGGGTGAAAGATGCCGCGGTGGCCGCCCGCTTCCACGCCTTGGGCGACGATGGCGTCCAGGCCCGCCTCGGCGATGCGCTCGGCCTCTTCGGGGCTGGTGGCGCTGGCCATCAGATAGATGCCGGCCTGGTGCAGCGCGGCAATGCGGGCCGCGTCGGGTAGCCCGAAATGGAAGCTGACCACGGACGGACGCTCGGCCAGCAATACATCCAGCATGGCGTCGTCGGCCACGAAGCTGGTGTATATCTCGCGCAGCGTGGCAGGCGGCTGCGCGCCGAATTCCGCGAAGGCGGGCGCAAGGTATTCAATCCAGCGGGCCTGGCGCGCCGCGTCGGCGGTATCGGGCGCATGGCAGAACAGGTTTACGCTGAACGGCCGCCCAGTCAGCGCGCGCGTCTGGGCGATGGCCTGGCGGGCGCCGTCGGCATTGGTGGCGCCCAGGCCCAGCGAACCCAGGCCGCCGGCATTGGATACGGCGGCCGCCAGGGCCGGCGTGCTGGTCCCGGCCATGGGGGCCTGGATGATCGGCGTCGTCAGGCCCAGGCGGGACATCAAGGTAGAGGCGGCAGGGTTGGAAGTAGGCATGGCGAGTCCCGGGTGGTGGAATTTGCAAGCAACGGTACTTGAATGTGAGCCGGCTGCAAAGCGCGTCCGCCGTCGCGCGGTAGGTATCGAAACAACCGCGCAATTTACGCCTTGGGGGGCGGACGGCTGGCAAGCACGCGGCACGCGCCGCCGCAGCTTTTTTCTTCGGGATGTCAGGGCGCGCGGCGCGGGCCGGCGTCAGCGATGCGCGAGGATATTCACCAGCTTGCCGAACGGGTCGCGCACATAGAAGCGACGCACGCCCCAGGGTTCTTCGGCGGGGCCGTACTCAATGGCGAAGCCGCCCGCGCGCAGGCGGCGCAGGGCCTCGTCCAGGTCGTCGACTTCGATGGAAAGATCGGGAGTGGGGGTGTCCGATCCGCCCTGGGTGGCCACGCTGATCTGCACGGTCATGCTGTGGGACGTACCGTAGGTGGCGAGCCAGCCATGGTCCATGAGAACCTCCAGGCCCAGCGCATCCTGGTAGAAGCGTCGGGCCGCCGCGATGTTGGTGGCGTGGATGTTGGCGACAATGCGCTTGACTTGCATGAAGGCTCCTGGGGAAGCTGTCTGCGTACGATAACGCAGCCGGGTGGCGAGCCCGGCAGGCGGGCGTTTTGCCTCGTTTCGCGAGAAACTATTACCAATATTGACGCCATCTTGCTTCCGCTGTACGTTAACCACACATTGCGTGCCGACGGATGATCGATAAGGAAGACTTCGATGGCATCTCTCCAGTGCAAGCTCCCCCGGCCGCCGCCCAGGCGACCCCGCGCGTAGTAGCCCCTACCCACGCTACAGGAGCCTGACCGTGAGCCATTTCGTCGACCGCCTCAAGTACTTCGCCCGTGCCAAGGAGTCATTCGCGGAGGGCCACGGCAGTGTGGTCCAGGAAGACCGCAGCTGGGAAAAAGCCTATCGGGACCGATGGCAGCACGACAAGATCGTGCGATCGACCCACGGCGTGAACTGCACCGGCTCGTGTTCCTGGAAAATCTACGTGAAGGGCGGGATCGTCACGTGGGAAACCCAGCAGACCGACTATCCCCGCACGCGCGCCGGCATGCCCAACCACGAGCCGCGCGGCTGCTCGCGCGGCGCTTCATATTCGTGGTACCTGTACAGCGCCAACCGCATCAAATATCCCATGTTGCGCGGCCGCCTGGCGCGCTTGTGGCGCGAGGCCCGCAAGACCATGGCGCCGCTGGCGGCATGGGAACACATCTGCACCGCGCCCGGCCTGGCCGACGACTACAAGCGGGTGCGCGGCATGGGCGGATTCGTGCGGGCCACCTGGGACGAAGTCAATGAACTGGTGGCCGCCGCCAACGTCTATACCATCAAGCGCTACGGGCCGGACCGCGTGGTGGGGTTCTCGCCGATTCCGGCCATGTCGATGGTGTCGTTCGCGGCGGGCAGCCGCTATCTGTCGCTGCTGGGCGGCACCATTCTCAGCTTCTATGACTGGTATTGCGACCTGCCGCCGTCCAGCCCGCAGACCTGGGGCGAACAGACCGACGTGGCCGAATCGGCCGACTGGTACAACTCCAGCTTCATCATGCTGTGGGGTTCGAACGTGCCGCAGACGCGCACGCCCGATGCCCATTTCATGGTCGAGGCGCGCTACCGCGGCGCCAAGGTCGTGTCGATTTTCCCCGACTATGCCGAAGGGTCGAAGTTCGGCGATGTATGGCTGCACCCCAAGCAGGGCACCGATGCCGCGCTGGCGCTGGCCATGGGCCACGTCATCCTCAAGGAATTCCACCTGGAGGGCAAGAGCGAATACTTCCGCGAGTACTGCCGCCAGTATTCCGATATGCCCTTCCTGGTGCGGCTGGTGCGCCAGGGCGACCATTACGTGCCCGAACGCATGCTGCGCGCGGCCGACTTCCCCGATGGGCTGGGGCAAACCAACAACCCCGCCTGGAAGACCGTGGCTTGTGACGACGCCAGCGGGCAGGTGGTGGTGCCGGCCGGCTCGATCGGTTTTCGCTGGGGCCAGCAGGAAGGCGGCGACCAGGGCAAATGGAACCTGGAATCGAAGGACGCCCAGGGCAACGCGGTGAAGCTGCGCCTGTCGCTGGTGGGCAGCCACGACGAGGTCGTGCCGGTGGCGTTTCCGTACTTCGGCGGCCGCCAGCACGACTACTTTCAGGGCACCAACCACCCTGAAGTGCTCGAGCGCAACATGGCGGCGCGCCGCGTGCAGACCACCGAAGGCGAGGTGCTGGCCGTTACCGTGTACGACTTGCTGATGGCCAACTACGGGCTCGATCGCGGGCTGGGCGGCGCCAACGTGGCTGCCTCGTACGATGACGACGTGCCCTACACGCCGGCCTGGCAAGAGCGCATTACGGGGGTCAGGCGCGATGACGTCGTCAACGTGGCGCGGCAGTTCGCGCTGAACGCCGACAAGACCCGGGGCAAGTCCATGGTGATCCTGGGCGCGGGCCTGAACCACTGGTACCACATGGACATGGCCTACCGCGGCATCATCAACCTGGTGGTCATGTGCGGGTGCGTTGGGCAGTCGGGCGGCGGCTGGTGCCACTACGTGGGCCAGGAGAAGCTGCGGCCCCAGACCGGCTGGACCACGCTGGCGTTCGGCCTGGACTGGTGCCGTCCGCCGCGCCACATGAACGGCACCTCGTTCTTCTATGCGCATACCGACCAGTGGCGCTACGAACGGCTGAAGGTGTCGGAGATTCTGTCGCCGTTGGCCGACCCTGGCGCCTTCCAGGGGTCGCTGATCGATTTCAACGTGCGCGCCGAACGCATGGGCTGGCTGCCCTCGGCGCCGCAGTTGCAGACCAACCCGCTGCAGGTGGTGCGCGACGCGCGCCAGGCGGGGCAGGAGCCCGCGGCGTATGCCGTGCAGGCGCTGCGCGATGGCCGCCTGAAACTGTCTTGTGAAGATCCTGACCATCCCGACAACTATCCGCGCAATATGTTCGTGTGGCGCTCCAATTTGCTGGGCTCGTCGGGCAAGGGGCACGAATACTTCCTGAAGCACCTGCTGGGCACCGAGCACGGGGTGCAGGGCAAAGACCTGGGCCAGTCCGGCGAAGACAAGCCGCAGGAAGTCGCCTGGCGCGACGAGGCGCCGCGCGGCAAGCTCGACCTGCTGGTGACGCTGGACTTCCGCATGTCCACCACCTGTATCTATTCCGACGTGGTGCTGCCCACCGCTACCTGGTACGAGAAGAACGACCTCAACACGTCGGACATGCATCCGTTCATCCATCCGCTGTCGGCCGCGGTGGACCCGGTATGGGAGTCGCGCAGCGACTGGGAAATCTACAAGGGCATCGCGCGGGCCTTTTCCGCCATTGCCGAGACCGAGCTGCCCGCCGCGCAAGACCTGGTGCTGACGCCGCTGCAGCACGACAGCCCGGCCGAGCTGGGCGACCCGTACGAGGTGCGCGACTGGAAAAAAGGGCAGGCCGAGCTGATTCCTGGCAAGACCATGCCGTCGATGGCGGTGGTCGAACGCAACTACCCAGGCCTGTACAAGCAATTCACTTCGCTGGGGCCGCTGACGCGCAAGCTGGGCGTGGGCGGCAAAGGCATCAACTGGGCCGCCGGCGACGAATGCGATCTGCTGGCGCAGCTTAACTATCAGGTAGAGGAACAGGGCATCAGCCAGGGCCTGCCGCGCCTGGATACCGACATCGACGCGGCCGAAACCATCCTGGCGCTGGCGCCCGAGACCAACGGCCACGTGGCGGTCAAGGCCTGGCAGGCGCTGTCGGCATTCACGGGACGTGATCACCAGCACCTGGCGCTGCCGCGCGAGCACGAGAAAATCCGCTACCGCGACCTGCAGGCACAGCCACGCAAGATCATTTCCTCGCCGACCTGGTCGGGGCTGGAGTCCGACCACGTCAGCTACAACGCCGGCTACACCAACGTGCACGAGCTGATTCCGTGGCGCACGCTGACCGGGCGCCAGCAGCTGTACCAGGACCATGCCTGGATGCGGGCCTTCGGCGAAGCGCTGTGCGTATACCGGCCGCCGGTGGATACCAAGTCGATCACCCCCATGCTAGAAGAGCGCTATGGCAACGGCAATCCGCAGGTGGTGCTGAATTTCATTACGCCGCACCAGAAGTGGGGCATTCATTCCACCTACACCGACAACCTGATCATGCTGACCCTGTCGCGCGGCGGACCGATACTGTGGATGTCGGAAAAAGACGCTGCCCGCGCCGGCCTGGTGGATAACGACTGGATCGAGGCCTACAACGTGAACGGCGCCCTGGTGGCGCGGGTGGTGGTCAGCCAGCGCGTGCCGGAAGGCATGACGCTGATGTACCACGCGCAAGAGAAGATCGTGAACGTGCCGGGTTCGGAAATCACCGGCGCGCGCGGCGGCATCCATAACTCGGTGACGCGCGCGGTGCTCAAGCCTACCCACATGATCGGCGGCTACGCGCAGTTGTCGTACGGGTTGAACTACTACGGCACCGTAGGCTCGAACCGCGACGAGTTCGTGATCGTGCGAAAAATGAACCAGATCGACTGGCTGGAAAAGCCACGCGCGGCTCAGGCCGAAACTCCCCACGTCTAGGCCCCCGGGCATCGGAGACAACCATGAAAGTGCGTGCGCAAATCGCAATGGTGCTGAACCTGGACAAGTGCATCGGCTGCCATACCTGTTCGGTCACCTGCAAGAATGTCTGGACCTCGCGGGGCGGCATGGAATATGCCTGGTTCAACAACGTCGAAACCAAGCCCGGCATCGGCTACCCCAAAGATTGGGAAAACCAGAAGCGCTGGAACGGCGGCTGGAAACGCACGGCGGCGGGCAAGATCGAACCGCGCCAGGGCGGCAAGCTGCGGCTGCTGGCCAATATTTTCGCCAACCCCAACTTGCCCGAGATCGACGACTACTACGAGCCGTTCACCTTCGACTACGAACACTTGCACAACGCGCCGGAATTGCAGGCGGCGCCCACGGCCAGGCCGCGCTCGCTGATCACCGGACAGCGCATGGAAAAGATCGAGTGGGGACCGAACTGGGAAGAGATCCTGGGCGGCGAGTTCTCGAAGCGGTCGCAGGACTACAACTTCGAAGAGGTGCAGAAAGACATCTACGGCCAGTTCGAGAATACCTTCATGATGTACCTGCCGCGCCTGTGCGAGCACTGCCTGAACCCCAGCTGCGTGGCCAGTTGCCCGTCGGGCTCGATCTACAAGCGCGAGGAAGACGGTATTGTGCTGATCGACCAGGACAAGTGCCGCGGCTGGCGCATGTGCGTGTCGGGCTGCCCGTACAAGAAGATCTACTACAACTGGCAGAGCGGCAAGGCCGAAAAGTGCATCTTCTGTTATCCGCGCATCGAGGCCGGGCAACCTACGGTGTGTTCCGAAACCTGTGTGGGCCGCATCCGCTACCTGGGCGTGCTGCTCTACGACGCCGACCGCATCGAGCAGGCGGCCGCGGTGCAGGACGAGAAGGCCCTGTACGAGGCGCAGCTGGACGTGTTCCTGGACCCGGACGACCCCGCGGTCATCGCGCAGGCATTGGCCGACGGCGTGCCACAAGGCTGGCTCGACGCGGCGCGCCAGTCGCCTACCTACAAGATGGCGGTGCAGTGGCGCATCGCCTTCCCGCTGCATCCCGAATACCGCACGCTGCCCATGGTGTGGTACGTGCCGCCGCTGTCGCCCATCCAGGCGGCGGCCAACAGCGGCCATATCGGCGCGTTCGGCGAAATTCCCGACGTGCGGTCGCTGCGCATTCCGCTGCGCTACCTGGCCAACATGCTGACTGCCGGCGACGAGGCGCCGGTGGCGCTGGCGCTGGAGCGCTTGCTGGCCATGCGCGCGTTCATGCGGGCCCGCACGGTCGATGGCCAGGAGCGCGGCGACATTCTCAGCCAGGTGGGCCTGAGTACCGAGCAGGTCGAAGATATGTACCGTTACCTGGCCATTGCCAACTACGAAGACCGCTTCGTCATTCCCACTTCGCATCGCGAATATGCCGAAGATGCCTTCGACATGCGCGGCGGCTGCGGATTCTCGTTTGGCAACGGGTGCTCGGGCGGAACCTCGGAAGGCAGCCTGTTCGGCAGCAAGCCGCGCGGCAATGCCCAACAGGTGGTGTTCATGGAAGTGCAGCGCGACAAAGTGACGAGCTGAGGAACCGCCATGACGCACATGACGCCTCCGACTCCTGCCGGTTCGTCCGGCGTATCCGTCTACAGCGTGCTGTCGGCGCTGTTGTCGTACCCGGACGCCGGGCTGCTCGCGGCGCTGCCCGAGCTGCGCGCCGCCCTGGACGCGCCGCGCCGCGGCCAGCTGGCGCCGCTGCTCAGCCTGCTGGATGGCGCTGACGACCTCATCGCCCTGCAGGAACAGTACGTGGCCACCTTCGACCGGCGCCCGGCGCATTCGCTGCACCTGTTCGAGCACATCCACGGCGAATCGCGCGATCGCGGCCAGGCCATGGTCGACCTGCGCGAAGAGTACCTGCGCCACGGGCTGGTGCCGGACACGACCGAGCTGCCCGACTACGTGCCGCTGTTCCTGGAGTTCCTGGGGCAGATTGCGCCGGCTGACGCGGCGGCCCTGCTGGGCGACGCCATTCATGTGCTGGCGCGCATCGGCGACAAGCTGGCCGAAAGCGGCAGTCCTTATGCGGCGGTGTTCAATGTGCTGCGCACGCTCACCGACACGGTTCCGCAGCCGCTGCCCGAGCCGCCGGAAGGCGAGATGGAAGAAGCCATGGTGACGTTCGGCCCGGGCGCCGACGGCACCGAGCCGGCGCTGCGCGCTCGTGGCCAGGCGGCCCAGCCCGTGCGCTTTTACGAAACCGATCCCCGGCGGACGCAGGCAGCGCCCCAAGCCGTGCAAGGAGAGCGACATGGCTGATCATGTGCATTATTTCTTCTTCGGCGTGTATCCGTATATTGCCCTGGCGGTGTTCCTGTTCGGCAGCCTGGCGCGCTTCGAGCGCGAGCAGTACACCTGGAAAAGCGATTCCAGCCAGCTGCTCAAGCGCGGCGCGCTGCGTTGGGGCAGCAACCTGTTCCATCTGGGCATTATTTCGCTGTTCTTCACGCACCTGGTCGGCCTGTTGACGCCGCCGGCGGTGTATCACGCGCTGGGCCTGTCTACGCACGCCAAGCAGGCCATGGCGGTGTTCGTGGGGGCCATCCTGGGCGTGGTGTGCCTGGTCGGCCTGTTGATGCTGATCTACCGGCGCGTCTCCGAGCCGCGCCTGTACGCGACGTCGCGCATGTCCGACTGGGTGACGCTGTTCTGGATACTGATCGTGCTGTCGCTGGGATTGTTGTCGATCTTCACCTCGGCCGAGCATGAAGACGGCGCGCTGATGGTGTTGCTGGGCGAGTGGGCCCAGCGCATCGTCACCTTCCGTTCTGGCGCGGCCGAGATCATGCAGGGCGTGCCCTGGGTATACCAGTGGCACATGGTGCTGGGCATGACGCTGTTCCTGATCTTTCCGTTCACGCGGCTGGTGCATGTATGGAGCGGCTTCGCGTCGGTAAGCTACCTGACCCGGGCCTGGCAACTGGTGCGGTCGCGTTGAACGCAGGGGGCAAGCATGATTTCAGTGAACGGCGTTGCCATTGACGAAACCCGCCTGCAGGCCGAACTGCCGCGCCACCAGCACGAACCCGACCCGGCGCAGAGCGCCAGCCACGAGCTGGTGCTGCGCGAGCTGCTGCTGCAACGGGCCCGCGAGCTGGGGCTGGCCCAGGGCGACGACGACGCCGACGTGCGGGCCGTGCTGGCCGCCGAAGTTCGCACGCCCCAGGCCGACGAGGCCGCCTGCCGCCGCTATTACGAACAACACCCCGGGCAGTTTCTCAGCGGGGCGCTGGTCGAGGTGTGGCACATTCTGTTCCAGCTGACGCCGCGGGTCGATCCCCGGCGCCTGCGGGCCCGGGCCGGCGAGGTGCTGCAGGAAGTGCACCGCGCCGCGCCCGACGCCTTCGCCGATTACGCGCGGCAGTATTCCAACTGCATGTCGGCCCAGGAAGGCGGGCGGCTGGGCGACATTGGCCGCGGCGAGACGCTGCCCGAATTCGAGCAGGCAGTGTTCGCCATGCCCGCGCACACGCTGCTGGACCGCCTGGTGCAGACGCGCCATGGCTTTCACATCGTACGCACCGGCCGCAAGGTGGAAGGCACGCCGATGGCGTTCGACGCCGTGCACGCGCGCATCGCGGCCTGGCTGGCGCAGGCTTCCGAGCGCCGCGCCACCCATCAGTACCTGCAATGGCTGGTGGGCCAGGCGCGCATCGAAGGCCTGGACATGCCGGGCGCGGACTCGCCGCTGTTGCAATAGGCAGGCCCTTTTCGTTTCGACTGGAGAGAGCGCGATGAGCAACCACCCCAGGGCCTACGCGGTGTTGTACAGCAGCACGTTTGCATTCATGGTGTGCTTTGTGGTGTGGATGATGTTTGGCGTGCTGGGCATACGCATCCGCCAGGAACTGGGCCTTAACGCTTTCCAGTTTGGCCTGCTGACGTCCACCCCGGTGTTGACCGGCGCGGTGTTCCGCCTGCCGCTGGGAATGTGGACCGACCGCTACGGCGGACGCGCGGTGATGACGGTGCTGCTGGTGGGGTGCGCCATTCCCGTGTACCTGGTCAGCTACGCGCAGGCGCTATGGCAGTTTCTGCTGATCGGCCTGTTCCTGGGGCTGGTGGGAGCCTCGTTCGCGGTGGGAACGCCGTATGTGGCGCGGTTTTTCTCGGCCGAGCGCAAGGGCTTCGCCATGGGATTCTTCGGCGCCGGCACGGTGGGCGCGGCGGTCAACCTGTTCGTCACGCCCATTTTGCTCGAAACCTACGGCTGGCGCGCCGTGCCGAAGATCTACGCGGTGGCGCTGCTGGTGACGGCGGTGCTGTTCTGGTTCGTGGCGGCGCCCGACCCGGGTGCCGGCAAGGCGGGCGGCAAGCTGCTGGACCAGTTCAAGATACTGAAGAATCCGCGCGTGTGGCGCTACTGCCAGTATTACTCGATTACCTTCGGCGGATTCACCGCGCTGTCGCTATGGATTCCGCAGTACTTCCAGGCCGAATACGGCCTGAGCCTGGTGGCGGCGTCGGCGCTGGCGGCGGGTTTCTCGCTGCCGGGCGCGGTGTTGCGCGCCGTGGGCGGCAGCCTGGCCGACCGCTATGGCGCGCACAAAATGACCTGGTGGTGCCTGTGGCTGGCGTGGATCTGCCTGTTCATCCTGTCGTACCCGAACACCACGCTCACGGTGCAGACCCTGAGCGGCTCGGCGGCCTTTCACATTTATCTGCCCATCTGGCTGTTCACGCTGCTGCTGTTCGTGCTGGGGGCGATGTTCGCCTTCGGCATGGCCTCCACGTTCAAGTATGTGGCCGACGATTTTCCCGAGAACATGGGTGTGGTTACCGGCGTCGTGGGTCTGGCGGGCGGGCTGGGCGGGTTCCTGCTGCCGCTGATGTTCGGCGCCATGGCCGACCTGCTGCAGATTCGTTCCAGTTGCTTCATGCTGCTGTACGGCGTGGTGTGGGTGTCGCTGATCGTGATGTACCTGTCCGAAGTCAGGCGGGTGGAAATCTCGGGAGAAGTGGCCGCCAAGTGAACCCCGGCATTTGCCGGCTGCCGGGGCCCGCCTGCGGCGTCCATCAAGGGCCGCCCAGCACCTTGGAGGGCACCAGGGTGGCGATGCCGGGAAACACCATGATCAGGAGCATCACCGACAGCATGACGGCAAGAAACGGCCAGATCGAGCGCACGCCCGCCGAGAACGGCACTTTCTCGATGCTGGACGTAATGAACAGCAGAATGGCCACGGGTGGAGTCAGGCCGCCGATCTGGGTGACCATGACCATGATGATGCCAAGCTGCAGCGGGTCGATGTGGAACGCGTTGCCGACGTAGACAATGGTGGGCACCATTACCACCACCACAGCCAGACCGTCGAGCAGCATCGTCAGCACCAGCATGATGCCGGCCAGCAGCATCAGCATCAACAGCGGGCTGCCGGTGACCCCCTTTAGCGAAGCCAGCACGGTGTCGTTGAAGTTCAGGAAACTGAGCAGCCAGCCCAGCACGCCCGCCATGCCCAGCACGCCGGCCACCATGGCCGTCGTTACCGCGGCGTCGATAATGGTGGCGGGAACATCTTTCCATTTCAGGATGCGGTACCAGAGCATGCTGACCAGCAGGCTGTACACGCACGCCACCACCCCGGCTTCGGTGGCCGTGAAGATGCCGCTCAGGATGCCGCCCATGATCACCACCGGCGCCATCAGCGCGGGCCACACTTTGACGGTTGCGCGGCAGATCTGTTTCAAGCTGGAGCGCGGCAGCGTGGCGCGCAGTTCGGGGTATCGGGGCAGGTACGACATGCCGTAGATCAGGGCCATCAACAGCGTGGCGATGATGATGCCCGGCACAATGCCGGCCATGAACAGCCCGCCGATCGACACGCCGGTAATAGACCCGTAGATGATCATCGTCATGCTGGGCGGGATGATCGGCCCGATGGTGGCCGCCGTCGCCACGATGGCGGCGGGCAGGCCCGGCTTGTACCCTTGCTCTTTCATGGCGGGGATGGTCACCGAGCCCACCGCCGCGGCCTCGGCCGTGGACGAACCCGAGATATTCGCCAGCGCCGTGCAGGAAAGCACAGCCGTGTGGCCCAGGCTGCCGCGAATGTGCCCCACCAGCGCCTGCGAGAACTCGATCAGGCCGGCGCTCAACCCGCCGCGCGTCATGATGCTGCCGGCCAGGATGAAGTAGGGCAGGGCCAGCAGGCTGAATGAATCCAGCATGGCAAAGGCCTTCTGCGGCACCAGCGCCGGCACCAGGCCGGGGATCAGCATGGCGCCGGTCAGGCTGACCGAGGCGATCGCCAGCAAGATGGGCACGCCGATGAACACAAGCAGCAGCATCGCCGCGAAGATGAGGATCAGCGTCATGATGCGTGTCCCGCCTTGAAGCGCGCCAGCATGGCCGCGCCCACGCACAGCACCAGGTACAGGCCGCCCACCACCATGCCCGCGTAAACCGCCGCCATGCTGATGCCCAGGCCCGGGCTGAGCTGGTGCTGCGTTACCTGCATTAGCCGCGAGGTGTAGACGATCAGCGACAGGCCCAGCCCGACCCACATCAGGTCGATGATCCAGCGCAGCGCGTGCTGGACAGCCGAGGGGAACAGGCCGAGAAAGGTGTCGACGCGCAGGTGCGCGGCGCGGTTATAGGCAACCGGTATCGAGATGAACACCAGCCAGATGAAGGCGAACTTCTGGAATTCCTCGCTCCAGCTCAGCGATATGTTCAGCACGAACCGGTTGAACACCTGCAGTGTCCCGGCTATGACTATGGCCGTGAACAGCAGCACGATCAGGGCCTCGGCGATCTTGTTGATGTAGCGCATCGCGGCTTCCGGGCGGGTTTACTGGGCAGCGCGGATCTCGGCCAGCAGATCCGTCGCGCCGATGTCGGCGGCGATCTTGTCCTGCAGGGGAATGGCCTTCTGGCGGAAGCCCGTCGTGTCGACCTCGGTGATGTTCATGCCTTTCTGCCGCAGGAACTCCAGGGCCTGCTGGTCGCGCACCGGAGCCAGCGCGCGGTTGATGTCGCTGGCCATCCGGGCGCCGTCCAGCACTACCTTCTTCTGCTCGTCAGTAAGCTGGTTCCATTCGCTCATCGAGCAGGCGAAGACGGCGGGTCCCAAGAAATGCCTGGTCAGGGCGATATTCTTTGCGACCTCGTAGAACTTGTTCGACATCACCACGGCCGAGCCGTGCTCGAAGCCGTCCAGCACGCCGGTCTGCATGGCCGTGTAGACCTCGCCGAACGACATGGGCGTGGCATTGGCGCCCATCGCGTTGATGGTTTCCACGTAGACCGGGCTTTGAATGGTGCGGATCTTCAGGCCCTGCAGATCCTCAGGCTTGTTGATGGCCTTCTTCGCGGTCACCACGTTGCGCGCGCCCCAGTTGGTGGTCCAGGCCAGCACCTTGAAGCCCGCTTTTTCCAGGTCGGCGGCGATCTGGTCGCCGACGTTGCCGTCCAGTGCGCGGTTCATGTGGTCGTAGCCGGTCCACAGGAAAGGCAGGTCGATCACCCCGACACGCTTGGAGAAATTGTTCAGGATGGCGGTGCCCGCCACCGCGCAGGACGCGCCGGCGCCCAGTTGCATGGCTTCAAAGACGGCGCGCTCGTCGCCCAGCGCGCTGGTCGGGTAGATGCGCGCCGACAGCGTGTCGGAATGGTCGGCCAGGTACTTGGCGAATACCCAGGCCACCATGTGGTGCTCGGAACTCAGGTTGCCTTGCGCGGAATGCGAGATCTTGAGCTCTTTCTTGGCTTGCGCATGGGCCAAGGGGGCGATGCCCAAGGCGGCCGCGCACGCCAGCGTGGCCAGCATGCCGGGGAAACGGCGCGTAGACGGTTTCATGATGTAGCCTCCTCCTGGATTGGACCGGTCTCGGTCAAGTCAACTATATCGTTTTAATAAATCGATTTACTAATACCGTAGCACGCACCGTTTTTCAGGAACAGGCTCGATGCATTAGGTTTTACCCTTAGCCTATATATTGCTGATGAAAGTGGCCAACCCGCCCTATCATGTACGCGTGATACGGGCTGTGCTATGGTAAAAATATCGTTCTACTAAAACGATTTAGTTAATTCCGGTGCAAGGAAGTCGAATGGCAACCATCCAGGATGTCGCCCGCCTGGCCAATGTTTCGGTCAGCTCGGTGTCCAACGTATTGAATGGCCGTAGCGAACGCATGCGCGAAGAAACCTACGCGCGCATCCAGCAGGCCATCGACAAGCTGGGATACCGGCCAAGCCAGATCGCGCGGCACCTGAAAACCGGGCACATCCCCATCCTGGGCATGCTGGTGCCCACCACGTCCAATCCCTCGTTCGGCCAGCTGGCCGTCGCGGTCGAAGAGGTGGCCCAGCGCAAGCACGACTACCGCGTGCTGGTGTGCAACACCTATCGCGACAAGCAGTTGGAAGCCAAGGTGCTCGACGAACTCATCGGCCTGGGCATCCGGGCGGTGATCGTGATTTCCTCGCTTAACGACGAACGGCACATCGAAGCCGCGATCGACCGCGGGCTGGCCGTGGTCAGCTACGACCTGGGCATAGATCCGGCCCGGCCGGCCAAGCACGATCACGTCTTGCCCGACAACCGGCTGGCCGGCCAGCTGGCGGCCAGCCATCTCATTGCGCACGGCCACCGGCACCTGGCGTTCGTCAAGCCCAAGGGCGCCACCATCAGCCGCCGCGAGAAAATCGAGGGTTTCATGCAAGCCGTGCGGCAGTCTGGCGAGCAATGCTCGGCGCAGATCATCGACATCGACGACGGCACGCGCTTCGGCGACGGCGAACTGGGCCAGCTGGGCTTCCAGGCGGCGCAACAGATTGCCAGGCTGGCCCAACGCCCCACCGGAATCGCCGCCGTGAACGACATGACGGCCATCGGCCTGATGGCGGGGCTGCGTCATTGCGGCCTGTCGGTGCCTGAAGACATTTCGGTCATCGGCATGGACAACATCTCGATGTCGGAGTTCGCCTGGCCGCCGCTCACCACCGTTGCTACGCCGGTTGCCGATGTGGCTGAAACCATGGTGGAGCAGGCCATTGCCCGCATCCGCCAGCCGTCGCTGGCGCCACGCGAGTTCAGTTTCCCGCCGCGGCTGGTCGAACGGCAGTCCGTCGCGGCCCCCGCCGTCACGGCTTCTGCGGCGCAGGCCCCGGGCGGAAAGCCATGACCCGCATCTTCCTGACGCACAACCGCGCGGCGCTGAAGCACTACTACGGCGAGTCCGCCTACCGCATGCTGGCCGGGATGGCGCAAGTGGCGTTTCACGACAACGACAGCGAGCCTACCCGGGACGATATCGTCCGCCAGGCGCGCGATTGCGACATTCTGGTGAGTTTTCGCATTCCGCCCATCGACGCGCAGCTCCTGGCGGCGTTGCCGCGCCTGGCGGCGGTCTGCCGCGTGGCCGTGGACATCCGCAACATCGATGTCGACTATGCCAGCCGGCACGGCATCCTGGTCACGCGGGCGACGCCGGGCTTCGGCGCTTCCGTGTCGGAATGGGTGGTGGGGGCGATGGTGATGCTGGCGCGGCACATGGGCCCGGCCACCTGTGCCTACCAGAACGGCCAGCGGCCGGTGCCGCTCATGGGCACCGAACTGCGCGCGGCCACCCTGGGCATCATCGGCTACGGCACCATCGGGCGCTACCTGGCCGGCCTGGCGCGCGCGTTCGGCATGCGGCTGGTCATCAACGACCCGCACGTGCGGGTCGACAACGAACCCGGCGTCACGCAGGCCACGCTGCACGAGCTTCTGGCGCAGTCCGATTTCGTGGTCTGCCTGGCCCCCGCCCTCGCTGAAACGGCCCGGCTGATGAACCTGCCGGCGTTTCGCAAGATGAAGCCATCAGCCTATTTCATCAATGCGTCGCGCGCCGAGCTGGTCGACGAAGACGATCTGCTGCGGGCGCTGGATGCTGGCCTGATCGCCGGCTGCGCCCTCGATGTCGGCTCGGCGCAAGACCAGATGCCGCCGGCCCGGCTGGCCGCTCACCCCAGGGTGGTTGCCACGCCGCACATCGGCGGGCTGACGCCGCAGGCCTCCGAGCACCAGGCGATGGATTCGGTGCGGCAGGTGCGCGCCTTGCTCGAAGGCCGCATGCCGGAATGCAGCGTGAATGCCGCGCACGCTACCCGGGCGCGCGATCGGTTCGGCCTGCGGCTGCCCCCGCAATGACCACGGCGTTCACCGCCGCGCTGCCGCGCCGCTGGCCCCTGCCGGCCGGGGGATGCGACTGCCACGTACATATCTACGACCTGGACCGTCACCCGCTGCCGCAGGCCTCGCCCGTGTCCCCGCCGCGCGCCACCTGGAGCGACTACCTGGCGCTGCGCGCCCGCCTGGGCCTGTCACGCTGCGTGATCGTGCAGCCCATGGGCTATGGCTTCGACAATGCCTGCACCTTGAGCGCGCTGCGGGCCGCGCGGGGCTCGGCGCGCGCCATCGTGTCCATGCCCGCGCACGTGCCCGACACCGAGCTGGCGCGTTGGGCGCGGGCCGGCGTGGTGGGCGTGCGCTTCCAGATGTTGCCCGGCAGCGGCAGCCTGCTGAGCTGGGCCGACTTGCCTGGCATTGCCCGCCGCATTGCCGCGCTGGACTGGCACATCAATCTGCAGCTCGACGGCCGCACGCTGCCCGACCGCGAGGCGCTGCTGGCGCGCCTGCCTTGCCGCGTCGTCATCGACCACGTGGGCAAGTTTCTGGAGCCGGTCCCGACCCGGCACCCCGCCTTCGCGTCGCTGCTGCGCCTGCTCGATACGGGCAAGGTGTGGGTCAAGCTGTCTGCAATGTATGAAACCTCGCACGCCGGCGCGCCCACCTACCAGGATGTCGGCCGGCTGGCCGAAGCCCTGGTGCGCCATCGCCCCGAGCGTTGCCTGTGGGCCAGCAACTGGCCGCACCCCGGCCAGCTCGAGCGCCCCGATGACCGCGGCCTGCTGGCGCTGCTGGACACCTGGTGCCCGTCGGCATCGGTGCGCGACCAGATACTGGAAGGCAATCCGGCGCAGCTGTACGGGTTCTGAGCCGCTGCGCGCCGGCCGGACCTGCCGTGATCACGGTTGCATCGCGCCCCATTCTTGCACGAAGGTATCGCGGAACGCGCGCAGCCAGGCCAGGCGCGATCCGGCCAGGCCGCGCGCGGCCTCGGTGTGCATGGCGGCGGGCAGGGTCGCCAGTTTTACTTCGATGTGGTCCAGCGCATAGGCGCGGTCGTCCAGCGGCCGGGCCTGCGCCAGCGGATCGGCCGGATGCGCGAAAGCCGAGCCCATGCGTCCGGCCGTGTAGAACAGCCTAGCCAGACCCACCGCGCCGAGCGCGTCGAGCCGGTCGGCGTCTTGCACGATTTTGGCCTCGATGGTGGTGGGAGCGATGCCGGCCGAAAAGCTGTGGGCCTCGATGGCGTGCGCCACCGCGCCCAGCTTGTCGGCGGGAAAACCCGCTTGCGCCAGTAGCTGGCGCGCCTGGGCGGCGGCCATGCGCGACGCCTGGGCGCGTTCCGGGTGGTCCTTGGGCAGGTTGACGATGTCGTGCAGGTAGCATGCCGCCTGCACGACCAGCGCATCGGCCTCGGGATGGCTGGCCAATAGGGTACGGGCCACCTGCCAGACGCGGTGCAGGTGGTTCAAGTCGTGCGCGCCGTCGTCCTGGCTGTCCGCCGTGGCAATGGCGATCAGGCGGGGCGTCCAGGCGGCATGAAGATCAAGCATGAGGGATTCCTGTTGTGGGGGACGGAACCCGCGTGGTTGCGGGCCAAGCGCAAGCATACGCCGCCCTCAGGCGGATGCCGGTCGCCTGCGGGATGCCCCCATCTTGACCCCCGATCTACTAGTAGGTAACAATCGGCAAATGACTACCGCCACCACCCGCGAACAACTCGTGTGCCACGCGCAGGCCCTCATCCGCCAGCGAGGCTACAACGGCTTCAGCTACCGTGACCTGGCCGAGCGGGTGGGCGTCAAGACGGCCAGCATCCACTATTACTTTCCTTGTAAAGACGACCTACTCATCGAGGCCATCGACAGCTACGCCCAGCACGTTGCCGGCCTGGTGCATGGCATCGACGCCACGCTGCCCGCCAAAGAGCGCCTGGACCGCTATGCCGCGCTGTTCGAAGGCGGGCCCACCGATCAGGTGTGCCTGTGCGGCATGCTGGCCGCCGATTTCGCCTCGTTGTCAGACCGCGCCCGCAAGTCGTTGCAGGGGTTTTTCTGTCTGCACGAAACCTGGCTGGCCAAGGTCATTGCCGATGGCCAGCGCGACGGCACGCTGCAATGGGCGGGTTGCCCCGACGCCGCCGGGCGCTGCCTGTTCGCGGCCTTCCAGGGCGCCTTGATGGGATCGCGCCTGTTCCAGAACCCCGCCCGGCTGCACGACGTGGTGGCATCGGTGCAAGGCAAGCCCGCGGCGCACTGAACGGCGCGGCGCGGTTGCTTGCAGGGTGAGCCTTCGGGCACGCCGGCCCTAGCCCGGATTGATGTCGATGCGCCGATGCGCGCAGCCGCCGTGCGCATCCACGGCCACCGTTACCGGCATATCCCGCACGTCGAATTCGTAGATGGCTTCCATGCCCAGGTCGGCAAAGGCCACCACGCGCGCCGCCCGGATCGAACGCGCCACCAGATAGGCGGCTCCGCCCACGGCGCTCAGGTAGGCGGCGCGCGCCTGGCGGATCGCGTCGATGGCCTGCCGGCCGCGTTCGGCTTTGCCTACGGTGACCAGCAATCCGGTCTGCGCCAATAGATCGGGCATGAACTTGTCCATGCGCGTCGCGGTCGTGGGGCCCGCCGGGCCGACCGCCTCATCGCCCACCGCATCGACCGGGCCGACGTAATACAAGGCGCGGCCACGCAACGCCACCGGCAAGGGCGCGCCCTGGCGCAGCAGGTCGGCCAGCCGCTTGTGCGCGGCGTCGCGCGCGGTCAGCAGGCGCCCGGACAACAGCAGTTGCTGCCCGGCGCGCCACTGCGCTACCTGGTCCGGCGTCAGGGTGTCCAGGTCGACGCGCGTGCCGGCCAGCGGCATGGCGTCAGGAATGCCGTCCCACAAAGCCGCGTCGGCGGGCGCGAATGTCACCGGGCCATCCTCGCCCTGCTCGAACGACACATGGCGCGTGGCCGCGCAGCCCGGCACGATGGCCACCGGCAGCAGCGCGGCATGCGACGGCAGGGCCGCCACCTTGACGTCCAGCACGGTGGTATCGCCGCCCAGGCCTTGCGCGCCGATGCCCAGCGCGTTAATGCGTTCGTACAGTTCCAGCCGCAGCCGCTGTGGGGCATCGGTGGCGCCGCGCGCCTGCAGCGCGTCGATGTCGATGGGCTGGAACAGCGCCTGCTTGGCCGCATGCATGGCTTGTTCCGGCGTGCCGCCCACGCCCACGCCCAGCACCGCCGGCGGGCACCAGCCCGCGCCCATGCCGGGCAACTGGGCCACCACCCAGTCGGCCACGGAATCGCTGGGATTCAGCATGGCGTAGCGCGCCTTGGCGTCGCCGCCGCCGCCCTTGGCGGCCACGGTGATGTCCAGGCGGTCGCCCTCCACCAGTTCGACGTGCACGATGGCCGGGGTGTTGTCGCGGGTATTGGTGCGCCGGCCCAGCGGGTCGCGGATCATCGAGGCGCGCAGCGGATTGGCAGCACAGGTGTAGGCGCGCGCGGCTGCCTGGTTGGCCAGCGCCTGCAGGCTCGGCGTGCGTGCCTGGCCTTCGGCGCGCACGCGCACGTCCATGCCCATCCTGAAATACACATGCGCCAGGCCCGTGTCCTGGCATACGGGCCGCCGCGCCCGCGCGGCCAGCCTGCTGTTGACCAGCAGCTGCAACAAGGCGTTGGCGGCCGGGGCATGCGTCTCCGCCTGGTATGCCCGCTTGAGCGCCTGCATGAAATCCGGCGGGTGATGATGGCTGACGAACTGCAGCGCGTTGGCGATGCTGTCGACGATGTGCGCGGCCTCGATGAAACGCATGGATAGGTCCGTGTGTAAGCGCCGCGACTACTGCAGGCTGATGCCGGCCTGCTTGATCACCTGGGCCCAGCGCGCGCCTTCGTCTCGGGTGTGTTGTTGCAGGGCCTGTGGGGCGTAATCGTCGTCGGCCAGCAGCAGGATGCCCTGGTCGCTCATCTGGCGGGTGAAGTCCTGGTTCTGCATGGCTTTGCGATACGCGGCATACAGGGTCTCGATGGCCTGTGGCGGCGTGCCGTGGGGCGCGTAAAGGCCGTACCAGGTCGACACCTGGAAGCCCGGGATGGCTTGCGCGCCGATGGCGGGCGCGCCGGGAAACTGCGGCATCGGCTGGGCCGAGGTCAGCCCCAGCGCGCGGACTTTGCCGCCGCGCGTCTGCGGCAAAGAGGTATTGGTCTGGTCGAACATGGCGTCCACCTGCCCGCCCATCAGGTCGTTCAGGGCCGGCCCCGCGCCCTTATAGGCAATGGGCGTGATCTGGATGCCGGCCTGACTGGCGAACAGCGACGCCACCAGGTGCGAGGTCGAGCCCACGCCGGCATTGCTGAAGTTCAGCTTGCCGGGGTTGGCCTTGCCGTGCGCGATCAGCTCTTGCACGCTGCGGTACGGAGACTGGGCGCCCACCAGCAGCACCAGCGGAGTGTCCGGAAAGCGGAACACGGCGTCGAAATCCTTGGTGGGGGCGTACGGCAGGCTGGGGTACAGCGTGGGCGCGGCCGCCATGTAGCCGATGTGTCCCACCAGGAAGGTGTAGCCGTCGGGCGTGGCGCGCGCCACGCGGGTGGCGCCGATGGTGCCGCCCGCGCCCGGCACGTTCTCGATCAGGATGGTCTGCTTCAGGTGCTTCGACACTTCGTTGGCGATATTGCGCGCCATGGCGTCGGTGGGGCCGCCGGCCGAGAACGGCACGATCCAGGTGATGGCGCGGTCGGGATAGGCGGCATCCGCCGCGAAGGCGGCGGACGGAGCCAGGACGAAGGCGGCCGACACGGCCGCAAGCCATTTTTTCACTGTTGTCTCCGGATTATAAATGTACGATCTATATAAAAAGTACGTACATATTAAAAGGCTGCGCGGCGGGCGTCAATATGCACATGCCGGGCGCGCCGCCGGGTCGGCAGCAGATAGAATGGCGTGTCCTCCCGATCTTGCCGCCTCATGTCGATTTCGCTCTATACCCGGATATCCGAAGAACTCGCGCGCCGCATTGCGAATCACGAGTATCCGCTGGGCAGCCTCATCCCGCCCGAGAATGCGCTGGCCGAAGAGTTCGGCGCCAGCAGGCACACTGTGCGGGCCGCCCTGCGGCAGTTGCAGGACCTGGGCCTGATCGCGCGCCGGCGCGGCAGTGGCACCACGGTTGAGGCGGTCAGCCCCAAGTCGGGGTTCAGCCAGTCGCTGGCCTCGCTTGAAGACCTGGTGCAACTGGCCGCCCGCACGCCGCGCCACATCCAGAAAATGCAGGAAATCGTCGCCGACATCGACCTGGCCGCGCAGTTGCGGGTGGGCGCCGGCACGCGCTGGCTGCGCATCAGTTCCAAGCGCGGCGAGGCTGGCAAGCCGCCCATCGTCTGGACCGATCTGTATGTGGACGCGCACTATCGCGGCATACGCAAACTGGCCCAGCAATATCCCGACCGCCTGGTGTCGGAGCTGATCGAAGCCCACTATGGCCGACGCATCGCGTCGGTCGAGCAGACCATCGACGCGCGGGCGATTCCGGCCGCCGTCGCGCGCGAACTGGATGTGGCGCCCGAGTCGCCGGGCCTGTTCATCTTGCGCCAGTACCGGGACCAGGCCGGCAAGGTGGTCGAAGTGTCTACCTCATACCACCCGGCCGGCCGCTACCAGTTTTCTTTCACGCTGATTCGTGAAGGCTGAGGGTGGCGGGCAAGAGGTCTTGCACGCGTTCGCTGTTGTTGAACAGGCGGGCGCTGACCAGGCTGCCCTGCAGGGCGGCGAAGGTGGCCTGCGCGGCGCTGC